>Ga0302242_1000001_pt1 | contig 662659 bp, 606 predicted proteins | sample AAG_UR_Lys_MG_FD_193510 | JGI IMG/M metagenome (GOLD analysis project Ga0302242, IMG submission 193510) | Enriched activated sludge microbial communities from anaerobic digester in WTTP, New Holstein, Wisconsin, United States - AAG_UR_Lys | ecosystem: Engineered > Bioreactor > Anaerobic >...
TGGATGTGCAATTTAACAACTTTTTGTTTTGTTTCATCCGTAATCTTTTGCATAATGAACTCCTTTTCTAATAGATATTATTTTAATCTATTAGATAGAAGTGTTACAAGTTCAATATACCATTACAGATAAAGAAAAGATTTATTTAGTAGCTAATTAGGCGAAAAGGCTTAAAATGGAGTCATCGTTAGAGGGTTCGTCGACCAGTTACCAGATATTGAAAGGCATATACGACACACTTCATTCGTATTGAGCCATTTATATGGCGGCAAGACATCAATATCAATGTATCGACCAATAAGCTTGGACATGTTCCTACTTATGTAAGATTGAAAATCGGCCATCTGACATCAGTTGGCCGAACTCCGGCTATACAGAATCAGTTGCTTTGCTGACTCTTCAATATTGTTGCATGAAATATGGGATAAGGTCACATTATAAAGAACCCTAAAGGAGTACCATGCAATTATTGAGGACGATCCTTTTCGTTGTTTTATTCGGCTGGTTGACAAATCATAAAAATATTACTATTTGGTTGACTTTTTAATTTACAAATTAGTTTAGAACAAATATAATGATAAAGAGAGAGGAGGGATGGTATGCCTGGATTCAATGGAAATCGCCTTAAGGAAATGCGTATAATTCGTAAAATGACATTGGAACAGCTGGCGCAAGCTTTAGGCATGACGAAGCAAGCTGTTTCAAAATATGAACATGGTCAGAGTATACCAACTCCTGAAACAATTGGCAAGATGCTGCGTATACTTGATATGCCATATAAATATCTTTGCAAAGAGGATATTTCATTTAATGCAGAATGTTCTGCGCTTTTTTTCAGGGCGGGGTGTACTACAACTCACGGAAATGTTGCATTTGCTGACATTCAATGTCGGTGGGGTTATGAGATTTTATCAGCCGTAGAAACACCTTTCGAGAAACTGTTCAATCTTCCTAATTTTAATAATGATTTGACTATTGCTGAAAGAGCTATAGAATTGCGGAAGCATTGGAAAATGGGTTTGCTACCAATTAAAAATATGATTCAACTATTAGAACGTAATGGAATTTTTGTTTTTGTAATAAATACTACTGAAGTAAAAACAGATGCGTATTCTAGGATAATAAACAACATACCTATAATTGTGCTTAATAAAAGCAAAGGGACCGCAGTCCGGTGGCGTTTCAGTTTAGCACACGAACTGGGACATTTGTTATTACATGGTGGATTATCAGTGAGGGATTTCGTTTTAGGAGAAAAGAAATTGGAAGATGAAGCCAATCTCTTTGCTGAATACTTTCTAATGCCAGAAGATGGATTCAAAAATTCAGTCATAGCAACAAAATTAGAACACCTCATCCCATTAAAAAAAGAATGGGGGGTTTCAATAGCGGCCATATTATATCATTGCAACCGAATCGGTCTAATCGATTCACAAAGGTCAAAATCACTTCAAATACAAATGTCAAAACTGGGATGGAAAAAGAAAGAGCCCTTGGACGACGAGCTTGAATATGAATGTCCAAAATTATTAGAGAGTATTTTATCTGAACAGGTAAAAGATAATAATTCGTTCAGTAGTTTTTATAATAATGTTGGGTTGCCGATCGGCGAAATCGAAAGTTTGTGCTCATTACAAGCAGGGCATTTCTCTTCATATTTAGAGGATGAACCATTTGAGAATGTATCACTTGAGGAACCGCTAATTGAGCAAATGAGCATGTTTCGGGAAGGAGATTTTCCTAATGCTTAAAGAGATATCAATAGAAATAATTCGGAGATGTCCAAACAATTGCGTTCATTGCTCTTCACTTTCTGACGAACACTGCATTGAAATGCTAGAATACGAGAAGTTTATTTCTGTTGTTACAGATGCGGCAGATTTGGGCGCAAAGGTTATTTGTTTATCGGGCGGTGAACCCTTCTTACATACTAGAATTGTTGATATGATTGAATTTGTGACCTCACTTGGGTTGGATTCATATATTTATACAAGCGGTATTATCTTTGACTCTCAGAATCACAGAGTATCATTGGATAATAATATTCTTAGCGCGATTGCAGGGAAAGTCACAAAACTCATTTTTAATATTGAGGCCGGAACCTCCGCCACGTACGATGTTGTTATGGGAACAATAGGGTGCTTTGAAAAAATGAAACAGTCGGTTATCAATGCTAACGATTTATCCATTCTCACTGAAGCTCACTTTGTCCCAATGAAATTGAATGTTAGTGAAGTTGAACAAGCGGTTTTGTTATGCAAACAATTAAGTATTTCAAAAGTTAGCTTTTTACGATTGGTAATGCATGGACGTGCAGAAGAAAATCAACAAAAAATCGAGTTAACGAAGGAAGAATTTAAGCAGTTACAAGCCGATTTAGAAGTGATACAAAAATGTTCAGACGTTAATATTCGTATTGGAGTGCCTTTATCTAAAGACACTTCATGCCATAAATGCGAGGCGGCTATCGGTAAATTAAATATTAAATATGATGGGGAGGTATTCCCTTGTGAGGTATTTAAGAATGGACGAGCAGTGAATAAATTTAATGGTTTAATGCCAGAGAGTATATACCATCATTCTTTGACAGATATTTATAATAAATCAAGATACTTGAATCTTATTCGTGAATTGTCTCGTGAGTTTTCATGCAATGGTCAATGCGAGACTTGTATTGGACAGTATCTAATTAATAAAGATGAGGGGTAATTACTATGTCTAATAAAGACCGTAGCATGATCGCAATTTGCACATCTGAAGATACCCAATCACTTTTTTCTGATTTCACTTGCGACCATCCTTTAGATTCTGAAGTTGTAGATAAAATCAATGAACTCCATAAATTAATGCGGGAGACAGATGATGATTATGAAATTTTCAGACATCGAGCTGAGACGGATGTTTTATGGCGCCTATTGATAGAAAAGGCGATTAAATGCCTGAGGTATTATGATGGACGCGAGCCTTTTCAAGCGAGCGGGGGGAAGAAAACTCCAAAAGCATATGGTATCGATGAATTAAAGAAATATTATGACAGCTATACGGAATTTGAGCGCATCTTATATGGATCTAATCAGTATTATCGAGATCATGTGATTCACGTTTTCAGAACGTGGTTATCTGGCGTTGAGCTATTGACTAAAAATGGAGGGGAGTATCTGCAACATATTACCTTACATGAAAAAGATTATACGATGTCCTTGAATCATGTAGAAAAACTGAGTGTATGGACGATAGTTTCTCTGACCCATGATTTGGGATATCCGTTACAAAAGGCGAAAAGTATTATCGATACAACACGTTCAATGGTGGCAACGTTTATAACAAATCCAGACATTTCTATAGATTTTTCGTTCCATGGTGTTCAAAACTATATGAACGATTTTATTGTACGGCTTATGAGCTCAAAAATGAAAAAGCGGGGGAAGGAAGAAAAGTATCCAATTTACGTTGCTAGATTACAGCCAAAATATTACTTTAAATTCCAAAAATCTCTTGAGAGGAATCATCATGGTATATTAAGCACTCTAATTATATACAAGCTTTTAACGTATTTTTTGGAGTCAGACTATAATATAAACGAAGATTACACATTCGATATGGAAGAGTGTAGACAGTTTTACATACGTCGCGAAATATTACGAGCGATTGCCGCACATACTTGCGATGACGTATATCAGCTTTATATGACATCATTTTCTTTTCTGCTGAGGATTTGCGATGATACGCAAGAATGGGGGCGGAAAAACATCTCCGAGTTATATGTGAAATCAAGTCAAGAGTACAAGATTGAAGATATTGATTTATCTATAGACGCTTCTAACAAAGAACATAAATGTTCAATACGGGAAGAGATATCATTATCTGATGAAACGGATGCCGTAGCAAAACTAATCGATCGTTTTCGTGATCAGTCGCTGGTATATGTTACAATATTCCGAGATGGACAAGATACTGTTCTCCGTGATTTTTCATTTGAGAGAGTGCTCCTAATAAAGCATAAAGAAATTAGCATCACATTAACACTTCAAATTGCGAAAGACAATGCTTCCTTATTGACAGGAGAAATTAAATATACTTCGACCGGGACGGTGAATGATATTTATGGCAAGAAATTTTTTGGTAATTTGGGACATCTTGATCAAAACGCATGGAATGTTTTTGGAACAGATGGTGATAGTGCAGATAAAAATAAACCTGCGTCTTGGCGCAGAGGCACATTTGTAATTACCCTTTCAAGTTAATATGACTAGCCGTATATATATTGCGACAGCACATACAAAATCTACCTTACTACAATATGAAATTGAGTTTAATTCATTTTCCCCTATGGACTGCGTTCATTTAGAAAACAGGGAAACTTTTAGGAAACTTTGCTTCGACGGTTGTACGAACTATGAAAAGAAATGGTCATGCCCACCATATTCGCCATCTTTTTATGATATTTCTCACAAGTGGGATAAGCTTTTTATAATATATATGAGAATTGACACAGACCAATTCATATATATAAAAAATGATTATTTAAAAATAAAAGCTGCCAATACCATATTAAAATCGAGAGTAGATAAATTTCTCCGCAATATGGCAAAGAAGTGGGGACGTTATATTTCAACTGGTAGCTGTAGGCTTTGTAAGCCATGTAAATGCAAATCAAACCTGCCTTGCGCACATCCTGATGATATGGCATATAGCTTTGAAGCCTTGGGAATTAATGTTGATGCGCTTGTAAACATGTGCTTTCAGAAGCCATTATTATGGTATGGGAGACATAACCTTCCAAAGTATACATCTGTTGTGTGCGGCTTATTGACTAATGAATCGGTTTCTCAAGAATTATTTGCAGATGAGTATTTTAAAATCATTAAGTATTAATTATGGAATTCTGTAAAATCTTCATTCTTATATGGATATCTTGGGAAAATGAATTAGTGTTAGCGACCAGCACTCGATGCACGTCGACTTAACTGACGAAAGAATAAAAACCCAGAAGCTTAACAAATATAAGCCCTTGTCCCCAAATTGTCCCCAAACGTATGAAAACACAACCAAAACCGATACAATGCAAAACCCTGCAACCATTCCAGTTGCAGGGTTTCTTCGTGGTCGGAGCGACATGATTTGAACATGCGGCCTCTTGACCCCCAGTCAAGTGCTCTACCAAACTGAGCCACGCCCCGGTGTGCATTTGACGCCCCTATATGATGAGGAACGTCATTCAGCTTTTTTATTATATGATTTTTGGCCGCTTGATTCAAGTGCAAATTTGAAACTGCAGCGATATTAAATTGAGTTATTACTTTATAGCAGCAGTGATATAATGAAATTGACCTTTAAAATCATGCTCGGAGACAGATGTGAATTTGATGATATGAGGGAAGGTGCTGTCCATGAATGTTGAGAACAAGGCCATGCGCAGAAATCATCAGAAGCTGGTCGTCATCACCGGATGCGACACCGGCATCGGCAGGAGCCTGGCGGCCATTATGGCTGCCAGGGGGTTTACCGTCGTGATTTCCTATTTGGATAAAAATCCGTTTGAAAATGAATCCGGGATCCTGGCTTTCAGAATGGATATGCGCAAGCCGGAGGAGACTATTGCGTTCACAGAATTTGTCAAGGAGCTGTGCGGCGGCGGAATGAGGCTGGATGCCTTCGTCAGCAATGCCGGCGTTGCGCTTGGCGGGCCTGTCGAAAATATACCGATGTCCCTGATGCGGGAATGTTTTGAGATCGATTTTTTCGGCGCCGTCCGAATTATCCATGAGCTGCTGCCGGATATCATAAAGGCGAAGGGCAGGATCGTCGTGAACGGCTCCTTGGCAGGGCGCATCGCCATGCCGTTCATGTCTCCCTATACGGCCAGTAAATTTGCGCTGGAAGGCTACTGCGACTCACTCCGCAGGGAAATGATGCCGTATGGGGTCAAAGTCGTCCTTCTGGAACCCTCTGCCGTCGCGACGCCGATCTGGAACAAGGCGAAAGAGCAGGACATATCGTTTGTCGATGAAAAGTACATGAAAAGCCTGTTCCTGTTCCGGGACAATTTTATCGAAGGCGGAAACGGCGGGCTGGACACCGAAAAAGCCGCGCAGCAGATATCCGGCATCCTTGACCTGGATGCTCCCAAGGCGCGCTATATTATCGCGAAACAGCCGATCAGGTCGAAAATTCTCACATTGCTGCCGTCATGGCTCATCGACCGGGCCGTCGCAAAGATGTTCGACTTGAAATGATCCAGCCGGTGTCGCAGTATGCGCAGGCCGTCATTCAACCGGCTGCCACGGCCGGTTTGAAGGGCAGTGGACCGAAGCGCCAGAGCGGCGAGATAGCGGTGAGAGCGATAAAAAGATGGGAGCGATAAAATCGGCGATAGTAAAAAAAAGAGAGCTGACGCTCTCTTTTTCTTTAGGCTGTTAGCCTCTGAAACCACTGTTTCTGTTCTGTCTTTTTTTGGCTGCTCTGCATTCAGGGCATCTCTGCGGTTCGTTTTCGAAGCCTTTTTCTTTGTAGAAAGCCTGTTCCCCCGCGGTGAAGATGAATGTTGCGCCGCAATCCTTGCAAGTCATTTCTTTGTCTTTGAATTCTGTCATATCAAATACCTCCTTAATTAAAAATGGACTTGGATTTCCAGAAATTCTACCTTTAATAATTAAAGAGAGTTTTGGAGAATTCAAACATCCATCGGCTATTCTTCGCCGACTCCTAAAGCATACAATTATTCGACACATTTGTAAAGCTTTTTTTTCAACATTTTCAGAGCTTGGGACCAACGGCGGCAGGCTTCGGGATCCTTCCGCGGCAAGCCTCCGGACACCGTAGGCGTCATGTCTCCGGTTCCTTCACCGGCAGACCTTGAGATCCTGCGCCGGTGGACCTCAGGATCCGCATCAGGCAAGCCGAAAGCCAAGGCGCGCAAAGCTTGAAAACAAGCTGGGCAGGGCCGGAAACCAAGGCGATCAGGGCCGTAAAAAAGCCCCGCAGCGTTGCGGCTGCAGGGCTTCATCTATATGTTCACGCCAAAACTATTTTGCCAAGTCAAATCTGTCAAAAAACTTTTCGCCATGGATCATATCTTCAGTACTTAATTTTCTTATGATTTTCATTGGCTGTCCACAGCATACGATTTCAGGATTACCTCCTTCTTTGGTTACGATTACACGGTTCCCGCAAAGTTCGCATTCAAAAATTTCTCCAACTGTTGCCATAAAAGACACCTCCTTTCAGAGACGATAAAAAATTAAGTTGTCTTTATTAAATAGTATACCCGGCGGTTTATGATTTCAATAAGAAAAATTATAAAAATATGTTATAATCTTCCTATATAACTCGAACCGGATCGCCGGCGCCGCACAGCGGCCGGCCGGCCAGGTTTTTAGAGGGCGCCGCGACACGGATGGCAGGGCTCGGCAGGCGATAGATGACAGACCTGCAATCGACATCGAAATGGAGATGGTAATTTGAAAAACAGAATTTCACCCAGACTCGTGCACATTCTGGCCATAGGCGCCTATGTGCTCATGATCGCCGTCAACGCCGCTGCAACGATGCTTGCCATCAATGACGTGACGACGTCCGAGATATCCGATCGCTATGCCAGCCTGTTTACGCCGGCGGGGATCACATTCTCCGTTTGGGGCCTGATATATGCGGCGCTGCTGGTCTATACAGTCTACCAGACCGGATCGGTCTGGAAGCATACGCCGCAGCAATCCAAGGTCGTCGCTCATATCAACTGGCTGTACATCCTGTCCTGCCTGGCCAATGCCGCCTGGATCGTCTGCTGGCATTATGAAAAAATAGCGCTGTCGCTGATCGTCATGCTGATACTGTTAGCGATCCTGGTGGTCATATACCTCAGGATCCACGCGATGCTCAGGACGGGGTCTTCAAGAAGCCAGAAGCTCTGCGTACTGGCGCCTTTCAGCCTCTACCTCGGCTGGATCACCGTTGCGGCGATAGCCAATGTATCGGCGCTGCTGGTCGGGATCGGCTGGAACGGCTTTGGCATATCCCAGCCGGTCTGGACCGTCGTGATGATGCTGCTGGCCGTGTTCGTCACGCTGATGGTACAGCGGCAATATCGGGACATGATTTTTACGGCAGTGGTCATCTGGGCGCTGGCCGGTATCCTGATCAAGCATATCACCGTCTATAAAATGGCTTATACCCTGATCCTGGTGGCGGGCGTCATGAGCATTGCGGCGCTGCTGATCGGCATTGTGCTGATTTTTTCAAGCAAAAAGCGGGTCAGGCGCAAAATAAGAAGTGTCAGGAGCAACAGGAGGAGGACGAGATGAAGAGCGTGCTTGAAAGATTTCTAAGATATGTGTCCTATGATACGATGAGCAGGGAGAATGCGGGCCAGACGCCCAGCACCGGCGGACAGCTGGTCCTGGCGATGGATCTGGCCGATGAACTCAGGGAGATGGGCCTTGAAGGCGTCGCCGTCAGCGAGTACGGCTATGTGACCGCCACGCTGCCAGCCAATACCGAAGAAAGCCTTCCGGTCATCGGCCTGATCGCTCATCTCGACACATCTTTTGAAATGTCCGGAAAGGATGTCCATCCGCGCATCATTGAGAATTATGACGGCGCAGACATTCTGCTGAACGAGGAGCTTGATATCTGGCTCAAGACTGCCGAATTTCCCGATATTCGCAAATACATGGGCGACACGCTGATCACGACGGACGGCACGACGCTTCTCGGCGGAGACGACAAAGCCGGCATCGCCGAAATCATCACAGCCCTTGAGATACTGATCGAGGGTCCGTCCCGGCTTCATGGCACAATAAGGATCGCCTTCACGCCGGACGAGGAAATCGGCGAAGGCACGGATCATTTCGATGTCGAGGCATTTGCCGCCGATTATGCCTATACCGTCGACGGCGGACCGGCGGGAGAGCTGACCTACGAAAATTTCAACGCCGCCAAGGCGATTGTCGAAATAAAAGGCCGCAATTCCCATCCCGGCGATGCGAAAAATAAAATGGTCAATTCCATCCTGATCGGCCAGGAATTCAATTCGATGCTGCCGCCGGCCGAGGTGCCTCAGATGACTGCCGATTATGAAGGGTATTTCCACCTGATGAGTTTTAGCGGGACAACCGAAGAGACCCGCATGGCCTACCTGATCCGCGACTTTGAAATCGAAGGCTTCAACGACCGGAAGGAGCTGTTCCAGGATATAGCCGACGACCTGAACGAAAAATACGGCGACGGAACGGTGCTGATCCTGATGGACGACCAGTACAACAACATGCGGGAGAAGATCATGCCGGTCTTTCATATCGTTGAAAAGGCCCGGTCGGCCATCGACGCAGCCGGCCTCACGACAGTGGTCAAGCCGATCAGAGGCGGAACGGACGGCGCGCGGCTATCGTTCATGGGACTGCCATGCCCCAATCTCTTTACCGGGGCCGAAAACGTCCACGGCCGGTTTGAATTCGTTCCGCTGTCGTCCATGGAGTCAGCCGTCGAAGTCCTGTTGCGGCTGCTTACGGTTTGAAGCCGCGTCTGACGCGTCTTTAAAGTGTTCGAACTAGGGCAAAATAGAAAATTAAAGGAGCAGCGTCCTTTTATGGTGAATCTGGGAAATGACTGGGACGGCCTTCTGGCCGAAGAATTTGAAAAGGATTATTATAAGAAGCTGCGCGGATTTCTGATCGGCGAATACAAGACGCAGACGGTCTACCCGCCGATGCACGATATTTTCAACGCGTTGAAATTCACACCCTACGGGTCGGTGAAGGCCGTCATCCTGGGCCAGGATCCGTACCACGGACCGGGACAGGCACACGGGCTTTGTTTCTCGGTCAGAAAGGGCGTGGCCAAGCCGCCGTCGCTGGTGAACATTTTCAAGGAGCTCAAATCGGACGCCGGTGTGGACGAGCCGTCCCACGGATGTCTCGAAGACTGGGCCCATCAGGGTGTGCTGCTGCTCAACACAGTGCTCACCGTTCGGGCCGGGCAGGCGAATTCCCACAAGGGCATGGGCTGGGAAATCTTCACGGACAGGGTCATCGCGTTATTGGCCGCCAGGGAGGACCCGATGGTCTTCATGCTCTGGGGGGCCCATGCGCAAAGCAAGGCGGCGCTGCTAGCCGGCAGCCGCCATCTGATCCTGAAGGCGCCGCATCCGAGCCCGCTGTCCGCCCATAACGGCTTTTTCGGCTGCCGCCACTTTTCAAGGGCCAACGAATTCCTCGCCGGATTCGGCGAAAAGATAGACTGGTCGATCAGATAAGCCGGGCGATGCTCGGCTCGACATGCCAGAATTCCGCGAGTTTGCGGAACTCCTCTTCGGCCGCGGGATCCGGACGTCCTGTTCGGACAGCGCGGATCATGATGTTCTTGGCCGTATGCTCCAGACTTGTGAACTCTATCAGGGAGACATCGTAGCCGCAGGCTTCAAGCTTGAGGGCGCGCAGCGCGTCCGTCACGATGGAGGACGTGCGCTCTTTCAGGATGCCGTGCTTCAGGATCCCGCCAAGCTGGTTGTTCTGGATCTGGTCGAAAAGCTCGTGCTGGCAGCATGGAACGGACAAAATGACCGAAGCGCCCCATCCGACTGCCTTGATCAGCGCGAAATCCGTCGCTGTGTCGCAGGCATGCAGCGTGACGACCATGTCGGCCCGGGTGTCGCTTTCAAATCTGGAAATATCCCCCAGCTCGAAATGGAGCGCGTCATAATGCAGCTCACGGGCGATATCGTTGCAGAACTTAATGACGTCTTCCTTCAGGTCCAGGCCCGTCAGACGGACGGGCAGGTTCTTTTTCAGCCTGAGATAATAATACAGGGCGAAGGTCAGGTATGCCTTGCCGCAGCCGAAATCCACGATGTTGAGCTCCCGTCCCTGCGGCAGCGCCTGGACGGCGTCTTCGACGATTTCGAGAAATCTGTTGATTTGCCGGAATTTGGCATAATATTTTTTATAGACCTTGCCTTTTGGGTCCATGACACCGAGGCGGATCAGAAAATCACAGGGCTCGCCGTCGGGAATGATATAATTTTTGGCCTGGTCATGGCTCAGGGCAGGCGCCTTCATTGAGGGCGCGCTTTTCAGGATCCTCGGATTATCGGCTTTGGCGGCCAGGACCTGGTAATCCGCCTCGCCGGTGAAAATGGCGATCTGCTTGAATTCCTCGGAGGCCAGGCGCCAGGCTTCGCGAGCGGCCTCGCCAGGGGTCAGGTTCCTGTGCGTGACTTTATTTCGCGTATGATATTCGGCCTGGATGAAGCGGGACCCTTTCAGCATCACCGGCCGAAGGGCCGCTTTGCTGTAGAGCTGGCTTTTTTTTCGCTGCGCCGAAAAAATGATGCGTATAAGAGAATCATCGCTCGTCAGTTTTTCCAAAAGAATTTCGAGATCGTTCATAGCGCTGCGCCACCGCCTTGATTGGGATGATCGGGTCGTCTGCCTGCCAGTTGTTCCTGTATCGCATCGTGAAGGTCGTCGGCGATGGTTTTTGACTGTTCGCGGGTCAGATCCTTCGTCGGGACCGGCGGCAGGACCGTCAGCAGAACTTTGCCCGGCCTGATCCATTTGCCCTGCCGCTCCATGAGTTTCCAGGAGCCGTCAATGACGACCGGAACGACGGGCGCGCCGGCTTTCAGAACGGTTTTAAGGGCGCCGGCCTTGAATTCGCCGATCGCATCGCTTTTACTCCGTGTGCCCTCCGGGAACACGATGATCGAATGGCCCGCCGCCAGAATGGACGGCGCCTCGGCCAGCGCGGCGATGGATTGCCTGGCGTCGCTTCTGTCGATGAAGATGCAGTGAAGATATTTCATCCAGGTGCGGATCATCGGCATTTTTTTCAGTTCCATTTTTGCGATGAAGCTCCTAGGCCTGTCGAGACAGGCCAGCAGGATCGGTATGTCGAAATTGCCCTGATGGTTGCTGACGATGACGGACGGCCCGGCGGGAATGTTCTCGATCCCCCGGACTTCGACGGTGACGCCTGCCATGCGCAGCATGGATGCCGCCCACCGGCGGACGACGGAATCGACCAGCCGCTCCAGTTCGTCGGCGCGGCCCGCCTTGGACAATGCGTCGGCGCGCATCTGGCTGGGCAGCAGATACACAAGATAAAGCCAGAAATGTATGAACCAGATGATCGTTCTCATAAACTATCCTCCCAAAGCGATCTGAATTTATTCGGCCGAAATGTGTCGGTAAGTGGCGGAAAGTGCCGCAAAGTGCCGAAAATTCGGGAATGAGCCGCAATGCGCCGGAATTCCTTTCGGCATCCGGCGGCGACTGTGTGGCGGATTATATTTTAACATTTTTTTGTGACTTGTGTCAAAGTGTGTTATAATATTGCGGTTATAGATAGGTTGAACAGGAAAGCAGGTACTTAATGTCAAATAAACAGAAAATAATCAATATTGCGGTCATCGCCCATGTAGATGCGGGCAAGTCGACGCTGGTCGACGCGTTTTTGTCGCAAAGCGGCGTTTTTCGAGAAAACCAGGAGGTCGTGGAGTGCGTGATGGACAGCAACGATATCGAGCGCGAGCGGGGCATCACGATCTATTCGAAGAATTGTTCGGTCATGTATAAGGACGTGAAGATAAATATCGTCGATACGCCGGGACACGCGGATTTCTCATCCGAGGTCGAACGGATCATCAGGACCGTCGACACCGTGATCCTGCTGGTTGATTCCAGCGAAGGACCGATGCCCCAGACGCGCTTCGTGCTGCAGAAATCGCTGCAGCTTGGGCTTCGCCCGATCCTGCTGATCAACAAGATCGACAAGCGGGACCAGCGGGCGAAGGAAGTCGTGGACATGGTCTATGAACTTTTCATGGAGCTCGAAGCCACCAATGAGCAGCTGGATTTTCCGATCCTTTACGGCATCGCCCGGGAAGGCGTGGCCAAGAACGAGCTGCATCACGAGAACGAAGACATCACGCCGCTGTTCGAGACGATCTTGTCCCATGTGGACACCTATCCCGACCGCAACGACGAACCGCTGCAGCTGCAGGTGTCGACGCTGGCATATGACGATTACATCGGCCGGTTGGGTATCGGCCGCATATATAAGGGGAAAATCAGGGAAGGCCAGACCGTCGCCGTCGTCCAGGAGGACGGATCCCAGAGACAGCGCAAAATAAACCAGGTGTTCGTCTACAGGGGGCTCAAGCGCGTTTCGGTGCCGGAAGCGGAAAGCGGCGACATAGTCGTCCTGTCGGGCATATCGGATATCTCCATCGGGGAGACGATTTGCGATGAAAAATATCCCGATCCGCTGCCGATGATCCCGATCGAAGCGCCGACCCTGTCCATGAACTTTCTTGTCAATAAGTCGCCCTTCGCCGGAAGGTCGGGCAAATATGTGACCACGAGGCATCTGAAAGAACGGCTGGAAAAGGAGCTGGAAGTCAATGTCGGGCTGCTGGTCGAACCCCTTGGCGCAACGGACGGCTTCAAGGTTTCCGGACGAGGCGAGCTGCATCTGTCGATCCTGCTGGAGAACATGCGGCGGGAAAGTTATGAAATCGGCGTGTCGAAACCCGAAGTCATCATGCACAAGGAAAACGGCAGGCTGATGGAGCCTGTGGAGCGGCTGGTCGTCAGCGTTCCGGAAGTCTATTCCGGCGCGGTCATCGCCAAGCTGAATATCCGCAAGGGCATCATGGTCACGATGGACAGCGCCGGCGATTTCGTGCGGCTCGAGTATCTGGTGCCGACCCGGGGCCTGCTGGGCTATCGGAGCGATTTCATCAACGATACCCGTGGCGAAGGCACTCTGGTCAGGCGCTTTGAGCATTTTGAAGAATACAAGGGCGAGATCCCCCAGCGGAGCAACGGCGTGATGATCTCACAGGAAGAGGGCATCGCGACGTCTTATGCGCTGAACAATATATCCGAGCGGTCGACGCTGTTCATCGAGCCGGGCACGAAGGTCTATGAAGGCATGATCATCGGCATGAACAGCAGGAACGAGGACATGGTCGTCAATCCCTGCAAGGCGAAAAAAGCGACGAACATGCGGGCTGCCGCCAATGACGACGCTATCCGACTGGCTCCGCCAAGGATCCTGAATCTGGAAGAGGCGCTGGAATTCATCAATGACGACGAACTGGTAGAAGTGACGCCGGACGATATACGGCTCAGAAAGAAACTGCTTAAGGAGCTTGAACGGAGAAGGAGCGGCCGGAGCTGACCGCTCACATTGGAGGTGGAGTCATGACAGAGCAGACCATTTTGCTGTTATCCAGACTGGGCATCGCGCTGCTGATGCTGATCGCCGGCGGACTGGCGGTGCGGCTGGTGCAGAACATCACAAGAAAAGCGCTTCAGAAAAGCGCCTGGGACGAAGTGCTCCACGCGTTCATCCTGAATTGCATCCGGGTGGTCATGTGGATCGTCATCCTCGCGACGGTGCTGGGGTATATGGGCGTGCCGCTTTCCGCGTTTCTTGCGGTTGTCGGCTCCGCCGGCATAGCCGTTGCGCTGGCGCTCAAAGACAGCCTGGCGAATTTTGCCGGCGGTATCATCATTCTGGTGGCGAAGCATTTCAAGAAAGGCGATTACATCGAAGACCTGTCCGTATCGGGAGAGGTCCAGAAAATCGACCTGCTGTACTGCACGCTTAAGACCCTGGACAATAAGGTCATCACCATTCCCAATGGCAAACTTGCCAATTCGACGGTGATCAACTATTCCAGGGAGCCGGTCAGAAGAGTCGACTGCGATTTCCGCATCAGCTATACGGACGATGTGCAGCTTGCGAAAGCGATATTGGAAAACGTCGCAAAAGGCGACGCCAGGATCCTTCAGGATCCGCCGTTCATCATTGGCGTTTCAAGCCAGAGCGCCGGCGCCATCGAGCTGGACATGAATGTCTGGTGCCGGACGGAGGATGTCCTTGACGTCAAGTATTTCATCCAGGAACAGGTCCGGGATGAATTCATGAAAGCCGGGATCACGGTGCCGCCGCCGTCGATGAATATCTTTTTGAAACAGTGATGGCAAACGGCTGGCTGCTTATGTATAATTGTTATCGGAGCGGAGAGCAAAAGCCGCTCAAGTAAGATCGCCAGGAGGTAACTATGGGAAATTTCGTATCAAGACTCGGACCAGTGACCGGATACTGGGTGCTCATCATCGCGGCGCTGATCCTCGCCAAGGTGTTCAACTGGGTGGATGTCGAGAATACCTGGGAAATGATCAAATTCGTCGGAATGGTGACGATGGCTTATCTCGTGCTGCAGGGCGCCCTTCTGGCTGTCAGGAAAATAATAAAGAAATGAATCCTGCATGCTGGCCCTTCCGCAAGAGATCCGATCTTAAGAATCTCCTTGACGCAAAGGGCTTCCTGTGTTAGAATTCCTTTAATAAAATATGATCCTTTAAAATGATCCCGTGAGATCAGAAAGGAAGAGCGTGATTGCGGCCAGGCCGCAGCGTGCGATTCTGCTGCCCAGAATGCCTTCCTTTACAGGAAGGCTTTTTTTACACCTTTAAGTTAACTCCGTGAAGTTAGAAAGGAAAAAGATATGTTAAAAGGAAGAGATCTGCTGGAGCCTATGGATTTCAGCCTGGAAGAGCTGGAGGAGATATTCGTTCTGGCCGAGGAGATCATGGAGGAGCCCGCAAGGTTCAGCCATGCCTGCGACGGCAAGCTGCTCGCCACGCTCTTTTACGAGCCGAGCACCAGGACGCGCTTCAGTTTTGAGGCGGCCATGCTTCGGATGGGGGGTCAGGTGATCGGATTTTCAGAGCCCAATTCGAGCTCTGTCGCCAAGGGAGAAAGCATTTCAGATACGATCCGCACGGTGGCGTGCTATGCGGACCTGGCCGTGATGCGGCACCCGAAGGAAGGCGCGCCGAAAGTGGCTGCTTACAATACCGACATGCCGGTCATCAACGCCGGAGACGGCGGACATCAGCATCCGACCCAGACACTGACGGACCTGCTGACGATCCGCAGCATCAAAGGCGACCTGTCCAATCTGGTGGTCGGCCTCTGCGGCGACCTTAAATTCGGCAGGACAGCACACTCGCTGATCAAAGCCCTGTCGCGCTACGACAACATCAAGTTCGTCCTGATCGCGCCCGAAGAACTCAGGATCCCCGAGTATATCCGCAAAGAGATACTAACTAAAAACAATATTCCTTTCATCGAGGTGGAAGATATGGAGAGCGTCCTGCCGGAACTGGACATCCTTTATATGACCAGGGTTCAGAAAGAGCGTTTTTTCAACGAAGAGGACTATATCAGGCTGAAGGACAGGTATATACTCGATACGGCAAAAATGAAGCTCGGCGCGCCCAGTCTGACGGTGCTGCATCCCTTGCCCAGAGTTAACGAGATAGCCGTCGAGGTGGACAGCGACCCGCGTGCCAAGTATTTTGAGCAGGCCAAAAACGGCATGTTCGTCCGGATGGCGCTCATCATGAAACTTCTGGGGGTGAAATAATGGTACTTGTAAACAGCATCGAAAAAGGGATCGTGATCGACCATATTTCAGCGGGGCTGGGCACCCGGATCTTCCATTATCTCGGCATCGACAATTCCCAGTATACGGTGGCGTTCATCATGAACGCCAACAGCAGGAAATACGGCAGAAAAGACCTGATCAAAATAGAAAACGTCATCGACATCGACCTGGCCGTCCTCGGCCTGATCGACCCGAATGCGACGGTCAATGTGATCGAAAACCACGTTGTCACAAGAAAAATAAATCTGGAATTGCCCACGAAGGTAACCGGCGTGATCCGGTGCAAAAATCCGCGATGCGTCACCTCGACGGAAAGCAATGTGCCGCATATATTCCATCTGGTCGATGCGGAGAAAAGAGAATACCGCTGCGAGTACTGCGACGATATCGTCGATGTGAAGGGAGACAAGCAGGATGAGATTCTGCATAAGCAATGGATATGTGATCGATCCATCGGTAGGTAGCGCCGAGGTCCGCGATATCTGGGTCGAAAACGGAAAGATATCCGACAATGCCCGGAAGAACGGCATGCGAAGCGACGCGTCCGAAGAGATCACTTATATAGACGCCACCGGAAAATGGGTGGTGCCGGGGCTCATTGATCTGCACGTTCATTTCAGGGAGCCCGGCTTCGAGCACAAGGAAACCATCGCCAGCGGATCCGCCGCCGCCGTCCGGGGCGGCTTTACCACCGTCTGCTGCATGCCCAACACGAAACCGGCCATCGACAGCAGAAAGCTGATCCGCCTGGTCCGGGAGAAGGCTGCTGCGTGCGGCGGGGCCAGAGTGCTGCCGATCGGCGCGATAACCAGGGAACAAAAGGGGAAAATGCTGGCCAACATCAAGGGCATGGCCCGGGAAGGCGCCTGCGCCGTCAGTGAAGACGGCAAAACGGTGATGGACGAAAAACTGATGAAGGAAGCGATGGCCATCGCCGCCGAGATCGACCTTCCGGTATTCGCCCATGCGGAGGATATGCGCCTTGCGGCCGGCGGAGCGATGAATCTGGGCAGGATGTCTGCCTTGTTGGGGATCCAGGGCATACCCGCCGAGGCGGAGGAAAAAATCGTCGCCAGGGATATCCAGCTGGCGGAGGAAACCGGCGCCAGGCTCCATCTCTGCCATATCAGCACCCGCGGAAGCGTCGAGCTGATCCGAAGGGCAAAAGCCATCGGGATCCATGTCACCGCGGAAACCGCGCCGCATTATTTCACCCTCGACGAGGAAGCGCTGGCGGATCTCGATACGAACAAGAAAATGAATCCGCCGCTGCGGACCCGGGAAGACAGGCTGGCGATCAGGCAGGCATTGAAGGACGGCGTCATCGACGCCATCGCCACGGATCATGCGCCGCATCATGAGCGGGAGAAGGCCATGGATTTCCAGGAGGCGCCTTTTGGCGTCAGCGGCCTTGAAACCAGCTTCGCCGTCAGCTATACTGAACTGGTGAGAAACGGGGATATGACGCCCATGGAACTGATCGACCGGATGAGCGCCGCGCCAGCAAGGATCCTCGGCATAGACCGTGGGACCCTGGCAGCTGGAGCGCCAGCGGATATCACGATCATCGATGTGGACAAAAGCTATGTCGTTTCACCAGGAGCCCTGATATCCAAGGGCAGGAACACGCCATTCGCCGGCATGACCGTCTGGGGCAGGCCGGTGATGGTGATGATCGACGGCGCAATGAAAGGAGCTTTCAATGATAGATAAATTGATCGACAGGATCAGGGAGACAGGCAATCCGACGGTCGTCGGCCTCGACCCCACCTTCGGCATGATGCCGGAAAATATAAAGAAGGAAGCGTTCGAGCGCTGCGGCAAGACGCCGGAAGCCGTCGCCAGGATGTTCACGGCGTTCAACAGATCGATCATCGATGCGATAGCCGACCTGGTGCCGGCAGTGAAGCCGCAGATCGCCATGTACGAGCAATACGGCATCGAAGGGCTTAAGGCCTATCTCGCGACAATCAGGTACGCGAAAGAAAAGGGACTGATCGTCATCGGCGACATCAAAAGGGGCGATATCGCCTCGACCGCTGAAGCATACGCCGGCCATCTCGCCGGCGTCGATATCGAAGGGGCTCATTTTGACCTCTGGAAAGAAGACGCGGTCACGCTGAATCCCTATATGGGTTATGACGGCATCGAGCCTTTCATCAGGATCTGCAGCGAGGCGGACAAAGGCGTGTTCATCCTTGTCAGGACCAGCAATCCGAGCAGCGCGGAGCTTCAGGATCTCATTTCCGGAGACAGGCCCGTGTACCAGCACGCGGCGGAGCTGGTGAGCAACTGGGGCCTCGGCGCCATGGGGCGGCAGGGCTACAGCAGGATCGGAGCCGTCGTCGGCGCCACCTGCAGGGAGCAGGGCGCTGAACTGAGGCGGCTGATGCCGCATACTTTTTTCCTGGTCCCGGGCTACGGCGCCCAGGGAGGGACCGGAGAGGACCTGCGGGGCTATGCGGACGCCGATGGCGGCGGGATCATCGTCAATTCATCCCGCGGGATCATCGCCGCGTACTTGAAAGACAGCGCTTATGACGGCACGAATTTTGCCGCTTCCGCCCGCAAAGCGGCGCTGGCGATGCGGGAGGATCTCAGGAGCGCTATCAGTTAGCGCAGGAAGGCCGGTCCATATGGAAAAGAAGATCATCGAGGCGGTCGTGTCAGGCAATGACGAGATCGCGCAGAATATATACATGATGACTGTGGCGACGTCATATGCAGCCTCGGCAAAGCCGGGGCAGTTCGTCAATATATACCCTAAAGCGAAGCATACGCTGCTCCCGAGGCCGATCAGCATCTGCATGAGAGACGAACGGTCGATGACGCTTGTCTACAGCGTCGTCGGCGCGGGCACGGCTGAGTTTTCGGGATACAGATCCGGCGAAGCGATCCGGATCAGCGAACCCCTGGGAAACGGATTCGATCTGCAGAAGGCTGCGGGCGACATGACAGCGGCAGGCACGGGCGGAGGCAGAGCCGGCGCGGTGCTGGCCGGCGGCGGCATCGGCGTGCCACCGATGCTTTTACTCGCACGGGAGCTGACGGCCCTCGGCGTTTCCTGCACCGCTGTGCTGGGTTTCCGGGACGAGCCTTTTCTTGTCGATCTTTTCCGCGCTGCCGGGGCGGCCGTTCATGTGGCGACGGACAGCGGCCGGGCGGGATATAAAGGAACGGTCCTCGATCTGCTGAAGGCCCGGGACATCAATGCAGGCCATTTTTTCGCCTGCGGGCCCAGAGTCATGCTGCGGGCGCTGAGCGGTTACTGCGCCGGTATTGGCGCTCCAATCCAGGTGTCGATGGAGGAACGGATGGGCTGCGGCTACGGCGCCTGCGTCGGCTGCGTCTGCAAGATCCGGGACGGCGGCGCGCCGGAGGATGGGGAACCGAAGCCTGCGGGCGCTGAGACGAGCGCAAGCGGACATCCTGCCGGCGCAGGGAAGGCGTCTTACCGGAAAGTCTGCACGGACGGACCGGTTTTCAATGGAAGGGACGTGGTCTGGGATGAATGAGAAAAAGGCGCAGGGGCCGGACCTCAGCGTGGATATAGCCGGCGTCAGGCTTAAAAATCCTGTCACGACGGCATCCGGGACCTTCTCGCCCCGGGAAAGCGGCGCGTATTACGATATCGGCGAACTGGGCGCCGTCATAACGAAAGGCGTCTCAAACGAGCCCTGGGAAGGCAATCCGCCGCCGCGGATCGCCGAGACATACGGCGGGATGCTGAATGCCGTCGGGCTGCAGAATCCCGGGGTCGATCATTTGATAAAAAACGATCTGCCTTACCTTCGGCAGTTTGATACAAAAATCATCGTGAATGTAGTCGGGAAAAGCATCGCCGACTACTGCGGCGCCGTCGAAAGGTTGTCCGAAACAAATGCGGACATGCTGGAGATCAACATCTCATGCCCGAACATCAAGGAAGGCGGCATCGGCTTCGGGACGAGTCCCGGTATGGCCGCCGCCGTCACGAAAGAGATCCGTAAGGTCTCGAGGCTGCCGTTCATCGTCAAGCTGACGCCCAATGTGGCGGATATTGCCGAGATCGCCAGAGCGGTCGAAGCCGAGGGCGCCGATGCGGTGTCCCTGATCAATACGCTGCTCGGCATGCGGATCGACGTCCACACGCGAAAGCCGGTCCTTTACAATAAGATGGGCGGCTTGTCCGGGCCGGCGGTGAAGCCCGTCGCGGTCCGGATGGTCTATCAGGTCAGACGGGCGATCGCGCTGCCGATCATCGGCCTGGGCGGCATCATGACCGGCGAGGATGCCGCCGAATTCATCATGGCGGGCGCTGATGCCGTTTCGGTGGGCACCGCGGCGCTGGTCGACCCTGCGGCCCCGGTCAGGATCAGGAACGAACTGGCAGATTTCATGGCGAAATACAATTATCGGAATATAAAGGAGATACGAGATGGATTTATCGGCTAAGAGGGAGTTCGCGGAGTTCATGGTCCGCTCCGGCGTGCTGACATTCGGGGATTTTACGACGAAAAGCGGACGGAAGACGCCGTATTTCATCAATACCGGAAATTACAGGACCGGGGCGCAGATCGCCCGGCTCGGCGAGTTCTATGCCGCCTGCATCCAGAAATATTTCCCGGATGGCATCGATGCGCTGTTCGGCCCGGCTTATAAAGGCATTCCGCTGGCGGTGGCTTCGGCCATAGCCCTGGCGTCATCCTATGGCCGCGACATAAGCTTCTGCTTCAACAGAAAAGAGGAAAAGGATCACGGCGAAGGCGGCTCGATGGTCGGTTACAAGCTCAGGGACGGGGACCGGGTCGTTATGGTGGAAGACGTCATCACCGCCGGAACGGCAGTCCGCGAATGCCTGCCGGTGCTGAAGGCGGCGGCGGACGTCGAGATCGCCGGACTCGTCATCTCCGTTGACAGGATGGAGCGTGGCGTCGGCAGCGTGACCGCGATCCAGGAGATCTACGACGAGTACGGCATTTCCACGTATCCGATCATCAACGTGAGGGAAATCATCGAGGTCCTTCACAACGTTCCCGTCGACGGGAAGGTCCATATCGACGACGTTATAAGGGAAAAGATGGAAGCTTATCTGGAAAAATATTGCGTGCGCTAGGAACTGCAGGTCGATTGTCGGCTGACGGAATAAATGCTATACTCTTTGTATAGCATTTTTTATTTTAAAGGAGATCCCATGAACTTTGTCCACCTGCATGTCCATACCGAATACAGCCTGCTTGACGGCGCCGCCGGCATTCCGAGGCTGATCGCCAAAGCCGCGGAGCTCGGCATGAAAGCCATTGCCATCACGGATCACGGCGTGATGTTCGGAGCTGTCGAGTTTTACAAAGAAGCCAAAAAGCACGGCATCAAGCCGATCATCGGCTGCGAGGTCTATACCGCCGCCAGGTCGATGAAGGACAAGGACGCCGATCGGGACAAGCAGCAGGGCCATCTCGTGCTGCTGGCAAAAAATGAAAAAGGCTATAAAAATCTGATGAAGATCGTATCCCTCGGCTTCACCGAAGGCTTCTACTATAAGCCCCGCATCGATTATGACGTGCTCAGGCAATATAACGAGGGGCTGATCGCCCTGTCCGCCTGCCTTGCCGGCAATGTGCAGCGAAAACTCCTGAACGACGATTATGACGGCGCGAAAAAAGAAGCGCTGGCGCTTCGGGACATATTCGGCCCGGATAATTTTTATCTTGAGGTGCAGGACCAGGGCCTGCCGGAAGAAACCAAAATATTGCCTTATATCAGACAGATCCACAAGGAAACCGGCATACCCGTCGCGGCGACCAACGACGTCCACTATGTCGAAAAGGAGGATGCGAAGGCCCATGACGTTCTTCTGTGCATCCAGACTGCCCGCACCGTCGACGACGAAAACAGGATGCGTTTTCCCAATGACGAATTTTATCTGAAGTCGCCGGAGGAAATGACGCGGCTTTTCATCGATATGCCGGACGCCATAGCGAATACCGTCAGGATCGCGGAGGAATGCAATTTCGATTATGAGTTCGGCCGGATCTGGCTGCCGGATTTCACGGCGCCGCAGGGAAAAACCAACGGGGAATATCTTCGGGAGCTCTGCTTTGCCGGGCTTAACAGCAGATACAGGTCTATCGACCAGGAACTTGTCGACCGGCTGGAGTACGAGCTGGCGACCATCGTCAGGATGGGCTATGTGGAATATTTCCTGATCGTCTGGGATTTCATCGATTATGCGAAAAGAAACGGCATCATGGTGGGGCCCGGCAGGGGATCCGCCGCCGGCAGCCTTGTGGCGTACTGCCTGAGGATCACGGATATCGATCCGATCAAATACAATCTGATTTTTGAGCGGTTTCTCAATCCGGAGCGGGTGACGATGCCCGATATCGATATCGACTTCTGCTATGAACGCAGGCAGGAGGTCATTAATTACGTAATAAACAAATACGGCGCGGACAAGGTCGCGCAGATCATCACCTTCGGCACGATGAAAGCGAAGGCTGCCGTCCGGGATGTCGGCCGGGCGCTGAACATGACCTATGCCGAGGTGGACGCCATCGCGAAAAAAATACCCTTCGACTTGAAAATGACCATCGAGAAGGCCCTGGAAACGAATCCGGACCTGCGGAAGGATTATGACAACGACAAGCGGATAAAATATCTGATCGATACCGCAAAAGCCCTGGAGGGCATGCCGCGGCACGCCTCGACCCATGCTGCCGGCGTCGTGATCTCCAAGCGGAGCATCGATGAGTATGTGCCGCTGTATCTGGCTGAAAAAGGCGTCAGCACCCAGTTCACGATGGGCACCATCGAGGAGCTCGGGCTGCTGAAAATGGACTTCCTCGGACTGCGCAACCTGACGGTCATCCGCGACGCCCTTGAACTTATAGAAAAAAACCACGGCGTCAAAATCGATTTTTCCTCGATGGAATATGACGATAAAAAAGTTTACGAGCTCATAAGCTCTGGCAACACGCTGGGGGTGTTCCAGCTGGAAAGCCCGGGCATGCGGCAGTTCATGAAAAATCTGAGGCCGGACTGCTTCGAGGATATCGTCGCGGGCGTTTCTTTGTACAGACCGGGACCGATGGATTCGATCCCGGCGTACATACAGAACAAGAAGCATCCCGACAAGATCCGGTATGTCCATAAAAGCCTCGAGCCGATCCTTTCCGTCACATACGGCTGCCTCGTTTACCAGGAGCAGGTCATGCAGATCGTCCGCGATCTGGCCGGCTACTCATATGGCAGGAGCGATCTTGTACGCCGCGTGATGAGCAAGAAAAAGATGGCGGAAATGCTCAAGGAGCAGGAATATTTCGTCAATGGTAAAACCGGCGAGGACGGCCAGGTAGAGATCCCGGGCTGTATCCGGAACGGCATACCGAAGAAAGCGGCGGACGAGATCTACGGCCAGATGGAAAAATTCGCCGAATATGCCTTCAACAAATCCCATGCCGCGGCTTATGCGGTGCTGGCCTATGAAACGGCCTACCTGAAGCATTATTATCCGGTGGAATTCATGGCGGCGCTGATGACCAGCGTGATGGGCGATTCGTCCCAGGTCGCTAAATATATGCGCAACTGCGCCGAAATGGGCATTAAGGTGCTGCCGCCCTGCGTCAACGCCAGCGAAAAGAAATTCACCGTCACCGGCGGCGCGATACGCTTTGGGCTGCTGGGCGTCAAGAACGTCGGGGAAGGCGTCATCGACGCCATCGCGGCCATGCGGCGCGAGAAGGGGATACCGGACAGCTTCCAGGCATTCATCGACAATATTGATATTTCTGAAATCAACAAGAAGGCCGTCGAAAGCCTGATCAAAGCCGGCGCCTTCGACTGCATGGGCAAAAAAAGAGCGGTCCTTCTGGCGGTCTTTGAAAGGCTCATCGAATCGGCCCAGAACAGTTCGCGAAAAAATCTGGAGGGACAGATGTCCCTGTTCCAGTCCCATATACAGACGATGAAGGACACCGGCGCCGGAAGCCAGATGCCGGATATTGAGGAATTTCCGTCTGATCTGATGTTATCGATGGAAAAGGAGATGCTGGGACTTTATGTCAGTGGCCATCCCCTGTCGGATTATGCCGAGAGGATCGAGCGGATCTCGAGTGTCACGACCGAAGAGCTGATGCACGCGGAAGACAACGCCGAACTGAAGGACGGCATGCAGGTGACCATCGCCGGCATCATCACCGGCAAAAAGACAATGGTTACAAAAAACAACAAGATGATGGCCTTCGTGCAGCTGGAGGATCTTTACGGCTCCGTCGAGATCATTGTTTTTCCGAATATTTTCGAAAGCGCCGCCGGTGAGATCCGGGAGGACAATGTGGTCGTCGTCAGCGGCAAGCTGAATTTCAAGGAAGAGGAAGCGCCCAAGGTGCTTGCCGACCGCATCACCGCGCTGGCCATGCTGCCTGCCGATTTCAACGGCGTGGAAAGCAAGGCGGCCCCGACTGCAGTAAACGCCGTTAAAGATGGTGGGAATTTCGCAAAGGAAGGCGAAAACTCCGCGAAGGAAGGCGGAAATGCCATCCGGATCGAAATACCGCCGGACGCCGACGAAGGACGTGCGCTCAACGAACTGAGGGGGATACTGTCGCGGCATCGCGGGCAGACGCCGGTGGTGATCGTCTCCACATCAAGCGGCAGGAAATTCAAAGCCGCTCCCGATCTGTGGGTCGATGCGACTGAAGATTTTTACACCGAAATATCAGCCTTGCTGGATCGCTGACACCGGCCGGCAAGCGTTTATGACAGGGGGTTCGACATATGAAAAGGATAGGTGTTTTGACAAGCGGCGGGGATGCACCGGGAATGAACGCCGCAATCAGGGCCGTCGTCCGGTCGGGCATTTATATGGGAATGGAAGTTTATGGGATCCGCAGGGGTTACGAGGGCATGATCGACGGCGATATCCTGGAAATGAACATCTCGTCTGTCTCGGATATCATCCAGCGCGGCGGGACGGTCCTCAGGACAGCCAGGAGCCAGCGCTTCATGACGCAGGAGGGCTTCGGCAGGGCGGTGTCCATGCTGGAGAATTTCAAGATCGAAGGCATCGTCGTCATCGGCGGGGACGGCTCCTTCCGAGGAGGCCTTGAGCTGGATAAAGCCGGCGTGCCTTTCATCGGCATCCCGGGAACCATCGACAACGATCTGGCTTATACCGACTTCACGCTGGGCTTCGACACCGCCGTCAATACGGTGCTCAGTGCGCTGGGCAATATCCGCGACACGTCTTCTTCCCACGGGCGGTCCACAGTCATTGAAGTGATGGGGCGGCACTGCGGCGATATCGCTTTGTATGCGGGGCTTGCCGGCGGCGCGGAGGCGATCCTGATCCCTGAAGAGGAGCCGGATATCAATGAAGTCTGCCGGCGCATCATCGAAGGCAGGAACAGGGGCAAGCTGCACAGCATCATCATGCGCGCCGAAGGTGTGTCGATCTGCTCAAACGATCTGGTCCGCGCGATCAGCGAAAAGACCGGTTCTGAAACGAAGCTCGTCGTACTTGGCTATATACAGCGCGGCGGAAGCCCGACTGCCCAGGACCGGATCCTGGCCAGCAGATTCGGCTACCGGGCGGTGGAGCTGCTTGCGGCGGACAGCTGCAGCAGGCTGGTCGGTGTGAGGGGCGGCGATATTGTCGATTATGAGATCGGCGAGGCGTTGAAAATGAAACGCAGAAAAGAGGGAGCCATGATGCGGCTCGCGTCGATCCTTTCAATTTAGATGATCCAGACGAAGCAGGACATCTGGAGCAGAGAGTTTATTCTAAAAGGGGGAATCACCACATGAAAAAGACCAAAATCGTTTGCACGATCGGGCCGGCCAGCAACAACGCCGAAACGCTGGAAAAGCTCATAGCGGAAGGCATGAACGTCGCCCGGCTCAATTTCTCCCACGGCACTCATGAGGACCACCGCCGTAACATCGATCTGATCAAGGAGGCCAGAGTCAGGGCGGAACGGCATGTCGCCATCCTTCTCGACACAAAAGGGCCGGAAATAAGGACAGGAGACTTCGCGGAAGGACAGGTGACGCTGGCCGAAGGGCAGTCCTTCACCCTGAAAGCCTCGGAGACGCAGGGCGATGCCAATACCTGCAGCATTTCATACAAGGATCTGTATAAATATGTTTCCGAAGGAGACAGAATACTTATAGACGACGGGCTTGTAGAGATGGCCGTCAAAAGAATCGAAGGCGGGGATATCGCCTGCGAAGTGCTGAACGGCGGAACCATCAAAAACAAAAAGGGCGTTAATGTGCCCGGCGTGAAGACCGATTTGCCCGCTGTCAGCGACAAGGATTATGAAGATATTCTGTTCGGCATAGAAAACGATGTGGATTTCATCGCCGCATCCTTTGTCCGCACTGCGGACGACGTGTCCGAAATCAGGAAAATACTGGCGGAAAACGGCGGCCGCCATATCCGGATCATCGCAAAGATCGAAAACGCCGAGGGCGTCGACAATATCGATGCGATCATTGCGGCGGCGGACGGCGTGATGGTGGCCAGGGGAGACCTGGGTGTGGAGATCCCGATGGAAGAGGTCCCACTGATCCAGAAAAAGATCATCAGCAGATGCAATCTGGCCGGCAAGCCCGTGATCACCGCCACCCAGATGCTCGATTCCATGATGCGGAATCCCAGACCGACGCGAGCCGAGGTCGCTGATGTCGCCAACGCCATCTTCGACGGGACTGACGCCATAATGCTGTCCGGCGAGACTGCCGCAGGCAAATATCCGGTGGAATCCGTCGCGAAGATGCGGGATATTGCCCTGGCGGCCGAGGCCGAATTGAACTACGCCGCGATGCTGTTCCACAGGAGCGGCATCAAGGACACCGGCGTCACCGACGCAATCGGCTATGCGACCTGCGCCAGCGCTCAGGGTCTCAAAGCCACGGCGATCCTGACGCCAACGACCTCCGGCTACACGCCTGGAGTCGTGTCGAAATTCAGGCCGAAAGCGCCGATCATCGCCGCCACCACCAGCGAAAGGACAGCCCGGAGGCTTGCCCTGACCTGGGGCGTTTATCCGATCATTTTCAGCTATGACGATCCATCTGAAAACATCGGAAAATCAGTTATGGCGGCCATGAAGGCGGGACATGTCGGACTCAATGAGCTGATCATCATCACCGCCGGCGTTCCTGCGGGCATCGAAGGCAATACGAACATGATGCTTGTGCATATCGTTGGCCGGGATATCTGAACGCGAATGGCTGGAATTGCTGAAAACACGGAGTATGATCGAATGGACAGGAAATGCATCATCATTGGCGCAGCACCCGGCACATTTGCCAGAGAGCTCCTGGATCAGGCCGTCGGCTGGGATCCGGAAGAAAAGCCATATATATATTGCGCGGATGGCGGAATCAGGCATGCGGGGGAACTTGGCCTGACGCCGGATATGCTGATCGGCGACATGGATTCTGCGGCAGGATCGCAGGTTGGATCATTTCCTGAAAGTCCAGCGGAAAATGTCGTCAGGTTGCCGAGAGAAAAGGATGTGACGGATCTGTTTGCCTGTGTCGAAGACGGCTTGGCAAAGGGATTCAGGGATTTCACACTGATATTCTGCACCGGCGGCAGGATCGATCATTTCATGGCGGCGGCGGCGATCCTTGAATATCTTTCAGAAAAAGGAGCCGGTGGCAGAATACTGGACAGCATGAATGAAATGACCTTCATGCGGCCAGGGTCGGTGGAAATCCCAAATGACCACAGGTTCGAATACCTGTCCGTGATACCGCTCGATCAGGAACTGTCGGGAATTACACTTGCCGGCGTCAAATATCCGCTGGAAAATGCCACCGTGAGGCGGCCGGACATGTGCCTGCTGATCAGCAATGAGATCACAGGCGGCAAGGCTGTCATATCCACCGCCCGCGGCAATGCGCTGATCATTCGCAGCCGCGATATGAAATAAGGGTAAAAAGTCCGATAATAAAAAGAAAGCGCTGCGGTCACCTGAAAGGCTGGTCGCGGCGCTTTTATTCGACGGTCGGGGATCGGGGACCTTCAGTCATCCGATTTAGCAGTCACAATGGGTTTTTTGCGGTCCGCCCTCTTGTAGGCTGCTTCGATCAGGCGCTGGCGGTTCACGATCACTCGTTTATGGGTGCCTCTGCAGATCACTCCCGCCGAATCATGCCCGGTGAAGGACAACAGAATGCGGTCATCCTGAAGCCTGTCCACTGTCAGCACCAGCGTGACGGTCTCGCCGATCATCGTCGGTTTTTCGTGGGTCATCTCCAGAGATTTTGTGACGGTTATGAAATCTTCGGGCAGCAGATGATCCAGCATGTCGACCGAAGCGTCTACGACCATCGTCATGATAGCCGGCGTGGAAAGAAGGAAGTCCAGTGCTCCGGATCCATGCTCCGATCCGGCGTCTGTCGTATCGATGATCTTGGAATATATTGTCGAGAGTCCCTCTGTGATGTTGTGGCTGATGATCATATCGTATCCCCCTATAAAAAAATATTTTGTATGAAACTCGGCGGCCCAGGCAGCAGCCCGTCCGTAAAATCCGCTGGCGAAGGATCTTTCTATACTGCCGGCAAGGCTTCGATGACGGCTCTTTTGCCGATACGCTCCCTGAGCTGGTCGAGAAGCGTCGCGCCGCTGCCGGTTTCGTTGGATTCACCAAGAATGATGTTGGTGATTCTGTGTTTGTCGACCAGATCGGACAGGGTGCCAAGGATGTCGGCCGATCGGATCACTGTCAGGTTGGCGCCGTAGTCGCGCGCCTTCTCATAAAGGTACTCGAGGGCATCGCTGTCTTTTTCGTTTCCCAGGAATTTGAAATCATACTGCGCGACGTGGATGATGAACAACTCTCCCTGCCGGTCCCCCAATACGTCGAAGCCGTATTTGATCAGGCGGTCGCAGGTCTTCTGCTGAGTGACGCAGACCATGACGTTGGTTTTTTTCATTTATGCTCTCCCGAATGTTCAGTTAAACAGAAAATATTTTGTTTTTTCGTTATATTATACATTATCTATAAAAAATATGCCAGCATATGTTATGGATTGGCTTTCTTTTTCATGCTAAAATAAAAGCAGGCACGGGAGGTCACTATGGATAGAACGATCTTGCATTGCGATATGAACGCTTTCTTTGCGTCAGTCGAAGAACTGTACGATCCGCGCCTGCGATCCGGACCGATGGCAGTATGCGGCGATCCGGCGGGAAGGCACGGCATCATACTCGCGAAGAACGAACAGGCAAAGGCCTGCGGCATCGTGACTGCCGAAACGGTCTGGCAGGCCTTGAAAAAATGTCCCAGCCTGATGCTCGTGCGGCCTCATCACGATCGATACAGAAGGTATTCGGCTATGGTTTCCGAAATCTACAAGCGATTCACCGACCTGATCGAACCTTTCAGCATTGACGAGTCATGGCTTGACGTGACCGGGAGCATCGCGCTTTTCGGCGATGGAAGGACCATTGCCGATGAAATCAGAAAAATCGTCCGGGAGGAGATCGGCCTGACGCTGTCTGCCGGCGTATCCTTCAACAAGGTTTTCGCAAAAATGGGCAGCGATTACAAGAAGCCGGATGCGACGACGGTGATCACCCGAGGCAACTTCAGGGAGCTGCTCTGGCCTCTGCCGGCGGCGCGGCTCTTCTTCGTCGGAAGATCGACAGCGGACCGCCTCGAACAAATCGGCATCGCCACCATCGGCCAGCTGGCGGCAGCGGATAAGACGCTGCTTGTCGCCATGTTCGGAAAACATGGCGCCCTGATCCACGACTACGCCAACGGACTGGATGACAGCCCGGTGAGCAGCGGCGGAGATGGCGCGCAGGCGAGATCGGTGGGCAACGGCATCACTTTCAGGAGGGATCTGACCGGAACCGCCGAACTCCGGAGAGCCTGCATCGCGCTGTCGGACACCGTTGCGGGAAGGCTTCGGAAATACCGGCTGAAATGCGGCGGCGTCAAGGTGGATATCAAGGACCCATATTTCAAAACGATATCGCGCCAGAAACAGCTGGCCCGGCCGTGCAATACGGCGGCGGAGATCAGCAGGGCCGCGATGGAGATCATCGGCGCGGCGTGGGACCCGTCATCACCGGTAAGGATGCTGACCGTGACCGCCATCAGCCTGGCCGATGAAAATGAGGAAGAACAGCTGACAATAAGCGCCATCGGTGATGATTCGCCGGAAAAGGCCGAAAGGATCGAGCGGGCGCTGGACAGCATCAGAAATAAATACGGCAGCGGGTCCATCAAATTCGGCGGCATGCTGGATGACGACCTGGGCATTGCGCCGGGCGGTTATAACGATGAAGAGGATATCATCATACAGGATGAGGGAGGCACAGAATGAAAAAAAGGACAAATCGTATGAAGGGCGTTGCGCTGACATTGCTTGCAGGGCTGCTCTCGGTGGCATTATTGGCGGGCTGCGCCGCCCAGAAAGAAGAAACGCTGTCCGCGCCGCTCAAAATAGGCACGTTGAACGGGCCGACCGGCATCGGCATGGTGAAGCTGATGGAAGCCCCGGATCAATACCAGGTCACGGCTTTCCAGAGCCCCGATGAGGCCGTCGCCAAGATCGTGACCGGCGAACTCGACATCGCGGCGGTGCCATCCAATCTTGGCGCCGTATTATATAATAAACTCGAGGGCGATATCGTGCTGCTCGGCACCAATACCCTCGGCGTTCTTTATATCGTCGAAAACGGCGACGCCGTATCAGAAATAGCGGACCTGAAGGGCAAAACGATCATCGCCAGCGGAAAAGGCGGCAGCCCGGAATTCATCCTGAACCAGCTGCTTCGCTCCGCCGGGCTTGATCCCGCAATGGACGTCACCGTCAATTGGATGATGAATCATACGGACGTCTCATCGGCGCTGATGGCTCAGCCGGGGTCGATCGCGATGCTGCCGCAGCCGTTTGTCACTATTGTGACCGAAAAAAACAGCGCCGTGAGAATGGCGGTGGACCTTAATGCCGCTTGGGAGGAAACCCAGAACGCGGCCCTGCCCATGGGCGTCATCGTCGCCCAGAAAAGCGTTGTCGAGGAGAGGAAGGGCGACATTGGCATATTCCTTGACGCATATGCCGAATCAGTCGGCTTCGTGAACGCGGAACCGGCTGAGGCCGCGAAACTCGTCGCCAAATACGGGATCATCGCGGACCAGACCATCGCCGAAAAGGCCATCCCATCCTGTAATATCGTATTTATTCCGGCCGGCGAAGCGAAAGCGGACCTGAATCGGTTTTATGAAATAATAAGCGGCATGGACAGCAAATCTGTCGGAGGGAAGATCCCGGATGAAGCATTTTACTATTCCCCGGAGGAATAGGCTCAGAAAAGCGCTGATAATTGTTTTCTGGCTGGCTGCGTGGCAGGCGGTCTATATGGCTGTCGGCCGGGATGTGATCGTGCCGTCGCCGGCGGGGACGCTGGCGACATTGGCGTCGATGACGGCGGAGCCGGATTTTTACATTAATGTGGGAGCGACGATGAAGCGCGTGATCGCCGGAATACTGATCTCGTTCGTTTCAGGCATGGTCACTGCCGCCGCGGCGTATTTCAGCCTCCTTGTGCGCGATCTGCTAAAAGGCGTCGTCGACGTGCTGAAATCGACGCCGGTGATGGCGGTGATCATATTCGCCCTGCTATGGCTGGCTTCGGGCAATGTGCCGGTTTTCGTGTGTTTTCTGATGTGTTACCCGGTCGTCTATACAAACATCCTGGCCGGGTTGGGCAGCATGGAGGAGCAATACCTGGAAATGGGCAGGGTCTTCAATGTCCGGCGGCAGGATGTGATCAAATACATTTACATCCCCTATATCTCCCCCCATATCAAATCGGCCCTCAGCCTTACGACGGGACTGTCCTGGAAGACCGTCGTCGCCGCGGAGGTCCTGGCAAGCCCGAAGTTCTCGATGGGCTACAATCTTCTCAACGCCAAGGTCTATCTCGATACGGAAAGCCTTTTCGCCTGGATCATCGCCATCGTCGCCCTAAGCATGATTTTTGAAAGGCTTGTCAATCTCCTGATTGGATACAAGGGAAAGGCGGCGGCGCTATGATCGAGGTCAGGAACCTGCGCAAGAGCTATAAAGACATCGTTCTTTATGATGATTTCAGCATCAGTTTCGAAGAGAACGGCATCACCGGCATAATAGGCGCGTCCGGCTGCGGAAAGACGACGCTGCTGCGCGTGATGGCCGGACTCGAGCCATATGACAGCGGAACGGTGAACGGCATCTGCCGCGACGGGATCTCTTTTGTGTTCCAGGAGGACAGACTGCTGCCGTGGCTGAATGTCTACAAGAATATAGAACTCGTGCTGCGCGCGAAAATGTCGCCGGAAGAGGCCAGAAGCCGAATCGACTGGATCCTGGAGCTGCTGGACATGAAAAACGCCGCCGGCATGATGCCCTCCGAACTGAGCGGAGGCATGCAGCGCAGGGTGGCCATCGGGCGCGCCCTGGCCTTTGACAGCGACGTAGTACTGCTGGATGAGCCGTTCAAGGGTCTGGACGGCAGATTGAAAAGCGAGATCCTCGATGAGCTGACCGGTATCTGGAGCCATTATCACAAGACGATCATTCTCGTGACTCATGACCTTGAAGACGCGTACCGGCTGGCCGATACGATCTATGAATTTTCAGGCAGGCCTGTGAGCTGGACCAGGATCCGCTGATAAAGGCGCTTCACGGTCGATTTGCTACAATAAACGGATATCGTTTATGCATAACTCAAAATTCAATCCGAGATACTCTGCCGCTTTCCGGCACATCAGCATCCTGGACAGGAATATTTCGAAATAGTCCATCACCGCGCTGATCGTCGTATCGATTTCAAGCGAGAGGACGATTTCCCGGGTATCCGGCTTGACTGTCAGGTTCGAGGTATGAACGGCGTAATTCACACGATCGTGGATATCCGCCATTGAACCGCCGGCAGCGCGGACCCTGGAACGTCGGACATCGGATTTGTCCGCCAGGATCAGGGCGGCCGATATTGGGCTGATGGAAGATCCGGTGCCCTCGTCGTGATTGCCGATGGCGCCGATGACGTCGGCCAATTCTTCCGGCGGCAGGCCCATCCGGTCCAGTATGCGGAACGCCATGACGGCGCCGCTCTGCGCATGGTCGTGCCTGTTGATGCAATTGCCGATGTCGTGCATATAGCCGGAGATCCTGGCCAGTTCCACGATGCGCTCCTCGTATCCCAGAAGGATCAGTATCTCCGCCGCCTTGCGGGCGACCTTTTCCGCATGTCCATAGCCGTGTTCCGTGTAGCCGAGCACGCCCAGAACATCATTTCCCTTGCTGATATATGTCGAAATTTCTTTGCTGTTCTTTATGTCGCTGAATGTCACCATAGCCGATCCTCCGTGCCTGTTAAAACTTCTCAAGCGTTAAATCCATCTGGAAACCATCATATCACGAAGATCAGGCCTCCACAATATGCGCATTGGCCGGATCCATCGGCGCGAAGGACCGGTCGAAAGTAAATCGTCTGAAAACAGCCGATAAGGTTGACTAAAATTGCATGCTGCAATAATATTATAATATGAAAGATTGCTGAAAGGGATCCGAATAAGGGTCGAAGGTTTGCCTGCATGAGAATTCTGACGCTGATATCAGGGGCTTTGTTTATTTTGGCCGGCGTATATTGTTTCGCCAATCCGGGAGCGACGATCCTGTCCCTGGCATTCATCCTTGGCTGCACGATGCTTGTCTTCGGAGCCAGCGGCGTCATGACTTATCTGTATGACCGCAAGCAGCATGAAGTTTCCGGCTGGATCCTGGAAGAGACCATTGTGACGCTGATCCTGTCAATAATCGTGCTGACAAACCAGATCGTCACGGACGCCGTCATTCCCGTGTTTTTCGGGATGTGGATCATGTTTTCAGGCGTCATGAGGGTCGCAGCCGCTTTTACGCTAAAAGAGAAAGGCGCCAGAATATGGGGCTATTCGCTGATTTTCGGCGTGCTGTCCGTTCTGGGCGGAATTTATGCCTTCATCAATCCTCTGCTGGCGGGTCTGGCGATGCCGATACTGATCGGCATATTCTTCCTGATACAGGGCATGAACACGATCACCACCGGATTGTATATGATCAAAGAGGACAGATTGGATGAAAAGGATTAAAGAAGCGGGAATCGCCATAGGAGCAGTAGCGGGAGGGATCATCGGCGGCGCCGTATCCCTGGCGGGCAAGCTGTCCAAAGTCGAGGTCATCGAGGAGCTCGGAGACGGCATCGTCGATTCGGCGATACTGACCGGCGGATTGGTGGGCGAAGCGCTCAGCGGCACCGCCGATATGGTTTCAGGCGGGATAAAAAAAGACGCCAAAAGAGTCGCTGAAGGCAAGCGGGAGATCAAACACGCGGCAAAAACGACGATCGGCAACGCCGTGCACAATATCGGCATGATCGGCGAAAGCGGCGTCGAAATAGCCGGCGGGCTTGCCCGGGGCGATAGCGAAAAGGCGCTTAAGGGCATAAAGACGCTGGCCAAGATGGCGGCGATCGGTCTTGTGACTGTCGGCGCTGTCAAAATAAGCCACAAGGAAGAAAAGACCCCGGAGGATACTGACGTTGGAGAAGTTTGAGGAGATATCAGCGAAAAGCAGCATAAAAACAAAGCTGACCGCCATTGTTGTGCTGACGCTTGTCATCATAACGACCTGGTATATGCTTGATCTGGTGCTGCTGACCTTCATCTTCACCTTTATCTTCTATAAGCTCCATGCAGTCATACAAAAGAGGTTTCACCACGTGCTGCCGGTCCGTATACCCGATCCGGTGGTCATCGTCGTGTTATACGTTATTTTTGCCGCGCTTCTGACGCTGCTGGCCATCAGGCTGACTCCTGTGGTGGCCGCCCAGATCACCGAGCTCTGGAAGATACTCCTGAGCTTCAGGCTGGATGAACTCAGGGATACCATGGATCCCAGGCTTTTCATTTTCCTGAACCAGCTGGACTTCAACAGCTATTACGAGCAGGCCGGCGTCTTCATCGCGGCCCAGGCCACCAAGGTCGGCAGCTTCGGCATAACGCTTTTCATCTCGCTGATATTGAGCATACTGCTGCTGCTGGAAAAGCAGAAAATCAAAAGATTCGGAAGGCACCTGGAAGACAGCAGGCTTCATGACCTATACAGCTACTTTATTTATTTTGGCGGCAGTTTTGTCGAATCCTTCGGCAAGGTCATGCAGGTCCAGGTGACGATCGCATTTATCAATATGATCCTGTCGAGCATCGTGCTTGCAGTCCTCGGATTCCCTCAGATACTGGGCCTCGCTGTAATGATTTTCGCTCTGGGGCTGATACCCGTCGCCGGCGTGATCATATCGTTCATCCCGCTGTCGATCATCGCCTTCAATATCGGCGGGATCCTAAAAGTCGTCGCAGTCATAGTGATGATCATCGGGATACATACGATCGAGACGTATATCCTGAATCCGAATCTGATGGCGACCAAAACGAAACTGCCTGTCTGCTTCGTTTTCGTCATTCTGATCGTCTGCGAGCATTATCTGGGAGTTTGGGGGCTCCTGATCGGCGTGCCCATTTTCATATTCATTATGGATATCATGGGCGTTAAATACGGAGATTCTTAAAATGGATTTATCAACAGCTAAAATGTTATTCGGCGCTTCGATCGCCTTGTATGGCGCAGCGGCGCTGACAGGTCTCGTTTTCGCTCGAAATCAGAAGACCGCAAACATCTTATCCAATATCCTATGCATTTTTGCAGCCGCCGCGGGCATCGCAAGCTCTGCGACGCTTATTTTTTCTGATGCGGGGCCGCTTAAGGCGACTATCTATGCTTCGGCCGTGCCGAATATCGGATTGTCTATAACCATCGACCGGCTGTCAGCGTTTTTCATCCTGATGCTATCCATACTGGTATTTTGCGTATCGATCTATTCGATCGGCTATGCATCCCATTATTACGGCAAAAAAAATACCGGGCTGTTCAATTTCCTGTATGCCTTCTTTATCCTGTCGATGGTCTTTGTGATGGCGGCGGACAATGCGGCGTTTTTCCTGATCGCCTGGGAGGCCATGGCCGTCGTATCGTATCTGCTGGTCGTTTTCGAGTCCGAAGATGCCGAGGTCCGCAAGGCCGGGCTGATATACGTCGTTATGACGCATATTGGAACGGCATTTCTGATGATCGCCTTTATGATCATATACAGCCAGACCGGATCCTTCGCCATTTTCGGTTCTTCGGCCGAATTGAGCAGTCAGGCGAAAAATATCGTTTTCGTGCTCTTCCTGATCGGTTTCGGGACCAAAGGCGGCATCATCCCGGTGCACATCTGGCTGCCGCACGCGCATCCGGCGGCGCCGGGCAACATATCGGCCCTGATGTCCGGAATCATGATAAAGACAGCGATCTATGGAATGCTTCGATTCATTTTTGATTTTCTTGGGATCGAAGCGGTATGGTGGGGCATAGCGATCCTTGTCCTGGGCGCCTGCTCGGCTTTTCTCGGCGTCGCGTACGCTTTCATTGAACAAAATTTCAAACGAATGCTGGCCTTTAGCAGCATCGAAAATATGGGGATCATCCTGATGGGGATCGGCGTCGCTTTCATCGCCTCCGTCAGGGATGCCGGCGCGCTGGGGGCGCTGGCGCTGGCCGGCGCGCTGCTGCACAGCTTCAACCATGCGCTGTTTAAAGGTTGCCTGTTCCTTGAGGCGGGATCCGTTCATTACGCGACGCACACAAAAAATATGGAGGAGCTTGGCGGCCTGATCCGGAAAATGCCTGTGACAGCGGTCATTTTCCTCGCCGGCGCGCTGTCGATATCCGCTATCGTGCCATTCAACGGATTCGTCGGAGAGTGGCTGACATATCAGGCCTTATTTGCCGGCATCGTGCCCGGCGAAGCGCCGTTCAGCATCCTGTTCATCCTGTCCGCCGCAGTACTGGCAATAGCCGGCGGCTTGGCGGCGGCCTGCTTCACGAAACTGTTTGGCATATCGTTCCTAGGTCTTCCGAGGACGTCCCTTGCATCCGATGCCCATGAAGTGCCAGCGTCGATGAATGCCGGCGCCGGCATACTGGCATTTTTATGCCTTGCCGCGGGCATATTTCCGATGGCCGTTCTCAACGTCATCGACAGCGTCATCGTCGAATTGACCGGACGCTCGGCCATCGCCGGATCCGGCGGCGGGATCCTGCCCGTTTTCGCACCGGTCGAAATCGGCGGCGGCTCCATCGCGCCGCAATGGATACCGGCGCTGATGGCTGTGTCGCTGCTTCTGATCCTGGCAGTCGCCAGGGCGATTGGCGGCAAATATTCCGAAAGAAGATACGGAACCTGGGACTGCGGCTTTGAAGCGCTCAATCCGAGGATGCAGTACAGCGGTACGGCTTTTTCAAAACCCATCCGCGTCATCTTCAGGATGATCTACCGCTCGACCCGGGATCTGAAGGTAAAAGGGGATTTCCTCTACCATCCTGAGGCGATGGAATATACGCTTAAGACGGACTCGGTTTTTGAAAAGCACGTCTACGATCCGATCCTCAAGTGGGCCACGCGGTCCTCAAAGAAGATAAAATACAGTGTGCAGACCGGCAGCGTCCATATGTACCTGCTTTATATATTCATTTCGATACTGGCGCTGATGCTTTATAACAGGATCGTATAGGAGGGGCGGAAACATGGATAACATAATATACATAGTCATCCAGCTGGCCGTCATGGTCCTTCTGGCGCCGCTGCTGAACGGCATAATCGCGAAAGTCAAGGCGCTGAACCAGAAAAGAAGGGGCATGCCCCTGTTTCAGCAATACTTCGACTTATATAAATTATTCAGGAAGAGTTCTGTCGTTTCCGAGACGGCTTCGTGGATCTTCAAGGCGACGCCTTATATTTATCTGTCATCGGTCCTTGCGGCTGCCATGCTGGTTCCTGTAACGACGAGGACCGGAGCCGCCGGCTTTGGCGGGGATCTGCTGCTGCTGGTTTATCTGCTTGCGCTCGGAAGGTTCTTCATGTGCCTTTCCGGTCTCGACACGGGCAGCACCTTCGGCGGCATGGGCTCCAGCCGCGAAGCGATGATCTCTTCGCTGATCGAGCCTACCGTCATCGTCTCAGTCTTTACACTGGGACTGTCTGCGGGTTCGACCTCGATAATGGAAACAATGCTGTCGATGCAGCAGGCGGCTCCGCTGTCCCAGCCAGCGTTTCTGATGACCTTCGCCGCCATGATGCTGGTCATAATCGCTGAAACTGCAAGGATCCCGGTCGATGATCCGTCGACGCATCTCGAACTGACGATGGTGCACGAAGCGATGGTGCTGGAATATTCAGGACGGCATCTGGCGATGATGGAGCTGGGCGCAGCCATAAAGCAGTTGGTTCTGCTTACTCTGGTGGTCAACATGTTTCTGCCTCATGAGCAGCTGATCGCCGCTGCCGGCGCCGCCGGCGGGATGCTGTCGCTGCTGCTGTTCGCCGCAAAGATCATCGGCGCAACGGTCCTGGTGGCGCTGATCGAGGTTTTCACCGTCAAGCTGCGATTTTTCACGATATCCAACTTTGCAGCGGTTTCGTTCATACTTGCATTTTTAGGTTTCATGCAATATTTCGTGCTTGGGAGGTAGCAATGGATAGTATTATAGATATCCTGTCAGCGCTTATACTGTTTTCGTCCTTCGCGCTGATGGCGAACAAGAGGATCAAATCTTATATAAGGACATTCCGCACCCAGTCGCTGCTGATCGCGGCAGCGGCGGGCATGCTCGGCTACGAGGCGGTCCTTGAGGACGGAAGTTACGATATTCTTATCGTATGCCTGATAATAATCGCGCTGAAAGTCGTGTTCATACCCAGGCTGCTGCACAAGACCTATGCCAATGTTGAATACAAGGTCGAAAAGGATTTTTTCCTGAATATCCCGATCCTGATCATCATCTGCTGCGCGCTGGTCGTCTTTGCGTATTTCTCGGTATCGGCGGTCAGCGGCATCAGCGAAGGCAACATGAACGTGCAGGTCGTCAATTCATTCTCGATCGTGCTGATAGGGGTGTTCTTCATGATCAGCCGAAGGAAAGCCATCGGGCAGATCGTCGGATTTCTGGTGATCGAGAACGGGATTTTCGCCACGGCGATGTTCTCGACCCATGGGATGCCGTTCATCGTTGATATCGGGATCTTCATCGACCTGATCACGGCGGTGCTGATCATGGGCATCATGGTGCTGAAAATCAGCGAAAAATTCGATTCGATCGATATCAATCAACTGAAAAACCTGAAAGGATAGATCGTAAAATGGGGTTCATACTTTGGGCCGCGCCGCTGATCGCGGCACTGGCGGCTTTCATTTCAAAAGACAGGAAGGCGCAGCACGGGATAAGCATCGGATCGGCTGCCGTCATCGCAACCGGCGCTATTTTTGCGACTGCCCGGGTGATCCGGGACGGGGTGCTGGGTTACGGCCTATTTGGCGGCATATTCTACATCGACGCTGTCAGCGTCATCATGCTTGATATCGTAGCGGTCATCAGCCTGCTCGTCAGCGTCTATTCATCGGGCTATCTGGAAAATGAACATGCCGCGGGCCAAATGACCGACAGGCAGGTCAAGATATATTATATGCTGATGGATGGCTTCATGTTTTCGATGATCCTGGCCCTGACGGTCAACAATATCGGCGTGTTATGGATCTCGATCGAGGCGACGACCCTCGCCTCGGCATTTCTGGTCGGTTTCCACAATGACAAGCATTCTCTCGAGGCTGCATGGAAATATGTCATCATATGCTCCGTGGGCATTGCTCTGGCGCTGATGGGGATCATATTCCTGAACCTCTCCTCCGTCGGCGTGATTGGAAAAGATCAGGCGCTGCAATGGCCGGCGCTGTTCGAAGCCGCCGCGGGGCTCAATACGGATATATTGCGGTTTGCATTTATTTTCATGCTGGTTGGTTTCGGCACGAAGGCCGGCTTGGCGCCGATGCACACCTGGCTGCCGGATGCCCACAGCCAGGCGCCGTCTCCGGTCAGCGCGCTCCTGTCAGGGGTTTTGCTGAACAGCGCGATGTACGGGATCATCCGAACCGCGGCCATCGTGAACAAAAGTCTGGGGGACAGCCTGTTTACAGGGCGCATCATGATCGGCTTCGGCATCCTGTCGGTTGTCACCGCGGCGGTGTTCATCCTGACGCAGCGCGATTACAAGAGGCTGCTGGCCTATTCCAGCATAGAGCATATGGGGATCGTCGCCATCGCCTTCGGCGTTTTTACGCCGCTGTCGATGTTCGCCGGCTTCTTTCACATGATCAATCATTCCTTGACAAAGTCGATGCTGTTTCTCGCATCCGGAAATATTCTGCAAAAATACGAGACACGGGAAATATCGGGTGTTAAAAGTCTGTTGAAAGTGATGCCTGCGACGGGTGCTGCGTTTTTGCTCGGCCTGTTCGCCATTTCCGGCACGCCGCCGTTCAGCGTATTCGCCAGCGAATTCAACGTCATGGCGTCGATCTTCGCAGAGGGCCGCTTTATGCTCGGCGCTTTGTTCGTGATCCTGCTGGCGTTTATTTTCGCCGGCATCGCTGTGACTCTTTTCAGGATATTCCATGAGGACGAGGTGAACGGCGGAGAGATCGCCGCCACAACCAATAAGCAGGGCACGGCTGCCATTTTGGTGCTGCTTGCGGCAATCGCGGTCATGGGCATATATATGCCCGATCAGTTGAAGCAGCTGATAACGAGCGCCAGCTCGATCATAGGCGGAGGTGCGCGATGAATATGATGGATTTCAGCGTTTCGCTGCAGCAAAGATTCCCGGATGCCGTCACGAGCGTCGATTTAAAAGGAAAAGAGCTCTATGCGGGCATCAAGACAGGCAGCGCGCCGGCAGTCTGCCAGTACATCAGCAGCGAAGCCCGGCTTCCGCTTGTTTCGATGTTCGCCTCGGATGAACGGGAACTCTGCGGCTCGTTTGCCATTTATTACACATTTGCCTCGACGCGGGAGGATTTTCTAGTTGTGCTCAGGAGCCTGACGGATCCGGATTCGCCGACCTTCGAGTCCATCAGCGCCCGGGTCCATGCCGCCGCGCTCTATGAAAGGGAGATCAAAGATCTGTTCGGCCTGGTGCCGACAGGCCATCCGGACGCCAAGAGAATGGTTTTCCACAGCAATTGGCCTCATGGCGCCTACCCGCTCAGAAAAGATTACGATAAAAGCCAGCAGCCGCCCTTCGTCAGGCATGATATAAAATTCAGAAAGATCACCGGCGAAGGCGTGTTCGAGATCCCTGTAGGGCCTGTTCATGCCGGGATCATCGAGCCGGGGCATTTTCGCTTCAGCCTGGCGGGCGAGCCGATCCTGAACCTTGAGGCGCAGCTTTATTTTGTTCATAAAGGTATCGAAAAGCTTGCGGAAGGATGCTCGATCGAACGCGGATTCTACATATCCGAGCGCATCTCCGGCGACGAGACATTCACCAACGCTCTGGCTTACAGTCTTGCCATAGAAAAAATAGCCGGCATCGAGGTTCCGGAGCGCGCGCACTATATGAGGGTGCTGTTTGCCGAACTTGAACGGCTGACGAGCCACCTAGGCGATCTGGCCGGCATTGCGCTGGACGTCGCTTACGGATTCGCCGCATTCCAGTTCAGGATGATGAGGGGCTGGTGTTATCTGGTCGCGGACGAGCTCTGCAATATGAGATTTCTCCGAAGCGCCTGCAGGCCGGGCGGCATGCGGAAGGAATTCGTCGCAGGCAAGGAAAACAGCCTGACGGATCAGTTGCTGCGCATCAAGCGGGAACTTGCGGACACCGAGGAGATCATCCATCGAAACAGCATGTTCATCGATCGCGTCGAAAGCACAGGTGTCCTGAGCCGGACCATCGCGGAGGATCTTAACGCCGTGGGACCGCCGGCGCGGGCTGCCGGCGTCGACAGGGACACCCGCAGGGACCATCCGTATGCGGCATACAGGCATCTTAAATTCGAGGTGCCTTGCGGAAATGACGATGGCGGAGACGTCAGCGGCCGAATGAATATCAAGATCAGGGAATGCTTCGAATCGATCAGCCTGATGATCCAGGCCATCGAAATGATGCCGCACGGCAAGGTGACAGAACCCATCGGCGCATTGCCTGCCTACGGATGCGCCTTCGGCATGACGGAGGCGCCCAGAGGCGAAAACATCCATTTCCTTATGACCGGAGAGAACAACACGCTGTTCCGCTACAAGGTCAGGACGCCTTCGTTCTGCAACTGGCCGGCGCTGTGCCATGCGGTGAAGGGCAATGTCGTTCCGGATTTTCCGCTGATCAATAAAAGCTTCAACCTGTCGTATGCCGGAAATGATTTATAAGCGAGGCAGATTATGTATAAAGTGATTCGAAAAATATTGAAATATCCGCGATTGACCCAGGATTATCCGTTCAGGAAGCTCAATACTGCCAATTTTGCCGCCAAAGCCATGATCGATCCGGCCAGATGCACCGGCTGCGGCCAATGTGCGGACCGGTGTCCTTCCTTTGCTATTGCAAAGACTGAAACGGGCAGCTATGGCATCAACTATGACGAGTGCGTCTTCTGCATGCTTTGCGAGGAGGTCTGTCCGGCGGGCGCAGTCACTGTAAACGATAAATTTGAAATGGCCGCCAGGACCAGGACTGCCCTCAGGTGCTCGCCTCTCGTCGTTGACGAGCGAATGGTCCAGGGCATGCCCTATGAGATCGTTGAAAGGCAGCTGCACGACAGGATCCACGAAGTACTGGGACGGAGCCTGCAGATCAGGGAAGTGGATTCCGGTTCCTGCAACGGCTGTGATTATGAAATCAACGCGCTCAACAATCCGTTCAATGACGTCGAGCGGTTGGGGATCCATTTCGTAGCGTCGCCAAGGCATGCGGACATGCTGCTCGTCACAGGGGCTGTGACAAGGAATATGGAACAGGCTCTGGTCAAGACCTTCAATGCGACGCCGGATCCCAAGATGGTCGTCGCGGTAGGCGCCTGCGCCTGCAGCGGAGGCATATTCAGGGATCTTTACGCCACGAGGAACGGCATCGACTGCATCCTGCCCGTCGATATCTATGTGCCGGGCTGTCCGCCGCGCCCGCAGGCGATCATTTATGGAATTCTCAAGGCACTGGAGCGCTCATGCAATATCTGATCGTATTTCTTGAAGGAATCATCACCTTCATATCGCCATGCATCCTGCCGATGCTTCCAATCTACCTGTCCTATCTGGCGGGGGATATCGAGGGCGAGGCTCCCGGCGACGGAAACAGGGGATCCAGGAAGCTGATCGTCAGAGCTTCCGGCTTCACGCTGGGCTTCGCTGCGCTCTTCATCGCCCTCGGCGCCGCAGCTGGAACCTTTGGCTATTTCGTCAGCTCGCATACGACGTTTATCAACATCCTATCCGGCGCGGTGATGATCCTGTTCGGGCTTAATTTTACCGGGCTGATCCGCATCGGCTTCCTGAACGGAACGCGTGCCATGTCCTACAGGGGCGAAGTGAACGGATTTTTGCCTGCTGTTCTTTTTGGCTTCATCTTTGCCATCAGTTGGTCGCCCTGTGTCGGCGCATTCCTGGGTTCGGCTCTGGCGATGGCGGCTGTTTCCGGAACGGCGCTGAAAGGCGTGGCGATGCTGGCGCTGTATTCCGCTGGCCTCGGTATCCCCTTCATCATATCGGCGCTCCTTCTTTCGCGGCTTGAAACCGCATTTTCCGTCATCAGGAAGCACCACCGGCCCATCGGCATTGCCGCCGGTTTACTGCTCATCATTATGGGTATATTGACAGCATTGGGTCTATTCAACATCTATGCAGGCTTTCTGATCAATTAGCATGATCATGTCGCGCCGGCATAACAGGAGAGGTGGCAAAGGATATGAAAATCAACAGGAACGTTCTGACATTCATAATGATCGCGGCATTGGTCGCCGTGTTCGCTTTTATTTACTACGCTTATCAGGAACTGAGCGGCAAGTATCTTCCAGATTCCGCCGGAGGCAATACGGTTTATGAAGAGGCGCCGGACTTTACGCTGACGAACATTAATGGCGAGGAAGTGACGCTGTCGGATTATCGCGGAAAAGCGGTGATCCTTAATTTCTGGGCATCCTGGTGTCCGCCATGCCGGTCTGAGATGGGATATTTCGATGAACTGAGCAATGAATATGAAGGCGGCGACGAGCTGGCGGTCCTGATGGTCAATCTGACAGACGGCGGGCAGGAGACAGTTGAAACAGCAAGCAGCTACCTCGAAGTAAACGGTTTCACGCTGGACGTTCTTTTTGATACCGAGGGTACCGCAGCGAGCCTGTATTCGGTTTCTTCGATCCCGGTCACCTATTTCATTGACAAAGACGGCTATATCAGGCAGACCAATGTCGGAGCCATGGAGAAACAGACTTTGCGTATGGAAGTGACAAAGCTGTTGACATCGGAGCAGTAATAATAGTATAATCACGTTGCAGTTAAAAGGGAGTAGTTTGATTCGCAAAGTCAACAGACTGGTTTGATACCTGGCTTTGCGGCCTTGATCGATAAGGTTAACGAGACTTTTGATATGATTTCCTATGGGAGGTCTATCGAAAGTCTTTTTTATTTTGCTCCTGTTCATAGGATTATTTGACTGGTTTGGAATCATTCGACCGGTGCGAAAGGAGAAAAAGAATGGATCAGTTCATTTTAGGCGCAGCGATTTCCGCGGGCGCCGTCACACTTGCGGAAATGGGGGACAAGACCCAGTTGCTGGCCATGGCCTTTGCGACAAGATACAAAGCGTCGCGGGTCCTGATGGGCGTATTCATCGCCACGGTGTTCAACCATGCCCTGGCGGTGGCACTGGGAACGTTCCTGACGCGATATGAGACGATAAGCGCCTGGATCCAGCTGGCAGCCGCGCTTTCGTTCATCGGCTTCGGGTTGTGGACGATCCGCGGAGACCGGCTCGAAGGCGAGGAGAACAGGGTCTCCCGGTTCGGGCCTGTCGGAACGGTGGCCATCGCCTTTTTTCTGGCGGAGATGGGCGATAAGACCCAGCTGACGACGATCGCGCTGGCAGCCAAATTTCCGGATGTGCCCGCCGCGATACTTGCAGGGACAACGACGGGAATGCTGATCGCCGACAGTATCGGAATAATCGTCGGCGTCGTCATGTGCAGGAATATCCCGGCCAAAACGATCAAACTCGTGTCCGCAGGCATATTCATGCTTTTTGGGTTTCTGGGAACCTGGGAATCGCTGCGAAGCGATTTTTCCGTAAATCTGCCCATCGCTTCGATGATCCTGCTTGCTTTGCTGGCGGCGACGGCATTTTGCGCTGTGCGGCTTGTTAGAAATGAAAAAGAAAGCGGCGCCTTTGCACCGGATGTTTCCGGCGGTCATTGCAGCGTTTCCGGATTTGAAGCCGCCGGCGGTGACAAGTCCGGCGAAGCGTTTCACTGACCCTGTTCAGGCCGGGAAAGGATCAGCAGCGATATCTCAGGACTGGAATTGAACCGGAGCGGAAGCTGCGTCATGCCGATGCCCCGGGTCACATACAATGTCATGTTTCTGGAAGAGCTGAAATTATAGGAACCTTTGATATACTTTTTGCCATATGGCGGAAGGAAGGTTTCGTCCAAATAGCGGAAATCGATCTGCCTGCCGTGGGTATGGCCGGACAGCATCAGATCGGCATCATAAGCGGCGATCTGGTCCGCGATATCCGGCTCATGGGCGACGACGATATTATAAAGCGAAGCATCAGCCAGAGAAGCAGCGTTCACGTCGCCATACCCGATCAGAATGTCGTCGATGCCGATGATGTTGAGTCCGAGTTCATCGATCCGGATATTATTGTTCAGGAGCAGCGAAAAGCCGCCCGACTCCATGATGTCGGGGTATTTACGCTCCGCTCCGCCGCCGTAGTCATGGTTGCCGAACACGCAGTATTTGCCGTAGCGGGCGTCTATATCCGAAAGAAGGATCGAAAGCGCTTCGGTGTCGACGGCGTTTTCATCGAATGAATCGATAAGATCGCCGGCAAACACGACGATATCCGGGTCTTCTTCATTGATTTTGTCTACGACCCTGGCGAATCGTCCAAGATCGTAGAATTCGCCCAGATGTGTATCGGCGAACAGAACGATCCGGACCCCGTCGGCAATATTGCCGACCATAGGGGATTCGATAGTTGACGTTTCTGTTTTCAGCGCATAAGGCGCGATAAACCTGGCGTGCAAAAATATCAGAATGCCTGCGAGGATCGCGGCCAGGCATATGAATACGGTGAATTTGAATAATTTCTTTATAATAGCCATTTGATTTCCTTCAATTTTCTGTGACGCATGTGAAGCGAACGACACAAAAATTATTATATCAATTGTCCCTTGCCAAGGCAAAGGGTTTATTTCGCCATTCGTGAAATCATATGCCGAAAGCCGCCGCCCCCGGCTATGATATTGCCAAATCCGGCCGCTGTGGTAAAATTATGTCACTGGATCAGTTTTGTGGGCGTCTTGGAGGGATCGAAATGAAGGATATCAAGATCATCGTCATCGGCTGCGGAGCATCCGGCATGACAGCGGCCATTGCCGCTGCAAGGCAGGGCGCAGCTGTAAAAATACTGGAAAAGAACGACAGGCCCGGAAAAAAGCTTCTTGCCACCGGAAACGGAAGATGCAACTTCACGAACATAAATGCCGCCGGCAGCGACTATCCCGGTCCGGGAACGGGTTTTGCCTCAGGCGTCCTTGATCGCTTCGGCGCCGCCGCCACCATCGAGTTTTTCGAGCAGCTCGGCATTTTTCCGAGGATCGAATCCGAAGGCCGAGTCTATCCGTATTCGGAGCAGGCGCTGTCGGTTTTAGAATCTCTCCTGACTGAGCTCAGACGGCTCAACGTGGAGATCGTCTACTCCTGTCCCGTGGCTGGCATGCGGCAGTCGGGGGGATCCTTTGCCGTGACTGCGGAAGGCGGCCGTCAATTCAAGGCCGACAGGATCATCTTAGCCACCGGCGGCAAGGCCGGCAGCCAGTACGGCAGCACCGGAGACGGCTACGCGCTGGCCGCTTCTTTCGGACATCATCTGACATCGCCAAGACCGGCGCTGGTCCAGCTGGTGTGCGACGCCGGGTTTTTTAAAGAGTTGAAGGGAGTCCGCGCCAAGGGCGCCGTATCGCTGGCTGATGCCGCGATGCCAGCGGGAGTCGATATGCCTTTTGAGACCGGGGAGATCCAATTTACCGATACCGGATTGTCGGGAATATGCATTTTCAACCTGAGCCGCCATATTGGAAAGCTCGCGGACCTGCAAGGCCCGGGGGAGGCGTCGAAGATCTCCGTCCGCATCGATCTGATCCCGGAAATGAGCAGGGCGCAGCTGAAGGACAAACTGATGGAACGGCGGCTCTATTCCGGGCATAAGACTCTTGAGGATTTTTTAAACGGAATAGTCAATAAAAAGCTCATTCCCGTCATACTCAAAGAAAGCAAGGTATGGGGAAGCTTTAAGAACAGCGCCGCCCTTGATGAAACGGCCATCGACAGACTGGTCCACATCCTGAAAGGCTGGGATATCCGGGTGACCGGAACAAAGGGCTGGCGGGACGCGCAGGTGACGGCCGGCGGCATCCCGACCGATGAAATAGACGGGAAATCCATGGAGTCGATCTATGCAAAAGGCCTCTATTTTGCCGGGGAGATCATCGATATCGATGGACGATGCGGCGGCTACAACCTGCAATGGGCCTGGTCGTCAGGCTATATGGCAGGCCTGTCGGCGGCCGGTGAAAGCGGAGGCGCGGATGATCAGGGTAAATGAGATAAAGCTTGACCTGAATGAGGATAAGGGAAGGATCCCGGTGAAAACAGCCAGGCGATTGGGGATCCCGGAGTCCCGCCTGATTTCATGCAGGATTTTCAGGGAATCCATTGACGCAAGAAACAATGACGACATCAAATTTGTTTACAGCGTCGATGTGGAAGTTGCCAACGAAGCGGAGCTGCTGAAAAAATCAGTGAAGCTGAGGATCGAAAAATGCACGGAAGAAACATATCGTCCTCCGGCAGCCGGTGCAAACGCCATGCGAAACAGGCCGGTCATCGTCGGTTTCGGTCCCTGCGGCATGTTCGCCGCCCTGATCCTGGCGGAGCAGGGCTACAGGCCCATCGTGATCGAACGCGGCAAGCCCATGGATCAAAGGACTGAAGACGTAAAGCGATTCTGGAAAAACGGCATTCTCGATCCGGAGTCGAACGTCCAGTTCGGAGAAGGCGGCGCAGGCGCTTTTTCCGACGGGAAACTCACGACGCAGATCCGGGACCACAGAGTGCGGAAAGTCCTGATCGAGCTGGCCGCCGCCGGTGGCCCGGAGGAGATTCTGTATAAGCAAAAGCCGCATATCGGGACGGACATCCTGCGCGGGACCGTTGTAGCTATAAGGGAAAAAATCATACGCTGCGGTGGAGAAATCAGGTTCAGCAGCAGGCTTTCCGGTATAATTGCGGATGGCATACGGACGACATCCGGCGAAAATACGGATCCTGAGGATATTCCGGCGGATGCCGTCATTCTGGCGATCGGCCACAGCGCCAGGGACACGATGGCCATGCTGAATGAATCCGGACTGGCGATGGAACGCAAGCCTTTTTCAATAGGCGTCCGGATCGAGCATCCCCAGTCGGTCATTGACAGGGCTCAATATGGACGCCATGCCGGAAACCCGAATCTGGGACCTGCTGAATACAAGCTGTCCCACCGCTGTGGAGACGGAAGGGGAGTCTATACATTCTGCATGTGCCCCGGCGGACTGGTCATCGGCGCAGCATCCGAGGATGGCGGAGTCGTCACCAACGGTATGAGTTATCACAGCAGGAACGCGGCCAATGCCAACAGCGCTGTGCTGGTAGACGTCAGGCCGGAGGATTTTCCCACGGAGCATCCGCTGGCCGGAATAGAATTTCAACGGGTATGGGAAAAAAAGGCATTCACGCTCGGCGGCAGCTCATATAAGGCGCCTGCCCAGAGAATCGGCGATTTTCTAGGGGTCGGCGAAGAATCGGATGCTGACGAAAAAATTCGGCGTGCAGTGACGCCCACCTATCAGCCCGGCGTGGTCTGGGCGGATCTTCATGGCTGCCTTCCGGCGTTCGCATCCAAAGCCATCGAAGAAGCGCTGCCGTCATTCGGACGTAAAATCGATGGATTCTGCAGCCCGGACGCAGTGATGACCGGGGTCGAAACCCGAAGCTCTTCGCCGGTCAGGATCATCAGGGATCCTGAGATGCGCGGCAGCATCGCATCGATATACCCTGCCGGGGAAGGCGCCGGCTATGCGGGAGGAATCGTATCCGCAGCCGTCGACGGGATAAGGGCGGCAGAAGCCGTTATCGGCAGGTATGCGCCTTCCCTTTACGCGAAGGCTGATTTGTGATAGTATTTTAGCGTTGGATCATCAGCGCGAAAGGATAAGACGCGCTTTAAAGGCTGCAGGCTTAAAGGATATTTGTCTTTCCACTGCGGAAAGATTTTTTTGCGGCCGGGGAGCGCGATCATGGAAATCGAAATGACAGACCTTGATTATAGAATCATTCTTCCTCTGATAAAGCCGGCGGACGCTGAAGCGGTGCATGAGGCGCAGAAGCGCATGGACAGCCTGATCAAGCCTCTCGGCAGCCTGGGCAGGCTCGAGGAGATCGCCGTCAGGATCGCCGGCGTGACGGGATGCGTCAAGAACGACGTATCCAGAAAATGCACCATCGTGATGGCCGCGGACAACGGGATATGCGAGGAGGGAGTTGCCAGCACACCCAAGGAGATCACGCTTGTTCAGGCAATCAACATGACACGGGGGATCTGCGGTATCGGCGTCCTTTCGAGAGTGGCGGGAGCGGACCTCTGTGTCGTCGACATCGGCATCGACAGCGATTTAAAGAGCGATAGATGGATCGATGCCAAAATACGCAGGGGAACAGCCAATTTTGCCAAAGGTCCGGCAATGTCCAGGGAAGAAGCGGAGCGCGCGATAAACGTCGGGATAAAGACGGTTGCGGAGCAGGCTGGCAAAGGCGTAAAAATCATCGGCACCGGAGAAATGGGCATCGGCAATACGAGCTCCAGCAGCGCCGTGATCATGGCACTCACCGGCGCGAAGGCGGATGATGCGGTCGGCCGTGGAGGCGGCCTCACGGCGGCAGCCTGTGAGCACAAGAAAAGGGTCATCGAAAATGCGCTGGCCCTGAATGATCCGGATGCGGCCGACCCGGTGGACGTCGTAGCCAAAGTTGGCGGATTCGATATAGCGGGCCTTATGGGCTGTTTTATTGGAGCGTCGTATTTTCGGATCCCGATCGTCGTCGACGGCGTCATTTCAGTGGCGGCGGCACTGGCGGCTTTCCGGATGAACGAGCGGATCAGGGATTTCATGATCGCGTCGCACCTGTCGAAGGAACCGGCATACAGGATCGCGCAAAATGAAATGGGCCTTTCGCCGATGCTGGACATGGACATGAGGCTGGGCGAGGGTACCGGCTGTCCGCTGGCTTATGGGATCATCGACGCGGCCTGTGCGGTCATGAATGATATGGCGACATTCGAGGAACTTGCGATCGACCGGGAGTACCGTGTCGATAACAGAAATAAAGAAGTATGAGGCGGATCGATATGAAGGATGTCTGTTTCGTTACCGGAGGCGCCCGAAGCGGAAAGAGCGCTTTTGCCGAAGAGCTGGCCGGGGCCGGCTCGGCGCATGTTTTATACCTTGCGACCGCTGTCGCCTTCGACGACGAGATGAAGGCCAGGATCAGCAGGCACAAGGATCAGCGGCCTTCCGCCTGGCGGACCGTTGAACGTTACGACGATTTGGGAAGCCTATTTGAAGAAGAGGCCTATGCGGACGCAGCGGTCATATTGCTCGATTGCTTGAGCCTGCTGCTGAACAACCGGATGTTCTATTCGGGGATCGATTTCGATTCCGGCGATTTTGAAAGATACCGGCATTTTGAGGAAAATGTTCTTGAAGATCTTGAAAAGCTGGTGGCTTTAGCCGTGAAAGACGGCAAGAAGCTCATTATCGTCAGCAATGAAACGGGGATGGGCATCGTTCCGCCGGACGCCACGACGCGGCTTTACCGCGACATGCTGGGGCGGCTGAACAAAAAAGCGGCAAGCCTGGCTGAATGCGTCTATTTCGTCGTATCGGGCATTCCGATGAAAATCAAGTAGGGCGGTAGAATGGTATGAAGAGCTTCGTTTTAATGATTTCCTTCTTTACAAGGATCCCGCTTCCAAAGATCGACTACAGCGAAGCGCGCTTTGCCCGGGGGATTCGATTCGTGCCGCTGATCGGCCTCTTGATGGGCGGCGTGCTTTATTCAGTCGCTATGCTTTGCGCCGGCTTCGACAGCGACGTGGCGGCCATCGTCCTTCTGGCGACCTATATCCTTCTGACCGGCGCGCTTCATATCGACGGCATGGCCGACACCTGCGACGGCGTTTTCAGCGGCCGGGACAGGGACAGGATGCTGGAGATCATGCGCGACAGCAGGACGGGCGTTTACGGCGTCATTTCCATCGCGCTCCTGATGCTTTTTTATGCCGTCTTATTCGGGCATATATCTTATGAAGCGCTGCTGATCATGCCGGTGGCCGGGAAAAGCGCACCGCTGATATCCGGCTATATGGCCGATTATGCGAGACCGTCGGGGCTTGGGAAAGTCTTCGCTGAAAACTGCGGCAGACTGGAGCTGGCGGCGGCGATCGCCGTGCCCGCCGCAGCCGCGGCGCTCCTCGATCCGTGGCTGCTCCCGGGCGTCGCTGCCGCCCTGGTGGCGTCGGCCGCGGCGACAGCAGGTCTGAAAAGAAGCATCGGCGGCATAACAGGCGATACGATGGGATTTGTATGCGAATTTTCCCAACTGGTTTTCCTATTGACAGTCTATGTGACGGGAGTATTGCTATGAGACTTATATTCGTAAGACATCCGGAAACGATAGCCAATCAGGAAAGGCTGATTTACGGCAGAAGCGAATCCGAGTATTCCGAAAAGGGCCGGCGGAGCATCGAATGGGTCGTCGATCGACTGAGAAGCAGACCGGTCGACGGCATCTACGCAAGTCCGCTGCAGCGGACAGCCGTTCTTGCGGATGTCATAGGCAGCGAGTTCGGCCTTCCCGTGAACTACCGCGATGAATTGATCGAAATGGATTTCGGGATGTTCGAGAACCTGACGCCGGAGGAGGCCGCCATCCGGCATGAAGCCCAGTACAGGGAGTTCATGGAGAATTATACGGAATACATGATCCCGGAGGGGGAAAGCTTTCGAGAGGTTTTTAACCGCGTTTCCGCATTTCTGGAAGAGGTGCTCGGTGAAAACGGCACCTGCGTGATCGTCACCCACGGCATGGTGATAAAAGCCGCAATCGCATATCTGCTGGATATCGGGCTGGAGGACGTATGGCATTTCAGCACCCAGCCGGCGGCGGTGATGGAAATCGAATACAGGGACCGTTACGGCGTGCTTCATGCGCTGACCGGACCGGACTTAGGCTGATAGTGGAGGTTTAATATGGAAAAAGGTTATATCCAGGTTTATACGGGAAACGGCAAAGGAAAGACGACGGCGGCGCTGGGCATCAGCCTGAGGGCGGTCTGCGCCGGCAATAAAGTGTTCTTCGGCCAGTTTATGAAGGGGCAGGATTACAGCGAGCTGAAAGCGCCATCGCTGCTTCCGGGACTTGAAATGGAACAGTTCGGCGGATGCTGCTTCGTATGCGGCAAGCCGTCGGAGAAGGACATTTCCGATGCCCGCCGCGGACTTGAACGGATGCGCGAGGTGCTGGCGTCCGGCAAATATGACGTTGTCGTGTTCGATGAAATCAACACTTCGATGTTCTTCAACCTTGTATCGGTGGAAGAGGTGCTGCAGGTCCTTGATCTGAAGCCGGAAGGAACGGAAGTCATACTGACAGGCAGATACGCGCCCGACGCCATTGTCGACCGAGCGGATCTTGTCACTGAAATGAAGGAAATCAAGCATTATTACAATAAGGGCGTCGACGCCCGGGTCGGCATCGAAAACTAGAGAGCAGAACTCTTTACGATCAACGTACGGCCTGTCATTTCCGGCGGCTGCGGCAGATCCATCATATCCAGCAGCGTCGGCGCGATGTCCGCCAGTATGCCGCTGTCTCTAAGCTTCACTTTTTTGTCGGAGAGTACGACGAACGGAACCGGGCTCAGCGTATGGGCAGTGAAAGGGCGACCGTATTCGTCGCACATCTTGTCAGCATTGCCGTGGTCCGCGGTCAGCAGGACGAAGCCTCCGTTGCCGAGAACGGCTTCGGTGACGCGTCCGACGCAGAGATCCACCGCCTCGATGGCTTTGACCGCCGCTTCTTCTACGCCTGTATGGCCAACCATGTCCGGATTGGCGAAGTTGATCACGATCAGGTCGAATTTGTCGGCGTTTATTTCTTCGATGACCCTGTCGGCGACAAGAAAAGCGCTCATTTCCGGCTGCAGATCATAAGTCGCGACTTTCGGCGAAGGAATCAGGATACGGTCCTCGCCTGGGAATGGATCTTCGACGCCTCCGTTGAAAAAGAATGTCACGTGGGCGTATTTTTCTGTTTCCGCTATATGCAATTGGCTTAGTCCAAGATGCGAAACATATTCCGCCAGGGTGTTGTTCAGCATCTGAGGCTCAAAAGCGACTTTGACGCCCGGCATATCGGCGTCATACTGCGTCATGCAGACGTACAGCAGATCCTGAGGCCTTGCAGATCTTTCGAATCCATTAAATTCATCATCCACGAAACAGCGGGTTATTTCACGGGCCCGATCCGGCCGGAAGTTGAACATGACGACTGCATCATGCTCCCTGATCCTCCCGTCAGCGCCATCGATCACCGTCGGGACGACGAATTCATCGTTTTCCCCGCGTTCGTAAGCGGCATGGAGCGCCTCGGACGCGGTATTCGCAGAATGGCCGGTTCCTGCCGTCATTGCGTCATAAGACAGGCGGACCCGCTGCCATCTGTTGTCCCTGTCCATGCCGTAATACCTGCCAGCTATAGTGGCGATGCGCCCGACGCCTTCTTTTTCCATGAATTTTTCGATTTCGTCGATATAAATATCCGCCGATCTGGGCGGCACGTCCCGGCCATCCAGAAGGGCATGGATGAATACGCGCCTGATCTTTCGTGCGGCGGCGAGCTCGATCAGAGCCTTCAGGTGGTCGATATGGCTGTGAACGCCGCCATCGGACAAGAGGCCGACAAGATGGAGGCTTGAATCTCTTTCCTGCACATGCGATACGGCGGCATTAAGGGCTTCATTCGTGAAAAACGAACCGTCGCCGATGGCTTTTGTTATCCTTGTAAGCTCCTGATAAACGATCCGGCCGGATCCGATATTGAGATGGCCTACTTCCGAATTTCCCATCTGCCCGTCTGGAAGGCCGACGTCCAGTCCGCTGGCTCCCAGCGTCGTATTGGGGTACGTGGCGAAGATCCTGTCCAGATTCTCCTTGTGAGCAAGGTATATCGCATTATTCGGGCTGTCGGCGCTGATCCCGTATCCGTCAAGGATCATAAGCATCGCAGGTTTTTTCATATGAAATCCTCTCTTTCCAAAGCTGGCGTGATAGATGGGTATAAGTCCGGCACCGACATGAAATCAGGCGGCTCGATAAATATTATAACAAAAATGTTCAATTTAATATACCTAGTGGATGCCCGTTTTGATATAATTATCTGGATATGAAGCCGGCAAATGCCGGCCGGAGGGATCAATGAGCAAAAAGACGTTTTTAAAAGGCGCCGTGGTGCTGGGCGTAGCCGGTTTGATCGTCCAGGTGATGGGCGCCATATTCAGGATACCGCTTGCGAATATCATCGGCGATGCGGGCATGGGCTATTATCAGACTGCGTATCCTATCTATATTTTCCTGCTGGTTTTTTCTACGAATGGGGCGCCGGCCGCCATATCCAAAATGACTTCGGAACGGATCGCCATCGGCAATAGGACCGAAGCCCATCGGGTATTCAGGCTGTCGTTCATTCTGATGTTCGGCCTCGGGATCGTCGCATCGTCGATTTTTTTCTTCGGCGCGGCGCATATCGTCGAGCTGCTGAAAAATCCGGGAGCTTATTATTCGATGATCGCCATTGCCCCGGCGCTTCTCTTTGTGCCGATCATGGCCGTCTATCGCGGGTATTACCAGGGGCTTCAGGAAATGGAACCGACGGCTGTTTCTCAGCTTGTCGAGCAGGCTGTGCGGGTGGCTGTCGGCCTTGGACTCGCCATCGCGCTGATACCAAGGGGCGTGGAGTTTGCCGCTGCGGGAGCTTCCTTCGGGACCAGTGTCGGGCCGGTGGCGGGAACGATCGTCCTTCTGGTTCTGTATTACAGGCGCAAGCATAAGCTTCTGTCGTCATTCAGCCAGGACACTGTCCATGTGCGGGAGAGCGCCGGCAGGATCCTTCTGAAGCTGGCTACGATCGCCGTGCCGATAACGATCGGTGTATCCATACTTCCGATCATGAATATCGTCGATGTATCGATCGTCATGCGACGCCTCCAGGAGACAGGCTTTTCAGCCGCGGAGGCCAATGCCCTTTATGGACAGCTGTCCGGAATGGCCGGGCCGATCATCAATATTCCGCAAGCTCTGGCCATGAGCATAGCGCTGAGCCTGGTGCCGGCTGTCGCCGCCGCAAAAAGTGTCGGTGACGACGCCTTCTTGAGACAGAACATTTCCCTTGGCTTCCGGACATCGGTCATCATCGGCGTTCCGTGCACCTTTGGCCTGATGGCGCTGGCCGGACCCATCATGAACCTTATTTATCCGATGCAGGCGGAAAGCGCCGCCAGCGGCGCCGAGAGCCTTTTCATACTGTCTGTCGGGATCGTGTTTCTTGCCGTCGCGCAGACGATGGCGGGGATCATCCAAGGACTGGGCAGACCCGCAGTCGCTGTCGTCACGCTGCTGATCGGGGTCGCTGTCAAGGCAGTGGCGACGTATTTCCTGGCCGGAATTCCGGCTTTGAATATCCAGGGTGCGGCCATCGGCAGCACGCTGGCCTATGCGACGGTCGGGATCCTGAATTTCGCGATAGTCAAATATCAGACGAAAACCCATTTCGATCTGCAGCTCTCGCTGGCAAGGCCTCTTGCCGCAGGCCTGGCGATGACTGCCGGCGTTGCCGCCGTTTATTTCGTTTTTATCAGGATCGTCGGCGCCAATTTGTCGACAGTGCTTGCCGTGGCGGCGGGCGCTGCCATATACGGCGTGACGCTGATCCTGAACAGGGGGATCAGCGCCAGCGAGATCCGGATGCTGCCAAAAGGTGAAAAAATGTACCGGATCCTCGTCAAACTGCGTCTGGTGAAGACCGATGGCCTGGAATAAACAGCAGCAGGAAGCGATAGACCGCCGTGGAAGCAACATTTTGGTCTCAGCCGCGGCGGGGTCCGGCAAGACTGCAGTTTTAGTGGAAAGAATAAAAAAACTCATCATTGACGATGGCGTCGGCATCGACCGGCTGCTTGTCGTCACCTTCAGCAATGCAGCGGCTGCGGAAATGAAAGACCGCCTGGTTTCAGCCCTGACAGAAGAACTGGACAAACCGGGACAAAACGGCGTTTTTCTGCGAAACCAGCTGAATCATGTCAATTCCGCCAACATCAGCACATTCCACGCGTTTTCAATGGAAGTCATCAGGCGTTATTTCTACCTTACTGAAGTGCCGCTTGATTTTCGCGTCTGCGACGAGGCGCAAAAGTCGATACTTCAATCGGAATCGATGGAGGAGCTGTTCGAAGAGCAGTTCCGGAACGGATCAGCCGAATTCACCGATTTTCTGAACAGATATGCCACCGGCAGGAACGAAAACGATGTGAAGACGATGATCCAAGAGGTCCACAGGTTCATCCAGAGTCTGCCAGATCCATTTCAATGGCTCGATACCCAGATCGACATGCTTGGCGCTGACGAACTGGCGTACAGAAACAGCGTGCAGTATCGGATGATCCGCGAAGAGATCGCCCTGGAACTCGACAACGCACTGGAGAGTCTGCAAAAGGTCGACGAGCTGCTGGACAGGGCCGGCGTCGAAAGTCTCGCAGCCAAGTCCGCAAGGGATGTCGCCGCCGTCGATGGCCTTCTCGAACTGTTCCGCCACAAGGACTTTGAAGAATTCGCCGCTGCCGCTAAAGGCGTCGCTTTTGAAACCTTCCGGGTGGCGAAGAGCGAGGAGCCTTGCTACGCCGGGATCAAGGACCAAATCAAAATGCTTCGGGACAAAGCCAAGGACTGCATCAAAAAAAAGATCAGCGAAACCTATCTTAAATATTCTTTAAGCGAATGGATCGCCATGGCGCAGGCGACCAGACCGGCAGCGGAGACCCTGACACGCCTGGTCAGAAGGTTCGACGGCATCTATAAGGCAAAAAAGCTGGATAAGGGGATCATCGATTTCAACGACATCGAGCACTATGCTCTTGATATTCTGAGACACCCGGATCCCGCATCCGAATATCGTGATAAATTTATCCATATTTTCATTGACGAATATCAGGACAGCAATATCGTCCAGGAAACGCTGATCGACCTGATCAAGCGTGATAATAACGTCTTCATGGTCGGCGATGTCAAGCAGAGCATCTACAAATTCAGGCTGGCGGAACCCGAACTGTTCCTGTCAAAATACAGGACATTCAGCGAGGACCGGACGGGAGCCAATTCCAGGATCGACCTTAATATGAACTATCGGAGCAAGACCGGCGTGATCGGAACGATCAACGGCACTTTCCGAACCGTAATGCAGCCGGGAACGGCGGGGATCGCCTATGACAGCAGTGCAGAGCTTCATCCAGGGATAGAAGGCTGTCCCGAGAGCCTGTCATATCACACCGATCTTTATATCATTGACGATCGGCAGCTTGAAGGCGATGATGCCGACGAAGAAATCAACGAAATGAAAAAGGCCGAGGTGGAGGCAGCGTCGGTTGCCGCCATCCTGCGCGACTGCATCGGCAAGCCGATTTACGACGCAAAAAGGAAAATCGAGCGTCCGATCGAGTATAGGGATATCGCGGTACTGTTTCGCAGTGCGAAAGGCTATAGCGACATCTTTGCGGAAATATTTGCCGCGGAAGGCATTCCGTGCTATGCCGACACCGGAGAAGGCTATTTCGATACGATCGAAATCAGCGTATTCCTGAATCTGCTGCGCATCATCGGCAATAAACGCCAGGATATACCGCTTATTAGCGTCTTGCGCTCACCGGTTTTTGGATTTACCACCGAAGAACTGTCGGCGGTGCGGATCCATCTGAAAGGCACGGCATATTTCCAGGCGTTCATTTCCTACGCCGACACAGGAGACGATCAGGATCTGGCTAAGAAATGCCGCCTGGCGCTTGATAAGCTGGCCGGCTGGAAAACAGAAGCGGCGTTCATGACGCTCGAAGAGCTGCTCTGGATGCTGATGAGGGAAACAGGCTATTACGATTACGCAGGAGCGATACCGGGCGGCGAACGGCGGCAGGCGAACCTGCGGGCGCTGATCGACAGGGCGGTCGCGTTCCAGAACGCTCATATGAAAGGCATGTTCGGTTTTATTAATTACATCGAAATGCTTCAGAAGGATAAAGTGGCTACAGGCCAGACCGCAGTCATAACCGAAGGGGAGGACGTCGTCAGGATCATGACGGTCCACAAGAGCAAAGGTCTGGAATTTCCAGTGGTTCTCGTATGCGGGCTTGGAAAGCGTTTCAACAGGGACGTGAATTCCTCCAAGGTAGCCCTTCACAAATCCGCCGGCATCGGCCTGAGATATGTGGATCCTGAATTGGGATGCCACGCCAGAACTCTGGCGCAGACAGTCATCGAACGGCAGAAAATAAGGGAAGGGATCGCCGAAGAAATCAGGATCCTTTATGTAGCGATGACCAGGGCAATGGACAGGCTGATCCTGGTGGGAACAGCCCGAAACGCTTCAGATGTTCTGGAACGGTGCGCGATAAAGGATGGGTCCGATATCCCCGACGTCAATAATTTCCTGGAATGGATCCTGATTGCCGCGGACCGGCAGTCCTGCAGGATCAATATATGCGACAGGGCAACTATCGGCAGGATCCGCAGGGATGCCGATGAAACAGCGCGCTCATTGCTCAGGCGGATCGATTCGGGCTTCGAAGGCGAAATCGACGACGCGGTCTGCCAGGCTGTCGCAGAACGGCTTGCCTGGCAATATCCAAAGCGGCGCTCCCTGGGAATGCAATCCAAATTCAGTGTTTCCGAGCTGATACGCGGCAAATTCGACGATCAAGGATGCAAAAGGGGGCGAACCGGTGAAGAAAAAGAATGGAAACTCGATTCGGAACCGCTGTTCGTTAAGGGGTCGCCGGCTCTGACCGCAGCGGAAAAGGGCACTGCCGTTCACAAGGTGATGGAGCATATCTCTTTTGATCAGTCGAACGACGCTGGCAGAGTCGCCGAATGCATAGCAGCCCTCAGGCAAAAGTTCATTCTTGGCGAACAAGAGGCAAACGCCCTTGACAGCAGGTCGATCAGCGCCTTTTTTGATTCGGATATCGGCAGAAGAGCGTGCAGCGCAAAACAGTTAAGGAAAGAAGCGGCCTTCAATTATCAGAAGCCGATCGGGGATGTCCTGGCGGATCCTGAAACTGCTGAAGACGACAGGATAATAATCCAGGGAACCATCGACTGCTTCTTCGAAGAAGATGACGGGCTGGTGCTGCTGGATTACAAGACGGACAGGTTGTGCGGCGATCCGGTTCAATGGGCAAAAGACATGACCGATCGATACAGGCCGCAGATAAGGCTATACCGCGAAGCCCTTGAAGCCTGCACAGGCGGCAGGGTGAAAGAAGCCTGGCTCTTTCTGTTCGATATCGGAGAAGCCGTCGAAGTGCAATTATAAAAGGATCGTCCGATCACTGGACGATCCTTTTGACATTCTGATAAACTGTTTATGTTCTCGGGTTTATTTCACGTGCTCTTCATGCTCATGTTCGATGATGCTGCTGTCAAGCTTGTATTCCTTGGTGAAATCGCATTTGTCGAGGGGAACGATTTTCGTCTTCTTGGAGAATTTATATGCGAAGAAGAAGATCAGGAACAGCGGAAGTCCGATATAAGATACGGCGATTCCGTACCAGTCGATGGGATCAGCCGTGAAGGCAGCCCAGTTCTGGCCCGCAATGACGATGGCGCAAAGCACGAGGGCGAAAATCGGGCCGACAGGGAACCATTTGGCTTTGTATTTCAGTTCGCTCATATCCCTGCCCTGCACGACGAATGCTTTTCTGAAGCGATAGTGGCTGAACGCTATTCCAAGCCAGGCGATGAAGCCGGCAAGGCCCGAAGCGTTGAGAAGCCACAGATATACTGTGCCTTCGCCGTTTGGTGAAGTGATGAAGCACATCATGCCGATGATGGTGGTGGCGATCAGCGCATAGAGAGGCACGCCGCGCTTGTTGACTTTTCCGAAGAAAGCAGGAGCTTTTCCTTCTTTCGCCATCGCGTAGAGCATTCTGGATGCTGCATAAAGGCCCGAATTTCCGCAGGAAAGAACGGAAGTCAGTATGACGGCGTTCATAACGGAAGCGGCAGCGGCAAAGCCGGCTCTTTCGAAAATAAGCGTGAACGGGCTGACGGCGATATTGGTGACGCCAGACTTCAGCAGATTCGGATCATTGTAAGGAAGAAGGAATCCAATGACGATGATGGCGCCGATATAGAAGATCATAATACGCCAGAATACGGTCTTGATAGCCTTCGGGACGTTCTTTTCCGGATCTTCGCTTTCGCCGGCGGCTATGCCGACGAGCTCAGTCCCCTGGAACGAGAAACCGGCAACCATGAATATGCCGAGAACCGCGAAGAATCCTCCTGAAACAGGGGCGTCCTCGATCGTCCAGTTCTCAAATCCGGGAGCCGGGCCGCCCATGATGCCGAGTATCATAAGGACGCCAACGGCAAGGAAAATAACGATAGTCACGACTTTGATGCCTGCGAACCAGAATTCGCTTTCACCATACATTTTAGCTGAAAAAATGTTAAGACCGAAAAGTATTGCGAGGCATAGCGCACTGACAAGCACAGGAGACGCGTCAGGCATCCAGAATTTGACGACGATGCCGGCGGCAACGAGTTCCACGGCTACAGTGATAGCCCAATTGTACCAGTAATTCCAGCCAAGGGCGAAACCGAGGGCTGGATCGACGAACCTGGTGGCGTATGTTTCGAACGAACCGGAAACCGGCATGTATGTCGCCATTTCCCCAAGGCTTGTCATTAAGAAATAAACCATAATTCCAATCAGGCCGTATGCGATCAACGCACCGCCCGGACCCGCAGCGCTGATCGAGCCTCCGCTTGCCACAAAAAGACCGGTGCCGATCGCTCCGCCGATCGCGATCATGTTCATGTGACGGGGTTTCAATCCGCGATGCAGATCATGATTTTCTGAACTCATTAACAATCACTCCATTTCTTATTGCTTTAGATGTGGTTGCACACCGGTATAATATTAAAGCAAGTAATATGCCAAAAGCCTTGAAATGAAGGAATGCCAGCATTTGCCGCAGATACCGGCAGAATTCGGGCTAAAAAGGGCAATAACCAGAGTCACTGCAGGGATCCATTCGGACTGGCAAGTATTTTTGAACCGTTTTGTTCAAAAATCAGGCATTTGAATGATTCAAATTCGGTTCGGATCCGATGGAATAAGCATGTCCGGGCAAGGAGCGGTTCAGGTCTGGCAGCCCGCTTGCGCTATCAGTAAAACGCGGCAGATGTGAAAGCGCCAGAAAATAAAAAAGGGCAGTCTTTCGACTGCCCTTTGGGATTGATCGGTCTATACGGGGTTTAGATAACGCCCTGAGCCATCATAGCTTTAGCGACCTTCATGAAACCGGCAATGTTTGCGCCAGCAACATAGTTGCCAGGCATTCCGAATTCTTTGGAAGCATCGTCGCAAGCCTTGAAGATGCTGGTCATGATTCCGTCAAGCTTCGCATCGACTTCTTCGAAAGTCCATTCGAGTCTCATGCTGTTCTGGGACATTTCAAGAGCTGAAGTTGCAACTCCGCCAGCGTTTGCAGCTTTTGCAGGTCCAACGAGGACTTTGTTCGCAAGGAACAGTTTGACTGCATCGTTTGTGCAAGGCATGTTTGCGCCTTCGCCTACTGCATAGCAGCCATTGTTGATAAGGGTCTGAGCCTTGTCAACGTCGATATCGTTCTGAGTGGAGCAAGGAAGAGCGATGTCAGTTTTAACATCCCAGACGCTTCCGCCATCGACGTATTTCGCGCTTGGCTTACGAACTGCGTATTCGCTGATTCTCTTTCTTTCAACTTCTTTGATCTGCTTAACAAGAGCAACATCGATTCCGTCCATGTCGACGATATAGCCGTTGGAGTCGGATACGGTGATGACTTTCGCGCCATAAGTCTGAGCCTTCTGGCAAGCATAGATCGCAACGTTTCCGGAACCGGAGATCGTTACTGTCTGGTCTTTGAAGCTCTTGCCGTTGGCTTTGAGCATTTCTCTTGTGTAGTATACGAGGCCGTATCCAGTTGCTTCAGTTCTGGCAAGGGATCCGCCCCAGCCAATGCCTTTTCCGGTCAGGACGCCGTCAAATCTGTTGACGAGTCTTCTGTACTGCCCATACATGAAGCCGATTTCTCTTCCGCCTACGCCGATGTCTCCAGCAGGAACGTCAGTGTCAGGTCCGATGTGTTTTACTAATTCTGTCATAAAGCTCTGGCAGAATCTCATAACTTCAGCGTCTGATTTTCCTTTAGGATCGAAGTCGCATCCGCCTTTGCCGCCGCCGATTGGCAGGGTGGTCAGGGAGTTCTTCAGGATCTGTTCAAATCCGAGGAACTTGATGATTCCAAGATAAACGGATGGGTGGAAACGAAGTCCGCCTTTGTAAGGTCCGATAGCGCTGTTGAACTGTACTCTGAATCCTCTGTTGACCTGGACTTTGCCAGCATCGTCAACCCAAGGTACTCTGAACATGATCTGTCTTTCTGGTTCGAGGAATCTATCGACGATTCCCTTTTCTACGAATTCGGGATATTTTTCAAAAACAGGAGCCAGGGATTCGAGTACTTCCTCTACTGCCTGGTGGAATTCTGCTTCGCCAGGATTTCTTTTCTTTACTGTTTCAAGATAGTTTTGAATTAAAGCTGACATTTTAAATTCTCCTTCTTAAAATTATTTAGAGCGGATGCTCTTTGTTACTGTATCAAGATATCACAGGCAAAATGGCACGTCAAGGAGGCTTGATGAAAAAAAAGCGGATTTTATGAAAACGTTTACAGAGACGCCGGCAATTATCAGAATCTTTTGAAAAACCGTTCAACAGAAACGGGAGAATTTGGGGGATAGCCGGCTCCTGAAGTTTCGTTCCAAACAAAAAACCGGCGTCGCAAACAGGGGGTCAACCTGTATGCGGCGCCGGATCCGCGGTGGGCTTATGCCGCAACGAAGGAAGCGCTATTTCATGTCCAGCATGTCCTTAGCAAGGGAATCAAGCGCCACGGCTTCCTTTTCGAGGAGGTCTCTGTAAATTATTTGCTGATCGGCGACCGCCTTTTCATAGATCGCGATCTCGGCGGAGAAATCGGAACCCGTCGTATCATATTTCAGATACAGGGATCTTGTGGCTTCCTCGACGTTCGCAAGCGTGAACATCTTGTCCGTGCCCCAGAAAAGGTTGCCTTTGTTCAGTTTCGGGTCGAACATGTCATTGGCGGTTTTTATCACTTCAGGACTGAAGGAGTAGTTGTACCATTCAAGCACGTTATTGACGGCCCAGGCATATTCATCCACGACGGTGTTGACGTCGCCGGCCTTAAGCCCGTCTATGCACTGGCGCATCAGCTGGATGTTCTCCTGAGGCGCTTCGTGGGGAACGATCGGGCGCTCGTACATCAGCCCCAGGAACGCATCCTGCGTCCGCTCGAATATCGCCAGGTTCGCCGCGTTCATTTCCCTGGCTTCCTTCCATAAAGCCGCGATTTCGGCGTCGGACGCTCCGGAGGCCAGCATTTTTTCATATTTCCCGTTCAGTGCCGCAACGTTTTCGTGATTGGCTATGGCAGCTGCCTTGTAAGTTTCGAGGGCGGCTTTAAAAGCGGGGACATCGGCGCCTGCTTCGGCAGCGGCCGTTTCATCCAGGGAGGCGGCGATCCGGTCATACTGGGACGTGAAATCGAGCTCCAGCGCCGGCGTCCGGTCGATGGTCATGGCCATGGCTCCATAGAACGACAGATTGAATTTGAATACGGCTTCATTATAAGTCGATGAATCGTCAAACTGCGAATGATAGCGTTCATAATAGAATGGGAAGACATCCCCGCCATCGGCTGTCAGCAGGAAACCGTTGATGACGGACGGGACGCCGGCGGCATAATATGAAAAATCGTCCGAATAGGTGTAAGTCTGGTAGCCGTCGGTGAGGAAGCCATCCTTGAAGCATCCTTCCGGTTCGGGGGAATTGTTGTCGGTCTCCGCAAAATCGCGGATCATCGTATACAATTCCGGAGCGGAAAAGGCATTCGTGTAGTTCGCGAATTCATAAGCCGGCAACTCGAAGTTCAGGAATGCGAGGGTTTTTCCGACCCATTCCGGATGTGTCTCGTTGATCATTCGCCATGCGCCGGTGCACCAGTCGAACTGCGTGTCGGATGCGCCCCATTCTTCTGCGGCGTGCGCGACGAAGACGATGTCCCTTTCAGGCACATAGCCGGATTCGATCATCGCTTTCGCCATTGCAAGGTCGAGGGCGACAGCCATGCTGTTGTCCTGGAATCCATCGAAATATTTGTCGTAATGGGATCCGACGACGATCATTTCACTGTGGTTTTTTCCAGGGATCATGCCCATGACATTATAGGACGTTCCGTTTTCTTCGACTGTATTGTCGACCTTCAGCGTGGCTTGGACGGCGCCGGCTTCAAGCAGCTTCTTGATATTGTCGGCGTCATTGACGCTGATGCTGACGCACGGGATGCCGACAGGGCCGCATATATCCTGGCAGTTGAGGGCATCCTTGCTGATCTGCGCGAAGCCGCCGATGTTGGAGCTGATGATCGCCGCCGCGCCTTTCAGTTGGGCTTCCAGCATGGGATAAGTGATCCACCAGTTCGCTCTCTGGTCGATATCGATCAGTACGATCTTGTCTTTGACATCAAGATCTTCATAGTTCCACATCGTTCCATCGCCTGCATAGACGATTTCCGCCGTGATGCCTGCCGCAGGTGTTGAGGCAGTGGCATAGGAGTGCGGTGAAATGACTTTATCGATCCCGGCGATCGCCAGCGACGCGCCGTTGAACTGCCATTTATCGACGTCTACCGGCACCTTCTCAACGCCGGATAGGCCGATCTTCTTCATCTCGGCCGCGATGAAATCCGCCGCCGCATGCTCCGCGTCGCTGCCTGCCGTACGCGTGCCGAGGGAGGAGGACTCATAAAGAGGATTTTCCGCCAGCTCGAGCCCTATGTTATAGGCATAGGCTGTATCGATTTCAGCGAAATAATCTGCGAATTCAGGATCATAAACCGCTGCGCCATCCGCAGGAGCCGGCTGGGGCTCGGGCGTCGCCGACGGCGCCGGTGCGGTAGGGGCTTCGGGGATATTGATCACCTGATTCGGGAATATGAGATCTGGATCGGCAAGTTTGTTGAAGTCGGCCAGCTTTTGCCATGTGGTCCCGTATTTTTCAGCGATTTTCCACAGGACGTCGCCGGGTAGGACAGTGTAGCTGCCGGCATAGGCGGTTCCGATGCTGCCCAGCAGCAGTGCGATAACGGTAAAGGTCGAAAGTACTCTTCTTTTCACAAAATCACCTCCGGGTTGCTTATTGCCAATATCATGCGAGCATATTATACATTCAAGTATATTATACATTTATAAGCGCAACTGATTTGCTGAAAATGTTTAACGAATTTGCTAAAATAGGATGCCGATAAAGCCTGCGCCCCAACTGTCGGCTGAAAAGCCGGCGGTTGGGGCGCGTTTCATCTGGTCGATGGCGTTGGTTTGTCAAAAGCAGCCGCAGTTCGCGGATTGGAGTCAGTCGATGGACAGAACGGCGCCGGTGTTGGCGGAGGTCACCAGTTTGGCATAACGGGCCAGATAACCCGACTTGACTTTTGGTTCGGGCTTGACGTAAGCAGCTCTACGGGCTTTTATCTCATCGTCTGTGAGACGGACTGAAAGCTTGCGCCCAGGAATGTCGATGTCGATGATATCGCCGTTTTGAAGGAGGCCGATCAGGCCGCCGTTCATGGCTTCCGGCGAAACATGGCCGATGGAGGCGCCTCTTGTGGCTCCGGAAAACCTGCCGTCGGTCAGCAGCGCGACATCCTTGTCGAGGCCCATGCCTGCGATCGATGAAGTCGGCGCCAGCATTTCCCGCATGCCCGGGCCGCCTTTGGGACCTTCGTATCTGATGACGATGACGTCGCCCTTCTTTATGGATTTTGCATAAATCGCCGCCACAGCATCCTCCTCGGAGTCGAAGACGACGGCCGGTCCCGTATGGACGAGCATCTCTTCCGATACGGCCGATTCCTTGACAACAGATCCGTCTTCAGCCAGATTTCCTCTCAGGATGGCCAGGCCGCCGCGATTCCGGTAGGGTTTATCGATGGGCATGATGACGCTGCGGTCGAGCACCGGCGTATCGGCTGTGTTTTCGCCGATGGTGCTGCCGGTCACCGTCATGCAATCTTTAATAATCAGGTCCTTCTTAGTCAGTTCGTTGATGATCGCCGGGATGCCGCCGGCCCGGTGCAGGTCTTCGATATGATGGTGGCCGCTGGGGCTGAGCTTGGCGATGTAGGGCGTCTTTTCGCTGATCGCGTCGAAAAGAGCGAGATCCAGCTTGATGCCGGCTTCATGGGCGATGGCCGGTAGATGGAGCACTGTATTTGTGGAACCCGCCATGGCCATATCTACAGTTATGGCGTTTCTGAACGCGTTTTCCGTCATTATGTCCCGCGGCTTTATATCCCTTCGAACCATTTCCATGACCTTCATTCCAGCCGTTTTGGCGATCCGGATCCGCTCGCCGCTGTCGCAAAGCGCGGTGCCGTTGTAGGGAAGGCCCATGCCGAGCACTTCAGTCAGGCAGTTCATGCTGTTCGCCGTGAAAAGGCCGGAGCAGGAGCCGCATCCCGGGCAAGCGTTGAGGGCTGTTTTTTCAAGCTCTTCTTCAGTCGCAGTGCCGTTTCTGAACGCGCCGAGCTTTTCCATCACGCTGTTGAAATCCAGGACCTGTCCGTCGGCGTAGCCGGCTCTCATGGCGCCGCCGCTGACGACGACTGCCGGGATATTCAGCCGGGACGCCGCCATCAGCATGCCCGGAACGATTTTATCACAATTGGGGATCAGGACCAGTCCGTCAAAGGCATGGCCTCTGGCCATTGCTTCGATGGAGTCCGCAATCAGCTCGCGGCTGGCCAGGGGATATTTCATTCCCTCATGGCCCATAGCTATGCCGTCGCAAATGCCGATGGCCGGGAATTCGACCGGCGTGCCTCCCGCCATCAGGACGCCTTTTTTGACGGCGTCGGCGACTCTGTCCAGGAGCATATGGCCCGGTACGATCTCGTTTTGCGAGTTGACGACACCGATGAGCGGCCTGTCGATTTCCTCTTTGATATAGCCCATTCCGTAAAACAGGGTGCGCACAGAAGCGCCGGAAGGTCCGTCCTTGATTTTGTTGCTGTTCATCGCATTGTATCCTTTCGTAAGATCATTGTATTGAAGAAGCGGCGTTTTTAAGGCGCCGCGCAGTACACTGGCTTCGTCGCCGGTGAAATAATTTTACCCCATGTGGTTGCAATATTCAACTTAAATAAGGTATAATTTTATAGTTATTGACCAGAAAAAATGTTCAAAAATAAACTCGCTGGGGCGCAGCGGGACCGGAAAGGAGGGGGCATCATGGCCGAGAATGAATACGGCGAAATAATGGAGCTGCTGGAGAGCAAGAAATACAGCAGGGCCAGGACAGAGATCCTGAAATTCAACGATGCGGACATCGCAGAGATCATCAATGAAGTCGAAGAGGAGTTCGGCATGGAAAAGGCGATCGTCGTTTTCCGCATGCTCCCTAAAGATATTTCCGCCCAGGTATTCGCCTATCTGCCCGCAGACAATCAGGTCGAGATCATAAATGTGATAACGGATCAGGAAACGCGCTATATCATGGATGAACTTGGTTTCGACGACATGATAGACGTTCTTGAGGAATTGCCCGCCAACGTGGTGACGCGGATCCTGAGCAAGGTGTCGAAAGAAGAACGAAAGCTGATCAACAGCTTTCTGAATTATCCGGAGGATTCCGCCGGCAGCCTGATGACGCCTGAATATATAGGACTGCGAAAGGAAATGGACGTCGGAGACGCGCTGCGCTATATCAAGCAGCATGGAATGGATCAAGAAACTATCTATACGTGCTATGTGATGGACAGCGCCAGGAAACTCGAAGGGATCATCTCTTTGCGTACGCTGGTGGTCACCGACGAAAGCAGTAAAATAAGCGATCTCATGCATACGGATATGATATTCGTCAATGTGCTCGAAGACAGGGAGGAAGTCGCCAAGGTATTCAAGAAATACGACTTTCTGGCGCTGCCTGTCGTCGATAACGAGGGAAGGCTCGTCGGCATAATCACTGTAGACGATATTCTGGATGTAATTGATGAAGAAAACACAGAAGACTTCCAGAAAATGGCCGGTATGTCGCCGATCAGGGAGAGCTATTTCAACACCGGCATCATCGAACACGCAAGAAGCAGGACCGTCTGGCTGCTGATCATGGCGATCTCGGCGGTGCTGACGGGATATATAATAAACAGTTATGAAGATATACTGTCGGGCGTCATCGCCCTTGTACAGTTCATGCCGATGATCATGGGCACCGGCGGGAATTCCGGGGCGCAGGCTTCGACGCTGATCATTCGGGGACTGGCGGTGGGAGAGATCGAACCCGGCGACATGCTCAAGGTCGTGTGGAAGGAAGCAAGGATCGCCGTCGTCGTCGCATTGGTGCTCTGCGCCTTCAATTTTGCCAGGATCGTCTTTCTTGAAAGCTATTCCGTCGATATCGCCGTGACGGTTTGCCTGACGCTGTTTCTCGTCATTGTCTCGGCTAAAACGATCGGCGCGATTCTGCCGATCTGCGCCAAGTTGATAAAAATAGACCCCGCAATAATGGCAAATCCTTTAATAGCATCCCTGACTGACGCTATTTCAGTGATCATCTATTTCGCTATCGCAAAAAGCGTATTCGGAATAGCCTGACGGAGGAGGTAAACCTTATGAAGATCGTGACCGGAACACAAATGAAAAAGATCGACCAGCAGACGATCGAGTATTACGGCGTTACGGGGCTGAGCCTCATGGAAACAGCCGGACACGCAGTATATGAAGAGGTGCTTGCGGAGCTGGCCGGCGACAGGGAGCCCTACGTCATAGTGGTCTGCGGCGCCGGTAACAATGGCGGAGACGGTTATGTGGCGGCCAGGCTGCTCCATGAGGCGAGGATCCGGGTGAGAGTGTACTCGACAGTCGATCCGGACAGGCTCACCGGGGATGCCCGATCCAATTACGAGGCGTTTACACAGCTCAACCTGCCGGTCAGGCGCCTTGACGACGATCCTGTCCATGCATCGGGGATCAGCGCATTGGAGTCGGAGAGCATCGTGAGTTTCGGCGCGGAACTTAAGAAAGCCGCCGTGATCGTAGATGCCATATTTGGCACAGGGTTGAGCAGAAGCGTGACCGGCGCTGTCTATCGCGTTATCGAGGAAATAAACGACTCCGGCGCGAAGGTCATCTCCGTTGACATCCCTTCAGGCGTTGGCGGAGACGACGGATCGGTCCACGGGATAGCGGTCAGGGCTGATACGACCGTGACATTCCAGGCCCCGAAGCTTGGCTGCCTGATCTATCCGGGCGCATCCTGCACCGGCAATCTGGTGATCCAGGATATCGGCATTCCGACAGATATTGTCGAAAAGAACTCAGACGAAATATATTTGACAGATCAGTCTCTTATAAAGAAATTTATCAGGAAACGTGAAAGGGACCGTCATAAAGGCGACTTCGGAAAGGTTCTCGTCGCTGCCGGCTCGCCGGGCATGGCGGGCGCCGCGGCATTCTGCGCCAAGGCGGCTCTCAGAAGCGGCGCGGGGCTCGTCAGGATAGCGGTCCAGCCTGAGATTCTGGACACTGTGCAAATGCTGACCCCCGAAGCCACATGCGTTTCCAGGGAGGATATACAGGAAATCATCGGCGATCATGATGCGGCTGTGATCGGCCCCGGACTTGGAACGGGCATCGCCGCCGCGGCACTGGTGCGCGGTTTCGTCAGACAGGAGGGCATCGCCGTTGTGATCGACGCGGATGGACTCAACATCATCGCAAATGATCCATCGATCCTGGCGGGCGCCCGGGCTTCCCTGATCATCACGCCGCATCCGGGCGAAGCGGCCAGGCTGCTCAGGACCACTGCGGCCGAGATCAACAGCGACAGGATCGGCAGCGCGCGCAGACTTACTGAAAAGACCGGTGCGGTGGTAGTCCTTAAAGGCGCCGCGACCGTGATCTCTCTTCCGGACGGAAGGATCTTCATCAATCCGACGGGCAATCCGGGAATGGCCACCGGCGGGAGCGGCGACGTCCTATCCGGCATCATTGCGTCGTTTTGCGGCCAGGGGATACCCTGGGAATACGCTGCCCTTGCTGGAGTATATCTGCACGGCCTTGCCGGCGACATCATGGCGGAACAGCTCGGCGAGCACGGCCTGATCGCCTCCGATCTCAATATAGGCGTCGCTCTGGCGATCGACCGCGTGATCAAAGGCAGCGCATGAGGATCGGCGCCTTTATTGCTGAAGCAGAAAAAGAGGAGAACAGACATATGGGGAAATACATACGAAATAAAACGGCGGCGGCCCTTGCGGCCATTTGTGTCATCGGATTCACTGCCGTCGCGGCTGCGGCAACGTACACACCTGGATCGGAAGACGATCCGGTCGTCACAAAAAGCTATGTCGACGCTGAGATCGCCGAGCTTAAAAGCTCGATCGAGTCCGGCGGAAACGCTTCTGCGGATACGTACAGCCCGATCCAGATAACAGCAGGCAAGAGCCTGATCGGCGGCGAAGGGACCGAGATCATCCTGAGAAGCGGCGAGGCTACTGCCATCGACAACGGCTCCAACGGCATCTCGGACATCACGGCGGGCAGCGACCTTTGGACAGCCAATCAGGTCGCATTGAACCATCTGCTCCTTGTGCCGAGAGCGGACGGCAGAGGGATAAAGGCGACGACGGATATATGGGTACTGATCAGAGGCGATTATGAAATCAAATAAAGTGGAGAAGACAGGGATGAAATCATTTCTATTCAATAACAGGCTGCTTGCCGCAATAATCGCTTTTTCGCTGCTGACGGCTTTCTATGTCGACTTCGGCAGGATCAGTGCTGAAAGGCAGGCTAAGAGCTATGATATCATCATCGATTACCACGAGCTTGAAAAAATGGCGGAGCAGTCTGACCGCGACGTGGACTGGTGGCTCGCCGAATTCAGGAAAATGGGCATCGATAAAGCCGGGTTGGGCGAGGAGACCCTGATCAGCCTTACTGAAGACAGAGAGATCCCTGTAAGCGCGACGATGATGAGCGCGGTCATGGAAAAAGCAGACTGGCGTGCGGACTATCCGGCGGATTTTCTAGCGGAGCTGGACCAGAAGGGCTATGACGAGTTCGATGTGCTGATCGAAGCGGATTCGCCGGGGATCTTCAATTTTATTGCGGACGCCTTGGCCGACCGATTCGAGCAGGACCAGTTCATGGCCTTTTCTTCGGGCGGCGGCGGTCTTATCGTGATGAACGGCGATCCCAGGGATACGCTCTATTCAGAAAAGTACAAGAACCTTAATTCGAAGGGCATCGGTTTCACGGAGCAGGATAAAATAATCAGTTCCAAACTGATGTATGTCAACCTCGGCCTCATGGACGAAAAGGTGAAACGGATCGAAAGCGCCGGTATGGAGGTAATACCCAGGACAGCAGGATATGAAGGCTGGAATGGGCGAAAATTTGCAGAATCCGTTCTGGAAGGCTATGGACGGCTGGCGAGAGTCCCGGAATACGCCATCTTCTCCGGCGAGGAAACCATCGGCTACGATGACGGTACGGAGTTCATTACGGATTACCTGAAAAGCAATGGCGTGACAGCCGGACTTATAGAAAACACGACCCAGCTTCAGAATATAATGCAGAAAGGTTTGGACGAGATCGTCCCCGCAACAGGGTACAATGCGGTCCGCGTCTTCACCGTCTGGGGCTATATACAAAACAGGTATCAGTATTACGGCTATGAAGGCAGCGAGGAGATCGAAAACACGCTGTTCCGGGCGATCGTTGAGAGAAATATCCGGATCATCTATTTCAAGCCGATGATGGAATATAAGGACAATCATACATATATCACCGATGTGGACGAATATCGGAATCTTCTTGAAAGAGTGGAAGAAAGAACAGCCCGGCACGGATTTTCGATGGGCAAGGCATCGGTCATGCCGGCCAGGACGATCCCGCTTGCCGCCAGCATCATCATGGCGCTGGGCTGCGTAGCCGCGGCGATCCTGCTTCTGCGCTCGATTTTGCCTTTCAGCCGCAAGGTCGATCTGGCCCTGCTGGCCCTCGGCGCCATCGGCACGGCCGGTCTTTTCAAAATGGCTCCGAGTTTGGCCATGCTGGCGTTCAGTTTTGCCGCATCCGTTCTTTTCGCCTGCTTTGCGGCGGTCTATATCATGCGTCAGAGCAAGCACTATGAGACGATTTCCGGCGCCGATGAAAAAATCGGCCGGATCGTGGCGCGGGGAGCGTGGACGCTGACCATAGCCGTCGCCATCGCGCTTCTGGGCGGTCTGTTGACGGCGGGCCAGATATCGGACATATCATATATGCTGGAGATGAACATCTTCAGAGGCGTGAAGGCTTCTCAGCTTCTTCCGCTGGCTTTCTTCCCGCTTGCCTATCTGGCTTATTTCGGATTCGGCAAGCTGAAAACACAGCAGGGAAGGCTCGAGTTCAGGGATCTCAAGGATATGATGAACAGCAGCATCAAGATCTGGATGGTGCTGATCGGCATGGCGGGAGTCGCCATCGGCGTCTATTATATCTTGAGGACCGGACACGATTCTGAGATCATGCCGTCCACATTTGAAATGCTGATGCGAAACACACTGGAAAAAGATCTTATCGCCCGGCCGAGGACCAAGGAGTTTCTTTTCGCATTCCCGGCGATCATGCTGCTCGTATACACTTCTTCGCGCAAATTCACGATATGGCCGGCCATCTTCGGCGTGGCTTCTGTAATTGGACTCACATCGGTCATTAATACTTTCATGCACATAAGGACGCCGATGTATCTGGGCCTTGCCAGAACGGGGTACTCGCTTCTGTTCGGCATTCTCGCGGGCATCATCGGCATTATTGGCTTTGAGCTTGTTTACAGGATCTATAAAAGATATGAAAGGCAGCGTGCGGCGGATGAATAGGATCGTCATATCGGGTTATTACGGATTCAATAACATAGGTGACGAATCGATTCTGAAGGCTGTTGTCGATAATTTGAAAGAGCGGATCGCGGATATCGAAATCACCGTTCTGTCTCAAAATCCGGCATCGACGGCCGAAAAATACAATGTGCGTTCGGTGGACAGAAAATCGCCGGGCGCGATCATCTCCGCCATTCGATCCAGCGATCTTGTTATAAGCGGTGGAGGCAGCCTTCTTCAGGATGTGTCGAGCAAGCGGAGCATCATTTACTATTTGGCAATTATGTGGATCGCCATGTTCTTTCGCAAAAAGATATTCATATATAGTCAGGGAATAGGGCCGATCATCGCGAAGGTCAACCGCATGCTCACTGCTGCGACATTAAAGCGGGTTGACGGAATTGTCGTCAGGGATGAGGCTTCAAAGGAACTGCTGGTCGAAATCGGCCTGAATGCGGATGATATTTATGTCACTGCAGATCCGGTGCTGAGAATAAAGCCCGCCGACCTTGAGACAGGCCGCCGGATCCTTGAAAAAGAAGGCTTTGTCAAGGAAGAGGGACGGATAACGGTAGGATGGGCGATCAGAGAGCGGAGAACGGAAAGCGGCTTTGTCGACGAGGTGTGCGACGCCATCAAGAGCCTCGAAGCGAAATACAATGCCCGCAATGTGCTGATCCCGTTCCATTATTCGGAAGATATGGCAGTCATTCAGCGGATCAAGGAACGCCTGGGCGATAATGTCACCTGTATCGAACACAAGTATTTAACGGACGAGATGCTCAGCATCATCGGCAATATGGATATACTCGTGGGCGTCAGGCTCCATTCGATCATCCATGCGGCAATAATGGGCGTACCGATGATTGCCATTTCATACGACCCGAAAATCAATTCCTTCATGCATTCGATCGACATGAAGGCCATGTGCAGCGTTTACGATTTCAAGAGCGAATTTTTCATGGAAGAGTTCGATAAGACACTGGAAAACGCCGACAGGATCAAGACCAAGGTGCGATATGAAATAGAAGACCTTATAGATAGGCTCAACAAGAACGAGGAGCTGATCAGGCAGCTTTTGCAGGATTGACGGTTCTTTTCCGTTGCTGCGAATAAAAGGGGAATAATGAAAACACTGAGATAGTCAGAACAGGGGGATAAGATGACTGAAAGAATGAGAATACTCGGCGTCCCCGTGGACCGGGTGGATTACGCCGGAGCCATGGAAGTCTTCAAGGGACTGCTGAAAGGAAAGTGCTGCAGCCAGATCGTCACGCCCAATTCCGAAATCGTCGTGAACGCGTCGAAGGATCTGGAACTGATGAAAATCATCAGCTCCGCCGCCCTGGTCATCCCCGATGGCATCGGGCTCGTCTATGCGTCAAGGATCATGGGCAAGCCTCTTGCGGAACGGGTAACAGGCATCGATTTTCTGGAGCATATATTGGGCTATCTGGAGCAGGAAGGATCATCGGTGTATTTTCTCGGGAGCCAGCCCGGTGTCGCTGAAGCTGCTGTGGAAAAAATCCTGGAAAAGCATCCCCGGCTCAGGATCGCCGGATGCCACCACGGTTATTTCGGACCGGATGAGGAATCGGCGATCGTCGATGCGATCAATGCGGCGAAAACGGATTTCTTATGTGTTGCGCTGGGATCGCCAAAGCAGGAAAAATTCATTTACAACAACAGGGATCGGCTTGAGGCGAGCGCGGCCATCGGCGTCGGCGGCAGTCTCGACGTCTGGGCGGGGACGCTGAAAAGGGCGCCGGAGTTCTATCGGAAAAACGGGCTCGAATGGCTTTACCGATTCTTGCAGCAGCCGAGCAGGTATAAGAGAATGGCGGCATTGCCGCTGTTTATGATAAAAGTCATGATGACTAAGGGAGGTTCACAAAATGACGATTGATTACGGGAAGCTTGCAAAGATCGCTAATGATATCAGGATCGATATCATCAAATCGATCTATGCGGCGGGTTCCGGCCATCCGGGCGGATCGCTTTCAGCTGCGGATATTCTGACGGTGCTTTATTTCCACAAGATGAATATCGATCCGCAGGATCCGAAGAATGCAGACAGGGACAGGTTTGTCCTTTCAAAAGGGCATGCAGCTCCGGTCCTATATGCAATACTGGCCGAAAAAGGATTTTTCCCGGTTGAAGAACTGAAAAATCTGAGAAAAATCGGATCCATGCTCCAGGGTCATCCGGACATGAAAAAAGTGCCGGGTGTCGAAATGTCGACGGGCTCGCTGGGCCAGGGCTTTTCAACTGCGGTGGGCATGGCGCTGGCCAACAGGCTGGATCGCAGAAATTCGCGCGTCTATACGATGATCGGTGATGGCGAGATGCAGGAAGGCCTTGTCTGGGAGGCATCGATGTGCGCTGCTCATTACGGCCTGGACGGTCTGACGGCGATCCTGGACTGGAACGGCCTGCAGATCGACGGACCGAACTGCGACGTCATGACAGTGACGCCGGTTGATGAAAAATTCAGAAGCTTCGGCTGGAACGTCATAAACATAGACGGCCATGACCTTGAACAGATCGCAGCCGCTTTTGATGAAGCCGAAACAGTCAAAGGCCGGCCGACGATGATCATTGCCAAGACGATAAAAGGCAAAGGCGTCTCATTCATGGAAGGCGATCCGGGATGGCACGGCAAGGCGCCCAATGAAGAACAGGCGAAGAAGGCGGTCGCCGAACTTGGAGGTGAATGGTAATGGCAGACAAAATCGCAACCAGGCAGGCATATGGCGAGGTGCTGGTGGAACTGGGAGATAATAATGAAAATATAGTTGTACTGGACGCGGATCTTTCCAAGTCGACGATGACGACGCACTTTGAAAAGGCCTGCAGCGACAGGTTTTTCAATGTCGGTATCGCCGAACAGAACCTCTATGGCGTTGCCGCGGGACTGGCGGCGTCGGGCAAGACCGTATTCGCCAGCACTTTTGCGATGTTCGCCGCAGGGCGCGCGTTTGAGATCATAAGAAATTCAATTGGCTACGCCAGGCTCAACGTCAAGATATGCGCCACCCATGCCGGCGTGACAGTTGGCGAAGATGGCGGAAGCCATCAGGCGATCGAAGATATTGCCCTGATGCGGACGATTCCCGGAATGACCGTCCTCAATCCCGCCGACGCCGTATCCGCCAAAAAACTGATTACAGCCGCTGCCGAGCTGAATGGACCGGTATACGTCCGTCTTGGACGGGCGGCAGTTCCAGTGGTCTATGCTGAAAACGCGGAAATACAGATCGGAAAAGGCATGTGCATCCGGGACGGATCCGATTATGCGATCATCGCCACCGGCATCATGATCAATGAGGCCATGATCGCCGCCGATAAACTGAGCCAGGAGGGCATAAGCGTCCGTGTGATCGATATGCACACGATCAAGCCGATCGACAGCGAAATCATCGTCAAGGCGGCAAAAGAAACAAAGGGCATCATAACCTGCGAAGAGCATACCGTCATCGGCGGACTCGGCGCCGCCGTTGCTGAAGTGACTGCCAGGGAATATCCCGCCAGGATCCGGATGATCGGCATCATGGACAAATTCGGCGAATCAGGAAAGCCGGATGAACTTATGAAAAAATTCAACCTTACAAGCGACGATATCGTCCAGGCTGTTAAAAGTTTCTGAATAAAATGATATAGAAAGGCGGGCTCACCGCCTTTTTATTCGAGCTATATTTACATATTATGTAAATTATGTATAATATAAACATAATGATCGCATTCATTTTAAATAGCGACTGCGAAGGGATCAGGCGATCATGCATTTTGCAGAAAGGGGGGACCACAAACTGGACCGGTTGACCGTGAGCATCACGAATGAAGAACTGTCGGATATGACACTCCTGGAGCAGCAGGGAGAATATTCAAAGGGTATTATGACCAGAAAAATCTGCCGTCAGGAGGAGGAAGGAAGGTATCCCAAAATCGAAAAGTGCCGGATCGGCATCATCGGCCTTACCGAAGGGGCGGGGGCAAGCTTCGTGACGCTGGCGCTGGCCAAGGCAATCAGCGGTTATGGTCTGGTGCCTGCGGTAGTGGAACTCGGAAAAGGCGGGATATACGAATCCCTCGGCATGGCGGAACGATTCGCCGGCCGTGAATTCTTCTCTTTCCATCAGGCGCTGCATGAAAACAGGAAAATCAGAAATCGCTCCAATTTTGACGAAGGCATCAACTGGGCGCTGCGCGGACCGGGAGAGGATCATATCGACCTGGGGGCGACAAAGATGATGAGACTGATGGACAACATACAGGGCGAAGCGGTGTTGTGCGATTTCTCCGGCCTGGACATCGATTCGGTCCACAGCACGCTTATGAAGGAGCTCCTGACAGATATGGAATCGCTGGTCCTGGTGATCGATCCTCTGCCGTCGAAGCTTATGAAAGGTTACAGCACGCTGGCCAGACTTTCGCGTATCTCCGACAGCCTGACAGTTGTCGTCAATAAATACAACAGAGGCGTCAACAGGGCGGAGATGCTGAAGCTGCTGAAAGTCCGGAAACCGCTTTATCTGCCCTATGTCGCCCCCGAGGAGATCTATGAAGCGGAATACCGCTGCCGCATCGTCAGCGGCAGCGGTCCTGCCGGCAAGCTTCTTAATGGACCGGTCAAAGATCTGTTGAAGCGGGCGGTGCCGCCGGATATTCTGAGACTCGGCTGATCGCGCTGCTAGTGCAGGCCGGCGCAGAATTTCAGGGCCTGCATCGAATAAAAGCGGAGGGCGTCAGGATGCCATCCAACTGGAAATCGCCCTCAACGGCGGGAATGGCATCCAAAACCTGAAAATCGTAAGCCATGCCGATTTTAGGCGTCTGTTCCCGCAGTTTCGGCAGGAATTCATCATAGCAGCCTTTGCCGTATCCGAGCCTGTTGCCCTGGCGGTCAAATGCGACGCCGGGGACGAGAACAAGGTCTATGGCTGCCGGATCGATGGCGCCGCACTTTTGGGGGTCTGGCTCAGGTATCCCTGCATAGCCCGAAACAAGATCGTCCAGCGACTTCAAGATACAGGGGATTATACGGCAGTTCCCGTCGAGGGAAGGAAGGACCACGGCCTTGCCGGCATTCAGCATTGCATGGATCATCGCGCCTGTGGGCAGCTCATTCTTGATATCGATGTAGATCATCACGCTTTCGGCATTCTGATAGTAGTCAAGCGTTAAAAGACGTTTCAGCGCCTGGAGACCGGCTTCGGTCCGGAAGGCTTCCGACTGGCCGCTGCGTTCCAGCAGCATCGCTTTTCGGAGTTCTTTTTTAGTAATTTCCATATGTTCGGATCCTTTCCCTGATTGAGAGTCGCTGTAATATTTTTGTAACACTTGATTAAATAATTACTGTTCTATAAGGTCTGCAAATATATTATAATATTCACTGTAAATAAACAAGCGTGCAATGCGCGGACCGAAAGGGAGAACCGGATGATCCTGTTTGAAAATGTTTCAAAATACTACGGCAGCAATGTCGGCGTTGAAAATATCAATATAAAAATAGACAAAGGCGATTTTGTTTTTCTTGTCGGCTCCAGCGGAGCTGGAAAATCAACATTTATAAAACTGATGCTTAAGGAAATCAATGCCGATTCCGGCAAGATCCTCGTAGACGGGCTTGAGGTCACCGGCCTGCCCAACAGGCTGATTCCGCAGCTGCGCAGAAATATCGGCATCGTCTGGCAGGATTTCAGGCTGCTCCCCAAAAAAACCGTTTATGAAAATGTCGCCTTCGCCATGGAGATCGTCAAATTCAGCCCGCGCACGATCCGGCGCCAGGTTCCGCAGGTTCTCAGCCTGGTCGGGATCAGTTCCAAAGCGAACAAATATCCCGATGAGCTCTCAGCCGGAGAGCAGCAGAGGGTGGCCATCGCCCGCGCCATCGTAAACAACCCGACGGTGCTGATCACCGACGAGCCGACCGGAAACCTGGATCCCGACACCGCTTGGGAAATAATGAAACTGCTGACGCAGATCAATGTCCGGGGCACGACGATCGTCATGGTGACCCATGCGAAGGATATCGTCGACCGGATGGGCAAAAGGGTCATCGCCATCGAGGACGGCCATATCATAAGGGACGAAGCCGAAGGAGTATACGGATATAATGATTAGAAGCATAATATATACAATTAAGCAGGCGTTCCTGCAGATCCTGCGAAACAGGGCCATGAGCTCCGCTTCGCTTTTCTCGATCACGGCGATGCTTTTCATCCTGGGAATGTTCTTCATTCTGGCAGTGAATGTTAATCTGATATCGGAGAATGCCAAAAGGCAGTTCGACACGATACAAATATATCTGCTGGATACAACGGAATGGCCGCAAGTAGCCGACATGATCCAGAGGCTCGACGCGATGCCGGAAGTATCGACCGTGGAATTTGTGAACAAGGACCAGGCGCTGGCCGAACTTAAGGCAAGATGGGGAGAAAACGGCTATTTGCTTGACGGCCTGAATAAGAATCCGCTGCCGAATTCCGTCAAAGTCAAAGTCACCCAGCTTGAATATGCCGATACGGTCGTTAAGACTGCCCGGACGTTTGAGGGGATCGAAGATATCAAATACTACCAGAGCACCGTCGATAAGCTGATCAGCGTGACCGACACCATACAACTGGCGGCGCTGGTCGTCATATTGTTTCTGATACTTGTATCGGTGGTCGTCGTATCGAATACCATCAAACTCACGGTCCTTGCACGGGAACGTGAGATCAGCATCATGAAGTACGTTGGCGCCACGAACTGGTTTATCAGAGGGCCGTTCCTCACGGAAGGGATCCTGATGGGGCTGATATCCGCCATCATATCCGGCGGTATCGTGGCTGTCATTTATCTGAAGATCGTCAAAGGCGTGTCTCAGCAGACCGCGGTGCTTTTCTCGTCGGGCATGGTGCCGGCGGAATTCCTGATAAGCAATCTCATCTGGATATTCGCTGCGCTGGGCATCAGCATCGGCGCGCTGGGGAGTATGCTGTCGATGAGAAGGTTCCTTGATACCTGATGTGGAGGATTTTTATGAGAAAACTGATTTCAGCCTTAATAGTGCTGAGTCTCCTGATTTCCGAAATGGCAATGGGGATCTCTTATGCCGCCGGGGAGCAGGACCAGCTTGAAGACGTTAATGATCAGATCAGCGCCGCACAGCAGAAGCTGTCCCAGGGAAAGATAAGAGTAAAAAATCTGAACGGGCAGATCAAGGAGCTGGATAGAAAAATCGAAAGCCAGCAGAAAGAGATCGCCGCCATCCAGCTTGACATGGACGTCACTTCGGAAAGGATCATCCTGGCCCAGCAACAGCTGGACGAGACGAAACAAGCCATGCAGGAGCAGAATGACAATCTCGACCAGAGGCTCCGGGCGATGTACAAGAACGGGGACATCGGATTGATCGAGATCCTGCTTGGTTCAGAGAGCATCACCGACTTCATGACCAACGCGGATATGGTCCAGAAGATCTACGACAATGATATCGAGCTTCTGAAATATATTGAAGAGCAGTATAAAAAAGTCGATGCGCAGAAAAAGGAACTCGAATCGCTGCAGGCTGAGCTTGCCAGGCAGAAGCAAAGCGAGGCGGCGCAGCGGGCCGAGCTGGAAGGCAACCGAGGCCAGGTGTCGACACTGAAAGCCGCGGTCGCAAAAGACAATAAGGCGCTGGAGCAGCAGATCGACGAATTGAACCAGCAGGCTGACGACCTGATTGCCAAGATCAGGGCTCTTCAGGGAGACCAGGCCTATACCGGCGGTGTTTTCACTTGGCCGTCGCCCGGATACACCAGGATCACCTCTCCTTATGGCTACAGGATCCATCCGATATTGAAGGTGAAGAAGCTTCACACCGGCATCGACATCGGCGTTCCCGCCAATAGCGGCATAGTTGCGGCAAATGGCGGCACTGTCATCATGGCTGCATGGTACGGCGGTTATGGCAACGTTGTCATGATCGACCATGGCGGCGGCATCGTCACTTTATATGGGCATAACAACACGCTGCTCGTCAAAAAAGGCGACATCGTCGTGAAAGGCCAGAAAATATCGCTGTCGGGAAGCACCGGCAATTCGACCGGGCCGCACCTCCACTTTGAGGTTCGTGTGAACGGCAAATATGAAGACCCAATGAAGTGGCTGTAAGTTCAAAATGCTGAATCGGGCAGACTGTCCTCCGGGCAGCCTGCCTTTATTGAATAATCCGTAATTTGCTTGAAGGAGATGTCATGCGTAAAAAATGGATCCTCAAGGATATAGCCGATCGACATTGGGCGGAAGGCCTATCCGATATAATCCGAACCGTTCTGGCAGGCAGGGGTGTCGTTGATGAAGAGGACATCCAGGAGTTCCTGTCCCCTAAACCGAAGCGCACCTACGACCCGTTCCTGATGAAGGATATGGATAAAGCTGTGGATGCGATCCTTGAAGCCATCGCCGGCGATACGCGCATTTGCGTCTACGGCGATTATGATTCCGACGGCGTGACGGCTATATGCCTGCTTATGGAATTTCTGGGGAAACTAACGCAAAACCTGACATACTATGTGCCTTCCAGATTCGTCGAGGGATACGGACTCAACAAGGATGCGATCGATATCATTAAGAGAGATGGCGTGGGCCTGATCATCACGGTGGATTGCGGCAGCACATCCTATGAGGAAGTGGAATACGCAAAGGCATCCGGCATCGGCATCATCGTGACCGACCATCACAATATCAACGATCGCCCGGCGCAGTGCATCCTCGTGAATCCCAAACAGCAGGAATGCCTCTATCCGTTCAAGGATCTCTGCGGCTGCGGTGTGGCGTTTAAACTGGCACAGGCGATCCAGCGAAGAACAGGCATCGACAGGTCGCATCTGACAGGGCTTCTGGATTTGGTGGCGATCGCGACGATCGGGGATATCGTGCCGCTGACCGGCGAGAACAGGACCATGGTCAAATATGGAATGGAGATCATCAACCAGGGTGCCCGGGAGGGCATAGCCGTGCTCGCCGCCGCCGCCGGACTTGCAAAGCAGCCGATCCGTTCGTACCAGATCGCCTTTGTGATCGTGCCCCATCTGAATGCCGCCGGGAGAATGGCCGAAGCAGAGGCAGGCGTCCGTCTTCTGACCGCAAGGGATAAACGCTCCATTCGCGATGCCGCTGCGACACTGGTCGCCAACAACACCGAAAGAAAGAGGATCCAGGAGGAAGACTTCAGGAAATGCATTGAGATCGTCAGAAGAAACCACGAAAGCGACCTTTTCATCATAATCGACGCTGAGAATGTCCATGAAGGGATAGCGGGCATCGTCGCCGGGAAAATAAAGGATGTCTATTGCCGGCCAGTGATCGTCGTCACCGCCTCCAACGGGGATGTTTTCCTTAAAGGGACAGGAAGAAGTGTCGAAGGCCTTAATATATACGATATGCTTAAGAGCAATTCGGAATTGTTCATCAAATTCGGCGGACATGCCGGAGCTTGTGGATTTTTGATGGATCAGGCCAATTTGCCGGAACTCAGAAAAAATCTCAATAAGGCACTGCAGGAACTTTATGACGGCAACCAGGAGCTTTTCATCGACAGGCTGACGATCGACGCCGCCATATCGCCGGGAGATATCGATATGGAACTGGTTCGACGGCTGGAGGGCTTAGAGCCATACGGCCATAAGAACGAACGCCCCCTTTTCATGCTCGAAAAAGTCCGGCTGAACAATGTGACGACCATGGGAGAAGACAGGCAGCATGCGAGATTTTCAGCGGAAGACCTATCCGGATCCGTTGACTGCATCCTTTTTAACGAGGCTGCCGAATATTCGGCAGAGCTTGAGAAAGGAAATACCGTTTCCCTGGCAGGCTATCCGGATATAAATAATTGGAACGGCACCACCAAAATACAGTTTGTAGTGAGAGACATCAAATGTTATATTAATAAGGTCGACTAAAGAGATGAAGGGTATGGGAAAAAGATGTTAATGATGAAAAAAAGAAGCCTGGCCATGATCGTGCTGTTCTTCATGATCGTATCCTCGGCGGGAACCGCAGCGGTGATCCTGCTCGGCGGCCTTTCTGCGGGAGGCCTGGTAATGATACAAAAGTCGGAGTACGAGGATTATAAGGACGTCAAGGCGGAGTACGCAGGCATCGAAGAACTTAAGGATTATATCAATAAAAACTATTATGTACCTGTAGACGAAAAAGACCTGGATCAGGGCCTTTACAAAGGCCTTTTTATGGGCATCGGGGATCCGTATTCGGAATACCTGACAAAAGAGGAGTTCGAGGACATCGTCGCCTCTACCAGCGGCGAGTTCCAGGGTATCGGTGTGACCATAGCCCCGGACGAGCAGGGGTTCATCAATGTCATAGCGCCGATCGAGGACACGCCGGCGGAACGTGCGGGCATCAAATCCGGGGATAAGATCGTCAAGGTGGATGATACGGAATACTCGTCAACGACCATCGACGAAGCCGTCGATGCACTGCGCGGCGCACCGGGCACCAAGGTCAGGGTCTATGTGATAAGAAAGGGCGAGCTGCTCAGTTTCGAGCTTACAAGATCCAATATTGTGCTGAAATCTGTGAAATCTGAAATGCTCGACGGGAATATCGGCTATATCCGGATTACAAATTTCGATGAAAAGACGGCTGACGAATTCAATGCCCATTTGCGATCGATCGAAGCAAAGGATCCGAAGGGTCTGATCGTTGACCTGAGGGACAATCCGGGAGGAGTGGTCGATGCCAGCGTGGCCATCGCGGACAAGCTGCTGGGAGCCGGCGTGATCACTTATACGGAAGACAGGGCAGGAAACAAGGAATACTATAAGTCTGATGAGCAAAAGATCGATATACCGTTCGCGTTGCTTATCAATGTGGGATCCGCCAGCGCTTCGGAGATTCTGGCAGGAGCAGTCAAGGATTATAAAGCCGGCAGGATAATCGGCGAAACATCCTTCGGCAAAGGAATAATCCAGCGGATCGAGCCTTACGGCGACGATGGCGCGGGCATAAAACTGACAGTCATGCAATATTTTTCGCCTAACGGCAATGTGATCCATAAAAAAGGCGTGGAACCTGATATAAAAGTCGAAATCAGCGAAGAGGATAATGTGGACGGTGAACTACCGAGAGAAAACGACAGACAACTTCTAAAAGCCATTGAAGTCCTGTCCGAATAAAAGAATAACCATATGGAACAAAAAAAGGCAGGCGGGATCCATCCCAGCCTGCCTGTTGGTTTTAGTCGGCAGTTTCTTAAGTATGATTTCGGCGGGCCATCCTGCAATGCAGGAATTTTACGAAGATATACAGTTCGTGGAACCACAGCGGGGCAGTGGAAAGCGAGATCAGGGCCAGCCATTCATTGAGAGTCAGTTCGGAGGTCCCGAACAGCATTGTCAGGAAATGGACCTCTGTCACAGCGATTTGAAGCGTCAGCCCAACCAGGAAGGCGACGATCATCATCTTGTTTTTCAGGTGGTTGTACCTGAATATCGATCGATGAAGGTTTCTCATGCCAAAAGCGTGGAACAGCTGGGATATGCCGAGCACTGTGAAGGCATAGGTCTGTGAATGCATAAATATGTCCGGATCGGCCAGGACCCGCATGATATTATCCAGACTGACCGGCATGTCCTGAACATACAGATAATGCGCTGGTTTTGCCAGAAAAGCGATCAGTGTGACGGTGCCGATGACCAGACCGAAATAGATGGTCACCACAAGGCCGCCATTGGCGAAAAGGTGCTGTTTCGGATCTCGCGGCGGTTCCTTCATGATATCCCTGTCGCCGGTATCGACTCCCAATGCGAGGCCGGGCAGCGAATCAGTGATCAGATTGACCCAAAGTATATGGATGGCTTTAAGAGGCGATGCGAGCCCTATGACGATCGCGGTGAACATCGTGATGATTTCGCCGAAATTTGAGGATAGCAGGAAGAGGACGGATTTCCTGATATTGTTGTAAATGTTTCGGCCTTCCTCAATGGCTTTCTGGATCGATGCGAAATTGTCGTCTGTCAGGACCATATCGGCGGCGCCCTTGGCCACGTCGGTGCCCGTTATGCCCATGGCTACGCCAATGTCGGCTATTTTCAGCGATGGGGCGTCATTGACTCCGTCGCCGGTCATCGAAACGATCATGCCGTGTGATCGGTAGGCGTTTACGATCATGACTTTATGCTGCGGCGATACACGCGCAAAAACGCGAAGGTCCGGGACGATTCGATTCAGATCCTCCTGCGTCATATCCGTCATCGCGTCCCCATCGATGCATTGGGATTCGTCCTGGGCTATGCCGAGTTCCCGGGCTATGGCCAGCGCTGTATCCCTGTGGTCTCCGGTGATCATGACCGTGGTGACGGAAGCTTCCCTGAAAATACGCACCGCGTTGGCCGCTTCGGGTCTGGGCGGATCGATCATGCCGACCAGGCCGGCAAAAACAAGGTCTTCTTCAGTGGCCGACGGATCGTCGTATTTGAAAGCCAGAGCCAGCACGCGAAGGGCGTATGCCGCCATCTGGCTTGTGGCTGTGCAGATGTCCTCTCTGTCGCGTTCGGTAAGTTCTCTGATCTCGCCGTTCGACTGGATCCGTGTGCAGTGGTCAATCAGTCTGTCGACGGCTCCTTTGGTATAGCTGATGATATTGCCATTGCTGTTTTTGTGGACAGTCGTCATCATCTTGCGGGACGAGTCGAAGGCCTGCTCGTTGATTCGCGGCGATTCCGCCTCGAGTTCCTCCTTTGTCGAGCCATAGAGAAGACCCATATCAAGCAGCGCCAGCTCCGTTGGATCGCCGTAGCGCCTGTCGCCTTCGACGGTCGCATCCGTGCACAGCATAAAACCGTTCACCAGCAGCCTGTGATCCAGGTAATTGAAAGCATGGACATCCGTGATCGTCGAATCGGCATATATTTTAGTAACTGTCATCTTGTTCTGGGTCAGCGTGCCTGTCTTGTCTGAGCAGACGATGCTGACAGAACCCAGCGTTTCGACGGCGGGGAGCTTTCGGACTATTGTATTCACTTTGACCATCCGCTGGACACCCAATGCCAGGACGATGGTCACGACGGCCGGAAGGCCCTCCGGTATGGCGGCGACCGCCAGCGAGATGGCGGTAAGCAGCATTTCACCGATATCCCGGTCCTGATAGAGGGCGATGCCGAAGAGCGCCGCGCAGAGAACGACTGCGACGATGCCCAGTACGATGCCGAGATCGCCGAGACGCTTTTGAAGCGGCGTCATTTCTTCCGCGGATTCGTTGATCATCCGAGCGATTTTTCCAATTTCAGTCTCCATGCCTGTCTTGACAACGACGCCTTCGCCTCTGCCATAAGTGACAGGAGTCGACAAATAGGCCATATTGATCCTGTCGGCCAGATTTGTCTCGCGGCTGGCAACAAATCCGGCATCTTTCTGCACCGGAACCGATTCGCCGGTCAGGGCCGATTCTTCGATCTGCAGGTTTATGCTGGTCAGCAGGCGAAGGTCGGCAGGGACGATGCGGCCCGCCTCGAGGATGACGATGTCCCCGGGAACAAGATCTGAAGCCTTGATCTCCATCGCGGTCCCGCCTCTGCGAACCAAAGCCACGGGGCTGGACAGTTTTTTCAGCGCTTCAAGGGATTTTTCCGCCTTGGATTCCTGTACGACGCCGATCACCGCATTCAGAAGTATGACGGCCAGTATGATAACAGAGTCGCTGTATTCCCTGAGGAAAAGCGAGATCGCCACAGCGCCGAACAGTATATAGATCATTGGATCCCGCAATTGAGATATAAACATTTGAAGCCTGGTCTTCGGTTTTTTCTCCTGAAGCGCGTTTGGACCATGATCCGCCAGGCGCTTTTCGGCTTCCAGGGCACCAAGGCCATGGCGCTGGTCGACACCGAGACTGCTCAATGCGTCTGCAGCGGTCATTTTTTCAAATTCTGGATTTAGCATGATTTACCTCCGATAGCATCCGAATTCATCTAAGTATAATAAAAGACTCCCAACATGAATTCGCGTTCATGTCAAAAGTCTTGTTACCTGACGGATTCATGACCAGGCAGATCCTCTCCGCCACGCTGTTGATCACAAATTTAAAACTACTCCCTTTTGAACGATTATTTTTTTACTATTTTATGTTAATAAATAATAGTTGTCAACAAAAAAGAATGCGTTTATAATCATACTGTAAAGCGATAAAGTGAAAAACCGAAAGGCGGAGTATCGATGAGTTACGAATCAAAATTCAAGAACAAGGAAACGGATGACCTTTTCAAGGCGATACTCGCTTTGAAGGATGAAGAGGACTGCTATCGATTTTTCGAAGATATCTGCACGATCAAGGAGATCCATTCGCTGGCGCAGAGGCTGCAGGTCGCCAAGCTACTCGCCGCCCACAGGACATACAACGAGATCGAGGAGGCCACCGGCGCCAGCACAGCGACGATCAGCCGCATCAACCGATGTCTTGTATACGGCGCAGACGGATATAAAAGCATTCTCGGCAGAATAGAGGATACGAAATAGTTTTCAGATGAATGGATCAGGCTTTCCGCCGTCAACGGCAGCGAGAAGCCTTTTTTGATCCTGTACGACTGTTATAGGGCAAAAACCTCGAATTCCTGCGCGTTTCGCCCGTTGACTGGTGAAGCGCCACGGTCGTTCACTGCTTCTTGATTTCAGCGCGCCGCATCAGCAGATAAGCGGCGGCAGCGAACAGGAGGGCGCAGCAGAGGAATGTCGCGATGGCGCTGTATGGCGACTGGCCCGGATACAGGCCAAGCGCGCTGCCGATCAGATGGGTGATCCCACCGGACATCGCTGGATCAATATACCGGAAAAGGAAGAACAGCAGAACCGGAGGCGCGATGGATACCGCCAGCTTGATCATGGCGCTGCTGCGGTAATAGATCAGACTGATCATATAGCCGAGCATCGTTAACATAACATAAAGCAAAAGAGGCCATAAAAGCGCTGAAAGCGGCGATTCAATATATGAGACAGGGCTCTTTTCGTAATATATCTGGACAAAAAGCGACATATACGGCATGAAATTTGTAAAAATCAGCCTGAAAACCATGTCGACCGCGACCATGGCCAGAGAGACAATGCCTGCCGCTGCCGCAAAACTCGCAAACTGCGTTCTGCGCGACACGCCATTTGCTATGAAGAAATTGAATTCTGGCTTGAATGAATTCAGTCCAGAGACAAACATGAATATGGCTGTCGCCATTTCCATGCCGCGGATCTCGGCGCTGCCGCGCCCGATCGCCGCTGTGGCCGCGAGGATCATAAAGACGATCCCCCAGAAAATAATGACCGCTTTTCTATAATCAAATAATCTATACTTGATCGACGTCGAAATTTTCATTGCTATCCCTCCAATTCAATCGTTTGTAAGATGTATGAACAGCTTCTGCAGATCCAGTTTCGAAACAGAAAGGCCGTTTGGAATGCCAGTCGGCTGCGAATCCTCAAGAAGATAAGCGGTTTTAAGGCCGCCCATCTGTTCGGCGCCAAGAACGTTTCTGCCCGCTGTAAAAGCTTCGATGGCGGGTGCGGGTCCGGACACTGCATATCCCCGGGCTGACAGATCCTCCGTGCGGTCCGTCAGAAGTACTTTGCCTGCCTTTATGATAATGACCTCATCCAGAATATCAGCGGCTTCGTCGATCAGATGCGTCGATATCAGGATGGTCCTCTGGGTTTCGCTTATATTTTTAACCAGCTCCCGGTAGAAAAGGTCACGGTGGCTGGCGTCGAGACCCAGCACCGGTTCATCCAGCAGCAGGATATCGGTGCCGGAGGACATGGCGGCAATGAATTTGAAGATCGATGCATATCCTGTCGACAGCGACTTGATCCTGGCGCCGGTGTCCAGCTTGAAAATCCCGGCCATTGCCTCCGCCTGCACCAGATTGAAGCCTGGATAAAATTCGCCTGTCCATCGGAAGGCTTCGCGCACTTTCATGCTGTCCGGGAAAAGGTTGCTTTCGGCCGTGCAGTACAATTTTGAGAGGCTGTCGTCATTTTCCCGCACCGGAGCGCCATCGATCAGGACTTCGCCGGTATCCGCGAAAAGACGATTGGAGATGATGTTTAGTAGTGTCGTTTTTCCGGCGCCGTTGCGCCCGAACAATCCATAGATCCGACCGGCTTCGATGGAAAGGTCGATGCCTGCCAGCGCTCGTGTGGAGCCAAAGCTCTTGTTTATATTTTTTATTTCCAGTTTATTCATTTTCGGCCTCCTCCGTCGATCATATCGATGATTTCTTTTTTTTCGATGCCGAGCTTCTCCGCTTCGGCGATCATGGGCACAACATATTCCTCCAAAAACAGTTTTTTCCTTTTGGAAAGGATCCTGGCCCTGGCGCCGCCTGATACGAACATGCCGAGGCCGCGCTTTTTATACAGGATGCCGCCGTCCACGAGGAGATTGATGCCTTTCAGCGCCGTAGCCGGATTGATCCTGTAATTCACGGATATATCTGTAGTCGAGGGAACCTGGCTTTCCTCGGCGAATGCGCCTGATAGTATCGCATCCTCCAGCCATTCTGCAAGTTGTATGTATATTGATTTTTCGTTGTTGAAATCCATGTTCGAACCACCGCCTGTCGATATAGTTAGTTAACTACTTGTGTAATTAACTATATAACATGTTTCTTCGTTTGTCAAGACTTTGTTTCGCAGACGCCGAAAATATTTAAATATTCAAACAATTCATGATCATTATTCACAAATATTCCGACTATTGAAATTTGAGCAGTTGGGGCTTTTATTGAGTTTGTTAAAGTGTTAACATCAATATGGCATTAGTAGCGCATTTTTACATATTTTCATTAAATGCAGCAATAATCACTCTATACTAAGAAGGAGAAACAATCATGACCAGTTCACAAAAATCGAAGTCGAACAATGCGACGCTGCTTATCGTTCTGATAATGACAGTGCTTGCGGCGATCTTGCTGGCTGCGTTTTCATCGGGTGCCCACGGTGAAGCGGGTGCCGCGATCGCAGGATCATCCGACCAGGCTCTGGGCAATATCTATGATTCGCTGAAATACGAGAAGTCGATCCATATCCTGGCAATGCTGCTCGTCGGTTTCGGATTCCTGATGGTTTTCGTCAGAAAGCACGGATTCAGCTCGATCACGGCGACGTTCCTCGTCGTCAGCGTCGCGCTGCCGCTTTATATGCTGATCCGCAGTTTTGGCGGCGAAGAATTCCAGCTTTCAATAACCAGCATCGACAGCTTCATTCTGGCCGAATTCGCTGCCGCCAGCCTGCTGATCGCCATTGGCGCCCCGTTGGGCAAATTGAAGATGGATCAGTACCTCGTCATGGCGCTCCTGTTCATACCTGCCTACATTATCAATGAATGGCTCATGCTTGAAAGCGGCTATTTCCCGGGTTTCGTCGATGCAGGCGGATCTGTTGTGATCCATGCGTTCGGCGCTTATTTCGGGATGGGCGTCATCGCCGGTACTTATTCCAAATTCGAGAACGGACCGCAGTCGGAGAGCAATGGGGTCAGCAACCAGTTCTGCCTGATAGGCAGCATGATCCTCTGGATCTTTTGGCCGTCCTTCACCAGCGCTCTGGTTGCGCCGGAGCAGGTACCGGTCACGGCGATCAATACGGTGTTCGCCTTGTGCGGCGCAACCTTGTCCACATATGTATTTTCAAAACTCCTCAGAGGCAAGATCGAAATCGAAGATATCGCAAACGCTGCGCTTGCAGGTGGTGTAGCGATAGGAAGCGTCTGTAATCTGGCTATGCCCGGCTATGCGATGCTGATCGGTATCGCGGCAGGAATGCTGAGCACCTTCGGGTACGCCGTCATCGCGCCGCGCCTGGAGAAGATCCTTAAAGGCACGGACACCTGCGGCGTTCATAACCTTCACGGGATGCCCGGCGTATTTGGCGGTCTGGCGGGAATCTTTTTCGCAAACAGCGCCGGCGTCCAGCTGGGCGGCGTGGTCGTCACCGTTCTGATCGCATTTGTCTTTGGCAGTATTTCAGGAAGCGCAATCAGGCTGCTTGGCCAGAAAAAGGTGCCATACAGTGATGAAGACGAATTCTTTGTGGAACATGGCGCTGCGGAGCCGATGGATGTCTATGCGATCGGATCGGCCCAGGAAGCGAATGCCTGATCCTGACAACTGAATACTAAAACAAAAATAAATGAAGCTCCGGCAGGCAAACGGCCGGAGCTTCACTTTTTAAAGATCGCAGATGGAAACGCACGTCTGGCCGTCGATCTCATCCAGACTGACGCGGATCATTTCATTTCTTGCCGTTGGAACATTCTTGCCGACATAATCCGCTCTGATCGGCAGTTCCCGATGACCGCGGTCAATAAGTACGGCCAGCTGGATCCGTCTGGGCCTGCCGAAATCCATGATTGCGTCCAGGGCTGCGCGCACGGTCCTGCCTGTATAGAGGACATCGTCGACCAATATGATAGTCTTTTGCGTGACGTCGAACGCGATATGCGTTCCTTCGACGATGGCCGTCTGGCTTTTTTCTGTCAGATCGTCCCGGTACAGCGTTATGTCCAGACTGCCCAGTGCCGGTCTTTTCCCTTCGATCTCTTCTATTTTGTCCGCCAGCATCCGTGCGAGGGGAACGCCGCGACGCCTTATGCCGACAAGGGCGATATCCTCGATGCCTTTGTTCTTTTCGATGATTTCATGGCTGATCCTGGTGATGGCCCGGGCCATGGCCTGCTCATCCATTATAATTGCTTTCGCTTTCATTTTCCTTTGCGCCTCCCGGTTCACATTAAAGGTAAATATATTAATAAAGTATATCATCATAGAGGCATCGTCAATCTAAAACGGTTGACAGGGCTTATGGTTTTAATTAGAATATTTTTTGTAGGGTGCTCCCGCTGCGGCGCACAAAGTAGTCTGGAAGGAAGGTATCTTTAATATGTTCTCATTATTCATCTCTCTATTGCCGATATTTGCCATTTTAGCCATGCTGCTTATTTGGAAAAAACCGGCGGATGTCACTGGTGTTGCAGGTTGGGTCGTCGTATCCATACTTGCTTTTCTTTTTTTTGACACAAGCATTGAAGTGATCGCGCGATCGACTGTGGCGGGCGCGGTCAAATCGCTGCCGGTCACGATGATTGTCGTCGCGTCTCTATTGCAGATGGCATTCATGCAAACGACAGGCGCGCTGAAAAGGGTCATCATCTTTATCAAGACCATTGCGCTCAACGACAAGGCCATACAGATCATCATGATCAATGTGGGCTTCGGAACGCTGATGGTGTCGGTGGGCGCGACTCCTGTCTCCCTGCTGCCGCCGATCCTTCTGGCGATGGGTTACACGACCTACAGCGCCATTGCGCTGCCGGCCATCGGATACGACTCGCTGTGCACATACGCGCTACTGGGCGCGCCGGTCGTCGTCTTTGTCGATGTGATGAACGGCTATCTGGCAAAAGCCGATCCGACAGCCGCGCCGGTCACGCTGGGCATGGTGGCGGGCGTGTTCTGCCTGTTCGTTCCTGTCGTTGCGACCATGATCGGTTTCTGCATGCTCTGGATCGCCGATAAATGGAACGGCGTGAAGAAGGGCTTCATACCCTGTATCCTTTCAGGCGCGGTCATCGCACTTGTCGCGTGGCTGACAAGCAAAGCCGACAATCTGGTGCCCCTGACCGGCGTGCTCTGCGGAACAGCAGTGATCATCACGATGGTCTTTTACCTGAAACTGCAGGGGAAACCTGTCATAGACAGAAGCATCCTGACGGCTGACGAGCTGCAGTTTGAAAAGAATATGCCATTATGGAAAGCGCTGACACCATGGGCGCTGCTGATCGTCCTGATTCTCGCTCTGAACATTCCAAAACCGCTCTTTGATTTCTTCTACTATCAGTTCACTATGCCGATCCTAGGGCTGACAGCCGACGGCAGTCCGATCGCGACAAGACTGATTTGGAACGCATACACATGGATCTTCGTCAGCGTGATACTTTCCATCCCTTTCCTCAGGCCGACTGGACAGCAGATCCGGACGACGCTGACGATTTTCGGCAAGCGGGCGCCGAGGCCGGCCTTTGCCGCTGCGATCTTCTTCAGTATCGGCGAGGTGATGAACCTGTCCGGATACAGCATGGCTGAACAGACATTCACGACGCCGAGCATGATCAAGATACTGGCTGACAAATCCGCCGAGGTCTTCCAGAGCGCCTATGTCTTTGTTTCGCCATATATCGGACTTCTCGGCGGTTTCATCACCGGAAGCGAAGCGTCGACCATCGGCATGTTCGGGAAATATGCGCTGGCGACAGCGACCAATCTCGGATCGGCGCCGCAGGTGATGATCCTTATCACCGCCGGCGTCGCTTTTGGCGGAGGACTTGCGAGCGTCATTTCACCCGCCAAGCTCCAGAATGCAGCCGCATCCATCGACAAGCTGGGCGAGGAAATTAAGGTCATACCGATCGCGTTCGTCTTTTCGCTGATTCTTGTAACGATCACTGCTGTTTTGGCGGGAGCGTACATACTTCTCGGCGTCGTAAGCTAGACTGCGGATTGCGCCAAATTGCAGTCCGGCTGAAATTATCGTCCTCTTTACTTAAATCCATATAGAACCCGAACTGCCCTGACAGGATATCTGGATATCCTGTCAGGGCAGTTCCGGTTTTTGAACGATGCGCTGTGAATGACGCCATAAAAGTCTTTCGCACGGCTGCTTGCTTATGATATTATGTTATAGGCGCAATGCCAATAAGTTCTGAATCGGGAGGATCCGGCGGATGAGCCGGTGAAATGCGGCATGGTCTTATATATGCATCGGTTTTACGAGAAGAAGGAAGGGGAGCGGCTATTAAAAGACGCGATCCTGGACTATTGCGCAAGAAAAGGCGACTGCGCCGGCCTGTCGGATAACGGCGCGCTGACCATCGCCAGGGGGTCTCACGGCAAGCCTTATCTTCCCGATCGGACGGACATCCATTTTTCGGTCAGCCATTCCGGCGGCTGCTGGGCGTGCGTCGTCGGATCCAGCCCGGTCGGCATCGACATCGAAGTGTTTGACCAAAGGGCGAAGGGCAGGCCATATTCAACCATTGAATATAAAAGATATATGAAAATAGCGGAGCGTTTTTTCACCGCTGAAGAAATGGAATATGCCGACAGGTCCGGCTTTGAAGGATTTTTGTCGATATGGGTGCGGAAGGAAGCCTATGCAAAGATGCTTGGAACCGGGATCGCAGAAGGATTCAGAACATTTTCGACGGTCAGTGGCGGCGAGCCGGCCAAGCGTATTGGTATGGCTGAATTTGTCGATATGCCGCCTGCGGCAGGACTGATTGGCGCAATATGCGTCGAAGAGCCATCGGTGATCGACGCGTTTGTCAGTATGGAGGAAATAAATGGCAGATAGAGACAGCAAATTGAAAGTATATTCCGTATCCATGGTGTTTACCGCGCTCGTCGGTTTTTCGTTCCTGTTTTCAAAGCTAGCCGTAATGAACGGCACTCCGCTGCAGCTGATCACTTACAGGTTCAATTTTGCGGTCGTGGCGATCCTGGCAGCGCTGGCGCTCAAGATCGTCAAGGTGGATTTTCGAGGCAAGCCCTTTGGACGCGTGCTGCTTATTGCCGCATTTTATGGCGGATTTATCGCGCTTCAGGCTATAGGGATCAGTTTTGCCACTTCCGTTGAAGGAGGCATCATATTCGCGATCGTCCCGATCATCACGATGGTCATCGCGTCGTTCCTGCTGCATGAACGGACGACCGGGATCCAGAAATTTTTCGTTTCCCTGTCGGTCAGCGGCGTGATCATCATGTTCGCAAGCAGCGCCGGCTGGACCGGAAGCTTCAATTTCCTGGGATTGTCGCTGCTTTTCCTTTCGAGTCTGTCGATGGCATTGTCCAATGTCATGATGCGTCATGCCCGCCATGTGCTGACGCCTACAGAGATAAGCTTTGTGATCGTTACGACCTGCTGTATAGCTGCCAATATCGTCACTGTCGCCGCGGGAATAAAAAGCGGTACGCTGATGAACTATTTCATGCCGATGAGTGATTGGAAATTCGCTGTTGCAGCCATATATCTCGGCGTCACCTGCACGTTCATCACGTCTCTGCTGATGAGCTACATGCTGGCGCATATGGAAGCAGTGAAAGCGACGCTCTTTGGCAACCTGTCCACAGCGATATCGATCGTGGCAGGAGTCCTGATATTCAATGAACCGCTGGAGCTGTACCATATCGTCTGCACGCTGCTGATCATTGCCGGCGTCATAGGGACCAGCGTCTCCGGCCGTCAGGTGGCGGACAGGAAATGAATAGCCGGACGGGACCGGAGGATCTGGCGGCAGCCGGGCATGGACCCTGGCCAATAGACATTGACGAGGTGAAATGATGATAATTGACAAATATGCAGACGCGCGGGAAGATGCCCTGTCCTATCTCAGATCAAGAGACAGGACCTCAGAGGAAATCCGACTTCAGCTGAAAAAAAAGGATCATCAGGATCCGATCATTGACGAAGTCATTGCCGATCTCGAGGAATCAGGCATAATAAGCGACAGCCGCTATTGCGAGAACTTTATCCAGGAGTGCCTCGGCAAGCGCAGAGGGCGAAGGTTCATAAAAGCCGGACTGGAGAATAAAGGAATTGACGGGGGCCTGATCGCTGATAAGCTGGAAGAGCTGCTGGACAGGGATATCGAACGGGAAAACGCCGAGGCCGAGATCGGGAAGCTTGGCCAAAACGGATCAAAGCCGCCGGCATCGGCAAAAATCGCAAGACGCCTCAGTTATCTGGGCTATGAGACGGACCTTATCTTTGAACTTGTTCGTAAACACAATGACGCCGGAGATTGAAGGAAGCAAACAGCTATTGACATCGCGAGGCACTTTCTATAGAATAATCTAGTAATAAATAAAGGCGAGGATCGGGATAGTAGACAGCTCGAAGCTTACAGAGAGACGGCCGTTCGGTGGGAGGCCGCCAGGGGACAGCTGCTGAAGATCACCCGGGAGCCGGATCGCAGAAATCACAGTAAGCGATCCCGTTCTTACACGTTACGTAAATGAGAGGCAGGAGCAGGCCGACGTCTGCACGCTGTCAGTAGGGTGGTACCGCGCGTCATATTCGTCCCTAAGTCGTCAGACTTGGGGATTTTTTGATTTTTAATGCTATAAAGCGTGGCGGGCTGCGTGGCGAAAATCACGCGGCCGTTTGCCGGAAAGGAATAAAGAGCGATGTTTCAGAATTTATCAGAAAAGCCGATCGCGGAGCTTCAGAATGAACAGGCGGATCGTTGGGACCAGGGGGATCTTCTAGGCAAATGCGTATCGACCAGGGAAGGAAAACCGTCCTTCATCTTTTATGAAGGACCGCCGACCGCGAATGGAAAGCCCGGGATCCACCATGTGATCTCAAGGACGCTGAAGGATTCCGTCTGTCGATATAAGACCATGCAGGGCTATGTCGTCAGGCGAAAGGCAGGCTGGGACACCCATGGACTGCCTGTGGAGATCGAGGTCGAAAAACAGCTTAAAATGACGGGAAAACAGGATATCGAGAAATTCGGCATAAAAGAGTTCAATCAGAAATGCCGGGAATCGGTGTTCACTTATGAGCGGCAGTGGCGGGACATGTCCAGACGGATGGGCTATCTTATCGATATGGACGATCCGTATATCACGCTCGACAATAATTATATCGAGACGGAATGGTGGATCCTGAAGAAATTCTTCGATGAGGGACTGATCTATGAAGGACACAAGATCCTTCCATACTGCTCGCGCTGCGGCACCGGTCTGGCGTCCCACGAGGTCGCGCTCGGATACAAGGAAATAAAGAGCAATACCGTCATCGTCAAATTCAAGCGCAAGGATGCAAATGAGTATTTCCTTGCCTGGACGACGACGCCCTGGACGCTGGCCTCCAACGTCTCCCTTACGGTGGGCGCTGACATCGATTATATCAAAGCGGAGAAAGACGGGGAAATATATTACCTGGCAAAAGCGCTTGCCGATAAGGTCCTGGGAACGCCTGACGAAAACGGTGCAGGCGGATACAGGATCCTGGCGGAGATGAAAGGACGCGATCTCGAGTATATCGAATATGAGCAGCTGATGCCTTTCGTCGAAGTTGATAAAAAAGCTTTTTATGTAACTCATGCGGATTATGTGACGATCGAGGATGGAACAGGGATCGTACATACGGCGCCGGCTTTCGGCGAAGACGATTATAACACCGGAAGGCGTTATGACCTGCCGGTTCCCAATCCTGTGGGTGAAGACGGCAAATACTATATGACGCCTTGGGCAGGCGAATTCGTCATGGACACGGATGTCGACATTATAAAGTGGCTGGCGGCTGCAGGCAAACTGTATTCAAAGGAAAAGATGGACCACAATTATCCGCATTGCTGGAGATGCGGAACGCCGCTGCTTTATTACGCCAAGCCGAGCTGGTACATCGAAATGACAAAGCTGAAGGATCAGCTGATCGCCAATAACAACACTGTAAACTGGTTCCCTGAATTCGTCGGCGAGAAGAGATTCGGAAATTGGCTCGAGAACCTGAACGACTGGGCGATATCGAGAAACAGATACTGGGGAACTCCTCTGAACATCTGGCGATGTGAAGAGTGCGGCTGCCTTGAATCGATCGGTTCCAGGGATGAGCTCATCGAAAAAGCCATAGAAAAAATCGACAGAACCATTGAACTGCACAGGCCTTATGTGGATGAAGTGCATCTCGCATGCCCGTCGTGCGGAAAAAGGATGACCAGAGTCAGCGAAGTGATCGACTGCTGGTTCGACAGCGGCTCGATGCCGTTTGCCCAGCATCACTACCCGTTCGAAAACGCTGAAAAATTTGACGCGGAATTGTTCCCGGCGGATTTCATCTGCGAGGGCATCGATCAGACGAGGGGCTGGTTCTATTCCCTGATTGCCATATCGACCTTCGTAAAAGGCATGTCGCCTTACAGGAACGTGCTCGTCAACGACCTGATTCTGGACAAGGAAGGGAAGAAGATGTCCAAATCAAAGGGCAATACCGTCGATCCCTTTGTTCTTTTCGACAAATACGGCGCCGATGCGACACGCTGGTATCTGCTTCATTCATCACCAGCCTGGTCGCCGACCAAGTTTGACGAAGAGGGTCTGATCGAGATCCTGAGCAAGTTCTTCGGAACATTGAAGAATGTGTACAACTTCTTTGTCCTCTATTCGAATACGGATGAAATCGATCCGTCGGCCTTTAAAGTCGACTATGCCGCGAGGCCGGAACTCGACAGGTGGATCCTGTCCAAATTCAATCGGCTGGTTGCGGATGTCACGGAAGACATGAACGTTTATGATCATATGAAAGCAGTGAGGAAGATCCAGGATTTCGTGACCGAGGATCTGTCCAACTGGTACATCAGAAGAGCCAGAAGGAGATTCTGGGGCGAGGATCTAACAGTCGACAAGGAATCGGTCTACGCAACGACGTATGAGGTGCTGGTCGGCGTATCCAAACTCATAGCGCCTTTTGCGCCATTCATCTCCGACGAGATGTACACGAAGCTGACCGGAGAGGAGTCCGTCCATATTGCATATTATCCCGTATCTGATCAGTCGCTGATCGACGATACTGTCGAGAGCAGGATGGACCTTGTCAGGGATCTGGTCGGACTGGGACGCGCGGCGCGGGAAAAGGAAAGGCTGAAAGTTCGCCAGCCATTGCAGGCGATCCTGGTGGACGGCAAATTTGAAAGCCTGATATCGGATCTGGGCGATCTCATCCGGGAAGAATTGAATGTCAAGGAAGTGATTTTCGAGAATCGCCTCGACAAATACATGAATTTCAAACTCAAACCCAATTTCAAGACTGCCGGTCCTGCACTGGGATCAAAAATCAAGGCGTTCGGCGCTGCTTTGGCGGCCGCTGACGCTGCCGCCATCGTCCGTGAACTGGAGGAAAACGGTGCGATCACCCTTGATGTCGGCGGCGAAACGATGTCCGTGGCGAAAGATCTTGTGGACGTCAATATCACGGCAAAAGAAGGCTTCACCGTATCGATGGAGAACAATCTGTTCACCATCATCGACACGACGATAACGCCTGCGCTTATCTCTGAGGGACTGGCCAGGGAACTGATCTCAAAGGTCCAGCAAATGAGAAAGCAGAAAGACTTCCAGATGATGGACAATATCAGGATCCGTGTAAATGCCGACGAGGAAGTCACATCGGCGATCACGGAGCATCAATCGTATATAATGACCGAAACCCTGGCGATAGAGATCGTCCATACGACTGATGAGATGGAGCAGTTCGATCTTAACGGCCATAAAACGGGCATCGATGCACTGAGGATCTGATATCCTCCGTGCCGCAGGTCCGGCGCGGTGTGGGGCGGGCTGCAGCGGAGCCGTTCGGGATATGAAGCGGGAGGAGCAAGGCATGAAGACTGATCTTAAAAATATGACCTTGAAGGAGATGGAAGTGTTCTTCGAGGATATAGGTGAAAAGCGGTATCGAGCCCGTCAGGTCTTCGCTTGGATCTATAGAGGCGTATACGATTTCGAGGATATGACGGATCTGCCAAAGCCGCTGAGGGAAAAGCTTGAGGACACTGCTTGCATCGAAAAGCTGGCTATGGTCCGAAAACAGGTATCTAAAAAGGATGAAACGCGAAAATATCTCTTTCGCCTGTCTGACGGCGAAACCATTGAAAGCGTGTTCCTGAAATATAAATACGGGAATTCCGTCTGTCTTTCTTCCCAGGCAGGCTGCAGGATGGGCTGCGCTTTCTGCGCGTCGGCCCTGGACGGTCTCGCCAGGAATCTGTCGGCATCCGAGATGTCCGATCAGATCCTGGCCATCGAAAAGGACACCGGAGAAAAAATCGGGCATGTCGTCGTAATGGGAACGGGCGAGCCGTTTGACAACTACGACAGCCTGATCAGGTTCATAGCGCTGATCAACGCAAAAGAAGGGCTGAACATCGGTCTGCGCAACATAACGGTCTCGACATGCGGCCTTATACCACGCATCGATCGGTTTGCGGAGGATATGCCGCAGGTCAATCTGGCAATATCGCTCCACGCGCCGAACGACAGGATCAGAAACCGGCTGATGCCCGTCAGCGCCAGCTATCCGATGGATGATCTGCTGAAAGCTGTCAGGCGCTACACGGAAAAGACTGGCAGGCGAGTGACCTTCGAATACGCGCTGATCAGGGATATAAACGACGCCGCAGCACATGCGAAGGAACTTGCAGCCAGACTGAAAGGAATGCTTTGCCATGTCAATCTGATCCCCCTGAACGAGGTGTCGGAAACGCCCTTTAAAGGCACCGGCCGCGAAAAGGCAGAAGAATTCAAGTCGATCCTGGAGGCTGCAGGAATACCGGCGACGGTCCGGCGTGAGCTTGGCGGCGATATCGACGCGGCATGCGGCCAGCTTCGGCTCGGGCGGTAAAAATAATGGAAGAGGCAGCCTTTTCTTCCTTGCCCCGGTTTAGCGCGTAGTGTATAATAAAGAAAACCATAATCAAAAAAGGGGGCGGTTAAAATGGTCAAGTTGCTAATAGGCAAAAAAGGCACCGGCAAAACAAAAATGATGATTAACCTTGCCAATGACAACGTGGATAAGAGAAACGGGAACATAATTTTCATAAATAAAAACAACAGGATAATTTACGATCTCAAGCATGATATCAGACTTATCAATATGGAAGAATATGAAGAGTTGAAGAATTCCGACGAATATGTTGGTTTTTTATACGGGATCATCAGCTCAAACCACGATATAGAAGTGATCTATATCGACAGCATACTCAGGCAGACAAACATTAATGTCGCTGATCTGCCGGAATTCCTCAAAAAAATCAGCGTTATATCGAATAAGTACAATATTGAGTTCGTCGTGAGCATCAGCGCGGAAGCGGACGAATTGAACGGACTCGTCAAAGAATATGAGATAATAAACTGAAGAGGAAATAAAATGGAAATCAATCGGGCGGTGACATGTCACCGCCCTGAATTTTAATGAGGGCCCGCTGTGCGATACAATTCCTATTCCGATCACCTGATTGGAAAGTATGGCGAAAGAGTTTACAAAATACCTGTCAATATTGGCGCCACCTGTCCGAACCGGGATGGTGTCAAGGGCCATACGGGGTGCGCGTTTTGCGGGGAGCAGGGCGGCAGCTTTGACAGTCTGTCCCCGGCGATCCCGATAAGCGAACAAATAAGCGCGAATATCCGCTATATCGGCAGCAAATACAACGCAGCCAAATTCATCGCCTATTTCCAGAATTTCACCAACACCTATATACCTGTCGAAAGGATCGCCGAATGCTGCAATCAGGCTTCTGCCTTTAACGAGGTCGTGGAGCTCTGTTTTGCGACGCGTCCAGACTGCGTGCCCGATGCGGTGCTGGAAGAACTGGGCGCCGCCGCTGCGAGGCATGGCAGAAGCATCAGCATTGAACTCGGCCTTCAGACGGCGAACTGGCATACACTGGCAAGGATAAACAGAGGACATTCGCTGGCGGAATTCATCGATGCCGTCATCAGGATCAAAAAAGCCGGATTCACAACATGCGCCCACCTGATCCCGAATCTTCCATGGGACACGGACGAGGATGCCTTCGAGACCGCCAGGATCATATCGGCTCTCGGCGTCGACCAGGTGAAACTGCACGCGCTGTATATCGAAAAAAAAACCCGGCTCTGCGAGATGTATATGAACGGGGAATTTGATATAATAAGCATGGAAGCCTATGCGGACAGGGTCGTCGGATTTCTGGAATACCTGTCGCCCGACGTGGTGGTGCAGCGGCTTGCCGGCCGGGCGCCGGAAGAGGACACGGTCTTTTGCAACTGGGGCGCCAGCTGGTGGAAAATCAAGGAACTGATCGAAAGCAGACTTGAGAGCCGCAATACCTGGCAGGGCAGGAAATGTGATTATCTGGGCGGTGTTCTTTATGAAAAAAAGACTGATATTCTGGGATATTGACGGCACGCTCATGTACTGCGGAAGCAATGGCACTATGGCCTTGAACAAGACTTTCAGGGACATCTACGGCATTGAGGACGCTTTTGAAAAAGCCGGCATCGGCAGAGCGATGGACGCAGTGATCCTTGAGAATATATTCGAAGGATTCAGGATTCCGGATCCGGACCGGGAAGGTGTGATGGCTCGTTATATTGCCAATCTCGGCGAGATCCTGAAACAGAACGAACAGAAGAGGGTCATGCCAGGCGTGCCTCAGCTTTTAGATTATATCGACCGGCATCCGTCGCTGTTCAACGGCATCCTGACAAGCAATTTCCGGCTGGGCGCCTGGACGAAGCTCGATTCCGTCGACATTCTCGGCTATTTCAAAGTAGGCGGCTTTGGCGACATAATCGGAGAAAAGTGGGATGCTGCGCTCAGGGGCGTCATGGAAGCTGAGCGCTTTTTCGGTGTATCGTTTCATAGAAGCGATGTTATCATCATCGGCGATTCCGCATATGACATCGAATGCGCAAAAAGACTGGGGATGATAAGCATCGGTGTCGCTACGGGCTGGACGGATTACGAGACCCTCGGTAGCCACGAGCCGGACTACCTGTTCCACGATCTGACGGATTACAGCAAAATAATAGACATAATAGGGAGCAATAAATGAAGAAAGTAATATTGTATATTTTTCTCTCCGCGATCCTTTTCAGCACGATGGAAGTGGCTCTCAAGATCGCAGGCCTCGGACTGGATGTATTCCAGCTTACATTCATCAGATTCTTTGTCGGAGGATCATTTCTGCTTCCATTCGCTCTTTCCGAGATCCGAAGCCGAAGGACGATCCTGTCGTGGTCGGATATCGCCTACATGGCATTGCTCGGTGTTGTCTGCATCTGCATAGGCATGGTTTTTTTCCAGCTTGGCGTAATGGGAGCGAATGCGTCGACGGCGGCGGTTATTTTCTGCACGAATCCCATTTTTACAATGATTTTCGCTCATTTCATCGCCGGAGAAAATATGACGATAAAAAAAGGCACGGCAGCGGCTATCAGCATCGCCGGACTTATTGCGATCATCAACCCGCTTCATATGAGCCCGGGAAATACGTTGCACGGCATGCTTTTTTCGCTGGCTTCGGCAATCGTGTTCGGATTATACAGCGCCATTGGCAAGAGGCGGATCCGGAGACTGGGCGGACTGACACAGACAAGTATCAGCTTTCTGCTGGGTTCGGGCATTCTTTTCGTTATTCTGTTGATATTGGACAAGCCTGTCGTGCAGGGTCTCCACCCCGGCAATCTGGCGGTGGTGCTTTATGTCAGCATAGCGGTGACCGGATTAGGCTATCTCTTTTATTTCCTTGCAATGGAGCATTCCAATGCGACGATGGCCTCGCTTGTATTTTTCGTCAAGCCCGGCATAGCGCCGATAATCGCCGTTATTATCCTGCATGAAGTGATAACGCTCAATGTTATGGCCGGCATCCTGCTCATATTCATCGGATCTTATATGACGATGAACAAAGCGACTCTGGCGGCCAGCATCCATAAGACATGAGGAGAGCCTGGAATGGATATCAGCAATATTGAAGAGGTGTTTTCCAGCAGAAAACCAAAGCCTTACGGTGTATACAATTATTTTTCCGTACTTGTTCCTCTCGTGGAAAAGGACGGCATTCTTCATGTGCTCTTTGAAATCAGGGCGGACGGATTGAAACGTCAGCCCGGCGAGGTCTGTTTTCCAGGCGGCAGGCTGGAAAAAAAGGAAACCCCCGTCGAGGGAGCGATCCGTGAGACATCGGAAGAACTGAATATACCGGCTGACCGGATTCGGATCATCAGCGAGCTCGATTACATCTACACATACAGCAATTTCACCCTTTATTGCGTTCTTGGCGAACTGAAATACGAGGATATCAGGGATATCGAGGTCAATGCCGACGAAGTCCGGGAGGTCTTTCTCGTTCCTTTCGATTTCTTCATGGAGAACGAACCCTTTGTGACGATGCTGGAGGTAGCGCCTGTCGTTGGTTCGGATTTTCCATACCATCTTATCAATCACAAGAGCAGCTATAATTGGCGCAAAGGACGAACGACGATACCGATTTACAATTATGAAGGCAATGTGATCTGGGGATTGACCGGAAAAATAATAGAAAACATGGTCAGGATAATCAAGTGCGCCAGAGAGCGCGACGGCGGCCGGGACAGGCAGACGGAAAGCTGCGCTGATGGTTCGATTGGAGGATGATGCTATGAAATTCAAGATCGCTCTGTGCCAGATGCATGTCACAGAAGATAAGGAGAAAAATCTGACAAAGGCCGAGTCGATGATCGCCGAGGCCTCTCAAAAAGGCGCCCAGGTAGTAGCCCTGCCTGAAATGTTCAATTGTCCGTACTCAAATGAATACTTTCCTGCATTTGCCGAGGCTGAGAGCGGAGAAACGGCCAAGCGGCTTGCGGCTGCGTCCGCTGAAAACAGCGTATACCTGATCGGCGGGACGATACCGGAGCGTTCGGGTGCCTCGATCTACAACACATGCTACGTCTTTGACCGCAATGGCCATCAGATCGGCAAGCATCGCAAGATCCACCTTTTCGACATCGACATTAAGGGCGGCATAAAATTCAAGGAGTCCGACGTACTCGGAAGGGGTCATCAGATCACCGTCGTCGATACCGTATTCTGTAAGATCGGGATCGCGATCTGTTATGATATGCGATTTCCGGAACTGATACGTCTGATGACGCTTAAAGGAGCGCAGCTGGCCGTTGTGCCTGGCGCCTTCAATATGACGACAGGACCTGCCCACTGGGAATTGACGATGAGGGCAAGGGCGCTGGACAACCAGATCTATTTTGCCGCTGTATCGCCGGCCAGGGACATGGACGCGTCGTATCATGCCTACGGACATTCCGGCATCGTCAATCCCTGGGGGGCATTCTCCGGACAGACCGATGAAAGGGAGAGCATCGTCTATGCCGACGTCGATCTCGACTATGTCCGGTCGATCAGGGAGCAGCTCCCGCTGCTGCAGCACAGACGCGAAGATATTTATAGAATAGAAGAATTATAGGAGGAGAGACCGCATGAACGAGAAGGTCCAAAACACGATCAGAAACCTTGTGCTGAACGGTTTCGAAGTCAGATATTTCAACAAAGCGGAAGAGGCGGCGGAGGCTCTGCTGAAAAGCATCGACAAGGCCGAATCCGTCGGATTCGGCGGATCGATGACCGTGTCGGATATGGGCATCTATGAGAAACTCAAGGAACAGGGAAATCCCGTGTTCTGGCACTGGAAATGCGATGCTGCGGAAAGAAAGGCGGTGCTTGCCGAAGCCGCCGGGGCCAGGGTGTTCCTGACAGGTTCGAATGCTGTGACCGAAGACGGCAGGCTCATCAATATCGACGGCACCGGCAACAGGCTTTCCAGCCTTCTTTTTGGCCATGACCGCGTCTATGTTCTTGCGGGCGTCAACAAATTATGCAAAAGCCTGGACGAAGCCCTGATCCGGATCAAGAACGTCGCCGCGCCCCAAAATGCCGTCAGGCTCGACCTGGACACGCCATGCAGGCATCTTGGCAGATGCATGAACTGCAGCTCGAAGCAGCGCATGTGCAATGCGACGCTTGTTCTTGATAAACGGCCAAACAGCCAAAAGGTGATAATTTATCTGATAAACGAAGATCTGGGGTACTGATCGATGGCGTTTCTGCCCGCAACAGCTGCTGAAATGAAGGAACTAGGCTGGGAAAGGCCTGATTTTGTGCTGGTCACGGGAGATGCCTACGTCGATCATCCGTCCTTTGGCCATGCGATAATTTCAAGAGTCCTCGAATCCCATGGCTATAGGGTCGCGATCCTCGCGCAGCCTGATTATAAAAGCGTCGACGACTTCAGGACGTTTGGCCGGCCCAGACTGGGTTTCCTGATCAATTCCGGAAATGTGGATTCGATGGTCAGCCATTATTCCGTTTTCAAGAAACGCCGCAGGGAAGACAAATATTCGCCGGGCGGGATCCCGGGCCGAAGACCTGACAGAGCTGTGACAGTATACAGCAGCCGGGCACGGGAAGCCTATAAAGATGTTCCGATCATCATCGGCGGTCTGGAAGCCAGTCTGAGACGGTTTGCCCATTATGACTATTGGGAGGATAAGGTGAGACGGTCGGTCATTCTTGACGCCAAGGCCGATCTGCTTATTTTCGGCATGGGTGAAAAACCGGTTGTGGAGATAGCAGAAGCGCTCGATTCCGGCATTTCGATCAGGGATATCCGCTGGATCAGGGGAACCGTCTACAAAACCACCGGAACCGATGTCGGTGAATTGCGCCGGGAAGCTCCCGATATGCTCATGCTGCCGTCCTTTTCCGATATCTGCGCGTCGAAGCCGGCTTTTGCAGAAAGCTTCAGGCTCCAATATCAGAATAACGATCCGATCAGCGGCAGAACGCTGGCCGAGGCGTATGGCGATGGGCTCATGGTCGTGCAGAATCCGCCGGCTGGGATCTTAAGCCAGCAGGAGCTTGACGACGTTTACGCATTGCCTTATGAAGGCGCCTGGCATCCGATGTACAATGAGATCGGCGGCGTACCCGCTCTGGAGGAGGTCCGGTTCAGCATCACAGCAAACCGGGGATGCTTCGGAGGCTGCAGTTTTTGCGCGCTGGCATTCCATCAGGGGAAAATGGTGCAGGGACGCAGCAGGGAATCGATCGTCGAGGAAGCAGAAAGGCTGACGCGCAGAGCTGATTTCAAAGGATACATCCATGACGTCGGAGGCCCAACGGCCAATTTCAGGCGAGCGGCGTGCGCCAGGCAGCTGACATCCGGCGTTTGCCGGGATAGAGATTGCCTTTATCCAAAGCCATGCCCCAATTTGGATATCGATCATAGTGAATATCTTGATATTCTAAGGGAAGTCAGGAATCTTCCAGGGGTGAAGAAGGTTTTCATCCGTTCTGGGATACGTTTTGATTATGCGATATATGACAAAAATCCGGATTTTATTGAAGAGCTGTGCAGACACTATGTCAGCGGGAGCCTCAAGATAGCTCCTGAACATGTATCGCCTAAAGTGCTCGCCAAAATGAGAAAACCATCAAAAGATGTGTTCCTCAAATTTTCGGACAAATATAACAAAATCAACAGACAGCTGGGCAAGAAGCAGTACCTCATCCCCTATTTCATCTCCTCCCATCCCGGATCCGGTTTAAAAGAAGCGGTGGAGCTGGCTGTCTTCCTTAAGGAGATCGGTTTCGTGCCGGATCAGGTGCAGGATTTTTATCCGACGCCGGGGACGCTGTCGACATGCATGTACTATACGGAAATCGATCCCATGACTGGAGAACCGGTGCATGTAGCAAAGGATATCGAAGAAAAGCGCATGCAGCGCGCGCTGCTGCATTTCAACAAGCCTGAAAACCGTGAACTTGTCATTAAAGCGCTGATCGCCGCAGGACGGCCGGATCTGATCGGATCCGGACCTCATGCGCTGATCGGCTCCGAAAGGAGAAATAGGGATGAGCCTGATTTCAAAGCTGCCTCAGGTAATCGAAAAAAGCAGGGTGGAATACCTTCGAACAAAGAGCGAAGAAAGCGCTCCAGAGCTTCAGATGACAGGGATAGCCGGCGCCGGCGGTGAAAACATCCTTGCTGTCTGCGACAATGCCGACTTGATGAAGAAGCTGCTTTATGCCGACGGTATGGAAGGGAAAATCGACCTGATCTACATCGATCCTCCGTTTTATTCCAAAAGCGATTATGGCTCGGAGATCCGCCTGAATTCCGATCAGGGCGTCCGGCTTCCGTCGGTGAGGCATACGGTCTACCAGGACACCTGGGAAAACGGCATGGAAGAATATTTGTCCATGCTGGCTTTCCGATTCTATTTGATGAAGGATCTGCTGAGTGAAACAGGCAGCCTGTTCGTCCATCTTGACTGGCATGTCGTGCACTATGTAAAGGTGCTGCTCGACGAGATATTCGGCGAAAAGAACTTTGTCAACGAAATCGTATGGCATTATAAATCAGGCGGCGTCAGCAAAAGGTATTACGCGCGCAAGCATGATACGCTGCTTTTTTACGCGAAGGGCTCAAAATACTATTTTTCCCCCCAAAGTGAAAAATCGTATAACCGCGGGCACAAGCCATACAGATTCAAAGGCGTGAGGGAATACAGGGACGATCTGGGCTGGTATACGATGGTCAACATGAAAGACGTCTGGACGATCGACATGGTCGGAAGGACTGCGGCCGAAAGGACCGGCTATGCGACGCAAAAGCCTGAAGCGCTGATTTCGCGGATTCTCGAAGGGAGTACCCGCGAGGGTCATCTGGCGGCGGATTTCTTTGCAGGCTCCGGAACGCTGGCTGCTGTCGCCGAACGTATGGGCAGGAGATGGATCTCCTGCGATATCGGCAAATCCGCCGCAGGCAAGGCGGCTAAGCGGCTATCGGCCGTTGGCGCGTCGTATCGGATTTTTGAAACGCCTGATAGCAGCTACGGTGGCTCTCTGACGATCGGCATCGCGACGAAGCCGCATGAAGTGGCGGAAGGAATGGCCGTCTGCGTCGCGATCAGGGATTATTCCATCGACAACATCGGGGATCTGCCAACAGATGACAGACACAAGGAAACAGTCCGGCTGGCTGAGGCGAGCGAACCGCTGCAGTTGCTGGACTACTGGAGTGTCGATTTCGACTACGACGGTATGATTTATAAACCGGAAGAGCTTCGGTGCAGGCAGAACGGAAAACTTGACACCGAAATAACAAAGGACGGAGCTGATTTCAGATGCATAGCGGTGCGCGCGGTGGACGTGTTCGGGAACAGCAGCTTCAAAGTACTAAAACGAACCGGAGATGATTGGTTATGATTCAGGAATATGAAGAAATAAAAAATGAAGAAATAAAAAATGAAGAAATAAAAAACGAAGAAATAAAAAACGACAAAGCGCAGAATAAAGAAAAAACGTCAGCTAAAAAAAAACGGATCACGAAAGAACGCCTCAAAGAGCTTTCGATCAATCTGGTTCTAGTGGCGATCGGCTGCGCCGTCAGCGCATATGCGACGATCGGCATCCTGATACCCAACGGATTGAGTTCAGGAGGATTGACAGGCATTGTCCGGGTCCTTCAAAGATTTCTGCCTGTCAATTTCTCAATAATGTATTATGCGGGCGCGCTGATAATTCTTGTAGTGTGCTGGATCCTGCTGGGTTTCAGGGAAGCGAGGAAAATAATGGTCGTCACGCTCATGTATCCAGCCTTTCTGATACTGTTTGAGCGGCTCGATTTCATGCTGCTGAGCGAAAAGGACATTATCCTTGCGGCGATATATGTCGGCGTCATCAGCGGCATCGGCGCCGGCATCATTTTTGAACGCGGATTTTCATTCGGTGGAACCGACACGATCGCCAAGATCATCCACAAGAAAGCGCTGCCGTTTTTAAGCCTCAGCCAGATCTTGCTCGTCATCGACGCCGTCGTGATCATTCTGTCCGGATTCATTTTCGGCAGGAACATAGCGCTGTACGCCCTGGTGACACAGGTCATTTTCACGAAGACTGTGGAAGTGATCATGTACGGTTTTGATTCGAAGCTGGTCCAGGTCGAAATCATAACGCGCCGTCATGAGGAGATCGCTCAATATATTCTGGAGGAACTGGGACGCGGTGTGACGGACATTGAAATAACAGGGTTATATACGGGCGAGCGCAAGAACAAGATCGTGACTATTTGCTCGCCGCGCGAAAGCATGCTGATCAAGTCGTTCATAGCAAAGGCTGACCGGAAGGCGTTCGTCAGTGTCATACACGTGGAATCGGTGTGGGGCACCGGCACGGGCTTTGACAGCCTCGTCGAAAGAGACTGACCTCAAACTGCTCTAAACGTTGAAAATCAGATATAAATGATGTATAAATATCTTCCATTTGACAGCCGGATATAATATAATTTAGTTGCTCAATGAAAACAGCCATAAAATCAATAGGAGGAGAAACAAATGTTGAAAAAAGTATTATCCCTAGTACTCGTTCTAATGCTTGTATTCAGTATGGCGGCCTGTGGCGGCGGCACTGAAGAAGAAGCGGCTCCGACCAGCGATGTCACGGTTACCATGATCACTGATACCGGCGGACTTGGCGATGAATCCTTCAATGATTCGGCATGGGCCGGACTTGAAAAGGCAAAGGCGGATTTCGGCGTTTCGACCAATGTACTTGAATCACAGACCGCAGATGACTATGCGGCTAACCTTTCCGCAGCAGCGGCTGAAAATCCATCCCTCATTATTTCTGTCGGGTTCCTGATGCAGGAAGCAACCGGCACTGCCGCCGGACAGTTCCCGGATCAGAAATTCGCGATCATTGACTCCACGGTCGATGCTCCGAATGTTACGGGCCTGACTTTCAAAGAGCATGAAGGTTCGTTCCTCGTCGGCGTCATAGCCGGCCTGACAACGAAGACCAACAAAGTCGGCTTCGTCGGCGGAATGCAGTTTGCGCTGATCGAAAAGTTTGAATACGGCTTCAAAGCCGGCGTCAAGAGTGTCAATCCGGATGCGGTAGTGCTCGTCAACTACACTGGCGTATTCGACAACCCGGCTCTTGGAAAAGAAGCTGCCCTTGCACAGTATCAGCAGGGTGCTGACGTTATATTCCATGCTTCCGGCGGATGCGGCATCGGCGTGATCGAAGCAGCTGGAGAACAGGGTTTCTGGGCTATCGGCGTTGACCAGGATCAGTCGGCCCTCAATCCGGATGCGGTCCTCTGCTCCATGATCAAGAGAGTTGACAATGCGACATATCTTGTTACCAAGGCAGTCGTCGACGGCACTTTTGAAGGCGGCAACCTTGAATTTGGACTTGCTGAAGATGGCGTAGGATACAGCGACAATGCCGGCAACGTTCCTGAAGATGTCGCTGCCAAAGCTGAAGCTTATAAAGCGGCAGTCGTCAACGGCGATTTCGAAGTGCCGTTTGACAAAGCGACATTCGATGCCTTTGTTCCACCGGTGATCTGATCGACCATTAAATAATCATTCAATAAGGTCAGGCGAAATGCCTGACCTTATTGTAAATCAAATCTGATACAGTAACCGTGCGGGGCGATCCGGCTAATTTAATTCAGGTTTTAAGCCCAAAGACAAGTCGATGTCTCCGGACTTAAGACCTGAATTCATGCTTCAGAAAGTTGATCCTTGGGCCCATCTTTATTAAGAAAGGTTTGGTGGTGCATTTGCCAAAAGTCGTCGAAATGAAAAATATCGTCAAGATCTTTCCGGGAGTCGTCGCCAACGACAAGATCGATTTTTCACTCGAAAAAGGCGAGATCCACGTCCTGCTCGGTGAAAACGGCGCCGGAAAGACAACGCTGATGAACATCCTATATGGATTGTATCAGCCGACATCCGGTGAGATCTTCATAAATGGGGAGAAGCAGGACATAAAAAGTCCCACGACTGCCATCAGGCTCGGCATCGGCATGGTCCACCAGCATTTCATGCTTGTTCAGCCATTCACCATCGCAGAAAATATCATTCTCGGCAAAGAACCGTCAAAAGCAGGCGGCCTGAAGCTCGATATGAAGACTGCCATCGCAAACGTCCAGAAGATTTCCGATGAATTCGGACTCGAGGTGGATCCGAACAGCGTCATACATGACATATCCGTTGGGATGCAGCAGCGTGTCGAAATCCTGAAAGCCCTGTACAGGGGCGCCGAAATACTGATTCTCGACGAACCGACGGCCGTGCTGACGCCGCAGGAGATCGACGAACTCGGCGATATACTGCGCAAGCTGGCTGCCGAAGGAAAATCGATCATCTTGATCACCCACAAGCTTAAGGAAGTCCTGTCGATGAGCGACAGGATCACAGTCGTCCGAAGGGGACAGGTCATCGCGACGCTGAACACATCGGAAACCGATGCCGATTCATTGGCGGAGCTGATGGTGGGTCGAAAGGTCAAGCTGACCGCCGATAAAAGCGAAAAGCAGCCGGGTGATGTGATCCTTAAGGTCACAGACCTTAAAGTCCGAGACAACAGAAAGCTTGAAGCCGTTAAAAATATAAGTTTCGAAGTCAGGGCCGGCGAAGTGCTGGCAATTGCGGGCGTCGACGGCAACGGACAGAAGGAGCTGGTTGAAGCGCTGACTGGACTTCGCAAAGTCGAAGGCGGACAGATCAGCATCAGCGGCGTTGACACGACACATTTAAGCACTAAAAAAATAAACAAGGTCGGTGTAGGCCATATACCTGAGGATCGTCAGAAAAGAGGCCTGATCCTCGATTATACGCTGGCTGAGAATATGATACTCGGCTACCATGCCGAGAAGCCGTTCAGCCAGAACGGACTGATGAACTATAACGAGATTCATAAGCATGGACAGATCCTTATCAAGGAATTCGACGTCAGAACGCCAAGCGAGGACGTAAAGGCGAAGTCGCTTTCCGGTGGAAACCAGCAGAAGGTCATCATTGCACGCGAATTTTACAAAGATCCGCAATTGCTGATCGCCGCCCAACCGACCAGGGGACTGGATGTCGGTTCAATTGAATTTGTTCATAAAAGGCTGCTCGAGCAGCGTGAGCACAACAAGGCGGTGCTTCTTGTATCGCTCGAGCTTGACGAAGTCATGGGACTTGCCGACAGGATCGCGGTCATTTATCAGGGCAGGATCGTCGGCACCCTCGACGCCAAGGACGCCACTGAACGCAAACTCGGCATTATGATGGCCGGAGGCCAGATTTCAGACGAGGAGGTGAAGGCATGAAGAACAGATGGAAGATCATGTGGGATAGTTTCAGGCTCCCGATATTTGCTGTTGTGCTGGGATTTTTCATCGGCGGCGTCTGCATCGTCATTGCCGGCAGCAATCCGATCATCGCCTATGCCGCGCTGTTCCGGGGGAGCCTCGGCAGCCTGACGAGCTTCGGGGAAACGATGTATAAGATGACGCCGATCGTCTTCACAGGGCTGTCGGTGGCAGTGGCTTTCCGATGCGGCCTTTTCAATATCGGCGCTGAAGGCCAGTATATCGTCGGCAGCATCATGTCCATCGTTGTCGGCTGGGTGTTCAGGGATTTTCCCGGGATCATCCTGATACCGATGATCCTTCTGACCGGCATACTCGCAGGCGCCTGCTGGGGCGGACTGTCCGGCTTTCTCAAGGCAAGATTTGGCGTGCATGAGGTCATAACGACGATCATGCTTAATTATATTGCGCTGCACCTGTCCAATTATCTCGTCCGAACAGCGCTGAATCCTCAAAATCTGATACCGGGTTCCGCTAGAGAAGCATTCACTGTGGCGATACCGGAGCAGGCAAAGCTGATTAAATTAAATGAAATAATACCGCAGTTCGGCTATTCCAGCGCGCATGCAGGGATACTGATCGCGATCGCCGCAGCGCTGCTGATGTATTATCTGCTGTTTAAGACGACTGTCGGCTATGAGATCCGATCGGTCGGGTTCAGCCCGGATGCCGCAGAATATGGCGGCATCAGCAAAAAGAAAAACACCGTGCTGGCGATGGGGATCGCCGGAGGGCTTGCAGGTCTTTCAGGAGCGGTCCAGGTGACGGGGCTTATTTATATGGTAAATCAGGTACCGATGATGCCGGGCTATGGCTTTACCGGAATTTCCGTGGCGCTGGTCGGCGTCAATCACCCGTTGGGCGTCCTTGCCAGCGGTCTGCTGTTTGGCATACTGGACAACGGCGCAAGGCAGATGCAGCTGGCCGGTATCCCGAAAGAAATTACAGGGATCATCCAGGCAGTCATATTACTATTCATTGCCGGCGAACTGATCGTGAAGTTCATATCCGATCGCCGCAAGCGCGAACTGAAAGCAAAGGAGGCGGAATAAAATGTTGGAAGGTGCTGTAGTACTGGCAGTCATCGCTTCTGCGATACGTCTTGCGACTCCGCTGATCCTGGCGTCCCTCGGCGGCGTTTTTACCGAACGGTCCGGCGTGACCAACATCGGCCTTGAGGGTATAATGATCATCGGCGCGTTTTTTGCGGTTCTGTTCACGCATATATCAGGAAATCCATGGATCGGCGTTCTGGCCGCCATGGCATTTGGCATGCTCGCCGCGTCGATACTGGCCGTACTGGCTATAAATCTGCGCGGAAACCAGGTCATTGCCGGCGTTGCGATTAATCTTCTAGCGACCAGCCTTGCCGCGTTTCTATTGGAAATGATCTGGAACAGATCCGGTTCCACGCCATCCGTGAAAGAAGCGCTCACGACGAATCCGAAATTCCTGGAATTCCTTGAAAAAATCCCCGTACTGGGGGATTTATTCGCAAAATTCACACCTTTTGTATATATAGCGTTTATTCTGGTCGGCGTATCTTATTATATCCTGTTCAAAACGCCTTTAGGCCTGCGCATACGCGCTGTCGGCGAGCATCCCAGAGCGGCGGACACAGTTGGGATCAGCGTATATAAAACAAGATGGCTTTGCGTTGTGATCAGCGGTCTTCTTGCCGGACTTGCCGGCGCCTCGCTCTCTATAGGCACGATAAGCCTGTTCCGCGAGGGAATGGTTGCCGGACAAGGATTTATAGCGCTTGCCGCGATGATTTTCGGCAAATGGCATCCGGTCGGCGCCATGTTCGCCTGTCTGTTTTTCGGGCTCGCATCCGCCATCCAGATCCTGGCCCAATCGATCGGCATCAGTTGGGCGCCGGAATTCCTGCTGATGATCCCATATGTCGCGACGATCATCGCCCTTGTCGGCGTTGTTGGAAAGGCTGTGGCTCCCGCTGCGGACGGAATTCCTTATGAAAAGGGCGAAAAATAACACTAGTGAAAGATTTTGAAACTGCCGGTAGAACCGGCAGTTTTTAGCTTGCCGTTCGACGCGTCAAAGAGCAAGCCCGTCCAGTCTTAGAAAGGAGCGCTTTCCTTGCAGAAAAACGACAAAAGCTATTATAGGGAGTTTTTTACCAATAATCCCGCGGTTATGATCATTGTCGATCTTGACACCAGAATGCTCATCGATGCAAACCTCGCTGCCTGCGCCTTTTACGGATTTGGCAGCGACGCCATTGCATGCAGGCCGTTCAGTGAACTTTCGGCTGGAGATTTGGAATCCGCTTTCGAATCAATGAATCAGGCATGGATCGGCACCAGACATAACTTTCCCGCAAAGCACCGCATTGCCGGAGGAGAGGTCCACGATGTGGAGATCCAGGTCGCCCGGCTGGATAGCGAGGGTAAAAAAGCTGTCTATGCGGTCATTAATGACATCTCTGAATCTGTCGAAAACAGAAGGCTGATCGAAGAGCAATTTAAGCACGTGGAAAAGCAGAATGAAAAGCTCGAAGCAATCATCGAGCATGCGTCCAATGGCGTATTCATTTTCGACAGCAACGGTAAATACATCACGATCAACAGATACGCCAGGGAGCATTATCTGAACTATTTCAGCAATATCGACTATATTGGCGACGCTTTTCTCCAAATGGAACATTTTGACGAAGAAGGCCGGGTGGTAACGCGTGAAGAATCCCCAGGCTTTCGAGTCCTCAACGGTGAGCGGATCTCCGATCTATTGATCAGATTCAGGCACGGCAACGGCAGCAAATATCTGAAGGTGAACGGATTGCCGGTTTTCGACGAAGGAGGGGGATTTTCCTTCGGAATTTTAAGCATAGAGGACGTTTCTGAGCAGATCAGGATGAATGAAATGCTCAAATCCCAGAAGGATCAATTGCAGGCCATCATCGACAATATGTCCGACGGACTTGCAATCTACAGTAAAAGCGGGAAAATCATCATGTATAACGAGGCGTCTTTGGACTATCTGTCTTTTGCGAAAGAAACGGTCAAGGACTTCGATTTCAGGGAGAATTACATATGCCGCGACATGTTCGGCAAAATTCTCAGCCGTGATGAAATGCCTCTTGCCAGAGCGCTTCAGGGAGAAAAGATCGTACAGAAAAGACTGCTGTTCGAATCGGATGCGGAAAAAGTCTACCTTGATGTCAGCGCCACCCCGGTTTATAATCGAAGTAAAATATCCATGATCATATTGAATGTCCGAAACGTCACTCAGAACGTCCTTTATAATGAGCTTCTGCTGAATCAGCAGAAAATAATGCTGGAAGCCGAACGAAAAGAAAAATACATACTGGAAGAAGCCATGGAGATCAAGGATAATTTTGTCATGATGATCACCCATGAATTCAAGACGCCGATATCGATCATAAACGCCGCGATCCAGACGATGGAGCTTGTATGCGGCGACGAGCTGTCGGCCAAGGCGCAGGGTTATTTGAATAAAATAAAGCAGAACTCGCTTCGCCAGTTGAGACTGGTGGATAATCTGCTGCATGTTTCAAGCATTCAGGCCGGCTATCAAAAGCTCAGCGAACAGACAGTCGATATTGTCGCGCTGACCAGGGCGATCATCGATTCTGTGCAGGTATATGCGCTAAGGAAGAATATCGAACTGATTTTCGATCCGATGAGCGAATCGGATTTTGTGTCGATCGACGATGAAAAATATGAGAGGATCCTTCTCAATCTCTTGTCCAACGCGATCAAATTCACTCCTCCTGAAAAAAACGTCACTGTCGCCCTGACTTGCGGAGAAGAGTCCTTTCAGCTCGAAGTCCGGGATCAGGGGATCGGCATACCGAAAGGAAAACAACGTCTGATTTTTCAGAGATTCGGCCAGGTGGACAGTACACTGTCAAGGCAGGCTGAAGGGACTGGACTCGGGCTGTATCTTGTCAAATCAATGGTCGCCAGTCTTGAAGGAAGCATTGAACTGAAAAGCAGCGTAGGGCACGGCGCTGTCTTCACAGTGGTGATCCCGTCACATAAAGCACGCATAGACAAATCCGGCCTGAAACGCGATGAACTGCTTGAAACAAGGATCGAAGAAGCGGCGTCGGTGGAGTTCTCGGATATCTACCTGAAAAACAGCATCAAATCAACTAATTCAAAGAACAAGTAATGAACGGAGGAGACCGATGCAGCAAAAAAATGTTCGAATCGTTATTGCAGACGATAATGAAGATTTCTGCGAAATTCTGAGCGAATATCTAAGCAGCCAGAGCGGGATCGAAATCGTTGGAACCGCCGGGAACGGTCTTGAGGCGATGGAACTGATACAAACAAAAGAACCCGATGTCGTCATTCTCGACATTATTATGCCCCATCTCGATGGATTGGGCGTTTTGGAACGCGCCAACGCATTGAACATCAAAAGCAGGCCTGTATTTATCATATTATCGGCACTGGGACAGGATAAGATCACAAATATAGCGATCAATCTGGGCGCGGCCTTCTTCATGGTAAAGCCATTCGACATGGACGTTCTCGTTTCAAGAATCAAGCAGCTCAAAGAAATCGATGGCCGGGAGGAATCGACTGGGGCGATGAGCGATATTGCAGCGCATCATCGGACTATTTCTGAAGAGAGCGTCGATTTGAAGATTTCAAGAATACTGCATGAAGTGGGTATTCCTTCTCATCTGAAGGGATTTCAATACTTGAAAATGGCGATCCAGATGGTCGTGGACGACTCAACGATGATCAATGCCGTCACGAAGAGGCTCTATCCAGGGATTGCCGCCAAATTCAAGACGGTTCCAATCAATGTCGAACGAGCGATGCGCAACACCATAGCCATTGCATTGAGCCGGGGGCCTCGCGGCAGCATGAGCGAGCTGCTGGGATATGAGGTCGCCGCGGATTCCTCAAAGGTCACAAACTCCGAATTCATCGCGCGCGTTGCGGACCGAGTCCGATTGGAATAGCCTTCTTTAGGTTGGAGGGATATTGTAAACAGGAAAGTTTAATGGTTTGGATTCCAGAATCCTGGCGTCAGCAGGAGGATGACCGTGAAGAGCTCCAGCCTTCCGGCAATCATCAGGAAGGAGAGGAACAGCTTGGACGGCGCTGAGAACATGCCGAAATGCATGGCCTTGTCGACCAGGTCGAATCCGCAACCTCCGTTTGTCAAAGCCGATGCGCTGGCCAGGGCGGATGATGCGATGCCAAGGTCCTCCAGCGAGATCAAAAGTGTTCCGCTGAAGAACAATACGACGTATAGAATGACGAAGCTGCTGATGCTGTTGACTGTATCGGCAGGAAGGATCTTGCCGTTGACCTTGATCGGGAGGACGGCATGCTGATGTAGCCTTATTGAGAAACCGCGCTTGATCATTTTTCCGATAACGAGAAGACGGATGATTTTGATCGCGCCGGCAGTTGAAGCGGAACATCCGCCGACGAAAAGCAGGAAAAAGAGGATCGTCTTGGTGAACGTCGACCAAGTGGTCAAATCGGCCGTGGCATAAGCCGTCGTTGAAATGAAGGATGTTGTCTGGAAAAAGCTCTGGCGCAGGATGTCTGAAATTGCGCTGTATTGATGGCTGAAATATAGTTCGATCGAGATCACCAGGGTGACCAAACCAATTATAAAGAAATAGAGCCGCAGTTCTTCGTCTTTCAGCAAGTCGATTCTGCGGCCTTTTATTATGCCGTAATATATGTGATAATTCACGCCGGCCGCCATCATGAAGACCGCCGTTACCATTTCGATGTATGCGCTGTTGAAGTGGCTGATGCCGGCATTATAATTCGACAGGCCACCGGTGGCAACTGTTCCGAATGTGTGCAGCAGCGCGTCAAAAGGAGACATTCCGCCAATCAGAAGCAGGGCGAAATCCAGCGCCGTCATCGTCAAATAAATCAGGTACAGGATTTTTGCAGTGTCGGCGATCTTGGGCGTCATCTTATCAAGGACCGGACCGGGAGTCTCTGCTTTCATCAGATTTTGCCCGCCGATGCCCAGCGCCGGCAGGATGGCGATAGCAACCAGCAGAATACCCATTCCACCCAGCCATTGCATGAATGCCCGCCAGAAAAGCATGCCCTTCGGCAGGGATTCCACATCGGCCAGTACCGAGATGCCCGTGGACGTCAGCGCAGATACAGCTTCAAAAAATGCATCGATGTAATTTGGCGTCATGCCGTAGAGGACGAATGGCACTGCGCCCAGAAGGGAACCAAGCAGCCAGCATAATGCAACGATCGCATAGCCATCCCTGATCGTCAGCTTTCCGGATGTGAATTTGATCCGCTGCGCGGCCATGCCGGACAAACCCATAACCACGATGCAGGCGATAAAAGGCACAGCGGCTTTGGCTTCATTGAAAGCAAGTGAAATCAAAACGGCGGGGACCATTGCCGCTGATAGTATCAGCAGGATCAGGCCTGATAAACGCCCGATCATCCTATAATTCAAAACCATCAGGGGGCCTCCAGTCGCAGGTCATGATTTGAGACAAATCTCATAATACTCATTCTACTTGATTTTATAAAAAAATCAACCGATCGCCGGGATTTCAATGAATATGCAAAATCAGTCCGCGTTGCCCGACAACCGAAGATTCCATCGATCGGTTTAAACAGTAGTGAATGAAACATCCACGCAAGGCAAAGCCGAAGGAAATATTCCTGCGAGTGAGCCGTCCACAGATAAGACGGCTATCACCCGCGTGAAAATATCCTTGAGAGATGCCAGATGATAGGCTCTTGCATCATCGTCCGAGATATCAAGTATTCGGCAGATTTCGTCGGAAATTTCCGGAAGCCTGCTGTCGATAAATGACGCAGTCTTTGGTTTCAATAGAGAGATCAGCTCCGAACGGTCGCTTTCGGTGACTTCAAGACTGAGGATGTTTCGTTGGAGGAGACAAAGCGCAGCGGCATTGGCCATGACGGGTTCATATATATTTATCAGCAGAGTCTTATAATCCCTATTAAAACCACGCAGGAGCGATGTGACGCCGGTCGGGTCAAAACCTCCGCAGAATTCGTTTTCAATTGCTAAACGGCGAAGATATTCATTGACGTATTCGATTCCCGGCAAATGATCTGGTACGGGATGGCTCAACTGATAATCAATGGAGCAGGGGATCTCAGCGGCGAAATAATCCCGGTCATATCTTCTGAAGAATGATCCGAGTTCTTTAATTGTATCGGCATAGGAAATGCTGCCGGTATAGGGGCTCAGAGCAAGGATTTTCGTTAATAATGCCTTCCCCTCGGCGACTTTTCGATCGATCACCGCACGACCTTCATTCAGAAGATGAAGCATGTCTTCCTTATCGCCTCGTCTGAACAGGTTGCCGGCTTCATGCGGAATCAGGCAATATCTCATATAAAGCTCAGAGGTGAAGATTATTGAGCATAATAATTGACGAGCCGTCTCCACAGGAACGGAAGTGCTTGCACCCATCGTAAAACGTTCGATCTGATAGGCAAGGAGGGGCATCATCAGTCTTCGAATGGCGACAACGCGATCATCGTCTGCAAACAGGTCTGACGACGCAGCATTATCAGACGGCAAGATCAGATCGATCATATGGATCACCTCATTTCATAAGTATCATCGCGCCAATTCAGATCGTTATATTTAAGGTCCTTCCCCGCGCGGACTTCTTTGCATAGATCCTCCAGTGTCGTTCCTGAAAGGTATTCCAAAGAACCTTGGCATACGTTGTCAAAATACCACTTCATAAATTCGATCAGCTCGTCGTCGGATATCAAGTCCATTGATTCATTCTTGAAATAATAGAACATATCCTGAAGCTCTGCGATCGTGTCTGCATAATTATCCTGCAGCAAGTAGGGTGAGTCGCAAAATTCAAAAATCATCCGGGAAAGGATGCCCTGGCCGAGTTCGATCCTGCCTGTATCGCGCAATGCATCGATTCTTCTTGCGATCAGGTCGTAGATGTCTTTGTCTGATAGCCTCAGTCCGAATTTGCCGGAAAATTCGTTTGTTTTGACAAGTTCCTCACGCGCAGCCGCCATCTGCATCTGGGTAATAGACGGAAAATCTCTGATTTCCATGGATATCACCTCCGAAGATATGATATACATTGGCAAATTCCTTTACAAGTCTTGAAAATCAAGCGTTTTTATGGTAATATAAACATGAAATCAAAGAATATTTTTTTTGATCCTGTTTAAAAATTCATGCGAAAATCAAAAAGGAAGCGCTGCAAAGCTCTTCCTTTTCAATATGATCTTGCTGTTTCATGGATCAGTTGATTGTCGATATGAAGCAAATCATCAGTCAAAATACTCGTCGTAATTCGAGCCCATGATATCGCCGGCTTCACTTCTGTAGATCGAGCAGCCGCAGAACAGGCATTCGTCTGCGCCAATAGCGATCGGCGCATTGCAGCTGGGGCATTTTTCATAATCGTCGAGCTCGTCGACAGGCTTCCGCAAAGCTTCCCGGGATTTCAGAAATTCCAGGAAAGCTGCCTTGGCCTTTTCTTTTTCTTCTTTTGATTTTGGCACATAATCCAGTCTGAAGCGATCATCTTCCATGACAGACACCCCCTTCGACCCTGTATCAAGGCCTACTATTATTTTAATACCAAATCAGGAATATTTCAAACATCAGTATGAATTATCTTAGGATATCGGTCGGTGTCCATATTGGAATCAGCCCCAGGAAGACCGAATATAAATGCAGGCGCCTCCAAAGAGGCGCCTGCAAGGCTGGACGATTTTCTACGCTCGGATCATCGAGTGCACATTTTGTACATCGAGTGCCGTTTCAAGAGCTCAAGCATAACGAAAGAGATCTAAAAGTGGTACGCCCGGCAGGAGTCGAACCTGTGGCCTTCAGAGTCGGAGTCTGACGCTCTATCCATCTGAGCTACGGGCGCATATTAAATTAGGGACTTCGCGTCCGCTGCCGCGTCCGCCGTCCGTCGCAGCTTTCCAGCTGCTTGGACCGCTCGCTGCAGACCAGTCCGCTGGACTGCTCCGCGAAGCTCGCGCCCTTTCGGGTTCGAGTCCCCTAAGGGTCTTTGCTTTGGTGAGGCATGAGGGACTTCGCGTCCGCTGCCGCGTCCGCCGTCCGTCGCAGCTTTCCAGCTGCTTGGACCGCTCGCTGCAGACCAGTCCGCTGGACTGCTCCGCGACGCTCGCGCCCTTTCGGGTTCGAGTCCCCTAAGGGTCTTTGCTTTGGTGAGGCATGAGGGACTCGAACCCCCAACCGACAGATTCGAAGTCTGCGACTCTATCCTTTGAGCTAATGCCCCGCGTATCATCGTCTCAAGCAGTCCTTATCGCGTTTGTCGGCGATCTGGCACTGTAATATATATTAACATGAAGGGACATGGATGTCATCATTAAAATTAATGATCGGCCCATAATTAACATATTTTTGATTTAACATTCTGATTAATGCATTACTTTACAATTTGATTACAAATCCGGTAAAATCCTATATCCGCTCAATTTTGTAGTATAATAATAAACTGTAGAGTTATATCAAAAGCCGGCTTGGCGCTGAAAGAACGAGGAGAAGGAGCAAAGGCATGCTAAAGATTCTCAAGTATCTTATAATGATAACCATTATTATATCTGCGCTTCCGGTGTTTTCTGCCGCCGCAGGCGAATACCCAGTTCTTACAGGATATGCCTCGACAGATTCCGCAGGCCAGCAGGTATATATCGATCCCGGTATCCGGATCCGTCTTGACGGAAACGAGATCACTACAGATACGCCGCCGGCCATCGTCCGGGAAAGGACTCTCGTACCTGCAAGAGCTGTATTTGAAGCCATGGGCGGCACGGCTGCCTGGAACAACGATACCAGGGAAGTCACCATAGCCGTCAACGATACCGAGGTGAAATTATCGATCGATTCCACGACGGCTTTAGTGGATGGTGATGCAAGAGAATTGGAAGTGCCGGCTACGATCATCAACGACAGGACCATGGTGCCGGTACGTTTTATTGCAGAAGCTGCCGGGAGCGCAGTGGCTTGGGACAACGACAACAGGATCGTCCAGATTTCATCTCCGGCGCCGGCTGGAGGCGCGGCCAGGATCACCGATATCACATTGAGAGATACGGATGACGCTTATGTCGTCGAAGTCAAATCGGATAAAGCAATCAGCGATTATGACGATTTTATGCTTAACAGTCCCGACCGTTTCGTGCTCGACGTACAAAATGCCGCTTTGCAGGAGAATGACGGACCGATCGCCATCAATAACGGAACGATAAACGCAGTCCGCTATTCACAATTCGATGCGGAGGCTGTTCGGGTAGTTGTCGATCTAGAGGAAAGAGCCACCGGTAAAATCAGCAGATCTGCCGATAAAAAAACGATCTATATCGAATTCGGCAAGAAGGATGATGACAATGACAGCGACGGCGAGGATCAGGAAAACACTGGAAGCGATGGATCGGAAGACAGCGACGACGATGACCGGAACAATACTGATTCGGATCTGCCTGAACTCGACCACGATGCTGAAGATCTTTTGGTCTTCATAGATCCAGGACATGGCGGAATAGACACTGGAGCGATTGGCTTCATCAACGGCGAGGCTGTGGTTTACGAAAAGGATATAAACCTTGACGTCGCCCTTCGGCTGAACGATCTTCTTGAAGATGCGGGCGTGAACACCTATATGCTCAGGCAGGAGGATTCCACGATAACGCTGCAGGAACGTCCGGCTGCCGCCAATTCTCTTGAAGCGGATCTTTATATCAGCATTCATAACAATTCGTCTGATAATCTGCAGGCAAGAGGGGTCGAAGTCCTATATTATTCAAAGGCATCTGACGCCAATTATGATCTGTCCAGCCTCCAGATGGCGGAAATCGCCCAGGCTGAGCTTGTTTCGGAGCTTGGGATACCGGACAGGACAATAAAGGAGCGGCCAGCGCTAGCCGTGCTGAACAAGACGGCAATGCCGGCCATTATAATTGAGGGCGCATTCATATCCAATCAGCAGGATCTTTCAATCATAATGACTGACGATTTTCGAGAGCAATACGCGCTGGCGGCCGCGAGAGCCATCATAAAGGCACTGAACGAAAGTGTTGAAGACTAATATTTTATATATCAGGAAGGAAATGAAATGGACAGATTCAAGGGAAGCAAAGACTACGTGGCATCCGAGGGTCTCATGCATGCTGTGAATGTATCGATAGCGCTGCAGAAGCCCCTTCTTATCAAAGGCGAGCCGGGAACGGGCAAAACGATGCTGGCGCAATCCATTGCGGACGCGCTTGAAAAAAAACTCGTGATATGGAACATCAAATCGACTACTAAAGCGCAGGATGGCCTTTATCTCTACGATACGGTCCAAAGACTGTACGACAGCCAATTCGGCGAAGGAGACGTCGCTGATATCAAAAAATACATCAAGCTCGGCAAACTGGGAGAAGCCTTTACTTCGGAGGACCAAGTGGTTCTTTTGATCGATGAGATCGATAAGGCGGATTTGGAATTTCCCAATGACCTGCTTTGGGAACTTGACAAAATGGAGTTTTATGTCAACGAAACGAAAGAAACGATCAAGACCAGACATCGGCCTATCGTCATAATCACATCGAATGCTGAAAAGGAGCTGCCTGACGCATTTTTAAGGCGCTGCATCTTCCATTACATTGAATTCCCCGATGCGGAGAAAATGCAGGAAATAATAAAAGTCCATTTCAGCGACATCGAAGAAACATTGCTGAAGCAGGCAATGGAGACGTTTTACTGGATCAGGGGCATGAAGGAGATCCATAAGAGGCCCAGCACTTCCGAACTGCTTGACTGGCTTCAGGCGCTCGTTCTGAGCGGAATAAGCCTTGACAGGATCAAAACGGAGATCCCTTATGTCGGCGTATTGCTGAAAAAGAATCAGGATATAGAGACCATGTTTGAGATCAAGGAAAAGGGATACTCGATCAAACGCTGGATATGATCCTGCCAACGGAGAAAAATAATGTTCATTACTTTCTTTTATCTATTAAGAGCCCGCGGATTGAAGGTGTCCCTCAACGAATGGCTGATCCTGATAGAAGCCCTCGACAAGGGATTGTGTGGGGCCAGCCTGATTGATTTTTACCAGCTATGCAGAAGCATTCTGGTAAAAAGCGAAGCGGACTATGATAAATTCGATATGGCGTTTGCCGAATATTTCAAAGGAATAGAAACACCGGCGGATATTCCGGAGCAAATCTGGCAGTGGCTGGAGGAATCCGCTGAGCGTCCTGATAATCAGGACGCGATTTATAATGACTTTGCCAAGCTTGGGCTTGAAGATTTGCAGCGCATGCTTAAAGAACGCATCGAAGAACAGAAGGAAAAGCACAACGGCGGAAATTACTGGGTCGGCACCGGGGGAACATCGGTTTTCGGCCATGGCGGCTATAATCCGCAGGGAATACGCGTCGGTGGGGAAGGACGGCACAAAACGGCCCTTCAGGTGGCGCAGGAGCGTCACTTCAGGGATTTCCGGCAGGACAACATCATCGATACCAGGCAGTTCCAGATAGCCTTTAAAAAGCTCAGGCAATTTTCCAGCAGACTGGATGGAGCAAAAACGGAACTGGACATCGACGAGACCGTCAATGAGACCTGCGATAATGCAGGGCGGCTGGAGCTCGTCTGGGAACGCCCGAGGCAAAACATGGTGAAGGTGCTGCTCCTGTTCGACTCAGACGGCTCGATGATGCCCTACAGCAGGATGTGCAGCGCTCTGTTCCAGGCTGTAAATAGATCCAATCATTTCAAGGACTTGAAAGTATTCTATTTTCACAATTGCATTTACGAGCATCTATATACGGATCCCTATTGCCGGAGGGGGCAGTGGGTCGACACCGACTGGGTCCTGAAGAATCTCAATAGCGAGTATAAAGTCATCTTTGTCGGCGATGCGGCCATGGCGCCGACGGAACTGATGAGCAGAGGCGGAAACACCTATGTGGGACTCTACAATGAAATACCAGGCAAGGATTGGCTGATGAGATTTAAAAACCAGTACCCGAAACAAATTTGGCTGAATCCGATCCCGAAGCATGATTGGGAAGACGCCTATGGCAATTTTACGATCCAAAAGATCGGCGAGATTTTTCCCATGTTCGAATTGACTATTGAAGGTATCGAAATGGGTATAAAAAAACTTCTTGTGTCCAGATGATCTGAAAAATTTAAAAAAAAGTGGTGAAGGAAGGCCTTCACCACTTTAATTATTGATGGGATCAGGAAAAATATCGAAATACACCTTTGACCAGGCCGATGATTTTGACATCTCGGACAATAATAGGAGACATTGTTGAATTTTCAGGTTGAAGCCGTATATGGTCCTTTTCCTTGTAAAAGGTTTTTACGGTTGCCTCGCTTTCAAAACCGTCGACCATGGCGACGACGATCTCGCCGTTTGACGCTTCGTTTTGCTGCCTGACAAGGATATAGTCCCCATCATATATGCCTGCTTCAATCATGCTGTCGCCCTTGACGGTAAGCATGAAATGGGTGCCGCTCTTTATATATCTGGCAGGGACCGGAAATGAATCCTCAATGTTCTGATCCGCCAGGATCGGCATTCCGGCAGCTATGCGGCCGACGACCGGGATGTCTACAATGTCGGTCCTGTCCGTCTGATGGACATCCGCGGCTGGCGCGGATTTTGGGCCAGCGGCCGATCCGGCTGACTGGGGATGGTCGAGGATCTCGATCGCTCGCGGCTTGGATGGGTCTTTTCTGATCAGGCCTTTAAGTTCGAGACTTGCGAGATCCTTATGAGCGGTCGAAGTCGATTTGATGCCGAGGGACTGGCACATCTCACGGACTGTTGGGGGATAGCCCTTCTTTTGAGTTTCGCTTTTCATATATTCTAAAATTTTCTTTTCACGCTCGCTCAATTTTAAAACCATGATTTATCCTCCGATTGACTAATATAATAACAGGTACGCATGATCAATGGCGATACCAAACCGCTTCTGTTTAAATAATAGCATGCCGCAACCGGAATGTAAACATATGTTCGCAAAAAGGTGAGGGTCGTTCGGAGAATTTTGCGACACTTTCTCCGTTAATAGGGGAAAATACAAAATAAATAGCAAAACGAGGAGCCGGCCAACTCCTCGTTTTGCTGAATTATGCTGATAACCTGATGTCGATCAGTGATGTGCTGTGTTATTTATGGACGATGTTCCGTTATTTGATCATGTTGTCGACGGAATCGAGAACCTTGTCGAGCATCTTCATTGCTTCTCTCAATTCTTCTTCAGTGATGATCAGCGGCGGAGCCACAAGGATCATATTTTCATGAGAATATGTTGAGAATCCTTCTGCCTTCAGCATGCCGACGATTTTGCCCATGACGCCTTCCTTGTCATTGTTGAACGGTACCAGAGCTTCTCTGGTTTCCTTGCTCTTGACGAGTTCGACGCAGCTGAAAAGGCCGATATATCTGACCTGGCCAACGCAGGCATGTTTTTTGTACATATCTTCGAGCAGTTCGCCGAGGACCTTGCCCTGTTTCTTGACGTTGTCGGCTATATTGAGTTCGTTATAAGCGTCCATCGTCGCGATCGTAGCGGCGCATCCCATTGGATGAGCGCTGTAGGTCAGGCCATTGTACATTTTCTTTTCGTCGAAAATGCTTGCGATCTTCTCAGAAACGATGACGCCGCCGAGAGGAACATAGCCGCAGGTCGCGCCTTTGGCGAAAGTGATCATATCCGGCATGATATTGAAGTTCTGGAATGCGAACATGGTTCCTGTACGATAGAATCCAGCCATGACTTCGTCGCAGACCATCATGATATTGTATTTGTCGCAGAGAGCTCTGACGCCTTCCATGTAGCCTTTAGGAGGAATGTGGATGCCGTTGCTTCCGACAACAGTTTCGAGGAATATGCCTGCTACTGAATCGGGTCCTTCATACTGGATCTGGTTTGTCAGCAGTTCGAGGTAGAAATCCGTGACATCCTGCTCGGAATTGAAGACGCAGGCTTTAGGTGCTCTGTATGGATATGGTCCGTCGAAGTGGACGAATCCTGGAACGCCTGGTTCTGCTATGAATCTTCTTGGCTCGCCTGTCAGGCAGGAGGCTCCGAACGTAGCGCCGTGATAGCTGCGGTACATTGAGAAGATCTTCCATTTTCCTGTTGCGGCTTTGCAGAATTTGATCGCGTTTTCATTGGCTTCAGCGCCGGCATTGACGAAGAATACTTTTCCGCCGACCATACCGGAAGCTTCAACCAATTTCTGAGCGGCTTCCGAACGAACATCGATCGAGTAGCTCGGTGCGATGAAAGGAATCTTGTCCGCCTGATCTTTAATTGCCTGGATCAGTTTCTTGTTGCCGTGGCCGAGGTTGGCGTTGACCAGCTGTGCGGACATATCATAATATTTCTTGCCGTCTTCATCCCAGAAATAGATTCCTTCAGCTTTTGAAATGACAGTCGGGTTTATCTTTTTCTGTGCGCTCCAGGAATACAGGTTGTATTTCATTCCTTGTTCTTTGATGTTTGACATTATTAAGATCCTCCTTATAAATTATAGATCTGTTTATGGACAGGGCACGGAGGCCCTGTCCGGTTGATCAAAAAGTTTCTTATTTGTCGACTTTGTTTCTGATGGCTTCGTCGAACAGTTCTTCGTCTGTCGGCTTGGTGTTTGGGATAGGTCTGTACACGTAGGTGTAGTTGAGCAGATCTTTCCAGGTTACATTATGGGAAACGCTGTTGTGTCCCCATGTGCCGCATCCGAGCGTCATGGACATCGGGATGCCGTTGGTCCATGCGCCGCTGTTGGCAAGACACTGAGGCTGGTTGACGCAGACTCTGCTGACTTTGATCCTTTCGCCGAGAACGTTGACTTTTGCTTCGTCAGTGGTGTGGATGCCGCAGCTGTGGCCAAGGCCTTGGTAATTCAGGATCGCTTCCGTCTGCCTGACGGCATCGTCGAAATCCTTGCATTTTCTGAGTTCAGCAACCGGTGACAGTTTTTCTCCCGTCAATGGGAAATCATTGCCGAAACCGCCGTTTTCTTCAACCATGATCACCTGGGTGCCTTCAGGAACTTCAATGCCAGCAAGTTTTGCAATGGCAACCGCAGACTGTGCGATGATGTGTCTGTTCAGGTTGTGGTTGGCTGGAGTTTCAGGCCAGAGAGTTTTCACGATGGCTTCTTTTTCCGGTGTGTTGTCTTTGATGAAGTATGTGCCTTGCTTCTGCATTGCAGCGACGAAATCATCGTAGCAGCTTTCGAAGCAGATGATGTTGTTTTCGGTCGAGCAGCTGGTCGCGTGGTCGAATGCCTTCGATCTGACGATCATGTCGGCAACAGCGTCAAGATCGGTGGAGCCGTCAACTATTGATACGACGTTTCCGGTACCTACGCCGATGGTTGGCGTGCCGGAGCTGTAAGCGGACCTGACCATTGGCGTTCCGCCAGTGGCAAGGACGAAATCTGCCTGTTTCATCAGTTCGCCGGAGCATTCGATGCTGACATATTCGGGATCGATGGAGATGACCAGATCTTCCGGAGCGCCGAATTTCTTCAGTATTTCACGAATCTTGTCGGTGACCATGGCGTTGACTTTGCTTGCTTTTGGATGTGGAGCAAGGATGACTGAATTTCTTCCCTTGATGGCCATGAGAGCCTTTACGACCGGAGTGGCTTCGCCGTTCGTAACAGGGATGATGGCGCCGATAACGCCCATCGGCCTTGCGTATTTGGTAACGCCGGTTTCTTTATTGTCGTCAACGATACCGACTGATTTCTGGCCCTTCATATCACGATACGTACCCTTGATTTTCGTGTCCATTTTTCCTGCTTTGTGAGCAGGGATACCCATGTTTGATTCAATTGCGAGCGCTTCGCCCGCTGCAGCCTTGAATTCAGGCTTTGTCGTGGCATACGCGATGGCTGCTGTCAATTCGTCTACCTGCTCCTGAGTATAATTGTCGATAACTTCCTGAGCTGCGCGAGCACGCTTGATCAGACCAGCAACGTATTCTGCATAATTGATTGACATGTTTGTAAATCCTCCTTTTACTTCTTGCAACTATAAAATTATTTGACATAATTTTGCCGCCGAAAGATATAACTAGCAATTGGTGTGCCAAAACGCAGGCATACTATGACGAAACAGCGGTCCTATATCTTTTTTAAATTTTATATCCTAGTTATTTCAACGTGTTGAGCGATGCAAGTGAAAAAATTTAATTGTGTCCACAATCTGGATCCGTCAAGAATCAAATAACGGGATAGACAAGAGCGGGGGGGATGGCGCGCATGAAAGGAGGGGATAGATACAATAGTGAATCAAAATAAATAATTAACAAAAGGAACGCGTTGTTTTTAGGGGATTGAGAGGATTTCTCGCCTTGATTCATAAATGTATCGACCGATACTATTCTGTATCGGTCGCGGTTATATTGTACTTCTTTAATTTGCGCACGATCGTAGGCTGGCTTACGCCAAGGGCCTGGGCGATCTGTCTCGTCGTCATATGCCGGCTCGCGGCATTTGCCAGTATATGTTTCTCCGCTTCGTTCAGGGCTTTTTTAAGATCCGTCACATGCGGGATATCTATTTCGCCGGGGGATCGTATGCTTTCGGATATATAGCTCGGCAGGTTCTCCGGCATGATCGTATTGCCCTTGGTCGTTATAACCAGACGCTCTATGATGTTTTCGAGCTCCCGGACATTGCCGGGCCAGGGATATTTGAGCATGGCGACCATCGTGTTGGCGCCGATGGTTTTCGTTTCGTTAAATTTTTGATTATTCTTTTGGAGGAAATGCTTAATAAGTGGGATGATATCCTCCGGACGTTCCCTGAGCGGGGGGATCTGGATTGGGACGACATTGAGCCGATAAAAAAGATCCTCCCTGAATTTTCCTTCCTGGACGCGGGTCTTGAGATCCCTGTTGGTGGCCGAGATGATCCTGACGTCCACCGGAATGTTGACGACGCCGCCAACGCGCTGGATCTCCTTCTCCTGTATGACTTGGAGTATTTTGACCTGAAGGTTCAGCGGAAGCTCCGAAATCTCGTCCAGAAAGATCGTTCCGTTATTTGCGACCTCGAAGAGCCCTTTCTTGCCATCTTTTCTGGAACCGGTGAACGCGCCGCTTTCATAGCCAAAAAGTTCTGATTCGAGAAGGTTTTCGGGAATTGCTCCGCAGTTGATTTTCACATAAGGATGGCTTGAACGGCTTCCTGTCTCATGGAGCAGCCTTGCAATGATCCCTTTGCCGGAGCCGGACTCGCCGGATATCAAAATGGTCGAATCAAGATCCGCAAGCCTTTCCACAAGCTGGAGCACATTGATCATCGCCGGGCTGTTCGCGATGATATCGCCATAGAATGATTTATCGCGGTTCTTGAGTTCGAAAAGGTTCGATTCCATATCCTCGAGCCTGTTTTTTAGATTGACGAGCTCCGTAATGTCCCTGGACGTGGAAATGACCTTCTTCAAATGATTGTTCTTGTCGAATATGGGCGTGCCGGTGCTGAGGATCCTCTTGCCGTCCTTGTTTTTATGGACGATGTTCACTTCCTTGTTCTGTTCAAGCACAAGGCGGGCGACCGATGGCGTGAAAATGCCTTCGGATTCGAGGTAGGTGATATTCTTGCCGATGACATCTTTTCTTCTGATTTTATAAAGATCTTCGCAAGCCTTGTTGATCCACATCGTATTGCCGTTTTCGTCATCAATGAAAATGGCGTCGTTGATGCTGTCGAGGATCGCTATGAGCTCCTCGGGCAGGAAAAGGGAAATCAGGTTGTCGGAAATGGTCTTTTGCATTGGCGCCTCCGCGATAATTCTTGATATGTCAATTATATAGGCTTATAATAATCCCTGCAATACTTTGGGCAAGTATACATGGCCGATGGGCAGGGTATGCCGCGAGCCGCCGTTACTGAAGTCTTCGTATCTGTCAGGAATAAAATAACTATTGACAGATAGATGCATCGATGCTATCGTATTACGTGCAGTAATAAAGAAGAAGTCATCCGCTTCTCACCTTATGGCTTACGTCGATAAGGTCAATATGAACAAAAGATATCGGATCCATCGGATCCTGGTCGTCAGTTTGTTATGAAGCGGGTAGATTTTATCCGCTTTTAATATTTTTAGGGGGGTGCCAGACATTAGCAAGGAAAGTCTTATTAACGAAGAGATTCGCGAAAAAGAGATCAGAGTTATTGACAATGACGGAACTCAGCTCGGAGTGATCAGTACGGAAAAAGCGCTGCAGATCGCCCTGGATAAGAAGCTTGACTTGGTCATGATCGCGCCGACAGCCAACCCGCCTGTCTGCAAGATCCTTGATTACGGCAAATATCGATATGAGTTGCAGAAAAAGGAAAAAGAAGCCAAGAAAAAGCAGAAGATAACCCAGATCAAGGAAATAAGACTGAGCCCATCGATCGAAGAACACGACCTTGTGGTCAAAGCCACCAACGCGGTAAAATTCCTGAAAGATGGAGACAAGGTGAAAGTCAGTCTTCGGTTCAAGGGACGTGAAAGAGACTATGCAAATGTCGGATATAAAGTCATGGAAAAATTCGCGGATTTCGCCTCCGAGGTCGGATCTGTCGAGAAGAAGCCTGAATTTGAAGGCAGAAGCATGATCATGATATTATCGCCTAAAAGTTGATCAAAGCAGAATTTTTATACAGGAGGAACCATAAATGCCAAAGATGAAATCCCATAGAGGAGCCATGAAACGATTCAGACTTACTGCCAGCGGAAAAGTCAAGCGTAACAAGGCGTACAAAAGCCATATTCTTACTAAGAAGACCGCAAAGAGAAAAAGAGGGCTGAGACAGGCGACTTATCTCACAAGCGCGGACCACAGAAGAATCAAATCAGTGATGAACGTATAGAGGAGGTAAGAAGAAATGGCAAGAGTTAAAAAAGCATTGAATGCAAAGAAAAAGCATAAGAAAATATTGAAACTGTCCAAAGGATTCTACGGACTGAAGAGCAAGGTGTTCAGGGCGGCCAATCCGGCGGTCATGAGATCCCTCCGTTCCGCTTATATAGGCAGAAAAATGAAGAAGCGCGAATTCCGCGCCATGTGGATCGCCAGGATAAGCGCGGCGGCCAGAATGAACGGGATATCCTACAGCAAGCTGATGAACGGACTGAAAGTCTCCGGAATCGACATCAACAGGAAGATGCTCTCCGAAATGGCGATCCACGATCCTGCCGGATTCACGTCGCTTGCGGAAACCGCCAAAAAACAGCTCAACATCAAATAAATCAGCGATATGCAAAACCAGAGCCGCCGGCAAGGCGGCTCTTGCTTTTTTACGGATTTAGCCTGGACAGGCCGGAATATTTGAAATGGGCCCACAAGTAAAAAGTGTTGCGAAAATTACAATATATAGTAAAATCAAGTCAGGGCAATGCAATATACAGTTTGCGATTTTGAGTTATTGGAGGGCTGCCAAATATGAAATGTCCATTTTGCGAGAATGTCGACACCAGGGTGATTGATTCCAGACCGACGGAAGAAGGCTATGCGATCAGGCGCAGAAGGGAATGCGACAATTGCCGGAAACGGTTCACGACCTATGAAAAAGTTGAAGAGATACCATTCATGGTCATAAAAAAAGATGGCAGCCGTGAAGCGTTCGATCGCGGAAAAGTTGTGAACGGAATCATCAAGGCATGCCAGAAAAGGCCGGTGTCAATATCGTCCATCGAAAACATCGTCGACGAGATCGAAAGAGGCCTTAACAATATGATGGAAAAAGAGATCGAAAGCAAGATCATCGGCGAAGTCATCATGGAGCATCTGAAAGAGCTGGACGAAGTGGCTTATGTCCGTTTTGCCTCGGTATACAGGCAGTTCAAGGACGTCAACACCTTTGTGTCAGAAATCGAAAAACTGTTGCATAATGAAAAAGGCAGGAAATAATGGGTTTGGACAAGGCTGGCGTTTTTAAAAGAAAGAGAGCGGAGAACGGCGTAGAATATTTATATATACCGGATATGGACGACACTGGACTGGCCAGGACATTTTTTACGACAAGGATAGGCGGTGTCAGCGCCGGTCCATATGAATCGCTTAATTTCGGGAAATACACCGATGACGATCCGGGGAACATCATCATAAATCGAAAGAGAGTGTTCGATGCGCTTGATGTCAGCGATCCTGTCATGATATTTCCAAGGCAGGTCCATGGCGATGCTGTCGCATGCATTGAACGGGACGAGATCAGAGGACGAAGCAATATCACCATAGAAAATACGGATGCGGTGATCACAAATCTAAAACATGTGATCCTGACCACGGTCCATGCCGATTGCCTGCCTGTGTATCTGGCGGACCTGGACAACGGCGTCATTGGGCTGGCGCATGCGGGCTGGCGCGGTACACGGGATAGCATCACGATCAAGACGGTCGATCGCATGGTTCGGATGCTGGGAGCAAAACGAGACCGCATAAAAGCTGTGGTCGGTCCCGGTGTGTCAGTCTGCTGCTTCGAGGTCGGCAGGGAAGTGTATGAAGCCTTCGCGCAAAGATTCGACTATATCGATGATTATTCCCGGGAAAATAAAAACGGCAAATTCATGCTCGACCTTAAATCGATCAATAAAAGGCAGCTTGAAGAGGCCGGGGTCGAAGGCGTCCAGGTGACGGACTACTGCACGAGCTGCGACAGCGAGCTTTTTTTCTCCCACAGGCGCGACAATGGAGTCACCGGACGCATGGGCGCCGGCATCAGCCTTCTATAAAACAGGAAAGGTCACGTGAATAATGGATAAAATCAGGATAGCAATCGACGGACCTTCGGGAGCAGGAAAAAGCACTGTAGCCAAGGCGGTCGCAAAAAGAATGAATATCGATTATATAGATACAGGAGCAATGTACAGGGCGGTGGCCTATAAGATCGTCAAGCTCGGCATCGACCCTTCCGATCCGATCCGAATGAAAGAAATGCTTGAGGGAACCGATATCGATTTTTCCGGCGGCAATGTGATATTGGATGGCGAGATCGCCAACGGGCTGATAAGGACAGAAGAAATCTCAAGGATGGCGTCGGAGGTTTCGGCTATTCAGGATGTGCGTGACAAGCTCGTCGCGCTCCAGCGCAGGATGGGGGAGGAAAAGAGCGTCGTGATGGACGGCAGGGATATCGGGACCAATGTCCTTAAGGATGCGGAGTATAAGTTTTTTCTTACTGCAGCGCCTGAGGAGCGGGCGCGCAGGAGATGGCTCGAGCTGGCGGAAAAAGGCGAAAAAGTCGAATTTCAACAGGTCCTTGACGATATCATTGACAGGGACCTGAATGATTCCTCCAGGGAGCTGAATCCCCTCAAGCAGGCAGAAGACGCGATCGTCATCGATTCGACCGGGAAAAATGCCGAAGAAACAGCTCTGGAGGTATTGAGGCATATAAAATGAAAAGCACGATAAAGGATGTGGCGAATCTGGCAGGCGTTTCGATCGCCACCGTATCCCGGGTGATAACCGGAAAGTCGCCTGTCAGGAAAGATATCAAGAACAGGGTCCTTGAAGCGGCCGCCGCTTTGGATTACAGGCCGAATCTGGCCGCTCGCAATCTGGTGACGCGCATCAACAGGACGATCGGCGTTATCGTGTCGGATCTTTCGAACTCATTCACCGGCGAGATCCTTAACGGCATCGAAGAGATGTGCCAGCAGTTGAATTATGATGTCCTCGTATCCAGCACAGGCGGCGATATCAAGAAGGAAGTGCAGTCTCTGGAGCGCTTTGAGGGTAAACAGATAGAAGGACTGATCCTGATTCCGTGGAAGCTCCATGCGGAAACGGTGGAAAAGATCAATTCGATGTCGACTTACATCGTTATGGTCAACAGGAACAACAGCAAGTTAAAGGTCCCAACCATCGCGATCGATAATTACAAGGCTTCTTACCAGATGACAAATTACCTCATCGGAAAAGGGCATAAGAAGATCGGTTTCATAAGAAACAGCGTCGATGTGGATTTTTTTGGTCTTGACCAATATCGAGGATACAAGAAAGCCATGACGGACCATATGCTGGAAGTGGATCAGCGCTATGTCAAATATGGCGACTTCAGCATGGAAAACAGTTATATGATCGTCAAGAACTTCATTGCAGACAAGGACGTTCCGACGGCGATTTTCGCCACGAGCGACATCATGGCCATAGGGGCGATAAACGCGCTGCGGGATAACGGCTACAGCGTGCCGGGGGACGTATCGGTCGTCGGTTTCAACAATGTCAAGATGGCCTCGCTTTATAGACCAAGGCTGACGGTTATCCATCAGCCGCTGTATTCCATAGGCACTGTAGCGGTGAAAATGATCGCCAACAAGAAAGATTACATTCAAACAGAGGAAAACAGAGTTGTCATCATGCCCCATAAGCTCATCGAACGCGAGAGCTGCGGACCGGTGAACCCCAATATGAAACAGCCTCCTGCCCCCAGAATCTGGGGAGAGGAGACTATTGAATAATTTTACAGTTCGTGCATGAAAAGGCCGCTGCCTAATTTGGGCTCAAACCAGGTCGATTTGGGCGGCATCACCTGATCCCGGTCGGATACCGCCAGAAGATCGGCGATGGATACGGGATAAAGGGCGAAAGCCACAGTCATGTCAGCGCCGACCCTTCTTTCAAGTTCCTTCAGGCCCCGGATGCCTCCGATGAAATCGATCCGCTTATCCATCCTTGGATCTTCGATCCCGAGTATGGGACCCAGCAGCAGATCCTGAAGGATCGAGACGTCCAGCGATTTAATGACGTCTCCTTCGTCGAATTTTGCTGGATCCGGCTCAAGCTTGTACCATTTTTTATCGAGGTACATGCCGAAACTATGTTTGTATTCGGGCTTGTACGGACCTTCCGGCATTTCCTCCACCGAAAAGACTTTGCCGACTTCGACCAGAAATTCGGCTTCGCTCATTCCATTCAAATCCTTGACGACACGGTTGTAATCGAATATCTTGAGATCGCTGTCCGGGAAAATGACTGCCATGAAATAGTTGAATTCTTCGTCTCCCGTGTAACCCGGATTCATTTCCCGTCTCTTTTGTCCGACTTTCACTGCTGAAGCCGTCCTGTGATGGCCGTCGGCGATATACAATTCGCCGACCTTTGAAAACAGTTCGGTGATCCTGGCGATCGCGGCGTCGTCGTTCAACACCCAGAGTATGTGCTGGATGCCGTCGGAAGTGGTGATATCGTTTTGCGGATTGTGCTTCGATATCCAGCTGTTGATGATCGCCCGCATCTCGGGAATATCCCTGTAAGTAAGGAAAACAGGCTCGGTGTTCGCGTTGCAGACATCGAAGTGCCTGATCCTGTCAAGTTCCTTCTCATAACGGGTATATTCATGTTTCTTTATGACATTTGCCAGGTAATCATCGATCGATGCGCATGCGACAAGGCCGGTCTGTATGCGGCCGTCCATGACCTGGGCATAGATGTAATACATCGGCTTGTCATCGCGTTTGAATACGCCGCTGCTGAGGAAGGATTCAAAATTTTCTCTCGCTTTCTTGTAGACCGAATCGTCATAAGGATCGGCAATTTCAGGGAGATCTATTTCCGAGCGGCAGATGTGAAGGAAACTGTAAGGGTTATCCTGAGCCATATCTGCTGCTTCATTTCTATTCATGACGTCATAAGGCAGGGAAATCACGCTCTCGGCGAATTCCGCCGCCGGCCTGACGGCTTGAAATGGACGAATTACAGCCATAATGCACCTCCAATTTTTTCATCATTGTACCACATTGATTTTACCTTTACCACAGTATATTATTAAAAATGTTGAAACGGCATGGATGAAGACGTTTCATTCAAGCGCGGCGTCGACGCGGATCCGGGGGTCTGCGCGGGCCGATTGCCGACGCTATATTTAACTTGTAAAGAGCCCGGCCGAATGATAAAATATGATACATGCTGTGGCAGGAGGATCAAGTGGAAAAATCGTTGATTTTAGCTTCTTCTTCACCAAGAAGAATTGCAATAATGAGGCGCAGCGGCATCGAACCGGTCATTGTTCCGCCTGAAGCGGATGAAACACTGCCCTATGATGTCGAAGCCAGCCTGGCGGCGATGTACCTGGCCCTTAAGAAGGGACTCTCCGTCGAAAAGCGATGCGGCACCGGCATTATCATTGCAGCCGACACGATCGTTTACAAAGATCGGATCATCGGCAAACCAGCCGATGATGAGGACGCTTTCAATATTCTGATGAGCCTTGACGGCGGATGGCATGATGTGATAACGGGTGTCGCACTCATCGAAGCCGCTTCGCCGAGGCGAAAGGTTTTCAGTGTCAGGACCAGAGTGTTCTTCAAAGCCAGCGGCGAAGAAGCCATCAGAGCGTACATAGCCTCCGGCGAACCGCGAGATAAAGCGGGGGCGTATGCGATCCAGGGCGAAGGCAAACAGCTCGTCGATTATATTGAAGGAGATTACGACAATGTGGTCGGCTTTCCATGGTCAAGGATAGAAAAGGAGCTCAGGGGATTCGGAGCAGAAATTTAGAGAAAAGCGATGCGCATCCGCCGATCAGGATAGAAAAAGCGCCACTTATAAAGGAACTGCCAGACAGCGAACGGCCGAGGGAGAGGCTTGCCCGGCAGGGAGAGAAGAGTCTTACCAATGCGGAATTGCTGGCTGTATTGATCGGTAGCGGCACCAGGGATCATTCGGCGGTCATGCTGGCAAGCAGGCTGCTTGCGATGGATGAGAGGGGTCTTTTATACCTTTCGGAATGCACGCTTGAAGATTTAAAAGAAGTCAAAGGGATCGGCAGCGCAAAAGCTAGCCGTATTCTTTGCGCCATCGAGCTGGGAAGAAGACTGTCGTCCCAGCCGCGCGGCAAAACGGTCAGCGTCGGGTCGCCCGCCGATGTATCGCAGCTTTTCATGGAAGAAATGCGACACTTGAAGAAAGAGCATTTCAAGGTCCTGCTGCTTAATACGAAGAATGAGATCATTACGATCGACGAAGTGTCAGTCGGGAATCTGAACAGCGCCATCGTCCATCCGAGGGAAGTTTTTGTCAAAGCAGTAAAGAAAAGCGCTTCCTCGGTGATATTGGTCCACAATCATCCCAGCGGCAATCCCCAGCCCAGCCGGGAAGACACGGACCTGACCGCCAGGCTTGTCGAATCGGGACGGATTTTGGGGATCGAAGTCCTGGATCATATAGTGATCGGGGATGGGGTATTTGTCAGTTTCAAAGATAAGATGCTCATGTAGAAGGCTGAGACTGCGCAAGCGGCGTCTGATGCAGTTTAAAGGGGAAGGAGATAACCATGTGCCTGAGTTTATTTGTTCATGATGTTGGAATCGATCTGGGGACAGCGAACACGCTCATATATTTTAAGGGAAAAGGGATCATACTCGATGAGCCGTCGGTGATCGCAGTCGATGAATATACAAAGGAGATCAAGGCCACCGGAAAGGAAGCCAAGGAGATGGCGGGGCGCGCCCCCGGCAACATCCGAGTGGTCCGGCCTCTACAGGACGGCGTAATATCGGACTTTGGCATGACCCAGGCGATGCTGAAGGATTTCCTGCGAAAGGCGATCCCGTCCAAATCGATTTTCACGAGGACACGGATCGTCGTCGGCGTGCCATCGGGTGTCACAGAGGTTGAAAAGAGGGCTGTCCAGGAGGTCGTGCACCAAATGGGCGCAAAGGATATATTCATCATGGATGAGCCAATGGCAGCTGCCATTGGATCCGGTCTCGAGGTGGACCATCCGGCGGGCTGCATGGTCGCGGACATCGGCGGTGGAACGTCGGATATCGCCATCATCTCCCTTGGCGGGATAGTCACAAGCACCTCGATCCGCATAGCGGGCGACAAGATGGATGAAGCGATAATACAATATATGCGCAAGAGCTACAATCTTCTGATCGGCGAAAAAACAGCGGAAGAGATCAAGATGAAGATCGGCTGTGTCTCCCATAATGCGTTTGAAGAAACGGAAAAAGCGACAATGGATGTCAAAGGCCGGGACTTGGTGAGCGGTCTGCCCAAAATGATCACGATCAGTTCGATCGATACGATGAAAGCTCTGGAGGAACCGGTCGACGCCATCGTGGAAGCAATCAAGGCCACTTTGGAAAAAGCGCCGCCGGAGATCTCGTCCGATATCCTGAACAGCGGCATGGTATTAACAGGGGGAGGCGCACTGCTCAAGGGATTGGACAAGCTGATCGCCCAGGAGACTGGAATGCAAGTTATCGTCGCAGAAAAACCGCTTGAAGCGGTTGCCCTGGGAACGGGAATGAGTCTTGTCAGCATTGAAAGGGTCAAACGATATGTCAACAGCAGGAAACAGTTTTAAACCGGATATTTGGCAGAATTGCCGGAGGTCATATCGATGAAATGGATCAGGGAGCACATCCGGCTTATTTCGATAATGTCAGTCGTTCTGATCCTGCTGATCGGGATGATCGTTTCATATACGGCATCGGGCAATATGGCGGCACTGAGCAAAGTCACGGCCGGAGGGCTTACTGCCGTTCAAGGGCCTGTAACGAATCTGGGCAACAGGATCGCCGGGGGTATATCGTCGCTTTTCTCGTTTGTCACGATCAAGAAAGAAAATACTGAACTCAAGACGGAAGTCTCCGAGCTCAACCGCAAAATAATTTCCCTGCAGCTCGATAAAGCAGAGCTTGAAGAGCTGAGGACGTTGAAAAGCGCGCTGAATTACCAGGGCCTGGCAGTGGGTTACGACTATGTGACGGCAGATGTCGCCGCGCTTGACGATTCAGACCAGTTCAACATCTTCACGATAAACGCAGGAAGCGATCAGGGAATTGCAGTCGATTCGGTCGTGCTGGACGGAGACGGTCTGGTCGGGCATGTATACTCCGTCGGCGGCAACTGGGCGAAAGTCATTTCAGTAATTGACGAAAACAATTCCGTCAGTTTCAGGGTCTTCCGCGATGTCTCACTACTCGGGATATTGTCCGGCGACGGTAAAGGCGGGCTCAATGGCTATATGCTAAATTCGAATGCATCGGTCATAGAAGGGGATCTGCTGATCACATCAGGCCTCGGTTTTTATCCAGCCGGCGTGCCCATCGGAAAAGTCACCAAAATCGAATGGCAGAACGACCAGCTGATCAAGGCCGTTACGATCGACCCCAGCGTAAACTTCAAAGATATCCAGAAAGTGGTCGTTGCGACTCCGCAGGCTTCTGCGGAACAAGTCCCATTAGAATGAGTCCAACCAAATATATTTGACTCGGAGGCGACATGAAATACAGATATGGTTTTGCGGCGTTCCTGACGGCTTTCATCATCCAGACGACCCTCATCCATCATATGGCGATACTGGATGTGGCGCCGAATCTTATACTGATACTTGTGATTGCGTTTTCTTTTCTGTTTGACGAGAAGCACGGCATCGTTTTCGGCATACTGTTCGGCCTTTTGCAGGATGTTTTTTTCGCGCCTGTCATCGGCATCAGCGCCCTTTGCTATTTTTTGGTTTCCCTGGGTATCGGAGAAGTCAGACGCTACTTGTATAGGGACAACATCCTGTCGGTGGCTTTCATCGCTTTCGGAGGAACACTTGGTTATTATGTGCTTTTCTGGATATTGTCCGCGATGTTCGGCAGTATTTATCAAATAACTTCGCTTCTTGGGAGACTGCCTTTAGAAATGCTCCTGAATATGATGATCCTGATGGTCGTATATTGGTTTATAGTCAGGAAAGTCATCAAATATCGCGGCTTTAAGTACATGTAGGTATTATTATGAATAAATGGCTGGCATCCAGAAATAATCAGATATTGCTCATAATCCTGTTCCTGATGATCATGCTGCTGTTCAGGCTGTTCACCCTGACTGTCGTTCAGGGCCAGGAATGGGCGAGCGCTTCCCAAAACATGAGTGTGAAGAATATTTACACCGTCGCGCCGAGAGGGGAAATAAAGGACAGGTATGGCCGGCTTCTGGCTGGGAACGTGCCCAGTTTCACTGTGCAGCTCAATGCCAGCAATCTTGACGATTCCAGCACGAACAAGCTGGCGCTGGATCTTCTCAAGACGCTTGAGTCAAATGGCGACAGCTACATCGACAATTTTCCGATAATAATCGAAAACGGAAAATTCTATTATACCTATCAGAAAGCCATCGAGGATTACCTGATTGCGCAGGGCATACCCTCTAATTTCACTGCCGAGCAGGCGTTTGATGAAATCAGGAGGCGTCAGAATATCGATCCCGGTGTCGACAAATATCAGGCTCAGGCGGAGATGCAGACTGTTTATAACATTTTCCCGCCTATCTCCGTCAAAAATATGAAGTATCTTGAAGATCTGAACAAGGAAAGCTTTTTGCAGAAATTCAACCTTTCTGTTGATCTGACCGCTGAAGAGGCTTTTTATGCATTGATGAAAAAATATAAAATCGAATCGGATGTATCACTCGCGGATGCCAGGAAAATATTGGTCGTCCGTGATGAACTGGCGTCGCTGGGCTATAAAAGCTATTTGCCCGCCAAGATCGCACAGGGTGTCTCGGATAAGACGATCATCACCATAGAAGAGCGCAGCATGGATTTTCCCGGCGTCGAAATAGTTGCCGAGTCCGTCAGATATTATCCGAATGGATCGGTCGCCGCGCATGTGCTCGGCTATCTTGGACAGATATCCGAGAGCGAGAAGTCCTACTATGTCGATGAGCTTGGGTACAACGCCAATGATATGGTCGGCAAGGAAGGTCTTGAAAAGGCATATGAGAATACGCTGAAGGGCCAGGACGGCACTAAAAGCGTCGAAGTCAATGCCTTTGGCAAGCTGGTAAGGGTCATAGACGAAACGCCGGCGCAGCAGGGCAGGGATATTTATCTGACGATCGACCTGGAACTGCAAAAAACCGCTGAATCAGCCCTGACCCAGGCCCTGAAGGAGATCAGCGTCGGCGGTACGTTTGAAAGCGAGTATGGAGACTATAATTACAGCAAGACATTCAGCAATGCGAATGTCGGCGCTGTGGTCGCGCTCGATGTCGACACGGGAGACGTTCTGGCTTCAGCCAGCTATCCGGCATATGATCCGAATCTGTTCGCGACGGGCATAAAAAAAGAAGATTGGAACGCTCTGCAGGGCCAGAACCTGCGCGATCCGCTGTCGCCCCTGCCGCTTTTCAACGTGGCGATGAGGACCGCGGTCCAGCCGGGATCCATTTTCAAAATGGTGGTTGGAACTGCTGCCATGGCCAGCGGCCTTGATCCGGACAAAAAGCTTTATGACGGTGGAGCCGTCGTTCTCGGGAATAAATCCTACGGCTGCGCATTATGGAACTCCAGGCATGCCAGCCATGGATATGTCAATCTGATGGAAGCGCTGGAGGTTTCGTGCAACTATTATTTCTTCGACATTGGCACCGGATACGATTTCAACAGGAAACAATCCCTCGGATTCAAGGAACCGATGACGATCAAGAAGATCATGGACTATTCAAAACAATATGGGCTCGGTATCGCGACCGGCGTTGAAATACCGGAAACAGTTGTGGAAGTGCCCAGTGAAGCTCGAAAACTGGAGCAAACCAAGGCCTATCTCAGGAATGTTCTGCTTACTCGATCAAAGCTGTATTTTGAGCCATCGGTCGTTTCGGATAAGAATAAATTGAGTGAGAACATCAATACGATCGTCAGCTGGACAGACGAAAACCCGTCAAGGAACGAGATCCTCAAACGAATGGAAGATGTTGGCGTACTTGACGATATGATCGTCACAGTAACGGATCTTTGCAAATACACCTATTTCAACCAGGCAAAATGGACGACTGGAGATGAACTGAACATTTCCATAGGCCAGGGCGAAAACGCCTACACTCCTTTGCAGATGGCGAACTATGTGGCGACGATCGCCAACGGCGGCACGCTCAACAAGGTGAGCCTGATAAAAGGGATCGAAGGTCAGGGCCTGATCGAAAAGCCCGCAGGTAAAAAGGTCGACGCCGATCCTTCGGCATTCGAAGCGCTGAAGGAAGGCATGCGTCTTGTAGCGTCGGGCCCCAGAGGAACCGGCAGGGGCGTATTCAGCAACATGCCAGTAGAAGTGGGCGCGAAGACAGGCACGGCGCAGAGAAGCGGAAAAGTAAATCCGCCGGATGAAGTCGAATACATTAAGAAATATCTGTCAAGGATCGACTATAGATTGAAATTTCCAGATGTCGAGAAGGAAATGCTCAGGCTGATGGAAGAGTATCCAGAGATCTACTCATCGAAAAACACTGCCGTCAGGCAGGCCGTTATAAATTTGAGCGACGGCAAGGTGACATATGCAAAGATCGACGCGTTCAAGAGCGAATATGACAACTTTGCCTGGGTCGTCTGCTTCGCACCGGTGGAGGATCCCAAAATCGCAGTCGCCGTATTGATTTTCCAGGGCGGCAGCGGCGGATACGCGGGACCTGTTGCGAAAGAGATCATCGCTAAATATATGGAGCTTGAAAAAGTCTACACTGATTACAGCACAGGCACGCAGATGCTGCAATAGTGCCGCTGCAAGGCATTGAGGAGGATGTGACATGGGAGAGGCAATAGCAATTGTATCCGGAAAAGGTGGCGTCGGTAAGACCATGTTTGCCGCCAATCTTGGGGGTACGCTGGCGCTTAAAGGCAAGAGGGTCGTTTTGATAGATATGGACATGGGTCTTCGCAACCTGGATCTTTTCATGGGGCTGGAAAACAGAGTGGTCTACGATGTCGCGGACGTGCTGTCAGGCGTATGCAGGATCAGGCAGGCGATGATCAGAGACCGGAGATTCCCGGAGCTGTATGTTATTGCCGCGCCGCAAAACAGGGAAAAAGCAGAGATAACCCCTTTGCATCTGAAAGTGCTCTGCGCAAAGCTGAAAAGCAGATTCGACTATGTGATCCTGGACAGTCCGGCCGGCATCGAGGATGGCTTTCTCAACACTGTGGCCGGCGCAGATAAAGCGATCATTGTCACGACGCCGGAATATGCGGCGATCAGGGATGCGGACAAAGTCGACAAAGTGCTGGAAGAAAACGGCATATCTACCCGTAAGATCGTCATTAATAAACTCAAAGGCGATCTGATGAATTCCGGTCTGATGCCGCGCATATCAGAACTTGCGTCCATGCTTCGCGTTGAAATAATCGGTCTTATTCAGGAAGACGACAATATCCATATCGCGGCAAACAACGGAACGCCGATCGTGCTGAAACGAGGCACTTACATCCAAGAGAACTTTGACAAGATCGCAGCCAGAATCTAACGGACTTTATCTGAGAATTTGACATCAGAAGTTGATGACCTTGCTTCGGATACCGACATTGAGAACGAGGCCAAGGGCGATCATGTTTGTCAGCACCGAGCTCCCGCCATAACTGATAAAAGGCAGCGTGATGCCGGTTACCGGCATGATTCCCATAGTCATGGCGATATTCTCAAAAATTTGAAAGGCAAACATTGCGAGAATGCCGATGACGATCAGGGAACCATAAAGGTCCTTGGCGTTGTCGGCAATTTTTACAAGTCTGTAAAGGAATATAGTATAGAGGCCGACAATCAGGGCGCCTCCGATAAATCCCAGCTCCTCAACAATAACGGAGAATATGAAATCGGACTCCTGCACGGGCAGGAACTTCAGCGACTTTTGCGTTCCCTCGAACAGGCCCTTTCCAAGCAGGCCGCCGGAGCCGATAGCGACCTTCGAATTCCATACCTGATAATTTCCTGGCAACGAAAGGTTTTCGGGATTAAGAAATGCATCGATCCGGTCTTTCTGATGTGATTCCATGAATCTATATATGATCGGCATCGCCAGGATTCCTGCACCCGCAATCTGGGCAAAAAGCTTGTATTTAACGCCTGCCGCATATATCATGACCGCAGCGATGACAAATAGAACGACGGCATTGCCGAGATCGGGTTCGATGAGTATCATCAGGACGAGGGGCATGAAATAAAGCCCGGCCATCACGATGCCTTTGAACGTCATGAGGGCGTCGCGCCTTCGCGTAAGATAGTTTGAGAAGCACAGGATGAATGTGATCTTGACTATTTCCGATGGCTGGAAATCCAGTGGGCCAAGGTTGATCCAGCCGTGGGCCCCGAATTGTTCCTTCCCGAGTCCAGGGATATAAACGGCAATAAGAAGCGCGATGGAACCGAGATACAAAATGCGTTCCATGCTTTCGAACGTTTTATAATCGATCAGCAGCACGACGATGATCGCCACCGCTCCAAGCAGGTACGCTATCAGCTGTACGGTGATGTCGCGTGTTATCTGAAAGCCCTGGTCATAGGATGTGCTTCCTATGATCAACACGCTGATGGCGGCGAATGCCACCGGCAGTATAAGCAGCGTTTTATCTATATTTTTCAACAGGTCTCGGAAGTAGTTCATTTTATCGGAACCTCATTTAATCTTGACAATGTCACAGAATTTATTATAATATAACGTATGTAACTGTATCAACATATAATTATAGTAATGCTTTAATGTAACATGGAAGATCATTTGATTTCAAGCTTAAAAGGCTATTCGGGATAGAGATTCGAATAAAAATTTAATAAGGAGGTGCATTCCTATCAGTTGGATGATAATTGTCCCAGTCTCGGTCGTTGTTTTACTAATTGGGATTCTGACAGGATATATACTGCGCAAGAGCTTAGGGGAAAAGGCGATCGGCAGTGCGGAACAAATAGCGAAAAACATTGTACTGGACGCGGAAAATAAAGCAGAAACATTGAAAAAGGAAATAGCGATCGAAGCAAAGGAAGAAGCTCACCGCATGCGAAGTGAGATCGAACGCGAAATCAGAGACAGAAGGGCAGAAATACAAAAGAGTGAGAAAAGACTCATTCAAAAAGAAGAAATAATCGACAAAAAAACCGAAAACATCGAGAAAAAAGAAGAAAGCATTACAAACAAGGAACAGATACTAATCAACAAGGAACAGGAACTGAACGGCTTCATCAGCAAGCAGATCCATGAACTTGAAAGAATTTCAGGATATACAGTCGAGGAAGCCAAAGCGCTGCTCCTATCGAATGTCGAAAAGGAGATCCGTCAGGAAGCCTCGATCCTGATCAAAGATATCGAAAGCAAAGCTAAGGAAGAAGGCGAAAAGAAGGCCAAGGAAATCATCACCGGAGCGATCCAGAGATGTGCGGCGGATCATATTGCCGAGAGCACTGTTTCTGTCGTTCCGCTGCCAAATGATGAAATGAAGGGCAGGATCATCGGCAGGGAAGGCAGAAATATCAGAGCGATCGAAACTTTGACCGGCATTGACCTGATCATCGACGATACACCGGAAGCAGTCATATTATCAGGATTTGATCCGGTAAGGCGTGAAATAGCCAGACTCACTTTGGAAAAACTCATCGTTGATGGCAGGATCCATCCTGCGCGCATCGAAGAGACTGTCGAAAAATCGGAAAAAGAAGTAAACAATACAATTAAAGAAGCTGGCGAGCAGGCCATTTTCGAGGTAGGGATCTATAATCTGCATCCTGAACTCGTAAGATTGCTCGGCCGACTGAAGTACAGAACCAGTTATGGACAGAACGTGCTGAAGCATTCCATCGAAGTGGCTCATCTGGCTGGACTGATGGCTTCGGAACTGGGCCTTGATCCCAAGATAGCAAAGAGAGCCGGCCTGCTCCATGATATCGGCAAGGCGGTCGACCATGAAGTGGAAGGTACCCACGTCGAGATCGGCATCGATCTGTTGAGGAAGTACAAAGAATCCGAAGTCATCGTTGACGGTATGGCTGCCCATCACGGCGACTATGAGCCAAAGAGCCTGGAAGCGATACTGATCACCGCAGCGGACGCACTTTCTGCGGCGAGGCCGGGCGCACGGCGCGAAACTCTGGAGACATACATCAAGAGGCTTCAGAAACTTGAAGAAATCGCCAATACGACGCCAGGTGTCGAAAAATCCTTTGCAATACAAGCCGGTAGAGAAATCAGGATCATCGCAAGACCTGAAGAGGTATCTGACGCCGAGCTCGTATTCCTTGCACGCGATATCAGCAAGAGGATCGAAAGCGAACTGGATTATCCGGGCCAGATCAAGGTCAATGTCATTCGTGAAACCCGGGCGACGGAATATGCAAAATAAAATTGCCTGAGTGGCTGCAAAAATGCAATAAAAGTTTTAACAGAAAAGAGGCCATAGCCTCTTTTCTTCAAGTAATGGGTAAAGACAGGCGGATTCATGATTTATTTGGATAATAGCGCTACAACAAGACCATATGATGAAGTGCGCGGCGAGATGACCGCATGCATGGACGTTGATTTCGGCAATCCATCTTCTTTACATCGCATGGGCATTGCAGCAGAAAAAAAAGTCAGAGGAGCAAGGCGAACGCTGGCGATGCAGCTCGGCGCCGACGACAACGAGATCCTGTTCACTTCCGGCGGAACAGAAGCTGATAACATGGCGATATTCGGTATCGCCCAGTCGATGAAGCGAAGAGGCAACCGGATCATAACATCCTCCATTGAACACCCGGCGGTGCTGGAAGCCTGCCGGAAACTGTCATCGATGGGATTCGAGATCATCTTGGCCGGTGTGGATGAAAAGGGATTAGTAGATGTTGAGGAAATCGCCCATCATATTAATGAAAAGACGATCATGATATCCATAATGCATGTCAACAACGAATTGGGAACGATCCAGCCGCTGGAAGCGATCGGCCGGCTGGCAGGGCGGCATGAAAACATCTGCTTCCACAGCGACGCCGTCCAGTCCTTCGGCAAGCTATCCCTGGCGCCCCACAAATACGGTTTGGATCTGATGTCCTTAAGCGCTCATAAAATCCACGGGCCCAAAGGGGTTGGCGCCTTGTTTGTCAGACGAGGCACACGTCTCGATCCGCTCATCGTCGGCGGCGGCCAGGAAATGGGCCTTCGATCCGGTACGGAAAACGTGCCGGCCATAAGCGGTTTTGGTAAAGCCGTTGAAATGGCGTGCAGCGGCCAGTCCGGAAAAATGAAAGAAATGGCGAAGCTGAGAACCTATCTGCTTGAGGGGATCAAAGACAGCATTGGCGATATTCGGATCAACAGTCCCGAAGAAGAAGGCTGCAGCCCTGCGATCTTGAATATCAGCTTTGAAGGAACCCGCGGGGAAGTGCTTCTGCATATGCTGGAACAGTCCGGCATCTACGTTTCGACCGGATCGGCATGTTCGTCCAGAAAAAGGGATAAGAGCCATGTCCTCAAGGCTGCCGGATTGACGGACCGCCAGATAGAAGGAGCCATACGATTCAGTTTCAGCGAATTCAATACAAGAGATGAAATGGACATCACGCTGGACAGGCTAAAAATCGCTGTGGCTTCAATGCGAAAAACGCTGAAAGGAATATGACCCCGATGGAAAATCGAACGATGAGCACTTATATAGTACGCTGCGGCGAAGTAGCCTTGAAAGGCCAGAACAAGCCTTTTTTCGAACGGATGCTCGCCGAAAGGATCAAAGCCGGATTGAAACAGTACGACCATGTTTCGGTTCAGAGAAGCGAAGGCCTTATTTTTGCAAGATTGCCGGAGCATTATGATGCTGAAGCCGTTGTCGCAGATATATCAAGGGTTTTCGGCGTTGCATCGGTCAGCCATGCCATTGAGACTGAAACCGATCTTGAGGTCATTGGCGATGAAGCCGTAAAATATATGCAATATCTTATCAGCGCTAAAGGCATAAAGACCTTCAAGGTGGAAGCTAAAAGGGCGTTCAAGGAATTCCCTGTGGAATCGCCGGAGGTCGCAAGGATCATCGGTGCAAAAGTGCTGATCGGCTGCAAGGTCCTGAAGGTTGATGTGCACAAGCCGGAGTGCCGGCTGTTTATCGATATAAGAAGAGAACATTCCTATATCTATACGGACAAGATCGCAGGATTCGGCGGACTGCCACTCGGCACAAACGGCAAAGGAATGATCCTGCTGTCCGGCGGCATCGACAGTCCTGTAGCAGCCTGGATGATGGCCAAAAGAGGCATGCTGATAGAAGCGGTCCATTTTCACGCTTTTCCATACACCAGTGAACGGGCACAGGAGAAAGTCGTCGAGTTGGCCAGGATCTTGTCTGAGTATTGCGGGCGAATCAAGATCCATAATATCAACCTGCTTGAGATCCAGCAGGAGATAGCCGAAAAATGTCCCGAAGAAGAACTGACGATCATCACGCGGAGATTCATGATGAGGATCGCCGAGCGAATGGCGATAAAATACGGCTGCCAGATGCTGATCACCGGTGAAAATCTCGGACAGGTCGCAAGTCAGACCGTCCAGGGCATAGTCGTTACGGACAATGCGGTGTCAATGCCGGTGATGCGTCCGCTGATTGCAATGGACAAAGTCGATATCATGGAAATCGCAAGGAAGATAGGCACATTCGAAACATCTATCCAGCCTTATGAAGACTGCTGTACCGTTTTCCTGCCAAAACATCCCGCTACAAAGCCGAAGATCGAGAATATCGAGATGTCCGAATCTGCTCTCGCTGTTCAGGAATTGATCGAGAAGGCAATTGAGTCAGAAGAAACGCTGACTATATGACAAAATATTAACGATAAAATACGTACGTGACCATGGTCATCAGGAGCATACCCCCGGCATATATTCTTGCAAGTGCTTTAAAAGAATAATATACGCCAAAGGTATGCTTTTTTTACAATTATTTTGGAACAAACGTTTACGCAAGCAGAAAATATTTGGCCCAGAATAAATGTTAAATAATTAACATATTTAAGCATATATCCACCTAGAAATAGCCAGATATTTCCATTATACGATCAAATAATTTGCTATCGGTTCATCAGACCCAATGTTCAGAAAATTTGCATAAAGACATCGAAAACAATTCTGAAAAGTCAGACAAATGGAGAAAACATTGAAAACAAAGGCTTTCAGAAAACATCAAAAAAAATGAAAAAAATTGTGTCGTAAGTATTGTAAAAGAATAAAAAATGTAGTTTAATAATAGCATATGCTGTTAAAAATATAACAAGCAAATGCGATCGTTGCTGCACCCATAAGCAATAGATCCGATCAAATAATAAAGGAGGCAAAAACATGAACTTTCAATTAACGAAAGAACAGGAACTGGTCAGAAAAATGGTTAGAGAGTTTGCTGTCAATGAAGTGGAGCCGATCGCCGCTGACATTGATTTGACAGGCGAATTCCCTTACGAGACAATCGGAAAAATGCGAAATTACGGTCTTCTGGGTGTACCTTTCCCAAAGAAGTACGGCGGTGCGGGCGGTGACAATCTCGCCTATGCTATCACTGTCGAAGAGCTTTCAAGAGTCTGCGCTTCAACGGGAGTTATCTGTTCCGCCCACACATCTCTGGGCGCTTGGCCGATCTACTATTTCGGCACGGAAGAACAGAAACAGAAATATCTTGTTCCTCTTGCAAAAGGCGAAAAACTTGGCGCTTTCGGGCTTACGGAACCAAACGCGGGAACCGATGCCGCCGGCCAGCAGACAAAGGCGGCCGACATGGGCGACCACTGGCTGCTTAATGGAACAAAAGTCTTTATTACGAACGGCGGTGTTGCCGATACTTATATCGTCATGGCAATGACCGACAAGAAAAAGGGCACAAAAGGCATCAGCGCCTTTATCGTCGAAAAGGGATTCGATGGATTCACCATTGGTAAAAAAGAAGATAAAATGGGGATCAGGGCTTCCGCGACAACAGAACTGATATTCCAGAACTGTAAAGTACCCAAGGAAAATATTCTTGGCGAAATCGGCGACGGTTTCAAAATCGCGATGGCAACCCTGGACGGCGGCCGGATAGGCATAGCTTCCCAGGCTCTGGGAATCGCGCAGGGAGCATTCGACGTGACAGTCGAATATATGAAGCAGAGAAAACAGTTCGGTAAAAAACTCTCCCAGATGCAGGCCCTGCAATTTGAGATCGCAGAGATGAAAACCAGGATCGACGCTGCCAGACTTCTTATTTACAGAGCCGCTTACATGAAGTCCGCAGGTATAAAATATGGAACTGAATCGGCGATGGCCAAATACTTCGCCGCTGAAACAGCGATGTATGTAACAACAAAAGCAGTTCAGCTCCATGGCGGATATGGCTATACGAAAGATTATCCTGTCGAAAGAATGATGCGTGACGCCAAAATAACAGAAATCTATGAAGGCACGACTGAAGTTCAAAAGATGGTAATCTCCGCAGCGGTTTTAGGTAAATAAGAAAGAAGGAGGAAAGACAATGAAAATTATCGTATGTGCGAAACAAGTACCGGATACTAACGAAGTCAAGATCGATCCAGTTAAAAATACATTGATAAGAGAAGGCGTTCCAAGCATTTTGAATCACGATGACGCGAATGCGCTTGAAGAAGCGCTGAAAATCAAGGATAAATATCCCGACACACACATCACCGTCATAACAATGGGACCTCCTCAGGCTAAAGACATGCTGACGGAATGTCTCGCAATGGGGGCTGATGAAGCAGTCCTGCTGAGCGACAGGGCATTCGCAGGCTCGGACACCTGGGCGACATCCAATGCCCTGGCAGCAGCCATCAAAAAAATCGGCGATTACGATCTGGTTTTCGCAGGCCGCCAGGCAATCGACGGAGATACAGCACAGGTTGGACCTCAGATCGCCGAGAAGCTTGAATTGCCTCAGGTCACTTATGTGAAGGAATTTTCGTTTGAAGGCAAGGAAATCACTGTCAAAAGAGCTCTTGAGGATGGATATGAACTCATCAGGATCCAGATGCCATGTGTCTTGACAGCGATCAAGGAACTGAACCATCCGAGATACATGTCGCTTCCCGGCATTTACGATGCGACGCAGAAAGCGATCCCAACCTGGAATGCTGCCGATATCGCGGTGCCTCTTGATAAAGTTGGTCTTGAAGCATCCCCGACAAACGTCTTCAGGTCATTCACGCCCGCACCAAAAGGAAAAGGCACGATGATCGAAGGAGAAGGCGAAAAAGAACAGGCACAGAAGCTGCTCGTCGGACTCAAGACAAAACACATCATATAAGGAGGAGGTAAGGAAATGGCTATTAGAGTTATAAATGAAAAATGCAAAGGCTGCACACTCTGCGTTAAGGCCTGCCCATTCGACGCGATCGATATGGTGAACAAACTCGCGGTTATTAATGACAAATGCACAGCCTGCAATCAATGTATACCGGCCTGCCCGTTCAAGGCGATCGAAAAAGAGCCGGAAACCGCGGCGGTAAAAGATCTGTCCGCTTACAAGAATGTATGGGTCTATACTGAACAAAGGGCTGGAAAGCTGATGAACGTCGCCCTTGAACTTATAGGCGAAGGCTATAAGCTCTCCCGGGAAATCAGCCCGGAAACGAAAGTCTGCGCGCTGCTCATCGGTTACAACACCGACCATCTGATTCCAGAGCTCTATGCTTACGGCGCGGATATGGTCTATCAGATCGACGATCCGCTTCTTGAACGCTTTACGACCGATGGATATACAAAAGTAATGACCGACGCCATCAGCGAATACAAACCGGAAATCGTCATCTTCGGCGCCACGCATATCGGAAGAGATCTCGCACCGAGAGTTGCCGCCAGACTGGATACCGGACTTACGGCCGACTGCACGAGACTTGATGTCAATACAGGAAACTATGTGGATTATCTTGAAAAATACACGACTCTTGATACATCCAGCCTTGACCGGAATTCAAACGACAAGAACCTTAAACAGACGCGTCCTGCTTTTGGCGGGAATATCATGGCCACGATCATCTGCCCGAAAAACAGGCCTCAGATGTCGACGGTACGGCCGGGCGTTATGAACAAGCTCGAAAAAGACGTTACAAGAAAAGGCGACCTCGTTAAAGTAAATCACAAGCTGGATGCTTCCGATATCAGAACGAATGTCGTTGAAGTCGTCAAGGCCGCCAAAGAGCTCGTATCTTTGACCGATGCGGAAATCATCTGCTCAGGCGGACGTGGTCTTGGCGATCCTTCCGGTTTCGAACTGATCAAAAAATTCGCCGATAAAGTCGGCGGTGTCGTCGGGTCCTCCAGGGCCGCAGTAGATGCGGGCTGGATCGACCATTCCCATCAGGTAGGGCAGACGGGAACCACCGTCAAGCCTAAAATCTACTTCGCTTGCGGAATATCCGGCGCGATCCAGCATCTTGCGGGAATGCAGACGTCCGATATCATTGTGGCCATTAACAAGGATCCGGACGCTCCGATCTTTGAAGTGGCGGATTTTGGCATCGTCGGCGATCTCTATAAAGTCATTCCACAGATCATTGAAGAGTGGGACAACGCGCAGGATCTTTATGACGCAACCTTGATCCATAACGCGTAATATGCCAAATGGCATGTATGCTGATAAATCAGCATAATTAATATAACGGGCCCCCTGAAGTATTCGCTCTTCAGGGGGCTTGTTCATTCAGCCATATTTTATAACGCCTGATTGCCAGGTTGCTGCCCGTCAGTCGGTCTTTAGCCAGTCCGGCAGTCCGTTGTCGTCATTATTGCCGCCCGAATGGCCATTGTTTGTGTCATCGTATGGATTGTAATCGCCGTTGCCATTACTATTTGTATACGGATCATAATCCGGATTGGTTATGAAGAAATTCGTATCCAGGGTCTTGGTCGGATCGATAGGGTACTGGGCAGCGTCCGGATTGTGGATATTGCAGTAGTATTGAGGCAATTCATAGGCAAAATCGCCGACTGTCAGATCAGGTGCCGCAGCTCGCTTTACAAATACCTTTCCGGACTGGTTCGGACAATAAGGCGTTGCGAGATATCCGGTGTCGCTGCAGACATTGGCTGCTACATGGGTCGTATCGATTTCCGTAGGCTGCGTGCCCTGGATGAAATATTCATTCTTAACCGTGCCCCTTGGATCCATGGCGCTGAGATCGGAGGGGAGCTTGCCTGATATCGTATCGACGGCGACTGAAATAACATTGGCGGGAGCGGCAGGAAAACTTCCGCCAGCCAACCCGGCGTGCGCCTGGCTCATGATCCTGCTCCACAGCTTCGATGCCGCTTTGCTGCCCTGAGTCAGTTCAATGTCGATATCGTTGCCGATCCAGACGCTGGCGGAATAATAGGGCGTGAATCCGACAAACCAGGCATCATAATTATTTGATGTCGTACCGGTCTTTCCGGCTACCGGCTGGGAACCGATGGCCGCAGCGCCAGCTATCCCTTCTGTTACTGTCGTTCTCAGGATATCCGTCATAATGAATGCGACGCCGGGATCCATTGCCTTGATTCTATTCTGGCTGCTTTCCAGGACCACTTCGCCTTTCTTGTTGGTTACCTGCGTGTAACTGACAGGGGTGATATATACGCCCTCGTTTGGAAACGCGCCATAGGCGGATGCCATCTCCAGCGGTGAAATACCCTTGGTCATTCCGCCAAGGCCCAAAGCAGCTGCGTTTTCGTCATTGACGTTGCCGGATTCGACGACACTGGTTACGCCAAGCTTTTTAAGGAAATCGATCGAGGCGGCAGGACCGATCTCGCCCAGCATCTTTACCGAAACGACGTTGATCGACTGCTGGACCGCCGTCCGAAGCGTCACGAGCCCTTTGTATCCGCTGTACCAGTTCTTCGGCCAGAGTTCGCCGTTATAATATGTGGGCGCGTCGTCGACGACATATGCCGCGGTCCATGGGCCTTTGTGCTCCGCGCCCAGGCTGATTGCCGGGCCATAAACACCGATCGGCTTGATCGACGAGCCGGGCGGCTGCGGATTCACAGCGCGGTTGTAAAGCTTGTCGCCTCTGATATTCCTTCCGCCCATCATTGCCTTGATCTGTCCAGTCTTATAGTCGGTCACGACTGCAGCCGCCTGCGGCTGGACGACCTTTTGCTTCAGGAGGAAATAATCCCCTGTTATCGTGACGGACCCGTCGTCGTTGAATTTCAGATAATCCGGTTTATCCCTGAAGAAGGAGGCATCGATCACCAGATTTCCATCCGCGTCAAGATTCTTATACTCTGCGGGGATCAGGATGGCGCCGCCGTTTATGCTATAAAAGACACCTTCCTCGACCTTGTACATATTTTTGAATTCAACGCTGTAATCAACTTCTCCGCCGACTTTCGTCTTATAGAAAAGAAGCCGCCTGCCCTTTGCTATTTTCATATCGCCGTTATCCAGCATGGAATATTCATCCGGCGCCAGGATGAAATCATCGTCGCCGTTGAAGAAGTTTCCATAGCTGTATAACATCGGCGTTCCGGAGGAATCGACGATATTATTATAGGCGTCCTTGCGCAGCGCCGTTACGTTCGGGAAGTTCGACGCATTGGAAAATTCCTTTTCGACGGCCTTCTGAACACGGACGTTGATCGTGCTATAGATACGAAGTCCGTTATTATATACCATCCTACGCGCTTCTTCGCGTTCGATATCGAATTCGTCCATCAGATCGTCGATCACCTCGGCGATGATATAATCCGAAAAATAGGAGGACAATTCTTCCGTCGTATCCATGCTTGGTTTCATCGCAGCCTTCATATCCTGGGCAGTCGCTTCATCATAGCGCGCCTTGTCGATGAGTTCCTGGTCCAGCATGAATTTGAGAACGAGCTGCTGCCGCTCGACAAAAGCGGGATCATAGACGATCGTGTAGACGTCGCCCTTGGATATGATATTGGCATTATCCGGCGGAACGGTGTCCGATTCCAGCTTTTTCAACGGCGCAAACTTGCTGGGGCTCTTCGGGATACTGGCGAGCACAGCGCATTCCGCCAGTGTGAGGTCCTTGACATCCTTTGAGAAATAGGCCTGGGACGCAGCCTGGACGCCGTTGGCGTTGGCGCCTAGGTAAATAGTGTTGAGGTAGGCTTCGATGATCTGTTTTTTAGACAGCTGCTTTTCAAGCTGAACAGTATAGTATGCTTCGCGGATCTTTCTGGTCATCGAACGCTGTGATTTCGTTTCGGCCAGATAGAGATTCCTGGCTAGCTGCTGGGTGATGGTGCTTGTGCCGCTGATGCTTTCGCCTTTGAAGATCCCTTCAAAAACCGCTCCGACGATCCGGACGACGTTGAAACCGTTGTGTTCCCAGAAAGTTTTGTCTTCGATCGCTATGAAAGCGTTGATGAGATCTTCCGGCATGTCCGAATAGGAGACGTTTGTTCTTAAACCCCCATTTTGGAGACTTTCGATGATTTCGCCGTTATCGTCGTATAAAACGGAATTCTCTGTCAGAAGTGAATAGATATTGCCTGGTTCGATCGGAGGAGCAGTTTTGGCGATCGCAAAGACCATGCCGCTGATGCCGATAAAGCCGATCAGTGCGATGATAAAGATGAATCGGAGGAATTTCCTCAGATTCAATGAATATTTCTTTTTTGATTTTCTGTTGTTTCTCTTTTTTTCCATCTGATTATCGGTCGATGTTTCTCCGTGGCTGTCGCTTTTGTCTGCGGCCTCGGAGCTGCCGATCCTTTCCTTGGCTATTCCAGCCGCAGCTGAGATCTTGTCTTTCAGGATCCTGAAAATTTCAATCGATTTTTTTGAAATTCCGCTGACTGCTTCATTGCCCTGGACTCGATGCCGTTTTGCCTTTCTTGATTCATTCAGTCTCTGGGTTCGTGATTTGAAGCTGAAATCCTGTGGATCGTCGACGATGGCGCCATATGATCCTTTTGTATCATCATGGATACTCCGGTGTGAGAATCCGACATTCTGTTCCGATTGATTCCGGTCATCGTTCAAGTTGTTTCACCAGCCTTCCCGGTTCCGATAAACGTACCGTTGTAAATTATACCATATATTATGGATTCTGTTAAGAAATAATGGATCATTAAAGAACAGCAAGAACAGAGACTGCGCGGTCGAAGCATATCCGGAGAATAATGCCGTTAAAGTCGAACGAAATCAATTGAACAGACAGGTTGCAGAATGTATAATTTAATCAGTCGAGCTCCCGTCTGCATCGTTCACGGGTCTCAACCAGGGAGGGGATAATCATGTATGGCAGCATAGATGTAGCGCGCGCGGCAATCAGCCTTGCAATAACGCCAACACGCACAGATGAGGAAAAAGAGCTAAGGATGCTCCGGGAGAAGGAGATTTACGGCACGGCGGTGGACATCGGCGGAAACGTTCTGGACACCATACATTTAATAATAGAAAGGGCGATCCTGGCTTCCAGAAAGACAGGCCTCACTGAAGAATGCCATGTCCAGGACGGAGCGATCGCCGGCGCGACGAGGGAAGCGATCATGCAGATCGCTTCGAAAGCGACAGGACTGAACGGTGGCGGCAAGATTGCGATATGCAGGCATCGAGAGCATCTCAGCGTTTGCATTTTCATGAGCATAGGGCTTCTTCATTTGAACGAAGCTGTCATAGGCCTTGGTCACAGGTCGCTGCCTGACACAAAATACAGATCGGCTGCCGATCAGGGCGGGCAGGGGATCTCTAAATAACGGCAAACTTGAGGAAGGAGAACAAAAATGGAAGAATCCAACAATCAGGAGCAGATCATAAGCTTTAAAATACCGCTGGCTTCTGAAAATCTCAGGGAAGAGCTGAGCTTTTTCAAAGAACTCCGCGCTTTGCTCAAAGATCATAATAAACCGCTTGAAGACATAGATTTCATAATTGGCAATATTGAAGCCAATATCTCGATTTTCAATAAATGCGGTCCGATCGCCATTGATGAGGAAAAGATGCTCAGCCAGATCGAAAAGCACCCGTATTTCAAAAATCCATGCGACTATCCGGTGCGTCTGCTGACGGTGCTGAAGTATTTGAAATCAAAAGGTTACAATATGAATTATAAAGATATTGACATATACGTCGACAAACTGATCCAAAAGATCGATGGCGTCAAAAAAGTCGGGCGCGGTCTTTATCAAAAGACAAAATAGAATGCCGTATCACTTGAATTTCCTAAAGATGGGAAGGTCCTGTCTGTAACTTGCGAAGGCCCATTGTTTATATTTTATTTGCTGTCGCGACCGGGATCCTGCTCCAGGTCGAGATCGATCCGCCAATCATAGCCTGCATGATCCTTGGCCTGGTTTGTCTGATGCTGATGTCAGGTTTTACATTGCCGAAACATGTAATACCGGGCATTTTTTTTATTCTGATCATGCTTTCAAGCAGTCTTAACGTATATTTTTCGGATCATCGACCGGATCCCTTTATAGGATTGGATGGAGAAACACTAACGGTTGAAGGGCGTGTGCGGGAGACAGGATCTGACGGAACCGGGTCATTGAAGGTCGTGGTCGAAACAAAAAAGATAGTCACAAGCAGTATGGATGCTGCCGGGCATACGCATCGCAAAACGCGGCAGGGATCAGATGAAAGGATGCTTGTGTCATTCAAGGGTGGAAGGTTTTCCCAGGCGGATGCAGCCGCTATGGCCGGCAGATATATATCGCTGGCGGGGAAGGCTGTGATTCCTTCAGGCGAGCAAAATCCAAAACTTTTTGATTACAGGACATATCTAAGGACTCGAAACATCAGAACTGCCGTCAATTCCTCCATCGACAGCCTGATCCTTCTGCCCGTCGAGCCTGAAGGGATGCTTCATGCCCTCAGTGCAATGAAGGGTAGGTACCTCGAACGGCTGAAGAAACGGATGGGGGACACCAGCTATGGTATTATGGCAGGCATCATGTTCGGTGATACATCGGATATCGATGAGGATGTATACAGGGACTTCCAGGTCAGCGGGACATCGCATATCCTGTCCGTTTCAGGGCTTCACACGGCGATCGTCTATTTGTGGGTCAAAAAGCTTTGCATGGACCATGATGGCATCGCCGCGAATTGTCTGGCTGCCGCAGTGCTGATGATTTACGCTGCGCTTTCTGTTTTTTCCCCTACAGTGGTCCGCGCGGTGTTCATGATATTCATTTGCATCGCCGGGAAACTGCTGGGCGAACGGTACGATCTGACGTCGTGCTGCGCCTTTTCTGCAACAGCACTTCTACTTTATAATCCATACCTGCTGTACAGCCTTGGATTTCAGCTTTCCTACCTGGCGGTTTTTTCAATGGCTGTGATTCTTCCACGGCTGAAATTACTGTTTGAATCGTCTCCTTTTGATACAGACATGAAAGGCGAGAAGCAAAAAGGCAAGATTGGATCACTCCGCAGGAAAGCGGTGGATTCCTTGCTGGTCCTCATTTCTGTGCAGATTGGCATGGCCCCGGCCATCGCATATTTTTTCAACTATTTTTCTCTAAGCGCATTCTGGGTGAATTTTCCAGTAGCAGCTCTGGCCTCGTTGATCCTTCCCCTTGGGATAATAATGCTTCTGGTCAGTTTGCTTCCACCGGTCTGGATTTTTACTGCCGTGTTCGACATGCTCGCATATGCAGCGGATCTTCTGATAACAGCGATGGCAGGCATCAATGGGATCGCCGCCGATCTGCCTTTAAGCAGTTTCGTTTTAACAAGCCCAAACCGACTTTGCCTTGTGATGATCTATTGCCTGATTTTTTTCATTTGTTCGGAATATGGACAGCATACGATCGGTCTCTGCGGAAATCGATTCAACGGCGGCAATGATACGCCGGAAAAATTGGCCGGCAGCATGGGTGAAAAAAACGCGAGCCGCATCATTTCAACTATTGTCGCTGTGGTGATCGCGCTTTCGCTGATCATCCCGGAAGACGTCTATCAAGAGGCGGATGTCGTTTTTCTTGATGTCGGCCAGGGTGACTGCATCCATATTCGAACGCCGTCAGGCAAAAACATTCTGATTGACAGCGGGGGCTCATCTCAATGGGGCGATGCCGGTGAAAGCCGCCGATATGACATCGCTGAGCGCGTACTGCTGCCGTATCTGCTGAAAAACGATGCCGGACACATCGACCTTGCTCTCGTTACGCACTTGCACGACGATCATTTTCAGGGGCTATGCTCGCTTTCCAAAAAAATGAGCATTGACCAGGTGTTGATGGGCAGCGCGTACAGATCGCAGGAAGATGAAATCATGGAAAAGCTGAATGTTGGAGCGGGAAGTATAATATATATTGAACATGGGGATAAAATCAATATTGAATCAGGCGTCAGCATTGAAGCAATCTATCCTGCTGATTCGTCAGAAACGCTGAATATTGAGGAAGAGAATGATATGAACCTGGTTTTCCTGTTGGATTATTTTGGCTGCAGGATCCTGATCACAGGAGATCTGACCGGTATTGACGAAGCCGGCATACTTGAAAAAAATCCCGGGATAAAAGCGGATATCCTGAAAGTCGCTCATCACGGCAGCAGATTTTCGTCGACGGATGCCTTTATCGACGCAGTCGATCCCGATTTTGCCGTGATCCAGGTCGGAAAAAACAATTTTGGGCACCCTTCGGCACAGGTCATTGAAAAATTGAAGAAAAAAGGTATAATCATTATGAGAACCGACCAGGATCATGGAGTTCTGTTCGATATCGATAAAAGCGGCCGGCTCCGATCGATGACGATGCAATCCAGGCGTTGGATATCTTTGCGGGAGTTCAAATAAGAAGGAGAATTCGATGGCTGAGAAAAAGGCATCCAAAGGAAAAGAACATGCCTATAAAACATTTGAAAACAACCTGAAGCAGGACCAGCTCGGCAATCTGCTGCTTTTGTGCGGCAAAGAGAATTATCTGATCGATTGGGCCATTGAATCGATCACTGATAAATACACGGAAAAAGCCTGCAGGGATTTCGACTTTATAAAATACAATGGAATGTCAACCCCCTTTGAGGAAATCAGGAACAGCTGCGAAACGGTCCCGATGCTCTCAAGCAGAAAGGTAGTCGTCGCAGATGGTCTCAAATGCTTTGATGCGGAAACTGATGATGAGCAGAAATGGCTGTCCTATGCCGGGCAGGTACCGGAATCCTGCATCCTGATCCTTCGCGCCGAGAAACCGGATGGCAGAAGGAAGCTGTACAAATCGCTGTCATCCATGAAATGCGTTTATCAATTCGATGAGCTTGACGAAACGTTTCTCCGAAAGTTCATCGACAAGCGGCTGAAAGCGGCAGGCAAGACTATCAAGGCTGCTGTCGCCGGTGAGCTGATCGCGCAGTCCGGCTATTACGACCGCAATACGGAATATACGCTATACAATCTGGACAATGACCTGAAAAAAGTCATATCCCACGCCTCCGGCGAAGAGATCCAGCGGGAGGATGTCATAAAAGGGATATCCGGGAATATTGAAAGAGACGTTTTTTTTATGATCGACGCCATCGGCCACGGCAAAAAAGCGTCTGCATTCAAAATGCTTTCCAATCTGGCGCTTTACAGCGAAAGCGAATACAAGATACTAGGCCTGATATGCAGTCAATATGAAGCATTGCTGCTTGTAAAGGAAATGAAGGAGGACGGCAGGAATCCCGCATCCATATCATCGACGCTTGGCATGCATGAATACAGGGTCAGACTGATGCTGGGACTCTGCGAAAAATACAGCCTGAAGCAACTGGAAACGATCCTGCAGAAAGCATACCAGGTGGACAGGAACATCAAAAGCGGGCTTTTGGACAAGAATCTGGCCCTTGAACTTTTCACTGCATCCGTATGATATTCGCGCGAAAAACGACTGGCAGGCAATCGAATCAATCGATGTCATGTATGATGTTGTTGACCCATTTGCGGGATCTGAAGCGCCTCAGGCAAATGAAGAATTTCACCAATTCCTCCGTTTGCGCCATCAAAACGACGAAATACACCGGCAGATGCAAAAGCAGGGCGCCGGTGAAAACCAGCGGAACGCCGATCAGCCAGACGCTGCACACCTCGGTGATCATTGCGAATTTCGTATCGCCGCCGGCCCTGAAAGGGCCTGTTATATTTATACCGTTGAATACCTTCATCCACATGAACAAGCCGTAGATCAGCAGGATGCGATGAGCGAAGGTCCGTCCTTCCGCCGTGAAGCTGAACAGGCTGATTATATGGGGCGATATCGCAATCAGCGCAGCGCCGGATATAAAACCGATGACGACTGCGAGCCTAAGGATCTTCCGCGCTTTCACATAGGCGTATTGCAGCTCGCCGGCTCCCAGACGCTTTCCCACAAGTATGAGCGTTGCATCGCCAAGGCTGAAAATAGCTAGAATAAAGAGTGAATTGATCGTGTTGCTTGCCTGGACTGAGGCGAATTCAGTCACGCCCATTCTTCCATAGGCGGCGTTGTAGGCGGCCATGCCAAGACCCCACATGACCTCGTTTATCGTAGTAGGTATGGCATTGATCAGGATGCGGCGCACCAGGAATGAACTATAGGAAAAAAATTCTGCGAGTCCTCCGCTGATCATGTTTTTTCGGATGAAAACCACATAAACCATCAGCAGGAGTTCCAAGCACCGCGCGATAAGCGTTGCGACGGCGGAGCCCCGCACACCGAGGGCCGGCATGCCCAAATGCCCGAATATCAGCAGGTAATTGAGCAGCGTGTTGGTGCAAAATACCGCTATGCTGATTTTCATGGGTATTTTGGTTTGCTCAGTCGTTCTCAGCGCTGAAGCCAGCGGCACGGATACACTGAGCGTCAGGAATGTGAAAGAAGCTGTTGACACGAAATCGGCGCCGGTCTTTATGATTTCAGTGTTGTCGGTAAATATGCCGAGAACAGTTTTCGGAAAGAAAAAAGCGGGGATAAAGAATAACATGCTCGCGGCGAAGCTGGCGGTCACAGCGAAACCGATGACGCGTCTGATATTTTTAAGATCCCTGATGCCCCAAAACTGGGAAATGAATGACGATGCACCGCTTGTGAGGCCGAAAAGGAGCATGTACTGAACAAAATACAGTTGTGTGGAAAGGCCGACAGCCGCCAGTTCCAACTCCCCAAGCTGACCGATCATGAGCGTGTCGACCAGGTTCAGGCTTGAAGAGATCAGGCTCTGCAGGGCGATCGGCAGGGCTATTCTGATCAGTTTTCCATAAAGTTGTTTATTGTTAACAGTAATAGTGTTGTCAGACACAATTTTCCTCGCAATCGACTTACAGGATAAATTGTCGCTGGTTCGGCGACATCAATATTCTACATTTCCAGATATGCAGATGTCAAATAGGATCAATGAAGGGAAAAAGGCAATGAAAAAAAAGCTGCAGGCGGATCTGATGCTGCTGATGATCACACTATTTTGGGGAGCGTCCTACTATCTCACTTCAGTGAGCCTTGAATCGGTCGGCATATTCACACTGAACGCCTATCGATTCATTATCGCCTTTTTTCTGGCGGTACTGATATTTTTCAGGCGGATCCGCAGCGTCAGCAAAGAAACGCTGAAATACAGCATCGCCTTGGGAACAGTGCTTTCCGCGGTTTATGTCGCCGCGAACCTGGGAGTCAAATATACGAGCCTGTCGAATGCCGGGTTCCTATCGTCGCTGGCAGTCATATTCACACCGATCATGGTGTTCATTATCACAAAAAAAACGCCGGAGCCGAAACTGGCCATTTCGATCGTACTATGCACGATCGGCGTGGCTTTGCTGACCTTGAGCGAACAACTGAGGCCTTCGCCCGGAGACTTGTTCTGCATCCTTTGCGCCATATGCTATGCTTTGCACATAACGCTGACCGAGTTGATCGTCAAGAAAGATTCGGTCGATGCCTTTCATATCGGCGTGTTCCAATTAGGGTTTGCAGGCTTGTTAAATTTGATTTTCTCCATTATAATAGAAGGGCCCAGTCTGCCGGACACTGTGCCCTCTGCGGCAGCGATACTGATCCTGAGCATTTTCTGCACGGGGATCGCATTTATCGTTCAAAGCACTGCCCAGCAATATACCAGTGCGTCGCATGTCGGTGTGATACTGACGCTGGAACCGGTGTTCGCGGCAATCGTGGCGTTTGCGTTCGCCGGCGAGATACTGCTTCCCAGAGCGTATTTCGGCGCGTTTCTGATGATCGCCAGCATCGTGATAATGGAAATAAATTTCACTGGAAAGAAGAATGGCGCCGCTGAAATAAAACAGGAAATCGATAATAAATTAGAAAATTGAATTATCTCAAAAGTGAACAAATGTTGCATTTGCTGGACGGTCCTGAGAGCGATGGCACGGCCAGGTTCCAGCATTCATGCCCCGCAGAGGTTTCTGCATAATTATAATAAGCATGGCATAAAAATTGCTTATATAATAAATTTGATGCGGCTGAAAAACGCTGCATCGCAAAACTATTAAAAACAGGCTGGCGTTGATTCAATGTCCTGGACAAGGTACAGCCGATCAAAAAAATAATTGAATTAGGAGGAAGAGAATAATGACATCCAAAAAATGCGAATGTCAGGGAGCGTGCAGCGCGCCTGATTTTTCAGAGTTGGCTCCGGTTCTTGCCAAATACGCAAAGCAGCCGGGAAGCCTGATCACGATCCTGCAGAAAACGCAGGACATCTATGGCTATCTGTCCATGGACGCGATCCAGTACATTTCTGAGCAGACAGGCATCAAACCTGCCAAGATCTACGGTGTCGCAACGTTCTACACGCAGTTCAGACTCAAGCCGATAGGGAAGTACCTGATCATGCTTTGCAAAGGCACCGCTTGTCATGTAAATGGCGCCGATATGATCGAGGAAGCGATAACTGACGAACTCAATATAAAAGACGGGGAAACAACTGAAGACGGACTGTTCACGCTGAACAACGTGGCCTGCCTGGGATGCTGCAGCCTTTCACCTGTCGTCATGATCAACGGCGAAACTTATGGAAAGCTTTCCAAAGACAGCATTAAATCGATCCTTAAAGATATCAGAAACAACGACAAAGCGTAGGAGGTGAAACAAGTGAAGGTTATAATCGGATTTGGCAGCTGTGGCATAGCAGCGGGCGCGAACAAGGTATACAACGAATTCGAAAAGCAGATCAAGGATAAAAAAGCCAATGTTTCGTTGGAAAAGACAGGCTGTATCGGAACTTGCTTCATTGAGCCGATGCTCGACATAATCGACGATAATGGTGTCAAATACACCTATGTCAATGTCATGCCGAACATGGTGGCGGATATCATGGACAAGCATGTTCTCGGCGGACAGGTCGTCAGCGAATACCTGATTTCAGACGCCGACCTTGACATGATCAAAAAGCAGAAGAGGATCGCCCTCAGGAACTGCGGTCTGATCAATCCTGAAAGCATAGACGACTATATTGCGGCCGGCGGCTATGAAGCGACAAGAAAAGCCATCACTTCAATGACGCAGGATCAGATCATTGCTGAAATGAAAATTTCGGGACTCCGCGGCAGAGGCGGCGCGGGTTTCCCGACCTGGTTCAAATGGAATGCTGCCAAGCAGTCTCCCGGACCGGAAAAATATATCGTCTGCAACGCCGACGAAGGAGACCCGGGCGCATTCATGGATCGAAGCGTTCTTGAAGGAGACCCGCATTCTGTTATCGAAGGAATGATCATCGGCGGTTTCGCCATGGGCGCCATCGAAGGCATATTCTATGTCAGGGCGGAATATCCCCTGGCGATCGTCAGACTCGAGAAAGCCATAGAGCAGGCAAGAGCCAAGGGCTTCCTCGGCAAGAACATCTTTGGAACGAACTATAATTTCGATATGAGGATCAAGGCTGGAGCTGGAGCCTTCGTCTGCGGCGAAGAAACAGCGCTGATCGCTTCGCTCGAAGGCGAACGCGGCATGCCGAGACTCAAGCCTCCATTCCCTGCCCAGAAGGGTTACTGGCAGAAACCGACCAATATCAATAATGTAGAAACATTCGCAAACGTTCCATGGATCATGACAAACGGCGGAGCGGCTTTTGCGGCAATCGGAACAGAAGGCAGCAAAGGAACGAAAGTGTTCGCGGTAACCGGCAAGGTCAAAAAAGGCGGCCTGGTCGAAATCAGCAACGGCCTGACGATCAGAGACGTCATTTTCAATATCTCCGGCGGAATCAGAAACGACAAGGAATTCAAGGCTGTCCAGATGGGCGGACCTTCCGGCGGCTGCATACCAGCGTCGCTGCTTGACACGGTAATCGATTATGAAGCCATCAACAAGACTGGGGCGATCATGGGATCCGGCGGTATGGTCGTTATGGACGAAACCACCTGCATGGTCGATATGGCCAGATTCTTCCTGGATTTCACCAGGAAAGAATCCTGCGGAAAATGCAACTACTGCAGGATCGGCACCAAAAGGATGCTTGAGATCCTGGAAAGGATCACGGCCGGCGAAGGTAAGGACGGCGACATCGAACTCCTCGAAGAGCTTGCCAACAAGATCAAGGAAGGTTCTCTCTGCGCCCTCGGCGGAACAGCGCCAAATCCTGTCCTGACGACGATCAAATACTTCAGGAACGAATATGAAGACCATATCTACAAGAAAAAATGCACAGCCCATTCCTGCACGCCTCTGCTGACGTTCACGATCCTTGAGGACAAGTGCACCGGATGCACCTTGTGCTCCAGAAAATGTCCGGTCGGCGCCATCAGCGGCGAAGTGAAGAAATTGCACACTATCGATCAGGACAAGTGCATAAAATGCGGCAAATGTGTTGAAACATGCAAATTCAAGGCTATTTTGGTAGACTAAGGGAGAGAGGTGAAACGAATTGAAAAAGTTTAGATTAAACATCAACGGCAAAGAAGTTTTCGGCCTTCCCGGTCAAACCATCCTTGACGTTGCCAAAGAGAACGATATTTATATTCCAACGCTGTGCTTCGATGAGAGGACCGAAATCTACGGCTCCTGCGGCATTTGCGTCGTTGAAGTGGAAGGAATGCCCAAGCTGATGAAAGCCTGCGCGACCGAAATCGCGGATGGCTGGGTGATCAAGACCGACACGGAGAAGGTCAAGGAACTTCGTAAAACGAACCTTGAGCTGCTGCTTTCGAATCATGTCGGCGACTGCATCGCTCCTTGCACGCTGGCATGTCCGGCGCAGACAGGATGCCAGGGATACGTGGGACTGATCGCCAACGGCGAATTTGAAGCTGCGCTTGAGTTGATCAAGGAAAGCATTCCGTTGCCGGGCGCGCTCGGAAGAGTCTGCCCGCATCCCTGCGAAGACGCCTGCAGAAGGAAACTGGTGGACGAACCGATCTCCATCCAGTGGCTGAAAAGATTCGCCTCCGATTACGACCTCGGAAGCGATGATCCGTTCGTTCCAGAAATCGCACCAGAGACAGGCAAAAGGATCGCCATCATCGGCGGTGGTCCATTTGGGCTTTCGGCTGCATTTTTCCTGAGGAAGCTCGGCCATGACATCACGATATTTGAAGCGATGCCAAAACTGGGCGGCATGCTGCGTTACGGCATACCCGAATACAGACTCCCAAAAGAGCTTCTCGATGAAGAAATATACCTGATCGAAAAAATGGGCGTCGAAATGAGACCAAACACTAAAATCGGTGTCGATATCCAGTTCGATTCGATCAAAAAAGACTATGACGCTGTTCTCCTCGGTATCGGTGCGTGGCTTTCCACCGGGATCGGATGCCCAGGCGAAGACGCTGAAGGCGTCATCGGCGGCATTAATTTCCTGAGAAAAGTCGTCCGGAACGAACCGATCGTGCTTGGCGAAAAGGTTGCCATCGTCGGCGGCGGAAATACAGCCATGGATGCCTGCAGGACCGCAGTCAGACTCGGCGCTAAATCAGTATACAACATTTACAGACGTACCAAAGACGAAATGCCCGCCGACAAGGTGGAGATCGTCGAAGCGGAAGAAGAGGGCGTTATCTTCAAGAATCTGACAAATCCCCTTGAAATCATCAAGGACAAAGACGGCAAGGTCAAGCAGGTCCGCCTCCAGAAAATGGAGCTCGGAGAGCCTGACGCCAGCGGCAGAAGGAGTCCGAAGCCCATACCCGGAGCGGAAGAGACCATCGATGTCGACACGATCATAGTCGCCATAGGACAGGCAGTGGATCCGACCGGCTTTGACGGACTGATGCTTACAAAGAAAAAGGGCATCGTCGGAGACGCGTCCACCTTCATGACGAGCATGGAAGGCGTATTCGTCGGCGGCGACTGCTACAACGACAATATCACCATCGCGGTCGAAGCCATCGGCCATGCGAAGAAAATGACGAAAGTTGTCGACGCATATCTCGCAGGAGAGAAGATCGGTTTCGTCAAACCTTACAGTGTGGAAAGAAAAGATCTGACCGAAGACGATTTTGAAGACCGCGAAAGAAAATGCAGGCCGACGATGGAGCATCTCCATCCTGAAGAAAGAAAAGACAACTTCAAGGAAGTCGTTTTCGGTTATGACGAAGATGCGGCTATCGCCGATGCGATGAGATGTCTCGAATGCGGATGCCATGACTATCATGAATGCAAACTCATCGAGTTTTCCAACGAGTATGCCGTCAAGCCCGAGCGATTTGCCGGCGATATCAATGAGATCGATTATGAAGACAACCATCCGTTTATAAAGAGAGATCCGAACAAGTGTATCCTCTGCGGCCTTTGCGTAAGGGTCTGCGACGAGGTGATGGGAATAAGCGCTCTCGGCCTTGTGCACAGAGGCTTCGACGCGGTCGTCAAACCGACGATGGAAAGACCGCTGGCCGAATCCGGCTGCGTATCCTGCGGACAGTGCGTCAGCGTCTGCCCGACCGGCGCTCTCGGCGAAAAACTGACGCTGGACAAATCCGTGCCGCTGCCGACGGAAGTGACGGACACGACCTGCGCCTACTGCTCGATCGGATGCAGCATCAAGCTCGAAACCTACGGCAACATGCTCTATAAAGCCGTACCGGACAAGGCTGGCTATGTGAATAAAGGCCTGCTGTGCGGAAAAGGAAGATTTGGATTCGATACTGCGGTGTCCGAAGGAAAGATCCTTGATCCGATGATGAAGAACGGCAAGAGCTTCGAACTGGCGGACTATCATGACGCATTCGTCACAACGGCGAAAAAGCTGCAGTCTGTTGCGGCCAAATATGGCAAAGACGCTGTCGCGGTTTCGATTTCAGACAGATATACGAACGAAGAAGCTTATGTCATCAAGAAGTTCGCGGACTCCATCGGAGCCAGGACATTCAGCTTTAACAACAGGGAAAGCGGAATCGCCAAGGTCCTTGGCGTAGACGCATCCCCAAACACCATCGATGAGCTTCTGGCTACCGAAGTCATCCTGGTCGCTGGATTCAACGCAGCCGACAATCCGATCATCAGGCTGAAGATCAGGGAAGCTGCGAAGCGCGGTGTCAAAGTCGTCGCAATAAATCCGGGTTTTGATGATGATTATGACTACGCTGCAAAAGTGATCAATGTCAAGAATGATCTGACATTCCTTCAGGAAGTCGCGAAAGCGCTGATCGACATGGGCAAGGTTTCCAAGGCGGACGGTTTCGATGCGTTCAAAGCCAGCCTCGACAATGTGAAGCCTGGCGAAGATGCTGCTGCTGTCGCCGAATTATACGGCAAAGCCAAAAAGGCGATGATCGTCTTTGCCCAGAATCTTGTAACAGTTGAAGCGGCCGAGCTGCTTGCGGATATTGCAGTCGTTTCCGGACACATTGGCAAAGCCAGGGCCGGCATACTGCTGGTCAAATCCAAGAACAACAGCCAGGGACTTGTCGATCTTGGCGTCAAAGCAGGCGCTGAAGCGCTGAAGGGCGTTAAAGCTCTGGCCGTATTCGGCGAAGATGCGGATTTCGATGCCAGCGAACTTGAATTCCTGATGGTGTCCGATACGCATATGACCGCCACCGCCAGGAAAGCGGATGTATTCATCCCTGGCACCGGAGCGGCTTCCATCGATGGAACCTTCACGAACACCGAGAGAAGACTGATGCCGGTCAGACAGGCGATTTGCGAAGACGTCATGTACAACAACTGGGAAATCGCAGCTGAACTGGCATATGTCTACGAGGTCGAAATGCCTTTCGACGATGTCAGCGATATCGTCGCCGAAATGGAAGCGGCACTGCCGAACTACAGATATGCTGAGCTTGGCGAAATCAACGGCGGCGTGCTCTGCGAAAACGTCAAGGCGACGCTTCAGACTGTCGGCGCGGCTAAATTTGCAGATCCGCTGAAAGTGACCGACAATCTGATGAACATGATCGTCGCGAAGCTTCCAAAACCGGTCAAATAACCTAACCACAAAGGAAAGGCGATTAGCCAAACAGATCCGGGCCGCAATAAACGGGACGAAAGCTCGAAAAACAGCGACCTGATAAATCAAACGGGCCGTGAAGGTGTCAGGACATCCTTCACGGCCCGTTGCATCATCTGGTGTTATGTCGTGTCATAGCATATCCGGCATTTTTAAAATCCAAAGGTGCGTTCAAAATTTCACTGTGCCTGCTTCAATCGTGCGATGGCGTTTCGTACTGCGGGCACTGCCAGGATCAGCAGAGTCATGGCAGCTTCCGCGCCCAGGTAAGTGATATTGTAATAAAGCGACCAGGTCACGGCGCTGAAATTTTCCGGAGCATAAGCGCCGAAGAAGACAATGCCGGACAGAACGCTGAAAAAGTAGCGCGACAGTACGCCGAGCACATAGCCTGAAACAAGTCCGGATTTTCGATTGCGAAGAAGACCGGAGAAACCGAGGGCGCCGAATGCGAACGGATAGTCCAGAAGCATCTGGACCGGATGCACGACATAAGGATTGAAGATCAGATTCAGCAGACCAAAGCAGACTCCGGCGAGAACGCCGCGCCGGACACCGAAAAGATACCCGCAGACGACGATCGGGAGCATGCTGAAGGCGGTGACAGATCCACCCTGCGGCATCCTGAAAAGGGTGATCTGATTGAGCGCGATCGCAAGGGCGATCAGCACGGCCGAAAGGACCAGCGCGCGGGTATCGGGTTTCCTGGAACGCCCAGTAAACAGGATCGATGCAAAGAGAGCACCTGTGACGATAACGATTGAGACTTGCCCTGCAGTGGATTCGAAGAAAAGCTGCAGATTTTCCGATGACATAAAAAAACCTCCTTTGTTTTTGCAGGAGGGGAAACGAGAATGAAGCGCGATACTTTCGCTTCAAACGTTCAATGCTTCCCTACGCCGGTATTATCCGGTTCAGGTAATGAGGGTCGTAATACTCTCAGCCTAAGCTCCCCTAGCAAAATATAAAATTTAACGGGACAGGCATTCATGCCTGTCCCATATATTTTAAACCGATTTTAGCGCTTTGTCAAAATCATTTATAATATCTTCGATATCTTCCAGACCGACGGAAACGCGGATCATTTCGGGGTAAATGCCCGCATTGATCTGATGCTCTTCGTCCAGCTGCCTGTGAGTCGTGCTGGCCGGATGCAGTATGCTTGTCCTAAGGTCTCCCAGATGGACCACCAGCGCCACAAGTTCAAGATGCTTGATCAGCTGCTTTCCTGCTGGCGCACCTCCCTTTATCCCGAAGGATAGGATCCCGCTGCAGCCTTTTGGCAGATATTTTGCCGCCAAATCGCGGTAAGGGCTGCTTTCAAGTCCGGGATACTTGACCCAGGCGACGTTCGGGTGCCCTTCAAGGAACTGCGCCAGTTTCAGTGCGTTTTCGCTGTGTCTTTCCATTCGCAGATGCAGGGTTTCCAGGCCGAGGTGGAACATGAATGAATTGAAGGGGCTGACGACACAGCCATAATCGCGCAGCAGCGCGACCCGAGCCCGTACAATATATGCGGCGCTGCCAAAGGTTTCATAGAATTTAAGGCCGTGATAGCTGTCGTCCGGCTCGACAAGTCCGGGGAATTTGCCGTTGTCCCAGTTGAAATTGCCGCCATCGACGATGACGCCGCCGACGCTGGTCGCATGACCGTCCGTATATTTGGTCGCCGAATGGATCACGATATTGGCGCCATGCTCGATCGGCCGGCAAAGGTATGGCGTCGCAAGGGTATTGTCGATGATCAGCGGCACATCGAGCTGTCTTGCTGCTTTTGCAAATTTTTCGAAATCCAGCACATTCATTCCCGGATTTGCGATCGTCTCGCCAAACAGCGCTTTTGTTGAAGGCCTGGCGCAGGCCGTGATCTCTTCAAGGGATGCGTCCGGGTCCACAAATGTTACATCTATACCGAGTCGACGCAGCGAAATACCGAACAGATTGTGCGTCCCGCCGTAGATGGCCGATGAACAGATAAAATGGTCTCCGGCGTTGCAGATATTGATGATCGCCGTGAAGCTCGCGCTCTGTCCTGAAGATACAGCCAAAGCGCCCACACCGCCTTCCAGCAGCGCCATTTTGCCTTCAAAGCTGTCGGTAGTGGGATTGCCGAGCCTTGTATAAAAGGAGCCCTGCGCCTTCAAGTCAAAAAGATCGGCGACATAATCCGAATCATCATATTCAAAGGTCGTGCTCTGATATATCGGAAGAACCCTCGGTTCTCCGCCTGTCGGGTCATATGTGCCCTGGACACAATTTGTGTTGAAATGATATTTGCCCATAGAATCCTCTCCTTATATTTAGAATTTAATCATTATATCATATTTGCCACTGCTATAAAATGTTTTGATGAATTTAACAGCGGTGGCTCCATGGAGACGGAATTAAGAAATTGACAAATAAATACAAAATAGTAAAATAATAACATAAACGCAAGGAGGAAAATGAATGGCAAGATGGTTAAGGCAGATCGGCGGAGCGGGACTTCTGCTGGCGGCTGCGGCGGGTCTGGTATATTGGGAAATCGACGGCAGGGACAGACTGCTGACGGAAGACGTGCTTGTTGCCGTCAGGGATATCGACAAGGGCGCGGTGATAACCTCGGATATGTTCATCGATCATGGCGTGATGGAAGACGATATCATCAAAGACGCTTTGAAGCCCGTGGATGCGGCAGTAATAGAAGGAAGCAGGAGCAGGCAGTTCATTCCGGGCAAATCCCAGATTACCGGAAATTTTTTCCAAAAGGATGAATTCTTCATTGACAGCGATGAATCGGTATTTGTCATCAGGCCCGAGTGGATCAGCATGATCAGCAGCTCAATCAGGCAGGGAGACAGGGTCAGACTGCTTACTGAAGACGGCGCTGAAACCGTAGGAAGTTTTTATGTGGCATTTGCCAAGGATAATACATTCAGGGAAGTGAAGAACGCATACACGGAAGAGGGCGATCCGATGGCAAACGAAAAAGATACCGTTTCCATCGTTGAAAAAGGAAGCGCTGATGCAAGTGGAAACAGCAGGGGCGGGCCTGCGGAAATACTTGAAAGAACCGATGCGTCTTCCGTTGCGGACCATATTGAAATCATCGCGACCCTCAGCCAATATCGCGAAATCCTGCAATTGGTCGGAGGCAGCGCGCCTCGCAGGCTGATGATCGTCCAGGAATGAAGCGGTTCATGGCAGCAGATAAAAACAGCATCGGAATCCTATGCGTAATACACGGATCGGACAGCAAGGTCGGCACGACGATGCTTGCGCAATCCATAGCGGAAATGATCGCCGAACACCGCCAGGACCTGTCTGTAATCATGATCGCCCTTCATGGAAGATCCGGAACGGATTATCTGAATGAACCCGCAGTGACGCTGGACAACATAAGGACTGTAATCGAAGGGCGTATGCTGTCAGGCGAAGAATTGAGAAAACTCTGCGTTTGGAAAAAAAATCTTCATATCCTCGGAGGATTCGGGTCAGCAGGTTTATCGCGCGGTTACTTTCCGGAAATGGCGGATCATCTGCTGTCAATATGCAAAGAAAGCTTTGACTTCGTCATAACAGACAGCGGAAACGAGATGGACTGCGGGTTAGCGGTGGGCGCTTTGAGGCAGGATGCGCATAAAATACTCGTACTGACGCAGCATGAGACGGCGATCAGTCGATATGAAGCGATCTCTGATATTTTCGATCGCCTGGACATAAGATTTTCGGAGATCCTGATCAACAAATATCAGGACACCGATCCCTATGACGTCAATTATATAGCAAAAAGACTGAATGTATCACATTCTATGATCAATACAATCGCGTATGCTGAAAAACACAGGAAGGCGGAGTCGGATCATTTGTCGCTGCTGCATTACGGCAACAGACAATATTGCAGAGATATTGACCGCATTGCGGTTTGTCTTTTGAGAAAGCTTTACCCCGACGAACGGGATGTAAAAAGGAAAGGCATGAGATGGATCGTTTCGAAATAGAAAAATATCTTGAAATGCACGAAAAGAACAGGGGCAGGGATGATAAAGGCGGTGCTTTCCTTGATTTCTGCCGGCTCTGTGATCGGATAAGAAATGAATTCATTAGAGAATGGGATGAAGACCGTCATGATTTCCATAACGCATTGAATTTGCAGAAACGAGCCATCATAGGCTATCAGAAGGAGGTCTGCTATTTCAAGCAAAGGATCGTCGATTGCATCGACAGGCTCAATGCCTCCAATTGTAAATATCCGCAATATCACAAAACGCTGGAGGACGCGGTTTATCACGAGATATGGGGACTGGCCGGCATAGCGGAATGGTTTTCCGATGAGTTTATTGCCAGCAGTTCGGCGAAGATCATCGGCGACAGGATCTATTTCCTTGAAGGAGGACGAATGAAGCTCAAGAGCCAGACGATCGGCAAAGACAGGCGCGAACAGATGATCAGGGCTTTTCTGCTGCTTTCGCCTGAAGAAAGGCTGGATAAGGAATTCCACGAAGTATATATGCTTGACGGCACGCGTGTAACGATATTTGGCGGATCTATGACGAAGCCGGGGGAAGATATCATTATTTTCAGAAGATATACAGTACCGGAGTACACATTTGAGGAGCAGGCGGCCAGAGGAACGATCCCTGCAGGATCGCCTCCGCTTTTCAGGGCTATGGCTCGAATCGGTTTCAACGTAGCGTTCACCGGAGCGGTCAGAACGGCCAAGACGACTTTTCTTTCAACCTGGCAGAGTTATGAGGATCAGGAGCTGGAAGGCGTCATGGTCGAAACCGACCCGGAGATCCCGCTGCACCGCCTGATGGAGAAGGCGCCGATCATGCAGATTATCGCTGATGACGACAAGCTGAGACATATTTCCAAAAGTCTGCTGCGTTCCGATGCGGATTATTTTATCATGGCGGAAGCCAGAGACGGCAACGCCCTCGATACGGTGTTACGACTTGCAGCCAAAGGGACGAGGAGGATGAAAATCACGTTCCATACGAAGGATCCTGTTGATTTTTGCCGCGATGTGGCGGAAGAAATCGTTGGATCATTAGGGGGAGATATCGACAATACGGCGATAAGAGCGGCGAAAAGCTTTGATTATATATTCCACTTTATCCAGTTGCCCAATAAGAGCCTGAAGAGGTTGAATGCGGTCTATGAATTGGGATATGATCACCGCGCGCATGGGATGACGGCTGAATGCATCTGCAAATACGATCGGAAGACGGACACATGGCGCTGGAAATATCATATCGGTGACGACAAACGCCTGATCGGCGAAGAAGAGAACCCAGAAGCCTTCGATGAGTTCGAGCATATGCTTGAAAAACTGTCTGATTCCAGAAATTAAAAAAGGAAGGTACATAAAAAATGACGATTGAAAAACCGGCGGCTGTCTTGATCACTTCTTTGCTGTATGGCGGCATCATAATCGGATTGATGCTGATGATCGATCTTAAAATGTGGCTGAGCCGAATGATAGCTCACAAACGGCTCAGCGACAGAGCCCGGGCCGGCCGGCCTGAGAGCGGGCTGGATCTGCATCTCAGGCAGCTGCTGCGGTCCACGCTGCCGTACAAATTCAGCCCGGCAGCGTTCAGGACCGCGACAGCGGCAATATTCCTGACGATATTCTGCGCGGGAGTCGGGAATATTGCGCCGGCCGCATCGCTATCGGCGGCTGCGTCGATTGCCGCCATGCCTTATGTGATACTCAGGATCAGGCTCGAATCCCTTCGAAGCATGGGGAGCTGCGAAGGCGAGGCGCTGATGTCAAACTTGCTGAGCCAATACAGGATAAGGCGCTGCAATATTTATGAAGCTGTCGAGGCAGTCATCAAGGAAAACACGGAGCTGAAAACAACGAGGAAAATGCTTTTCAGAATGATGGTCGCGCTGCGGACCGCCGGAAGCGAAAAAGCGGCACGGGAAGCGCTGGATCTGTTCAGTTACGCCATAGATACGAACTGGAGCAGGATGCTTGCCAACAACATTTTTACAGCGGCGATCAAGGGAGCTGATGTTTCGCTGGCGCTGGAGGATATCCTGATACAACTCAGGGAAGCCAGAGCCCTTAGCGAAGAGCGCAAACGCCTGAATTCGGAATCGGTGCGCATGACGATCGTCATGGTTCCGCTGATGTATGCCGCAACGGTCGCGATGTCCGTGGCTTATCTCGACATGCCTGCGGGACGATTCTTATACAATCAGTTCTGCACCAGAGAAGGATTTCTGCTGTTTGCGATGATGCTCGTACTGTTTCTGATCAATCTGATGCTGATAGAGATCGTTCATAATCAGCGATTCGATTATTGAAGGTCCGGCCATGACAACAGCAGTATACTATGGCATAATCCTTCTTACAGCTGCAGCGGGTGCTCTGATGATTGGCGGATATGGATCCAGATGGCGGTGCGCTCTGGTAAAAAGGCTGAAGGACAGGGAATTGAAAGCAGGACTGTCAGACGGCGGGGCAGATGGGTGTCTATTTCCGGATACAGCATTTAAAATAAGCAAAAAGCGCTACGAGTCATTAAGGATCGCTGTCCTGGCCTCTGGATTCGCGGCAGGGCTTGCCTGTCGGGAGGGGAGCATCATAATAGCCGCATTTATCGTCAGTGTTTCGGCGCAACCGATCGAACGGGTCGGCAGATTCCTGACGCCCTATGGCTGGATTTGCCATAATCTCAGAGAACGCAAAAAGCTCAGGATCGATGAAGAAATTTTCGAAGCAATGTCATTTTTAAAAAATATCGCCGCATCAGGAAGAAACAGCCATAGCGGCTCCGATTCCACCATAGAGCAACTTGCGGGTTACAGCGACCTGCTTAAGCCGATATATTTCAGGATGCTTAATTTGTTGCGAATAAACAGAAGGGAGGAAGCAATCGATTATTTTGCCCAAGCTGCGGGGACCAGGATATCGCGGGATTTTGGACGCCTTTTGATCCGGCTGGATGAGATCTCCGCGTCAGAACTGGAAGAAACGCTGCTGTCTTATCAAAAGAGCATAAGGGAGGTGAAAGTGACCCGTCAGAAGCAACAGGATGAAATGACGAGCGATCTGCTCTATTTGCCTGTTGTTATCAATGTAATGCTGATTTTTATAAATTTTATTTATGTATCGTATTTCATAGAGCAAAAAAATTTGTTTGGGGTATTGGCAATGTGAAGGGGATCCGGTCAGGATCCGTTCAAAATGGAGGTAAAATGAAACAAATCATAGTTATGGTCGCAATGGTGGTGCTGGGTATCGCCATAGCAGGCATGGTGGCGCAATTCGGCGATAGTGCGGAAACACTGACTACCTCGGTAAACGATAAGGTAGGAACATTCGCCGCCGGCATGGCGGATTGAGCGCAAGGCAAAACTGACGGCATGAAGCAGATAATAGTGATGTGCGCCGCTGTTATGCTTGGCCTGGTGATTTGCAACCTCGTTGCCGGAGATCATCAGGGATCGGTCATCAGTACCGTAAAATCTGTTTGGGAGAAGGAAATTGATCTGCATAAGAAATACCCTTGATTCGGAGGTCACGACAATATGAAGCAACTGATCGTGCTTATGGCCGTGCTGCCAATGATGCTGCTGTTCGTCATGCAGTTCGCATATGAGCAACAGCGAAACGACAGGATCGGCAAATTCCAGGAGATCGTTTATTCATCAAAAGAACAAGCCAGGCAGGATGGCTGCTTCACCGAGGAAAATATTGCAAACCTGAAAAAAGAGTCAGGCAGAGTCTTCGGCGTCGCGGAAGACGAAATAGTATTTGAAGGCACGACGGTACCGAAGTTCAGAGTGAATAAGTTTGATGAAAGGGAGCTCATTCATTACAGGATCGGCACGCCCGTACGAAACATGATGGCGGGCGCGGGACTTCTCGGAATCAGTGACGATCAGAATCGCATGTATTATGTAATAGAAAGCTGGGCAGCCAGCGAAAAGCTTGCCGAATAGCCATAAAGCCGGGAGAGATCTGAATGAAAGTGTTCATCGTGTTTCTGGGAGTTCTTATAATCAACATCAGTTTTCTTTGTTATCAGGGGGATCTTGGAAGGTACCTGCGCACGCAGGCGGCCATGAAGGCGCTGGCCGAAGAATGCGGGGCAGGTGCCGCCCTTTTCTATGATGCGGAAGCTTACGGAGATGGATCGATGGTTGCGAACAGGGAGGAAGCGCTGAAGTATACGGACTATGTCCTGCACAATGCGGATCCGGGGAATGGAAAAGACACACTGGCAGACATCGATTCAGCAATATGTTTTTTCGACGATACACTGACAGCAAGACGCTATATCGATGGCAAATTAGTTTCAGAGTCCGGTTTCAGCTATCCATACCGCTATGAAGACGAAGGAGGAAAAGAAATTATTATCGATTCACCTTCTGTCATAGTCACGCTTTCCATAATGCCGAACGAAATCTTCAGACTGCCATTCATCGGTCAGGATGCGATCGTCAGAAGCGCCATGTACGAAATCAAAGCGGACGGACAATAGATGCTGCGCTTGATCTTATAACGAAGCCGGATGGTCCGTCTGCGAATCGCAGATCATATTTTATATTGCAAATCATCGCGAAAGCTCGTTTAATAATGGAATCTATTGTATAATTGAAATCGATTATTAACGCAGATTGGATGAATGCGAATGGGATCAGCGAAACATAAAAAGAAAACAGCCAGAATATTGGCCCTGATCGGTTTATGCCTGGCCATGCTGATGGCCGGGACCGCTGTCGCTGACCTGATCATCGCCGGCCAGGTCCACTATAGGCCCGATTATGAAATGGAGGATATCAGATCCGGCATTCAAGAAATGCGCGAGGATCTCAATGGCGAATACCGGCTGACTGAAGAGGACTACAAAGAGCTCTTCTATCAGACAGGTCTCGGCAAGCCGGCAGTCAACGATCTGATAGCCCGATATGGAGGTTCCGAGGAATTGCTGACGACTGTCCTTGCGCAGTACCAGGCGAACTTCTTCGGCAGCATCGATTATTCCCGCAATAAATTCGGGATCATCACCTATGAAGAGCTGCTTGTTAATGAGAAAGGCGAGACGAAAGCGGGCTTTGACCTGGCGCCCCTGAAAAACGGCGATATTTTCATGAGTCCTTCGACGATGTCTTTGGGATGGCGGCACGGCCATAATGCCATCGTCGTCGACGCAGCGGGCAGGCGAACGCTTGAAGCGGTGCTTATCGGATATGATTCCATGTTCCAGAAGGCTGACAAATGGAGAAAATACCCGGCGTTCATGATATTAAGACTCAGGTCAGACGCGCCCGGAGCAGGGACGATTCCGGATATGGCGGCCGAGTTTGCCGAAAAGCGTCTGGAAGGCATGCCATATGGCTTGCTGACAGGAATGATCGACAAGAATCCGGATCCGGATAAAATTTCCCATACGCAATGCGCGCATATAGTCTGGTACCCTTACATGCAGCTCGGCTTTGATCTGGATTCGGATGGCGGCTGGCTCGTGACGCCTCACGACATCGCTGAGAGCAGCGAGCTTGAGGTGGTTCAGATTTACGGGATGGATCCGCATCAATTCTGGCCTTGAGCTACAGCCGTATCGAATCCGCCAGCAGTTGATGCCCTAGTATCGTTGGATGGATCCCATCAATGAAGTAGTCTGATGCGCGGCCATTTATCAAGGCGTTGCTGTAAACAGAATAAAAATCGATCATGCCGAAAGCGTTAGAGGTAGCATAATTTATCAGCAGGGCATGCAGTGAAGCCAGATCATTCTGGACGGCCGAGTAGTCAAAACCGGCGCCAACCGCCCATTTTTCAGTCGCCAGCAAGATATCGACCGGTATAGAAGATACGATAACAGGTTTTATGTCATGCTTTACGGCCATATCGCACATCGCGGCGATATTGGCTAAAACGCCGGATGGATCGGCGATTCTAAGCATGAAATCGTTGGTGCCGGTCATGATCAGCACCATATCGGGTTTGTGCGCCAGTACGTCCGATGGGAAACGGGATAGCATATCGGAAGAAGTGCTGCCGTTGACCCCTTTATTAATAATCTCATAGCCGGAAGCTGCCCGCCACAGACTGACCCAGCACTGGCTCCGCTTCAGCGGGAATCCGTTGACGATGCTGCTGCCCACGCATATTATTTTCATAGATCGACCTCCAGAAACATTCGGACTATTTCATCACAATGATGAAAGCGCTTGTTGACAAACAATTGGATATCATTATAATAAGAATATCAGTTTTATATGAAAATGCAATGATGAGAAGAGTACGCTGCAGTATGTCACAGAGAACGGATGCATGAGCTGGAAGCATCCTGGCAAAAACAGCCGAACACCACCTCGGAGCAGCCGCCGAATGCCGAATGCGCAGCAAGGCTGGCCGGGACGCAAAAATCGCGTTTCGTTAATCTATGAAGTATCGATTGGGTGGAACCGCAGGCTAAGCTTGCCCCTTTTATTTGGGGCGGGCTTTTTTTATGGGCCACTATCGCATGAAGGGAGAATATTATGAAGGAACAACTGAGCGAAGCCGAGAAAGAGCTTCAAACTTTAAGGCATTCAGCCTCTCACCTGCTGGCGCACGCCGTTAAGCGCCTGTTTCCGGAAGCCAGGCTGGGGATCGGCCCCGCAATTGAAAACGGATTCTACTATGATTTTGACTATGCCGAGCGCTTCACCGAAGACGATCTCATCCTGATAGAGAAAGAGATGGAGAAAATCAAGAGCGAGCGCCATGAAATCGAGCGTTTTGAGCTATTGAGAGCGGAAGCGGTCAAGCTGATGGAAGACAGGGGAGAACCATACAAAGTCGAATTGATCAACGATCTGCCGTCAGATGCGGTGATATCCTTTTACAAGCAGGGGGATTTCATCGACCTCTGCGCCGGGCCGCATCTTGACAACGTCCGAAAAATCAAGGCTTTCAAGCTGATGAATCTCACCGGGGCATACTGGAGGGGAAATGAAAACAACAAAATGCTCCAGCGGATCTACGGTACAGCCTTCTTCAGCGGGAACGAGCTGCAGGATTACCTGAAAAGGCTGGAAGAGGCAAAGCTGCGCGACCATAATAAACTTGGCCGGGAACTTGAGCTTTTCACCACAGTCGATGTCATTGGCCAGGGGCTACCGCTGCTGATGCCGAAAGGCGCGAAAATCGTACAGATCCTGCAGCGCTTTGTCGAAGACGAAGAGGAAAGACGCGGTTATCTGCTTACCAAAACGCCACTGATGGCAAAGAAGGATCTTTATGAAATCTCGGGGCACTGGCAGCATTATAAGGATGGCATGTTTGTACTGGGCGACGAGGAAAAGGACGAGGAAGTCCTGGCGCTCAGACCGATGACGTGCCCGTTCCAATATTATATTTATAAGTCGAAACTGAGAAGCTACAGGGATCTTCCGCTTCGCTACGGCGAAACCTCAACGCTGTTCCGCAATGAATTTTCAGGGGAAATGCACGGATTGATCCGCGTCAGGCAATTCACCATCTCCGAAGGTCACCTGATATGCCGACCGGATCAGCTTTCCGATGAATTCAAGGGCGTCGTCGACCTCGTCAAATTCATGATGAGGACCCTAGGGATCGAAGAAGATGTCACCTACAGATTCTCCAAGTGGGATCCGAACAACCGCGAAAAATATATCGGTGACGAAAAATCATGGGAAGAAGCGCAGGATCAGATGCGGCAGATCCTGGACGAACTTGGCATGGAGTACAGGGAAGCGGAAGGCGAAGCGGCGTTTTATGGACCAAAGCTCGATGTGCAGATGAAAAACGTATTCGGCAAGGAAGATACGATGATCACAGTCCAGATCGACCTGGCCCTCGCCGAACAGTTCGACATGAGCTATGTGGACAAAGACGGAATGAAAAAGAGGCCGTACATCATACACAGAACATCCGTCGGCTGTTATGAAAGAACCCTGGCGATGCTGATCGAAAAATATGCCGGCGCATTTCCATTGTGGCTCGCTCCGGTTCAGGTCAAACTGATGACCGTGACGGAAAAATTCAGCGAATATGCCCACAAGGTTGGCAATATGCTGAAAGCTGCCGGGATCCGCGTCGAAGTGGATGACAGAAACGAAAAGATCGGCTATAAGATCAGGGAAGCCAGAAACGAAAGGGTACCTTATTTGGCTGTCATAGGCGAGAAGGAAGCGGAAGCAGGCGCTGTATCCGTGCGATCCAGAAAAGAAGGCGAGCTGGGTCAGCTTTCCAATGGGGATTTCCTTGCGCGGCTTCTGGATGAGATCTCGTCAAAGAGCTTATAGAAAGCAGCGAAGGTGACTGTGCCGGTTTTCAGGCAGTTTCGGACCCAATAAATAAAAAGACGAAATAAACCATATTATGAAAAAGCCAGATCAAAACTGGCTTTTTTTATGCGGATTTGCTAAAATAAGCTATTACAGAATGAAAGGCGGGCTACTCGGATGTTTGGGAAAATGAAGCAGTCGGATGTTTTTTTTGACTTGTTCAAGGAATCGATCGGCAAAATAAGCGAAGCGTCGGAACTTCTGGTGGAGCTGACGTCCGATTATTCGGACGTCGAGGCGAAGACGGCCCGCATCAAGGCAAAGGAACTGGAATGCGACATTCAGACGCATAAAGTGATCCAGACTTTGAATGCGGCTTTTATCACGCCGTTTGACAGAGACGACATTTTCAAGATCATCAAGGAGATGGACAACATTGTTGACATGATCGAAGAAGCCGGGAGCAGACTTCTGATATTCAGGGTAAAGGCTCTGAGACCTGAGGCCATCGTCATGGCCGGCCTGATCAACAGCTGCGTCAAGGAACTCAAGATCCTCTTCGACAACCTGGAAACCATAGGAAAAAATGATTTCCTTCATAAACAGATCATAGAGATCAACAGACTTGAAAATGAAGGGGATGCGGTAAACACCGCCGCCCTCGCCCGATTGTTCGAGGAAGAGCAGGACGCGGTCGAAATCATCAAATGGAAGCATATTTTCGAACTGCTTGAAGCGTCGATCGATGTCTGCGAAGAAGTGGCCAACATGGTCGAAGGCCTGATCATGAAACAATCCGAATAATGATAAAAACTGCAGGATGGACTGATAATTATGACGGCACTTGGAATAGCGTCAATTATGGCAGGATTTGTCTATGCCTTCATAAATGGTTTTCATGATGGCGGCAACGTCATCGCTACCATTATAGCGTCCAGATCGATCAAGATCAGGACTGCCTTCATGATCGGCTGCGCCGGCGAACTGTGCGGCGCATTGCTGCTGGGCACTGCCGTCGCCAGGACCGTCGGCAGCGGACTTGTCGACAGCCGCGCAATAATGTTGACGGATGAAGTCACCGGAAGCATTTTCATACTCAGTGCCATCGCCGGCAGCATTATCTGGAACCTGGTCACGGCCGTCCTTGGGCTGCCATCCAGCTCCTCCCATGCATTGATGGGCAGCATCATCGGCGCGGGAGCGGCGATTTTCGGATTCAGCGCCGTCCACTGGACGGCATTCATAATGAAAGTCGTGCTTGTGATGTTCACATCGCCGGTCATCGGACTGATTTCCGGTTATCTGATCATGAAAATCATGCTGAACGCCCTTGCATATTATACAAAAAAAATCGAAAAACACATCAAGCGCGCTCAGTATGCCAGCATGGCCGGTCTTGCCATATGCCACGGAAGCAGTGATTCACAGAAGGCTATGGGACTGATCGCCCTTGAGCTGTCCATACTCGGCATCTATTCCGAGTTCACCGTGCCTTTATGGGTCATAGTCGGATCCGGTGCAATGATCGCCCTTGGAATGTCTGTCGGCGGCTGGAGGATAATGCATACAGTGGGGAAAAAGCTTTATACCGTTGAACCTATGCATTCACTGGCTTCCCAGACAGCCGCCGCCGCAGTGATACTCGCTGCGACCCTGACCGGCTTGCCGGTGAGCACCACTCAGATCGTCACATCCTCCGTCATGGGCGTCGGCGCCGCCGAGCGTCTGAAAAAGGTTAAATGGATCGTTGCAGGCAGGATCATCGCTTCATGGTTCATTACCATCCCCGCATCCGCAGCTTCCGCAGCAATTTTTTCCAAAGTGGCTTTACTTCTTTTCCACAATGCTCTATAATAAATTTAAACATTGTTTAAAACCTTGTTTAAACCTCTTTAAAATTCGGAGGGGAGCGCTTAAAGGTCATGGATCAGACAACTTTCAACACAAAGCAGAAGATACTGCATTCCACTTTAAATATCATCGAAAAGGAAGGCTTTGACCGAATCACTGTGCGCAAGATAGCAGCCAAGGCGGAAATCAACGCAGCTTTGATCAACTATCATTTCGGATCGAAGGAAAACCTTATCAGCCAGGCGATCGACGTAATACTGGGCGACGCCCGAAAAGCGTTCGAGCATCTTGACAATACCGATATCGAGCCTGCGGAACGGCTGAAGAAATTCCTGCAGCATTACGCCAAAGTCGGCATGGAGAATCCTGAAGCGCTTCGAGAGGTCGTGCTTAAAGGATCTTTCGATTATGATTCCCAAAAGGATTACATTTATTTTATCAAGACATCCGGCCTTCGAAAGGTCGTGGATACTGTCGGCGAGATGACCGGCATATGTGATATGGCAACCCTGATGATGATAACGCTGCAGCTTTTTGGCTCAATGCTGATTCCCATAATTATGAAACCGGTCATCGGCAATGTGCTTGATTTCGATATTGCTTCCCTCGAACGGACCGATGCCTATTTCGATATATTGCTCGGCCGTTACGGCGCGGCAAGAAAAGAGGAGGATTCCATATGAATAAACCGGACGCATCTCGGATCGCAAAAAATATCAGGAAAATAATCGCGGCAGCCTTGCTGCTGGTCGTCCTTCTGGCCCTCTGGAACGCCTATGGCGAGGATCTTTTAAAAGGCGACACGCTTACGGCCACAGGCACGATCGAGGCGACGACTGTAAAAATATCCTCAAGTCTGCCGGGCACAGTTGAAACGATTTACTTCAAGGAAGGGGACAAAGTCCAAAAAGGCGACATAGTGGCTGAAATATCGCGGGACGATCTTGCGGCGCAACTGGCGCAGAACGAGGCAGCCCTGGAAAAGGCGAAGATCGCGCTGTCCCAGGTGACATCCAGCGCGATGATCCAGCAGTTGAGCTCGGCGCAGGCTGCCGTTTCGGCTGCCCATGAAAACCTTATGAAAGCCGAAGCGGATTACAGTCGATACAGCTCCCTTTTTGAACAGGGTGTAGCCCCACAGGCTGAAATGGAGCGGTTCCGGACGGCCTACGAGGTCGCGGGAGACGCGTACGACAGCGCTTCTGCCCAACTAAAAGCCCTTAAATCCAGCGGAGGCGTCAACGCCCAGATCGGATCCGCCCAGTCGGATATTGAAAAAGCCAGCGCCGCAGTCGACAGCGTCAAAGCACAGCTGGAGGATCTCACGCTTGAATCGCCGATAAGCGGCGTCGTAACGTCGAGGAATTTCGAGGAAGGAGAGTTCGCGGCCGCGGGCGGCGGGATAGCAACAGTGGCCGATCTGGACAATTTGTGGATCAGGATCTACGTGACGACGGAAGAGCTGCCAATGGTGAAACTTGGAGAAACTGTGAAATTCAACGTCAGTGGCTATGATCAGCAATTTGAGGGCACTGTCACCTATATCGCCGACAAGGGCGAATATACACCCAAAACGGTCCTCACAGAAAACGAAAGGGCAAATGTCGTATTTGCCGTTAAGATTTCAACGGACAGCGGCGGCGGAGTGCTTAAACCCGGCATGCCAGCCGATGTCGTATTTTAGAGCTTCTTCGAGAGGCGGCCGCTATGATACGAATAGATAATCTATCAAAATCATTTGAAAATATCAGGGCACTGCAAAATATCGATCTCGAAATTCAAAAGGGTGAAATATTTGGTCTTGTCGGTCCTGACGGAGCCGGCAAGACCACGCTGATCCGGTCTATCTGCGGGCTTCTTGTCCCGGATAGCGGATCGGTGCTGATCGAGGAAGGATTTCTTGGTACGGGTCGACTTGGCTATATGCCTCAAAAATTCAGCCTGTATGGGGATCTTTCCATCATGGAGAACATCCGGATTTTTGGCAGTTTGTACGGACTTGATAACAGCGTGATCAGCGAGCGCGCGGACAGGGTCCTTTCGATGACCGGCATGTCCGCTTTCAAGGACCGCCTGGCCGACAGACTCTCAGGAGGCATGCGACAGAAACTGGCAATAACCTCGGCGCTGATTACGGAGCCGGAACTGCTGATCCTCGATGAGCCGACTTACGGCATCGATCCCGTTTCCAGGCACGAGATATGGAAACTCCTGAAAGAGCTGAACGGATCTGGCATGACCGTTCTCGTTTCGACGCCTTATATGAACGAGGCTGAAATGTGCCACAGGCTGGCCTATCTGGACAGCGGTAAAATTTATTACACCGGGACACCCTCCGGTTTCCGTGAAGATTATCCGCAGATGTTCTATAGGGCGGACGAGGTGACCAGCGAGCAGATCACCGGTGTCGTCGATCAGGAATATGCCATAATAACACGGGGACTGACGAGAAAATTCGGTGATTTCACTGCTGTCGACAGCGTGGACATCAAGGTGCCGAGAGGCAGGATCTATGGATTCCTGGGTCCTAATGGCGCCGGAAAAACGACGCTGATCAAGATGCTTTGCGGGCTGCTTGAGCCGAGCGGAGGGGAAGCGACGATCCTTGGCTTCGATCTTGATAAAAGCAGGGAAGAGATAAAAAACCGGATCGGTTATATGTCTCAAAAATACAGTTTATATGACGACCTGACCGCCTATGAGAACCTTGATTTTTTTGCAGGGATCTACGGCATACCCGCAGGCCGGGAACGGCAGGACAGGATCGACGAAGTCATCAGGATGGCAAACTTGTCGGGACGGGAAAACGACATGGCCGGAAAACTCAGCCCCGGTTTAAAACAGCGGCTGGCGCTAGGTTCAGCAATACTGTCGAAGCCGGAACTTGTTTTTCTTGATGAGCCTACGAGCGGTGTCAGTCCGATCACCAGAAAGGATTTTTTTGAAGTGATCGACAAAATGGCAGCCGAAGGCGTTACTATAATAGTAACGACACATTTCATGGATGAAGCGGAACGATGTGATCTTCTGATGTTCCTGCTTGATGGAAAGCTGATCGCCCAGGACACGCCTCACGCCCTGAAATCAGGCATCGCCGCGGCGCAGGGCAGGGAACCGACCCTGGACGATGTGTTCGTTTATCTCACGAACCGCAGCGAGCGGGAGGAGGGCTGACGATGCAAAGAATAAAATCGATCATCCGCAAGGAATTTCTCCAAATGAAGAGAGACCGGCTCACCCTTGCGATCGCCTTCATGATCCCGGTCGTTCAGCTGATGATTTTCGGCTATGCCATCCAAACCGAGGTCAAACATATCCCGACTGTCGTTTTTGATCAGTCGGTAACAGCGGAGAGCAGAGAAATGCTGCAGGCTTTTTCAGCATCCGGCTATTTTGATATGAAATTCAACGCCACAAGTTTTGATGAAATCAACAAGGCAATAGACAGCGGCAAGGCAAAAGTCGGCATTGTATTTCCGCCGGACTACGCAAAAAGCATCTATCGCGGCGACTCCGCCCAATTTCAGGTGATCATTGACGCCAGCGACAACCTGACATCCATGCAGGCTCGCGCCATAGCGGGGACGATCCCGATGCTGAAGGGCCAGGCGGTTATAGCTGAAAGGATGCCCGGCGGCGTCACGCTGCCGTATGACGCCCGGATCAGGGCCTGGTACAATCCTGACGGCATCACGGCATTCTATATCGTGCCGGGCATCGTTGCGATCCTTGTCACGATGACGATGGTCCTGCTGACCTCCGTGGGGATCGTCAAAGAACGTGAGAAAGGAACCCTCGAGCAGCTCATGGTAACGCCGCTGAAGCCGTTGGAACTGATGATCGGCAAAATAACGCCCTATGTCCTGCTGGGATATGTTCAGGTCACCGTGGCGCTGATCGTCGCGGTCCTATTGTTTGGTGTTCCGGTAAAAGGCAGTGTGATCGAGCTGTATACCCTGACCTTCTTCTTCATCACTGCGTCGCTGGGCCTTGGGATTACGATATCAAACATTGCAAAGACGCAGATCCAGGCTATGATGCTCTCGTTTTTCGTGCTGCTCCCGAGCATATTGCTTTCCGGGTTCATGTTTCCAAGAGAAGCCATGCCTAAAATCATTTACTGGTTCGGCTATCTGATCCCTGCTACGTATTATCTGGAAATCATACGCGGGATCATGCTCAAGGGCATCGGGATCCGTTATCTTTGGCCGCAGGTCACAATGCTTCTGGCTATTTCCGTCATTTTCATCAGCATCAGCGCGAAAAAATTCAGGAAGACCTTAGGGTAACAGCTTCTTCTAAAATAGTGAAGATCCGGACGTCGATTTGTCTGAATCAGTCCGGATCTTTATTTATTATGGACTGGAACGGCATGCAAGCGGGTATTATCTTAAAGCAAGCCCCAGGGCGATTTTCATCATTCCGGTAAAGGTCTGTTCTCTTTCGGCGGGTGTCGTTTCTTCGCGCGTGGTCAGATTGTCGCTTATCGTCAGTATTGCCAGGGCTTTGGCGCCCAGTCTCGCGGCATTCATATAGAGGGCCGCGGCTTCCATTTCGACTGCTAGGACACCCATTTTGGCCCATTTTCTCCAGGCGTCCGGATCATCGTCGTAGAACACGTCACTCGAAAGGATATTGCCGGCATGCACCGGGATCCCAAGTTCATCCGCGGCGGACTTCGCTTTGCAGAGCAGCTCGAAATCCGCGCAGGGCGCATAAGTCCCCGGGAGGCCGTAAGTATGCGCATATCTGGAATTTGTAGACGCGGCGACGCCGAGGACGATATCCCGAATATGAACATCCTCCTGCAGAGATCCGGCAGAACCGACCCGAACCAGATTTTTTACGCCGTAAACGGTTATAAGCTCATGGGAATAGATGCCGATGGAAGGCATCCCCATGCCTGTACCCTGGACGGATACCGGGGTGCCCTTGTAAAATCCTGTATAACCCAGCATGCCTCTTACATTATTGTAGCATTTGATATCATCAAGGAAATTTTCGGCGATGAATTTTGCCCTGAGCGGATCGCCGGGTAGCAGGATCGTTTCTGCGATATCGCCTTTAATTGCTGAATTGTGTGCCGTTGTCATTTCAATTCACTCCTTTCGATATGGAAAAGTATACCACAGGACCGGCTGATTTAAAACCCGAATTTGCTACCCGCACTGAACCGTATCGCCGATAGCGTTTATCAAACGGATTGAACGGATCGTCGATGAAATCACCTTTACTTGAAAATTATAATGGGGTACAATTACCTTGAACAGCGTGACAGGCCATGCGGGCCTGCCGCATCAGGCTGTGTGTTCTTATCAGTAGAAATCTACAAATCAAAGATTTGTGATTTCCTTGAGTAAATTCCACCGACAATTCGCTTCACGAATTGGGTGGAATGTTAAAAGGAGAAGGATCGCCCATGGAAAGTGAAATCGCAAAACTTTATCATCCCATCCGGGAAATCTGGGATCTCAAGAGCATGCTGAACACCAGCGCAGCACTATTCGCCGACAAAGTGGCATTTCTGGTGAAAAAAATCAAAGGCGGCGATTATATCGAGATAAATTACAACCAGGTGAAGCATGATGTCGACGCCATAGGCACCAAACTCATCGATACGGGGCTTCAGAACGCAAAGATCGCCATAATCGGCGAAAATTGCTATGAATGGGCGGCAGCCTATTTCGCCGTCGTCTGCGGATGCGGCGTCGCCGTTCCCCTTGACAAGGAGCTCGGCAGGGATGAAGTGCACAACCTGATCAGGACGGCAGACTGCACGGCTGTTTTTTATACGAATGCCTATAAGTCTATGATGGATGGCCTTGACATACCGTACAAAATAAATATGGGGGCTACAGGATTCGATCAGGGCACGATCGTCGAACCCGAACTTTCCTGGAATAGCTTGCTCGCTGAAGGCGACAGGCTGGTTGCGGATGGCGACAGGCGATTCATCGATTCGGCCGTCGATCCTGAAGAGATGAGGATCATACTCTTCACCTCCGGTACGACGGGCACGCCCAAAGGCGTCATGCTGAGCCATAAGAATATCATGAGCGATGTGATGGACACTTGCCGGATCGTCGATATAAGGTCGGACGACCGGACCCTTTCGATCCTGCCGATCCATCACACCTTCGAATCGACGCTGGGAATGACGCTGATCCTGTACAAAGGCGCCTCCATAGCGTTTTGCGAAGGGCTCAAATATATATCGAAAAATATCGTCGAAGCCAAATCATCGGTTATCTTAGGCGTTCCGCTGATTTTTGAATCCATCTACGACAAGATTTGGAAGCAGATCGAAAAACAGGGCAAAACCAAGCTGGTCAGAAAAGCGATCCGATTCAACCATACGATGAAAGCCATCGGCTTCGATATGAGCAAAAAGCTCTTCCGGGACGTCCACGCGAAATTCGGCGGCCGTCTGCGGCTGATCATCACAGGAGCGGCCGCCATCGATCCGAATGTAATCAGAGGATTTGAGGATTTCGGCTTCAAAACGCTGCAAGGCTACGGATTGACCGAGTGCTCGCCTCTGGTGGCAGGCTGCTCGGACTTTGGGGATTCCTATAAAAAGGCCGGCTCCGTCGGACCGGTGCTCCCCAGCGGCGAGCTGAAGATAATAGACAAAGATGAGGACGGCATCGGCGAGATCATATACAAAGGTCCCAATGTGATGCTGGGCTATTACAACATGCCTGAAGAAACCGACAAGGTCCTTAAAGACGGCTGGTTCCATACCGGCGATCTCGGATTTCTTGACAAAGACGGCTGGCTGTATATTACAGGCAGGAAGAAAAATGTCATCGTGACAAAAACAGGGAAAAACATCTACCCGGAAGAAGTCGAATACTATATAAACAGGAACAAGTATATTGAAGAGAGTCTCGTTATGGCTGTCGAGGATGAAGATTCGGAGGATACGACTGTCGGCGCGCAGATCAAGCCCGCCTACGACGTGATTTACGAAGAATTCGGCAAGGACTTTGACGATGATGCGGTCTTTTCGCTGATCAAAAAGATGATTGGCGAGATCAATGAAAAGCTCCCGATTTATAAAAGGATCAGGAGCATTACGGTCCGCAAAGAAGATTTTGAACATACGACTACAAAAAAGATCAAAAGAAATTATAAGAAATAGGTGGAACTATGAATACCGACCAATGGGTCCGGGAAATGCGGCACAGGCTGCACCAATGCCCGGAACTGGGGAATCAGGAATATGAAACGACGCGGATCATCGAGAGCAGCCTGCAGGAAATGGGTATCGAAACGAAGAGGCTTCTCGAAACCGGCGTGATCGGCGTGCTGAAAGGCCTCAAAGAAACCGAAGGCGGCTATTCGCCTCGCGTTGTTGCCCTGCGGGCGGATATTGACGCTCTCGAAATCGAAGAGAAGGCCGAAGTGGCGTTCGCTTCCGGCAACCGGGGGTTCATGCACGCCTGCGGCCATGACGCGCATACGGCGATACTTCTTGCTGTTGCCCGGGATCTCAGTGCCAGGCGCACTGAATTCAGCGATACGGTCAAATTCATTTTCCAGCCGGCCGAAGAAGGGATCGGCGGAGCGGAGCGGCTGATCCAGCGAGGCTGCATGAATGATCCTAAAGTGGATTATATATTTGGCCTCCACGTAATGCCGCAATACCCGGCCGGTTCGATCGGCATAAAATACGGGATAATGTACGCCGCATCCGATATGTTCACTATAAAGGTCCGAGGGAAAAGCAGCCATGGCGCGTTCCCGGAACACTCGATCGATGCAGTGGTCGCGGCGTCTGCCATTGTGACGAATATGCAGAGCATCGTCAGCAGAAACGTCTCTCCCGCCAATCCTGCAGTTATAACATTCGGCAGCATTCATGGCGGAACGGCGAATAATATAATTGCGGATGAAGTGCTCCTTAAAGGAACCTTCAGGACGCTCGAGCCTGAAAATAGAAAGTATGTTAAAAAAAGAATCGGCGAAATGGCTGAAGGTGTCGCATCCGCAATGGGTGCCTCCGTCGATATCGAATACATCAGGGGCTACAATGCGTTGATCAATGATGCCGAAGCAGTTGGGATAGTCAAAGCTGCTGCGGCGGCCATCGTCGGAACGGACCATATATACGAAACGCCGGATGATCATATGCTGGGCGAAGACTTTTCCTTCTATCTGGATCACGCAAAGGGCGCGTTTTTTGGACTCGGCTGCGGATACCCGGACCGGCAGAATCCCGGTCTGCATACGCCGGATTTCATGCTGGACGAAAATTGCCTGCAAGTCGGCGCTGCTGTCATGGCCGCCCTGATCAGGTAGCAATCGGAAAATCTGAAAAGAAGCAAAAAAAAAGAGAGGAGACACATCTCTCTTTTTTATTGATATTTTGTGTATTTAACTTATACACGGTGTGGGACGGGTGAGTTATTTTGCTTTTGCAGCATTGAATCTCTTCGTCAGTCTGGAAACTTTCCTGGATGCTGCATTTTTATGGATCGTGTTCTTTGCAGCGGCCTTCTTGAGTTTCTTTTCAGCTAAAGCCAGCTTTTCTCCAGCAGCAGTCATATCGCCTTCGTTTAAAGCCTTGTCAAAATTCTTGATCACAGCCTTAAGATGGTCTTTGATTCTTCTGTTGGTCGCTGTTTTTTTAGCGATGACTCCGATTCTTTTCTTTGCCGATTTGATATTTGCCATATTTTTCACCCCACTTTCCGAAAATATCGCAAAATTGATTATAATGTACAATCGATGAAAATGCAATAGAAAATAATAAAAAGTCCTTGACAGTCCGCCAATCGGCATTAGTACGTCTGACATTTCCATTCTTGAAAAACCTCTGGTTCGATGTTATAATTCACTGAAGTGACTAAAGGCTGAAAAATAAGCATTAGGAAAGAGGACCTATGGAATCTGATCAGAAATATATAAGAAATTTTTCGATAATCGCCCACATAGACCACGGAAAATCCACGCTGGCGGACCGGATCATCGAAATGACCGGACTTGTGGCGCATCGGGACATGAAGGAACAGTTTCTCGACAATATGGAAATCGAGCGGGAACGGGGCATAACGATCAAGCTGCAGACCACGCGCCTGAACTACAGAGCGGATGATGGACATGACTATGTGTTCAATCTGATCGATACGCCCGGGCATGTGGATTTTACCTATGAAGTCTCAAGGAGCCTCGCAGCCTGCGAGGGTGCGCTGCTGATCGTCGACGCCACCCAGGGAGTGGAGGCGCAGACCCTGGCCAACGTCTATCTGGCGATCGATGAGAACCTTGAAATAATACCGGTCATCAACAAGATCGATCTGGCCAGCGCCAGACCTGAGCTCGTAAAAGAAGAAATCGAAGAAATGATCGGCATCGACGCTTCCGAAGCGCCGTTGATTTCGGCCAAGGAAGGCCTGAACATCAAGGACGTTCTCGAAGCGGTCGTGCACAAGGTGCCTGCGCCGTCGGGCCATATCGGCGGCAGGCTGAAGGCGCTGATCTTCGATTCTTATTATGACAATTACCGCGGCGTCGTCATATATACCAGGATCTTTGACGGGCGAGTCTCAAAGGGCGACGTCATCCTGATGATGAATACGAAGAAAAAATATGAGGTGACGGAAGTCGGCGTGTATTCTCCCGGACCGGTCCCGACAGATTCACTGTCAGCCGGCGAAGTCGGTTATATATGCGCGAGCATCAAGCAGGTCGCGGACGCGCGGGTGGGCGATACGATCACCCTTGCGTCAGATCCCACCGCCGAGCCGCTGCCCGGTTACAAAAAAGTCCAGCCAATGGTCTACTGCGGCATTTATCCTGCTGAGGGCGAAAAATACGAGAATGTCAAGGATGCGCTTGAAAAGCTTCAGGTAAACGACGCGGCCTTCATATTCGAGCCGGAGACGTCCACCGCTCTCGGATTCGGCTACAGGTGCGGATTCCTGGGTCTTTTGCATATGGAGATCATCGTCGAAAGACTCGAAAGAGAATTCGATTTGGCAATCATCACGACATCGCCGAGTGTCATTTACAAGGTCGTAATGAACGACGGCAGCGAACTGATGATCCAGAATCCAAGCAACCTGCCGCCATTGACGGAAATCAGCCATATAGAGGAACCGATCGTCAAGGCGAATATCATGATCCCGAACGAGTATGTCGGCAGCATAATGGAAATTTGCCAGGATCGGCGCGGCGTGATGAAACACATGGAATATATAACGGCCACGCGGGTGGTGCTGCATTACGAAATGCCGCTCAATGAAGTCATCTATGACTTTTTCGACGCACTCAAGTCAAAGACCCGCGGCTATGGATCCCTCGATTATGAATTTCTGCACTATGAAAAGTCGAATCTGGTCAAGCTTGATATTCTTCTGAACAAAGACCTTGTCGACGCGTTCTCGATGATCGTCCACGAATCGAAGGCCTATGCCAGAGGAAGATTCGTCTGCGAGAAGCTTAAGGAGATCATCCCGATGCATCAGTTCGAAGTACCGATCCAGGCATCCGTGGGCGCCAAGGTGATAGCCCGCGAAACGGTGCGGGCTTTGCGCAAGGACGTGCTGGCGAAATGCTACGGCGGCGATATAACAAGAAAGAAAAAGCTGCTGGAGAAGCAGAAAAAGGGCAAGAAGCGCATGCGCCAGTTCGGCTCTGTCGAAGTTCCGCAGGAAGCCTTCACCGCCGTTCTCAAATACGATGATAATAAGTAAGGAAACAAAGGTGAAGATGAAAAAGCTTGGACTTTATGTGCATATCCCGTTCTGCATCAGGAAATGCGGGTACTGCGATTTCCTGTCCACAGGCAACGCTTCGCAAGACGCGAGAACGGCATATGTCGATGCCCTGATTCGCGAGATCGGCTGGTACGGAAAAAAATCAGGCATGGCCGGCGGCAGGGAAATAGATTTGAGGGAGTATGAAACCGACACGGTGTTTTTCGGGGGAGGTACTCCCTCTTTGATTGCTTCCGAGGATCTTCGCCGGCTGATGGATGCAATCAGAATACATTTCGATCTTGCCTCTGACGCCGAGATTTCCATTGAAGCCAATCCGGGAACCATTTCGGCCGAAAGCCTTTTTTTTATGCGCGAAGTCGGATTCAACAGACTGAGTATCGGCGTGCAGTCGCTGAATGATCCGACGCTGCAGCTCCTGGGCCGCATACATACCGGACAGGATGCGGTGGATTCGTTTCAATGGGCCCGCAAGGCAGGATTCGACAATATCAACCTGGATCTGATGTTCGGCATTCCAGGCCAGACGCTCGATACCTGGACCGATACCTTGAAAAAGGCGATCCTGCTCGAACCGGAGCATCTGTCGTTCTATAGCCTGAAGATCGAAGAAAGCACTCCGTTTTACGACCTGACGGAAAAAGGATCGATGAAGCCGGTTTCGGACGAGCTTGACCGAACGATGTATGAAGAAGCTCTGCGGTTGATCCAAGACGCGGCCCGGGATCGATCGGGGCGGGCCTATATCCATTATGAAATTTCGAATGCGGCCCGGGAGGGACTGTTCTGCCGGCACAATCTGAAATACTGGTCCATGGGCGAATACCTGGGGATCGGAGCCGGATCCCATTCCTATATAAACCGCGAGCGGTTCAGCAACCAGACCGATCTCGACGCCTATGTCGATACCGATGGCGGGCAAGTCCGCTGGCGCCACCAGAATAATGACTACGATGAAATATCGGAATATATATTCACTGGACTGCGAAAAATCGAAGGGATCCGCCTTGCCGAATACGAAAGGCGCTTCTCCGAAAAGATCCGGGACCGATTTGCCGATGAACTCGATATTCTTGCAGGTCAAGGACTTTTGATCGTTTCAGGTGAGAGCGTCCGCCTCACGCCTAAGGGCATCGACCTATCCAATCACGTGCTGTCCCATTTTGTTTGATCTGTAAATTATAAAAATCTGTTGACAAGGCACTTCCATAATGGTAGATTTAAAATGTGATTAGCACTCATCGTGGTAGAGTGCTAACAGAAAATAAGGTGATGGTAATGGGATTAACGGAGAGAAAATTAAGAATACTGCAGGCCATAATCAGCGATTTCATCAATTCTGCCGAACCGGTCGGCTCCAGATCGCTTTCCAGGAAACTGGAAATGGGCATCAGCCCGGCAACGATCCGGAACGAAATGTCGGATCTCGAAGAAATGGGTTATCTGACGCATCCGCATACCTCGGCGGGAAGAGTTCCTTCAGACAAGGCATACAGACTGTATGTCAATTCGCTGATGGAGCGCTATGTGCTTCCGGAAAAGGAAAAGAAGATCATTGCTGAAAAGCTTACGGCCAATTTCAGCGAACTGGACAAGACGATCGCCCATGCGGCGGCGCTGCTGTCTGAGCTGACGAATCTCACGTCATTCGCATTGACGCCCAAACTGGATGAAAACAGGCTGAAATACATCAACCTGCTGCCAGTCGATGAAAATACCGTCGTGCTGATGATCGTCACGGAAGCGGGAAAAGTATCGAATACGGCCGTCAAGCTGAAGGTGCCCTATGAAACGGATAAACTCGAGTTTCTGGCCAAGGCCATGACGGTCAATTATAAGGGCAGAACGCTCTCCGACATTTTGACCCTGAACATCATCCGGAATTTTGAGAGCGACATTGAAGCGATGAGCCGGCTTGCAGCGAATATCATGCCTAATTTCATGCATACGCTGGAAGACATGATGAACGTAGAACTGTACATGGACGGCTTGACGAACATATTCAACATACCGGAATACAATAATATCGACCGAGCCAGGATGTTCCTTGAAATGATCAACAAAAAGAAGGAACTGACAAATGTACTCATTAACAGGGACAGTGGCGTTATCATAACGATCGGGCAGGAAAATCCGGATCAGATGATGCAGGACTGCAGCCTTATCACAGCCACATATTGCGTGAATGGACAATGCGTCGGCAAGCTTGGCGTCATTGGACCGACCAGGATGAATTACGGCGAAGTGACATCCATTATCGAATATATGACAGAAAATATCAGCAAGACGTTTAGAATTACGGAGGGTGATGACGATGAGCAACAAGAAGGTGGATGAGCGGGACGAACTTAAAAGAAAGTCTGCGCGGCTGGATATCGAATCCGACATAGAGGATTCCAGATCGCCGGAAGAAAACACGGCAGCGGAGAGCGAAGCTGAAAGTACGGACAGCCAGGGGCAGCAGACCGGCAAGCCAAAGGGAGAAAACGCTGACAGGCAGGCTGACGAAGCGCTACAGACACAATACCTCAGACTTGTTGCCGACTTTCAGAATCTGAAGAGACGGACAGAAAAGGAAAAAGCGGACATTTATGCATACGCCAACGAGAAAATCGCTTTGGATCTGCTTAATGTGATAGATAATTTCGACAGAGCCATGGATCATATACAGGAAAGCAGCGATCGAACGCTGGCTGAAGGGATGACCATGATCTTTAAAATGCTGAAGGAGGTATTGGAGAAAAACGGGATTAATGAGATCAAAGCTCAGGGGGAAGAGTTCGATCCAAATTTCCATCACGCTGTCATGACTGTCAGCGCAGAGGGATTGAAAAGCGGCATAGTGGCTGACACGCTTCAGAAAGGCTATACGCTTAAGGGAAAAGTAATCAGGCCGGCCATGGTCAAAGTGGCTGAATAATAACGCTGCAGTAAAGGAGATAAAAAAATGGGTAAAGTAATAGGAATAGACCTTGGTACCACCAATTCGTGCGTAGCCGTTCTTGAAGGCGGAGAGCCGACTGTCATCGCAAACGCGGAAGGCAACAGGACGACACCGTCCGTGGTCGCATTCGCCAAAAATGGCGAAAGGCTTGTGGGCGAAACCGCGAAAAGACAGGCGATAACAAATTCGGACCGCACCATTATGTCGATCAAGAGAGAAATGGGTACGGATCATAGAAAAACCATCGATGGCAAGGATTATACGCCGCAGGATATTTCAGCGATGATCCTGAGCAAGCTGAAGGCTGATGCTGAAGCATATCTGGGCGAGAAAATAACGGAAGCCGTAATAACGGTGCCGGCATATTTCACAGACAGCCAGAAACAGGCGACAAAAGACGCCGGGAAAATAGCCGGACTCGAGGTCAAGAGGATCATCAACGAGCCAACGGCCGCTGCGCTGGCGTATGGCCTGGACAAAGAAGAGATGCACCACAAGATCCTTGTATATGATTTGGGCGGAGGAACCTTCGACGTATCGATCCTCGAACTTGGAGACGGCGTTTTTGAAGTGCTCGCGACCAACGGCAACAACAGGCTCGGCGGCGACGATTTCGACGAAGTCGTAATGAAATTCATGGCAGACAATTTCGCGAAGGAGTTCGGTGTCGACCTGAGGAAAGACAAGATGGCGCTGCAGAGACTCAAGGAAGCGGCTGAAAAGGCCAAGAAGGAGCTCTCGTCGTCCCAGACGACCAATGTGAACCTGCCATTCATATCTGTCAATGCGGAAGGTCCTCTTCATCTGAACATGGATCTGACCAGAGCTAAATTTGACCAGTTAACAGCGCATCTTGTGGAAGCGACGATCGAGCCGATGCGAAAAGCGATGGCCGATGCCAATGTCACCAGCAACGATATCGCCCGGGTCATACTCGTCGGCGGATCGACCAGGATACCGGCTGTACAGGAAACAGTCAAAAGAATTGCGGGAAAAGAGCCGTATAAAGGCGTCAATCCTGATGAATGCGTTGCGATCGGCGCGGCCATCCAAGCCGGCGTACTGACCGGAGAAGTGACGGACGTTCTCCTTCTCGATGTCACACCGCTTTCGCTGAGCATCGAAACTCTGGGCGGCGTCGCCACCAGGCTGATCGAAAGAAATACGACGATCCCGACTAAAAAGAGCCAGATCTTCTCGACGGCGGCAGACAACCAGACAGCAGTCGACATCCACGTTCTTCAGGGCGAAAGGGAAATGGCCGCCGGCAATATCACACTAGGCCGTTTCCAGCTTTCAGGCATTCCGCCTGCACCTAGAGGAGTTCCACAGATCGAGGTCACATTCGATATCGATGCCAACGGCATTGTCAATGTAAGCGCCAAAGACATGGGCACCGGCAAGGAACAGCGGATCACGATCACTTCTTCGACCAAGCTTTCGGAGGATGAGATCAAGCAAAAGGTCAAGGAAGCCGAGCAGTATGCAGCTGAAGACAAGAAGAAAAAAGAAGAAGTCGAAATCAGGAATTCAGCTGAAACACTAATATATGAAACCGAAAAATCCCTTAAAGAGATCGAAGGCAGCCTAAACGAGGATGAAAAATCAAGGATCATCGGCGCCAAGGAAGAGCTTTCAAGAGCGCTTGACGGCACGGACGTCCAGGCGATCAAAACAGCGACGGAAAAACTGACCAGCGAATTCCATACGATTTCGTCCAAAATGTATGAGAAGGCACAGCATGCCCAGGCCGGTGGAGCGGAAGCCGACATGGGCGCCCAGACGGAAGAAGCTCCGCAGAGCGGCCCGGGACCCGATGTCGTGGATGCGGATTACAAAGTAGTAGACGAAAACGAAGATAAAAAAGCTTAATCAGAGGCAACTCGCGCCAAACACCTGGATAGACGGTTCCCATACCACTGGTCCAGGTGTTTTGGGCGATTAGGCTCTGGATAATGGGGGTTATTTAGATGGCACAGGAAAAACGTGATTATTATGAGGTCCTCGGAATCGCTAAAGGCGCCACTGAAGCCGAGATCAAGAAGGCTTACAGAAAGAAGGCCATGGAATTCCATCCGGACAAGAATCAGGGCGATAAAGCGGCCGAGGAAAAATTCAAAGAAGTCAACGAAGCATATGAAGTTCTTTCAGACCCTCAGAAAAAGGACAGATATGACAGGTTCGGCCATGCCGGCGTGGACCCGAACGCTGGATTCGGCGGTGGCGCTGGCGGATTCGGCGGCGGTTTCGGCGGCGGATTCGAAGATATATTCGGCGACCTTTTCGGCGGCATGTTCGGCGGCGGCGCGTCGCAAAACGCCAGAAGAAGAAATGCTCCCCGAAAGGGCAGGGACATACAGCAGCGTATGACGATCTCCTTTGAGGAGGCAGCTTTCGGAACAAAAAAGGAGATCCAGATAAACAGGAGCGCCGATTGTGAAAGCTGCGGCGGAACAGGAGCCGAAAAGGGCACCTCAAAAAAAACGTGTCCTAAATGCAACGGGACAGGCGAAGTCAGAACGACGCAAAAGACACCGTTCGGCCAGTTTATGAACGTCCAGCCCTGCGATGCCTGCGGGGGAGCCGGGGAAATCAACGAGCATCCCTGCCATGTGTGCCACGGCAGCGGCAAAGTTCGAAAATCGATAAAAATCTCAGTCGATATCCCTGCGGGCGTCGATAACGATTCCGTCATATCCCTCAGGGGGCAGGGCGAACCGGGAACCAATGGCGGCCCGGCTGGCGATATGTATGTGATCCTGTCCGTCCTGCCGCATAAGCTGTTCAAGCGTCAGGGCGTCGATCTTATATTGGAGATCCCGATCACCTATACCCAGGCGGCTCTTGGCGATGATATCGTCGTGCCGACCCTCAAGGAGAAGGTCTCATACAAAGTACCGCCAGGGACGCAGTCCGACACGATGTTCAGGCTTAAAGGCAAGGGCGTGAAAGCCCTTCACAGCACAAAAGTAGGCGACCTCTATGTCAAGGTCATCGTCGAGATCCCGACGAAGCTCTCAAAAGAGCAGCGCAGGCTCATCGAGCAGCTTGGAACGACATTTGACGAAGAAGGCTATCAAAAGAGAAAAAGCTTCGCAGACACGCTTAAAACGCTTTTTAAGTAAATATAGCAACTATTGCGAGCGCAACATAAAAGGGAAGCGGCGATGCCGAAAGGCATTTGCATAATCGGCTTGCCCGGTGGAACAGAAAACAGCCGGCGGGCCCATGCAGGAAAATCGCAGATCATCGATTTGCAAATTTTTGCCGCCCTCTTTTTTTTATGTTATAATTTACTTCTAAAGGTGGGATGGATATGGAATATTTGGAGGTCAAGATTTTTACGACTACATTCGGGATCGATGCCGTGACCGACGTACTGGCGGATCTGGGCATTGACGCTTTTATTGTCGAAGATGCTCATGACTTTGAAGAGTTTCTGAACGAAAAAAAGTCTTTTGATTGGGATTATGTCGATGAAAACCTGATGGAACTGCTGGAAATCGAGACCTGCATTATCGTATATCTGGATTCAAAGCCTGAAGGCTTCGCAACCTTTGAAAAAATCAGGCAGGAAATGGCCAGACTCAAAAATGACGATGCGGAAGGCGTTCTCGGAAGGCTCCTGGTCGAACAGATCGCTGTGTCGGATGATACATGGAAGGAAAACTGGAAAGAATTTTTCAAACCGTTGCGGATCTCCGATCGGATCGTGATAAAACCGACATGGGAACCTTATCAGAAGGAAAAAAGCGACGACATCGTGATCAACATCGATCCCGGCATGGCTTTCGGCACCGGGACCCACGAGACGACGGCCATGTGTATCAGACTCCTTGAAAAGCACATCGAACCTGACGTCGACGACGTCCTCGATATTGGCTGCGGTTCGGGCATCCTGGCCATAGCGGCAAGCCTGCTGGGCGCCAGGACTTGCATCGGTATCGACATCGATCCGGTCGCGGTGAAGGTGTCGTATGAGAATATCGTGCTCAATGGACTTGCCGATAAGATCAGCGTTTTCGAGGGCGATCTGGCAAAAGATATCGAGTTCAAGGCGGATATCGTGGTGGCGAATCTTGTCGCCGAGCTCGTGATCACGCTGGCTTCGGATATCGCAAAGCATCTGAAAGGGAAGAAAGCGTTCATCTCGTCGGGTATCCTGATCGAAAAGCAGGAGGCTGTTGCAGAAGCACTAAGAGAAAACGGTTTCGAAATACTGGAAATATTAAACGAAGGAGACTGGGCTGCCATTTGCGCCCGTTGCAACGGCTAAGAAAGGTGGTTTCCGGCTGAACAAAAAATGAGCAGGTTTTTTATATCTGCCGGCGATATCGACGGCAACAAGGCGACGATCAGAAATCCAATCGACATAAAGCACATCCTGAAGGTTTTAAGATGCGCACCTGGCGACAGGATCGAGCTTTCTGACGGCAACAGCTTCGAATACCTGGCTGAAATCACCGCCTGCGGCCGGGATGCCGTTGAGGCTGTCATCCTTGACAAGCAGGGCTTTTCCCGCGAACCGGAACTGGACATCTATTTATATCAGGGCATTCCAAAGCAGGGTAAAATGGAGACCATCATACAGAAAGCCGTGGAGCTCGGCGTCAACACGATCATACCGGTTTTCATGGCCAGATCGGTGGTCGCCGACAAAGGAAACTCAGCGCAGAAGGCTGAACGATGGCAAAAGATTTCCGATGAAGCTGTTAAACAATGCAAAAGAGGGATCATACCCGCTGTAGAGCGGGCGATCCCTTTTAACGCCATGCTTTCAAAGATGAAAGAGCAGGATTTGATCCTATTTCCATATGAAAATGAAAAAAACGTCAGCATCAAAGATGTTTTAAGGAGCCTGCAGTCAAAACCGAAATCCGTCGCCATCGTCATCGGACCGGAAGGCGGATTTTCCGACAGCGAAGCCGATATGCTCGTTCAGGCGGGCGCCCTGAAGACCACCCTTGGGAAAACGACGCTGAGGACCGAGACGGCCGGAGCGGCCGCTATTGCAATGGTGATGTATGAACTTGAATTATAAACGCGGGAAAGGTTGCTTTAATGAATAATGCAGAACAAAAAGGATCCGGTCGCTCCATTGCGATAATGACACTGGGCTGCAAGGTCAACCAGTACGAAACCCAGGCCATGGCGGACAGGTTCCGGCAGCTTGGGTATTCGATCGTCGAAGCCGACGGCTATGCCGATATTTATATCGTCAACACATGCACGGTGACCGGTCTTTCCGACAGGAAATCCCGCCAATTCATCCGAAGAGCGAAGAAGATCAATCCTGATGCCGTGACGGCCGTTGTGGGATGCTATGCCCAGGTAAGTCCCGACGAAGCGGCGGCGATCGAAGGAGTGGACATCGTCTGCGGCACGAATGAAAAAAACAATCTGCCCGACTACATAGACGAGTTTCTGGCGGCTGGAAAGAAAATAAATAGAATAAAACCTTTGGAAGATCTTGTGATCTATGAGGAGACCGGCGTGATTTCCACAATGGATTCCAGGACGAGAGCGTATATCAAGATCCAGGAAGGCTGCGACAGGTTTTGCTCCTATTGCATCATACCTTATGCGCGGGGAGCCGTCAGAAGCAGGCAGCAGGAAGCGATAATCCGCGAAGCGGAGAATCTGATTGCCAACGGTTTCAAGGAACTTGTGCTGACGGGCATCAATACGGCGCTTTACGGCATGGAAACCGGCAAGCTCAGGCTGCATGAATTGATCGCCGCCATTGACACTATTCCGGGAGATTTCAGAGTGAGACTGGGTTCCCTCGAACCGACAGTGATCGATGCGGCATACGCGCGGGAATTGCTTAAATATAAAAAATTATGCCCCCATATGCATCTGTCGCTCCAAAGTGGCAGCGACACGGTCCTCGCCAGGATGGACCGCAATTATGACACGGCGGCGTACGAGAAGATCGTCGATGTCCTGAGGAGCCATGATGCCGGCTATGGCGTGACGACGGATATAATCGTCGGATTTCCGGGGGAAACCGACGAAGAATTCGAATCGACCAAGGAACTGGTCAAGAGATTGCTTTTCAGCAAGATCCATGTTTTCAAATATTCGAAGAGGACCGGGACAAAGGCGGCGGCCATGGCAAACCAGGTACCGGCGGATATCAAATCGAAAAGAAGCACGGAGCTGCTTGAACTGGCCGGAAAAACGGCGGATCAGTACTTCCGCTCTCTCGCCGGAAGCATCCGACAGGTGCTTTTCGAGGAATTCGACCGGGATGCGGGCATGTATTCGGGATTCTCGGACAATTATGTGAAGATTTATGTGCAGGCGGACAAGTCGGATGAAAGCGGAATGCTGCTGAACAGCTTCGCCGATATCAGACTGGAAAGAACGTTCATGGACGGCATGGCCGGAAGTTTCGCTGCAAATAAAAAATAGACCAATCCCGTGGCGGATATGATAAAATAATGCTGCACTCAAAAAAAGAATGGAGGCGGACAGATGAACAAGCTTTTCATATTGGCGATGATACTGCTTTTCATCGCGGCCACGGCTGTTATCAGCGAGCAGGGACAGCGCAATCTGGATCAGCGGCTGGCGTCCGGCGACAAGATATCAAGCCCTATCTGCGCTATAAATATGATGTACGACCAGAAATGCGACACGGATCAGGACTAGCGGATCAATCAGGAATAATGGAGGTAACGCATATGACAGATTGCATATTCTGCAGGATCGCAGAAAAGGAGATCCCCTCAAAAATAATTTATGAAGACGATGTGCTTGTGGCATTTCACGACGTCGCGCCACAGGCGCCCGTGCATGCGCTGATCATTACCAAAAAGCATATCCCCTCGCTCAATGATTGCCAGGATGGCGATTCGGCCATTTTAGCCCATGTCATGAACAAAGTGAAGGATATTGCCAGAGAGCTCGAGCTGGACAATGGATACAGGCTCGTATGCAATTGCGGGGAAGACGGGATGCAGACAGTGCCGCACCTTCACTTCCACCTGCTGGGCAAGAGAAAGATGACCTGGCCTCCAGGCTGAGCAAATAGCAAATAAATAATATTTTTCTTGCTAATAAAATAAATAAAAGGTATAATATCATTTGTTATAGACCAAACCGTTTGGATAAGCATCGAAGTGATTTCAGAATACGGAGGGAGGGAAACGAAAATATGGCACAGGTAGTTGTAAGGGAAAACGAGAGTCTGGAAAGTGCTCTGAAGCGATTTAAAAGATCCTGCGCAAGGGATGGCGTAATGTCAGAACTTAGAAAAAGAGAACATTATGAAAAACCGAGCGTCAAGAGAAAGAAAAAGTCGGAAGCCGCCAGAAAAAAAGCTAAAAAATTCTAAATGAGGTGTGTTTGATGTCTTTAAAAGACAGACTGACAAATGATTTCAAGGAAGCCATGAAGGCAAGGGATGAAATCAGAAAAAATACAGTCAATTTCGCCCGCGCGGCAATCAAGCAGTACGAAGTTGACAACCGAAAGGAACTTGACGACAACGGTATTGTCGAGATCCTGACCAAACAGGTAAAAATGCGAAAAGATGCCCTCTCTGATTTTGAAAAAGCAGGAAGAACGGATCTATTTGAGTCTTATAACAAAGAAATCGATATTCTAATGGAATATTTGCCAAAACAGCTGACTGAAGCTGAAATAATAGAGATCGTCAAGGCGACTGCCGCCGATCTGGGTATCGAAGGCGGTAAGAACAACGTAGGCAGGCTCGTCGGAGCGGTCATGCCAAAAGTCAAAGGCAAGGCTGACGGCGGAACGGTCAAGAAGATCGTTGAATCGATCCTCGAATGATCTGAATACAATAAAAAACGATAACCCGATCCTGATCGGGTTATTTTATTGCCGGCCTCAAAGAACTGGGGCAGGATCCAAGTCCACGGCATTTTATTATTTTACAAACGAGCGCAGAATATATATAATGTAGTCACAGCGCAGAATCACCGCCGGCGTTGGAAATCATACGGAGGACACGCCTTTTGCAGGATATGTCGAGCAGCGAAATCAAAATAAAGATCGATCAGTCCCACGAACCGCATGAGCTTTTTGGGAGCCTGGATACGAACCTGATGATTTTAAAGGACAATTTCGATGTCGATATTGTCCTCAGACACGATGAAATCATTCTCAAGGGCAATGATGCGAATAAAGCGGCAGATGTGATCGGAGAACTGATCAGGATCCTGGAATCAGGTGAAAAGCTCGATCCGCAGAAAGTGAACTACGTGATCAGCCTTTATAATAGAGGCGTATCCTATAAGGACAGCGATTTCAATAAGGATATCGTGTGCTTCACCCACAGGGGAAAGCCCGTAAAGCCAAAGACCGTTGGTCAGACCGACTATGCGCGGGGCATCAGGTCCCATGATATTTGTTTCGGCATCGGCCCTGCAGGAACAGGCAAGACTTATCTTGCGGTCGCGATGGCCATAAGCGCATTCAAAAACAAGGAAGTCAGCAAGATCATCCTGGCCAGGCCGGCCGTGGAAGCAGGAGAACGGCTGGGATTCCTGCCGGGAGATCTGCAGGAAAAAGTAGATCCCTATCTCCGGCCGCTTTATGACGCTTTATATGACATCCTTGGACGCGACAGCACGCTCAGGCTTAAGGAAAAGGAAGTCATTGAGATCGTTCCGCTTGCTTATATGAGGGGCAGGACGCTGGACAATTCGTTCATTATCATGGATGAAGCCCAAAACAGCACCCACGAACAGATGAAGATGTTCCTGACGCGCCTCGGAATGGGCTCGAGGGCAGTTATCACCGGCGATATCACACAGACGGACCTGCCCAGGGGGCGAAGATCCGGTCTGGTCGAAGCCGTCCGGATCCTGAACGGCGTCGAAGGAATAAAATTTTGTTTTCTGTCGGACGCCGATGTCGTGAGACATCCGCTTGTGCGGAAAATCATCAATGCATACGAAAAATTCGAAAGGCAGGAGGAAGCTGAAGAAATCGCCGCACGGGAACATGCGGGCGATGCCGGCGAAACGGAAAGATGAATATAATATTCAGCGATGAAAGACTGCCGAGCCAGAAGGTCATCGACCATATGACCGAGGCGGCGAAATTGTGTGTGGAACAGGAAGGACTGGATCCGGACCGTATTGAGATCAGCGTGACGTTTGTCGCATCGGAAGAGATCCGCGAACTGAACAGGGTGTTCCGGAACAAGGATGCGGTGACGGATGTCCTGTCGTTCCCCCAGTACGACGACCTTGATGACATCGGCGATGAAGCCGTCGTTTGTCTTGGAGATGTCGTGATCTGTTCCGAGGTTGCGTTGATCCAGGCAGAAGAATACGGCCATTCCGCCGAGAGGGAGCTGGTTTACCTCCTCGTGCACAGCATTTTCCATCTCCTTGGCTATGATCACATCGAAGAGGGCGAAAAACTGGAAATGCGCGAGCAGGAAGAAAAGATCATGGATCTGATCGGTCTCGGCCGATAGGGCTGATTGCGATAAAATTCAATGGGGGTCGAATCATGACGGATAGGGAATTATACAGAGCTGCCGCAGAAACTCTTGGCAAAGCATATGCGCCATATTCCAAATTCAGTGTGGGCGCAGCGGTTTTAACAAAAACCGGCAAAGTGTACACTGGCGTCAACGTAGAAAATTCATCCTTTGGCGCCACTATCTGCGCCGAGCGCTCGGCCTTCGTCAGTGCCATTTCAGACGGCCAGACGGAGTTTGAAGCTATCGCTGTGGCATCGTCCGGCGGCACCGCTTTTCCCTGCGGCATCTGCCGGCAGTTCATGTTTGAATTCGGCGATGACATACGAGTCGTCAGCGGCGAGGATGAAGACCATTTGAAATCTTATAAAATCAGAGAGCTGCTGCCCGAAGGATTCAGGCTCAGGGACAGATAGCGGATCAGGGCGGCCTTTCGCCGCGGCAAAGGAGTATAAATGAAATCAGGTTTCGCAGGTATCGTTGGAAGGCCCAATGTCGGCAAATCCACACTGCTCAACGCAATTCTGGGCGAAAAGATCGCAATCGTTTCGGACAAACCCCAAACGACAAGAAATACGATCAGGGGCATCTACACAGACGATGATCATCAGATCATATTTATAGATACGCCCGGGATCCATAAGCCAAAGACAAAGCTCGGAAGCTTCATGACTGAAGCGGCTCTCAATACGCTCAAGGAAGTCGAGGCGGTTATTTTCATCGTCGACGACCTGATGTCCGCAGGCCCCGGCGACAGGTTCATAATGGACATGCTTGCCCAGATCGACACGCCGCGGCTCCTTGTGATCAACAAAATCGACAAGATGCCGCCGGAGGATTTCAAACAGGCATTTGAAGAATATGAAGCGACCGGTATATTCGACGGCGTTTTCGGCATATCGGCCTTGACCGGCAAGAATGTCGACCTTCTTCTCGAAAAAATCAAAAGCCTTATGCCGGAAGGCCCGATGTATTTTCCGGAGGATATGATCACCGATCATCCTGAGCGGTTTATCATCACCGAGATCATCCGCGAAAAGATGCTTCATTATCTTGAAGATGAAGTGCCTCACGGCGTCGCCGTCGATATCGAAAGTTATGAGGAAGGCGAAAAGCTCACGAAAATCGGAGCGGTGATATACTGCGAAAAGAAATCCCATAAAGGCATTATCATTGGAAAAGAAGGCAAGAAGCTCAAAGGCATCGGAAAGAGCGCCAGGATCGAAATCGAAGCGTTGCTCGGCACCAAAGTGTTTCTTGAGATCTGGGTCAAAGTCAAGGAGAATTGGCGGGACAGCGACTATGCTCTCGGCAGCTTCGGCTATAAAAAGTAATGCGGCGATGTCGGGATGAAGCGCGCTAAAGATTCCAGGATACGTGGGGTAAGATGTATATTGATACAGAGGGCATAATTCTAAAGCAAAACCGGACGGCGGACAACCGGCGCATAGCAGTCCTTTTATCCAGAAAATACGGGAAGATCAGCGCAGGCAGCAGCATATCCGAAAAAAGCAGGAACAAATCATCGCTTGCCCTGAAGCCGTTCACCTATGGGAAATACGAACTTTTCAAGGGCAGGGACACATATCATATCAATGGCGCCGAAGTGATCAGAAGCTATTTTGCAATCGGTGAAAATGTCGATAAATATATGAGCTGCTCGTATATTCTCGAATTCACCGAGAAGATCCTGCCTGAAAATATGGCGGCGCCTGAAATTTTTGATTTGTTGAAGGATTTTCTCGATATCATGGAAAGACGGCCGCGGGAATTTCTGCTTCTGGTCACGGCATATCAGATCAAAGCGCTCCAATTGTGCGGACAGTCGCCGAATCTGGAAAATTGCGCGGTTTGCGGAAAAGCTTCGGACCGATATCTTTTCAGTGTGGAAGCCGGTGGACTCGTCTGTGATTGTTGCATCAAAAATGCAAAAACAAGCGCTGTAAACAAGGATTCATTGATTTATGCCATTGATTTTGGTATAGTTAATATAATGAAATACATTATGAATAACAGGCTGACCGCTTTAGAGAAGCTGACTCTCGATGAAGGCAGCCTGATCCGGATCCAGTCAATACTGAAAAGCTACATATATTTTCATTTGGATATCAAAGATCTGAAGAGCGAGGCGTTCTTATCGGATCACTGACAAATGCGCAGTTTATAATTGAAAAGGTGGTGTAAAGAATGGAAATCACATTGGAAAAAATCGAACTGGTCAAAGACAGAACAGGTGTCAGCTATAAGGAGGCTAAAGAAGCCCTCGAAGCAGCGGACGGCAACGTAGTCGACGCGATCATCAGCATCGAGGATTCGCTGGATATGAAGAGCAAGAGCAAGATAACCGAACAGAGCGCTCAGATCGTTGAAAAGCTCAAGGATCTGGTCAAAAAAGGCAATGTCTCAAAGATATGCATCAAGAAAAACGGCGAGGTCATTTTGAATCTGTCGGTCAATATCGGCATCATCGGCACCGTCATAGCGCCATGGGCCGCAATAGCGGGCACCATTGCCGCTCTCGGCACCAAATGCCAGATCGAAGTGATCAAAGACAATGGCGAGGTCATCGATGTCACGGAGATGGCTTACGATGCATTTGACGAAGCCAAGGAAAAAGGATCGGCATTCGCGGATGAAGTGAAGGTCAAGGGCGAAGAAGTCTATCACAACGTAAAAGACAAGGCGACTGAAGCCATCCATAAGGCAACGAGAAAAGAAGAAGAAGAGGAAGGGTCCGAAGCTGCCGCTGATGAAGGACAGCCTGAGGAAAAAGCGGAAGACAAGGAATAAAAAAATCATATCTATAAGGAGCAAACACAGCATGCGGAAAGAATTTTCAATGGATAAGATCACGGCGCTGGCAAAGTCCAGAGGCTTTGTATTTTCAGGCTCGGAGATCTATGGCGGTTTGGCGAACACATGGGACTACGGTCCGGTGGGCGTGGAACTCAAGAACAATGTCAAGAAGGCCTGGTGGAAGAAATTCATACAAGAATCAAAATACAATGTCGGGCTTGACGCGGCGATTCTGATGAATCCCAAAACCTGGGTCGCATCAGGCCATGTCGGCGGATTTGCCGATCCTTTGATCGACTGCAAAGGATGCCAGACACGATACAGAGCAGACAAACTGGTCGAAGATTATATCCTTGAAAAAGAGAAGGCAGTCGTTACTGTTGACGGCTGGTCCAATGAAAAGCTGGAAACCTATATTCGTGAGCAGGGCATAAAATGTCCTGAATGCGGCAAAAGCGATTTTACACCGATCAGGAAATTCAATCTGATGTTCAAGACTTTCCAGGGTGTAACCGAAGACTCAAAAGCCGAAATTTTCCTCAGGCCGGAAACAGCCCAGGGTATTTTTGTCAACTTCAAAAATGTCGCCAGAACAACAAGAAAAAAGATCCCGTTCGGGATCGGCCAGATCGGAAAATCATTCAGAAATGAAATCACTCCTGGGAACTTTACGTTCAGGACCAGGGAATTCGAACAGATGGAGCTTGAATTTTTCTGCAAACCGGGAACGGACATGGAATGGTTCCTGTATTGGAAGGATTTTTGCGTCAACTGGCTTAGATCCCTTGGCATGACTGAAGAAAACATCAAACTTAGAGATCATGAAAAAGAAGAACTGTCGCATTACAGCAATGCGACGACCGATATCGAATACCGCTTCCCATTCGGATGGGGTGAATTATGGGGCATCGCCGACAGGACGGATTTCGACCTGATACAGCACATAGAGCATTCCGGGGAAGACATGTCTTACATGGATCCTGAAACGAATGAAAAATATGTGCCATACTGTATCGAACCATCGCTTGGCGCCGACAGGGTGACACTGGCATTTCTCATTGACGCTTACGATGAAGAGATACTGACAGACAACAACGGAAAGGAAGACGTCAGGACCGTCCTTAGATTCCATCCGGCGCTGGCTCCATTCAAGGCTGCCGTTCTGCCTTTGACTAAAAAGCAATGCGCGGAAGCAGAGAAGCTGCATGAGGAGCTTTCAAGATATTTCATGACGGACTATGATGTTCCGGGCAGCATAGGCAAAAGATATAGAAGACAGGATGAAATCGGGACCCCGTATTGCATCACTGTTGATTTTGATACCGCTGAAGACAATTGTGTCACCGTCAGGGACCGCGACACCATGGAACAGGTCAGGATCCCCGTGGCGGAAGTCAAATCCTATATCGAAGGCAAAATTTTATTTTAGACAGACTGGGACCATCCCTGCGCTGCTGCACAGGGACGTCCCTGATTTTATTTAAAGGAGAGGATATATATGGGAAAATTCGTTTATTCGTTCAACGAAGGGACTAAGGAGATGAAAAGCCTCCTTGGGGGTAAAGGCGCCAATCTGGCTGAAATGACAAAGATCGGCCTGCCGGTACCTTTTGGTTTCACTGTCACGACTGAGGCCTGCAACCGCTATTACAGTGAAAATCAAGCGATCGGCGAGGATATCATAAAAGAGATACTGGAAAAGCTTGCTGAGCTTGAAAAGGTAAGCGGCAAGAAATTCGGCGATGTCGAAAACCCGCTTTTGGTTTCCGTTCGTTCCGGCGCTGTATTTTCAATGCCTGGGATGATGGATACGATTCTCAATCTGGGACTCAACGATGCGACCGTCGTCGGCATGATCAATCTGACCGGCAACGAAAGGTTCGCCTACGACAGCTATAGAAGATTCATCCAGATGTATTCGGATGTCGTGCTCGAAATCCCGAAATCAAAATTCGACGCTATATTCGAAGCAAAAAAAGAAGAAAAAGGGTGCCATTTTGATGTGGAACTCTGCGCGCAGGATCTGATCGACATCATCGTCAGTTACAAGGAGCTCGTTGTGAAAGAGCTTGGCAGCGACTTCCCGCAGGATCCGATGACCCAGCTTATGGGAGCGGTAAAGGCTGTATTCAGGTCCTGGAACAATGAAAGAGCCATCCTGTACAGACAGCTCAACGGCATTCCATCGAATCTCGGCACCGCTGTCAATGTCCAGTCCATGGTATTTGGAAACATGGGGGACACTTCCGGAACAGGCGTCGCCTTTACAAGAAGCCCTGTCAACGGTGAAGCCAAGATTTTCGGCGAATTTCTCGTCAACGCCCAGGGCGAAGACGTTGTCGCCGGCATCAGGACACCGCAGCCGATTTCTGAAATGGCCAGCGCATTCCCTGAAGTTTATAAAGAATTCATGCACATAGCCGAGCTTCTTGAAAAGCATTATGCCGACATGCAGGATATGGAATTCACAGTCGAAAGAAACAAGCTGTACATGCTCCAGACCAGAAACGGCAAGAGAACTGCCGAAGCTGCGGTCAAGGTTGCCGTGGATATGGAAAAGGAAGGGCTCATCGATAAAAAGACAGCCGTGCTCAGGCTGGATCCGGCCCAGATCGACCAGCTGCTGCATCCCATGTTCGACACAGCGGAGCTGAAAAAGGCCGAAAAACTTGCCAAAGGTCTTCCAGCCTCACCTGGAGCAGCCACGGGAAAAATATACTTCCATGCTGAAGATGCAGTCGAAGCGGCTGACAGAGGCGAAAAAGTCATCCTTGTCAGACAGGAGACGTCGCCGGAGGATCTGGCCGGAATGGTCGCGGCGGAAGGCATATTGACTGCAAGAGGCGGCATGACATCCCATGCTGCAGTAGTTGCCAGAGGCATGGGCAAATGCTGCATCGCCGGATGCTCCGAGGCGAAAGTCGAAGAAGCAGGAAAGAAACTCACGATTGCAGGACACATCTATAAAGAAGGGGATTTCATTTCCCTCGACGGAACGACCGGCACTGTATATTCCGGTAAAATAGACACCGTTGAGCCTGAGCTTTCCGGAGATTTCGGCACGATCATGGAATGGGCGGATGAAATAAGGACAATGAAAGTCCGGACCAACGCCGACAATCCGAGAGATGCCGCTGTAGCAGTCAAGTTCGGCGCAGAAGGCATCGGTCTTTGCAGGACCGAGCACATGTTCTTCGAAGAAGACAGGATCCCTGCCGTCAGAAGGATGATCGTTGCGGATACAGTCGAAGAAAGGCTTGAAGCCCTCAAATACCTGCTTCCATACCAGAAAGGGGATTTCAAAGGCATATTCGAAGTGATGGGAGACAGGCCGGTGACGATCAGGCTGCTCGATCCGCCGCTCCATGAATTCCTTCCGCATACCGAAGAAGAAATCAAGCTGCTCTCAAGCCAGATAGGGATTGGATTTGAAAAGCTCGCCGCAAAAGTCGAAGAGCTCCATGAATTCAACCCGATGCTCGGCCATAGAGGCTGCAGACTGGCGGTCACTTACCCAGAAATCGCCGAAATGCAGGCGGAAGCCATAATCCTTGCCGCAATTGAAGTACAGCAGGAAACCGGCAGGGCTATCGTGCCAGAAATCATGATCCCGCTGGTTGGTCTTGAAAAAGAACTGGCTTATGTAAAGAAAGTCGTCGAAGATAAAGTCAAAGCGATCATCAAGGAAAAGGGCGTCAATATCGACTACAAGATCGGCACGATGATAGAAGTGCCAAGAGCGGCGCTGACGGCGGACGAAATCGCCAGGGAAGCAGAGTTCTTCTCGTTCGGAACGAACGATCTGACCCAGATGACATTCGGCTTCTCCAGAGATGACGCCGGAAAATTCATCAAAATATACAACGACAAGAACATATTCGAAGAAGATCCGTTCCAGACGCTGGATCAGACTGGCGTCGGGAAACTTGTGAAAATGGCTGCGGAACTCGGAAAATCGACCAGGCCGGACATTAAACTCGGCATCTGCGGCGAACACGGCGGAGACCCGAAGACTGTCGAATTCTGCTACGGCATTGGCCTGAACTATGTTTCATGCTCGCCGTTCAGAGTTCCGATCGCAAGATTGGCGGCAGCTCAGGCGGTCGTCAAAGCCGGAAAATAAAGAACCATATAATTAAATTACAAGCAAGTTGCGGCAAAGAGGCAGGTCAGACCTGCTTCTTTGTCTGTAACTGATAAAATGGAAAATTAGTCGTTTTTTTACATAAATATTCATTGACCAAATCAACCACAGGAGAGGAATAAAATGACAAGATATATAATAAAAAGAACGATCATCGTCTTCCTGACTCTCATCCTGATATCGACGATCACGTTCTTTTTGATGAATATCGTACCGGGCGGTCCATTCCTAAGCGAGAAATCGCCGACACCGGCCGTGCTGAAAATGCTTGAGGAAAAATACGGGCTCGACAAACCGCTGATAGTGCAATATAAGACATACATGCTCGACCTCGCTCATGGCGATATGGGCGTTTCCCTAAAAAAGAAAGGCAGAGCGATCACCGACATCATTTTCGAGAAGTTTCCGGTATCGGCCAGACTTGGTCTCGTATCCATCGGCCTCGCGATCCTGTTCGGCATCCCGATCGGATGCATCGCCGCGCTGAAAAGGGGAAAATGGCTCGATAATTTCCTGATGTTTATTGCGACGATCGGCATAGCAGTCCCGGGTTTCGTTGTAGCCACGTCTTTAATGATCATATTCGGGGTGAAGCTGCAGCTATTGCCCACATTCGGCCTCAGCACGCCGCTGCACTATATACTACCGGCATTCACCCTGGCATTTTATCCAATGTCCTATATGGCCAGGCTGATGCGATCAAGCATGCTGGAAGTCCTCAGTCTTGATTATATCAGAACGGCAAGAGCGAAGGGCGTTTCCCAATTCAAGATGATTTTCAAGCACGCGCTTCGAAACAGCCTGATCCCGGTCATAACTTATCTCGGTCCGCTGATGGCTTACATACTTACAGGCAGCTTTGTCGTGGAAAAAATCTTCACGATACCCGGACTCGGCGGAGAATTCATCAATTCGATCACGAACAGGGACTATCCGATGATCATGGGCACGACGATCTTTCTTGCCACGATCCTGATTTTCATGAATTTTCTTGTGGATATCCTCTATAAAGTCGTTGATCCCAGAGTGAATTTGGATAAGGAGTAATGAAGGCCATGATGAAAGAAACACTGTTATCGAGGAATCCTTTATCGTTTCAGCTGAAGGCGGAGGATTTCCTGCCTGCAAATGAATGCGAAAAACAGGAAATGATCATAATGCGCGAAAGTGTCACCTATTGGCGCGACGCTTTCAGGCGTTTCAAGAAAAACAAGCTTGCCATGGCATCCTTTGTCGTGATCCTGATAGTGCTGGTATTCGCGTTTATCTTGCCGAATTTTTATCCCTATGCCTACGAGCAGCAGATACGCGGCAGCGAAAACCTTGCGCCGATGGAATATTCCGAATCGGAACTGGCGATCATCGATGCGGGAGGCAGCGTCATGCCTCACGTGCTTGGAACCGATAATCTGGGGCGGGACCTGATGATCCGCGTCATGATGGGGAGCAGGATCTCACTGCTTGTCGGGCTGGTAGCCAGCGGCATCATCCTGCTCATCGGCGCCACCTATGGTGCTGTATCAGGATATTTCGGCGGCAATCTGGATATGGCGATGATGCGGCTGGTCGATGTGATCTATACTGTGCCGGACATCCTTGTCATCATCCTGCTTAGTGTTGTGTTGAAGGATCCGCTCAACGCCTTCTTTGAGAAGGATACGATCTTCAGCGGCATGAGCTCGATCGGCCCTGGTCTGATCAGCATATTCATCACCTTCAGTCTTCTGTACTGGGTCGGCATGGCCAGGATCGTCAGGGGACAGGTCCTGATCATCAAGGAACAGGAATATATAACAGCTGCAAAAGCGCTTGGCGCAAAGCATGCCAGAATAATCAGAAGGCATCTTCTGCCGAACTGTATCGGCACCATTGTCGTTACCACGACCCTGATGATCCCTTCCGCCATTTTCACGGAATCCTTCCTCAGCTTCCTTGGCCTTGGCGTTGCGGCGCCGATGCCGAGCCTTGGCTCTCTGGCCTCACAGGCGATAGGTGGCATTAATTCCTATGCGTACAGGCTGGTGGCTCCTTCGGTCGTCATCAGTATCATAATCTTATCGTTCAATCTTTTTGGCGACGGTCTCCGGGATGCCCTGGATCCAAAACTGAAGAAATAAGGAGGGATAAAAATGAATGATAAAATGCTGTTGAATATTCAGGATCTATGCGTTTCCTTTTTTATCCCTGCCGGCGAAGTCAAGGCTGTGGACCATCTCAGCCTGGATCTTAAGCAGGGGGAAGTGCTCGGCATTGTCGGAGAATCCGGCAGCGGCAAGAGCGTATCCGCCTATTCCATCATGGGCCTGCTGTCCGATCCGGGAAAAATTGTCGGCGGAAGCATCGAGTTCAACAATAGGCGCATCGAAAACCTCGACGAGAAGAGCTACAGAAAGATTAGAGGAAATGATATCAGCATCATTTTCCAGGATCCGATGACATCGCTGAATCCGGTCTTCACGATCGGGGATCAGATCATGGAAGTCATTCTGCTGCATACCGCCATAAGCAAAGAAGAGGCGAGAAAGAAGGCGGCTGAATTATTGAGGCTTGTCGGTGTCAATGAACCGGAAAAGCGTCTGAAGCAATACCCGCATGAATTTTCCGGCGGTATGCGCCAGCGTGTCATGATCGCTATGGCGCTGGCCTGCGAACCGAAACTGCTGATCGCGGACGAGCCAACGACAGCTCTCGACGTCACGATCCAGGCTCAGATCCTTGATTTGATCAAAGATCTGAAAAACAAGATCAACATGAGCATCATCATGATCACCCACGATTTGGGCGTCGTTTCGGATATATGCGACCGCATCATCGTCATGTACGCCGGACAGATCGTCGAAAGCGGCAGGATCGACGACATATTCTACAATCCGCAGCATCCTTATACGATAGGGCTTTTAAATTCAATGCCCAAGCTCCATTCGGAAAAACATGAAAAACTCATACCCATCGAAGGGACACCCGTCGATCTGCTGAATCCTCCTCCAGGCTGCCCGTTTGCGCCGCGCTGCAAGCAGTGCATGAAAATTTGCCTGACGACGAAACCGGCATACAGGGAACATGGCGAGCACCACCTGAGTGCCTGCTGGCTGTACGACAAAGGGGAATTCTTGAAAGAGGGGGAAATGGCATGAGCGAAAAACTTCTTGAAGTCAAAGGACTGAAAAAATATTTCCCGGTCAAGGGAGCCTATCTGCATAAAGCCTTCGTCCAGGCTGTTGACGATGTATCCTTTTATATTAATAAAGGCGAGACGTTTGGACTGGTCGGAGAAAGCGGCTGCGGCAAGACGACGGTCGGCAGAACGATATTGCGCCTGCATGAACCGACGGCGGGCGAAATATTCTATGACGGCAAAGATATAACGAAGGCAAAGATGCTTCCATACAGAAAAAGGATGCAGATCGTTTTTCAGGATCCGTATGCTTCCTTGAACCCGCGAATGACTGTCGGCGATATCGTCGGCGAAGCGATCGACATCCACAGGCTGGCGCCGACGGCGAAGGACCGGAAAGACATGATCGAAGGCCTGCTGGAACGCGTTGGCCTGAACAGCGAGCATGCGACAAGATACCCCCATGAATTTTCCGGCGGACAGCGGCAGAGGATAGGAATCGCAAGATCTCTTGCTGTTTCCCCCGAATTCATCGTTTGCGACGAGCCGATATCGGCATTGGATGTGTCTATCCAGGCTCAAATCATCAACATGTTTGAAGAGCTGCAGGAAAATATGGGTCTGACATACCTGTTCATCGCCCATGACCTGTCCGTCGTGAAACATATCAGTAACAGGATCGGCGTCATGTATCTTGGAAAGCTGGTGGAAGTGACTAGCAGTGTCGAGCTGTACAAAAATCCGCTGCATCCATATACCCAGTCTCTGCTGTCCGCTATACCGGTGCCGGATCCAAGGATCAGCAGGGAGAAGAAACGGATCATTCTTGAAGGAGATGTGCCGAGTCCGGTCAATCCGCCATCCGGCTGCAGGTTCAGGACAAGATGCCGATATGCGACGGAAATCTGCTCGCAGGCAGTGCCGCAAATGAAGGAATACGGCGCGGGACATTTTGTCGCCTGCCATAAACTGGACAGGGAATGAGCTTGGAAGTAAACGATTGTGATATTTAGTTGTTGTTATGGCAACTGAAATATATTATTATATAGTAGTAATATCTCGTGCTGCTGCCTGGGCGGCGCGAAATAAGTAAGAAGTGGAGGAGTAAAATATGACCAAGAAAATTCTCGTTCTTATGCTTGCACTGATGATGATACTTTCCTTCAGCGCTTGCGGCGGCGGAGCCCAAGAAGAAGCAGCTCCGACAGTCCTGACGGTCAATATCGGACCCGAACCGGACAGCATCGACCCGGCTAACAATGAATCCGTCGATGGCGCCACATTACTTGTACATGGATTCGAAGGCCTGATGAAACTGGATTCCGAAGGGATGCCGGTGCCTGGAATGGCTTCCGAATACACGATGAGCGATGACATGCTGACTTATACGTTCACGCTTCGTGATGATATCAAATGGAACGATGGTGAGCCGATCACTGCGGATCAGTTTGTCTATTCCTGGAAAAGAGCCGTGTCTCCCGACACAGCGGCGCCTTACGGCTATATGTTTGACGTGATCCAGGGTTATGACAAGGCTTCGGAAGGCGATCTCGACGCGCTGGCTGTAAAAGCTCTCGACGACAAGACCATCGAAGTCAAACTGAACGCGCCGACTCCATATTTCCTTGAACTCTGCGCATTCCCGACCTATTCGCCTGTCAGACAGGATGTCATAGAAGGAAACGACGCATGGGCGACAGATCCTGCAACTTATATTTCCAACGGGCCATACAAGTTGGTCGAATGGGAACACAATTCATACATGTTATATGAAAAGAACGAATATTATTATGATCTCGACGCTCTGGTTCCGGATCAGATCAAATTCGTGCTGATGGAAGATGATGTTGCGATCCTCTCTGCATTCCAGAATGGTGAAATCTCTTTCGCGGACACCATGCCGAACGACGAGATCGACGCATACAGAGACAAGCCGGAATTCCATATGGAAGGCCAGCTGGGAACATACTTCGTCTGCTTCCAGACCCAGAAACCGCCATTCGACAATCCTGACGTCAGGAAGGCGCTGTCGCTGGCTATTGACAGAAACTACATCTGCGAGCAGATCGGCAAGGCTGGACAGGTTCCTGCAGCCGCATTCGTACCGACTGGACTTTCGGATATCGATCCTGCCAAGGAATTCAGGACAGAAGGCGGAGATTTCTATTCCGTCGATCCGGCAGATTATGAAGCCAATGTAAAAGAAGCTCAGGCGCTTCTTGCTAAAGCCGGATATCCTAACGGCGAGGGCTTCCCGAAATTCGAATACATCCTGAATGAAAGCACCGGACATCTGCAGATGGCAGAAGCGCTCCAGAGCATGTGGAAAGAAAAGCTCGGCATCGACTGCACCATTTCACAGCAGGAGTGGAGCGTATTCCTGAACACTCGCCAGAATGGAGAATATCAGGTGGCTCGTCACGGCTGGCTTGGCGACTATAACGATCCGATCTCGTTCATCGACATGTGGGTCACCGGCGGCGGAAACAATGACGCAAAATGGTCGAACGCACAGTATGACCAGCTCGTTAAGGAAGTCAAATCAACAGGAGACAGAACTGAAAGATATACCAAGATGCATGAAGCTGAAGCCATCCTGATGGCCGAAATGCCGATCGCGCCGATCTACTATTATGTGGACATCTATCTGATGGATCCCAACATGGAAGGTTTCTACACTTCGCCGCTCGGCTACAAATACTTCATGTACGCCAGCATAGCAGCTGAATAAAAGATCAGCAAAATCAGAAAAATAAAAACAGAATATGCAAAAGCTCCTGCTTGAAGCAGGAGCTTTTGATTTGCAGTCCATTCTTTCGAACGATCCGTCGAATCCGTTCCGATTCGATGCGACCGGGTGCGTGTTATTGGGATATCTTGAACTGGCAGTGGACGACGGCTGTGATTTCTTTCTCCAGCGAATAGGTGTCGTTGATGCCGTAGTCGGATACTTCATTGGAATAGAGCGGCGTGATCTGGATGACGCCCATGTCCGCATATTTCAGGCCGCCGAGTTTGCTGCCCGCATTTTCAGCTATCATCTCGGCCCGCTTTCTGGCGTCCTTGGTCGCCTCTGCCAGCATCGTCACCTTCAGGTCGGCGATTTTGGTGTACAGGTACTGCGGTGCGTTGGATTGGAACTGGACGCCTTCGTTTATAAGCTCTGTGGCGTTCCTGGATATTTCTGTGATCTTGTCGATCTCTTCCGAGCTAATTGTGACTGTCTGATAGAGTTCATAGTAATCCACATCGCTCGTATATTGCCCGTTTGGCAGGATGATATAATATGTATTTGTATTGATCGATGAAAAAACGATTTTGTCCTGCGGCACGCCCTGTTTCAGCAAATAGCTCTGGACCTGGCTTTTATTGGTCTCGAGGATCTTGTATGCATCCTGGAGGGCAGGGGCTTTGGCGCTGAAGCTTCCGGTCCAGACGATCAGGTCGGATGTGATCTGCTGTTTTGCTGATCCTGTCACGATGATGCTGTTGTTTCCGCCCTTGACTTCGATGATGCTGTTTCCGAGTATCATGGCCGAGATGATCACACCGGCCACTATGATCAGCGCAAGGGCGATATTGGCGGCGATTCTGGTTCTGGTTTCATTCATATTCACACCTGCTTTCAAAGTAATAAGTGCTGTGGTTATTTTTTGAGAAGCGATCCGAGCAATCCTCGGACAACCTCGCGTCCGATCTGTCTGCCGACAGACGTCATAAAGGATTTCGTGGCTTTCTCCATCGGCGTGTCCCGCCTGCGCGATGCAGGCCGCTCTTTTGCACCTCCCGATGAGCGCTCCCCGCCGGGTTTCTGCATTTCAGCCCTTGAAGCTTTGCTTTCCATCTCTTTCGCGCTGCGTTCAGCTCTCTCGATAAGTACTTCGTAGGCCGATTCCCGGTCTGTTATCGTCGCATACTTGACATTCAATGGTGATGCAGCCATTATATTAGACCTGATTTCCGGTGAAATAGTTCCAAAAAGACTTCTGGGGGGCAGCACGAAAGCTCTTTCGACAATGGAAGGGCGTCCTTCCTGATCCAAAAAGGAGATGAGCGCTTCGCCCACGCGAAGGTCGAGGATGGCTTCCGATACGACAAGTTCCGGATTTGGCCTGAAAGTGTCCGCAGCCGCCTTGATGGCAGCCTGCTCCTTGGGCGTGAAAGCGCGCAGCGCGTGCTGGACTTTATTGCCAAGCTGACCGAGCACGGTTTCCGGTATATCCACCGGATTCTGGGTTATGAAATAGACGCCGACCCCCTTGGAGCGGACGAGACGAACCACTTGTTCGATTTTTTCGAGCAGGGCTTCGGGCACATCGTTAAAGAGGAGATGCGCTTCGTCGAAGAAAAATACTATTTTCGGTTTGTCGAGATCGCCGACTTCCGGCAGTTCTTCGAACAGCTCCGACAGCAGCCATAAAAGGAAAGTGGAATACAAGAGCGGGGTGCTGATGATCTGGTCCGAAGCCAGGATATTCACATAACCCAGCCCGTTCCCATCCGTTTTGATCATATCGCGGATATCCAGGGCCGGTTCGCCAAAGAAAAGATCGCCACCCTGTTCCTCGATGGCCAGAAGTCCGCGCTGTATGGCGCCGATCGTCGGTTTTGATATATTACCGTATTCGGTGGTAAATTCTGTCGAATTGTCGCCTATATACTTGAGCATGGCTTTGAGGTCTTTAAGATCCAAAAGCAGGATGCCCTGATCATCGGCGATTTTGAAGATGATATTGAGCACGCCGGCCTGGGTCGGATTCAAGTCAAGAAGCCTGGATAAAAGCAGGGGCCCCATATCGGAGATCGTCGTACGGACCGGATGGCCGGCTTTGCCGAAAATATCCCAGAAAGTTGTCGGAAATCCCTGAAAAGCGATGCTTTCGATCCCGAGGGAGGATATGCGTTCCTGCAATTTTGGATTCATGGATCCGGCCGCGCAAATGCTGGCCAGATCACCTTTCACATCGGCCAGGAATACAGGAACGCCAATAGCGCTGAATGATTCAGCCATAACTTTCAGGGAGACCGTCTTGCCTGTACCGGTGGCTCCTGAAATCAAACCATGACGATTCGACATCTTCGGCAGGAGATAGATTTCATTTTTACCTTTCGCAAAAAAAATCCTTGACTGATCACTCATCGCTGTTGCCTCCTTATTAAATTTTTGTTCGATCGGTACTGTTGTTATTTGAGGTTTTCCGGGTTGAGTCCTTCGAGTTCAGGCAGCACGAAGAGGCCATCCTTACGGATCAGGACATCGTCGAACCATATTTCGCCGCCGCCGTATTCGGACCGCTGGATCGAAACGAGATCCCAATGCACTGCCGATTCATTGCCGTTGGACGCGTCTTCGTAAGAAGAACCCGGTGTAAGATGGAAGCTTCCTGCGATTTTCTCATCAAAAAGCGTGTCTTTCATCGGTTCCATAATGTATGGATTGACGCCGATGGCGAATTCGCCGAAATATCGGGCGCTTTCATCCGTATCCAGCAGTTTATTAATTCTTTCATTGTTGTTGGACGTCGCTTTTATAATTTTACCGTCTTTGATTTCAAATACGATATTTTCAAAGGTGAAGCCTTCCTCGACCGAAGGCGTATTGTAGGATATGACGCCGTTCATGGATTCCCTTACTGGCGCGGTGTAGACTTCGCCATCCGGGATATTGCATTTGCCGTCGCATTTGATGATGCCGATGCCCTTGATCGAAAAGGCCAGGTCAGTGCCGGGTCCTGTGATACGAACCTTATCGGTGCGTTCCATCAGATCGACCAGCGGATCCATCGCCTTCGACATCTTGGCATAGTCCAGATTGCATACATTGAAATAAAATTCCTCAAATGCTTCAGAACTCGTTCCTGCCAGCTGCGCCATGGATTCGTTCGGATAACGCAGGATGACCCATTTTGTGTTGTCGACTCTATAATCGAGCACCGGCCTCAGCGTCTTATTATATAAAGTCATTTTGTCCGCCGGGACATCGGCCAGCTCGGAGACGTTGCCATATGCGCGCACAGCGATGAAAGCCTGCATGCCTTTCATTTGCATGAGCTCGTAATCCCGTTGGAATTCAAGCTGGCTTTGTTCGCAATTCAGGGCGAGCTCCCTGGTTATTGCATTGTCTTTGATTTCCATATACGGGTAAGCGCCGGCGGCATAGATCTCTTTGATGATCTGCCTGATTAGCGGCTTGGCCGTATCTCCGGCATAGGAGACCAGGACATTTTCGCCTTTCTCTATACGGCATGAATAATGAACAAGGGATTCTGCTAATTTCTTGATTCTGGGATCCATAATATACCTCTTTCGCTGATGTATTTCAATCGGATGATTTTATTCATGATTTATTATAACAAATCCTGATGTTGCGTGTAAATGGTATTTACCTGACTGAAATTATATGTTAATATGTTAAAGTATCTTGTGTCCGGGAGGCAAAATGAAGCACATTTTTGTCATCAACCCGAAAGCAGGCGACGGCAAAGCAGAAAAGGAGATCCTTCCTGTTATCCTACAAGCTGCGGAAGCTGCAGGGATTTCTTATGAGATCCATATTACAGCGGATCGCGGCGATGCAGAGTCGTTTGTCCGCAACAGATGCCAGACAGGCGAAAATCTGCGGTTTTATTCCTGCGGCGGCGACGGCACGTTGAACGAGGTCGTCAACGGCGCATATGGCAGCGAGCAGGCCGAAATCGCCGTGATACCGTCCGGCAGCGGTAATGATTTTGTCAGGACGTTCGGCAATTACAGCTATTTCAGCGACATCGCCAGGAACATCAGCGGAAGTCCCGTTCAGATCGACATGATGTCCTGCAATGGAAGAGTATGCGCCAATGTCTGCAACATCGGTTTTGACAGCGTAGTTGCCGATAAAATGGAAAAACTGAAGAAATATCCATTCTTGAAAGGCACGTCAGCCTACATAGCTGGCATAGCAACGGAATTCTTCAGAAAAATGGGCAATCGGCTGACCGTCAGAATCGATTCGGGCGAGGTCCTGGAAGATCAGTTTCTTCTGCTGGCAGCAGGCAGCGGCGCTTTTTATGGCGGCGGATTCAATGCGCTGCCCCGGTCGTCAAGAACAGGCGGGGTGCTGGACCTGTGCATGGTCAGGAAGATCAGCCGCATCAGGATGCTCGGTATGATCATGGACTATAAAGCCGGCAGGCATATCACACAAAAAAAGTTCCGCGACTGCGTCATCTATAGAAAATGCAGGCAGGTTGAGATATCAGCCGAAAAACCGTTTCTGTTCTGTGCAGACGGCGAAATCAGTGAAATGAACGAGGTCAGACTTGAGGCGCTGCCGGGGGCCATGCGGCTTTCGCTGCCTGAAGGATGCTCGATCAATTGAATATGATCATGGAGAAGTAGCGAAGTGGCCGTAACGCGCCGCACTCGAAATGCGGTTGTCCGCAAGGGCACGTGGGTTCGAATCCCACCTTCTCCGCCAACAAAGGGACTCGCTCCGCTAAAACCAAGCGCAATCCGGCCTTCGGCCCAAGATGCATATTGCGATGGCTTTAGCGGAGCGAGTCCCTTTTGTTTCGATCCATATTATTTCTCTATTATACTGCACTGGTTCTGGAAAATGGTATTCTGTTCAATTCCGAGCGGTTTGAGGTATCTATTCGGTTGACTTTGAACGCTCCGCAAGGGAGGCCAGCAGCTCTGCGGCCGAATCTCCGTCGCTTGGGAAGGTGACTGTAGCCAGGCTGATGGAATAATTCTTGAGCAAGATATTCGATGTCTTCAACTGCTGGAACTTGACGGCAATTTTTGAACGGATCACCGACGTCTGATCCGAACTGCAGAACGGGAAAAACCCGAGATGGCTCTGGAATCCATGTTGTATATAAAGATCGGACTCCCAGAAGAGGGAATTCAGCTCGTTATAAATCAAATCGGCGCAACGGTAGAAATTTCCCTGTCCCGCTTCCTGCTCGGTCTCATGGTCCGAATGGAAATTGACAAGGAGAAGGGAGAAGTTGTAATTTCCTTTCCTGGCCTTGTAGATTTCACGCGAAAGATAGTTCTGCAGATTGAATTTCAGCACCGTGTACTCTGTAAGGCTTTCAATGTCGATGTATTTGAGGAGTTTATCCTTAAGATATTCATCCTCGAAAGGCTTCAGGATGTAGTCGGCGGCGCCTTCCATCAGGCATTTCATGATCACGTCCTTGCGGCTGACGGAAGTCAGAACGACGACCGGTATCAAGTCGCTCCTGCTTTTCACCAGCTTGATCAGGCTGATGCCGTCAAAGCTTTTTTTAACGTCGATTTCCAGATCCGTTATGATCAAATCGATGCGATTCTCAGTCTCATTCAATATATTGACCAGTTCCGTGCGATTTGAAATCTCATGGAATTCAATTTCCTGGACGGCGAAGATATTTCTGATTCGGTTGCGGATGATCGGATTTGGATCCGCCAATACAACAATGGGCGATCTGCTCATGGGTCAGTACAATCCTTTCTGGTTCTATTTCGTCAACTGGATTTCTATCTAAAAACATATTGTATCATGAACATATAAACAATAGTACCTCCTGCTATGCTAAAAAGAGTATTTCTTTTTATCGAATGAAGCAGCACGACAGCAGACAGGGCGGTGAATTCCGGTATGCCAAAAGGCGAAGCGCTGAATGATATGTTTCGCACCGAGAATACAAGCAGCATGGCCATGACTGCAGGAGGCAGAATTTTCCCGAGATATAAAATATAGTCCGGCGGCCTTTCGGCACCGGAAAAAAACAGAAACGGCACGGCGCGCGTGAAAAGCGTCACAAGAGCGGTAATAAGGATGATTGCCATCAGGTGGATCGGCGTCAGCTGCATTTTCCCGGCTCCCTTCGTAACAGCACGCGTTCAAGAGCGGGCCGCGCGAATGATATGACCGCGATGATGGCAACCATTGCAGGAAGCATCATATTGGAAGGCCCGAAGGCAAGCAGACAGGCCAATGCGCAGCCGGCGCCTATAAAGGCGGGGATCCTGGTAGGAAATGTCAGCCACTGCTCGGTGCATATGACGGCGAAAAGCGCCGTCATTGTAAATTCGATGCCGGTCGAATCAAATGGGATCAGCGTTCCGAACAGAGCGCCGATGACAGTGCCAGCGATCCAGTAGGACTGGTCCAGCAGAGCGACGGCCAGATAGAAATCACGGCTCGGGATATCTTTGGGGATCCTTGCGGAGCAGAGAAGGGCATATGTTTCGTCTGTAAGTGAAAATATCGAATAAAATTTCTTCAACGGATTCATATTCTTGAATTTTTCGATGAAAGTCAGGCCGTAAACCATATGGCGCATGTTGACAAGAAGTGTGATCAGCGCTATTTCAAAAAGTCCGAATCCGCCAGGGAGAAAACTGACCATCACAAATTGCATGGAACCGGCATAAACCAACAGACTTATGAGCGCCGCCCAAATAAAGCCGAGGCCGGAACGCTGCACAAGAAGCCCGAAGGCTATGCCGACGAACACATATCCCAGCATTACTGGAATCGTTGCGGGAAATGCTGACTTGAATGCTTTTCTTATGACCGATCCCCCCGTATATCTATCTGGAAGCGCATAAATGCGCGGAAGAAAAGGCGAACTGCAGGTTATAGCCGCCTGTATCGCCGTCTACGTCGAGGACTTCGCCACAGAAGTAGAGTCCCGGGTACTTTTCAGATTCCATGGTTTTGGGATTGACCTCTGACAACGAGACGCCGCCGGCTGTTGCCATCGCGATGTTGTAGCTGCCCAATCCGCTGATTTTATAGGTATCTGCCGTCAGAAGGGCAATGATGGTTTTCAGCTGCCTGTCGCTGACCTGTGTGATCTTTGCCGCAGGATCCGTCTTTGCTCTCACACACAAAGCCTCAATGAAGCGCCTGGGCAGTTCAAGATAGTCGCAAAGGAAGGGAACCAGCAGCTGCTGGCAGCCCGGGATCCTGTTCTTGAGGCCGGTCAGGATCGTTTTGGAATCCTTCAATGTATAATAGCAAATCTGAAGATATTGGTTCATGTCGGCATAGCGGGAAATATTCAGTATTGCCGGTCCTGAAAAATTGCGATGGGTCAGCAGAAGATCATCCTGCAGATCTGCCACGATGGTCCTGTGGTGTTTTCGGTCGGAACCGGTCGATTTCGATTGCAGGATAAGCGATACTTTTACGTTTTTAAATGAAATGCCCGCCAAAGTCTCGTATGGATAATCGTGAACATGGATAGGTACAAGCGCCGGTTTTGGATTCACCACTTCGATGTTCAGATTGCGAAGGACGTTCAATATGCTGCCGTCGGAGCCTGTGGACGGATAAGAACTGCCGCCGCAGGCGACGATCAGCTTTCGGCACTTGAAAGTGCCGCTGGGGCTGATCACCGTAAAGCTGCGCTGGCCGCGGGAATTTTCCTCATTGCAGACGATCAGGTCGACTGGCGCATTGTAAATAAATTGAAAGCCATTTTGCTGACAGAGATCGATCAGCAGATTGAGGATCTCTCTGGACTTGAGAGAGGCGGGAAAAATCTTCTCGTCTTCCCGTTCGACCAGCTTGACGCCATGGGACTCGAAGAACTGGCAGACGGATTGGTTGTTGAATTTATAGAGAGGGTATCTGATTTTTCGTCCATTTTCGCCATAATGCGACAAAAAATCCTTAATGCTGCCTCCGCGGGTCAGGTTGCATTGGCCGTTGCCGGAAATGAGCAGCTTGTTTCCGGGGGATTTGGTCTTCTCCAGAATCAGTCCTTTGGTCTGACCGTTGTGACTGGCCCCCGCGAACAGTCCGGCGGCTCCCGCGCCTATTATTATAACATCGTAAATCATGTTCATATGTTTGACCTGCTTGATTTCAGCTGGAATGCGATTTCGTATAATCTTTATTATAACACAATTTTCCGGAAAAGTGTCCGCAGATCGACATAATTAGTATATAATAAAAAAGTCCGGCGCAGACGGCATCCAGCCGGACAAGACAGTACTTCACACATCACGGCAGCCGGACACGGCGACCTGGCCATGGAGGATAAAATTATGGATGAAACAGCGAACAAGCAGGAAAAGAAAAAAAGGACAATGAATGCCAGAACAAGGAAAAACATCGTTCTCTGGCTCGTAATAATAGCGGTTGTGCTGGGCAGCTCAGCGATCATCAGCATCGGGAGCGGAAAAATAAGCCATCTGCTGGGAATCGGACCGTCTTTCCCGGATGCGTATCCCTATATCGGCGTATTATACGTCGAAGGCGAGATAACGTCCGGCCAGACGGACACCTTCGGTCTGCCTGCAGGGTACCAGCATCAGTGGACGCTGGACACGATCGATGATCTGATCGCCGATGACAACAACAAGGCCTTGCTCATTTTTGTCAATTCGCCAGGCGGCGGCGTTTATGAAAGCGACGAATTATATTTGAAATTGAAAGAATACAAGGAAACCACCGGCCGGCCCGTCTATTCAGCCATGGGGTCGATGGCGGCCTCGGGCGGCTACTATATTTCCGCTGCGGCAGATAAAATCATAGCCAACAGAAACACCTGGACAGGATCGATCGGTGTGACGATTGGTACATTTTACGACATATCAGGATTTCTTGAAAAGAATGGAATAAATACGATCACGATCACATCAGGAGCCAACAAGGCGATGGGCAGCATGACGCAGCCGATGACAGAGGAGCAGCAGCAGATTTTTCAGGCGCTGGTCGATGAATGCTATGAGCAGTTCACCGGCATTGTTGCAGACGGCCGGAATATGGACATCGCGAAAGTCAAAAAGCTTGCCGATGGCCGCATTTATACGGCGAAGCAGGCTTTGGACCTGGGTCTTGTGGACGCGATCGGCACCAGGGAGGAAGCGATAGCCGATTTAAAGAAAAGCTTCGATCTCGAAGATTGTGACGTTGTCGACATCACCTATGAGAACAACAATATTTTTGGGAAATTCTTATATACGATGATTCCGGATCTTCCGGCAGGCGATGCGTCGGCGATCCTTAAATTTGTTCAGAGAAACGAAAACTCACCTGTTAACTATATGTTTAAATGGCAGTAATCTGCTGATTGCAATTGTGTAAAGTAAAAATACTTGACAAGCGCGGCGCCATCTGTTAATCTTCATAATGATGATGAAATCGGGGGCGGGCCAATGTTTGAGAAAATGATGGAAATCAGCATGCTGTTCGATTTCTACGGACAACTGCTCACGCAGAAACAGAAAACGATCCTGCAGCTTTATTACGAGGACGATCTCACTTTGGCAGAAATCGCAGAGAATCTCGGCATTAGCAGGCAGGCGGTCCACGACGCTTCAAGAAAAGCGGAAAAAGCGCTGCATGAGTATGAACGGACGCTGGGCCTGGTCAGAAAATTCCAGGATACGGAAGCGGCCGTCAGGCAAGTGAACGAATGCATCGAGCAGGCGCTGCACGAACACGAAAACGATGAAGCGCTAAAAAATGAGCTGATAAAAATCAAGTCGATCATGGAATCGATCGGCGACTGAGCGGGATCCGCGAATATTTGGAGAAAAATATGGCATTTGAAGGACTTTCCGATAAATTACAGAATGTTTTTAAAAAATTAAAGGGCAAAGGCGTCCTGACAGAAACCGACATCAATGAAGCCATGAGAGAAGTGAAGCTCGCGCTTCTTGAAGCGGATGTCAACTTCAAGGTCGTCAAAGAATTTGTCGATAAGGTCAGGGAGCGCTCCCTCGGTCAGAATGTGCTCGAAAGCCTCACCCCGGGCCAGCAGGTGATCAAGATCGTCAATGATGAATTGATCGGCCTGATGGGAGGGACAAACAGCAAACTGACTTTTTCCCCCAAGGGATTCACTGTCATATTGATGGCGGGGCTCCAGGGAACCGGTAAAACGACGACCTGCGGAAAGCTGGCGGCATATCTCAAGAAAAATGGCAAACGGCCGATGCTGGCTGCATGTGATATATACAGGCCTGCTGCCATCGACCAGCTCGAAATAGTAGGTGAAAGGGTCGGTGTGCCGGTTTTTTCGATGCGGGATTGCAAGCAGCCCGAACTCATCGCCGAAGCGGCGATAAGGGAGGCGGAGCTAAAAGGTTACGATGTGCTGATCCTCGATACTTCCGGGAGGCTTCATATCGATGAAGAACTGATGGATGAACTGGTGAGGATCAAGGCCAGGACGAAGCCCCATGAAATACTTCTTGTAGTCGATGCGATGACAGGACAGGATGCAGTCAATGCCGCGGTCGGTTTCAACGACAAACTCGGCATCGACGGTATCATTATGACCAAGCTCGACGGCGATTCGAGAGGCGGCGCGGCCCTGTCGGTAAAGGCAGTGACTGGAAAGCCTATAAAATTCATCGGTGTCGGTGAAAAATACGACGCCCTCGAACAGTTCCATCCGGAAAGGATGGCGAGCAGGATCCTCGGCATGGGCGATATGCTCAGCCTGATCGAAAAGGCCCAGGAAAACTTTGACGAGAAAAAAGCAGCTGAACTCGAGCGAAAAATGAAAAAGAACGAGTTTACGCTGGAGGATTTTCTCGACCAGATCGGCCAGATCAAAAAGATGGGCGGCATCGCCAAAATGCTGGACATGATCCCCGGCATCAACAGCAAGGCGCTTCAGGAAGCGAATGTCGACGAGAAGGAGTTTCTCCATATGGAGGCGATCATCCAGTCGATGACGCTGGAAGAGCGTAAAAATCCCTCTGTACTGAACGGCAGCAGGAGAAAAAGAATAGCGGCGGGGGCTGGACTTCCGGTGAGCAAAGTGAATAACCTCATCAAGAAATACGAAGACGCCAAAAAGATGATGAAGCAGTTTGCGAATGCCCCGAAGTACAAGAAGAACAAGATGTTTCGCGGATTACAGTGATGGCGGCGACGTCGTGAACGATCCGGCAATGCGATTAAATTCAGAAAACTGAGTTTAACATAGAATGGCTCCTTGAATCTGATCAAGGGTCATAATCAATAATCAGGAGGTGGAAAACATGTCAGTAAAAATCAGATTAAAGAGAATGGGATCAAAGAAAAAGCCTTTCTACAGAGTTATCGTCGCGGATTCGCGTTCGCCAAGAGACGGAAAATTCATTGAGGAATTAGGCTATTACAATCCGATCGCTAATCCTGCAGAAGTCAAGCTGGATGACGAAAAAGCGAAAAAATGGATCGCTAATGGTGCACAGCCGACCGATACAGTAAAAAGTCTGTTGAAGAAATCCGGCATTATCTGATTTTAAGGAGCGTTTATCCTATGAAAGAGTTAGTTGAAGCAATAGCTAAAGCTTTGGTCGATAATCCGGATCTGGTCGTCGTCAACGAAGTTGCAGGCAACCAGGCAATTGTTCTCGAGCTCAAGGTCGCACCGGAAGATATGGGTAAGGTAATCGGCAAACAGGGCCGGATCGCTAAAGCCCTAAGGACTGTCGTCAAGGCAGCGGCGACAAAAGAGAATAAACGAGTAGTCGTTGAAATCGTTCAATAAAAGAGCTGAGATATGACGTTCACTTTAGTATCCCCGGATATTGAAGTGAACGTTATTGCATATTGGAAGGCATGGAAATGTTGAAATTCAAACTGGGAAAAATCGTAAGCGCTGTCGGGCTGAAGGGCGAATTGAAAGTTTATCCCTATACCGATTACAAGGAACGGTTCGAGGAATTATCCGAACTTTATATCGGGACAGAGATTTATCAAATCGAAAAGGTCCGATATAGCGGACAACTGGCTGTTCTAAAGTTCAAAGGCATCGATGATCGCACGGCAGCCGAAAAAAAACGAGGAGAATTCCTCTTTATCGACAGGGAAAAAGCTCGAAAGCTTCCTGAAGACACATATTATATCGCCGATCTTGTGGGACTTACAGTCATTGATGAAACAGGAAGGCTGATTGGCAAGCTGACCGATGTGATCCAGAATCCTGCACAGGATCTGTATGAAATCACGACGGAAGAAGGAAAAAAAGCGCTCGTGCCGGCGGTCGACGAGTTCGTGGAAGCCGTTGACATCGAAGGCGGAACAGTGACGCTGCATCTCATCGACGGCCTGATTTAAATATTACGGGAGCCTGTAAATGAAAATCGAAGTACTGACATTATTTCCGGAAATGATAGGACCTGTCGTTCACGCGAGCATCGTCGGCCGGGCAATAGAAAACGGGATCCTGAGCATCGATGTGATCGATATCCGCGAGCATACCCGGGACAAGCATAATAAGGCGGATGATTATACATTCGGCGGAGGCGCAGGCATGCTGATGATGGCAGAGCCTGTTTTCAACGCGCTCCGGAGCGTGGGAGCAGAGGCCAAACGGATTTTGTATATGTCGCCAAAAGGACAGCTCCTTGATCAGGAGATGGTCGAAAGCTTTTCTAATGAACAGGATCTTGTGATCCTGTGCGGACATTATGAAGGGATCGATCAGCGCGTAATCGATTACTGGCAGATAGAAGAAGTATCGATAGGCGATTACATACTGACAGGCGGCGAACTGCCGGCGCTGGTGCTTATAGACGCGGTCGCAAGAATGCTTCCCGATGTGCTGGGCAGCAGCGAATCCCATAATGAGGAATCCATATACTCCGGTTTGCTTGAATATCCGCAGTATACAAAGCCACGCACATATGAAGGACTGTCCGTGCCGGATGTGCTGCTGTCCGGTAACCATAAAATGATCCGTTTATGGCGATTCGAAGAGTCCCTGAAGATAACGAAATTCAGAAGGCCGGATCTTTTCAGGAAATATGCCGCCGGCGCCAACGGACTGGCAAAAGACGAAAAAAAAATACTCGATAAAATAATGGCAGGTCCCGAAAATGGAAAATAGCAAGAAAAATTTCATTCGAAAGCGCGGAATGCTGATTCTGTTCATATTGCTGATTGTGGTGTTCTTTATATACATATATGTCCTGCCGGACGTGTCGGATGCCTTCAAGGCTACGGATATAATCGAATACGGCGGCATACAGACAAAAGAAGCTGTAACATGTTATATCGTAAGAAATGAATCCGTCTACACCGCCACCGCCGCTGGCGCAGTAAGATACTATGCGGAAGAGGGGGAGCAGGTCAGGATCGGCACGAAGATCCTTGATATAGCAGAAGGCGCAGTGATCTGCACGGCTGAAAAAAGAGGGATGATCAGTTATTGCATCGACGGCAGAGAGGCTTTTTTCACCCCTGACAGGATGAAGCAGCTGCAAAAGGCGGATGCCGACGAATCAGAGGCAGCCGTGAACAACCTCTATGGCAGGGAAGCAGCACCCGGCGAGCCGCTCTACAAAATCGTTGATGGCGACATCTGGTATGCGGTCATGTGGATCGGACGCGAATCGATCATAAAATATGAAAAAGGAAGCACGGTATCCTTGCTGTACAATGGATCTGAAATAAATGGGACGATCGACGACATCGTCGAAAATGGTGAAGATTTTCTCGTGATCCTTAAATTCGACCGTTATTGGAAGGACATGCCCAAGGTCAGAAAAATAGAAGCGGAAGTCGTAACGGCGGACTACAAAGGACTTATGGTAAGAAATGAGAGCATAACAGCGGTAGACGGGATAAAAGGCGTCTATGTCCGCGATGTAAGCGGCAACTTCCTTTTCAAGCCGGTCAGGGTCATGACATCAGACGGCAGATATTCGCTGGTCGAATGCGGCTATTATTACGACAACGCGGATGGCGACAGCAAAAGGATCGAGACGGTGGATATATACGACGAGGTGCTGAGAAACGGCAAACCGGAATAGCACGGTACATCAGGCAGGAGGTTTGAAATGCGACATATTAAAGAAAATATCGACGATCTGAATCGCAGGAAAGAGGTCATCGCCGAAAGAAGCGGCAGGGCAGGGGAAGATATACTTCTTGTGGCTGTCACAAAGACGCGCACAGCTGAAGAAATTAACGAAGCGATAAAAGCAGGCATAACGGACATCGGAGAAAACAAAGTACAGGAAATCCTTGATAAATACGAAAAAGTAAATCCGGTCAGATGGCATATGATTGGACATCTGCAGACAAATAAGGTAAAATATATCATTGACAAGGTCGCTATGATCCATTCGGTCGATTCGCTCCGTCTGGCGCAGGAAATCGACAGGAGAGCTGAACTGAGCGGACTTGTGATGGATATTCTAATACAGATCAACGCCGCCCAGGAAGAATCCAAATTCGGTATCGGATCGCATGAAACGGATGGGCTGATCAGGGACATCCTGGAAAGCTGCAGCAATGTCAGGATCCGAGGGTTGATGACAATCGCGCCGCTTGAGGATGATCCCGAATCGGTCAGGGAGTATTTCAGCGAGGTCCGGGATTATTACAACAAATACAGGGAGCTCAACCTGCCCGGAACCGATTTCCGGTATCTGTCCATGGGGATGTCCAACGATTATGAGGTGGCCATCGAGGAAGGCTCCAATCTGATCAGGGTAGGCACAGCCATATTCGGAAGAAGAAATTATAATTTGTAATTTGTAAATTTGTGTAATATAGGAGGAGCAAAATGGGAGAAGGTTTCTTTAGCAAGATGAAAGTTCTGATCGGCGTCGAAGAAGTCGAGGACGAGGAAATCGAACTGAACGAAAACGCGAGAATGAAAAACGAATTGAACAAACCGCTCGAACCCAAGACATCGCTGATTCCGCCCAAATCCGACAGCAGGCTGGCACCAGCTGCACCGACCGGGAAAAATCAGTTCAAACTCGTTGTTATAGAACCCAAAGGTTTTGATGAATGCCCGAAACTGGTCGATAATCTCAAAGGAAAAAAACCTGTCATCATAAACCTGGAGAGGATAGAAGCCGATACGGCGCGCAAGATTTTCGATTTTTTAAGCGGAGCGACATATGCCCTTGACGGGAATGTGCAGCGGGTCGCAAACAATATTTTTGTATTTGCGCCGGAGAATGTCGATGTTATGGCCAATATCGACAACAGAGGCATGGATGCCAGCGACGACAACAGAAACCCATGGAGATGATCGGAGGATAGAAAGTGATACCAATACTAATAAAAGCAGTCGATATGTTTTTCCAGTTGTTGATCTTCATAATATTTGCCAGGATCATCATGAGCTGGTTTATCAGAAATCCGTACAGCAATAAATTTTATACGACACTGATCCAGATCACCGAACCGATACTGGCGCCTTGCAGAAGGCTGCTCGGAAGATTCGGCGCAACTTACGGGCTGGATTTTTCGCCCATCCTGGCGCTGATCGCGATCAACTTCGTCAATATGATCATCGTGAGGATCCTGATCATGTTTCTTTAGGAGGAAATTCGCATGATAACTCCGCTCGATATACAAAACAAAGAATTTTCAAAAGGGGTCAGGGGATATAAGGAAGACGAAGTCGACGGATTCCTGGACCTGGTCACGCTCGATTATGAAAAGCTGGTCAAGGAAAACCACGCATACAAGGAGCAGATAAAGGCGCTGAATCAGGAAATAGAACGCCACAAGAACTCCGAGAATGCGGTATATGAAACGCTGGAAGCCGCAAAGACCCTGATGGGAGACATATCGGCCAGCGCAGAAAAAAGAGCGGCCATGCTGCTGAAAAATGCCGAACTGGATGCCCAGCTCATAATCAGGGAAGCCAGGGAATCTGTGGAAAAATTGAATGAAGAGTACGAGTCCATGAAAACCAGGCTGAACATTTTCAGGACGCGGTTCAAAACGCTTCTGGAATCAGAGCTTGAAAAATTCGACACGCTGAGTGCGGAAATTTTTTCCGAACAGGATCTGGATGATTTGCGCAATCTGACAGACGCCACTTCCAAGGGCGCCCCGATCGCGCCTTTCCAACAGGCGAAAACAGTGAAAGACACCGCTGCTTTGACGGCGCAGGACAGAAAGTCCGTTAAGGATCGAAAAACCTTGTCCGATACTAAGGTGTTGAGCAATATCAAGACGGGAGACAGGCCGTGAGGCGATCACGATCTGAAACGATATGTATTATTTGATCATTTTGGCAGTCATCATCCTGGATCAGGCCACTAAAAGCCTGATTCGGGCCAATTTGGATTTAAACCAGTCAATTACAGTCATCGGCGGGGTTCTGAATCTGACATATATAAAAAATTTTGGCGCCGCGTTCAGCATCCTGCAGAACCGGCAGGTTTTTCTCGTTGCCTTTACAGCCGCGGTATCTTCGATCATATTTATCCTGCTGGTCAGAAATATCAGGAAGGCCCACTGGACAATGCTGCTCAGCCTTTCTTTGATCATCGGCGGCGGTGTCGGCAACATGATCGACAGGATCAGGACCGGCTTTGTCGTGGATTTTCTTGAGATCCGACTGTTCTCCTTTCCGGTTTTCAATGTCGCGGATATGGCTGTTGTAGGCGGATCGATCCTGCTGATCGTTTATATCCTGTTCTTTGATCATTCATTAAAACTCAAAGGAAAAGATGCCGATGCCAATTGAAACATATGAAATCGCTTTTGAGGCAGAGCAGCAGGGAATGCGGCTGGACGCGGCCCTTTCAGTTCTTTTGGAGGATCTGTCGAGAAGTTACATCCAAAAACTGATCATGGCGGGACAGGTCGAGCTGAATGGCAGTGTCATCACTGTTAAAAAGTATGCTGTCCATTGCGGAGATAAAGCCGCAGTGCACGTGCCTGAACCGCAATCCCTCGATATCAGGCCTGAAAACATAGCACTCGACATCATCTATGAAGACCAGGACGTACTCGTCGTTAACAAGCCGAAAGGCATGGTCGTACATCCGGCGGCAGGAAATTTTTCCGGAACGCTGGTCAACGCGATCCTTTATCATTGCCGTGATCTTTCCGGCATAAATGGCGTCATGAGGCCAGGGATCGTTCATCGTATCGACAAGGATACGAGCGGTCTCCTGATGGTCGCCAAAAATGACCGCGCCCATGAATCACTGGCGCGACAATTGAAAGAACATAGTATTGCAAGGGTATACCACGCTGTTGTCTATAACAATTTCAAGGAGGACAGCGGCACTGTCGACGCGCCGATCGGCCGCGATCCCGCGAATAGATTCAAGATGGCTGTCACCAGGACGGCTTCGCGTCATGCAGTCACGCATTATAAGGTTCTGGAGCGTTTTGGGGATTTTACGCATATCGAAGCGAGACTCGAAACCGGGAGAACGCATCAGATAAGGGTCCATATGGCTTATATCAGGCATCCTCTTGTCGGCGATCCCGTCTACGGACCTGCTCGAAGAATACCGGGCGTGGAGACGCAGATGCTCCACGCGAAAACTCTGGGATTTATACATCCTTCAACCGGGCAATATATGGAATTCGACAGTCAGTTGCCTGAACAGTTTCAGAAGTTCTTCGACTGGGCAAGAAAGAGATAAGTTAAAATTTTAGGGAATGCGAAATGCAAGGGAGATAATGATGGGCAAGACGATTTTTAAGCCAGGCACAATGGTATATCCCGTCCCGGCGGTGATGGTCAGCTGTGGCGAAAACAGCGAGGACTTCAACGTCATCACGATCGCCTGGACTGGGATCCTTAATTCCGAACCCCCAATGACTTATATAGCGGTCAGGAAATCACGGCATTCCCACGCGATCCTGGTCAAAAACAGGGAGTTTGTGATCAATCTGGGTACGGAGGATCTTGTTTTCGCGACAGATTACTGCGGCGTGAAATCCGGAAAGGATATTAATAAATTCGAGGCCATGAATTTGACGCCGATGCCTTCCACTCGCTTAAAATGCCCGATGATCGAGGAATCTCCTGTCAATATCGAATGCCGCGTCACGGAAATCATGGAACTGCCTTCACATGATGTCTTCATTGCCGAAATCGTTGCAGTCAGCGTCGATGATGGTCTGATGGACGCCAAGGGAAAACTGGAACTTGAAAAAGCAGGATTATTGTGCTTCAGTCACGGTGAATATTACGGGCTGTCCAAGCCTGTCGGCAAATTCGGATTTTCGGTCATGAAACCAAAAACTAAGAAAAGGATCAATAAGGAAGCAGCAGCGGGCAGGCAAAAACATCGCTGATAACGAAGACAGGCGGAGTTGACTCCGCCTGCTTTCTTTGCTACATGAAAATAGATGCTTCAGGGAAAAGCTTTTAGATAATCAACTGCTCTTTACGTATTTGACGCAGTCTTCGCAAATTTTCTTTCCTTTGAAGTTCAGGTTGTTGTCCGGATTTCCGCAGATCTCGCAAACGAGCCTGCCATTGTTTTTCGGTTCTGCATAATTCAATTCATCATTCTTTTTTCGCATACAGGCATACCTTCAATCAAGCTAAATAACCCATGCATCCTAATCCATAAAGCATTCTATTGTTGGGTAAGCTAAGTATAAATCAATACCGGATTGCATACAAGGCTAATTTTGGCTACTAAAATTCGATAAAATCGACAAAATGTAAATGAACATTTCTTTCAATAGAAAGCATCGAAGAAAAATGATAAAATACTTTTCGGGAAGTAAATCATGGAGCGTATAAGAACATGTATGAAGAATTCATCAAAGATAAAAATGAGGCCAAGATCCATTTCTGCGAATGGAAACCTGAAAAACCAGCGGCTGTTCTTTGCCTTGTTCATGGCATCGGTGAATATGCGGCCCGATATGATCATGTCGGAGCATATCTGAAAAATAGAAATATTGCGCTGATCGGGTTCGATTTGCGGGGCCATGGGCTGACAACGGGCAAACGAGGGCATGCGGCGCCCAGGGATCTGATTCTTGACGATATAGATGATCTTATCCGGGTTGCAGCTGACAATTTCGATGGTTTGCCGCTTTATCTGTATGGCCATAGCATGGGCGGAAACATCGTGCTGGATTACAGGGAGAAGGGAAGGCTCAGAAACAGCGTCAAAGGTTATGTCGTTACGGCGCCGTGGCTCATTCTCGTAAAAAAGATCCCGAGCGCAATGATTGCCGCAGTAACGGCCATCGCCGCCATAAAACCGGACCTCATTATCGACACCGGTTTGCAGGCTGTTAATATTTCAACGGTTAAAGCGGAAGTGGAGAAGTACCTCCATGATCCGCTGATCCATCATAAAATCTCCGTCAGGACCGCGATCGACGGGATCAGGGCTGCTGATCGGCTGCTGAACTCGCCGGCATCGGCTGGCTCGCCGCTGCTTCTGATGCACGGATCGCAGGACAGGATCTGCTCTGTCGAAGGAAGCAGACGGATCCGGGATAAGGAAGACGGAAATTGCACGTTCGTAGAATGGGAAGGCCTTTATCATGAGATCCATAATGAAAGGAATGGCAGCCAGGTCCTGGATGCCATTGCGGACTGGATCCGGAAATAATATTACAAATCTGTTACGCGGGTTGATTTTTCGGACATTTACATAGCATAATAATATGGAACGGGTAATATTGACAGTTGAAGCCGCCTGTCGGATCGATGGGCGGGATCAGGATCGAAAGGAAACAAAAATGAATAAATCAGGCAGAAACAAAAGGCTGGCAGCCGGATTAGCCTTCGTGATCTCACTTATGACCTTTTCAACGGGGTATTCATACTATCAGGGCTTAGGAGAAATAGTCCATAATTCTGAAACATACCTAACGGAAGATGTGTTCTATGATGAACAGATATCGGTCAATTCGAGCCAGGCGGTGGAACACGCCTACTCAGTCGATATTCAGGAGACCGAAGGATCCGTGATGCCGTATGTCTTTGTCGGCGATGTGACCGGCCGCTGCTCCATGACATATATGCAAGGTTTGATAAAAGAAGAGGGATATCAGATCGTCACGGCGGTGAACGGTGATTTTTTCGATACGGTGACGGGCGTCCCTTTAGGAATGAGCATCCACGAAGGCAAAATCAAGAATTCAGGGCTGAACTACAGCAATGCAGTCGGATTCAGGCAGGATGGGACGGCTTTTATGGCGCCTATCCGTTTCGATTACTTCTTTTCTGTAAATGACAGCGCGATTTATAACTTCAACCATGTCAACAAGCCGAGAGGCGCATCGAACGGCATGCATTATTATAATAGCCAGTATGGTGCGTCTACAAAGACCTCGGTCAATTGCACGGAGGTCGTGCTGACAGCGGAAGACAGCACGGAACTCTCGATCGACGGCACGCTGAACGCGGTTGTCGATGAGATCAGGCCGGAAACGATGGATACGCCGATCGGTGACGATCAAATCATCCTTTCTGCTGCTGTCGGGACGTCGCAGGCAGCTATATTGGCTACACTCCTGCCAGGCGACAGCGTATCCTTTGGCGTGACGGACCAGACGGGCGTCTGGAGCGATGCAGTCGAAGCGATCGGCGCTTACCAGATCATTGCCCAAAACGGTTATGTGACGACGACCGATCAAATATCGAATCCCAGAACCTGTCTCGGAATCAAGGAAGACGGCAGCGTGATACTGTTTGCCGTCGACGGCAGGCAGTCCGGTCATTCTGTCGGAATGAATCTGACGGATGCGGCAAATTACCTGATTGAAAGAGGCTGTGTCTCTGTCGTCAATTTTGACGGTGGCGGATCGACGATGATGCTGGCGAGGATGCCTGGCGATACAGACGCGAAAATAGTCAATAAGCCTTCAGACGGCAAGGAGCGCAGTGTATCCAACGCGCTGGTGTTTGTATTGCGGGATACTGGCAGCGGCGACATGGAAAACCTGCATCTTTATCCTTTGTCGTCGGTGATGATGCCGGGAGCCAGTGTACAAATGTCGGTCAAGGCGACGGATGATCTTTACTGTCCTGTCTCGGATCCCGATGATGTATCGTTTGAAACGCACAACGGTCTTGGCTATATCGACAACGACGGCTGGTATACGGCCGGAGAAGATGACGGAGAAGACGAGATCACCGCTGAAGCCGAAGGCATGAGAGCATCCGTTCCGATCCGGATCACGAGCGCCATCACTATGTACCCGGATCAGACGGACATTGTCATCGATCCCGGCAAGACAACGGATATAAATATAAAGGCGTTTTCAAGATATGTCCCCGTCATCGCTGAGGATGACCTCTTCACCTGGACGTGCGACGAAAAAATCGGGTCCATCGATCAGGATGGCGTCTTCACTTCATCTGATCGGACCGGCGTCAGCGGGAAGATCTATATAACTTATAACGGCAAGGAAAAGACGATACCGGTGCAGGTCGGGCCAACCACCGTATCCTTTGACGATACAAACGGACATTGGGCTCAGAAATTCATCGAGATATTGGCGGCCAAGCAGATTGTGAAAGGAATGGGGGACGATATTTTCCTTCCCGATGCGCAGCTCACCAGGGCGCAGTTCCTGACCATGCTGTCGAATACCGTCTATGATCTGGATGTCTCGCAAGCCCCGGCAGCGAGTTTTACGGACGTTGACCCGATCGAATGGTACGCGCCGTATATCAATTGGGGCAGCGCGAACAAGATCGTCAACGGCAATCTCGACGGAACATTTGCGCCGAATGCGCCGATCACGCGCGAGCAGATGGCTGTGATACTGAATAATTTCGCTGCGGCTGAAGGATTTGAATACGTACCGCTCAACGGAGAAGTGACATTCACGGACAGTGCGATCATAAGCCCATGGGCTTCGCAGGCTGTCGGCAAAATAGTGCGGGCAGGTGTAATGAACGGGCGTCCTGAAGGAAATTACGATCCACAGGGATTCGCCACCAGAGCGGAAGCGTCAAAAGTCATATACAGTGTTGTAAATCTGATGGACTAACATAAAGCGTTTTATTGTTAACAAAAATGACCATGCCGGGCTTAGCCCCGGCTGGTTTTTTTACATGGCGGATCAGTGTGTAATCTACCGGCACGTTTTCCGACATCCGGCCTTTGCTGTAATAAGCGGCAGCGGCTGCGGCTTCGAAAAGAGTCGTTTCAGTGACCTGCCGGCCTTCTGTTATGATGACGACATGGGATCCCGGTATGTCTTTGGTATGCAGCCAGATGTCTCGCCCTGAAGCTGTTTTGAACGTGAGATGGTCGTTCTCCCTGTTGTTGCGGCCGATCAGGATCCGAAATCCGTCAGTTGAAAGGCGGCAAAGCGGATTGAATCTGGATTTCGATGCCTTTCCCGTTGCCTTTTTTCGGCGGAGAAAGCCGCCATCCGTCAGTTCGTTCCGGATTTCTTCGATATCCTCGAAAACATCTGAATTTTCCAAATGGAGCAGCACCGATTCCAGGTAGTCGATATCGCTGTTGGTTTCTTCAAGCTGTATGTTTTTTTCTTTGATCGCCGTTTTGGCTTTCGTATATTTCCTGAAATACTTCTGAGCGTTCTGCGACGGGGACAGCCTGGGGTCCAGGGGAATGCTCAAATCGCTTCCGTCATAGTAATTCTGAACTGTGACCACTGATTGTTTGGCGCCGATCCGGTACATATTAGCGGTCAGAAGCTCACCGTATAATTTGTAAATTTCAGCGTTTTCAGCCTGCAAAAGGTCTTCGGAGAGCTTTTGCTTTTTAAGGAGCAGCTTGTTTATTCCGGACTCAAGAACGCGCAGCAAATCGAGGGATCTCTGCCTGATCCTGTTTGAAGAAGCCTTATGGTCATAAAAATATTCGGCAGCGGCGCTGATATCGTCGAATCTGAGTTCCCTGAAACAGGATCCAGCCTGCTGAAGCGGAAAACAATGAAAATCGGCAGGTTCGCCGCCAGCGTTCAGATAGACGCAAGGCTCAAACTCGTTGGATCTTATTTTAAAAGCGTATTTTTCCAGGATATCGAACAGTTGGCTGATGGAATCGGCTCTGTCGGCAAGATCTCTTGAAAGCGCCGGGCTTATGCCCTGTATCGAAGAGACCAGCATCCTGGCCGCGTACTCTTTATCCATGCCGCTGGCACTGAATGATCCCTTCACCGATGAAGCCAGATCCTGATCGACGCTTTTGAAAAAGGAAGCGAAAAGTTCCGGCGTCAGCATGAACAGGCTCGACTTCCCCTGATCGGGAGGATAAACGTACTGCAATCCCGGCAACGTCTGCCGGTAACGATTTACATCCAGCGATACCCGTTTGATGCTGTCAATGATCCTGCCTGTCGAATTGTCGATCAGAATGATATTGCTGTGCTTGCCCATTATTTCGACAATCAGCTTTTTATTGACGGAAAAGCCCATTTCGTTTATTGTGTCGATCGTGATCTCGATGATGCGTTCGGTATCTTTCTGCGAGACGGATAAAATACGGCCGTTCTGCAGGTGCTTGCGCATCAGCATGCAAAAAGCCGCCGGATTCTGGGGATTGGCCTTCGGCGCGTTGGTGAGATAGATCCGGGCATGGCTGCTGTTCGATGAAATCAGCAGCTTGAAAGCGGACCTTCCAGCATGTATATGGATAAGGATCTCGTCGGATTCCGGCTGATAGATCTTTTCGATTTTGCCGCCAGCCAGCTTTGAATCAAGCTCGCGGGCGATGGCGGCCGTTACTATTCCGTCAAAAGGCATTGCAGTGCACCTCATAAAAATATATAATAATTTATATTATCACAATAGGAGGTAAAAGCGAGTGGAATTTTGGAAAATGCATGGTGCCGGCAATGATTTCATTATAGTCGACAACAGGGAACACCAGATAGCTTTGGACAAGAAGGCAAAAGCCGAACTGGCAGAAGCCGCATGCCACCGGCATTTCGGCATCGGAGCCGACGGTATGATATTCACTGAGCATTCAAGCATTGCGGATATAAAAATGACATTCTACAATATGGATGGCAGCGAAGCCACCATGTGCGGCAACGGCATCCGGTGCTTCACAAAATACCTTTATGACAAAGGGATCGTTTCCGAACGAACTTTCGCTATCGAAACCGGAGACGGCGTAAAAACCGTAAATATAATTGAATCCGCAATCGAGGATTCACAGATCGAAGTAGAAATGGGAAAATGGGACAACAATCTGATCGAATTCGACATCCACGTTCCGGAGCATGTGATCACGCTGTCCTTCCTGCATATGGGCGTTCCTCATTCCGTTTGTTTTGTCGAAAAGGGAAAATGGACCGGGGATATGGCGCTGGATGATCTGACATTGAGATTTGGTCCACTCATCGAGAAAAATCCTGTTTTTAAAGAAGGAACCAATGTCAACTTTGTCGAGGTGCTCGACAACAGCCATATCAAGATGAGCACCTGGGAGCGCGGAGCCGGAAAAACACTTGCCTGCGGCACAGGCGCCTGTTCATCCGTGATTGCCGCCAACAGGCTGAAGGGCCTGGACAACAGCATAATGGTCGAGATGCCAGGCGGAACCGTACGGATAACGATAATGGAGGACGACCGGGTATTCATGCAGGGGCCGGCAAGGCTTATCTGCAAAGGTATATTTTTCAGATAAGGAGACAGACAATGATAAAAAGTATGACCGGATTCGGCCGCAGCGAATACACTGACGGAAAAAGGAACATTATAGTCGAAATCAAATCCGTCAACCACAGATACAGCGACATCACCGTAAAAATGCCAAGACGATATTCGTTCGCAGAAGACAGGCTCAAGAACCTGGTCAAGGACATAGCCAGGAGAGGCAAGATCGAGGTATCGATCATCGTTGAAAATATAACCGAAGAAGACGTGAATATAAAACTCAACACCATGGTCGCAAAACAATATTACGAGAATTTGCGTCAGCTTAAGGATGTATTCGATGTCAGCGGCGACATATCCCTTCAATTCCTGGCGACTATGCCGGACGTGATGAAAGCCGTCGCCGATGTCGATGACGAGGAAGAGATCTGCAAAGCGCTCGAGATACCGGTCCTGGATGCGGCCAATAAATTGAATGAAATGAGGCTGGCCGAAGGAGAAAAACTCTCCGAGGACATAATCAGCAGGGGCGCTTTCATAAGGGGACTCGTGGAAAGGATCAGCGAGCGGTCACCGTTTGTCACAGCCGCTTACACCGAAAAACTGAAGGACAGGATCCGCGACGTCCTCGGGGGAAACATCGAGATCCCGGAGGACAGGATACTCGTGGAAGCGGCAATTTTCGCAGACAAATGCAGCGTGGCGGAAGAGATCGTAAGACTCGACAGCCATATCATACAACTCGAAAAGATCATAACCCAAAGCAATCAGCCTGACGGAAAGAAACTGGATTTCCTGGTGCAGGAGATGAACCGCGAAGCAAATACGATCGGCTCAAAAGCCAACGATATAGACATCACGAACATTGTGATCGAAATCAAGAGTGAGATCGAAAAAATCAGGGAACAAGTCCAGAATATCGAATAATCATGTTGAAATATCATTTGCTTTAAGGTATTCTTTACTATTGAACCAGCTTAGCAAACGAAAGGGTGTACAATGGGAAAAGGTCTGCTATTTATAGTATCCGGCCCGTCTGGTGCCGGCAAGGGCACGATTTGCAGGGAACTTGTCGCAAGGACGGATGTGAAGCTTTCCGTATCGATGACGACAAGGGTAGCCCGGCCTGGAGAAATACACGGAGTCAATTATTATTTCACGACAAAAGAAAAATTTCAGGAAATGATCGCAAAGGATGGTTTCCTCGAGCATGCCGAAGTTTATGGCAACTATTACGGCACACCGAAAGAGGCAGTTCTAGGCACCTTGGACGAAGGAAGAGACGTCGTTCTTGAAATAGATATTCAGGGCGCGCTGAAAATAAGGGAAGTCTGCCCGAAAGGCGTTTTTATTTTCATTCTGCCGCCGTCAATGTCGGAGCTCAGGAAACGAATAACGGGCCGGGGTTCTGAAAGTCAGGACGCTATCGATATCCGACTGGGCGAAGCACTGAAGGAAGTATCCTATATCGATAAATACGATTATTGCGTCATCAACGATGAAGTAGACACGGCCGTCGAAAAGGTCATAGCCATAATCAGCGCGGAGCACAGCCGCGTATCCGAGGATATTTTTACATTCGTAGAGAATTACAAGGAGGAATTGTAATGTTATACCCATCGATCAACGAAATCAGGTCAAAGGCGGACAGCAGATACACGATCGTCATACTCGCCGCAAAACGCGCACGGGATCTGATTGACGGAAAACCGGCGCTTCTCCATTCTGCGATCCAAAAGCCGGTCACCATCGCGACGAAAGAAATCGCGGAAGGCCTTATCACGTATAAACGCAGCGCTGACGCGGAGAACTAGGATGCCATGGGTAAACACGTTGTCGTAGGCGTAACAGGCGGCATCGCCTGCTATAAGGCGCTGGATATCGTCAGTCGTCTGAAAAAGGAAGGAATCGACGTAACGGTCATAATGACCGGCAACGCCGCAAAATTCGTTGCGCCTCTTTCATTCCAGACGCTTTCGAAAAATCCAGTGATCCTGGATATGTTCGACGCGCCCAATGCCTGGGAAGTCGAACATATTGCGCTGGCACAAAAGGCGGATCTTTTTCTGGTCGCCCCCGCGACAGCCAATTGCATCGGAAAGATCGCGTCCGGCATCGCCGACGATATGCTGACCACGACGATAATGGCGACGCGCAAGCCGGTGATATTTGCGCCGGCGATGAATACCGGCATGTACGAAAACCCGATTTTCCAGCAGAATATGAATAGACTCGCGGCACTCGGCTACCGGTTCATCGAGCCTGATTCGGGACTGCTGGCCTGCGGCGATGTAGGCGCAGGCAAGCTTGCGGATCCTGCTAGGATCGTGGAGGAAGCACTCAAGACGCTTGAGGAGTCTCCCTCCGCCAAACGCGGCGATCTCGCCGGCAGAAGGATTTTAGTCACAGCGGGGCCGACAGTCGAGGATATCGATCCAGTCCGCTTTATCACAAATCATTCATCCGGCAAGATGGGATTCGCGATAGCCGATGCCGCCTATAACAGGGGCGCCAAGGTCACGCTGGTCGCAGGTCCTGTCAGCCTGACATGCGATAAGGGGATCGAAAGGATCGATGTCAGGAGCACGGCGGATATGTCGAAAGCGGTCAACGCGGCTTTTGAACATTGCGATACTGTCATAATGGCGGCGGCTCCGTCGGACTACAGAGTTGAAAATCCATCGCCGGTCAAGCTTAAGAAAAAAGGCGCCGCATATACACTGACTTTTATTGAGAATGAGGACATCATCGCAGGACTCGGCAAAAAGAAAGGCGGCAGGACGCTTATCGGATTTGCCGCTGAGACCCATGATCTCGAAAACTATGCCAGAGACAAAATCATTAAGAAAAATCTGGATTTTATCGTCGCAAACAATGTCTCCCAGGAAGGTGCTGGCTTCAGATGCGACACGAACATCATCACGATCATCTCTGCCTGCGGAAGCAAGACCGAGTATCCGATCATGAGCAAAAATGAGGCGGCGGAGATCATTCTGGATCTTTTATGCAAATAGTATATTGTCAAATAATCAAGTAAATCACAAGGCAGCTCGTCGCTGCCTTTTTTATTCAGTATGAATATTTTATGGGCTTTGTTCTGTTTTGTGCTTTACAAATTTAGCGCGGTAAAGTATACTATGAGAGTAAAATTATTCAAGGAGGATTTACCAGATGTTTAAAAGGATCAGCTTATTACTTGCACTGCTTATGATTTTCAGCGTTTTTGCCGTTGGCTGCGGTGGAGCGGAAACCGCTACCGATACCGAGGAGCCTGCAGCTGAAGATACATCGCTCGCCGATATCCAGGATAAAGGCTTTTTCATCCTTGGACTTGACGACGCATTCCCGCCAATGGGCTTCAGGGGAGATAGCGGCGAAATCGAAGGGTTCGATATCGACCTTGCAAATGCGGTAGCCGAAAGGATGGGCGTTGAAGTGCAGCTTCAGCCTATCGACTGGAACGCGAAGGACCTTGAAATGGAAAACAGGAATATCGATGTGATATGGAATGGATTTACGATAACGCCTGAAAGGGAAGAAGCATATACTTTCTCGCAGCCTTATCTGGCAAACACCCAGGCGATCGTCGTGCTGGCGGATTCCGCCATTGATAAAAAAGCGGACCTGGCTGGAAAGAAAGTCGGCGTCCAGCTCGACAGCAGCGGACAGGAAGCTCTTGAAAGCGACACAGCAACGCTCGAAAGCCTCGGCGAACTGCTGAAATTCGATACGTACCCAACGGCGCTGCTTGACCTCAAGAACGGGACGATCGATGCAGTCGTCGGCGATGTGACGCTTATCAGCTATCTGATGACCAAAGACCCGGGAGTTTACAAAATCGCTTCCGAAAACTTCGGCGAAGAGTTTTACGGCGTCGGATTCAGAAAAGCGGATGTCGCATTTGCGGAAGAAGTCGACAGGATACTGAATGAAATGATCGCGGACGGAACTGCCGCCGAGATTTCAACAAAATGGTTCGGAGAAGATATCTTCTACAATCCAGCTAAATAATAAAATACCTGCACGCCGGAAGAGCTGCGGATCTCCCGCGGCTCTTCCGCATGTTTAAAGGACGGATCTTGAAATATGAATGATGTGGTACTGTTTATACTCGCCGGCGGATCGACGACCTTGAAGATATTCTTCATAACGATCGTTTTTTCCATCCCTTTGGGCGTTATATTTGCAATAGGGAAGATCGCCGGCGGAAAAGCCGTAAGAACGATCCTCGATGTCTATACCTGGCTGCTTCGCGGTACGCCGCTGATGCTCCAGATATTTTTTGTTTTTTATGGATTGCCCCAGCTGCTTCATATAACCCTGGACAGGTATGTCGCGGCGTATCTTGCTTTTATTGTCAATTACGCGGCATATTTTACAGAGATATTCAGAGCGGGCATCAAGTCCATCGACAAAGGACAATTTGAAGCGTCGAAAGCGCTGGGCATGTCCTATCCGCAGACGATGTGGCGCATTATAATCCCGCAAGCCGTAAAAAGAGTGCTGCCGCCGGTGGGGAACGAATTCATCACGCTGATCAAGGATACTGCGCTCGCCATGGTCATCGCCATCCCGGATATCATGCGAAATACGAAGGAAATCGTATCGAGCGGATCCAAGCCCGAAACATTTTTCATTGCCGCAGTCATTTATCTTGTGCTGACGTACGGCATCGTGCTTTGTTTCAACAAATTGGAAAAGAAATTATCGTATTATGAGTAAAGAGGTGCGGCTATGAAAGTTGTAGGCCTGACTGGGATCGAAAAATCCTTTGGCGCGCTCAAAGCCCTGGACGGCGTTGATTTCGAGGTCTCAAAAGGTGAAATAGTGTCGATCATAGGTCCTTCGGGTTCGGGAAAGAGCACGCTTCTCCGTTGTATCAATCATCTGGAGAAGATCGAAAAGGGGGGCATCGAAGTCCTTGGAAATATGATCGCCGAGCCGCATCACGGCGGAAAGGCGAAATATATACCCGAAAGAGAGATACGAAAGGCGATCCAGCATGTAGGAATGGTATTTCAGAATTTCAACCTTTTTCCACACAAATCGGTTCTGGAGAATGTGATGGAAGCCCAGCTGGTCGTCAAGAAGACCGAAATCGCGGAGGCAAGGGCTATTGCCCTTGAATTGCTTGAAAAAGTAGGACTGTCGGACAAAGCAGACGCCTATCCCTCACAGCTTTCGGGCGGTCAGAAACAGAGAGTCGCCATTGCGAGGGCGCTCGCGATGAAACCTGAAATAATGCTTTTCGACGAGCCGACGTCGGCGCTGGATCCGGAACTGGTGGGCGAAGTGCTTCTCGTTATAAAAAAACTGGCTAGGGAGCATATGACGATGATCGTCGTGACCCATGAAATGGCCTTCGCTCGTGAAATTTCAAACCGCGTCGTGTTCATGGACGAGGGAAGGATCCTTCAGGACGGGAAACCGGACGAAATATTCATAGATCCTAAGCATCCCAGAATAAAAACGTTTATTGAAAAAATAATCTGATTGAATCCGATTGAATCTCAGTGAATCTCAGTGAAGCAGAACAGATAAAAGAATCCTAATGCCGACCGGCCGGGAGATCAGGATGGTGGCACTGAAAATAAACGGCTCAAGGCAAAAAAATATTGCAAAACAAGATCGTATATAGTATAGTTTATAAGGATATTCTGAAATCCAGAGTATCCTTCTTTAATAAGCATAGCGAATACGCACACTTCCGGACTCATGGGCCGGTGCCTGCATGCAGGCTGCCCGGGGGATGACGGAGGTGGAGGAGAAAAACCAGGAGGTAGAAAAATGGCAGTTATTTCAATGAAACAATTATTGGAAGCCGGAGTTCACTTCGGACACCAGACCAGAAGATGGAACCCCAAAATGGCTCCGTACATCTTCACCGAAAGAAATGGGATCTATATTATCGATCTCCAGAAGACAGTCAAAAAAATCGATGAAGCATATGCCTTCATGAAGGAAGTCGGCGAAAGCGGAAGACCTGTTCTTTTCGTTGGAACAAAGAAACAGGCGCAGGGCGCCATTGCAGAAGAAGCAAAAAGATGCGGCATGTACTTTGTCAACGAAAGATGGCTCGGCGGCATGCTGACCAACTATAAAACGATATCGATGAGGATCAAAAGGCTCAACGACATCAAAGCAATGGAAACCGACGGAACCTTCGAAGCCCTGACCAAGAAGGAAGTCATCAAACTCAGGGGCGAACTTGAGAAACTCGAAAAATTCCTGGGTGGAATTAAGGATATGAAAGGCATGCCTGCCGCTATTTTCGTAGTCGATCCGAAAAAAGAAAGGATCGCCGTCAAAGAAGCCAGGATCCTTGGGATCCCCATCGTCGGCATCGTCGACACCAACTGCGATCCGGACGACGTGGATTATATAATCCCTGCGAACGACGATGCGATCAGAGCAGTTAAGCTGATTGCCGGAAGAATGGCCGATGCCGTCATCGAATCAAGACAGGGTGAATCCTTCGACGAAGGAGAAGCAGAACGCAAAGAAGCTGTGAAGGCTGCGCCCAGATCCAGGGAAGCCGCCGACAGCGCCGCTGGAGAAGAAGCTTAATCCACAGCAGTCGGCGCAACAGTTTATATAGGAGGATAGAAATGCAAATTACAGCAGGAATGGTCAAAGAGCTGCGCGAAAGAACCGGCGCAGGAATGATGGATTGTAAAAACGCATTGACGGAAGTCGATGGCAATATGGAAAAGGCGATCGAGACCCTCAGAGAAAAGGGACTCGCCAAAGCCGCAAAAAAGGCTGGAAGGATCGCTTCACAAGGTCTTGTCAATCTTATGTTCTCTGATGACGCCAAAAAAGGCGCCATCATCGAAGTGAATTCGGAGACAGACTTCGTTGCGAAGAACGAGGAGTTCGTCAACTTCGTCGCCAAGCTTTCCGAAATCGTTTTGAATTCGGATGTGGCGGATGTCGAGGCGCTTCTTAAAGTCGAGTACGACGGAGAAGGATCTGTTGAAGCCGTGCTCAGCAACAAAATCGCTACGATCGGCGAAAACCTGAGCATCCGCAGATTCACAAAATGTGAAAAGCCTGGGACGATCAACGTTGGCTACGTTCATGGCGGCGGCAGGATCGGCGTAATTATCGAACTTGAAACGACTGCCTCGGCGGACGAGATCAACGCGGTGGGAAGAGACGTAGCCATGCAGGTAGCGTCGATGAATCCGAGATTCATCGATGAAAGCAGCGTCGATCCTGAATATATCGAGAGCGAGAAGAAAATACTCGTGCAGCAGGCTCTGAACGAAGGCAAGCCAGCGGACATCGTCGAAAAAATGGTGGTTGGCCGATTGAAGAAAGAGCTTAAAGAGACATGCCTGGTCGAACAGAAATTTGTCAAGAACAATGACCTGACAGTCGGGCAATATGTCGAAGAGGCAGCGAAATCAATCGGGAAGCCGGTCAAAGTCATTGGCATGATCCGTTATGAAGTAGGCGAAGGCATCGAAAAAGCGGAAGAAAATTTTGCCGAAGAAGTGGCAAAACAGATGAACAGCTGATCATTCTATGATATAATTAAAAGACACTATGCTGTAGTGTCTTTTTTTTAGGATTGAACAAAATATTAGCATAGTGGAGGAATAATACATGGAGCCCAAATACAAGCGTATCATACTGAAAATAAGCGGAGAAGCGCTGGCTGGAGATAAAAAGTTCGGACTTGACGAAACGATGCTTGATATGGTGGCGAAGCAGGTCAAAAGCCTGGTGGCTCTTGGCGTGCAGGTCGGTGTCGTCGTTGGAGGCGGCAATTTCTGGAGAGGCAGAACGAGCAGCAGCATGGACCGGGCAACGGCGGATTATATGGGCATGCTGGCTACAGTGATCAATTCGCTGGCGCTTCAGGATGCTTTTGAAAATATCGGGATCCCGACAAGAGTTCAAACGGCGATCGAAATGAAGGAAGTAGCGGAGCCTTATATCAGGAGAAAGGCAATGGCGCATCTTTCAAACAATATCGTCGTTATTTTTGCCGCGGGAACCGGCAATCCATTCTTTTCGACAGATACTACAGCAGCGCTGCGCGCAGCCGAAGTGGACGCGGAAATAATATTGCTTGCCAAGAAGGTCGATGCTGTCTATGATTCCGATCCCGAAAAAAATCCGAACGCCAGGAAGATCGACCATTTGACCCATAAGGACCTCCTTGATAAGGAGCTTGGCGTAATGGATTCCACAGCGGCTTCCCTGTGCATGGACAACGACATTCCGATCCATGTATTTGCGCTCAGCGAGCCTGACAACGTTATGAAGGCGATCTGCGGCGAAAAGATCGGAACGATCATCGAGGGATAACGATCAGCTGAAAATAAATCAATCGGGGAAAAAATCCCCTTATAACAGGAGGAGATTTTATCATGAACGTACAGGAATTATTTGAAGAAAAAACCAGGAAATCGATTGCAGTATTGAAGGAATCCCTGAATACAGTCAGGGCCGGCAGGGCCAATCCCGCATTGCTGGATAAAGTCATGGTGGATTATTACGGCAGTCCGACACCGCTGAAAAGCCTGTCGAACATTTCGGTGCCAGATCCCAGGACCCTTATGATCACGCCGTTTGATCCCAAATCAATTCCGGGGATAGAGAAGGCTATCAATATCGCGAATATTGGCATCAATCCTTCCAATGACGGCAAAGTGATCAGGCTGGTGGTGCCGCAGGTAACCGAAGAACGGCGTAAGGAACTCGTCAAGACGGTGAAGAAAATGGGCGAAGACGACAAGGTCGCAATACGCAACGAGAGGCGCGAAGCGAACGAGGTCCTGAAGAAGATGGAAAAAAGCGGCGAACTGACAGAGGACGATTTGAAGGAAGAACTCGATGCGATCCAGAAACTTACAGACAGACATATCAAAGAGATAGACGATATCTGCGCAGCCAAAGAACGCGAAATCCTGGAGGTCTGAGATTTGTCCGGGTTTCCTGACGTGCTGGGCCTGACGCTTGCTGAGGCCGAAGCGATACTGCTGGATCAGGGCGCTTCGTATCAGGTCGTCGAGACGATTTCAAGGAAAAAAAATCCGGTTGCCGGCGAGCTGCGCGTCATCAGACAGACTGAAAACAGCAGCCGGCTATTTCTTGTTGTTTGCAGAGTGCCTGATCTATCGGGACGGGGTGCGGAAGATGACGATCAATAAAAGACCAGATCCTGAAAATCTGCCGGTTCATATCGCCATTGTCATGGACGGCAATGGAAGATGGGCGCAGCAGCGTTCTCTTCCGAGGCTGGCTGGCCACAATGCTGGAATGAAGGCGCTTAAGAAGATCGTCAAGGCATCATCCCAGATCGGCATAAAATATCTGACAGTATACGCGTTTTCCACAGAAAATTGGAGAAGGCCGGAAGATGAAATCTACGGCATTTTTAAAATCCTGATTTATTATATTGAGAAAGAGCTCAAGGAACTCAACGACAACAATGTAAGAGTAAGGATCCTGGGGGACTACAGGAAATTGCCGCAGGAAGCGGTGGACAGGCTGGAGCTTGCTTTGGAGACCACAGCAAAAAATACCGGTCTCCAGTTCAATATAGCGCTCAACTACGGCGGCAGAGCGGAAATAATCCAAGCCGTCCGAAAGCTGGCCGAAAAGGCGCGAGACAATGAGATCGAGCCGGATGACATCACAGCAGACGTATTTTCAGGAATGCTGTTTACAAAAGATATTCCGGATCCTGATCTTGTGATCAGAACGAGCGGCGAGCTTCGGCTCAGCAATTTCCTTCTTTGGCAGGCCGCATACAGTGAATTGTGGTTCACCGACACCCTATGGCCTGATTTTGGAAAGAAGGATCTGGAAGCTGCGATCGTCGACTTTCAGGGCAGAAAAAGAAGATATGGCGGAGTGAAATAATGAAAACGAGAGTATTATCCGGTCTGATACTGGCACCGCTGCTTGTCATCGTTTATTTCGGCGGCTGGCCTCTGCTGATTGGAAGCTTTATTATTTGCACAGTCAGCATCCATGAATTTTTTAGCGGTTTCAAAAAACTGGAAATAAGGCCGTCCTCCGGGATCGCTTATGCGGGCGTTCTTTTGCTCTACATGACGGCGGCGATTGGCGCAGGGCCAGGCTATTACATGGCATGGCTATTTTTTGTTGTTTTCATGTCGATGCTCTATCTATTCAAAATCGCGGAACGTTCGCTGAATGATGCCATGGCAACGATCATCGGCCTTGTCTATGTTGCATTTTTTTCCGTCCATGTCGTCTTGATCGATCATGTGAAAGGATATGAGCATCTGATATGGCTGGTTTTCCTAGCGGCTTTCGGGACGGACACGATGGCGTACTTCTCTGGATTTTTGTTTGGCAAGCATAAGCTTTGCCCTGACATAAGCCCTAAGAAAACCGTTGAAGGCGCTATTGGCGGGACCATTGGAAGCATTTTGCTGTGCAGCCTCTTCGGCTATTTTCTGGCACCGGATCTTTTCTTCCATTGCATGGCGATCGGCTTCATTGGGAGTGTGGTTGCCCAGTTTGGCGATCTGACCGCCTCGATATTCAAGAGAAAAATGGGTATAAAGGATTACGGAAATCTTATCCCTGGACATGGCGGCATGCTTGATCGATTCGACAGCATTATTTTTACAGCGCCATTCGTTTATTATTACATTACACTGGTGATTTTATGAAAAAAATAGCAATTTTGGGTTCAACCGGATCGATCGGGACCCAGGCGCTCGATATTATTGACAATAATCCCGAAGGATATTCGATATCTGTTCTTTCCGGCGCAACAAATATGGATCTGCTCTCTGAGCAGGTGATCCGATATGGTCCGGCAGCCGTAGCCGTTCCGGATGCCTTAAGAGCCGAGACTATGAGGAAGCGCCATCCAGGAACAGAGATATTGGTCGGGATGGATGGACTGATCGCCGCGGCTTCAGAAACAGAAAGCGATCTCATCCTGAACGCCCTGGTCGGCATGATCGGCCTTCTGCCGACGTATGCCGCCATTAAAGCTGGAAAAGACATAGCGTTGGCCAATAAGGAAACTCTCGTGGCCGGCGGTTCGCTGATCATGGAAGCGGCGCGCGAAAACGGCGTCAGGATCCTTCCTGTCGACAGCGAACACAGCGCGATTTTCCAGTGCCTGGCCGGAAACAACGCCTCAGAGGCGCGCCGCCTCATCATCACCGCGTCAGGAGGCCCATTCCGCGGCAAAAGCCTTGAAGAACTGGAAACCGTCACGCTGGAGCAGGCTTTGAAGCATCCGAAATGGAAAATGGGCAGTAAAATAACCATCGATTCCGCTACGTTGATGAACAAAGGCCTGGAAGTAATCGAAGCCCATTGGCTGTTCGATATGCCAGCCGATAAGATCGATGTCGTCGTTCATCCCCAAAGCATCATCCATTCGATGGTCGAATTCCGGGATCATTCTGTTATAGCCCAGCTTGGCGTTGCCGATATGCGAATACCCATCGGGTACGCATTTTCCTATCCGGAACGGGAGTCAAACGGATCCTGCAGCTTGGATCTTCTTGCCGCAGGCCCTTTAACGTTCGAGCGCCCGGATATGGGCACATTCAGATGCCTGCAGCTGGCTTACGATGCGCTGGTGTCCGGAGGCAGCTATCCTGTCGTGCTTAATGCCGCCAATGAAGAACTCGTCAGGCTGTTCCTGGACAGAAAGATCCGTTTCCTGGATATACAAAACCATATCGAGCGAATAATGCAGGAACATGTTCCAGTTTACAAGCTCACGCTTGAAACGATCATGGAAATTGACAAAGAGATTCGGGAGAGGGTGGGTTCAATATGGCTGTAACGATTTTTTGGGCGGTCGTAATCTTCTGCCTCCTGATATTTGTCCATGAATTCGGCCATTTTGCCACCGCGAAGGCTGTCGGGATCAAAGTCAATGAATTCGCCATCGGCATGGGACCCATCTTGCTGAAGCATAAAAGCGGCGATACGGAATATTCGCTGCGCGCATTTCCAATCGGCGGTTTTGTCAAGATGGAAGGCGAAGAGGAAAACTCGGACGATGAAAGGGCCTTCAACAACAAGCCAACCTGGGCGCGAGCACTGGTGGTCGTCGCAGGATCCGTCATGAATCTCATCACCGCTATCGTGATCCTGACGCTGGTGTTTTTCATCATGGGCTTCCCAGGCAACAAAGTCGGCGAGCTGACAGAAGGCGCGCCGGCAGCGGCAGCCGGAATCCAGCACGGCGACAGGATCGTGAAGATCGAAGGCAACGATGTCGCAACATGGAACGATATCATTAAATATATTTCGGAGAGTCAGGGCGAAACCATCGACATCACCGTTGAACGCGACGGACAGAGTGTCGATATCACTTCCGGAATAATGATCGGCGAAGACGGCCGGCGCATGATCGGCATCACACCGATGAATGAAAGAGACCCTGTGAAAGCGATCCGCCTCGGTTTCACCAGCACCTTCGATATGGCGGTCATGATGCTGCAGTATCTAGGCGTTCTGCTGACCGGAGGAGGGTCGACGAAGGACCTGATGGGACCAGTCGGCATCGTGAGCACCATCGGGGATTTCGCGCGCATGGGCATGGCTTACCTGGCCAACCTCACCGCGCTGATCAGCCTGAATCTTGCGATAGTAAACATGCTTCCATTTCCGGCGCTGGACGGCGGCAGGCTTTTATTCATGCTGATAAGGAAATTTACCGGCAGGACCATATCCGATGAACTCGAAAACAAGATCCATTTCATCGGACTCATGCTTCTGTTCGGTCTGATGATCTGGATCACGATACAGGATGTTGCCAGAGTAGTGATCAAATAACGGACTACGGCAAGATCGGAGAATAATATGAGAAGACGATCAAAAAAAGTGATGTGCGGAGACGTTGCCATCGGCGGCGATGCTCCTGTAACGATACAATCCATGACCAATACCGATACGCGCGATATAAACGCGACGGTTGGTCAGATCAGGCGTCTTGAAGAAGCAGGATGCCAAATCATCCGATGTGCGGTTCCCGATATGGAAGCGGCGTCTGCGATCGCAAAAATAAAAAAATCCATCCGCATACCATTGGTCGCGGATATTCATTTTGATCACAGGCTTGCCCTTGAAGCAATCAGAAGCGGTGCGGACAAGATCCGCATCAATCCGGGGAACATGGCGGACAGGGATCACGTGCTGAAAATCGTGCGCGAAGCCGATGTTAGAGGCATCCCGATCCGGATCGGCGTCAATTCAGGATCCCTTGAAAATGATATTTTAAGGAAATATGGTTCGGTGACTGCTGAAGGCCTTGCTGAAAGTGCCCTGAGGAACATACGGACAATCGAGGATATGGACTTTGACAATATTGTCGTATCATTGAAATCGCCTCATGTAATGCTCAACTATGATGCGCATATGATCCTTGCGGATAAGATGCCATATCCACTGCATATAGGGATCACTGAAGCCGGAACTGTCGAACGCGGCAAAGTGAAATCGGCAGTCGGCATCGGAGCCCTGCTGTCAGCCGGGATCGGAGATACTGTCAGAGTGTCCCTGACAGGAGATCCGCTAAACGAAGTGCTGTTCGCCAAAGAGATCCTGCAAGCGGTCGGCTTGCGCGAAGAAGGCATTGAACTGATATCCTGCCCGACATGCGGCAGATGCCGCGTCGATCTCTTAGCGATCGTCAGCGATATCGACCAGGAACTCGCCAGGCTGAATGTCAGGGAACATTTGAATGTCGCTGTAATGGGCTGTGAAGTCAATGGCCCTGGCGAAGCGCGGGATGCAGATATCGGACTTGCCTTCGGCAAGGGAAAAGCGATCATATTCAAGAAAGGATCGATCCTGAAGACAGTAGCAGTCGAAAATGCAAAATATGAATTTATAGCAGCCATTAAAGAATTGCTGAACGGCACGGTACAGCATCCGTAACCAATTGAAAATACTGACCTTGGGGGAAGACATGAAAGATTTGATCGCCAGCCTGATCTGTTGGGATAAACTGGGGAACCACAGAAAAGAACAATATATTTACGAGATAAAAAGCGCTAAGATAAGCAAAATCACCCGGGAACTCAATCTTCAAATCGAATTGAACTTTATTGTGCCATATGACGATATCGAGCAGATAAGGATCAGGCTAATGGAAGAACTCCCTCAAATCAGTGGAGTTTCTTTTGCTTTTTTGTATCATGGCGTGATTCTCGACGAAAATGAAATCATCGGTTTATACATGGAGCATATGATCAATGCGTCCGGAATCAGCGGCGCACATTTGACGAAAACGATATTTCCCGATCGGTATGTCTATGATAAAGAAAACGGCAGTCTGCGCATCAAGGCATTGGGGGCTATGGCGGTCGAAGGCCTCAACCGGGAGATCGGCCGCCAGTTTTCGGCGCTGCTTAAAAGGAATTTTGGAATCAGCGTCGATATCTCATTCGAAAATGACAGCGACATATATTCGGATAAAGCACGGGCTACCGAAGAAACGGCTGCCGCGGAAGCCAGAGCGGTCGCTGCCGCCAGCAACGGAAACGGCAACGGCAACGGCAACGGTGCCGGAAAACAGTCAGGTATTCCGGCTGCGAATTCGAAAGGAAGCAGAGCGCCGTTCAAATCATCGGATAAAGGCACCGATAAGAACGCTGCAAACCGTATTATGGGGAAAAAGATCCAGGACGGCACCATCAGTATCAGGGAACTATCACACAGCAGCGGAACAGTGGCGGTATCCGGAAAAATATTTGAAAAAAGCGCCAAAATCACGAAAACCGGCCGGATCCTGGCAATGATACTCATCACTGACGGCACCGGCTCCATATGCGCCAAACTTTTTTCAACGCCGGAAAAATGGGAGGCCGTCGATGAAGCGCTGGCCGTTGGCGATTCCATTAAACTAAAAGGGGATGTCGGCTACGATAATTTTGAAAACGGCCTGGTAATAATGGCGAAGGATATCGAGAAAATCGACACAAAAGAAAGAAATGACGACAGCGAAATAAAGCGTGTCGAATTGCATGCGCACAGCAAAATGAGCGCCATGGATGGATTCATCGATGCGGGGGAAATGGTCAGGACAGCCGCACGGTGGGGACATAAGGCTGTGGCGATCACGGATCACGGCGTTGCGCAGGCGTTCCCCGAAGCGATGGAAGCCGCGAAAAAGCTTAAAGGCAAGATCAAAGTTATTTATGGCATGGAAGGCTATGTATTCAATGATGATAATGGGCAGAGCAAATACCCTGACGAATTGTCCACCGACAGCGAGTTCGTCGTATTCGATCTGGAAACGACCGGCCTGTCGGCCCTATCTGACGAAATCATAGAAATCGGCGCAGTCAAGGTGAGGGGAAAAAACATAGGCGACACATTCCATTCCTTCATTTGTCCTGAGTCTGGCTTTATTCCGGAAAAAATTACGGAACTGACTGGGATAACTTATGAAATGGTCGAAAACGCCCCGGGCGCCGAGCAAATTTTCAATGAATTCATGGATTTTTGCGAAGGCAGCACCCTGGTCGCCCATAATGCCGATTTTGATATGTCCTTTATCCGGGAAGCCGGAAGAAAATATGCGCGGCCTGTTCCAAATGACGTCGTAGACACTCTGTATCTGGCCAGGCTGCTCCTGACCGATCTGAAAAGGCACAGACTCAATATCGTGGCCGAAGCCCTCGGCATACGGCTTGAGCACCATCACAGGGCAATCGACGATGCCAGGGCCACCGGGGGGATACTGGTCAAGCTGTTTGAAAGACTTGAAGAGCAGGGCATATATCGCCTGAAGGATGTCGGGAAACTTGAATCAGGCCAGATAGACTTTAAAAATAAAGATACTTACCATACGATCATTCTCGTTCAGAATGCAACGGGCTTGAAAAACCTATACAAACTGATATCGGATTCGCATATGAAATATTTCTATAAAAAGCCGCGGATCCCCAAGTCGGTACTGTCGGCGCACAGGGAAGGCCTCCTGATAGGGTCTGCCTGCCAGGCGGGAGAAGTATTTCAGGCACTGTTAAACAGGAAGCCGGACATCGAATTGATAGACATAATAAAATTTTATGATTACCTTGAAATCCAGCCGCTGGTGAACAATGAATTCCTGGTATCAGAGGAAAAGGTCGACGGGCGGGACAAACTGGCGGAACTGAACCAGGAAATAATCAGCCTGGGGACACGCTGCGGCAAACTGACCGTCGCCACCTGCGACGCGCATTATATGGATCCGGATGAAGCGCTGTACCGCAAAATCCTGATGTCCGGCCAGAATTTCAAAGATATTGAAGGCGATAAAGGGCTGTTTTTCAGGACGACTGAGGAAATGCTCGAAGAATTCGCCTACCTAGGCGACGAAACGGCAAGGTTGGTGGTTATCGACCATCCTGGGCGGATCGCAGACCTTATCGATGCAATACAGCCGATACCAGATGGAACATTCCCGCCAAATATAGAAGGTTCTGAAGAAACTCTTCGAAATATATGCTGGGACACCGCCAGGAAGATCTATGGCGACCCGCTGCCGGCTATAGTCGAGAACAGGTTGGACCGTGAATTGAAATCCATTATCGGCCATGGCTATGCCGTCATGTATGTCGTCGCTCAAATGCTGGTCCATAAATCGATGGAAGACGGCTATCTGGTCGGCTCGCGGGGTTCCGTCGGCTCGTCCTTCGCTGCGACCATGAGCGGGATCACAGAAGTCAATCCGCTTTCCGCCCATTATATATGCCCTCAATGCAGGCATTCGGACTTTACCAATGAAGAAGGCTGCGACTGCGGGGTGGATATGCCGGACAAATATTGCCCCGTCTGTGGGACGCTATACAATAAGGACGGCTTCAGCATACCGTTTGAGGTTTTTCTTGGATTCGAAGGGGACAAGGAACCTGATATCGATTTGAATTTCGCAGGCGAATACCAGTCCAACGCCCATAAATATACCGAGACGATTTTCGGCGCCGATAATGTTTATCGAGCGGGAACGATCGGAACGATCGCATCCAAGACCGCTTACGGCTTTGTGATGAAATATTTTGAGGAGCGCGGCGAGTCGATCTCCAAATGGGAAGCCGAAAGACTCACGCAATGCTGCACCGGCGTCAAAAGAACCACCGGCCAGCATCCGGGCGGAGTCATGATCGTGCCCAAGGACAAGGAAATTTACGACTTCTGTCCGATACAATACCCTGCAAATGACGCCGGATCGGGCGTGGTCACAACCCATTTCGATTATCATTCCATCAGCGGCAGGCTGCTAAAGCTGGATATCCTGGGACACGATGTGCCGACGATGATCCGAATGCTCCAGGATATGACGGGTTTGGATCCACTGACTGTTCCGCTTCGGGACGAAAAGGTCAACGGCATATTCAACGGCATCGGCGGTATCGATATCAAAATAGAGAACTATAGATACAACCACGGCACATTCGGCATACCCGAGTTCGGCACGAAATTCGTCAGACAGATGCTGGATGTGACGAATCCGTCGACGTTTTCAGATCTAGTCCGGATTTCCGGGCTTTCTCATGGGACCAATGTCTGGCTGAACAATGCCTCCGACCTGATTGCCGGCGGTACAGCCGTGCTTAAAGACGTCGTATCCTGCAGGGACGATATCATGAACTTCCTGATAAGCAAAGGCGTCGCGAACAAGCAGGCTTTCAAGATCATGGAAAGCGTCAGAAAGGGAAAGGGCGTGCCGGAGCCGGATGCCGAAGCGATGAGGGCCTGCAATGTGCCGGAGTGGTACATCGAGTCCTGCCGAAAAATCGAATACATGTTTCCCAAAGCCCATGCGGTGGCTTATGTCATGATGTCCTACAGGATCGCTTATTATAAGGTTTATTATCCGTTGGAGTTTTACGCCGTCGTGTTTTCGATGAAGGCCTCCGAATTCGATGCGGAAACCATCCTCAAAGGGATCCGGGCTGTCGAGCGAAAAATTGAAATGGTCGAAGAGCTGGGTAAAAATGCGGCAAAGAAAGAAGAAAATGAGCTGACGGTCCTGGAACTCGCTTACGAAATGATGGCAAGGGGCTACGGCTTCGCGCCCGCTGAAATCGGCGTTTCCGATGCCCTGAACTTCAAAGTGGTGGATGGCAAGGTCGTCGTGCCGCTTGTGGCTCTGGCAGGCGTCGGTGAAAGTGCTGCCGTTTCAGTGGTCGAGGAATTCGCCAAGGGGCCGTTCATGTCGATCGATGATCTGAAATCCCGAACCAGGATCAATAAAACGGCTGTCGCAGCGCTGCAAAGCCATGGCGCGCTGGCCCGGCTTCCGGAATCCGATCAACTCAGTCTGTTTTAATGGGATCCGGACGGAAATTTTCAAATAAATGTTGATTTTACAGCAGGCCTGTGTTATATTAAACAAGGCATTAGTAATAGAAACATTAGAGAAGAGTGGGTTTGCCCACTCTTTCATTTTTAAGCTTTGAAAGGAAAAGGTGAAATCGTCATGAGCAGGAAAAAAATAACCGAACTCGTGCCTGAATTGCTGGAATCTTTCCTGAAAGAAAACCGTTACGAATTATTCAACATTGAATATATAAAAGAAGGGAAGGACTGGTATCTCAGGATATATATCGATAAAATGCCGGGAGAGGACGGGTCTGAACAAACCGTCGGCATCGACGATTGCGAGAAGGTGAGCCGCTTCATCAGTGACAGGCTCGACGAGGCCGACCTGATCGAGAGGAACTATTTTCTGGAAGTGTCTTCGCCGGGTCTCGACAGACCCCTGCTGCGGGATCAGGATTTCGAAAAATACCGAGGCAGGATCGTCGATGTGTTTTTGTACAAAGCATTAAACGGTTCAAAATCAATAACCGGCGTGCTGGAAGGCCTCAGCGGAGATCTGTTGCTGATAAAGGATGAAAAAGGAAAAACTCTTGAAATCCCAAGGGATAAAATTGCAAAAACGAAGCTAGCTGTTATTTTTTAAGGAGGAGAACAGTCGAAAATGAATAAGGAATTTTTAAAGGCAGTCGAGGATCTTGAGCGGGAGAAGGAGATCTCAAAGGAATTATTGCTGGAAGCTATTGAATCGGCGCTGGTTTCCGCCTATAAGAAAAACTACGGCTCGTCGCAGAACGTCAGAGTGAACATAGATCCCGACACAGGGAATTTTGATGTATTCATGCAACGGGAAGTCGTTGAAGAAGTAGAAGACAAATTTTCCGAGATCTCTCTGGCAGAGGCGCGGGAAATCGACAAGAACTACAAGCTCGGCGATATGGTCGAACGAAAGGTCACGCCAAAGGATTTCGGCAGGATCGCGGCACAGACTGCAAAGCAGGTCGTAGTGCAGAGGATCCGGGAAGCTGAAAGAGGAATGATCTATGATGATTTCTCCAGCAGGCAGAGCGAATTGGTGACCGGTATTATACAAAGAATCAGCAATGATACCATATTCATCAATATGGGAAAGACGGAAGGGATCCTGGCCCACACGGAACAGGTTAAGGGTGAGCGGTATACGATCAACAGCAGGCTCAAGGTCTATATCATGGATGTCAAAAAGACGACCAAAGGCCCGCAGGTCTATCTTTCCCGTTCTCACCCGGGACTTGTGAAGCGCCTTTTCGAACTTGAAGTCCCTGAGATCCATGACGGCATAGTGGAAATCAAAAGCATCTCGCGCGAAGCAGGCTCGCGAACGAAAATCGCTGTCTACACCAGCGATCCGAACGTCGATGCCGTCGGTGCATGCGTCGGTTCCCGCGGCAACAGGGTCCAGAATATTGTCGACGAATTATTCGGTGAGAAAATCGATATCATAAACTGGAGCATGAATCCGGCTGAACTCATCAAGAGCGCCTTGAGCCCTGCAAAAGTCGAAAAGGTCCTGCTTCATGAATCAGACAAGTCAGCGACTGTAGTGGTGCCAGATTACCAATTATCCCTTGCTATCGGCAAGGAAGGCCAGAATGTAAGGCTGGCGGCGAAACTGTGCGGATGGAAGATTGACATCAAGAGTCATACGCAATTCTATCCTGACGGCGAACCAATCGAGGAAGAAGAGATCGTACAGGCGCCTGCTGTAATAGAGGCGGTCGAATATGAAGAACAGCAGCCTTCGGAACAGGAGCTCGAGACACCCGAAGAAATTGCCGGCGAAAAGACCCTGGAAGAATCGCCGGAAGAAGAACCAGCCGCTTATGAAGAGCCGGCCGAAGAGACCGCAGAGGAAGAGGCTGGGGAAGCTGCCGAAACCGAGCAGGAAGAGGCTCCGATCGAAGCCGTCGATGCATCTCAGCCGCAGACAGAAAAAACAGAAACCGCTCATGGTAAAAGCAAGAAGAAAGCCGGCAAAAAAAGCGGCGCAGAAGAATCGATGGATGTCCTTATGGGCAAATCGAAAAAAACAAAGCTCAAGAAAGCGCCCAAGAAGACTGGCTATCGGAATTACGAAGATTACGAAGACGATGACGACGATCTCTAAAAGAGTTCGGTTGCAAAGGAAGTGATCCTTATTGAAAACTAAAAAAATTCCAATGAGGCGATGCGTCGGCTGTCTCGAGTCAAAGCCAAAGCGGGAGCTGATCAGGATCGCTGCGGACAAGGACGGCCATGTGAGCATCGATCCGACCGGCAAAGCGCCCGGACGAGGCGTATATCTTTGCCCGAAGCAGGAATGTTTCGCGCTGGCTCGGAAGAAGAAAGCTATTAAAAGAAGTCTGGAAATCGAAATTTCTGAAGAACGGCTGGACGAGCTGTTCGATGAATTGAGGGAATATGAGAAAAAAGATTCATAGCTATCTCGGTTTTGCCAAACGATCCGGCAACCTGCTTTCCGGATACAACACCTGCGAGATGGCGGTGACCAGGAGAAAGGCAAAGCTGATCCTGCTGACAGAAAACACTTCGGACAACACGAAGAAAAAATTCGCAAAATTGGCGCGCGATGCAGGAATACCGTTATACGTTTACGGGAACGAGACCGATCTGCCGGTTTATGCCGGCAGCGAAGGAAAAGGAGTGTTTTGTATTACGGATTCCCATTTCGCCCAAATCATCGAAAAGGAAATCATTCTCGAAATGAAGGAAGAAAATATGGATATGGAATAAGAAAAACAGGAGGTGTTCTTATTGACTACAACAAAGAGAGTATACGAATTGGCAAAGGAATTGTCAAAGAGCAATAAAGAAATGATGGACATTATAACAGCGATGGGGATCGAAATCAGAAGCCACATGAGCGTTTTGTCCGACGAGGAGATCAAGAGGATCCTGAAACAGGTGCAGCCTAAGAAGGAAGAACCAAAAAAGGAAGTCAAGCCTCCTGTAAAAAAAGAAGTGAAGCCTGCCGTCAAGTCAAAACCGCCGGTCAAGACCACGACCAGAGAAACGCGGGAGCACGAAAAGGACGAAAACCAGGGGCCAAAAGGCATTGTGATCAATGTGCCGATCACCGTCGCGGGATTTGCCGACCAAATCAGCAAATCTTCCAGCGAAATCATCATGAAGCTGATGAGACTCGGGATCATGGCCAATATAAACCAGAACATCGACGAAGACACGGTGCTTGTCCTGGCCGATGAGCTGGGCGTCAACGTGGAAATAGGGCATATCAGCGAGGCTGTCGTCGAAGAGGGTCTGGATCTTCATGAAGACCGGCCTGAAGATCTGAAGCCGCGGCCGCCGATCATCACCGTCATGGGACATGTCGACCATGGCAAAACGTCGCTTCTCGACACCATTAGAAAGACAAACATCACCGCGACAGAATCCGGCGGCATAACGCAGCATATCGGCGCTTCTGAAGTTTATGTCGGGGATAAGAAGATCGTCTTCCTGGATACGCCCGGCCATGAAGCTTTCACTGCAATGCGTGCCAGAGGCGCCCATGTCACGGATATAGCGGTCCTGGTCGTCGCTGCCGACGACAGTGTCAAACCGCAGACCATAGAAGCGATAAGCCACGCAAGGGCGGCCAATGTGCCGGTGATCGTGGCGATCAACAAAATCGACAAACCAGGCGCCAATATCGCAAAGGTCAAACAGGACCTCACCATACAGGGCGTCCTGATCGAGGAACTCGGCGGCGACACCATCTGTGTTCCGGTTTCGGCCAAAACAAGGGAAGGGATCGACAATCTGCTCGATATGATCCTGCTCCAGGCCGAAATGCTCGAATTGAAAGCGAATCCGCACCGCCTGGCCCGTGGGACCGTTATTGAAGCGCGGCTCGATAAGGCAAAGGGCCCGGTGGCGACATTGCTCGTCCTGAACGGCAGCCTTCATATCGGCATGCCGGTGGTGGCCGGTACCTGCAGCGGCAAAATCAGGGCTATGACCAATTTCAAGGGTATGCCGATAAAAAAGGCGGGACCGGCGACAGCGGTGGAAATCCTTGGCTTGACGGATGTTCCCGAAGCTGGTGACGAATTCAATGCCGTCAAGGACGAAAAGCTTGCGAGAGATATCGCTGAAAAGCGCGCGATAAAATTCCGGGAAGAAGTCATGGCAAAAAACAGCAGCATCACGCTGCAGCAGCTTTTCGATAAAATCCAGCAGGGCGACATCAAGGAACTGAATCTGATCATTAAGGGCGATGTCCAGGGATCGGTAGGCGCGCTGATACAGTCTCTTGAAAAACTGACCAATGAAAATGTCAAAGTCCGGATCATCCATTCCGGCGTCGGAACGATAACCGAATCGGACGTCATGCTGGCAAGCACTTCCGGATCGATCATCATCGGATTCAATGTCAGGGCCAACACGGCAGTGACACAAATGGCCGAACGTGAAAATATAGAGATCAGAAACTACAGAGTCATTTATGAAGTGATCGAGGATGTCGAAGCCGCACTGCGCGGAATGCTCGAACCGGTTTATAAAGAAGTGGTTCTGGGTAAAGCTGAAATAAGGAACACGTTTAAAGTACCGGGAGCCGGAATAATTGGGGGCGCATATGTCCTTGAAGGAAAGATCCTGCGAAACGCCCAGATCCGCCTTGTCCGCGACGGCATCGTGATCCATGAAGGCAAGATTTCTTCTCTGAGAAGATTCAAGGACGATGTCAAGGAAGTGGCGACCAGCTATGAATGCGGCATCGGAATCGAAAACTACAACGACCTTAAGGAGGGCGACATACTCGAAGCCTTCAAAATGGAAGAGATCGAAAGAAAATAGGTGAGGCAAATGGGTAAGAATTACAGACCCGGAAGGATCGGGGAAGAGATAAGAAGGATCGTCAGCGAGATGATCCTCAGAGAACTGAAAGATCCCAGGCTCCAATCCTGCATGGTCAGCGTCACAGCAGTGGATGTGACAAAGGATCACAGCTATGCGACGGTCTTTATCAGCGCGGTATCGGCTGAAACTGTCGACAGTGAAGACGCAGAATTGAAAAAGGAGGTCCTGGCGGCTTTCAACAGCGCCAAGGGTTTCATCCGGAACGAAATTGGCCGGGAACTTGAGCTTCGGCATGTGCCAGAGCTGATATTCAAGTTCGATACGTCGCTGGAATATGGAAGGCATATGGACAAATTGATAGACAGTTTATAGGAGTACGCCGATGAAACACAAACATTCCTTCGACTCCATCATCAAGGAAATCGAGGAGGCTGAAAAGATCCTGCTTTATACGCATGTTCTGATGGATGGCGATACCCTGGGCTCGGCGGTTGCATTGTGCAGGACGTTCAGAGACATGGGAAAGGACGCGCATATCCTGATAGAGGATCCTATCCCGGAATATTTGCGGTTTCTGGATCGCGGCTACTGCACCTATGATTTGGACATTATTGCAGAACCGGATCTTTCGATCGCTGTCGACTGTACGGATATCAATCGTTTCATCAGGCGCAAGGACAAGTTCCTTCAGGCGGAAAAGAAGGTCTGCATCGACCATCATCATACCAACGGCTACTTTGCCGACCACAATTATGTCGATGAATTTGCAACATCCACAGGAGAATTGGTTTTCAACCTGCTGAAAGAGATGAAGGTAAAAATCGGCAAAGAGACCGCAGAGGCGATTTATACGGCGATAACGACGGACACGGGAAATTTCCAGTATACAAATACGACCGCGGAATCCCACCGGATCACAGCCGAATTGATCGAGGACGGCGTCGATATCGGCCGCATAGCCGTCGAACTTTATCAGAATGTAAGGCCTGAAAAGCTTAAACTCACTGGAGAGATCCTGAAAACCATTGAAATGTATTGCGACGGAAGAGTTGCTTTGGCTTATGTCACTCAGAAAGTCCTTGAGGAAACGAATTCGACGATCGAAGAAAGCGAAGGGATCGTCGAAACGCTTAGAAATATAAGAGGCGTCGAAGCATCGGTATTCGTTAAAGAGATATCCGAAGAAGAAACGAAAGTCGGCATGAGAGCCAAGAGCTATGCGAACGTAGCGATCATCATGAAAAAGTTTGGCGGCGGCGGACATATAAAAGCGGCGGGCTGCACGATCGGCTTGCCGCTCGGGGAAGCGAAAAAAGCTGTAGTCGAGGAGATCGAAAGGTATTTCAATGAATGGGATAATCAATATCCTGAAACCGGCGGGAATGACATCGCATGATGTCGTCAGCGCAGTCCGACGGATCCTGAATGAAAAAAAAGCCGGCCACACCGGAACGCTGGATCCGATGGCCGTCGGCGTCCTGCCGGTTTGTCTGGGCGGTGCGACGCGCATCATCGAATATCTGGATGAAGATTACAAAAAATACAGATGCGAGTTGCAGCTCGGCTTGATAACCGATACAGAAGACATATGGGGCACTGTCTTATCGGAAACTCCCGTTGTGATCGAACCGGACGGAGGCGTTGAAGACGGCGTCGATAAAGCCGGCGTTGTACATGTATGCGAAGCGGCTTTGTTAGAGGCGGCCGGTAAACTGGTCGGCGAAATGATGCAGACGCCGCCGAGCTATTCGGCTGTGCGAGTCGGCGGAAGAAGGCTCTACGAATACGCGCGGAGTGGAGAGACCGTCGCGGCCGCCCCCAGAAAAATAAATATCAGGCGCCTTTCGATCATAAAGATCGATCATCAGCGCGGAAGAGCCGTTTTTGACGTTGAGTCCTCAAAAGGTTCTTATATCCGGACGTTATGCACGGCGATCGGCGAAGCCCTTGGCTGCGGAGCCGCGATGAGCTTTCTGGTGAGAACGGCAGCGGGCAGGTTTGAACTTTCAGATGCAGTGACCTTCGAAGAATTGGAAGAAGCCGTCGCCGAAAACAGCTTGGAGAAATTCCTGAAGCCCGCCGACTATCCGCTATCCAGATTTCATCGCTATGAAATCAGCAACCGTGGAAAAGCGTCGTATCTTATCAACGGCGGACCGCTCGATCCGGAGGATCTTGACAGGAATGCAACCGAAGAGACCGGTTTGTTCATCCTTGAATGCGGCGGCGAATTTATCGCAATGGCGCATTTTGACAAGGAAAAGGGCAGAATAATTTCGGACAAGGTGTTCTGCCGGGAACTGCAAAACTGAGATGGAAAGGCCAGACTAATAGGAGTGCGGATAATGAAAATATTCAATAGCATTGATGAAATACAAATCCCGGAAGAAACAGTCGCCGCCCTCGGCAATTTCGACGGGCTTCACATCGGTCATCAGGAGCTTATCAGGAGAGCCGTAAGAAGCGCGAAAATAGCCGGGCTGAAGAGCGCCGTGTTCACATTTTCAAATCATCCGAAGAATGTGATCGGCGGCCGGCTTGTGATTCGGAACATTCTTTCCTGGGAAGACAAGGTCGCGCTGATCAAGTCCTTTGGCGTCGACTATCTCGTATCGATCCCATTCGACCGGCATATGCTGAAAATGGAGCCCGAGGATTTCATTGAACAGATCCTGATGGGAAAACTGAATATGAGAGAGGCTTATTGCGGCTTCAATTTCAGATTCGGCCATATGGCGCGGGGAAATCCGGAACTGCTGATGAAGGTCGGCCTGCAGGAGAATTTCGGCATCCATGTGCTGGAACCCATCAAAATCGACGGCACCATCGTCAGCAGTTCGCTGATGCGGGAACTGATATCCCAAGGGCGCGTAGCGGAATGCGAAAAATTCCTGGGCAGATACTACTCAATCAAAGGCACCGTCGTGACGGGCAATAAAATAGGCCGCACCATCGGTTTCCCGACGTCAAACATCATACTGGACGAAGGGATGGTGACACCGGCCAACGGCGTTTATGTCACCTATTGCATTTACAATAATGTACGGTACAAAGGCGTCACAAACGTCGGGATCAAACCGACGATCGGCGACAACAAACATACGATCGAGACCCACATATTTGATTTCAACTATGATATCTATGGAAAAGATATCAGAGTCGAATTTTTAATGAAACTCAGGGATGAAATGAAATTCGCCAGCGTCGATGAACTGGCCGCCCAGATCGCCAAAGATTCAGCCATGGCGAAAGAATTTCACAAATAAATAATCCTTTACACACGACGATATTTTGTGGTATTATTTATTGTCATCATTATGACCTTTTGCTGCGTTTCGCGATACTCCGACGCTATACCCGGCTTAAGGCAAAAATATTTAAAGGAGATGTAAAAATGATCGACCAGACAAAAAAGAGCGCTATAATCAGCGAGTACAAGACTCACGAAGGAGACACAGGATCTCCGGAAGTGCAGATCGCCATCCTCACATTCAGGATCAATGACCTGAATGAACACCTGAAGATCCATAAAAAGGACCACCATTCAAGAAGAGGTCTTCTTAAGATGGTAGGACAGAGAAGAAACCTTCTGAACTATCTGAAAAACAAAAACATCGACAGATATAGAGAAGTGATTTCTCGTCTTGGATTGAGAAAATAAGTCAAAAATTAAGCGGGGAATATCCCCGCTTAATCTATTGTTAAGTAAGGGTCGGCTTGAGAAATTAGCTTATCGATCGGATGAGTTAACTTGTCAAGCTGGACCCGGAAGGAATTATCAGGAGGTAAGTTGATAATGAGATTCACAGACTACAAGGTATTCAAGACCGAAATCGGGGGCAGGACCCTGGAGATCGAGATCGGTAAAGTGGCACAGCTGGCCAGCGGTTCAGTATTTGTAAAGTACGGGGACACCGTTGTGCTTGTCGCCGCCACCGCATCCCAGGAGCCGAGGGCCGATATCGACTTTTTCCCGCTCAGCGTGGATTATGAAGAAAAGCAATATGCAGCCGGAAAGATCCCTGGCGGCTATATTAAAAGGGAATCGCGTCCTTCTGAAAAAGCGATCCTGAATTCGAGACTGATCGACAGGCCTATCAGGCCGCTGTTTCCGAAAGGATTTTACAACGACGTCGTGGTAGTGGCCACCGTTCTTTGCGTAGATCTTGACTGCTCGCCGGAAATCGTTGCGATGATCGGTTCGTCCGCTGCACTTTCAATCTCCGACATACCGTTTGAAGGGCCGACAGGCTCTGTGCTCATTGGCATGATCGACGGCGAATTCATCGTCAACCCGACCCTCGAACAGCGTGAAAAAAGCGCGATGCACCTGGTCGTATCCGGAACCAAGGACGCGATCATGATGGTGGAAGCTGGAGCTGACGAGGTCCCGGAAGAAGTCATGCTTGAAGCGATCATGTTTGCCCATGAGGAAATCAAGAAGATCGTCGCATTCATTGAAACGATCGCCCAGGAAGTCGGAAAGACAAAGCGCGTAATAGAATATTCAAAGGTGCCGGCGGATATCGAAGCAGCTGTCAAGGATTATGCCAGCGGACGCATGAGAGAAGCGATCCAGACCTTTGACAAGCAGGAGCGCCTGGACAACATGGCCGCCGTTGAAAAAGAGACAAAAGAGCATTTCGCGCAGATCTATCCCGAAAACGGCAAGGATATCGGCGCAGTGCTTTACAGCATAACCAAGGAGCAGGTCCGCAACATGATCCTGAATGAAGGGATCAGGCCGGACAACAGAAAAACGACTGAGATCAGGCCGATCTGGTGTGAAACCAGCGTCCTTCCGAGGACTCACGGAACCGGTCTGTTCACGCGAGGCCAGACCCAGGTGCTTACAGTTGCAACACTGGGGCCCATGGGAGACGCGCAGCGTCTGGACGGCATATCGGAAGACACAGAAAAAAGATACATGCATCACTATAATTTCCCGGGATACAGCGTCGGCGAAGCGAAAACCTCAAGAGGACCCGGCCGCAGAGAAATCGGTCACGGCGCCCTTGCGGAAAGAGCCCTTATTCCGGTTCTTCCCACCGTCGAAGAGTTCCCGTATGCCATCAGACTCGTATCGGAAGTCCTTGCTTCCAACGGCAGCACCTCCCAGGCTTCGGTCTGCGGAAGCACGCTGGCGCTGATGGATGCCGGCGTTCCGATCAAGGCGCCTGTCGCGGGCATAGCCATGGGCTTGATCAAAACCGACGACAAAGTCGCGATTTTAAGCGATATACAAGGCATGGAAGATTTCCTTGGCGACATGGATTTCAAGGTTGCCGGAACCGCAAAAGGCGTTACCGCCATCCAGATGGATATAAAGATCCACGGAATCGACCGGGAGATCCTGAAAACCGCTCTGCAGCAGGCCAATGAAGGCAGGATGCATATCATGGGCAAAATGATGGAAGAACTGGATGCGCCAAGACCGGAGATGTCGCCATATGCGCCGAGGATCATTTCGATGATGATCGAAGTGGATAAGATCAGGACCGTAATAGGGCCGGGCGGAAAGACCATCAACAAGATCATCGATGAAACAGGCGTCAAAATCGACATCAACGACGACGGGCAGGTCTATGTCACCGGAAAAGACCTCGCGACGGCCGAACTCGGCGTCAATGCGATCAGGCAGCTTGTCCGCGACGTGGAAGTCGGAGAGGTATACGTCGGAAAGGTCACAAGACTGATGACCTTCGGCGCGTTTATCGAAATCCTGCCTGGCAAGGAAGGCCTGCTCCACATCTCCAAGATGGCGGATCATCGGGTCGCCAAGGTAGAAGACGAAATGAACGTTGGCGATGTGGTCAAAGTAAAGGTTACGGAGATCGACAGCCAGAACAGGATCAACCTCACGAGAAAGGGCATCGAGTAGCCCGACTCCCTCGGATCACCGAATAAATAAAGATGCAGCAGGCTTTGCATACGGGTCTTGAAGCCCCTAGGCAGAGCCTTCTGTTACCTCGTGAAAGATATGATAGTCGATCAAAAATATTGAATGGAAAGTGGATGAACACCAATATGATAAACAGCAGAAAACTTGATTGCGGTCTTCGGATCGCAATGGAAAAAATCCCCTATGTGCAATCGGTTGCCGTCGGGATCTGGGCAAAAGCCGGATCGGTGGATGAAACAGACGACATCCTCGGCATATCGCATTATATTGAACATATGCTGTTCAAAGGCACGGAGAGGCGTTCCGCCAAGCAGATCGCCGAAGATATCGACCGGATCGGCGGACAGATAAACGCATTCACCAGCAAGGAGAGCACCTGTTATTATGTCAAGTCGCTGAGCAGCAATTTAGAGCAGGCGGCGGACGTGCTTCTGGACATGTTTCTCAATTCCACATTCGATGAGACGGAGATGGAAAAAGAGAAGCGGGTCGTCTATGAGGAGATCAATATGGTCGAGGATTCACCGGAAGACGATATCCATGACCAGCTTTACGAAGTTCTTTTTAAGGGCGCGCCGCTGTCGACACCGATCCTTGGCACAAAAAAGACAATTAAAGGATTCACCCGGGACAAAATCCGGGAATACATCCAAAACGAATACACAAGGGACAACATCGTCGTTGCTGTCGCCGGCAATTTCGACGAGGAGGAGGTCTGCAGCCTTTTCGAAGGCAAGCTAAAGGCGCTCAATGCGGAAAAATCGCCGAAGAACGCCGAAATCCCCGTGTATGCGCCGCACTTCAAGGTCAAGACCAAAGATATCGAGCAGACGCATATATGCCTTGGGACTAAGGGATTGCGGATGGATGACGAACAATTTTATACAATGTCGCTATTGAACAACATCATGGGCGGCAGCATGAGCTCCAGGCTGTTTCAAAACATCAGGGAAGAAAAGGGAATGGCGTATTCAGTCTACTCATATGCGAGTTCCTACACGAAGGACGGGTATTTCGGGATCTATGCCGGCGTCAGCCATGATATGACCGAAAAGGCCATCGGAGCCATCGTCGAAGAACTTGAGCTGCTGAGAAAAAACGGCGTGACTGCGGAAGAGCTAAGCACGGCTAAAGAACAACTCAAAGGAAGTTACATATTCAGCCTCGAAAGTGTCAGCGGAAGGATGGCGTCCATCGGCAAGAACACCCTGCTTCTCGGACGGACGCGCACCGCGGAGGAGGTCATCGGCATGATCAACGCTGTTACGATGGAAGATATCCATGAAATAGCCGCAAAAATTTCACAGATCGATCAATATTCAGGCGTGCTTCTATCAAAGGAGAAAAAAGACCTGAAAAAAATCTTATTGAACAGCTGAGGTTTGGAAGAGATCATGATCATCAGGATAAAAACACGAAGCGGCATCCTGCCTGCATATGAGACGCATGGATCAGCCGGAATGGACCTCAGGGCGGACATATCGGAAAGTATCGTTCTCCACCCGGGACAGCGGCAGTTGATCCCGACGGGACTCTTCATCGAGCTGCCGGCCGGATTCGAGGCCCAGATCAGGCCGCGAAGCGGACTTGCAATCAAACATGGCATCGGAATGGTCAATGGAGTAGGAACCATCGACAGCGATTATCGGGGCGAAATCAAGATCCCGATCATAAACTGGGGAACAGAGGATTTTAAAATACAAAACGGCGACAGGATCGCGCAAATGATTGTCGCACGCTATGAAAGAATCGAATGGGAGACTGCTGACGAGCTTAAAGAGACAGCCCGTGGCACCGGCGGCTTCGGTCATACGGGAAAATAAAACGATGTCTTAGTGTAGGAGGGTCTGCGCATGGTATTGAGGGAACACCTTGAAGCAAGGGAAATCAGTGATTTATCCATTTTCGCTGCGAAATCTTCCACTTCGGCAGGTCGTGCCGAGCCGGAGGAGAAATGCGATCTGAGAACCGAATATCAGCGGGACAGGGACCGCATCGTCCACTCCAAGGCACTGAGACGGCTCATGCATAAAACCCAGGTATTTTTGGCTCCTGAAGGCGATCATTTCAGGACCAGGCTTACACATACCCTTGAAGTGTCGCAAATTTCAAGAACCATCGCAAGAGCGCTGGGCCTCAATGAAGATCTCACCGAAGCGATCGCGATGGGACATGATCTTGGACACACCCCTTTTGGACACAATGGGGAGGAATCTCTGTCCAAGGTCCACCCCGGCGGCTTCAAGCACAACGAACAAAGCCTCCGCGTCGTCGACATTCTTGAAGGGAACGAGCGGCGCAGAGGCATGAACCTGACATTCGAGGTCCGGGACGGCATACTGAACCATACGGGACCGATCCTGCCGCAGACGCTTGAAGGACAGGTGGTGAAGATCAGCGATCGAATCGCTTACATAAATCATGATATCGATGACGCGCTGAGAGGAAAGATCATCAAAGAAAGCGACCTGCCCGAGGATTGCGTCAGAGTGCTCGGCAAAGACCACAGGACCCGCATAAACAGGCTGGTCTTGGATCTTGTGCGCAGCAGCGACGGCAAGGGTGAGATCGCCATGAGCGACGAATGCACGCTCTACATGAATAAAATGCGGGACTTCATGTTCAGCAACGTCTATAAAAGCGGTATCGTTAAAAAAGACGAGGAACTGGAAAAAATCGAGCGCCTGATCCACGCCCTGTATTATTATTTTCACGACAATCCACGGAAAATGCCGAAGGAACGTCAGGCGATGATCCATGAATTCGGTGTCGACGAAGTTGTGAAAGACCATATAGCCGGCATGACAGACCGCTATGCCCTGAATGTTTATGCTGACTTATTCGTTCCAAAAGGCTGGAAGTAAAAAATAGGAAATAAAAAAAAGGAAGTAGAGTGATCGCGCAGAATAACTGTATCAGAGATTTATGCAAGGGGATAATAAGTGAAAATGGCATCCAGTGAAAACGTGATCGACGAAATAAAAAGCAGATGCAACATTGTCGATGTGATCGGTCGAACCGTTAGCCTGAAAAAAACGGGCAGCAATCACAAGGGTCTATGTCCTTTTCACAATGAAAAGACACCTTCCTTCGTTGTTTCTGAAGACAAGCAGATATTCACCTGCTTTGGTTGCGGTGCGACTGGCGACGTCATAGAATTCGTCATGCGGCTCAACAACTGGGACTTCCGGGAAGCCGCGGAGCATCTTGCAGCGGAATGCGGCATCACGCTGCCGGAGCATCAGGATGGCAAAGAAACAAAAAGAAATGAGCTTTATGAGATCAACAGACAGGCTGCGCTGTTCTTTTACAGAGCATTCGAAACGCCTGGAAATCCTGGCAGAGCATACATGGAGAAACGCGGCATCGACGCCGGCACGCTGAAGCGCTTCGGCATCGGCTACGCTGACGACGGCTGGGACAGTCTCTGCAGATATTTTTCCGCGATTGGAACCGATGCGGGAGTTTTATCAGAACTCGGCCTCATCACAAAGTCAAAAGACAGGTACTATGATAAATTCAGAAACCGCGTGATGTTTCCGATCATCAACACCCGCGGCAAGGTCATCGGTTTCGGAGGCAGGGCGATCGGGGACGATAAGCCCAAATATCTCAACTCTCAGGAATCATCGATATTTTTGAAAAAACTGAATCTGTACGGCCTGAATCTCGCTCGTCAGGAAATCGCCTCCAGCGATTTCGCGATCATCGTCGAGGGTTATATGGATGTTATTTCCCTGCATCAGCACGGCGTAAAGAATGCCGTCGCATCGCTGGGGACTGCGCTGACGTCCAGCCAGGCAGCCATGATCAGGCGCTACACGGACAATGTCATCCTTTCTTATGACGCGGACGAAGCCGGCGCCGCCGCATCGCTCCGCGGCATGGATATCCTGGCGGAAGCCGGCTGCAAGGTCCGGATCCTTCAGATCCCTGACGGAAAGGACCCGGATGAATTCATCAAGAAACACGGCCGCGACGCATTTATGAAAGCGATCCGCGATGCGCTGCCGCTGACCGATTATAAAATAAGCCGGATCAGAAAGATCAGCGATATGTCTTCAACAGAGGGAAAGCTTGACTTTGTCAAAAAGGTCACACCCGTGCTGAAAGCGCTGAAAAGTCCCGTCGAAGCGGATATGTACATTAAGATGATCGCTGCTGAGACAAAAATTTCAGAGGGCGCGCTCCATCTCGAGGTGTTCGGGACCGGCATCCCGAAAAGCGTCGAAAAGCCTGTTGCCAAATCATCCAGGGAAAAGAGCGAAGGCGAAAATGAATTCCTGGAAAAGAATCTGATAAAATTGGCGCTGACAAAGGCGGCATTTATACCTGAGGTCATGAAATACAGGGATATTTTTTCGATACCAGGCTGCCGCAGCATATTTGAAACGATCTGCGCGCTCTATAAAGAGGATGAAGAAATCGACGTCATGAAGGTGGCTGACAGCCTCAGCGCGGAAGACAACGGCCTTCTCAGCGATATAATGGAAAATATAAGGCTTGCAGGCAAAGAAGACATAGTGTTCGAAGACTGCATGGGAAGGATCAGAAGGAAGCAACTGATCCGAAGGCAGGAAGAGATCCTGAGCATCCTGCAGATGGCCGATGAGGACAGTGACGAGGAAATGATCAGGGAATTGACCAGGGAACTTATGGATATACAAAACAAGACAAGATACAGGTTTTGATCGCAGCTAAAGCATCAGCAGTCAAGGGGAGGATAAGAGATTATGAATTTTGAACTTGAAACAAGCAGGGACGATAAAAAATTCGAGTATGTCAATGAAATCATTGAAAAAGCGAAAATCAAGGGGACGATTTCTTACAGGGAAATTTCCGACTATCTCGAAAACATCGAACTGGATAAGGAACAGATCGACGATCTATATGATACGCTGATATCGATCGGGGTGGAAATCGTATCGGAAGTGGATCCTGACGATTTCGAAATCCTGGCGCTTGAAGGCGATCATGATGAAGACATCGATCTTGCATCGGTCGAAGGGGAGATCGATCTTGAAACGACGCTGCCGAAAGGAATAGCGGTGGACGATCCGGTCCGGATGTATCTTAAAGAAATCGGAAAAGTGCCTCTTTTAAGCGCGGATAAGGAAATCGAGCTGGCCAGGAAAATGGAGCAGGGCGACGAGGAAGCCAAAAAAGAGCTGTGCGAGGCGAATCTCAGGCTCGTGGTCAGCATTGCAAAGCGTTATGTGGGCAGAGGCATGCTTTTTCTGGATCTGATCCAGGAGGGCAATCTCGGGCTGATAAAGGCCGTCGATAAATTCGACTGGCGAAAAGGATATAAGTTCAGCACTTATGCCACCTGGTGGATCCGACAGGCGATAACCAGGTCCATCGCGGATCAGGCACGGACGATCAGGATACCGGTCCACATGGTCGAAACAATAAACAAGCTGATACGGATCTCCAGGCAGCTGCTGCAGGAATACGGACGAGAGCCGTCCCCCGAAGAGATCGCTATTGAAATGGACATACCGGTGGAGAAAGTACGGGAGATCCAAAAGATCGCGCAGGAGCCCGTCTCCCTGGAAACGCCGATCGGTGAAGAAGAAGACAGCCATCTGGGCGATTTCATCCCAGACGATGATGTGCCGGCTCCGGCCGATGCGGCTGCGTTCTCGATGCTCAAGGAACAGCTCGTGGAGGTGCTGGACACGCTGACCGAACGGGAGCAGAAAGTGCTGAAGCTCAGATTCGGCCTTGAAGACGGAAGGGCTAGGACCCTTGAAGAAGTTGGCAGACGATTCGACGTGACCCGTGAAAGGATCCGCCAGATCGAGGCAAAGGCGCTGAGAAAACTGCGCCATCCGAGCAGAAGCAAAAAACTGAAGGATTATCTGGAATAATGGCGATAAAGATTTCAGACCGTTTGAAAAAAATAGCGGACCAGGTGGATTATGGCGCCAGTATCGCGGATATCGGAACGGATCATGGGCTGTTGCCCATTTTCCTTTTAGAGGAGAAAAAGCTCAGGCACGCCGTTCTATGCGATATCAATGCCGGACCGCTCAAAAAGGCCGAAAGGAACACGGCAAGACATTCTCCGGGCGCTCCCGTGGATTTTCGACTGGGCAGCGGATTGGCTGTTTTAGCGGACTACGAAGTGGATACTGTCATCATTGCCGGTATGGGCGGACGAACGATCATCGGCATACTCGACGACGACATCCCGCATGCCAGAACGTTCGGCAAATATCTGTTCCAGCCCAGGAGAGATGCCGCGCTTCTACGTAAATGGCTGCTGCAAAACGGATTCGCGATCATTGACGAAGCGCTTGTGAGAGAAAGCAGGTTCATTTGCGAAATCATCGCCGCTGTTCCTAATACTTCGGTCGCGACACTTGAAGCATACGAAAACACTGACTTTGAATTCAGCCCGCTTCTGATCGAACGGTGCGACATGCTGTTGCCGGAATTCGTGCATACTAAACTTTCCACAGAAAAAAAAGCGCTGTCGGCGATCGAAGCCGCCAGCACAGATAACCGCCTCAGTCCTGCGTCCGCGCAAAGAAAAGAGGCGATACTGCGCCGTATCCGGATGATGACGGATATCCTGGAGCGTATTGGGCAGATAAGTCAAGAAAAGCAAAACGATAAGGAGGCAAGATAGAATGACGGTACGTATCAGCGAGATTTGCGAGGCAATAAACGAAATCGCGCCGGAAAGCATCGCGGAGAGCTGGGATAACAGCGGTCTGCAGATCGCCATGACAGACAAGCCAGTTGAAACAGTATACGTCTGCCTCGAAATAACATCAGAGACGGTCGAGGAAGCAGCATCAAAAAAGGCTGAAATGATAATAAGCCATCATCCGCTTATTTTTAAACCCATAAGAACGATCGACGATCGGACTGCCACGGGGAAATACATCCTCGACTTGATTGAAAGCGGCATTTCTGTTTACTCCGCGCACACCTCTTTTGATTCGGCTTGGGGCGGCAATAACGACGATCTGGCGCGGCGAATCGGACTGATCAACATCCGCGCCCTGGACGATGGCCTGCATAAGGAATCGGGAGGCCTTGGAAGGAGAGGCGAGTATGCGCCGCCCAGGACGCTCGGTCAAATCGTTGAAATCATAAAGGAATCTCTCCAAATCGACAGACCTGTCGGCATCGTCGGCGATCCGGAGGCTATGATCGGAACAGTCGCGGTCAGCGCCGGTTCCGGTGCGGACATAATTGACGATATAAGTTTACAGGGATGCGAGCTGCTCGTCACCGGCGATACGAAATTCAGGCACGGGCAGAAAGCTGCGGCATCAGGAATAGCGCTTATTGATGCAGGGCATTTTCATACCGAGAAAATATTCGTGGAAAATATGAGCCGATTATTATCCGAAAAATTCAACAATCGGCTTAGAATCATAGAATCTTCTGTAGACCGGGATCCTTTCATCATGATATAATCATCCAGTGAGTAAATCAGACAATCGCATGCTTCTGCATGAGGAAAGTCCGAGCTCCATAGGGCAGGGTGCCGGATAACGTCCGGTGAAGGCAACTTCAAGGAAAGTGCAACAGAAACATACCGCCGGCTTCCGCCGGTAAGGTTGAAATGGCGAGGTAAGAGCTCACCGGCAGACTGGCGACAGCCTGGCCGTGTAAACCCCACCTGGAGCAAGACCAAATAGGGCGAAAAAGGCGGCTGCCCGTCGCTGCCCGGTAGGTAGGTCGCATGAGTCCGTCGGCAACGCCGGACCTAGATAGATGATTGTCGGATACAGAACTCGGCTTACAGATTTGCTCACTATAAATGAAGCGTGATCCAAACACGCTTTTTTTATAACCGGCGTCAGCGAAAGTAGGATTTGCGGAAGCAAATCACGCGGCTGCAGATTTTTCGGCGAAAGACAATAATTGGGGAGGGGAAGTCGGTATGAAAATCGCAACATGGAATGTCAATGGACTGCGGGCATGCATGGGAAAAGGATTTCAGGAGTATCTGACAGGCTCGGATATCGATATAATCTGCGTTCAGGAAACCAAAATGCAGAAAGAACAGGCGGATATTTCCTTCCCGGGTTATGAGGCGTTCTGGAACAGCGCCGAAAAGAAAGGCTATTCCGGAACTGCCTGCTTTTCGCGAATCAAGCCGCTCAGTGTCAAATACGACATGGGAATGCCGAAGCATGATTCGGAAGGACGCATCATCACGCTCGAATTCGATTCATTTTTTCTGGTCAATGTTTACACGCCGAATTCTCAGGAAAAACTTGCCCGATTGGATTACAGGATGTCCTGGGAAGACGATTTCAGGGATTTCATTTTAGCGCTTGATGCGGCGAAACCTGTTGTGATCTGCGGTGATCTCAATGTTGCGCATCAGGAAATGGATCTGAAGAATCCCAAAACCAACAGGATGAATGCAGGCTTTACGGATCAGGAAAGGGAAAAACTGACACGTCTGCTGGATTCCGGATTCACCGATACGTTCAGGTACAAATATCCTGAAACGCGGGACGTCTATACATGGTGGTCCTATCGATTCAATGCCCGTGCCAACAACGCAGGATGGCGCATCGATTACTTCATTGTTTCAAACAGGATCATCGACCGGATAACCGACCAGATCATCCAGATGGATATATTGGGAAGCGATCACTGCCCAGTGGTACTGCTGGCTGAGCTGGCATAAAAAATGAAGCCTCCGCAGCCGAAATCGATATCGTTTATTGAACCGGGCACTTTTTAGTAGTAAAATTGTATTGAAAGGGAGGGGATGGATATGTCATATATTGACAAGCTTGAAAACATCAGAGAAAGCTTCAGGCCGGATAAGATCAGAGTCCTTTTTGTCGGAGAGGCGATCCCGGCAAACAACACCTTCTTCTACACCGAGGATTCTCCGCTTTACAAATACACCAAAGAGGCTTTCGAGGAGGTCTTCAGAAACACGGAATTCACATTGGATTTCTTTAAGGAAAAGGGCTGTTATCTATTTGACCTGGCATCGCAGATCAGCGGCATGACCCACAAGCAAAAGGTCAACGCCATCGCGCTGGGCATTCCGAAACTCGCCCAGCTGATCATGGAAGAAAAACCGGATTATATCATCTCAACCAAGGGCAGCAATATAAACGCTATTGTAATGGCCAACGCCGAAGCGGACGATCTGGTCCCCCAGGAAAATATTTTCGATCTTCCGGCGCCGATCCTAGGCAGCCATCATTATTATCGGGACAGGCTGGTCCAGGTGCTTCAGGAAATATACGCGGCAAAATGAAAAAAGCTCCATGGCCAAACCCCATGGAGCTTTTTGAAGTCACCGGATTTTAATATGAACTAATTCGTTTTCATTCCTGTTTGATGAATCAAGAAGAACGAGATCATATATCAGAGGATCCTGGATCAGGCGCCTCCAGACTGTAAAAACAGCTTTGGCAAATGCCGGTTCCAGGTCGGTCTTGCTTTGCACCAGCGGACATCGATAGGGCAGCGCAGCAGGATAAAGGATCAGCGAAAGGCTGCCATCGGCCGAAATGTGCGGTGTCAGCGGAAAGAACCTGCATTGCAGCGGACGCATTTTTCTGTCGCAGTTCGCCGGACCTTTGCATCGGACAAAATATACTTTACCATGCCAGGAATCCGGAAATTCGTAATCTTCCGCGTTCTCAATCTCCCAGGTGAGCCAGGATTCTTTCCTGCTGAATATTTTTTCCTCACCGGGCAGCAGATAGATGCCCATATCGTTCCCGACACTCCGACAGCATGCCGAATCGCATAAAAGGCCGCAGTCCGTCGCAAGCGGCGATACGCGGGACAAGAGGCGATATATTGCGCTGTAAGTTGATTTTCTGATTGTGCTTTTCATACTCTGATTCTAACAGCCAATCGGGATCTTGACGATATAATTTTTAAAAAATATTGCCTGTTCAATGCTTCGAATTACTGAATGTAAACTTTTCAACGACGCCAATTTGGGGTATAATAATCGTTGAGTTTAATCCACGATGGTCTATGGGAGTAACAATGAAACTGAAATTAGGGATCGATATCGGTTCGACAACTGTCAAAATAGTTATGCTGAATGAAGCGGATCAAATCATATTCAGTCGTTATGACAGACATATGTCAAATATTTTCGAAAAGTTTTCGGAACTGATGAGCGATCTGTATCATGAATATAAAGACGATTCCGTCACGGTCATAATAACGGGGTCTGGCGGCCTGTCCCTTTCGACGCTGCTTGACATACCCTTCGAACAGGAGGTCATCGCCTGCAGCAAAGCGGTGGAGACCTACATTCCGGAGACGGATGTCGCTATTGAGCTTGGCGGCGAAGACGCTAAAATCACATTTTATGGCTCTGCGGTCGAACAGCGCATGAACGGAACATGCGCCGGCGGTACGGGCGCTTTTATAGATCAGATGGCCGTCCTGCTAAACACGGATGTGAATGGCTTAAATGACTATGCGAAGCAATATAAGGTCATTTATCCGATCGCGGCCAGATGCGGCGTATTTGCAAAAACCGATATTCAGCCCCTGATCAACGAGGGCGCTGACAGGGAGGACATAGCCGCCTCCATTTTCCAGGCCGTCGTCAACCAGACGATCAGCGGACTTGCCTGCGGCAGGACCATTCGCGGGAGAATCGCTTTTTTAGGCGGCCCGCTCTATTTTCTGTCGGAATTGCGCAAGAGGTTCATCGACACGCTCAAATTGAAAGACGATCATATCATATTCCCGCAAAACTCCCAGTTTTATGTAGCCATGGGCGCCGCTCTGCTGTCGGAGAAGCATGCTCCGGTAACGATAGAGAGCATTTACGTCAGGACTCAGAACGCCGAACACGGCACGACGTCCGAATCCAAGTACCTGGACCCGCTGTTCGGGACGTTCCAGGATTATAAGGATTTTAACAGCAGGCATTCAAAAGACAAAATAAAACGACGGGATATCAAGAAAGTCAGAGGCGGATTTTTCCTGGGGATCGACGCCGGATCGACTACTACCAAAGCCGCCCTGATCGATGGGGAAGGCTTTTTGCTGTATTCGTTCTATAAAAACAACGAAGGAAAGCCTCTCGAAGCTGTCCGGGCCATGCTCCACGAGCTGTACCAGCTGATTCCGCCGGGCTCCTTCATCGCAAACGCGACGGTCACCGGATACGGCGAAGGCCTTGTAAAAGCCGCATTCGATGTGGACCTTGGTGAAATTGAGACCATGGCGCATTACAAAGCGGCAGATTCCTTCCTGCCGGGCGTGGAATTCATCCTCGACATCGGCGGCCAGGATATGAAATGCATGAAGATCAGGGATGGATCCATATACAATATCATGCTGAACGAAGCATGCTCGTCAGGCTGCGGATCGTTCCTCGAAACCTATGCCAAATCCGTGAACATGGATGTGGAAGGTTTTTCAAACGAAGCGCTTTTTGCCAAACAGCCTGTGGATCTGGGGACGAGATGCACAGTATTCATGAATTCCCGAGTCAAACAGGCTCAGAAGGAAGGCGCGACGATCGGCGATATTTCGGCCGGCTTGTCGTATTCGGTCATAAAGAACGCTCTTTACAAAGTGATCAAGCTCCGGGATCCCGAAGAAGCGGGCAAAAAGATCGTCGTACAGGGAGGAACATTCCTTAATACGGCTGTTTTGCGCAGTATCGAGCTCATCCTCGGAAAGGATGTCGTAAGGCCTGATATTTCCGGCATAATGGGCGCTTATGGAGCAGCCCTGATTGCAAAAGAGAGATATGTCAAGGGCACGGAATCCTCCATTCTGAGCGCAGCCGACCTGAACGCCTTCGAGGTCACGACATCCAGCGGACGCTGCAAGGCTTGCGAAAACAACTGTCTGCTGACGATCAGCAAATTCAGGGACGGAAGCAGATTCATCACCGGAAATCGCTGTGAGCGAGGCGCCGGAACGGAACACCAGGCGGATAAAACGCCCAATGTATACGCGTATAAATTCAAGCGGCTGTTCGGTTATGAGCCCCTCGAACTGAAATACGCCGCAAGAGGCGTGATCGGCATACCGCGTGTGCTGAACATGTATGAGAATTATCCGTTCTGGTTCACATTTTTTACAAAGCTGGGCTTCAGCGTCATGCTGTCCCCGGTTTCATCCAAAAACATATACGAAATGGGAATGGATACGATTTCTTCGGACACGGCCTGCTATCCGGCCAAACTGGTCCACGGCCATGTGAAGTGGCTTGTTGACAATGGGGCGAAGCTGATATTTTACCCGTCGATCAATCATGAAATGGTGGAAGACGAAACGGCGCCAAATCATTACAATTGTCCCATCGTTGCGACGTATCCCGAAGTCATCGGCAAAAATATGGACGATATATTCCACGACAATGGCGTCCAGTTCATGCATCCGTTTCTGCCTTACGACATTGACGAAAGACTTGTCCGCAGGATGTATGAGACGCTGCGGCACCTTCATATAAGCATGGCGGAAGTGGCCGCCGCTGTAAGAGTTGGCAGAAAAGAAGACGCCAAGTTCAAGGAAGACGTTCGCAAGCAGGGTGCGAAAGCGATCAAGTATATCAAGGACAATGGAAAGAAGGCGGTCATTCTGGCCGGCCGGCCTTATCATGTCGATCCGGAAATCAGCCATGGCATCGACCAGCTCATCGTCTCGGCGGGAATGGCCGTTATAACCGAAGATTCCATTTCGAATTTTGCTTCGATGAACCGGCCGCTGCGCGTGCTGGACCAGTGGATGTATCATTCGAGGCTGTATAAAGCCGCTGTGGTGGCGGGAAGGAACGACGACATTGAGCTGATCCAGCTCAATTCATTCGGTTGCGGTCTGGATGCCGTGACATCGGATCAGGTCGAAGAATTCATGAGCGCAAAGAACAAGCTCTATACGCTGATCAAGATAGATGAAGGCTCAAATCTGGGAGCGGCGAAGATCCGCATCCGCTCGCTCAAAGCCGCCATCGAGGAACGGGACAAGAACAACATCAAGCCCAATATGGATGAAGTGTTTTTCAAAAGAGCCGAATTCACCCGCTCGATGAAAAAAGACTACACGGTGCTGCTCCCGCAGATGTCGCCGATCCATTTCAAATTCATTGAAGCCGCGCTGCTGCAAGCGGGCTATAACGTAGAGACTTTGCCATCGGTGGATAAGACAGCCGTAGACGAAGGCTTGAAGCACATAAACAACGATGCCTGCTATCCGACGATCGTCGTCATGGGCCAGGTAATCAACGCGCTCAAGTCAGGCAAGTACGATCTCGACAAGGTGGCTGTGCTGATGTCGCAGACCGGCGGGGGCTGCAGAGCAAGCAATTACATATCGCTGCTGCGTAAAGCCCTTAAAGACATGCGGCTGGAGCATATACCGGTGATATCCGTGAATTACGTCGGACTTGACAGGCATTCGGGCTTCAGGATCACACCCGGCCTCGTCAAACGCATGATCATGGGCATAATATATGGCGACCTTTTCATGCGCGTGCTATATAAGACAAGACCCTATGAAAGCATCGCCGGATCTGCGAACGCTCTATATGAGGAATTGTCTGGCATGGCCGTCGAGAATGTATGGAAGGGCAGTATAAGCAAGTTCAAGAAAGACCTGAAATACATCGTTCAGCAATTTGACGAGCTGCCGCTGCAGAATATCGTCAAACCAAAGGTCGGTGTTGTTGGCGAGATCCTGGTGAAGTACCACCCGACTGCCAATAATGATATTGTTGGGGTTATCGAATCAGAAGGCGGCGAAGCCGTGGTGCCTGACCTGATCGACTTTTTCCTGTATGGGATGCACAGCAAGGAGTATAATTTCAGGCAGCTGTCCGGCACTTACAAAGTCATGCTCGGCAATGCCGCAGCCATCGGGATCATCGAAAAATTCAGAAAAAGCGCCCGGGAAGCGCTGGAGAGCAGCATACGCTTTGAACCGCCGCTCCATATCAGGCAGATGGCCGACAAGGCAAAGCGTCTCATTTCCCTTGGGAACCAGTGCGGCGAAGGGTGGCTGCTGACTGCTGAAATGATCGAGCTGATCGACAGCGGTGTGGCCAATATCGTCTGTCTTCAGCCCTTTGCCTGCCTGCCGAACCATGTCACCGGAAAAGGCATGATCAAAGCGCTTAGAAAATACAGCCCCGTCGCAAACATCGCCGCTATAGACTATGATCCGGGCTCCAGTGACGTCAATCAAATGAACCGTATCAAGCTGATGATGGCTACAGCGTTCAAGAACCTCGGATTCAACGAGGAAAACATTATTATATCAAAATAGAAGGAGTATCGAATGAGAGCAGTAATAACAGTTTTGGGAAAGGACAAGATCGGGATCATCTATAATATATCGTCCGTGCTTGCAAAATACAATGTCAACATCCTTGATATCAGCCAGACAATACTTCAGGATTTTTTCTCCATGATCACGGTGGTCGATCTGGCCTCATGCAGCGTTGCATTTGAAGAGCTGCAGGATGAACTTGAAAAAAAAGGCAAAGAGATCGGCATGTCCGTTCGCATTCAGCATGAGGACATTTTCAATTCCATGCATCAGATTTAGGAGAAGATCACATGTATAATCATGAAGCGATACTGAAAACAATCAATATGATCGAAAAAGAGAAACTTGATATCAGGACGATCACGATGGGCATCACGCTTCTCGACTGCAGCGACAGCGATTCGATCAAGGCCAGGCGCAAAATATATGACAAAATAACAACGAAAGCCGAAAACCTTGTCAAAGTCGGGGAGCAGATCGAAAAAGAGTACGGGATCCCCATTATTAACAAAAGGATCTCTGTAACGCCGATTTCCCTCGTTGCGCAATCGTCAGCCGACATCAGCTATGTGAAATACGCCGAAACCCTTGAAAAAGCAGCGGAAGAGACAGGCGTTAACTTCATAGGCGGTTTTTCCGCGTTGGTCCATAAGGGTTATTCCAAGGGCGATGTCATTCTTATAAACTCCATTCCAGAAGCGTTGTCGTCGACCAGGCGCGTCTGTTCATCCGTCAGCGTGGGTTCAAGCAAAACAGGCATCAATATGGACGCAGTAAGACAGATGGGCAGGATCATCACTGACACCGCACGGCTCACTGCGGACAGGGACAGTATCGGCTGCGCGAAGCTGGTTGTTTTTGCCAACGCAGTCGAAGATAATCCATTCATGGCAGGAGCTTTTCACGGCGTCGGAGAACCGGACACGGTGATCAACGTCGGCGTCAGCGGTCCGGGCGTCGTCAAGATCGCCCTGGAGGAATGCCGTGGACAAGCTTTCGACATCGTCGCGGAAACAATCAAAAAGACGGCATTCAAAATAACCAGAATGGGACAGTTGGTCGCCAACGAAGCATCGAAACGGCTTGACGTCCCCTTTGGCATTGTCGATCTTTCGCTGGCGCCGACACCGGCTGTAGGCGACAGCATTGCCAGAATACTAGAGGAAATGGGGCTGGAGTCCTGCGGGGCGCCCGGAACGACGGCCGCTTTGGCCTTATTGAACGATGCAGTCAAAAAAGGCGGTGTCATGGCGTCCAGCCATGTCGGAGGACTCAGCGGCGCATTCATACCGGTCAGCGAAGACGAGGGCATGATCGAGGCCGTGAGAACCGGCGCCCTGACCCTGGAGAAGCTCGAGGCAATGACATGCGTCTGCTCGGTGGGGCTTGACATGATCGCTGTTCCCGGCGACACGACAGCGGAAACGATATCGGGCATTATTGCCGACGAAGCCGCGATCGGCGTCATAAACAATAAGACGACAGCAGTCCGGATCATTCCGGTGGTCGGAAAGCAGATCGGGGATACCGTGGAATTCGGCGGCCTTTTGGGGAGCGCACCGGTTATGGCCGTGAACAGGTTTTCCTGCGCTGATTTCATAAAACGAGGCGGAAGGATCCCCGCGCCTATCCATTCGATGAAAAATTAAACAGGATCACGCAGCGCATGCCAGAGGATCAAATGACAAAAATGGCTGTCGCCGAAAAGAACTTTATGTTAAAATATACCTATAAACAATAACGTTAGGAGAATAGTCTTATGGGAAGACATGGTACGATCGCGAACAGAAAAGCGTCGCAGGACTCAAAAAGAGCGCAGATATTCACAAAATACGCCCGGGCGATCACTGTTGCCGCGAAAAGCGGCGGCGATCCGGATTATAACATGGGTTTGAAGCACGCCATCGACAAGGCCAAATCCATAAATATGCCGAACGACAATATTACAAGGGCCATCAAGAAAGGCACCGGCGAACTCGCAGGCGAAACATATGAAGAAAATACCTTTGAAGGATACGGCGCAGGCGGCGTAGCAGTCATCGTCGATGTGCTGACGGACAACCGAAACAGGAGCACAGCGGCCATCAAGCACGCTTTCGACAAATTCGGCGGAAATCTGGGCGCCATGGGATGCGTATCCTATATGTTCGACAGGAAGGGCGTCATCGTCATCGAAAAAGCTGACGGAGTCGACGAGGACGCGCTGATGGAGACAGCGCTCGAAGCAGGCATGGAGGACATGAAGACGGAAGAGGACAGCTATGAGATCCTGACATCGCCGGAAGCGTTCAACGATGTGGCTGAATCTTTAAAAAACGCTAAATATGAGCTAGTTTTTGCCGATATAGAGTATGTGCCCTCCATCGAGGCTACGCCGACCGATGAATCCGACATCAAGAATCTCAAGAAGATGATCGCTCTCCTCGAAGAAAACGACGATGTGCAGAAAGTTTACCACAACTGCACCGTCGATCTGACCGAGGAATAAACGAAAACAAGTCAATAAAGTCCTAGAGTGCGCGTCATGGTTTTTTAATTTAACCTACAGAGTATTCACGGGAATTCGCGTTTCGCAAGAACATGTGGAACCGCCCTGGAGCGGTAGACAGACGCTTCGAACAGAGCACCCACCTATCATGTGATAGGGTGTGAATTATCAGGCCAGACGGCACCCCGGGATTTTTTATTTTTTGTCCTGAGTTCCATATGGGCCGCGTTGTGGATTTGGCCTTTTTGCTTGATTTTAAACGTTCGTGCATATAAAATGTTTTCAGGTTCATGATGCTAAATTGAATTTCATAATACGAAATAAATAAAATATCAAATAACAGGAGGATCCCTATGAGTTTTAAAAGCGATATTGAAATCGCGCAGGCAGCGAAACCGGATTCAATACATCGGATCGCGGAAAAACTTGGCATACCGGAAGATTTTGTGGAATGCTACGGAAAATACAAAGCAAAGATCGATTACAACATATTGAACGGCCTTGAAGATAAAGGCAATGGCAAACTCATTCTTGTGACGGCGATCACGCCGACTCCGGCGGGAGAAGGCAAAACCACGACGACTGTGGGGCTGGGCGACGCCCTCAGCGCCATCGGCAAAAAAACAGTCATCGCGCTCCGGGAGCCATCTCTCGGACCTGTTTTCGGCGTCAAGGGCGGAGCGGCCGGCGGCGGCTATGCGCAGGTTATTCCTATGGAAGATATCAATCTGCATTTCACCGGCGATATCCATGCCGTGACGACCGCCAACAATCTGATCGCCGCGCTGCTTGACAACCATATCCACCAGGGAAACGCGCTGCGGATCGATCCTCGCCGGATCATCTGGAGAAGATGCATGGATATGAACGATAGGCAGCTCAGATCCATCGTTGACGGATTGGGCGGGAAAGCCAATGGAACGCCACGAGAAGACGGCTTCGACATTACAGTAGCTTCTGAAATAATGGCAGTTCTTTGCCTTTCAAACGATCTGGACGACCTGAAACAGAGGCTTGGCAGGATCATCGTTGCTTACGATTATGACGGCCAGGCAGTCACCGTTGCGGACCTCAAAGGCCAGGGAGCCTGCGCAGCGCTGCTCAAGGACGCTCTCAAGCCAAACCTCGTGCAGACACTGGAAAAGACGCCCGCTTTCATTCACGGAGGCCCGTTCGCGAATATAGCGCACGGATGCAACAGCATCATGGCAACCAGGATCGCATTGAAACTGGGGGAATATGTCGTTACCGAGGCTGGATTCGGCGCCGATCTTGGCGCGGAAAAATTCATTGACATAAAATGCAGGCAAAGCGGACTGAAGCCGGATGCCGTAGTGATCGTGGCAACGGCGCGAGCGCTGAAATCCCATGGCGGTGTTGCAAAACCGGATCTTGGAAACGAGAATATCGACGCAATTAAAGCCGGGATCGAAAATCTTGTCAAGCATGTCGAAAACGTCACAGGCGTATTCGGCCTGCCCGCGGTCGTCGCGATCAACAGGTTTCCCCAGGACACGGAAAATGAGCTCAAGTATATCGAAGACCGCTGCAGGCAGCTCGGCGTCAATGTCATATTGTCGGAGCTATGGGCAAAAGGCAGCGAAGGCGGCAAGGCGCTGGCAAACGAAGTCGTGCGTGTCGTCGAAAACGAACAGAACGGTTTTCGTTTCGCTTATGACCTCGATCTTACTATCAGAGAAAAAATTGAAGCCATCGCGACCAAAATATACGGAGCAGACGGCGTCGATTTCCTTGGCAATACGCTGAAACAGATCGCAGAAATAGAAAATCACGGATTTGGAAATCTTCCAGTCTGCATGGCGAAGACGCAGTATTCATTGTCGGATGATCCGCTCAAGCTCGCCAGGCCTCGGAATTTCAGGATCAGCGTCAGGAATATCAAGGCGTCCATTGGCGCAGGATTCATCGTTGCCATCACAGGAGAGATCATGACGATGCCCGGATTGCCTAAAATACCATCTGCAGAACACATAGACGTTGACAGGACCGGAAAAATATCCGGATTGTTTTAGGAGGTAGGCATGTTAAAGATAAGCTGCAATGAATTTATATCCATGCTGGCTTCAAAAGAGCCCATACCGGGCGGCGGTGGCGCCAGCGCCTATGTCGGCGCGCTGGGCGTCGCACTTGGAAGCATGGTAGGAAACCTGACGATTGGAAAGAAGAAATATGAGCATGTGGAACACGAGATGAGGGATCTCCTTCGAGATTCCTATCGATTGCAGGAAGAGCTCAGCGAGCTTGCGATGAAAGACGCCGAGGTATTTACACCACTGGCGGCGGCATATAAGATGCCTTCCGAAACCGATATGCAGCGTGAAATGAAACAGACAGCCATCCAGGATGCTTTGGGCGATGCCGCGATCGTTCCGCTGCAAGTAGCCGAGCTGTGCGTTGAAGCACTTAAGCTTCTGGAAAAGTTCGCGCATAAGGGCAGCAGGATGGTCGTCAGCGACGCCGGAGTCGGCGCCGCATTTTGCAAAGCAGCTCTGCTTGGCGCAAAATTCAATGTATTGATCAATGTGAAGTCCATGGCGAATGAAGCCTTGAAGAATCAGATTCTTGAGAGTCTTGAAATAGCGGTTGCGGAAGGGTCGGCAGTCGCTGACGGCATTATTGGATATGTCGAGGAGGAGCTTGCATGACCCGATTTCTTTACGGGAAACCAGTCGCAGAGAAAATCAAGAACGAAATGCTGCTTGAAATACAGAGGCGAAAAGCGGCAGGCATCCAGCCCAAATTAGCCATTTTACGCGTCGGAAACAGACAGGATGACATCGCTTATGAAGAACGGGTCATTAAAAACTGCAGCGAAATAGGGATGGCTTCGGTCGTCCATGTAGTTGACTATAATATTATTATGGAGGACTTTGAAATGCTCATGGCGGATCTCAATGCCGACAGGACGCTGCACGGCATACTGATGTTCAGACCATTGCCCGAGCATCTTGACGCTGCCCGTATGAGCCGCATCATCGATCCTTTAAAAGACATCGACTGCATGAGCCCTGTCAACGCGGAAAAGATCTTCGAAGGCGATAATACAGCCCTTTTGCCATGCACGCCAGCCGCCGTCATCGAGATCCTGAAATTTTATGGCTATGCTCTTGAAGGCAGCGACATTGCGATCGTGAACAGAAGCATGGTGCTGGGAAGGCCTCTCGCGATGCTGCTCCTTAATGAAAACGCCACGGTCACGATCTGCCATTCAAAGTCGGCAGATCTTGAATCGATCACATCAAAATCCGATATCGTCGTCACCGGCGTCGGCCGGGGGAAATTTTTCAAAGCTGCCCATTTCAGTGAAAAGTCGGTCATAATAGACGCCGGCATAAATTTTATAGAAGGCAGGCTGTGCGGCGATGTCGACGAAGATGAGGCGACTGGTCTGGCGGCGGCATTAACGCCCGTTCCCGGCGGTGTAGGCGTCGTTACGTCGATGATGCTTTTAAAGAATACGCTAAAGGCTATTGAACTCCAGCTTGACGGTCCTGCGGGCGGGAGACAGTGAAATCATGAGTGGTAAACCTCTTAAACCCTATGAAATAACACAGGCGATCATCGATGCCGGAGTCACAAAATCCACATTCGGCTTGGGAAGACTGCTGACGCTTGGCATCCTTGCAGGGGCATTCATAGCATTTGCTGCCGAAGGCTCCAATATGGCCGCCTTCAATCTGCTGTCGGATCCGTCGACTTACGGGCTTGGAAAAGCGTTGGCCGGGTCCATATTCGGTACCGGACTGATGCTTGTCATACTGGCCGGCGGGGAACTCTTCACCGGCAATACGATGATGACGGCGGCGCTTCTGGAAAAGAAAATTTCCTTGAATTCGATGATTCGCAATTGGGTGATCGTCTATATCGCCAATCTGGCCGGATCTCTTCTGATCGCTTACATGATGGTCCAATCGGGACTTTTGAACAGCGGCGCGGGGATGCTTGGCGCAGTCACCCTCAAAATAGCCCTTTACAAGGTCCATCTGTCGTTCATGCAGGCGCTTTATCTGGGCATCATGTGCAACTGGCTGGTTTGTCTCGCCGTCTGGCTGGCTTATGGCGCCGATACGATGAGCGGCAAGATTCTGGGCATATTTTTCCCGATATGGCTTTTTATCACATCCGGATTCGAACACAGCGTCGCAAACATGTATTACATCCCGGCCGGTATCCTTATAAGAAACAGCGAGCGGTTTCAATCCCTGCTGGGTCTTTCGGCTGAAGCGGCAGGCGGGTTGAACTGGAGCGCCTTTTTTGTCAATAATCTGATCCCTGTCACGATCGGAAACATCATCGGCGGCGGAATATTTGTCGGAATGGCCTATTGTTATGCTTATCGCAAATCGAAATAGGAGTACTGCAACGAAACCGGATCACAGATATCCAATTATCTGGATTAAATAATGCTTCATGCCATAACCATATAGGAGGAATCAGCCATGGCGAAAATGACGACACAAAAATTGAAAGAAATGAAAGAAGAACGAATCAGGATCAGCATGATGACTGCCTACGATTACCCGACTGCATTTCTTGCAAACAAAGCGGGCATCGACATTCTCCTGGTCGGCGATTCTCTGATGATGACGGTGCTGGGAGACAATTCGACAGTAGCATGCACTATGGAACAGATGCTGCATCATATAAAACCTGTCGTTCTCGGCGCGCCGGATCCAATGATCGTCGGCGATATGCCGTTTGGATCCTATAATGTTTCCAAAGAGCAGGCCATCGTCAATGCAACAAGGATGCTTAAGGAAGGCCGCTGCGACGTCATCAAGCTGGAAGGCGGAAAGGAAGTCGCCGAAACCGTCAGAGCCATAGTCGACGCCGGGATCCCAGTCATGGGCCATATCGGATTGACACCTCAGACAGTTTCAAAACTGGGCGGCTTCAAGGTCCAGGGAAAAGGAGCGGAAGCGGCAAGATCCGTTCTGGAAGACGCCCAGGCACTGGAAGCAGCCGGCGCTTTCGCTGTTGTGCTGGAATGTGTTCCGGAAATGCTGGGCAAGCTGATAACTGAGAAGCTGACCGTACCGACGATCGGCATCGGCGCAGGAAGGTACTGCGATGGTCAGGTCCTCGTTTTCCAGGACATGATGGGATTGTTCGAAAAATTTACCCCAAAATTCGTCAAGCAATACCTCAACCTCGCACCGGAGATCGTCCAAGCTCTTGAAGCATACAAAGAAGATGTGCGCTCCGGGAATTTTCCCGAGGAGAAACACACTTTCGGCGGCATCGGCGAGGAAGAACTGAAGCAGTTGTATTGATATAACGTTATTAGTGTTGAAACGATGGGAGACGATTGAAAATGAAAGTTGCCATTATTGGAGCCGGAGCCATGGGCAGCCTTTATGGAGGCAGACTGTCAGCGGCTGGCCATGAGATCTGGCTTATCGACGTCATCGGAGATCATATTGACGCTGTTCTCGACGAGGGGCTCATCATTGAAGAAAAGAACGCCGATGGGCTTTATGAAGATGTCCTCTATAAAAATCTCAATGCCACGATGGATCCTGCAGCGGCCGGTCAAGCGGACCTTGTCATCGTATTTGTCAAATCGATCGCAACCGCTGCGGCCGTTCAGAGCTGCAGAGCATTATTCGGGCCGGAAACCGTTGCGCTGACGCTGCAGAACGGCCTCGGCAACATCGAAGCGATTGAAGGCGTCATCGGAAACGGCAACGTCATCGCCGGCACGACGGCCCACGGCGCCACAATGATTGCCCCTGGCAGGATCAGGCACGCCGGGATCGGCATGACCGTCCTGGGCGAGCTCGACGGCCGCCTGACCGGCCGCGTTCAAATGATTTCCCGTACCTTCAGCGAAGCCGGACTGGAAACGTCTCTCTCGCAAAACATCCTTGGACTGGTCTGGGACAAGCTTCTTGTCAATGTCGGCATCAATGCGCTGACTGCCCTGACCGGCCGATTCAACGGCGAGCTTATCGAACGGCGCGAACTGGAAGAAATATTGGAATTGGCAGTCGCCGAAGGAAAAGCTGTAGCGGACGGAAAGGGTATAACGCTGAATTATAAGGATCCTGCCGCACATGCGAAGGATGTGTGCAAAGCCACGGCGGAGAACAGATCGTCAATGCTTCAGGATATGATAAACAATCGCGCGACGGAAATCGACATGATAAACGGCGCCATAGTTAGAGAAGGCAGATTGCTGGGCATAATGACCCCGGTGAATATCGTGCTCACCGATCTGGTCAGGGACAGGCAGACGTCCGGAGGTCGATCATGAATGGCATGCTGTCGATCTTGGATAAAATTGATAAGGATGGGCTGGTCCGTTTTACAAGGGATATTGTAAGGATCCGCAGCGTTTTTGATCCTGAAAGGGAAGGCTTCAATGAATTTGCGGCCGCCGAGTTCATAGCGGGCTTCCTGGAAAAGGAAGGCTTTGACGTGCATTTTGAAGAAGTCGTTCCCGGCAGGCCAAACGTCATAGCCATATTGAATGGAGACACGGAAGGCAAGGCCATTCTTTTCGAAGGACATACCGATGTCGTGACAGCCGGCAATCCGGCGGAATGGCATTACGATCCTTTCGGCGCAGAGATTGTCGATGGAAGATTATACGGCCGGGGCGCCTGCGATACGAAAGGGAATGTCGCCGCCGCCATATTTGCGGTTAAAGCCATTAAAGATTCTGGCGCCGCATTCAGCGGGAAAATCGTTCTATGCATACCTTGCGACGAAGAAGGCATGATGATCGGCATCAAGGATTTCATAGCGAGAGGATGGGCGGATGACATTGACGGCGCTGTGATCTGCGAGCCGGAGGAGAATCAGCTGTGCATCTTTCAAAAGGGTGCAATGCGCGTCGCGATCGACATTTATGGAAAACAATCCCACGGCGCCATGCCATTGGCCGGCATCAATCCCAACTGGAGACTTGGAAGGCTGCTGATCGAGCTCGAGCGTCTTGAGCAAATGGAGAAGGATCGCCTCGGCGAACATGCCTTCCTCGGCTTGCCGAGCATTACGCCAACGATCATAAGGGCGCCGTACGCCGGTGAAGCCCAGATAAACGTGGTGCCGGGCGATGTCTATATGACTCTCGACATCAGAACGATCCCGGGGCAGGATCATGAGGAGCTGATCGACAGGATCCGTGACATTTTTCGCCAATTGAAAGAGGATGACTCGGATTTTAACGCATCCATGACAGTCATAGAAAGCAGACCGTGGACCGAGACACCCAAAGACGCTCCGATCGTCAGCGCCGCCCAAAAGGCTTATACTGACGCTACCGGGAAGGAAGCGATATTGAACGGCGTGCCGGGCGCCACTGACGGCACTTACCTGGCGTCGCTGAAGAATATACCGGTCGTCGTTACCGGCGCTGGCGGCAGGACGATCCCGCATCAGGTCGACGAATACGTCAGGATCGACGAACTGATCGAAACCTGTCGTATGTATGCGTTGACAGCGATCTATTTTCTGAATGGCATTTCATAATAATAAAAGCCGCCATAAGGCGGCTTTCACTGCTCTGTTTCAAATTGGATTTTGAATGGCCCGAAGCCCTTCAAAAGTCGTAATATGCCTGAATCCCTGGGCTTTTAGGAATTCCGGAAGGAAATCGAGCTTGTAGCCGACATCCTCCGGGAAATGGGCGTCGGAGCCGATCGTAACGATTTCTCCGCCAAGCGACTTATAAAGACGCAGGATCGACAGCGCCGGCGTCATCCGATCCCCCATGCCGTAACGGAAACTTGACGTGTTGATTTCTATTCCCTTGCCGTCGCTAATGATGATTTTAAGGATCTCTTCGACAATGTCCATATAGACATGATCTTGCGGAATGCTCCCGGCATACCGATCTATAATGTTTATATGGCCGAGAACAGAATAATCCTTGTATTCGGTCAGGCAATCGCGCACATACTTGTAAAAATCGATATAAGCCTGATCGACGGTCTTGTTTTTAAAGAAGTCACCGCCATAGAGCTCTTTGTTCTGGGCACAGTGAAAAGACGCGATGATGAAATCATAATCGTAAGCCGATGCCGCGGCCCGGCATTCCTCGATCGCTTTTTTCTGAAGACCGATTTCTATTCCTTTGATGACTTTTATGCGATTACTATATAAGCTCCGCATTTCATCCAGCTGGCAGTGATACGATTTGAAGTCAAGGTCGAAAGGCAGGTCCCTATTGGGATACTTGGGATCATAATGATCCGTGACGGCGATCTCGCGGAACCCCAGAAAATATGCCGCCTCGATCATATGATCCATCCTTGCGCTGGAGTCGTCGGAAAAACTTGTATGGGTATGATAATCAAACATGAAATCTGCTCCTTGATCAAAGATTATTTTATATTATAACATAGCATGCCGCGTGATACAAACAGAGGGTCGCAGGCGAACGAAGAATGAATTCCGGTTGACAAAACCGCGCGTTTCAAAGTATAATTTAGGACAGTAAAGTGATAAATCGAGAAAGTGTGGTAGAATAAATGAGCAAAGTGAGAAATTATATCCCCGAAGGTGTGGAGGACATCAATTACGAGCAATACGAAAGCACGCAAAAGCTGCAGAATCTGATCGGCGACGTTTTCCGCGACGCCGGATACAAACAGATCTTGACGCCGACATTCGAATATTACGATCTCTTTGCCGGCATCGATATGTCGATCGATAAAGACCAGATGTATAAAATAATCGATTCAAACGGAAAAATCCTGGTTTTAAGACCGGATGTAACGATCCCGATCGCCAGGATGGTCGCGACAAATTATAAGACGCTGGACGAAGAACTCCGATATATGTACTTTGCCAATGTTTTCAGGTCCGACGACTTCAGGGCAGGCGGAAAACGTGAATTTGTACAGGCCGGCATCGAGTATTTCGGCAATTCTTCCTCCGAAGCCGATGCGGAAATCATTTCCTGCGCAATCAAAGCCCTCATTGCGTCCGGATTTGAACAGCTGAAAGTGGAGCTCGGCGATGCGAATTATTTTGCCGGCCTGATGGAAGAAATCGCCGACAAGCTCGACAAGGAAACCCAGATCCAGATCAAGACGCTGGTCGAGAGCAAGAACAGCCCGGGTCTGGCAAATCTTCTGGATACAACGGCTATCGACAGTCGTTACAAGGATGTGATCCTACAGCTGCCGTTCCTGTATGGGCCGGTTATGGAGACGGCGGACCGGGCGCGCAGGCTGGCGTTAAATGACAGAATGCGGAATGCCGTCGACGATGTGTTGAATATCTATGAAAAGATGCGGGATATGTCGTTCGATATGTATCTGTTTTCGGATATGGGACTTGTAAACCATCTTGATTATTATTCGGGCATGATATTCAAGATCTATCTGCAAAATTCCGGCCTGATCGCTGGAAGCGGAGGCCGGTACGACGGACTGATGGAGAAATTTGGAAGGCGCGTTCCCGCCACGGGTTTCGGCCTAAATATGGACATCCTTTATGAAGCGCTCCGCGCGGAGTCCAAAAGAGATGACATCCTGAATATCGCGCTGGGCAAGGGCCGTCTTGCCGAAATCACCATGGAGAAACTGGAAACCATCGGCGTTCGATTTCCCGATTACGATAAAAGCAGCAGAAAATTGATTTTCGATGATGCCACGGGCAAGATCAGGATCGTATTCGTAAAAGCAGGCGACGTGGATATCTATGTGGAAAAAGGGGCCTGCGACATGGGGGTGGCAGGCAAGGACACGCTGATGGAGAGCAGCTCCGACGTCTACGAAATGCTGGATCTCGGTTATGGGAAATGCAAATTCGCCATAGCGGCGCAAGTCGGTTTCACGAAAAAGCCGCATAAAAAGATCCGTGTCGCAACCAAATACCCGAATGTGGCGAAAGCCTACTTTGAAAAAAGAGGCGAGCCTATCGAGATCATTAAGATAAACGGCTCTGTGGAACTGGCGCCGATCATGGGCCTCGCGGACGTCATCGTCGATATCGTTGAAACCGGCACAACTTTAAAAGAAAACGGACTGGAAATCATCGAAAAGATCGAGGATGTGAGCGCCAGGCTCATAGTAAACCGGGCAAGCCTCAAAACCAAGGAAGAGGCCGTTTCAAAAATAATCGATGCGCTAAGGAGGTGAGATCCGTGAGAATAATAAATATAAAAAAGGGCGAAGAAAATGCCGTGGAAGGATATCTCAACAACAGAGCCGAAGCCGACCTGCACAAGGTCGATGCCGATGTGGCCGGGATCATCCAAAAAGTGAAATCCGGCGGCGATGAAGCGCTGTATGCCTATGCCGCCGAGTTCGACAGCGTGCCGGCCGATGTGATCAGGGGGAGACTGGCGGTCAGCAGGGAAGAAATCGATTCAGCCTATGATTCCATTGAAAACGATGTCCGCGAAGCCCTTGAGGCGGCTGCGGAAAAAATACGGGATTTTCACAGCCTCCAGATTGAAAAGACCTGGAGCCGCAAATATGAAAACGGCGTCGTTCTGGGACAGCTGATCCGGCCGGTGGCCTCCGCCGGAGTCTATGTGCCAGGCGGGAAGGCGGCGTATCCATCGACGGTGCTGATGAATGTGATCCCCGCAAAAATTGCAGGTGTCGCAAGAGTCGTCATGACGACCCCTCCGGCGCGAAACGGGTCCGTCGATTCTTATGTGCTTGCCGCCGCCAGGATCGCAGGGGCGGATGAGGTTTACAGGGCAGGTGGCGCGCAGGCTATCGCAGCGCTGGCTTATGGAACAGCAAGCATCCGGCCGGTGGATAAAATCACCGGACCCGGAAATATATATGTTGCAAGAGCTAAAAAACAGGTTTTTGGACAAGTCGATATCGATATGATCGCAGGACCCAGCGAGATCTGCATCATCGCGGACGAAACCGGCGATCCTGAGTTCATTGCCGCAGACCTGCTCTCGCAGGCGGAGCATGACGAAATGGCAGCCTCCATGCTGATCACGACATCCCGCAATCTTGCGGGACAGGTCAGCGAAGCGCTGATCAGCCAATTGTCTCTCTTGGAGAGAGAAAGCATCGCCAGGATGTCGATACACAATAACGGCATGATTTTCATCGCCGAGGATATCGAAAGCTGTTTCGCCATCGCCAATGTTATCGCTCCTGAGCATCTTGAAATCATGCTGCCCGAACCAATGGCGAAACTGGATCTGGTCCTGAATGCTGGCGCTATCTTTTTAGGAGCCTATTCCCCCGAACCGCTTGGCGATTATTATGCAGGACCGAACCATACATTGCCGACCGGCGGCACTTCGCGATTCGCATCGCCGCTGGGCGTTTATGATTTCATTAAAAAATCGAGCATTATTTATTATCCCCAGGATGTATTGTATAATAATAAAGATAAGATCATGGCCATCGCGCAGAAGGAAGGTCTGACGGCGCACAAGAGGGCAATCGGCATCCGGTTCGAACAGGGGGAACACCAATGAGGACAAGCGCGCAAAAAAGGAAAACAAAAGAGACTGACATTACGCTGACGCTCAATGTGGATGGCGCAGGAAACAGCGATATTTCAACAGGTGTCGGCTTTTTCGACCACATGCTGCAGAGCTTTGCCCGACATGGCGGGTTCGACTTGAAAATCAAATGCGACGGCGATATCCATGTGGACTTCCACCATACTGTTGAAGATGTCGGCATCGTTCTCGGCAAGGCATTTGCCGAGTGTCTTTCGGACAAGACCGGCATTCGCCGATATGGCGCGTCCTTCACCCCGATGGATGAGGCTTTGGCCGAGATCGGCGTTTCGATCCCGACCGAGGACGAACGTAAAGGATCTGTTCAGGCGGCGATCGACATATCCGGAAGGCCTTATCTGGTTTTCAACGCGGAATTTGCGCTGCCTATGGTCGGCGATTTTCCGACCGAGCTGGTGGAGGAGTTCTTCAGGGCCTTTGCGATGAATGCGATGATCACGCTTCATATCAATGTCCCCTACGGAAGAAATACGCATCATATCATTGAAGCGATCTTTAAAGGCACGGCGCGGGCGCTGGCCGAGGCTTGCCGCATAGAAGGCGAAACACTGCTTTCTACCAAAGGCATATTATAATTGTGGAGGATGCAAGATGATTGCAATAATAGATTATGGCGCGGGCAATTTGAAAAGTGTCAGCAAGGCGCTTGAAAAGCTTGGATCGGATGCGGTGATCACGGATGATCCCGAGGTAATAAGCGGCTGCAGCGCGATTATCCTGCCAGGGGTCGGCGCTTTTGGCGCTGCTATGGAAAACATCAGAAAACGCGATCTGGATACATGTATAAAGAAAAATGTAGCGGAAGGCAAATTATTTTTGGGAATATGCCTCGGCATGCAGCTGATGTTCGATCGCAGCTATGAAGACGGCGTCTGGGAGGGGCTCGGATTATTCAAGGGCGAGATCGTGAAATTCGACGATCCAGCATTGAAGATTCCCCATATGGGCTGGAACAGATTGAAATATGGCAGGATGGACAGGATTTCGGATGGCGTTGAGGAAGGCGAATTTGTGTATTTCGTCCATTCCTATTATGCGGTCCCTGAAGATTGGAACGATGTGATCCTGTATGCGGAGTACGGCGTCCGGGTACCGGGCGTGGTCCGAAAAGGCAACGTGATCGGCATGCAGTTCCATCCCGAAAAAAGTTCGCATACCGGTTTGAAACTGCTGCAGAATTTTCTTAATGAAGCGAAGGAGAACGAACAATGATCATTTTCCCGGCAATAGATTTAAAGGACGGCAAATGCGTCCGGCTCCAGCAGGGCGATTATGGCCGGAAGGAGATCTTCTCGGATGATCCAGTGGAAACCGCCTTGAAATGGCAGTCACAGGGTGGCAAATATCTTCATCTTGTGGATCTGGGCGGCGCGCTTACCGGCAAGCCCGAAAACCGCGGCACGATCGAAAAAATAATAGCCGCCCTTGATATACCGGTGCAGGTCGGCGGGGGCATACGGGACATGGACTACGCCGACGAAATGATCGATATCGGCGCCGCCCGCATAATAATTGGCACCAGCGCGATCGAAGACCGAAAGTTCACTCAAAGGGTCCTTGAAAAATATTCAGACAGGGCAGCGATCTCGATCGACGCGAAAGGCGGATTGGTCGCGATAAAAGGCTGGACCGAGACAAGCGGCATGCGGGCATCCGAACTGGCGATCGAAATGAAGGCTTACGGCCTGAAAACCATTGTCTATACCGACATTGCCAGAGACGGCATGATGCAGGGCCCTAATTTTCATGAGCTGGAATCCATGCAGCGGGAAACGGGCCTGGACATCATCGCCTCAGGAGGCATATCGCGCAGCCAGGATATCGACGAACTCCGGAGGATGGGCCTCTATGGGGCGATTATCGGCAAGGCTTTATATACAGGCGCAATCAGCCTGAAGGATGTTCTGGAGGATAAGCGATGATTACTAAAAGAATCATACCGTGTCTCGATGTGGATAAGGGAAGGGTGGTCAAAGGGAAAAAGTTCGAGGGCCTGGAAGATGTATCGGACCCGGTGGCCCTGGCCAAATATTATAGTGATTCCGGCGCAGACGAACTCGTATTTTATGACATCACCGCATCCAATGAAGCTCGGGATATTTTCATCAATATAGTCGAAAAAACCGCTTATGAAGTATATATACCCTTCACTGTCGGCGGCGGCATTCGGACGATCGATGATTTCAACAAAGTACTCAGGGCCGGTGCGGACAAGGTGTCCGTCAATTCAGCCGCCGTTTCAAATCCCAATATTTTGACTAAAGCCGCCCTCAAGTTTGGCAGCCAGTGCGTGGTGCTGTCCATCGACGCAAAGCGTTGCGGCGATTCATGGCGCGTCTTCATCAATGGCGGCAGGGTCGACACCGGCATGGATGCGGTGGAATGGGCTTTGCGCGGAGAAAAGCTGGGTGCAGGCGAGCTTGTTCTCAACAGCATTGATGCAGACGGGATCAAAAACGGCTACGATATCGAGCTGAATCGTATCGTTTCAGATAATGTCAGGATACCTGTAATAGCATCGGGCGGAGCGGGCAAAAAGGAAGATTTCCTTGAGGTTTTCAAGGATGGCAGGGCGGATGCAGCTCTTGCCGCCTCGGTGTTTCATTTTGGCGAAATTGACATTATCGACTTAAAGAAATACCTTCAGCATAACAATATTGATATGAGGATTTGATCGGAGGGAGACGAAAAATGATCGAACTGAAATTTGACGAAAAAGGATTGATCCCTGCGATCGTCCAGGACATAAAAACCAAAAAAGTTCTGATGCTCGCTTATATGAACGAGGAAGCGCTGAAAAAAACCATGAGCACGGAGACGACCTGGTTTTACAGCAGAAGCAGACAGGAACTCTGGAACAAGGGTGCTACATCGGGCAATATCCAGCACGTTCGCAAGATAGCCTATGACTGCGATGGCGACACATTGCTGATAGAAGTCGAGCAGCAGGGCGTGGCTTGCCATACAGGCAACTATTCCTGTTTCTATCGTGAAATATTGAACAGAGCCAAAGAGGATGAAGAACTGCAGGACATCATCCACAAATTGGCCGATACCATCCGGGATCGAAGACTCAATCCCAAAGACGGATCCTATACGAATTATCTTTTTGAAAAGGGCATAGACAAGATTCTGAAAAAAATCGGCGAAGAATCGGCCGAAATCATTATCGCTGCAAAGAATCCGATCAATGAGGAACTTGTTTACGAAATTTGCGATTTCGTGTATCATCTAATGGTACTGATGGAAATAAGGGATGTATCGATCGACGATATTATCCGCGAACTTAGCAAGCGCTACAAATAGCCGGCATTAGACCCTGTTCACAGACGATTTGATGAAAGGAGGGTGCCTTGTGACCGATAGTGAGAAAACGCTGATCGACCGCGCCAGAAGCGGCGATGCCGATTGCTTTGAGGCGTTGATAAACAGCAGCCGTTTAAAAGCATACAATATCGCATTGCGCTACATGCGCAACGAAGACGACGCAATGGACGCCCTCCAGGAGAGCTATATAAAGATCTTCAAGTCGCTGACAAAATTCAAGGAAGAAAGCAGTTTTGACACATGGGTATACCGGATCGTCGTAAATACATGCAATGATCTGCTTCGAAAGAATCGATCGCGCTACAGGGATATAAGCGTCGACCGCAAAAGAGAGGACGACAGCGACTGCATGGCCGATCTGCCTGATCACTCCTCTTCGCCGGAAATGATCCTGGAAAGGAAGGAAAAGCTGGCCGAGATTATGCAATGCCTGGACAGCCTGCCGCATGAACAGCGGGAGGCTGTAATGCTGCGCGATGTCCATGGATTTTCATACGAAGAGATTTCAAGGATCCTGCAATGCTCGGACGGCACCATTAAATCGCGCATAAGCAGAGGGCGCCTGGCGCTCAGGAAGCTTCTCCGCGAATAAACCGGGTTTGGGCATAGTGAAATGGAACCGTTCCAATATAAATCCGTCTAATATATTATAAATATAACGAAAGGAGGTCAAACTAATGGAAAATCCATCAAGGCACGATGACGATACCATTTGCAGAAGCATAGCAGAACTGTTGCCTTTATATATCGATGGAGCGCTTGATCCGGACGATATGGCGAAAGTCGAAACACATCTTATTGCATGTCCCGCCTGCGCGCGCGAAAAGAATGAGATGCTTGAAATAATGCATATTCTGAACAGCGTCGAGGAAGTGCCTGTTCCAAAAGAATTTGACCTCCGGCTTAAAAGCGCGATCCGAAAGGACAAGACCAGAATTTCGGTATTCCGCTGGAAGGCGCTCAGCGCCCTGGCGGCAGGAATTTTCGTGATCTTCATCAGCTACAGCATTATGAACGATATGCTGACTGATATCGGTCCTGATGAAGGCGCAACCATGATGACTAAAGACGCTGCTTTAAGTGACACTGCTCCTGCTGCAAGCGAGGAGATCCAGAGTTTTTCAGCAGCTCCGGAGACAGCGGCGCCTGCCGACGGCTCCAGCGATCTGACGCGCATCATGGAGCAGCCGGACTACTATCAGCTAATAAGCGACAGCCTGGACGGCTATCAATATGCAATAATCAGCGATCTGCCGGAGAAAGGGGAGATCAGGATCATGATCCTGTCAGACAAGTCAGGCAATCCAATCAATAGAGAATTCGTCGTGCAATACGCTGACGGAAGGATCAGCTCAACGGACAACTGGCTTGGGATCGATTTCGACTGAGGAGGAATTTATGGGTAAGCGAATAATACTGATCGACGGAAACAGCCTTATAAACAGAGCCTATTATGCCATACAGCGCCCCATGATCACTAAAGAAGGGATTTATACGCACGCTGTCTATGGCTTTATTAATATGCTGAATAAAATCAACCGCGATTACGAGCCGGATTATATCGCGATAGCATTCGACAGAAAAACTCCGACGTTCCGCCATATGGAATATGGCGAATACAAAGCCGGCAGAAAAAAGATGCCGCCCGAACTGGCTATGCAGATGCCGATCCTGAAAGACATCCTCAGCGCAATGAACATTAAAACGCTTGAAATAGATGGCTTTGAGGCGGATGATATCATAGGCACCATAGTCCGGAAAAGTGAAGCGGAAGGAATTGAGCCTCTTGTGATCACCGGCGATAAAGACGAATTGCAGTTGGCTTCAGATATGACAAAGATCATAATCACCAAAAAAGGGATTTCCGATTTTGAACTTTACAGTTCTGAAACCATGCATGAGAAGTACGGTTTTTCTCCGGAGCAGTTCATTGATTATAAAGGCTTGATGGGAGATGCCTCCGACAATATCCCGGGTATTCCCGGAATCGGCGAAAAAACAGCCCAAAAGCTCATCCAGCAGTTCGGTTCCATCGAAAATATGATCGCCAACAGCGACCAGATATCCCCTGAAAAGCTTAAAAGCAAGGTCGAAGACAATGTGCAGATCGCTATGCTCAGCAAGAGACTGGCGACGATCCATACCAACGTGCCGATCGACGTGGATTTCGACGAAATGATCATTGCGGAACCCGATTCCAACAAATTGGTCACTCTTTATTCCAAGTATGAATTCAACAGCCTTATAAATAAATTAAACATTAATAAGCATGATAAGCAATCATTTAATCGGGAACCCGAGTCGGATAGCCAGGCTAGGAATGAGAAAACAGCGGCAATCGAAAGAGTATATATAAACGACAGACAGGATATGGAGACTCTGGCAAAGGCAATAGAGAGACACCGCGGATCAAGCAATAGCGACGAACCCTTATTTATCAAGGTTCTCGGGGATCGAAGCCATAAATCCACGCCGTCGATTTACGGTATTTGTATTCTGTTAACCAATACTTATTTATTTGTACAAGCATCCAATAAGGAGATCGTCAGCGCTGCAGTTGAACTGATTGTAAATGCTGGCACGGGCATTGCCGGACATGACTTGAAATCCGATTATTACATGATGCTCAGTTATGGTGCGGAGCGTTCTGCAAAAGACACGACGTCCGATGCGATATTCCATACTGCATTTGATACTGCGATAGCTCAGTATTTAATAGAGCCGGAACGGACGAACTACAGCCTGAAAAACATGATGCTGTCTTATTTCCGCGAAGAGATCAAGGACGAGGATGAATTCCTGAAAGAACACGGACAACTTGATTTCCTGAACAGCTCCGAAAACGATCTGGCGGACTTTGGACTCCAGTATTGCCTCTCGGTGCGAAGGCTGGTCGATTCGTTATCAGCCGTCATTGCAAGCGAGAACTATCAGGAATTGTTTTATGAAATCGAACTGCCGCTTATAGAAGTGCTTGCTTCAATGGAATATAAAGGATTCACCGTCAGCAGAAAAGAGCTTTCGGATGCCGGCGGTCTTTTGACTGGATCAATCGCCGAAATCACAAATCGCATCTATGAATATGCAGGCGAAGAATTCAATATTAATTCGCCCAAACAGCTGGGTCCAATACTTTTTGAGAAGCTCAAGCTTCCCTCTGGCAAAAAAACGAAAAACGGCTACGGAACCGGGGTTGAGATACTTGAAAAGATCAGGGACGAGCATCCAATTATACCGCTGATCCTCGAATATCGCAATCTGAGCAAGCTGAACAGCACATACGTTGAAGGCCTATTGCCGCTGATTGCGTCGGACGGCAAGATCCATGCGCATTTCAACCAGACTGTGGCGGCGACAGGACGGATCAGCTGCACAGAACCCAATCTGCAGAACATACCGATACGTCAGGAGTCGGGAAGACGGCTTCGAAAGGCTTTTACGACCGAAACGGATGATTTCATCCTGATCGGAGCGGACTACTCTCAGATCGAGCTTCGTCTGCTTGCTGACATGTCCGGCGACGAGACCCTGATCAGCGCTTTCAGGGAAGGCGACGACATACATCGGATCACGGCGTCGAGAGTATTCAACGTTCCCGAAGATGAGGTCACCAGCCTGCAGCGCAGCAATGCCAAAGCCGTCAATTTTGGCGTCATTTACGGCATGAGCGGGTTCGGCCTGTCTGAAGAACTCAATATTTCGAGGAAAGAAGCAGAGAAATACATATCAGAATATTTTAAAAAATATACGAAGGTGAAAACTTTTCTTGACGGGCTTGTGCTTGAATGCAAGGCAAACGGCTATGTGACGACGATCAAGAAAAGAAAGAGGATCATCCATGAAATAAACGCCTCGAATTATATGGTCAGGCAATTGGGTGAACGGCTGGCTATGAACAGCCCTCTGCAGGGCAGCGCCGCTGATATCATCAAGATCGCCATGGTCGCCGTTTACCGCCAGCTGAGGCGAGAAGGGCTCCGATCGACTCTGATACTCCAGGTCCATGACGAATTGATCATCCATACGCTCAAAGATGAAGCAGACAGGATCAAATCCCTGCTTCGCGACAAAATGTGCAATGCCGTTCAATTGAAAGTGCCGCTTGAAATATCGCTTGATGCGGGTGAAAACTGGTATGATCTCAAATAAAGCATTGCAGGAGGGCACAGGATGCTGACGATCGGACTGACGGGCGGAATTGGCGCCGGCAAATCTACAGTGACAAAATACATTGCATCCAAGGGATTCAAAATCATCGACGCGGACGCTATAGCCAGAGAACTGGTCCTGCCGGGTTCAGACACATTGACGGCCCTTGTGGACCGATTTGGACCGGATATTTTAGAATCCGACGGTACACTGAATAGAAAACGACTGGCCGGGATCGTTTTCAGCGACCAAAACAGAAAACGGGAACTTGATGAAATCATGCATGGGAAGATCCTTGAAATAATCCGGTTTCGCATCGATCAGTATAAATGCATGGAACCTGTCGTGAATTCTGAGGGGGAGCGAAATGACACTTCAACGCATGTGGTGTTCATTGATGCGGCGCTGCTGTTCGAAACCGGCCTGGATGCCTTCGCTGATGAAATCTGGATCGTGGATGCGGACGACGAAACAAGAATAAGGCGGATCATTGAACGCGACGCCATAAACAGAGAGGATGTCGTTAAAAGGATCGCTTCCCAGATGCCGCGGCAGGACAAGCTGGCCAGGGCGGACCGGATCCTGGACAATTCAGGCAGCCTGAACGACCTTTACAGACAGATCGACGGGCTCTTGGAAGAACTCAGCGAAATATTCAGGGCTTAAAGACAGAACCATATAATGGAGACTATAATGAATAACGCCAAAAGAAGAATCATCATTTCATATTTGGCAGCGGTCATGCTGTCAACAACGGTCCTGGCCACTGGCTGCAGTGACGGGAACATACTCGATATCGGCGGTGGAAACGACGATGCGGTGGCTGCTGAGGTCTCAACCGACATATCGATCCCGATCGAAAAATTCCGGACGCTGAATCCGGTATTGACCAGGGATAAAGACGTCTATTTCATGGAAAAGCTGGTGTATGAGTCCCTCGTTGAACTGGATGAGACACTGGTCCCGCAGCCGTCGATCGCATCTGACTGGAGTTTTTCAGACGACGGTATGACGCTGTCCTTTGAAATCAGATCCGATGTATACTGGCATGACGGTGATCGACTGACAGCAGAAGATGTAAAATTCACTATTGACACATTGCTAAAGGCTCAGTATTCAGGTCATTCGCTATATGATGCCAATATTGCCAATATCAAATCTGTCAAGACCGAAGGATCAAGCGTCATCGTGTCATTCCGCACCGCCAGCGACAACTGCGTCGAGAATTTTGTATTCCCGATAATACCAGAGCATCAGTTTAGAAGCATCAATGATGTATTCAAGCAAAATGAGGATTTCATACCTATTGGAACAGGTCCGTATTTCGTCTCGGAATATGACTCCGTCAAAAGAGTTGTGTTGGAAGCCAACGACAAATATTTCGGAGACAAGAAGGCTGAAAACAGGCTGATTTTCAAGATCATACCCAACATTGACGACGCCGTGAATCTTTTTGATATCAATGACCTGATGATCACTTATTCCCAGGCGACGGACAGGGATAAGATATTCAGCGGACTTGATGTCAATATTTATCCTTACGTGTCGAATGAAGTGGAAGTGCTGGGTTTCAACTGCAGCAAGCCTGCCTTTTCAGACAGGCGCGTACGCCAGGCTATTGCCTGCAGCATTGATACCCAGTCGATCATCGAAAATGCGTATTACAACAATGCGATCAGGAATGACAACATTTATTATCCGAATTACCTCGGTAAAAACAGTTCGGAAAAACTGATCGGGCAAAGCTATGAGAAAGCGCAGAAGCTTCTAGCCGAATCAGGCTACATCAACAGGGACGACGACATATACGTTGAAAATTCAAGCGGCGCCGAAATCGAGATAGGCATTCTGATCAACAGCGGCGATGCATCGAGACAAACAGCCGCCGATTTGATAAAAAATAGTCTTGACAAACTACCTATACATTCATATATAATAGTAAAGGACTGGTCAGGGTATACAACTGATTTGAACAGTGGCAACTACGACGTATTCATTGGCGGCTGGAAAGTTGAATCCGATTATGATATGGGATTCGCGCTCCATTCCGGATCCAATCCGGCGCGCTATACGAACACTGAAATGGATGCCCTGCTCGATAAGATGAAATCAGGCATCGATGCTGAAACGAAGCTTGAAACCTTCACCAGGATCAAGGAAATATACAACGAGGACCTTCCATACTTTTGTCTTGCCTACAAGACCTACGCGGCGGTAACGGCAAAATCAATGAAAGGCATCGTAAAACCGTATTTCTTTGATATATATCGAACCAGTGAAGACTGGAAATACGAGTACTGATTTTACCTGCGGTCGTGGCGGAATAGGCAGACGCGCACGGTTGAGGGCCGTGTCCGAGAGGGTATGGGTTCAAGTCCCTTCGACCGCACCATAAATTTAATAAGTATTTCCAAAACCTGGGTAAGCGGTCGTGGCGGAATTGGCAGACGCGCACGGTTCAGGTCCGTGTGAGAGATCATGGGGGTTCGAATCCCTTCGACCGCACCAATAAAAAAAACTCTAACGCTTTGGTTAGAGTTTTATTTTTATATCATATATTTATATCGAGGTTGTAATCATGAATATATCAAAAAAAATCGAAAATCTTCTGATGCAGGTCGAAAAACCGGCGCGTTACACCGGCGGAGAGTTGAATGCCGCGTTTAAAGAACCCGGAATCGGAGAAGGCCAGTATCGATCCAAATTTGTATTCGCTTTTCCGGACACTTATGAGATCGGCATGTCCTATTTGGGACTGCAGATCATTTATGCGCTGCTGAACAAAATGGAGGGTGTTTTTTGCGAACGCGTCTTCGCTCCGGCAACGGACATGGAAAATCTTCTAAGAAAAGAGGATCTGCCGCTGTTTACGATCGAAACCGGCGCGCCCGTATCGGAAGCCGATATTCTGGGCTTCACTCTGCAATATGAATTGTCTTACACCAATATCCTCAATATGCTTGATATGGCGAAAATCCCTCTCCGATCAGACGCCCGCTCGGAGCGCGATCCCTTCGTGGCCGCCGGCGGCCCGTGCGCCTTCAATCCTGAGCCGATTGCTGATTTCATTGATTTTTTCATGATCGGCGACGGTGAAGAACTGCTTCCGGAAGTGCTTAAAATACATCTCGAATGGAAAGCCGCCGGCAGATCGCGGTCTTCATTTCTTCAGGAAGTATCCAGGCTCAAGGGCGTATACGTTCCAAGGTTCTATAAACCGGAGTACGCTGCCGATGGCAGCCTTGCCGGCTATGTGAAAACATACCCTGAAGCTCCGGATCGCATACAAAAGCGCGTCGTTCAGGATCTCGACAATGCTGTGTTTCCGGACAATGCCATCGTTCCATTTATTGAAACCGTCCATAACAGAGCTGTCGTTGAAATATTCAGGGGCTGCATCAGAGGCTGCAGATTTTGCCAGGCAGGCATGATCTATAGACCGGTCCGATCCCGTTCGCCGCAAAGGATCCTCGAGATCGCTGAAAACCAGCTGAATAATTCAGGCTTTGACGAATTATCCATTTTGTCGCTTTCTACAAGCGACTATCCCGGCGTCGACGATCTCGTGGCAAATCTCATGGAAACATGCCGGAAGAATGATGCCGCTTTATCGTTGCCGAGCCTGCGGCTGGATTCCTTCAAGGTCCGCATGCTCGAGGAAATACAGGGCTATCGGAAGACAGGTCTCACTTTCGCTCCGGAAGCGGGGACTCAAAGACTTCGCAATGTTATAAACAAATCGATCACCGATGGCAATATCTATGATGCGATCGAACAGGCTTCGGATCTCGGATGGTTTAATTTCAAATTCTATTTCATGATCGGACTGCCAACTGAGACAGACCAGGATCTTGACGGCATTGCCGAAATTGCTTCCAATGCCGTAAAAATCCTGCGCAGACATCCAGCGAGGAGCGGCAGGTCCAATATAACGATAAGCGTTTCGAATTTCGTCCCCAAGCCTCATACACCGTTTCAATGGTATCCTCAATGCAGCAGAGAGGAATTCAATCGAAAACACTTATACCTTAAAGACAGGCTTCGCATGAAAAACGTCACTTACAGCTATCACGGAACAGATGCCAGTTATCTCGAAGCGGTAATGGCCAGAGGCGATCGGCGCATTGGCGAAGCGATTCTTCGAGCATGGCAGATCGGCTGCAAGTTTGATGGATGGCGTGAGCATTTCGATTTTGCCAAATGGCTGAAGGCCTTTAAAGAAAGTGGCATCGACCCTGACGCCTATGCGGCGCCTTCATGGACCTATGCGTCCGAGCTTCCTTGGGATTTGATCGATTCGGGTGTGACAAAAGAATTTTTGATCAATGAGGACAAAAAATCAAGATCCGGCGAAATCACGCCGAATTGCAGAGCGGGCTGTTCCGATTGCGGCATCATGACGGAATTCGGCTGCGATAGTACAGGCAGGTGAGGGCATCATGAATAAATACATCATAAAATTCGGCAAAACAAGCAAGATGAGATATATATCGCATTTGGATCTGATGAGACTGTTTCAACGGTCTTTAAAGCGAGCCGGCATCAGGCTGGTCCATTCTCAGGGTTTCAATCCGCATCCCAAAATGAGCATTGCCCAGCCGCTTTCGCTTGGCTATGGAAGCACAGGCGAATATCTTGAATTTGAAACGACATTGCCCCTGACGCCCATGGAACTTCAGGACCGGCTAAACGGCAAGCTGCCTGTTGGCATAGAGATCCTGCGATGCGGATGTTTTAGGGAGGGAACGAAAACTCTTGCTTCAGTTGTTACCTATGCACGCTACGAAATGACGATTCCTATTTATAGCGAAATCGCCCCCGACCTGGTTTCCAAATTCCTGGCTCAGCCGGAAATAATCGTCAGCAAAGTCCAGAGAAAAAGCAATAAGCATCTCGACATCGACATTAAGCCGCTGATACGGAGTTTTACAGCAAAATCATCCGACGGCAACCTGTCGCTTTATATGACTATTTGCTGCGGGAGTGTAAAAAATCTGAATCCGGAATATCTCGCCAAAGCTTTTCTGGATTATATCGGTTGCGACAATTCACTGCTCGAAGCGGCAATCACGAGAACGGACTTATATTTTTTGCAAGATGACTTGTTATTGTCGCTGGATAGTTTTATAATTTAGAAAACTGAACAGAGGAGGGATGCACGATGCTGTTGAAGATCAAATTTGACAACGACTGCGATATAATCGAACTCCCTGACTTTATCGTCAAGGACATCAGACAATATCAAAGCGATTTCATTGACTGGATGTACGATAAAACCAGCGACCACTCCTACTGGATCCTGGATGGCGACGCGAAACTCGGCTGTTGTTTCAGATCAGAAGCCTTTGTCGATTGGCTCAATGAAAACGTTCTGAAGAACAGCGATGTCAAGGCGGATGTCGTGGATACGTTTGTACCCTACAACACACCGGCGGATATAACGATCCTCTTTTAAATCAATATTGATCAATTGATCATAAACCTCTTGCGGAAGATTTTCTGCGGGAGGTTTTTTGATTTGGAAATAAATGTAATTTATATTGACATATATTTACATATATGGTACTATTTGATCAATTTAATGAAAGGAGTCTGATTTGAAATCAAAAATCATCGCAGGTATATTCATTATCGTCATAGTGTCTGCAATTGCAGGGTTTGCGCCCTGGGACCATAGTAAGGATATGGTCGATATCAAACACGGCGCCGATTCTGATAGCAGCCGCATCAAAAATGACGACGGAGAAGCAAAAAATGATGGATCAGCATCAGGATCGAAAGTCACAACAGAATCAAACAACATGCCGTTAGCATCTGAAGCTGCCATCGTTGTCGATATCGACGGCGCTGTCGCGAATCCCGGAATAATTGAACTGGCAGCCGGCAGCAGGGTCTATGAGGCGATTGGGAAAGCCGGCGGCTTATCAAAGAACGCAGATACATCGTCGATCAACCAGGCTGCGGTTCTATATGATGGGGATAAGATTTTTGTCCCAAGCATGAATAATAGCGTCGGCACTGCGCCGGGAACAGCCAAACGCAGGATAAATATAAATATGGCCGATGCCGAAAACCTGCAGAAAATTAACGGCGTCGGTCCAACGACAGCAGCAAAGATCATCGAATACAGGCAAACAAACGGCAGGTTCAAGAAGCTGGAGGATATAATGAACGTTTCAGGAATAGGCGAAAAAACCTTTGCAAAACTCAAAGACCAGATCAGTTTGAACTGAACGGCCGTTGCGCGCCGAAAGAATTCAGATAAATCGAGCTGTATGAAATTAAAGGGGGAAGAAAATGGAAAGTGAAATCATGTTGTATATAAGCAGAATTGGCATATCAACAAGGGTCAAAGGCTTCAGATACCTGACCGATGGAATAGAAATGGTATTAGAGGACAGAGACCTTTTGGAAGCCGTTACAAAGGAGCTCTATCCGGCGATAGCGAAAAAAAACAACACGTCGATCGCCAGCGTCGAAAAAGCTATCCGGCATTCAATAAAAAACGCGTGGACCCACGGCTATTTTGAAACCATGGAAAACCATTTCAGATCGAAGCGCTTCCAGGCGACAAAAAAGCCGACCAACAGCGAATTTATCGAGTTCGTCGCAGACAGGCTCCGCCTCACGCAAAAACCCTTATTGAGTTGAAATCATAATATAAGTGTGATATTATATTTGTGCTGTATTTCCGGGAACAAAGCCGGAACAGCACATTTTTTTATGACGGGGCGGATCGCAACATGCTTTCGAAAGAAAAGATCGACAGGATAAATGAACTCGCGAGAAAATCCAAGAGCGTAGGCCTTGACGAGCAGGAAACGAGAGAACAGGCTGCGCTGCGGCAGGAATATCTTTGCAGATTCAGGGAACATTTCAAGGGACATTTGGATCGGATCAAATTCGTTGAGGATATGGACGAAGAAAAAGATAAATGAAAACGGTTTCAACACGATAATTTGTTGGTATAATCAAAAAGTGATCACAACGCCGGAAGGAGACTTGAAATGCGCGATGTTTATTTGGATTACTCGGCGACAACGCCGGTCAAAAAAGAAGTGCTTGATGCAATGCTGCCTTATTTTTCGGAAAAATTCGGCAATCCGTCCAGTCTATACCGTATAGGTACCGAATCAAAAGATGCGATCTCCAAGGCGAGACAGCAGCTTGCCGGCCTGATAGGCGCGAACGAACGAGAGATATACTTTACTTCAAGCGGCACGGAAGCGGACAACTGGGCTGTCATTTCAGCGGCGAAAGCAAAGCTGAAAAAGGGAAATCATATAATAACAAGCGCTATTGAGCACCATGCGGTTTTGCATACCTGCGACTTTCTGGAGAAGAGCGGCTATGAAATAACTTATTTGCCAGTCAACAGCGACGGCCTGATCAGCCTGGAGGAACTTGAAGCTGCCATAACGGACAAAACAACGCTGATCTCGATAATGTTCGCCAATAATGAAATAGGCAGCGTCCAGCCGATCAAAGAAATCGCGGCGATTGCGAAGAAACACGATATACTTTTTCACACGGATGCGGTCCAGGCTCTTGGAAATATAGAAATCGACGTTAAAGATCTCGGCATCGACATGATGTCGGTCTCAGGACATAAAATTTACGGGCCAAAGGGGATCGGCGCTTTATACATAAGAAAAGGACTGATCATCCCGAATTATATGCATGGCGGTGCGCAGGAGAACAACAAGCGGGCCGGCACAGAGAACCTTACAGGCATCGTGGGCTTTGGAAAGGCTGCGGAATTGGCCGGCCGGGACCTGAGCGATCATATAGCGAAAATAAGGGAGCTTCGCGACTATTTTAAAACGGAGCTTTGCAGAAAAATCGACGGGCTCGAGATCAATGGCGGTCTTGATTCCAGACTTCCAGGAAATCTCAACATCGCATTCCAGGGCGTTGAGGGTGAAGCGCTGCTTCTGTACATGGACGTCAAAGGCATTGCCGCATCAACCGGATCCGCATGCTCGTCGGCCACATTCGCAGCTTCTCATGTGCTCAAAGCTCTCGGACATCCGCTTGAACGCGTTTATTGCTCGATCCGCTTTACAGTCGGGGATTTCACGACCAAGGAAGATATCGATTATACGGTAGGCGAGATCACTGAGATCGTAGATAAATTAAGGGCGTTTTCACCGCTTTATAAAAAGAAAGGGTAGAGGTAATACGATGGGAATGTATAATGATAAAGTTATGGAACATTTCATGAATCCGCATAATGCAGGAGAAATGGAAAATCCGGACGCAGTCGGCGTTTATGGCAGTCCGGTATGTGGCGATATGATGCAGATATCACTGAAGGTTGAAAACGGCGTTATCGAAGACGTCAAATTCAAGACCTTTGGATGCGGCTCCGCCATTGCGTCGTCCAGCGTCGCTACCGATATGGTGAAGGGCAAGACACTGGAAGAAGCGCTGGTATTGACGAACAAGGATTTTGTCGAAGAACTCGGAGGCCTGCCCGGCGCCAAACTGCATTGTTCCGTGCTGGCAGAGCAGGCCATCAAGCTTGCTATTTATAATTATGCAAAAGAGCATGGCATATATCTGGAAGCGCTCAAGGATTTTGATCCCGACGCTGAATTCGACGAGGACCACGATGGCGATACCTGCGGCTGACAATCAGAAAAATAAAGTCCTGCTTGGTTTGAGCGGCGGCGTGGACAGCACTGCCGCTGCTTTGTTGCTGATGCGAAAAGGGTATGACGTCACCGGCTTCTTCTTTGACGTTCTGGGCGACCCTTCGGGTTCGCAGAATGCCGAAAAGGCAGCTGCTTCACTGGGTATCCCTTTCATAAGCAAAGATGTTTCAGCGCTCTTTTCAGAGGTGATCATTAATAATTTCTGCAGCGAATACATGAACGGTCGAACGCCGAATCCCTGTGTGCGCTGCAATCCTATGGTCAAATTCCGGACGCTCCTTGGCGAAGCGGACAGGATCGGTGCGCACTTCATAGCGACAGGCCACTACGCAGTCGTCAGCTTTGTCGAATCCATCGGCAGGTATGCGGTGTTCAAAGGCGCAAGCAAAAAGAAAGACCAGTCTTATATGCTTTACAGACTTTCTCAGGACATTTTGTCCCGACTGATCCTGCCCTTGGGCGATATGGAGGATAAAGAGCGGACGAGAGAGCTTCTGAGAACAGAGGAACTTCCAAATTCCGAAGCAAAAGACAGCCAGGAAATATGTTTTATCAAGGACGATGACTATATCGGCTTTATTCGCGGAAGGGGCTGCGAGGGCAGGAAAGGGCTTTTCTTAGACGTTGACGGCAATACGCTTGGAACCCATGAAGGACTGATGAATTTCACAGTTGGCCAGAGAAAAGGGCTTGGCGTGACATTTGGAAAGCCGATGTATGTAATTTCGATGAACAGCCAGGAGAATACGGTAACGCTTGGAAGCGAAACGGATCTGCTTTCGGATGAAATTTATTCGCTGTGCGATCTGAATACTTTTGCATTAAATGATATCGACGCGCTAATAAAGGGGATCGATGTAACGGCCAAGATCCGATATTCGGCAAAAGAAGCGGCAGCTCGTATCCAGTTTGTCGAAGATCAGCTCCAATCAGGCGATACCGTCAGGATGATCAGGGCCAAATTTCAAACGCCTCAACGGGCAGCCACACCGGGCCAATCGATTGTTTTCTACGAAGGCGATATGGTGCTTGGCGGCGGCGTCATTGAATTTTCAAAATAGCAATCCGAATAAATATTCGGCTACCAGCGACTTTTTGAGAGTCAGTACATGATGATCGCCAGCACAGGACATGCCGGAGCGCAATAGCCACAGGTCAGGCATATGCCATGATCGACCTCTGCCACACCATCGATATTTATAAAAATCGCTTTATTGGGGCACCTTTCGACGCAAATACGGCATCCCAGACAATCGCCGACATCGATGCGGATTTTCTTATGACCCGTTGTCGGGACAAAGTCCGTCGGCAGGGTGCCGTTCATAACCTGAAGGATGCTGTCGATTTCATAGCAATGGCCAAATCCGATCATCAGCGAGTCGACTCCCGGCAGAGACCGGACATATTCTATCGCTTCAAGATAGTGCCCTGTCAGGTTTCCACCTCCAAAAATCTTCATTGCAAATACGCCTTTTCCGCAATCATGCGCCGTGCGTATAGCGGTCGCCATTTCCTCTTTCGTTCCCGGAAGCTCACCCTTTCGTATCCCCATACTTCTAAAATTGATCAGCGGAAACAGCACGTCTATTTCATTGACTGACGAGGCAAATTCCGCCACGTCGACATGATGAGTCGAAATTCCGACCGCTTTCACCATGCCTCTGGATTTTGCCTCCTGGAGGTACTCCCAGGCACCTTTCCGATCATTCCAGTCGCTGCCGGATCGGACTTCATGGAGCATGAAAATATCGATCACATCACGATCGAGTTCGTGCCTGGCTTCCTCGACAGCCATTTTCATCTCATGATATGAGGGATCCAGACTTTTTGAAGCGATCACGACATCGCCGTTAAATCCTTCCAGAGCCTTTTTAATATATGGATAAGTTTTATAATACTGCGCCGTATCCAAAAAATTAATGCCGCGATCCAGGGCATATCTCAGAACCGCCGCACCGTCTTCGATGGATAGATTCATTTGCCACGGGCCTATCGTCAGGACGCCGAATCCTGCAGGTGTGACATGGATACCGGTGTTTCCAAGCTCGATAAGGTTCATTTGATCAGTTTCCTTTCGGTATTGTTAATAAATATTTTATCATAAACGAAAGCCAAATCTATGATATAATTTTACGTTATGAATTTTATATACTATTACAGGGGATTGCCCAAAGCGGTCTATATTATTTTTTTCGCCCAGATCATAAACAGATTTGGGGATTTTGTGCTGCCGTTCCTCACGCTATACCTGGTTGAAAAAATGGGATTTACTTACCAGCAGGCCGGATTTGCGGCAATGCTGGCTTCGCTATCGGCGATTCCGGGCGGTTTCGCAGGTGGAAAGACGGCAGACCATATCGGAAGGAAACGCACTTATGCCATCTTCCAGACTGCGGCGGGCATATCCATATTCTTTTGCACATTCTTTGAAAACGCTTGGCTGATCGTTGGTTTCATTTGCCTGTCATCATTTTTGAACGGCGGCGTCAGGCCGATATTTTCAGCCATAATAGCAGACGTGCTGCCGCCTGAAAAACGCCAGCAAGGCTACTCGCTGTCTTATCTGGGCATTAATATCGGCGTGGCGCTTGGACCCATCGTTGCAGGTTTTCTGTTCAATCACTATCTGCCGCTCATTTTTATCGGCGATGCGCTGACTTCATTCCTGGCCGTAGCGCTGATGATGCTGAATATCAGTGAATCCATGCCTGACGCTGAGACGGCGATCAATGAAAACCGAAATGAGAGTCCAGAAACCGGCAGCCTGCTTTCCGTCCTGTTCAAAAGGCCTCCCATACTGTTCTATATGATAATCAATATTTTCTTGAGCGCTGTTTATAATCAACAGGTATTTGGACTGCCGATCGTGCTCAATGAAGTATTTGGGAACGATGGCGCCAGAAATTACGGGTTTCTGATGAGTCTCAATGCTGTGACCGTTCTCGTTCTGACAATGCTGATCTCTCATGCCACGCACAGATGGCATCCGCTGAGCTCCATAACCTTGACAGGGCTGCTTTATGCGGTCGGATTCGGCATGATCGGCCTGATCAGCGATCTTCCTCTTTTCATGCTCTCCACATTGGTTTGGACAGTCGGCGAAATTCTGATCGTAACGAATTCCGGTGTTTTTGTGGCAAGCTATACACCGCAGAATTACCGTGCCCGATTCAACGCAGCCATGTCCCTAAGCTGGTGCGCAGGGTCTGTGATCGGGACTTCGGGAATGGGCGTCCTGATGAACATGATCGGCATCAGAAACGTCTGGGCTGTTGTGTTTTTCTTTGGCCTGGCTGGCGCTGCCGGCATGCATTTATTGAAACTTCGCCTCCGATTTGAAAAGAATGCAGCAGACGGTTCAGACGAGGATCCATCCGGATCGGATATCATATAAGAGCGCAACAACAGCCTTTAAATGGTAAATCCGATTGACAGAAAGGCTGATATCTATTATAATTTTACCATTGTAATAGAGAAAAACTTTGATAAAGAGTAGTACATGGAAGAGTCTATTCCATAGAGAGGGAAGCAGTGGTGGAAGCTTGCCGAATGACTGCCATGGAAGCCGCTTTTGAGTTTTCCGGGCGAAGCCTGCTAGTTCGGAACGGCCATGCACCGTTAACGCATTGAGTGACCGTTTGGTAAATAGGGTGGTACCGCGAGATTGACTCGTCCCTATATGAGGAACGGGTTTTTTATTTTTTGATGAATTATTTGCCTTGGAGGACAATTATGGAAAAAATTGGTTTAAATCAGCTGCGAAGCATGTTCAGGGATTTTTATATCAGCAAGGATCATTATCCTCAAAAAAGCTTTCCGCTGATACCCGAAAAAGATAAAAGCCTTCTGCTGATCAATTCCGGAATGGCTCCATTAAAGCCTTATTTCGCCGGAACAGAGACGCCGCCCAGCAAACGCATGACGACATGCCAGAAGTGCATTCGCACAGGAGATATCGACAACGTCGGCGTCACGGCTCGCCATGCGACATTTTTCGAAATGCTGGGGAGCTTTTCATTTGGAGATTATTTCAAGAAAGAATCCATCAAATGGGGCTGGGAATTCATTACAGAAGTTTTGAAAATGCCCGAGGATAAGGTTTGGGCAAGCATTTACGAAAAAGATGACGAGGCTTACGATATTTGGAAAAACATGATCGGCATGCCCGAAGAGAGAATCGTGCGTCTGGGCAAGGAAGACAATTTCTGGGAAATCGGCGTCGGCCCCTGCGGACCATGCTCAGAGCTTTACTTTGACCGTGGAGAGAAATACGGATGCGGAAAGGCTGATTGCAAACCGGGATGCGATTGCGACCGCTATGTTGAATTCTGGAACCATGTCTTTACGCAATTCAACCGGGATGATGCCGGAAATTACACGCCGCTGCCGAATCCGAACATAGACACGGGAATGGGTCTCGAACGTCTTGCGTGCATTATGCAGGAAGTCGATTCGATTTTTGAAATCGATACAATAAAATTCATCCTGGACAATGTCGTCGCTTTAGCCGGAATAAGTTATGGTTCAGGCGGAGCTGCGTCCGATGTATCAGCTCGAATCATCACTGATCACATTCGTTCTGTCACGTTCATGATCTGCGACGGCGTCCTGCCCAGCAACGAGGGCAGGGGATATGTTCTGCGCAGGCTTCTGAGGCGCGCTGCCCGCCACGGCAGGCTTATCGGCATAGAGGGATCATTCCTTGCCAGCCTGTCCGAAAAGGTTATCGAAATCTCCAGAGAAGCCTACCCGGAGCTTGCTGAAAAGCAGGATTACATCAAGAAGATATTGACCATCGAAGAAGAAAAATTCAATGAAACTATCGACCAGGGAATGCGCATTCTCGAAGATTACATACTCGAGCTCCGTACAGCCGGGAGCAGAATTCTTACGGGCGACAAGGCTTTCAAATTATACGACACCTATGGATTCCCCGTGGAACTCACAAAGGAGATCCTTGCCGAGCAGAATTGCGATCTTGATTCAGAGGGTTTCAGCACGCACATGGAGCATCAGAAGGAAACGGCACGGTCCGCCAGGAAGGCTGAAACCGATGCTGGCTGGGCAGAGGAAGCAGTCGATTATTCGACTTTTGGCCCCACAACATTCACTGGTTACGATGCGCTGGCTGATGATGCCGTTATCAAAGGCATTATCCGAAACGGAAGCAGTGTGAAAAAGGCTGGCAAAGGCGACAAGGTCAGGATCATTCTCGACAAGACACCTTTCTATGCGGAAAGCGGAGGCCAGACTGGCGATACAGGCATGATATCGGGGACAGACTTCCGGATTGGTGTGTTGAATTGTTTTAAAATCAAGGATGTTTTCCTCCACGAAGCATTGCTGGATGGAGAAATAGAAGTGGGCGATGGCGTTCGCGCAAGCGTCGATGTCGTATCAAGGAATGCGACGGCAAGAAATCATACTGCAACCCACATCCTGCATCGGGCACTGCGGGATACTGTCGGACAGCATGTCGAACAGGCGGGTTCGCTGGTTTCAAAGGATCGCCTCAGATTTGACTTCAAGCATTTTGAGGCCCTGACAAAAGAAGATATCCATACCATTGAAAATATCGTCAATCTCAGGATCAATGAATTTCTGAAGGTAGAGACAGAAGAAACCGACATTGACAGCGCTGTCAGGAAAGGCGCCATGGCATTGTTCGGTGAAAAATATCACGATAAAGTCCGCGTCGTGACAGTCGATGGCTACAGCATGGAATTATGCGGCGGAACGCACGTTGCCAATTCGGGGCAAATCGGCGCATTTCGAATTCTCAGCGAATCCGGCGTTGCCGCTGGTATCAGGAGGATCGAGGCGATCACTGGAACCGGTATTTACAACGCGCTGGTGTCTGCCGAAGAAACATGCGACAGGGCAAGCGAACTCTTGAAAGTGAATCCGTCCAGCCTGGTTTCGAAGATAAATGCTCTCGTAGAAGAGCACCGGGATATGAGAAAAGAGCTGGAAGAATTCAAAAAATTGAGCCTGAAGAACGTCAGCAGCGATGTCATGAGTGAAGCCGTCGATATCAAAGGAATCAAATTCATAGCCAAAAAATTTGAGAATATCGATATTGGCGAAATGCGCAGCATCTCTGATGATATCAAGGCGGCAAGCAAGAATGTCTTTATCGTATTTGCGGCAGTTTCAGAAGATAAAGTCACTTATATGGCGGCTCTCTCGGACGATCTTGTGGAAAAAGGTTATCATGCCGGCAATATGATCAAGAAGATCGCTGCCGCCGCAGGCGGTGGCGGCGGCGGAAAGGCAGACATGGCCCAGGCTGGCGCCAAAGACGCATCAATGATCGACACTGCGTTCCAGGTTGCGTCAGAACTGCTTTAATTTGTGGATTTCTCTTGTATGTGACTGTTATCTTTTGTATAATTATCACAATATATAAGAAAGGCTGTGATGAAGATGGATCGAAATACGATATTATTTACCAACCCTGAAAAGGAAGCAACCAAAACGACCGAAGAAATACTTAGAACCGTTTACAGCGCTTTGGAAGAAAAAGGTTACAATTCCATCGATCAGATGGTGGGCTACATCCTTTCCGGTGATCCTTCATATATCACAAGTTATGGCAACGCCCGAAACCTGATCCGCCATGTGGAAAGGGACGAACTCGTCGAACATCTGTTAAGAGCATTTTTAGAAAAGAAATAGATGATTGGAATGCGGACTGACGTCCGCATTCTCTTTTATCGATTGAATATCCAATAATATTATTATGTATACCATTAAGGTTGGGGGAGGACTTATAGTTGAAAGCAATAGGCTTGGATGTGGGAGACAAAACAATTGGCGTGGCATTGAGCGATGACCTGATGTATACGGCACAGGGCTTAAAGACGATCGAGCGCGTCGGCATACGAAAAGACGCGGATAAAGTCCTTGATATTGTAAGGGAATTCAACTGCGATATAATTGTGATAGGACTTCCGATCAAACTTGATGGCACGGATAGCCCTCAGACAGAAAAAGTCAGGGAGTTCCGAACAATGATCGAAAATAAAATGAAAAGCACTGGAATGAAGAATATTGAGATCATATATCAAGACGAGCGCCTGACGACCGTGATGGCCGAAAGGGTATTGATCGAAGCCGATGTCCGCAGAAAGAACAGAAAAGAAGTAATAGACAAACAAGCTGCAATCCTTATATTGCAGGGATACCTCGACCGGCTGGCCTTTGAAAAAAGAAGGAAAGCGGCAGAACAGCAAGATTCTTAAGAGAGCAGGTCAATACAATGAATGATTACTTATGTCAGATCATCAAGGATAAAGGATATAAATTGACCCATCAGCGGCAGGCCATTCTGTCATTCCTGCTCGAAAATCCAAACAGGCACATGTCCTGCGAGGAGATCTATGAAAGAATGAAGGATACGGATCCGGACCTTGGCCAGGCTACGGTCTACAGGACGCTTCAGCTATTTACCGATCTTGGAATTACGACCAGGCATGATTTCGATGACGGAAAGAGCAGATTTGAAATTTCTTCTGCCGGTCATGGACACAATCATCATCATCTCATATGCATGGGATGCGGTAAGATAGAAGAAGTCAACCTGGATCTGATGGAAAAGCTGGAGGATCTTGTGGCGAAAAAATATAATTTTGAAATAGTCGATCATAACGTCAAGATATATGGATATTGCAGCCAATGCAGGGGGATACATAAAAACAGGTGATTGAATCTGTTTTTATTTGTTGTATCTATTCCTAAAATGTATATTTTGGGTATAGATATATAGCTTTAGAAACAGCAGCGCTTTCAGACGATCTTTTAAGGCTTTGGGCGCTGCTTTGCATTTATTCCATATATATTCCGAATAAAAAATTATCTGTTATAATTTTTCGTAAGAACATTTATTTCCCCTAAGGTATGATTAAACATTTCAATTATGTTTTCATGCTCTTTTCATTATTACACCCGTTCTGTTTGGCTGCAGTCATTTTTTAATCCTGATTCCAATCTTATATTCTTGCGATTTTTGGAATTTTCATGCCATTTACAGCCCGCCTCAGTTCAAAATCCCTGCAAGGCTCTATTTGCAACGTTTCCAAAGACCGAGGCTCAAAATTGACCTGTAATCGATTTTATTTGACCTCGTAATGGTTTGATACCTGCGGAATTATTGGTTTTTGCTGTTAAAGCGTCTGAGGGATAAGAATGACCTGACCAGGATAGAGTGAATCCGCTTCGATTTGGTTGATACTGCAGATTTCATGGACTAATTTTCTGGTATCCGAATCTTCAGGGCCATAGACGCGCGCAAGTTCCCAGAGCGTATCGCCGTATTCGACCTGTATCTCCGAGTAGATTGTTTTTGTCATGCTTTCAGCATGATTGAAACCGACAAGTGTATTGACCATGATAATCGATAAGAGGATCATCAGTGTGAGAAACGCGGTGAATCTGAATTGGTTTTTTATTCTGTATCTCTTTGTCATTGTATTCCCCTCCTGCTTTTTCAATCAGAACGTGTGTTCGTAATAATAATATCAGAACATATGTTCTTTGTAAATAGGGAAAGGAACATTTGTTCGCATTTATTTATCGGCAGATCACCATCTCGCGTGGATCATCCGATCATACAGTTTGTTGCCTATTCTGAACAATGCTTCTCTCTTAATAATGCAGAATGCGAACAGGAATACGGTTATAACGCTTAATATCACCAATTCAATATAACTGCCGTTGTAAAGCAACCTGCTCATGGCTATGGAGCCGATCAGCGCAGGTGTTCTGCCGGCCAGGGATATCAGCAGAAACGGCATAAGTTTCAATTCCGAGACACCGGCCGCATAAGTCAGGATATCCTTGGGGATGCCTGGTATCGCGAAAAAAACGAACATTATTGTGTATGATCTCTTGCTGTTCAATGTCTGGATGTATTTCGTGATCCGTTCCTCGCCAAAGATGACATGCATGGCGTCCTTGCCCAGGATACGGGCAAGATAAAATGTCGTCACGGTGCCAAGGGCTATTCCAATCAAGGAAAGGATCACACCAGGCAGAAAGCCATAAATATAGCCGGCGGCAAACTGCAGGATCTGTCCCGGCAGGACCGAAATAACGATTTGAACGACTTGAAGGACAAGATAGATCACGATGCCGAAAGCTTTGTACTGCAGTATGAATTGTTCAAGTTCTTCTATGTTTTGAAATTTATCGATCAGATCCGGATAATAACGGTAAATAAGATATGAAGCGCTTATAATCATGGCTATCAGGATAAATAGCTTCATGATCGCCACATATCTTGTGAGTCGTTCTTTTTTCGTCAAATCCTTCTTATCCATGGGATTCCTCTGTCGCTTATGACGCCTTAAGTGAATCGGGCAACCTGAATAAAGGATTCGGATCCGGATCCTGATTCAGATTTCGAAGCCTGATTCATAGCATGATCAGGCCTTTGTCCGACATCTTCTGAAGCGCCTTGATCACGCCGAACTTTGCATGCTCATATGTCAGGCCTCCCTGAAAATAAACGATATACGGCGGCCTGATCGGCGCGTCTGCGCTGAGTTCGATGGATGAGCCCTGCACAAAGGCGCCTGCTGCCATAATGACCTGGTCCTCATAGCCCGGCATGTCCCAGGGCACTGGCACAACGTGGGAATCGACCGGCGCCGCTTCCTGTATTCCCTGACAGAATGCGATGACCGACTCTGGGGAACCAAGCTTGACTGCTTCTATTATGTCGCTTCTGGGATCTTCCGGCTTTGGACATACTTCAAATCCAAGATTCTCAAAGACTTTAGCGCATAGGACCGCTCCTTTTACTGCGCCGTTGACCGTTTTGGGCGCTATGAACAATCCCTGGAACATCGTGCGCGTTTGCCCGAAGGTCAGGCCGCATTCGCCGCCGATTCCCGGCGATGTCATGCGGTAGGATATCTTTTCAATGAGATCTGCTCTGCCGGCGATATAGCCGCCAGTCAGCGCAAGGCCCCCGCCAGGATTCTTGATCAGTGACCCGGCCAGAACATCTGCCCCGATCTCGGTCGGTTCTTTTATATCGAGAAATTCTCCATAGCAATTGTCGACCATACATATGATGTTTGTATCGATATTTTTGACGAATGATGCCCACTCTTCAATCTGGGCGATGGTCATGGCTTTTCGCCAGCCGTATCCTGTTGCGCGCTGCAGCGAAACCATTCTGGTCCTTGTTGAAATCGCCTTGGCAAGCGCTTCAAAATCGATCGTCCCGTCGTTTTTGAGCTCAACCTGCTTATATTCGATGCCGAAATCCTTCAAGGATCCATTCCCCTGCCCTCTTATTCCAATAACTTCCTCAAGGGTGTCATAGGGGGCGCCGGTGCAGTAAATCAACTCATCGCCAGGACGGAGGATTCCGGCCAGTGTAAGCGTCAGGGCATGGGTGCCGTTGACGATCGTCGGACGGACCAGGGCAGCATCCGTTTTAAACAGCATTGCATAGGCTTTTTCCAGGGTCTCGCGTCCAGGGTCATTATAACCATAACCCGTATTCCAGCCGAAATGCATGTCACTGACCCGGCATTTCTGGAAAACATCAAGCACCTTATACTGGTTGTAAGTCATGATGTCATCCAGTTCGGCAAATGTTCCGGCTATCTGTTCTTCCGCTGCCGCAATGGCAATCAGGACCTTTTCATCGATCCCCATTTGCCGTTTCAGCAATTCACAGCTTTCATTCCTCATCTTTGTCTCCTCCATTTTTATCGACTCGATGCGCGTCGGAATATTTATCAAATTCGTCCATCCACTCAAAATTCCTGATCAGTTCCTGCTTGGCATGTTTTTTGTGAGCCGCGTATAATTGAGTGGTCGTAATGTTTTCATGATCGAGAAGGCTTTGTACGTCAAAAATGGAATTCCCCTGATTGATGAGCGCCGTTGCGGCTGTTGCGCGCAGCTTATGGGGGCTGTAGCCAGCCGATCTCGTCGTGCCCATCCCGATGGACGCGTACTTTTTGACCATCTGCCTGATGGCTCTTTCAGTTATCCGCTTGCCTTGCAGCGACAGGAAAAGCGCATCTTTGGAATCTTTTGCAATTTTTTCCTCAGCCGGCCTTTCGTTTTCAATGTAATCCCGCAGTGTTTTTTCGACGGATTTGTTGAGAGGCATCGCGCTTTCCTTGCCGCGCTTTCGGAATATCATGAATTCGCCGCGCTGGAAATTAAAGGAAGAAATATTGAGCTGCTGCAATTCACTGAGGCGCAAGCCGTAAGTAACGAACAGCATCAGAATGGCCATATCTCTTTTTTGGGTCCTGCGCCAGAATTCATATTCTTTCTTCGTCATATTAGCGCCCGATGCCGCCGCATCCAGCATCCTCTTGACTTCGTCCTCCTCGAGGGTCTTGATTTCCTTTTCTCCAGGTTTCGGAAGCCGGATGGGGTTGAAAGCATCCGTAATATTGCTGCTTATGATTTTATCTCTGTACAGGAATTTGAAAAGCACGGAAAGCGCCGATTTTTTTCTGGCCAGGGACCTGTTCTTGTTCATAAAAACGGTCTTCGCCTTCGTATGTTTATTCTCGACATAATATCTCGTGCAATAGTCGCCGATAAACAGATTGATATCTTTAGCGGTGATGCTGTCGAACTCCGACGCGGTTATATTCCTTGTATCCGCTGCCGACGTGATCGCAGTTTCGGCGATAAGATACCTGCAGAAAAACCGGATATCCCGCAAATATGCCAGGCGGCTCATTGGAAGAACGCCCGTCTTCAAATAAACGAAAAAGCTCTTCATGAAAGCTGGCAGTTCGGATTCGATTGCCATGCACATTTCGATGATCTCGTTTTCTTTTTTTACAATGTTGTCCGGCTTGTCCGATTTGTTATGATATCTGATTTCATTGCGATCCATTCGAGAACCTCTTTCATCGCTTCCTGTCTTCCGCTGTATTCGCTTAGATTGAACCATTCTATGGCGTCAAATCGTCGGAACCAAGTCAATTGTCGTTTTGCATAATTGCGCGAGCTTCTTTTGACGGTTTCGATCGCTTCATCCAGAGTGCACGATCCGTTCAGATGATCGATGATTTCTTTGTAGCCGATCCCCTGCATGGCAATGTCCGTTTTCAGCAGTCCGTCTGACAGAAGCCGTCTGACTTCGTCGACGAGCCCCATGGCGAACAGCAGGTCCGTCCGTTCATTGATCCGGCGATATAGTTCCTCCCTGTCCCTGGTCAGTCCGATCATAACCACATCGTAATCCTTGACAGGCTGGAAAGATTTTTCGAAGCTCTTTGCGCCATCGCCTGAAACATGGGTTATTTCAATAGCTCGGATGATTTTTTTTATATTGTTCGGATGGATACGGGCTGCAGCCTCCGGGTCTGCGAGGCGCAGTTTTTCGTGCAGATGGAGTGTTCCCAGTGTTTTCGCCTCGAGCTCCAGCTGCTCCCGAAAACCTTTTTCTGCCGGTCTTGCCGAAAAATCCATCTCATATATCAGCGAATTCACATAAAGACCCGTTCCGCCGGAAACGATCGGCACTTTTCCTTTGTCGAATATCATTGAGATATAGGATTTCGCAAGCTTCTGATACTGGGCTGCCGAAAAAGGCGTGCCCGGGTCGATCTCGTCGACCAGGTAATGTGGAACGATGGCCCGTTCTTCCAGGGTCGGTTTTGCGCTGCCGATATCCATGTATTTATATAGTTGCATCGAGTCTGCCGAGACGATTTCGCCGTTGCACGCCAGGGCCGTTTCGATGGCGTATTCGGTTTTTCCGACAGCAGTCGGACCGACGATAAATAAAACCGTGTTTTTCATATAAGCGTCCTTTTACTGGCGTTTGAACATTTTTTCGATATCGTATTTTCGAAGGCGGAGGAAAACAGGCCTGCCATGGGGGCATGTCAACGGCTCCCGCGCTTTCGAAAGATCTTCCAGGAGCTGCTCCATCTCTTTTATGTCCAGCGTGTCATGGGCTTTGACTGCGCTTTTGCAGGCGTGCATTATTATAGCATCGATTCTCGCGGTATCCCGAAAATCTCTTTCGTCATGGGCGTGATCCAGATAGTCCTCAATAAAGATCCTTGATTCCGCAATGGACATGAAAACCGGCACAGCTTTCACTATGTAGGAGCGAGGCCCGAAAGCGCCGATATCGAATCCCATATCGCGAATGGGCGCGATCCATTCTTCCTCAGAATTTATTTCATCAAAGGTGGCTTCAATAAGATATGGCGCTAAAATCTGCTGGCTGTGTTTGGTTTCATTTCTGTAATTGTCGATAAGTTTCTCGTAAAATATGCGCTCATGCGCCGCGTGCTGGTCGATTATATAAAAGCAATCTTCCGCCTGCGCGGTGATGTAGGTATTGAATATCGAACCGGTTATCTTCAAGTTTTCTATGGCAAAGCCATTCTGCTTTTCGCCTAAAACGTCCGATGCCCCGTAGTTTGCCTGTGATTCGGCAGTCCTCGATTGCTGGTCAAATGATCCGGAAAAAGTTGTCGTCGCCGGTTCCCGACCGAAAACTACATTATTTAAAAGTTCTTCTCGGCGTTTGGTTTCAAATAATGTATTTACGTCAACCTTGGTCTGGTTTTCAATGTCGCGCTGAACCTTATCGTTTATGAAGAGTCTCGCTTTATCGACTGTGGGGATCGCATCCGGAATCGACAAATGCCTTGAAATTATCTTTTCAATCATGGTTGAAATCATTACTTCATCGTCAAAGCGGACCTCTCTTTTATTCGGATGAATATTGACATCAAGCTTTTGCGGATCGATCCAAAGAAAAATAAAGGCCGCCGGGTAACGCCCCTCCGCAATTTTCCCGCGATATGCTTCCATTATGGCGCGATCGATAATTTTACTGGCCACATACCTGCCGTTGATAAAATAAATCTGGAATTTTTTGCTGGACATCGTCGTTCCAATCGGGGAAATATATGCGGACATTTTCAAAAATTCGTCTTCATGATTTATATGAACGAGTTCGGAACCGAATTCCCTGCTGTGGATCGTCAGAATATTTGAATAGATGTCTCCCGTTCCAGAGGTCGAGAACAGCGTAGCCCCGTTGTTTATCATCCTGATCCTGATTTTGGGATAAGCAAGCGACAGCTTGGATACGAGGTCAATGATCATGCCGCTTTCAGCCGCGTCGCTTTTCAGGAATTTGAAGCGGGCTGGCACATTGTAAAACAGATCCGTGACAATTACAGTCGTACCATCCGGACAGCCAGTATCAGCTTTTTCGGCAATGGTTCCGCCGGAGATCCTAATGCGCACACCTGTTCTTGATTCAGCTGTTTTAGTAATCATTTCGACATTTGATACCGCCGCGATGCTGGCGAGCGCTTCACCTCTAAAACCAAGAGTCATAATGCGATCGAGATCCTCTTCTTCCGAAATCTTGCTGGTCGCATGCCGCTTAAAGGCAGTGTCCACATCATCGGCCGGAATGCCTGATCCATTGTCCGTCACACGTATATAACTCTTGCCGCCGTTTCTGATCTCGACGGCGATGCGGTCGGCGCCGGAATCGATGGCGTTTTCTATCAGTTCCTTGACAATGGATGACGGCCTGTCCACGATTTCGCCGGCGGCAATTTTTTCAGCGATATGTCCAGGAAGCTCACGGATCCTTCCGCGCACCTTCATTGTTATGTTTTCGATGGTCATATGATCACTCCATTTGATAGACGATCACTGCGTTTGATGTGCGATCGTCAACTTTCTGCGTGCGACTGCCGCGTTATTGCAGTTCGCCTTTTAGCTCCTCAAGGATCCTGATTGCCTGCGATGGCGTGACGTTCATGATATCCAGCGCCTGCAGCTTCTCCACAACAGGGTTTGCGGCAGCAAGATCAAAGAAGGACAATTGGCAAAGCTGGCTCTGTTCTTTTTCCAGGTCCGCCTTCAATGTTAATGTCGCCGCTTTCTTTTCGAGTTCCTCCAGTTTCTTTTCAGCTGCCGCAAGGATTTCGGCGGGAACGCCGGCCAATTGGGCGACATGGATCCCATAGCTTCGGCTTGCGCTGCCATCGACTATTTTATGTAGAAACACGATGCTGCCGTTGGCATCCTGGACATCGACATTGAGATTGCGCAATCCCTTTATATGGCCTTCGAGCTGTGTCAGTTCATGATAATGGGTCGCAAAAAGAGTCTTTGCGCGCAGACTTTTGCCGCAGAGGTATTCAACAACAGCCCAAGCGATGCTTAATCCATCATAAGTACTCGTTCCCCGGCCGATCTCATCCAAAATGATCAGACTCTTTTCAGTCGCCGTGTTGAGTATGTAGGCAAGCTCGCTCATCTCGACGAAAAAAGTGCTCTGTCCCTGGGACAAATTATCTGATGCACCGATCCGCGTGAATATCTTGTCGACGATACCGATTTCCGCCGATTCAGCCGGAACGAAACAACCTGCCTGAGCCATCAGGACGATCAGGGCATTTTGTCGCATATAGGTCGATTTACCGGACATATTGGGCCCGGTGATCAATAGCAGACTGCTGTCAGTTTCATCAGCATACAGGTCGTTTGCGACAAATATGCCATTTTTGATATTCTGCTCAATGACAGGATGACGGCCGTTGCGGATCTTTATTTCCTCTGAATCCGTAACTATTGGCTTTGAATACCCGTATCGCACGCTTGCTTCCGCGAATGACGAAAGCACATCCAAAGCCGCTATAGCGGCGGACGTCCGCTGCATCGCCGGAATGTGTTCCTGGATCTGGTTCCTTATATCAAGAAAGAGCTCGTATTCCATCTGGTTTATTTTCATTTCCGCATTGAGAACGATGGTCTCGGCTTCCTTTAATTCCTGGGTGATGAACCTCTCGCAGTTGGCCAGCGTCTGCTTGCGAACATAATTCGGCGGCACGAGGTCGAAATAGGATCGGGTCACTTCGATATAATAGCCGAAAACCTTATTGAATCCGACCTTCAGGGATTTGATCCCTGTTCGTTCCTTTTCCGAGGCCTCAAGGCCGGCTATCCACTGCTGACGTTCGGATATAGCCTCTTTCATGTCGTCCAGTTCCTGTGAAAAGCCGCGTTTGACCAGTCCGCCTTCTTTTATGGTGAACGGCGGTTCTTCAACGATGCCTCTTTCAATGATATCATAGACAGCCGGCATCGGATCCAGGCTTTTATGCAATTCCATCAGCAAGCTGGAATCGGAGCCGCCGATATCCGACTTTATTTCAGGGATCATGACTATCGACTGTTTCAACGCGGCGAGATCGCGGCCATTGGCGCTGCCACAGGCGATCCTGCCGGCCAGGCGTTCCAGATCGTATATTTTTTTCAGGCTTTCCTTGAGATTGTTCCGCAAAAGAACGTCGCCGACGAGGACGTCGACTGCATCCAGCCGGCCATTTATCCTGTCGATATCGACAAGCGGCTCCCGGAGCCACTGTTTTATTTTTCTTCCTCCCATCGCCGTCTTGGTGAAGTCTATAATACCCAGAAGCGAACAGCCTGATTTTTTATCATAAATAGTCTCAGTTATCTCTAAATTGCGGAGGGTCGCTTTGTCCAGGGCCATATGATCGGAAATGTCATACACCCGAAGTGTCGCAATATGGGACATGGAATTCTTCTGTGTCTCCCCGAGATATCGGATCAGTGCGCCGAGCGCCGGGACGCCGTGAGGTTCTTCTTCTATTCCAAGCCCCTTCAGGGCATGGACGTGAAAATGCCGGAGAATCGTCTCCCCCGCTCTCGCGCAGTCGAAATATTCATCCTCCTTAATACTGATGCAGGCGTCGGATGACGCTTTTATGCCAGTCTCGATCTCTTCTGAAAAAAACGCGCCGTTGATCAGTATCTCGCTTGGCTTGATCCTGGCGATCTCATCAAAGCATCTGGCTATGAATCCCGCTTCTTTAAGTGAAGTAAGATGGATCTCCCCGGTTGAAATGTCGGCATAAGCGATGCCGGCGCCTTGATCGTCAGCGAAAATCGAAGCTAAGTAGTTATTTTCCTTTTCGTTCAGCATGGATTGGCTTAAAACAGTGCCAGGCGTAACGATCCTTATCACTTCGCGCTTGACGATCCCTTTCGCAACGGAAGGATCTTCCACCTGCTCGCATATCGCTACCTTATAGCCCTTGTCTATCAGCCGGGCGATATAGGTGTCAGCGGCATGATAAGGTACGCCGCACATCGGCGCCCTCTGTTCCTGGCCACAGTCCCGCCCGGTAAGGGTTATCTCCATCTCCCGGGATGCAGTCAAGGCATCCTCAAAAAACATTTCGTAAAAATCGCCGAGTCGGAAAAATAAAATGCAATCGTCGTATTGCGATTTTATTTCCAAATATTGCTTCATCATTGGTGTCAATTCCATTCGTGTCCTCCGGAGAAGTGGTTCGCGTTCATTTTATTGTTGAACAAGGGCATGGCCTGTCCACTGTCGTTTGGCTGGCGTCTATCCGATGCGCCGGCCCGCAAGGCTGAAGGTTCTGGCTTCCGTGATCTGGACTTTGACTATTTTCCCAATATCCTCGGGACCAGCCGAAAAGTTGACCAACTTATTGGAATCGGTCCTGCCAGTGAACATGTTGCGGTCGCTTTTACTGAAGCCTTCAACGAGAACATCCGTGATCCTGTCCTGATAGGCGGCGTTCTTTTTCAGCGAAAAGCTGTTCAAAAGCTCAACCAGCCTGTTGAATCGATCATGCTTGATCTCTTCCGGTATTTGATCGCCGAAGGATTCGGCCGGTGTGCCCTGGCGCACGGAATACATGAAAGTGAATGCAGAATCGAATTCGACGGTTCTCACCAGGTCCAGCGTCTCCTCGAATTCCGCCTCTGTTTCGCCGGGAAATCCGACGATGATATCTGTCGTAATCGCTATATCTGGAACGGTCTGCTTCAATTTCATCACAAGCTCCAGATAACGTTCTTTGGTGTAGTTTCTGTTCATGCGTTCGAGCACTGCCGAGCTTCCTGATTGGACCGGCAGATGGATATGCCTGCAAAGCCTGTCGCAATCCCGGAAAGCCAGGACCAGCCTGTCCGACAGATCCTTGGGATGGGACGTCATGAACCTTATTCTTTCGATGCCTTCAATCTCATTTATCCTATAAAGCAAGCCGGCAAAATCCATGTCGAATGAGCAGCCGGAGCCGTAGGAATTGACGTTTTGCCCAAGCAATGTCACTTCTTTCGTGCCTTCAGCCGCCAGCTTCTGGATTTCTCTTAATATTTCTTCCGGTTCACGGCTTCTTTCCCTGCCCCGAGTGTATGGCACGATGCAATACGTGCAGAAATTGTTGCAGCCGTACATTATATTAACAAATGCTTTGTAGGGATATTTCCTTTTTGACGGCAATCCTTCCACAATAAGACCGGAATCGTCCCATACCGCCACCTGTCGTGATTTTTCATTATTCAGATTCTCGATCAATTTTGGAAATTCATGGATATTGTGAGTGCCGAAAACCAAATCCACCCATGGGAATTTGTTTTTCAGTCTATCGACGACATGCTGCTGCTGCATCATGCATCCGCAGACCGCCACTATTTGGCCGGGGTTCTCCAACCGGGATTTTTTCAGCTGGCCCAGCGTGCCGAAGAATCTTTCGTCGGCATGCTCCCTGACGCTGCATGTATTAATTATCACGATGTCTGAAGCGTTTCTTTGCCCGCTCTCCGCATAACCCATCCGCTCCAGCATCCCGGCAAGCTTTTCCGAGTCATGCTCGTTCATCTGGCAGCCAAATGTCGTAATATGATATGTCTTCTCTTCCAATCTTCAGTCCTCCGGCTCAGACCGTCGTCAATGCCAGGTATTTTTCAAGTCCCAGCTTCAGCAGTTCCATGGCTCTCGACAGATTTTGCTCATTAAGCACATAGGCTATTCGAACTTCGTCCCTGCCTAGCCCCTTGGTTTCATAAAAGCCTTCCACCGGCGCGAACATGACTGTTTCACCGTTGTCTTCGAAGGATGTCAGCATGAAAATCAGAAAATCCTCGGCGTTTTCAACAGGCAGCTTGGCTGTCAGATAGAATGCTCCGCTTGGCTTTCGACAGACAACACCCTCCATTTTGGACAAATAATCGTAAACGACATCCCTTCGCTTCTGATATTCCGTCTTGATATCGTCGAAATAATCGTCGGGGATCCCGAATAAAGCCGCCGCGCCCAGCTGATCCAGCGTTGAGCAGGAAAGCCGTCCCTGGCAAAGCTTCATAATATGGTTCTGGAGTTCCTTGTTCTTGGTTACGACAGCGCCGATACGAGCGCCGCATGCGCTGAATCTCTTGGAGATGCTGTCGATCAGGATCACGCGGTCCGTTACGTCCGGCAACTGGCCAAAGCTGGTGATCGGGCTGTCATCATAAACGAATTCGCGATAAACTTCATCTGAGATGATGAATAAATCATGCTTCTTGGCGATATCTGCGATCATGCGCATCTCGTTTCGCGTAAGGACGGTTCCGGTTGGATTTCCGGGGTTTGTAAGCAAGATGGCTTTTGTCCTTTTAGTGATTTTCCTTTCGATGTCTTCTTTCTTCGCGAAATGGAATCCGTCTTCTGCCTTTGTTGTCAAAGGCACGATCCGGGCACCTGTCCCTTTTATAAATATATTGTAATTGGAATAATAGGGTTCCGGCACGATGATCTCGTCGCCGTCGTTTGTAATGCAAAGCAACGTGAACGTCAGGGCTTCACTGCCGCCCTGCGTTATTATTATGTCGTCGGTCTCGTAGTAGATCTTATGCCTCTCATAATATTTCCTCATGGCTTCTATCAGCTCGGGAATACCCTGGGAAGGCATGTATTCGACAACTTCACGGTCGAATTTCCTGATTGCTTCCATAAAGACCGGAGGGGTCTTGATATCCGGCTGGCCGATATTCAAATAGTAGATCTTCTTGCCTTTTTTTTCAGCTTCGATGGCATATTTGTAAAATTTCCTTATTGGCGAATGGTCCATCTGCTCTAATTTTTTTGAAAACCTCATTGTTGACCTCCTATTGTATTATGCGCTTCATCGACAACGCGCCTGAATAAGGTTCTGTCGACTGCGGATGCTTCACCTGTTTTTTCAAGAAACAGCAGGAATTCGATGTTGCCTTTGGCCCCGGTCATTGGCGAAAATGTCGCGCCGTTGACGGCAAGTCCGTTTGTGTCTGCATAGCTTGACGTTTTTTCCAAAACTTCCAAATGAATATCCTTATCTCTGATTATGCCGTTTTTGCCCACCTGTTCCCTGCCTGCCTCGAATTGAGGTTTCACCAGACATACCATCCGGCCGCCGTTTTTAAGAAAACCCGATGCGACCGGCAGTACAAGCTTCAGGGAAATGAACGACACATCGATGCTGATGAAATCGATAGGATCGGCGATCTTGTCGCTTTCCAGATATCTGATATTCACTTTTTCCATATTGATTACTCTGGGATCGTTTCTCAGCTTCCAGTCCAACTGTCCATATCCCACATCGATGCAGTAGACCCTGCGCGCACCGTTTTGCAGCATGCAGTCGGTAAAACCTCCCGTGGATGCGCCGATATCCATACAGCAGGCGTCGGAAAGCGTGATATCGAATTCACGGATCGCCTTTTCCAGCTTCAAGCCGCCCCGGCTGACATACGGGCACAGGTCTTCCTTAACGATGATTTCCGCAGCCGGATCGATCATGCTTCCCGGCTTGTCATATCTTTGTCCGCCAATAAATATGATTCCGGCCATGATCGAGGCTCGTGCCTTTTCGCGCGATGGGAAAAGCCCTTTTTCGACCAGAGTCAGATCAAGCCTTTGTTTCAATGATCCCACTCACTTTCTCCGCAATGCTGTCGCTGTCGAGGCCGTAAAGCGTCTCGAGTTCTTTTCTGCTGCCCTGGCTGACGAAGGTGTCAGGCCATCCGATGGACTCGAATCTTAAATCTTTTATACCTTTTTTTGTCAATTCCTGCAAGACCTGGCTGCCAAATCCTCCAGTCAGGACATTGTCTTCGATTGTTATCACTGTTTTCGTTTTTACTGCGCTGGATAGGATCGTTTCGATATCAAGCGGCTTGACAAATCTGGCGTTAATGATCTCGATGCTTTTATCGGATAGTTTTTTCGATCGGCATGCTTCCATAGCGTTGGAAGACATTTTTCCGATAGCGACTATCGTCACATCGCTTCCCTCGCGAAGGATCTCCGCCTTTCCGTCGATAGCGTAGTTTTTGCCGATTTCGGAAAAGTCGTCCACTTCACCTTTGGGGTACCGGATCGCACACGGACCGTCGAGTTTATGCGCATACTCCATCATCGCCGCCAGCTCCCTGCCGTCTTTGGGGGCCATCACCACCATATTGGGCATGGCGGAGAGATAAGAAAGATCGAAAACACCGTGATGTGTTTCGCCGTCCGCTCCTACTATGCCCGCTCTGTCAATGGCGAATATGACCGGGAGCTTCTGAAGGCATATATCCAGCATTATTTCATCATATGCCCGCTGCAGGAAGGTCGAATAGATCGCCACAACGGGACGATACCCATTCAATGCCAATCCTGCCGCAAAGCTCACCGCATGCTGCTCCGCGATGCCGACATCAAAAATTCGCTCGGGGAATTTTTCGCAAAATCTTTCGAGTCCTGTGCCTTCGACCATAGCGGCGCTTACTGCCACGATGCGAGGATCTTCCATTGCCAACTGGATCAGTTTGTTGCCAAACACCTTCGAATATGGTATTTTGCCGGTATCCTCCTTCATTTCCCCGGTTTCCGGATCAAAGGGGCCGATCCCGTGAAATCTGGACGGATTTTTTTCTGCGGTCGTATAACCTTTGCCTTTTTTCGTTACGACATGGATCAGCACTGGTCCTTCCACCAGCTTTGAGAGGGTAAAGGTTTCGATCAGGTCATGGATGTTGTGGCCGTCCACCGGCCCTAAATATCGAAAACCAAGCTCTTCAAATATAGCGCCTGGAACAATGGCGTATTTGACCGTATCTCTTATATGCTCAAGTCCGCTATATAGCCCACCGCCGACTTTTGGAATGCCGATGATGGTTTTTTTAAGCTGCTTCTTGAATTCCAGATAGCCTGCGGACATCCTCAATTTGCCGAGGTGCTGCGACATGCCTCCGGCATTCTTGGAAATGCTCATCTCGTTATCATTCAGCACAACCGTTATTTTTTCCTTGGTGTGCCCGGCATGGTTCATGGCTTCATAAGCAACGCCGCCAGTGAGAGCGCCGTCGCCGATGACCGCGATCACGGATTCGGATCCGCCTTTCAGCGTTCTTGCGGCCGCGATGCCGAGAGCGGCGGATATCGAGTTGCTGCTGTGGCCGGAGTCGAAGATGTCATGAGGACTTTCCTGTCTTTTCGGAAAGCCGCTGAGGCCGTTAAGCTGCCTCAGCGTCGGGAATCTGTCCGCTCGCCCCGTCAGGATCTTATGGGTATAGGATTGATGGCCCACGTCCCATATGATCTTGTCATTCGGGCTGTCATAAACCTTATGGAGAGCGATCGTCAGCTCCACGACTCCCAGATTGGAAGCGATGTGTCCTCCGGTCTTTGATACGTTTTCGATCAGAAAATCCCTTATCTCATAAGAAAGCAGACCGAGCTCGCGTTCGGTCATGTTTTTCAGGTCTTCCGGAAAATTGTAGTCCAATATGTTCTTTTTCATGGCTATGCTTCTTTCTATTTCAAAATTGATTATTTTCTTGCGAATATGGACATCAGCCGCCCTGCAAATGTCACGATCTCCTTGGCATATGTGATCGCGAGTTCCTTGCCAACGGCTTTCCCGCCGATCGTCATCGAGGCTATCAGGCCGCTCAGCACCACCGACAGGACCGCGATATCCAGCGCTGGCAGGTCTTTCTGTATTTTAATGATTATAAAAGCGGCTGAAGTTCCGCTGATGATGCCGCAAATGTCTCCGATGACATCATTGCAAAAGTTCGATACTTTGCTGGCATTTCGGATCAGCAGTATCGAACTGGAGGCGCTTTTCACTTTCGCGGAAGCCATTGAGTGAAACGGACGCTCATCCGCTACCGTCACAGCCACGCCGACGACATCGAAGACGATGCCGAACATGATAATGCTGATCAGTATGATGAACGACGTGAATATGCCTGCATTGTCCAAAAGGACGTCAGAAAAGAAACTCATCAGGACTGACAGCAGAAAAGCGGCTATCGTTATGGATACCGCCCATCTTTTATGCTTGATCGCTATTGCTTTGCTTTTTTTAAACTTCATACTGTTTCCTTGCAGATTATAGTGGCAGTATATCAAGTAAACTTTACTGCTTAGGTCCAGTTGGATTTCCCACAGCGATGCTGATAAGTCGCCTCATCAGCGGTTCCCCTTTAAGCCGCTGCCGTCGCGGTTGCCCACCGGCGTACTGGATTGCCACTTAGCTCGTACTGTAATCCTTGATATACTTATACTACAGTCTAGGAGTTTTCCTCAACAGGATTGTCATCTCTCAGCCTCTTTTGCAGATATAGTTTCATGCAGCAATTATCAGGAAGCTCCGGCCGAGAGCTATCCTGACCTGATCTGTAATCCCCTTTATCCACTCAAGGCAGGCTACACTGAAAAGCTGCCAGCTTGCAGACTTTCAGGTTTATACTCGGGACAAAGTCCCAAGCCTCCACGAAGATAGGGTTCGCGCCCATATGCCATTATGGATCGCCCTGATCCTCATTCTCCCGGCAAACACCCCCGACTGGGCGTCGGCAGCAAATGCGAGGAGCTTCATCGATGTGCCCTTTATCGGATTTTTAGCCCCGCTCTCAAAAATGACAATCTCTGACTAGAATACTGCGCCACTGATGCTATTATAACATTATTTAATCCGTATTGCCAATTCATTTGCCAGCTCGATCAGCGGCTGGCCTTTCTTACCGAATGGTTTCAATGCTTTGACCGCCGCGTCGTTCAGCGAATGCAGCTTTTCGATCGACGCGTCGAGCCCATATAATTTGGGGTAGGTGCATTTACTGGATCGTTCATCGCTGCCCGCCGTTTTCCCGATATCTTCTTCTTTCCCATAAATATCCAGGATATCGTCGACGATCTGGAATGCCAACCCGATATTTTCTCCATAGATCGTCAGGCTGTTCAATAATTTGTCGTTTGCGCCGCCCAGATGAGCGCCGGCGCGGATGGCGGCGACGATCATCGCTCCCGTCTTGTTGACATGGATGTAATCCAGAAGCTCCCTGGAGCATTGTTTGTTGACCGCCTCCAGATCGGCGATCTGGCCGGCGATCATTCCCTTGCATCCTGCTCCCTTGGCTATTTCGTAGCACGCTTTAACGCGCATTTTCAGCTTTGCGGGATCATCGAGGTAAAGAAGCATATCCTTGTTCATCAGCTCATATGCCGTATTCAACAGGCCATCCCCTGCCACGATCGCCGTCGCTTCGCCGAACATCTTGTGGCTGGTGGGCTTGCCGCGTCTCAGGTCATCGTTGTCAAGAGCCGGCAGATCATCATGGATCAGTGAATAAGTATGGATGTATTCTATAGCGCAGGCGTAGGGCAAGGCGAAAAAGAGATTCTCCGCGCACATGTCGAAAGCCTCGAGAAGGAGTACCGGCCTGATGCGCTTTCCCCCGGCTTCCAGGCTGTATTTCATAGCATCCAGGACTGTCTGGCTGCTTTGGTCGACATCCGGAAGAAAGTCGAGTAAATGCTCATCGACGAAATTTTTAAGTCTTTTATATTCCGCACTTTTCAATTACTCCATCTCCTTCAAGTCTGAAATGCTCTTGTCGAACACCATGATCCGCTGCTTTGCTTCAGACAGCAGCTCCGCACACCGGGTATAATGCTTCAGCCCTTCTTCATATAGCCTGAGCGCGTCTTCAAGTTTCGTGTCATCGTTTTTCATGGCCTGGGCGGCATTCTCCAGCATCGCCAGGGCTTCTTCGAATGTGGGTTTAGCTTTGCCGTCCTGCATCTTTTCTTTCCTCCATGGTTATTTTTTTTATATCGCAATCCATCGTTCCGTCTTTGAGCAAGATCCTGACAAGGTCTCTCGGAGCAGCCATAGCTGCCGATGTTATGAATCTGCCGTCGCGGTCCTGCACGATGCTGTAGCCCCGTCTTAATATGTTTCCCGGATCCAGGGTTTCCAAGGCAGTTTTGCAGGCTTCGATTCTGGATTCATATCCCACGGCCATCATATTTGATGCATGGCTGATACTTTGAATAATACTGTCTGCCTTGATCCTGCTGATCTCGATCCTGTGAGCCAGCGTGTTCTTCAGCGAGTCGAAATTGTATTTATCCATCGTCATGCTGCATAACATTATTTTCTGGTCCAATGTCTTCCGGCAACCCTGCGCCAGTTCGTCGAGATACATCCTCAGCTGAAGCGTATCGGGAACGGCTGCCTGCGCGGCGGCGGTGGGCGTAGCAGCCCTGAGGTCCGCTGTAAAGTCTGCTATTGTGAAGTCCGTTTCATGTCCAACGGCTGAAATAACAGGAATAGAGGAACCATATATGCTTCGCGCAACGATTTCCTCGTTGAAGGCCCAAAGCTCTTCGGATGATCCGCCGCCTCTTCCCACGATCATGACGTCCATATCCGGGTAATCCCGATTCACCATATCGATGGTTTCAGCGATATCCGCTGCGGCGCCGGCTCCCTGCACCAGGCAGGGAAACACGAAGATATCGGCATAGCTGTTGCGGTTTTTGATCGTTGTGATGATATCCCGAACGGCGGCGCCGGTTTGGGAAGTAACCACCGCGATCCTGCCCGGAAATGGAGGGATCCTTTTTTTATGCGAATCATCAAACAAGCCTTCCTTTTCGAGCTTTTCCCTGAGCTTCGCAAAGGCCGCGAAAAGGCTTCCCTCGCCTTCAATGGCAACATCGCGCACATTCAGGCTGTAATAGCCGCCTCTTTCATATAGATATATGCTCCCGGATGCTATGATCTGCATACCGTCCGAGAGATCGCAGGGAACGTTCTTCAGGTACTCCGATCCGAGAAAGCAATTGAGCTTGCTGGACTCATCCTTCAAGGTAAAATAGATGTTTCCTGTTCCATGATACTTCAGGTTCGATATCTCACCCGTCACCGATACGTTGGAAAGCAGCGGATCCGACTGCAGCACCCGTTTTATGTATGCATTGATCTGTGATACTTTGACAGGCTTTTGGGCCATCATGCTCCTCCGCTCATTCTGTTTCCGCCATATGACCTGGCGGCCAGAAACGCTGTTCCCACTGCGTTGTCGGATGACAAGGCATCCGGTCCAAACTCGATCATCGCGTCTGTCTTATCGAAGTGCTGGGCGATCCGATCGCGTATGAATCTGCTGGCGGACACCCCGCCGGCTAAAAGCACTGCGTTGATGCCTTCCCGTTCCGTGGCGTTTCTTATTGCATCACATAACGTATCGCCGATGTTTTCAAACAGCGCGCGGGCAATGACGGATCGCTCATGTTTATCCTCGATCAATCTGGCGCATTGGTTTTCAAGGCCAGACAGGTTGAAATACGTACCGTCCAAACGGATTTTACCGAGCAATTTTTTGCCTGCGTCCCGGCTGGCGTTGAATGCCATGTTGTCCATGTCCTTGCCTGCCGGAAAAGGTATCCCCATTGAAACGCCTACTCTGTCGATGATCTGGCCGAATGATATATCTCGGGATCCGCCGATTATTTCAATATCATATCCTCTCGAGCCGCATTCCGCCTTGAGGATCTCGCAGGTCCCGCCCGACAGATGAAACGCGATCATGCGTTCATGGCCGGCCATTCTGCCGTTTCGCCTGATGGCTTCAAGGTGGCCTTCCTGATGAGAAAAGTAAAAGCAGGGAATGTCAAGAGACAATGCCATTACGCCGGCAGTTTCCATCCCGGCCTTAAATACAGGCATATACGAACCGTCCACCGGCCGCGGTCTGCTGCTGACGCCGATCGATCTGACAAGCCTGCGATCGATCGCATTAAAAAGCGCCTCGATCAATACCGGCAAATTCCCTATATGCTGGAATAGCGCGTCCGATTGACGCAGGCCCCGTTCGCCCGCTTTGACGTTGAGCGGTATCCTGCCGTCAAACAGGATCTCACCATTGTTTCCAGCTGCGGCGACCGATGTGGTGTAATTGCTTGTATCGATTCCGACATGCAGTCCTTCAGACTTTTGATCCAGGCCCATCGTTTCCCCTTGCGATATTTCCAAGTATGCCGTTGATGAATTTGCTCGAATTCGCTCCGCCGTATTTTTTTGCCAGTTCCACCGCTTCGTTGATCGACGCTGAAACCGGTATGCTGTCGACGTAAAGCATTTCCCCGATAGAGAGTCTCAGGATCGCAAGGTCTATCTGGTCGATCCTGTTTATTTTCCAATGTTCGCTGCTGTTTTCGATCAGATTGTCTATCGAATCGAGATTTTCGACTATTTTGCTGTTCAATTCCTCAAAATAAGCCATCTGGCTCGAGCCCTGATCCAAATACTCGCTGATGAACCTGGATTTCACATCGTCGCTGAAATCCTTTCTCATGGACATTTGGTACAAGAGCTGCATCAGCAGTTCTCTGGCTTCCGACCTTGTCGTTTCGCCAGTAGCGGCGGGTTTGGCATCGACCGGCTCTCCGGTGTTTTTCTTATTGTTCATCTTCACTGCTGACTCCCTCTACAAAAATATTGACAGCCTTGACTTTTATTCCGGTCAGGCTTTCTATTCTCTTCTTTACTTTTTCCTGCACATTCCAGGCGGCTTCCGGTATATTGATGCCGATTTTTATTATCAGATGGATATCGATCTGGACCTCCTGCTCTTCCTGAACGATCCTGATCCCTTTATAAATATTAGTCTTGCCCAGCAGATTCTTTGACAGGGCGTCAGTAAAGCCAGCGCTCAGATCCGCCACGCCTTCCGTCTCCCTGACGGCGTCACGGGCGTATTTTGCCAGCACATCGTCGCTGATCCTGATATTTCCATAGTTTTCATCGTTATTCATAACAACACCCCATATTATTATAACAAACTTTTACAAGGCAGTACAGACCATTGAACCACAGTGCTTATTGCCGCCTAGACCGTTGGCATTACTCTTCCTCATTGCTTTTTCTCCTGATGATGTATTTTTCCTTAACCGGCTGTTTCATCCTGATCTTAACAATTTGCTGCGCATGCGGCGCATGCTCGATCGGCTGATCGTCCTCGTCGGTCATTTCGTCGATTTTTTGTGTGAAAAAATCCGTGTGAGGGCCAAAAACTTCGACCTCATCGCTGATATTGATTTTATTTCTCTGCTCAACGACGGCAATGCCCGTCTTTTCATCATAGGACCTCACAAGGCCGAGAAAAGCGTATTCCCGCGTGTAGCTGCTTGTCAGATAATTCTGGTCAGCCTGTGAAGGTTTACCGAAGTAGAAACCTGTTGTAAACGTTCTGTGGCTGACTTTTTCGATCTCCGTCATCAAAGCAGGATCGAAGCGGTAGTTCTCAGGGTCGCGCAGATAATTATCTATCGCCTTGCGATAGGCGCCTACGATGGTTGCCACATAAAAAACGCTCTTCATCCTGCCTTCGATCTTAAATGAGGTGATCCCGGCATCCGCCAGTTCGGGTATATGCCGCAGCATGCACAAGTCCTTGGAATTAAAAACGTAAGTCCCGCGTTCATCCTCAAAGACCGGATAGTACTCGCCTGGCCGTTTTTCTTCCACAAGATGATAGCTCCATCTGCAGGGATGGGCGCATTCGCCGCGGTTTGCATCCCTTTCCGCCATGAAATTGCTCATGAGGCATCTGCCGGAATAGGATATGCACATCGCACCTTGGACAAAAGCTTCCAGCTCGAGACCGGGATCGGTCTTTTGCCTGATGACCCTGATTTCGTCAAAAGACAGCTCCCTGGCCAGCACGATCCGTCGAACGCCTTGTCGATGCCAGAAATCTGCGGTTTTATAATTGGTCGTGTTTGCCTGGGTGCTTAAATGTATCGCGGCATCGCCGAAATTCTCTTTGATAGTCTCAATAACGCCCGGATCCGAAACGATAAATGCATCAATTGGGATATGGCTGATGGATTTGAGATAATCTGCCAGCCCTTCAATATCTTCATTATGCGCAAAGATATTCAATGTCATATAGGCTTTCCGGCCATGCATATGCGCGTAGGCCACGCCCTCCATGATTTGTTCGATACCGAAGTTTCTCGCTCCCGCTCGCAGTCCATACATTTCACCGCCGAAATAGACGGCGTCGGCGCCGTAATCAACTGCGATCTTCAATTTTTCCAAATCCCCGGCAGGGGCGAGCAATTCTATATTTTTCATCAGGATATCGTCTCTTTCTGTCCAATGACACTGACGGCTATTCCGTCGCCGATCGGCAGTACCGATGTGCTGACGCCTTCATGGTGTGTTATATATTCAAGGTAATCTCTCATTCGACGCATGATGGTTTTGTTCCGCCGCTTATCCAGAAACTCATCTGATGCCGTAATGCCTCTGAATAGGATGTTGTCAGATACGATAATAGTTCCCGGGACTGATTTCTTTAAACATAAATCAAAAAATTCCCTGTAGTGGCCTTTTGATGCATCAATAAAAATCATATCGTAATTGCCGCCTATTTCAGTCAAAACATCGAGCGCATCGCCCTGCACCGCATCGATCCTTTGCGAAAGACCGGAGTCTCTTATATTCAGCATGGCTTCTTCATACATCTTCCCGCTGATTTCGATCGTCGTGATGCTTGCAGCCTTGCTGACAGTCGCAAAGAATATGGCGGAGTATCCAATGGCAGTGCCGATCTCAAGAATAGAGCGCGGAGCCGCTATCCGGATCAGCGTATCCAGCATCATTTCCGCGTCTCTTGTCATGATCGGTATATTCCGACCCTCGCCGATTGTCCTCAGATTCTCGAGGAATGGGCTTGCCGGCCTGTACAGGCTTTCGATGTATTTTCTGACTGTCAAATTTGTGATATTGCTCATCGATCGTCTCCTCAGTTGATATATTTATCCTTGTTTTTCAGGAAATCATCATATGTGACCGAGAAGACATGGGAACCATCGCCTTTCGCGAGAAAATACAGATAATCCGTATCAGCGGGATACAGGGCGGCCTTGATCGAATCGATGCCCGGAGAACAGATCGGTCCGGGAGGCAGCCCTTTGTTCTTATATGTATTATAGGGCGAATCGATCGCTATATCATCATTGGTGAGTTTTTCCTTCTGCTCGCCGAGGATGAACTGCACTGTCGCGCAAGATTGCAGCGGCATGCCGATTTCCAGCCTGTTATAGAAAACGCTGGCGATCACAGGCCTGTCCTCCGGTACCCTGGCTTCCCTTTCAATGATCGAGGCCAGCGTTATCACCTGGTTGACGCTCATGCCCATTTCGGCCGCCCGGTCATAATATTCGTCCGTGAACAGCGCGTCAAAGCGGGCAAGCATCTTGTCGATGATCTGCCGTTCATCCGCATCCGGGTATACTTCATAAGTGTCCGGGTAAAGGAACCCTTCCAGCCGTTCCCTTCCAGAAGCTGCATCAGCCAGGAATTTGTAGGGATAATCCCCGGTTTCGACCTGGTTCATGAATTCGTCGATATTGATCAGGCCTTTTTCGGATAAGCGTTCGGCAGTCTTTTTGATATCGAATCCCTCCGGGATCGTAAACCTGACTGTCAGCGCCGTACCTTTTTGTATGGCCTGCATTATTTCATCCATTGTCATGTTTTTGGCCAGAGCGTAATATCCAGCCTCGTATGTTCCGTCGAGTCCTTCAAGCCTTGACTTGATGCCGAAAGCGAAGGTGCTTCGAATCAGGCCGTTTTCCTCCAATATGCCGGCGATGCTGTCTGTCGAGCTGCCGGAGGGGATCTCAACGTTGATTGTGTCTGTTGCGGCGCTGTCGACCGGTTTGGACGCACTGCTTAGAAAAACTTGAAATCCTATGGCCGAAACAACGAAAATGATCGCCAAGAGTGCCGCCAGTCTTGTTGCCGGATGGACTTTACCTTTTTTTCTCTTTCTACTCATTTGACGCTCCGTCTTTCTATCAAGAAAAATTTCGCAATACATGTCGTCTTGCGAAATTTCCATTGCGTTCGATTCAGTTATGGGCTATTTTGCTCTGGATAAATATTCTCCGGTCCTGGTATCGATCGTGATCACTTCGCCTGTTTCAATGAAGATCGGGACCTGTACTACCGCGCCGGTCTCGACGGTGGCGGCCTTGGTCACATTCGTAGCCGTATCGCCTTTCACGCCCGGTTCGGTGTCGATAACCTTAAGATTGACAAAGTTGGGCGGCTCTACGATAAAGGCGTTGCCTTTGTAGAATTTGATCGTCGCCATATCGTTTTCGCGTAAATACTGGATCGCGTCTTCCACCATTTCTTTCATCAGAGGGACCTGGTCGAAAGTTTCCTGGTCCATGAAATAGTAGAGTTCGCCGTCGTTGTATAAATACTGCATCGTTTTAGTCTCTATATGGGCTTTGGGGAACTTGTCGTTCGGATTGAACGCTTCTTCCCTGGTGGCGCCTGTGAGTATATTTCTGTACTTTGTCCTGACAAAGGCTGCGCCCTTTCCGGGTTTGACATGCTGGAAATCAAGTATTACATGCGGTTCTCCATTTATCTCGAAGGTGATCCCTTTCCTGAAATCGCTTGCATAAATCATCGTTGTACCTCCAAATTATTATAATATTATCAATTCTTTATCTACAGTCGACAGCGTTATTATACCAGAATCCTCAACGACTGCCAAGTCTTCAATTCTAACGCCGAATTTTCCCGGAATGTAGATGCCGGGTTCGACCGTGACGATCATATTTTTGTCAAGAATCTCGGCGCTGACACTATTAAGCGTCGGCGCTTCATGGATCTCGAGTCCCACCCCGTGGCCCAGGCCGTGACCGAAACAGCTTCCGTAACCTGCGTTCGTGATCAGGTCCCGCGCTATCCTGTCGGCTTCCGCTGCCGGGAATCCGGATCGGATGCTCGCCGCCGCCGATTGCTGGGCTTCGAGCACCAGCGCGTAAACAGCCTTCTGTTCATCACTGACAGCACCGATCCCGATCGTTCGGGTCATATCGGAACAATAGCCGCCAAATTTCGCTCCGAAGTCGAATGTGATGAAATCGCCTTCTTTCACGACTCTTTCCGTTGGCATGGCATGAGGCAGCGAACCTCTTTCGCCGCAGGCGACGATCGTATCGAAAGCCAGCGCATCCGCACCTTCCTGCTTCATGAAAAACTCAAGCTCCAGCGCGATCTGTTTTTCAGTGAGACCCGGCCTGACATAATCCAGAAGATGAAGAAAGCCCATATTGGTGATTGAAGCAGCTTTCCTGATACAATCGATTTCAGCTTCTTCCTTGATGCTCCTGATATTTTCGATGATCTGGTCAGCAGGAACCACATGCTTCGGCCTGACCTTCTCCATCATATCATTGTAAAAATCAAAGGTGATGCTTTTATATTCGATCCCTAAAATATCTGGACAGTTTTCCTTAAGAAAATCAAACGGCGTGTACTGATTCGAGATCAGCACGATGGTGAAATTGTCCTTCAGCGCCTCGGCAGTCTCAATGTAACGGAAATCCGTCAGCAGATAATCCTTCTCTTTCGTTAGAAAAATATAGAAGTTTGACGACTCAAATCCGGACAAGTAGAATTTATTCTCTGTCTTTGTGATCCATAAGGCAGGGATTGCTTTTTCCATCGCCACTTTTTTGACTTTTTCGATCCGCTGTCTGAATGTATCATTGCTGATGGTCAAATTTGATAACCTCCCCCAGGATCCCGTAAATATCCGCAATCATTTTCGAGAATATCATCTCGGCCTGTATGTAGCGGGCTGCCTGCGGGTCTCTCATGATGATCTGCAAAAGCTCCTGTACCTGCCCGAGCATGTCCGGCGCTATTTCCTGTCCGAGCATTTGCTGGGCCTGCAGCGAGTATTGCTTCTGCTGGAAATCGTTCAGCATCTCGCTGAGTTCGGCATTTTGGGAGACTTCAGCCTTAATTCGCGCATATTCCTGATACTCGCTCGATTCCTTGATCGATCGCGCCAGATTGTGGGCATTGTCATAGACGTTCATATCACACCTCCAGGAAAATCGGCAGTATCACCGGATTTCTCTTCGTTTTTTCGTAAATGAAGCTCTTCAGCTCGTCTTTCACGGCATTTTTCATCGCAGTCCATTCTTTCACACCGCCGGACTGGCAATCATCAAGTCTGTTCTTGACGGCTATTCTTGCGGATTCGATCAGATCTTCGGATTCTCTGACATAGACAAAGCCGCGGGATATGATATCCGGTCCGGAGCAAATGGTCCCGGTTGCTTTTTCGATGGCAGCCACGACGATTATCAGGCCGCTTTCAGACAGCAGCTTCCGGTCCCTGAGAACAATGTTCCCGACATCGCCTACACCAAGCCCGTCCACCATGACGTTGCCGGAAGCGACGGTTTCCTTGGAAAGGTTCACGCCGGACCTTGACACATTCAGCACCTGACCAGTCTTCATGATGAAGATATTATCCTTCGACATGCCCATATCCTGGGCGATCAGCGAATGCTGCCTCAAATGCCTGTATTCCCCGTGCACGGGCATAAAATATTTGGGCTTTATCAGCGAATGGATGAGCTTCAGCTCTTCTTCGCAGGCATGTCCTGACACATGGATGTCGGCGATGTCTGAATAGATCACCTTAGCGCCCTTTTCATATAACTTGTTCAGGATGTTGGAAATCGTCTTTTCGTTTCCTGGGATCGGGCTGGAAGACAGGATGACCGTATCGCCGTTCTTGATTTGAATCGCCTTGTGATCGCCCGCCGCCATGCGAGATAGCGCCGACATCGGCTCTCCCTGGCTTCCCGTTGTGATGATCACCAGTTCTTCATCCTTGATATGCTTTGTTTTATTAATGTCGACAAGAACGTTTTCCGGCACTTTCAGGTATCCGAGTTCTGTCGCCACATTGATGACATTCACCATGCTTCTTCCTGAGATCGCTATTTTGCGTCCGTATTTCACGGCGGCATCGATGATGATCTGAACGCGATAAACATTCGATGAGAATGTCGCTATAATGACTCTGTCCTTTGTTTCCCTGAAAATATTCTCGAGGGCCCGGCCGACGGTTTTTTCGGAAGGCGTGTAGCCTTTGCGCTCGCAGTTCGTGCTGTCTGCCAGCATCAGCAGGACGCCTTTTGTGCCAAGTTCCCCCAAGCGATGAAAATCGATGGGCGTTCCATGGAGCGGCGTGAAATCGATCTTAAAATCTCCGGTATGGAAAATCAGCCCTTCCCGGGTTTCGATCGCAAGGCAGACAGAATCGGCTATCGAATGGGTCGTTCTTATAAATTCCACTTTGAATTCGCCAAGCGTGACGTCTTTCCCGGGGTCGACTGTTATAAGCTTTCCGGAAATGCTGTGCTCCTTGAGCTTGTTTTCGATCAGGCCGAGCGTCAGGCGGGTTCCATAGATCGGAACATCGAACTCTTTAAGAAAGTAAGGTATGGCCCCGATATGGTCTTCATGGCCGTGGGTGATCACGACACCTCTGATTTTTTCCCGATTTCTGGCCAGATAGCTGAAATCCGGTATGACGATGTCGATTCCGAACATTTCATCGTCAGGAAAAGAGACACCGCAGTCAATGATGATGATATCATTCTTATACTCCAGGACGGTGATGTTTTTTCCGATCTCATTCAAACCGCCCAGGGGTATAAGCTTCACCGGCTGCCGCCCCTTTGATGCATCAATATTTTTCATTTAAACTCCTTCTTTTATTTTATTACAACGTTCAATAATTTATTCACAACAGGGATGACCTTGATGATTTCTTTGCCGCTGAGGAGCGCCTGAACTTTTTCGTGCTTCAGTGCGCATGCCTCGAATTCATCTCTGCCAAGCCCGCTGGGGATTTCTATCTTTTCTTTTACTTTTCCATTCAGTTGAATGACGATTTCGACGTTCTCTTTCACCAGCGCCGATTCATCATATGCAGGCCATTTCTGATCGCAGGCAAAGCCTTCATGCCCTGTTATCTGCCATAATTCTTCGCAAATATGAGGAGCGAATGGCGACAGGATCAGCACGAGATTCTCCATGACATGCTTCAGCAGCGGATAGCTTGGCGTTTCCGTTTCCTTGTACCTGTACATTTCATTGACCAGTTCCATGATCGAACTGACTGCGGTATTGAAATTGAATCGTTCGCCGACATCGTCGGTCACCTTTTTCAGGGTCGTATTGAACACGAAATTCAGGCTTTTATCGTTTTCTGTTTTTATTTCATAAGCGTCGCCCGCGTCCCCGACAGATTCCTGCAATTCGACGACAAGCCTGAAAACGCGGTTCAGGAACCTGAAGCTGCCTTCAACTCCGGCATCGGACCATTCCAGTTCCTTTTCCGGCGGTGAAGCAAACAGGATGAACAGCCTTGCCGTGTCGACGCCGAATTTTTCGATTATTTCCTCCGGACTCACGACATTGCCCTTGGATTTTGACATTTTTGTGCCGTCCTTCAGGACCATCCCCTGGGTCAGAAGCCTTTTAAACGGTTCGTCTACCGGGCAAAGATCCAGGTCATAAAGCACTTTTGTAAAGAACCTCGAATAGAGCAGATGCAGGATCGCATGCTCCACACCGCCTATATACTGGTCTACAGCCATCCAGTACCTGGCTTTTTCCTGGCCGTAGATTTCCTTGTCGTTTTTGGGATCGACATAGCGAAGGAAGTACCATGATGAATCCAGGAACGTATCCATTGTATCGGTTTCACGAGTCGCAGCTTTTCCGCATACCGGGCAAGTCGTGGCCATGAATGTCTTGCTGGTCGTCAACGGCGATTCGCCCTTTCCGGTGAATACGACATCCGTCGGCAGCAGCACCGGAAGGTTTTCTTCTTTTTCAGGAACCCAGCCGCAATCATCGCAATGGACCATCGGGATCGGGCAGCCCCAGTAGCGCTGTCTTGAGATAAGCCAGTCGCGAAGCCTGAAATTCACAGACTCTTCGCCAAAGTCCCGCTCCTGGAGATAGCTGATGATCGCCGTTTTGGCCGCGCCGCTTTCCATTCCATTGAATTGATCGGAATTGATCAGCCTGCCGTCCGCTATGAAAGCCTCCTTGAGCTGGTTGATGTCGATATCCGGATCACTCGGTTCGATGACAGGAATGATATCAAGGCCATACTTCACGGCAAAATCAAAGTCGCGCTGGTCATGGGCCGGAACAGCCATGATCGCTCCGGTTCCATAATCCATCAGGACATAATTGGCGGTAAAAATCGGCACTCTCTTGCCGTTTAAAGGATTGATGGCATATTGCCCGAGAAAAACGCCTTCTTTTTCAAGCGTTGTCGAAGACCTTTCTATTTCAGACATATGCTGGAGCCGGTCAAGGAAAGCCTTCACGTCGCTTTCATTCGTCGTGCCTTTCATGAGTTCGCCTACATAAGGATGCTCCGGCGCCAGAACCATATAGGTGACTCCGTAAAGCGTATCCGGTCTTGTCGTGAAGATCCTGAGGCTTTTATCAAAACCCTCGATGGTGAAATCCACTTCCGCCCCGACGCTCTTGCCGATCCAGTTTTTCTGCATCAGCCTGACCTTTTCGGGCCAGCCGCCCAGCTTGTCCAGATCCTTCAGCAGCCTGTCGGCGTATGCCGTGATCTTCAGGTACCACTGATCCAGATCCTTCTTTCCGACAAGCGTTCCGCAGCGTTCACATGCACCGTCGACTACCTGTTCATTGGCTAGTACGGTCTGGCAGGACGAGCACCAGTTCACAGGGTTTTTCTTCTTATACGCGAGCCCGTTGTTGAAAAACTGAATGAAGATCCACTGCATCCATTTATAATAATCCGGATGGCAGGTCGCCACCTCGCGGTCCCAATCGTAGCTGATGCCAAGCGTCTTAAGCTGCGAGCGCATTTCGGCGATATTGTTCCATGTCCAGATGTTGGGATGGATGCCATTTTTAATGGCGGCGTTTTCCGCAGGAAGACCGAAGGAATCCCAGCCCATCGGATGCAGGACGTTGAAGCCCTTCATCCGCTTGTATCGCGCCGCGACGTCGCCGATCGAATAGTTTCTGACATGTCCCATATGAAGCTTGCCGGACGGATAAGGAAACATTTCCAGAAGGTAAAACTTCTCTTTTGATGGATCGGCTTCCGTTTTGAATAGTTTGCTATCCTCCCATGCTTTTTGCCATTTGGCTTCTATTTTTCTAAAATCATAATGCAACATAGCCAGTTCGACCTCCCAGAATCTAATAATTGATGTATTCGCAATCGCCCCAGATTTTTTCGATCCCGTATCGTTCACGCTGCTCCGGAGTGAATATATTTACGATAACGTCGCCGAAATCCATCAGGATCCAGCCGGAACCATTTTTTCCTTCAACATTTTTTAGTATGGCACCTGATTCGACCAGTTTTTCCTCGACTTCGTCCGCAAGGGTCCGTACCTGTCGCTCCGAATTGCCCGTCGCGATAACGAAATAATCGGCAAATCCCGAAATTTTCGAAATATCCATCACGACTATATCGACCGCCTTTTTGCTGTCCAGAATATTGGCAGCTCTGATGGCTGTTTCTTTGTTGTTCATTTATATTTTGCCCTCCTTATTTTTTCCGGCTTTTTGTTCATTCAAATAATGCAGCGCCTTAAGCGTGTCGGTGTGAAGGATCTCTCCTTTGCTCTTGACAAAATCGATCGACTTTTCCAGCACCTTTCTGCAGGCTTCATCGATATCGATGAACGCCAGTTTCCTTATATCATCGACTCCTTCGTAATTTCTCCCGGGTTCGATGGCATCCGCGATGTAAATGATCTTTTCCAGCATGGACATTCCCGGGCGTCCGGTCGTGTGGTAACTGACGGCATTGAGTATATCTTCGTCATGGATCCCGAAATGAGTGGCCATTACTCTGGCGGCGGCTTTCCCGTGAGCCAGCGCTACATTGTCCAGGTAGATTTCGTCCAGTCCGATCTGGTCGACATATCCGTTAAGTTCTTCTTTTGTGAAGCTTCTGCAGTAATCATGAAAAAGCGCCGCGGTCTCGGCCTTATGCGCTGAAACTCCATAAACCGCAGCCAGCCTGACGGCGGTTTCCGCGGCGCCTTCGATATGCTTCCAGCGTTTTTCAGAAACCTGACTTTTTATTTTATCATATATCGTCTCGTTTTTCAAGGTTTCACCAGTCCTTAGCGGTATAATCCATTTTCGATAATATAGTTTTCAACGCTTTCGGGCGTCAGATATTTGATGGATTTGCCCATTTTGATCCTGTTTCTGATCTCGGTCGAGGAAATATCGACTTCAGGTATTACAACCCTCGATACCCTGGCATTGTATTTTTCATTCAGATTTGCGATTTGGGCGCTGATCTTTTTTTCAAGGTATCCGGGCCGGCTGCCGACGATAAAGTCGTAAGAAGCCAGAAGCTCTTTGAATTTGTACCATTTTTCTATTTCAAGCACCGTATCGGCGCCAATCAGAAAGCTCAGCAAGGCTTCGCCCTGAAACAGAATGTCGAGTTTTTTCAGCGTTTCTATCGTATATGAAATCGATTTTGCCTTGATTTCTATGTCCGATACGGAAAATCGGCTGTTTGTGGACACCGCAAGAGCAGCCATGTTGAATCGATGGCTGCTTGACGTTATCGCCAGCTCCTGCTTGTGCGGAGGCACCATGGCAGGAATGAATATGACCTCGTCCAATCCCGCTTCCGCACGTATATGCTCTGCCAGTATCAAATGTCCATAATGCACAGGATCAAAAGTGCCGCCGATTATGCCGATTTTTCTGGCCATTATCTTAAAGCTCCCCTTTTACGGTCACAGTGCTCTTTATCGATAATTCTTCCAGCTGATCCTCTGTAATGAGGCCGGGTGCGCCGGACATCATGCAGACAGCGTTCTGGTTCTTTGGAAACGCTATCACTTCGCGTATGCTGTCTTCTCCCGCCAGCAGCATCGCCAAGCGGTCCAGCCCATAAGCGAGGCCTCCGTGAGGCGGTGTCCCATATTTGAATGCTTCCAGCAAAAATCCGAATTTGCTGACAGCTTCCTCGTCGGAATAGCTCAGCACCTGGAACATTTTCTTTTGCAGATTCCTGTCATGGATCCTGATGCTGCCGCCGCCGAGTTCAACGCCGTTCAAAACAATATCGTAAGCCTGCGCTTTGACATTCTGCGGCTCTGAATCAAGTAGCGGTATATCTTCGATTTTGGGCGATGTGAATGGGTGATGCATCGCATAGTACCTGCCGTCGTCTTCATTGTATTCATAAAGAGGAAAATCGACTACCCAAAGCAGATTGTACTGCTTGTCGTCGAGCAGACCGAGCCTCGATGCGATTTCTCTTCTCAAATGTCCCAGAGAATCGTAAACGATCGACTTTTTATCGGCCACGATCAGAATCAGGTCTCCTGGTTTACCGGAAAATATTTCTGTAATCTTTCTGAGTTGATCCTGGTCAAAGAATTTGCCGATGGATGAAACGATTTCCTCCTCGCCGATCCGTATCCAGGCAAGGCCCTTTGCGCCGTATGTTTTTACATAATCCTGCAGTCTATCGATATCCTTTCGGCTGAATTTTTCGGAACATCCTTCAAAATTGATTCCCCGCACGTCTCCTCCCGAGCTGACTGCACCGGAAAAAACCTGGAATTCGGAATCTTTTACAAGTTCGTTGATGCATTTCAATTCAAAGCCAAACCTGGTATCCGGCTTGTCGCTGCCGAAACGATCCATCGCCTGCTGGTAAGTATACCGGGGGAACGGAACCTGGATATCCGTGTTCATTACCTTCTTGAATAGATGTTTTAAAAACCTCTCCTGCACTTCTATGACGTCGTCCACTTCAACAAAGGACATTTCAAGGTCGATCTGAGTAAATTCCGGCTGCCTGTCGGCGCGAAGATCTTCGTCCCTGAAGCAACGGGCGATCTGATAGTATTTGTCGACGCCGGATACCATCAGGATCTGCTTGAATAGCTGTGGCGACTGCGGCAACGAATAGAAATGTCCTGGATTGACCCTGCTCGGGATGATATAATCCCTTGCGCCTTCCGGCGTCGGTTTGTTGAGCATCGGCGTCTCGACATCGCAGAAACCTTCGGAATCAAAGAACTCTCTTGCGGCTTTTGTGATTTCATGCCTGAAGGCAAGGTTTCTCTGCATTTTCGATTTTCTCAGATCGAGAAATCTGTATTTCAACCGAAGGTTTTCGGACACGTCGTCGTCATCTTTAATATAGATCGGCGGCGTATCCGCTTCCGAATAGACGATAAGATCGCTGGCAAAAACCTCGATATCGCCGGTCGCCATGTCTTTATTTTTTGATTCGCGCTCTTTTACGATTCCTTTGATGCCGATGACATATTCGCTGCGCAGTTTTCCTGCGGCTTCAAATGTGGCATTCGCCACTTCATCGTTGAACACGACCTGAGTGATGCCTGTTTTATCCCTGATATCGCAGAAAATAAGGCTTCCAAGGCTCCTGTTCTTTTGCACCCAACCTTTCAGCACAACTTCCTTACCGATATCTTCGGATCTGAGTGCTCCGCACATGTGGGTCCTGGTCAATTTTCCCGCCATATTATATCCCCTCCTGGTTCAATTTGATCAAAGTCTTGACGATATCTTCGGCATTAATGCCGATTTGTTCCGACGTTCTCATGTTTTTTATATTGAGTTTTTTCTCTTTCAGTTCATTTTCCCCTGCAATGATCGTGAATTTCGCATTCAATCGATCCGCATACTTGAATTGGTTTTTTATATTTCTTGCCATCAGATCCATCTGTGCCGATATTCCATTTCTTCGCAGATCCCGGATCAGACCGGCGGCATAATCCCGAGCCTCATCGCCGATGGCGGCAACGAAAACATCGATACCGGGAGCGTCCGGTATTGAAGCGCCGCTGTTTTCCATCACAAGCAGCAGCCTTTCGATGCCCAGTCCGAAGCCGACACCCGGAGTAGAAGGCCCGCCGATCTGCTCGATCAGATTGTCATAGCGTCCGCCGCCGCATACCGTCCCCTGCGCCCCTATAGCGCTTGAAACGATCTCGAATGCGGTCTTGGTATAATAATCCAGCCCTCGCACGATATTCGGGTCAATTATATAGTCGATTTCCATGGCGGCCAGTGTCCTTTTCAGCTCGTCGAAAGCATCCCTGCAATCGTCGCAGATATAATCCAGCATCACGGGCGCGCCGACGACAAGGCTTTTGCATACCTCTGATTTGCAGTCCAATATACGCATTGGATTTCTATCGTACCGTCCCTTGCAGGTATCGCAAAGTGCATCATACTTATCTGAAAGAAAGCTCCTCAGGGCATTGCGGTACTCTTCCCTGCATTTAGGGCACCCGATGCTGTTGATGCGAAGCTCCAGACCCTTTATGCCCAGCCGGTCAAAAAAATCGACCGCCAATCCGATTACTTCGGCATCCGCCAGCATGCTCCCGGTACCGAATATCTCGACACCGAACTGATGAAACTCTCGCAGGCGCCCCGTTTGCGGCTTTTCATACCGGAAGCAGGGAATGATGTAAAAATATTTCGACGGCTGCATCTCAGCATAAAGCTTGTTCTCGACAAAGGCGCGCACCACCGGAGCGGTGCCTTCCGGCTTGAGCGTCAGATTTCGTCCGCCATAATCATCGAATGAATACATCTGTTTTTCAACGATGTCCGTCGTATCCCCGACGCCTCTTTTAAAAAGTTCCGTATGCTCAAAAGTCGGCGTCCGGATTTCCTTAAACGCATATTTTGCGCAGAGCTCCTTGAATACATTCTCTACATGATTCCATTTGTGTATCTGGTCCGGAAGAATGTCCTTCGTCCCTCTCGGTGCATTTGTAAGCATGGTCCACCTCCGCTGCTGGTTTACTGATTTTCGGGAAAGAGCATTCTTTCCTTGCGCTGGATCATTTCGGCGATCCGTTCGATATAGATCTCATAATTGGATACATTCGCTATTCTTTCAAGTCTGTCATCGTTCGAATAGAACAGTTTGCTGATCCCGCCTGCTCCGATGGCGATATTCGTCTGCTTTTCCTCCATGATCCTGATATTGTATATGCATTCGTCTCCAGGCAGCGAATAGCCGACGTTTTCAAAATTGCCCGCCATTTGTTTCTGGCGGTAGAGATAGTATGGCCCATATCCTGCGTCATGCAGTTCTCTGGATGATAACGCGGTCATTTCATCCACGCAGGACACATTGTTGTAATTGTATTCTTCGTCCGCTTCCCGCAATCTCGACGATCTTTTAAGCGCCAGAGTGTGCACGGTGATATTCGACGGGCTGAAGCCGATGATCCTGTCCAGGGTGTATCTGAAGTCATCGATGGTTTCGCCTGGGAGCCCGGCTATTATATCCATGTTGATTTTAAAATCGGTGAGCCTTTTCACCAGGCTATAAGCTTCCGCCGTCTCCTCGGGCGAATGCCTGCGGCCGATGGCATCGAGGGTCTTCTGATGCATCGACTGGGGATTGATGCTGATCCGTGTGCATCCGTAACGCACCATGGCCCTGAGCTTCTGTTCCGTGATCGTATCCGGTCTGCCGGCTTCGACTGTGAATTCCGAAAGCCTGCTCCTGTCAAACAGTGTGCCGGCTTTTCTAACCAGTTCTTCAAATTGAGGCTCAGTCAGCGAAGTGGGCGTCCCTCCGCCAATATAGATCGTTTCGGCATATAAGCCCAGCCGTTTCATTGCGCCGGCCACATATTCCATTTCCGAAAACATTGCAGTCAGATATCGCCTCGCGCGCTCTTCATCTGCCTGATTCGACGTAAAAGAGCAATAGACGCATCTGCTCGGGCAAAATGGTATGCCGATATAAATACTTGCAGTGTCCCTGCATGAAACGGCATTGACGGATCTCTGGCGTCGGCTGGTTTCGATCAGAAGATCGATCTTCTCGCCGCTCAGGTAATATTCCTTTTCGAGCCTGGTTCGTATCGCCGGTTCGTCCAGTCCTTCCCTGAAGAATTCATTGACCATTTTGACCGGACGAACACCGGTGAGGATGCCCCATGGCGGCCTGTATCCGGTTTTGGAGCTCATGAAATCGAAATAATACCTTTTCACTGCGTTTTTGTCTTCTGCGTCGTCCGGAAAAGCTATTGAGATCCCCGATCCGGGAGCGCTGCCGGTATCGCCTTCCAAATCCGCAGATCCGGTCCTGCCGGTCTCCGGCACGTCGAATCTGAATTCTGAAGGCCTGATAAACAGTTTCAGAAGCTCGGTGATATCATAGCGCAATTTTTCATCGCTCAAATTTATATTATACATGATATTGCGTCTCAGACAAAGGGATTATATTCTTTTTCATGCCCGATCGTCGTTTCACCCATATGTCCAGGATAAACCACGGTGTCATCGGGCAGGGTAAAAAGCTTGGCGTGCACTGCCTTTAACAGGTCCGGGAATGAAGAATAGTGGAAATCCGTCCTGCCGACGGATTCGGCGAACAATGTATCGCCGCTGAACAGGCGGCCATCGGACAGGATGCACATTCCTCCCGGAGTGTGCCCAGGGGTATGCAGAAATGTCAAATGCATCGATCCGACATCCAGTTCGCTGCCGTCGCGCACATAAATGTCCGCATCGAATTCGATCGCCTTCCCCATCACTTCCCTCGAGAAATTCTTTGAGGCACTCTTCAGAAGCGGCGCATCATCTTCATGCGCGACCACTTTTGCGCCATATAGCCGTGCGTATTCCTGGACACCGCCGATATGGTCGCTGTGCCCATGTGTCAGAATTATATAAGATACGGACAGTCCGTTCTGCTCGACATATCTTTCCAGATCATGGCTCGTTCCGCCAGGATCAACGATAAATGCATTCTTTGTCGCTTCGTCGCTGACGACATAACAATTGACCGAAAGAGGTCCGGTCGAGAATCTTCTTAAAATCATGAGTCCTCCTGATTGCTTTAAAATGTTTTTTTACTATCCATAATTATGGTTACTGGTCCGTCATTATTTATTCTCACAAGCATTTCCGCCTGAAATACGCCTTCTTCGATATGGATCCCGGCCTTGCTGCATCGCTGTATGAATTCCCTGTAAAGCGCATTTGCCTTTTCCGGCCTCGCCGCCTGGGTGAAGCCCGGCCGCCGTCCTTTCCTGCAGTCTCCGAACAAAGTGAATTGCGAGATCACCAGCATATCTCCGCCAACATCAACGAGGGAGAGATTCATTTTGCCTTCGCTGTCTTCAAATATCCTTAAATTTGGTATCTTGTCCGCCATATACTCAACATCGCCGCTATCATCATTATCCTCGACTCCCAGCAGAACGACAAGTCCCTTGCCTATGGCACCCGTTACGACTCCGTCCACTGTCACATCCGACGACGTCACTCTTTGAATGACTGCTCTCATTGCAAGCTCCCTTTTTCACGTTATTGCCCTGTAGACATCCGCCACACCCGGTATCGTCTTCAGCTGACGCAGAACCTTTTCGATCTGTCCCGTATTGGAAATTGCGACCGTAAGCACGATGGTAACGATCCTGTCCTTGGCGCTTTTAGCCTGCACGCCTGTAATATTGACATCCATATCGTCGCACATGCGCGATATGTCCGAAAACAATCCACGGCGGTCTTCTGCTATAATATTGATCTCGGTGTCATAGGCCATGTTCTCTTTCTGCTTGTCCCATTCCACGTGGATAAAGCGCTGTTTTTCATCTTCCGGAAGGCTCAGGATATTCGTGCAGTCTCTTCGATGTACCGAGATGCCTCGGCCTTTCGTGATGAATCCGACGATGTCGTCTCCCGGCACTGGGTTGCAGCATTTGGAAAATCTGATAAGCAGGTTGTCGACACCTTCGACTTTAACGCCGCTCGCGTCGGTTTTTCTGGCCTTTTTCTTTGTATCGGCGGCCTTTTCCAGCTTTTCTTCTTTCAGGAGATCCGCTTTCTTTTCTTCCTGGTAATAGGACATGAGCATCGCAACAACTTTGCTCATGATGACGCCGCCATAACTGATCGACGAGTATAAATCGTCGGATGAAGCGAGATTGTATGCTTTGGCAGCTTTGTTGATCCACTGGCTTTTCAGCAGCTGATGCGGATCAAAGCCCTTGCGCCGAACATATTTTTCGAGCATTTCCTTGCCTTTGTCTATGTTGTCGGTCCTGTTCTCTTTTTTCAGCCACTGTCTGATTTTATTGCGCGCATTGCTGCTTTGAGCGATTTTCAGCCAATCGATGCTGGGTCCTTTGCTGTTTGCGGAAGTGACGATATCGACGATGTTACCGTTTTCAAGACGGTAATCGATCGGTACCATTTTGCCATTGACTTTGGCGCCAATGCACTTGACGCCGATCGCCGAGTGGATCTTGAAGGCAAAGTCCAGTGGGGTCGATCCCGCGGGAAGCTCGATGACATCACCTTTGGGCGTAAATACGAATACCTGATTTGAAAAGAGATCGACCTTCAGGGTTTCCATGAATTCCTTCGGATCATGCATCTCCTTTTGCCATTCAAGCGTCTGCCGCAGCCAGGCCAGCTTGTCCTCATCCTTGTCGTGGGAAACGCCTTCCTTGTATTTCCAGTGGGCGGCGATGCCGTATTCCGCAATGCGATGCATCTCGTATGTCCTGATCTGGATTTCGAAAGGCTCTCCATTGGAACCGATGACCGTCGTATGAAGCGACTGGTAGCGGTTCGGCTTCGGCATGGCGATATAATCCTTGAAGCGGCCCGGGATCGGCTTCCACAGCGTATGCACCACGCCAAGGACGGCGTAGCAGTCCTGCACGGTTTCGACAAGGATCCTCACGGCGGTGAGATCGAAGATCTCGTCCAGCTGTTTCCCCTGATATTTCATTTTTCGATAAATGCTGTAAAAATGCTTTGTGCGTCCCGAAATATCATATTTGATGTCGAGTTCGTCGATATTCGCTTTTAGTTCCTTAATAACATTATTGATATTTTCCTGGCGCTCGGCGCGTTTTGCCTTGACCTGGTTGACAAGATCGTAATAGGCTTCTGGCTCAAGCTGCTTGAGCGCAATGTCTTCCAGCTCGAATTTCAGTGTGTAGATTCCGAGTCTGTTTGCCAGCGGCGCATAGATTTCAAGAGTCTCCAGGCACTTTTCACGGATCTGGTCATCGTTCATGTAATTGATCGTCCGAAGATTGTGCAGTCTGTCGGCAAGCTTGATGATCAGTACGCGGATATCCTTCGACATGGCAAGGAACATCTTGCGGAGATTTTCGGCCTGCCGTTCTTCTTTGGATTCATAGACGAGAGTCCCGAGTTTTGTCACCCCGTCGACCAGCAACGCGACTTCTTCGCCAAAATCGCGTTTTATATCTTTTGTTGTGTATGGTGTATCTTCGACGGCATCATGAAGAAGTCCCGCAACGATGGTATTTTCATCCATTCCGAGGTCGGCAAGGATCTTTGCGACCTCGATCGGATGGATGATATACGCTTCGCCGGATTTTCGCAACTGCCCCTCATGCATCTGTTCGGCCTTCTTGTAGGCCTTTTCTATCAGGGCGATATCAAAATTTGGATTGACATTCAGCAAATAATTCAGGAATTCTTCCATACTTCTGTCCTTCCGGATTTGAATCTGTTTCAGTATTTGATCAATGTTATGACGTTATAGTCCTTGAATTTTTCTCTGCCTTTCAGATCTTCCAGTTCGATCAGCGCCGCAAGCGCGGCGACTTCACCGCCAAGCTTTTCTACCAGCTTGATTGCGGCTGTGAACGTGCCGCCGGTGGCCATCAAGTCATCTACGATGACGACGCGGTCCCCCGGGCTGATGGCATCGGCATGGATCTCAAGGCTGTCCGCGCCGTATTCCAGCGAATAATCATAGCGGATGGTCGTACTCGGCAGTTTGCCTGGTTTTCGGATCGGAACAAAGCCTTTGCCCAGAGCGTAGGACAAGGGAGTTCCGACGATGAATCCGCGGGATTCCGGTCCGACAATGACATTGAAATCGATATCGCGGATTTCGTTTTTGATCTCGTCAACGGCATACTTAAATGCTTCGCCGTCTTTCAGCAATGTCGTGATGTCCCGGAAGAGGATGCCTTTTTCAGGAAAGTCCGGGATTTCGCGTATTTTTTCCTTAAGATCCATTGGCCCGCTCCTTTACTTACCTCTATATTTTGGTTTGTCCATTGCTTTGTTGATTTCATACCAGATCGGGCTTGCTATGAAAATAGATGAGCAGGTCCCGCTCGTTATACCAATGATCAGCGGCAATGTGAACTGCTTGATCGTATCGCCGCCCATGATGAAAAGCGCCAATATGGCAAGCACGGTGGTCGCGGAAGTCGCGATCGATCTTACTAGCGTCTGGTTAATGCTCTTGTCGATCAGCTCCTCCAGCTTGCTCTTCTTCATGATTCTAAGGTTTTCGCGGATCCGGTCGAATACGACGATCGTGTCATTTATCGAGTAACCGAGAATGACCAGGATCGAAGCAATGAATGGATTGTTCACCGGGATCTGGAACAAACCGTAGAATCCAACAAGTATCAGTATGTCATGCACCAGGGCAATGACGGCGGCAATGCCGAATTTCCATTCGAATCGGACAGCAATGTATATGAGCATGCATATGATCGCTATGATCACGGCTTTAACAGCGTTTTTCTTGAGCAGGTCGCCGACGGACGGGCCGAATTGCTCCGCTGCCAGAACATCATCCTGAGTCGTGCCGTATTTTTCGTTCAGATCCGAAATCAGGGCATTACGCATATTGCTGTCAAGGGACTGGGTCGTCCGCAGTATTATTTCCCTGTTGTTCTCGCCGGCATGGACGATATCCGCTTCGATATCGTTGCTGTCAAGGATCTTCTTTATTTCGGAAACCGGGATTTCCTGTTTCATATCGATCTGCATCATCGTGCCGCCGGTGAAATCGATGCCGTAATTATAACCTTGGAGCATCCCGCCGCCAATGCTGACGATGATGATTATGATTGAAACGATATAGTACCATTTTCTATGTTTAATGAAGTTGAATTCCTTCTTTATCTCAAACATTGCTGCCGCCCTCCTTAATGCCGAACCATTTTCTTGTACCTAAGGTCTTGCTTTCAATGACGACACTCATATAAGCATGCGTCACGACCAAAGCGGTGAACATGCTTGCCAATATACCGATCATCAGTGTCGCCGCAAAGCCTCTGACGGGACCTGTCCCGAACTGGTACAGCACTATAGCCGCAATGATCGTGGTCAGGTTGGAGTCGACAACGGTGGTCATTGCCCTTCTGAATCCCTGGTCTGTCGCTACTCTTATGGATTTGCCAGCCAGGGTCTCTTCTTTGATCCTGGCAAATATGATCACGTTGGCGTCGACCGCCATGCCGACCGAAAGGATTATGCCGGCGATGCCCGGCAGCGTCAGCACGGCATTCAGCCCGACAATCACCCATAGAACAAGGATCACATAAAGCATCAGCGCGATGTCAGCTGCAAGGCCCATTATCCTGTACATCGACAGCATGAAAATCAGGATCATTCCGATACCTATTGCACCGGCGATTATACTGTTGTTGAATGCGCCCAAGCCCAGCGTCGGGCCTACAATTGAGGTCTGGACTTCTTTAAGTCCGACTGGCAACGCGCCGCCTCGGATCAGCACGCTGAGCGTCGTTGCTTCATCTTCCGAAAAGCCGCCGGTGCCCGATGTGATGATCGCTTCGCCGTTCGGTATTACAGTCGAAACCATGGGCGCCGATATGATTTCACCGTCCAGTATGATCATGATGATGTTCCCCTGGACCGTTCCGTACTCCTCGGTCGTTGTTGTGGGAACTCCGCCGGTCACTATCTTTTCCGTTGCATTTTTAAAAGCCGTCGATCCTTCGGATGTGAATTTAAGTGTGACAGCATATCCGCCGTTCTGCTGATCGACTTCTAAGCCGGAATCCTTGACCTGGCTTCCATCGAGCACGACCGAACCATCAGCCATTACAAATTCGAGTTGCGCGGTCTTTCCAATAGCGCCTATCGCTTCTTCCGCGTTTTCGGCTCCCGGCAGTTCCACTCTGATCCTGTCTTCGCCTTCAATAGTAACGACAGGTTCTGAAAGGCCCATCGCATTGACCCTTCTTTCTATTACCTGCTGTGTCTGGACCATGAGCTGATGCAGTTCTTCCCCTGTCGCATCAGTCTGGGCTTCCATGACGACATAGACTCCGCCTTTCAAATCAAGACCCAGCTTCAGCTGATCCTTGATTGGTTTTATTCCGCCGATTCCAAAAATGCTTGCATACCAAGCTGCAACAGTTATAAGAACCAGCAGTACTGCAATAACTTTTTTCATTTCTGTCTCTCCTTAAATGATATTATTTATTAAGTTCTGCTTTGATACCTATAGCACATTCTACTCTCTTTCGCTCCATTTCACAACCCAAAACGTAAGGTTTCAGTATATCCCCGTTAATATTGAAGGCGTTTGCATGGCAGCCTCCGCTGCAATAGAATTTGGCCCAGCACTCACGGCAGGCAGCCTTGTTGTAAATATGGGCGTTATTGAATAAATCATACAGTTTGTTGATAAAATGGCTTTCATATAAATTCCCAAGCAGGAAGTTTTTATTGCCGACAAACTGATGGCACGGATAAAGATCCCCTTCAGGCGAAACCGCTATATACTCAGTTCCAGCGCCGCATCCGGACAGTCTTTTCACGACACAGGGGCCTTGATCCAGATCGATATTGAAATGGAAAAACTCGAAATTTTCCATGGCTTTTGCTTTTTCGATGCATATTTCGGCAAGCAGATCGTATTGTTCCTTTATTTGTTCAAGATCTTCGTCCCGCAAGGCAAACGGGACGGAAGGCGGCAGCACGGCCGGCTCGACGGATACATTGCCGAATCCGCACGAAGTCAGGTGCAGTATATCATTGGAAAAATCCAGGTTTTCTCTTGTAAATGTTCCGCGTACATAATAGAGCCCAACTCTCTTTTCGACAAAACGCTTATAGTTGCCTATAATTTTATCGTATGTCCCCTGGCCTCCGCATGTTTTCCGCATATTGTCATTGACTTCCGGGCGTCCGTCAATGCTGAGGATCACGTTGTCCATGTATTCATTGATAAAATCCGTCTTGTCATCGTCAAGCAGAATTCCGTTCGTCGTTATTGTGAAACGGATGCATTTCCCAAATTGCGCTTCGGCTTTTTTTCCATAATCGACAAGACGTTTAACCACTTCGAAATTCATCAGGGGCTCACCGCCAAAAAAATCGATTTCGAGATTGCGTCTTGAACCTGAATGGCTTATTAAAAAATCGATCGCCTTCACGCCTGTCTCATAAGACATCAGAGAGCGTTCGCCTTCGAAGGCGCCGGTGTCGCCGAAGCAATACCGGCATTTCATGTTGCAGTCATGGGCGATATGCAGGCACATCGCTTTGATTGCCGGTTCCTTGCTTTCGAGAAGCTCTTTTGTTATATAGGAATCATCGGTGAAGAGCATTCCTTCGCGTTTAAGCGTCCTGATGTCCTCCAAGGCTTCATCGATCTGTTGTGCCGTGTATTTCCCGTCAAGCGCTGCGGCAATTGCATTATTGTCTGAGCCGTCATAATGGTCCAGTACATCATAAATAACGTCCTCGACCACATGGACTGCGCCGCTGTTGACATCCATCACGATATAATTTTCCTTGAATTTATATTTGTGAATCATCTTTATTACCTTTTCCATATCATGTAATTAAAAAAACAGCAGAAGCTGCTGTTTTTGCATATCAGGCCTCTGCTGCGTACTATCTGCGCTTTGTGTTCTCGCACTTTTGATTCGCTACAGTGCAGGATGTTTTGCAGGCGGATTGACATGAAGTCTGGCATTCTCCGCATCCGGCATTGCAAGCTGTCGTTTTCAATGCTGGTTTCGCTATTGTTTTAACGTTTTTCACGATGAGCCTCCTTAAAGTATTATTGTATTCAATTTTAAACAAAACAGCAGGCAATGTCAAGGTTTTCAAACCCCAAACGCAAAAAAGAAGCAAACGCTTCCTTTTTGCATATTGCTGTATTTATTGTTCTTTTTTCTCTTCCGGAGTTTCTTCCGCTGCATTGTCAGCAGGCGCCTCAACCGGCTTTTCTTCAGTCTCCGGCTTAGCCTGGGCTCTTTTGCCCTTTACTGGCTTTGGTGCGGCTTTGGAAGCGGATTCTTCAAATGGGTTCACAACTTTCGAAACCGCCCAGCGCATTATTTCAAACTTGGTCTTGTCAGAACCTACTTCAATAGTCAGTTTCTCGTCTTTGACTTTTATAACCTTTCCGCAGATCCCGCCGATCGTGATGATTTCATCGCCGACTTTCACAGCGTTTCTCATATCATTTATCGATTTTTCCCTCTTTTTCTGCGGTCTTATCAGCAAGAAATACATGACGAAAATCAGCAGAACCAAAGGCATCAGTTGTATCAGGGCTTGTGTACTCATAGTTCATCCTCCTCTTTTTTCTATGTGAAAGTATATATTATTTTCTATTTAATGTAAATCATTTTTTCTTGCCTTGGTCCATGAGATGTGATAGTATACAAATTGCATGCGAATATATGCCGAAGTGGCGGAATTGGCAGACGCACACGACTCAAAATCGTGCGGGAAACCATGCGGGTTCGAGTCCCGCCTTCGGCACCAAAAAACACCGGATGGTGTTTTTTTTATTGGTAAATCACATTCCAAAGATCAGATATATGTGTTCTTTGTCAAATCGCCCTGCGCGGCTCCGTTGATCTTCTGCGTCTGGTTCGTGTTGCTTTCAAGATAATATAGGCCAAGAAACGATAATGCCGCTATAAAGCATAGGATCCCTGCAAGGATCCAGGATTTTTCGACACTGAAATCGAGCAGAAAATAGCCGATCGCCATCGGCCCGGCAGCTCTTCCCAATCCCTGGATGATGTCATAGATGGACTGAAGTCTTGCGCGGTGGGAAATCGGCGTCCTGTTTGCTATATAAACACTTGTGTTCGTCGCTGAAATCACTTCTCCTATCGTCCAGATGACTGTAAAAATTATAAACGACGATATGTTTCGGGAAATGGAATACATGCCAAACCCTATCATATAGCAGATGCTGGCCATCGATAAATTGATGATCGGATTGAAAGCTTTCGTCAGGATCACCAGGATCGGCGTGAATATAACGACGACAAGGCCGTTGACCGACATTAGAATGCCATAATATCTTGCGCCGTCTCCGATCCCGAAGTATTGGCTCATTTGAAGCGGAAGGGCAAATCCCGTCTGGGCATATACAAAGGAAAGCGCTGCGCAGAAAATGACGAATACAAGCAGGATCTGCTTTTGAAACAGTATCTTGAGGATCGGTCCCTGCGCGGCCATTTCGCCATGCCTTCCGGATTCGGCTATTCTCGCGTAATCTTCATGGGTCGGCGTCGTATCTTGCACCAGGGCTGTCACCAAAGCGACTGCGACAAATCCGCTGATCGCGTCACCCCAGAAAATCCAGCTGGTGTATTTTTCGAACAGGATGCCAGCGACCAGGGGTCCGATCGCTATGCCGATATTCATGCCAAGATACACCAGCGAATAAGACTCCTGCCGGTTTTCAGGTATCGTCAGATCCATCATCATTGCGGAAGATGAAGTCAGGGCGATGCTGCTGAAGAAAAATGCAGGTATAAGCAAGTAAGGGATCATAATGGAATTGTCGAGAAATCCGCAGAGCAGAAATATAACATTGGCCGTCAATGTTGAAAGAACATAGCAATATTTGCGGTTGAAACGATCGGCGATCTTACCGCCCGCAATGGCTCCAGGTATGTACACCAGCGATGCGGCAAAAAGAAATTTGCCTATGCTGTCTTCCGCAAGGCCGATCCTGGCGCTCAGGAACAGCGTTAGGAACGGGAATATGAAAAAGCCCAGACTGTTGATCGTCCTGGCCATGAAAAGTACATATATTTGTCCTGGCAAGCCTTTGTACTGCGTAATGAATTTCATTCCAACCTCTTTACCGGGTCTGCTGATCCTGCCGATATTATTTTGAAGCTTTGCATATCATTTTAATTTTACCAAATATTATATTAAAATCAATCGCTAATTGAAGAATGAATTTCGCCTGCGAGCCATAGGATGTCTATTTAAGACAAACTTAAAAGCTGACGTTTCAGCATATAATAAATTTTGACATCGGCTGAATGTTAATGATATATTTAATATATGATTTAAATGTTTATTAGACATGGAGGATCGATATGAGTTACGCCGGGATGCTTGATGATATCATTAAAAAAAGTGAATTATCCCTGAGACAAATTTCAAAACGGTGCGCTGAGCTTGGCATATCGATCACACCGTCATATGTGTCACAGCTGCGCAACGGCAAACTGCCGCCTCCATCCGAAGAGATCTCCCTGGCAATATCCAAGGTCTGCGGAGCAAAGCAGCAGTCTCACCTGGTGTTTCAGGGCTACATGGAAAAAGCGCCGGCCATCGTCAGAGAGTATATGCTTGCATCTTCAACCCTCAACAAGATCATGCTCGAATCGCTTTGCCGGGCGACCGGCACGGTATCGGACGATTTCAAACGTTTCATCGAGGAACTTGACGTCCTTGCGGCGCTTGAAATGTCATCGAAGTTCATCAGCGCCGACGATCCGCATAAAGCGCATGCGCTGGTCAGAGAGATCGCCCTGGCCACGAACAAGCCTGTCAAATTAGACGAGCAATCGGAAATGATCAATTTTTTTCTTCCGGATACATCCATGGCGCCGCTTATCCCGATACATTCTTACGTTTATATCCTGCCGACGCGCAAGGATCTCCTTAAAGACCGGGATATCATAGCGTTTTACCCGCCGAACAGCAAGTCGATATCACTGCGAAAGCTATTTACAGTCGGCGGAAAACTGGTTCTGATCCCTGAGGACAAATCCCATGCATTATATATTTTCAACGATGTATCAGATATCAGTTATATCGGCAAAGTCGTGTCCTACAAGGCCGACCTGTAATCATGATTCGTCAACATATTCAAATTCATAATTCTGGATCCGCACAGTGTCGCCTTCTTCGATGCCAAGTTCTTTCATTTTGTCCACTGCGCCCCTTAGCCTTATATACCTGTAAAGATAGCGCAGCGAATCAAGGTCGTTGAAATTGGTCGAATTGAAGATTTTATCCAGTTGCTTTCCGGATAATACGTAAATTCTTCCCTGCTTTTCAACAGCAATATCCCTATAGTCGTCTTCAACGTCATGAACAGCGAAATCATACAACTCATAAGGCTCTTCCTGGACATCACCGAGTTTGTCCAGCTCTGTGGCGGCTGCCGCAAGGAGTTCCTTTATACCTTGATTGATTGCTGCCATGATCGGAAAGACGCGATATCCCTTATCTTCTGCGTATGTCTTGAACTTTTCATACTCTTCCTGATCCTCCAGCAGATCCATTTTATTGGCCGCTACAAGCTGCGGCTTACGCATGAGTTTCTCTGAATAGCTCGCAAGTTCGTTGTTGATCTTTTCGAAATCTTCTATTGGATCCCGGTTTTCGGACCCGGATATATCGACGACATGGATCAGCAGCCTGGTTCTTTCTATGTGCTTCAGGAAATCCAGACCAAGACCGGCACCCTGATGGGCGCCCTCGATAAGTCCCGGGATATCAGCCATTACGAAGCTTTTATCGAAGATTTCGACGACTCCCAGATTGGGGGAAATCGTTGTAAAGTGATAATTTCCTATTTTAGGATTTGCACTTGTGGAAATCGACAGCAACGTCGATTTGCCGACGTTTGGAAATCCAATGAGTCCGACATCGGCAATCAGTTTAAGTTCCAGGATGATGGATCTGGATTTCGCTTCCCCGCCTGCTTCGGCAAAATTAGGAGCCTGCCTGACGGAATTCTTGAAATGAACGTTGCCTTTTCCGCCCTTGCCGCCTTTTGCCGCAATCAAGCTGTCTCCGCTTGCAACGAGGTCTTTCATCACCAGCCCGGTTTCTTCATCTATTATAACAGTTCCGGGCGGCACTTTGATAACAAGGTCTTCGCCGTTTTTTCCAAATTGCTTTTTTTTCCTGCCATCCTCGCCATTCTCAGCCTGATATTTCGTCTTGTACCTGAAATCCATCAATGTCCTGTAGCTAGAATCAGCCATGATAACGACATCTCCGCCTTTTCCACCGTCTCCGCCATCCGGTCCTCCTTCAGGAACAAAAGGCTCGCGACGGAAAGAAACGCTGCCGTTCCCGCCTTTGCCCGATTTGATCATTATTTTGGCTCTATCAACAAACATTGTGTTTTTCAACTCCTTTGGAGAAAACAGCCCCTATTTTCATAGGGGCTGTAAAGATTATGCTTCTCTTGAATATACGCTGACCTTTTTCCGGTCTTTGCCAAATCTTTCGAACTTTACTGTTCCTTCTATCTTTGCAAAGAGTGTATCATCTCCGCCGATCCCGACATTGTTGCCCGGATGGATCTTGGTTCCTCTCTGCCTGACGAGGATGCTCCCGGCAGTGACGGTCTGTCCGTCAGCTCTCTTCACTCCAAGCCGTTTCGATGCACTGTCGCGTCCGTTCTTAGAGCTTCCGACTCCTTTTTTACTTGCCATAGACTACACCTCCTTTAGTTGCGAGTCTGTATTTCATCAAATGTTATTGTTCTTTTTTAGTGGTTTTTTTCGCAGCGGGCTTTGCCGCTTTTGCCGTTGTATCTTTGGCTGTCGCTTTTTTCGCAGCAGGTTTTACTGCTTTTTTTGCGGCGGCTTCTTCTTTGACGGCTTCTTTCTTTTCAGCTTTTTTCACAGCCGGTTTTGTAGCCGGTTTTCCAGTCTTTGCTGCGGCCGGTTTTTCAGCTGCCAGGGCTGCTGCCGATTTCTGGTCGAAATCTGCGACCTGACCGTCCGGTGCGATCGCAACGATCCTGACCTTTGTGTAAGGCTGTCTGTGACCCTGTTTTTTTCTGTAGTCTTTTTTGGATTTGTATTTGAAGATGATCACCTTTTCAGCTTTCCCATTTTCAATTACGGTTCCAAACACTTTGGCGGCTTCAAGAACCGGTGTTCCGAGAGTGATCGCAGCTCCATCGCTGTATGCGAGCACCTTGTCGAATTCGATCCTGTCTGCAGCGGCAACCTTGAGTTTTTCAACGTTGATGATGTCGCCTTCCTGCACTCTGTACTGTTTTCCGCCAGTTTCAATGATTGCGTACATGATAATTTTACCTCCTCTATCCAGTCTCGCCGGCCATCAGGCAAGCATTTGCTTTTAGTGGCCTGTTCCGTGCGGCTTACAGACAATGATATTATCATATGATCCAGCATATGTCAATCGATTTAAGCATTATGCACGTCAATTATTATGGCAATTATTATAGAGCCGATCCATCAGTATATTCTGCCAACAGATTTTCGCACATCTTGTCATAAATAGCGATGATTTCCTCCGCCGTCTCGCGATTCAGCAAGCCGTTCATCGAAGGCGTTTCAAAGAATCGCTGCGGCAATTTGGTCTCTTTCACATCAAAACCCAGTGATTTTTTGATCCTCAATTTTGTCCTATATATTTCGCGGCTGATCCTGTTAAGGTCGTCACTGGTAATATCATTGCGGCCGATGGATCCCAGCGCCATAAGGATCGTGTCCCTGTCATACACTTTTCGAGCAAAAAGACAGATGATCAGCGAATTCAGCATGCATCTTTCGACCTCTTCCTTGAAAAGCGCTTCAGCCATTTTTGTTTTGTCGAATTCTTTCATGCTCTGATCGATCGAGTAGCCACCGTTGCAAAGATGCGAATGCCGCGCGCCTACTGCCGCGCCGGTCAGCGATCCATAACCCGTATGGTAGCCCGCCATCTCGTTTCCGGCGATGGCCATCGCGTACTCCTCCCCGCCATATTTGCGCGAAGCGAAAGTGACGCCTTTTCCCAAAGCATCATAAAATTCATTCTTTTTTTCGGAAATGTATTCGAGCGCCTGCAAATAATTTTCTGTATTGCCAAATTCAAGCGGTATTAAAGTCTCCTGCTCGCTGACGAGATTATTCTTATAGGCTTCGGTCGCCCAGCCAAGGCAGATGCCTGCCGATATGGCATCGATGCCTTCTTCTTCGACCTTTTCGATCATTCTCAGAATATCGATAGGTTTCGTTATACCAACAAAACTGCCAAGTGAGAAAATCAGCTCATAGTCATAGCCCACACTGACGGATTCGTATTCATACCCTTTGTCAAATTCGACACGATACTGGCCGATATGGATGCAGCCGACCGGGCATCCCGTACAGGCAACCTTTCGTATCAGATGGGTTTCGGCAAACTTTTCTCCCGAAATCTCTTCCGGATTTTCAACGCTTCCTTTCTGCAGGTTCAGCGTCGGCAGCGCTCCGGCGATGCTTAGCGGCTCGACATTGACAGGGGTACCCAGGTCATGGTATTTCACCATAAGCTCTGTGTCCGTCGTTTTATCGTATAAAGCCTTATAAGCCTTTATATAAGCGACAGAGTCCCTGATCGGCATGCTTTTGTCGCCTGTGATCGATATCGCCTTCAGATTTTTACTGCCGAAAACAGCGCCAAGACCAAGTCTGCCAAAATGCCGGTAAGTATCGACGCATACGCTGGCATAACTCACCAGATTTTCTCCAGCCGGCCCGATTCTTATTATGCTGCGTTTGCCTGCTCCTGATTCGCGCTCTCTTATCATCCTGCCTATTTCGGTCGATTTTACCCCTTTGAAAGCCCGGGCATCCTTAAAAGAAACGTCATTGGAATTAATAGACAAGTATGTCGCATATTGGCTGCGGCCGGAAATTACAATCGCGTCATAACCTGCCATCAGCATCGTCAGCGCCATCCTGCCGCCGCCATAACTTTCTCCAAGTTCACCGGTCAGCGGAGACTTGAACATCGCCACCGTCTTCGTGATAACAGGGAAAATGCTCGTCAGAACACCGTTGGCAAATACGACAGGCTGTTCCGGATCGAGGGCGTCCGCCTCCGGTTTCATATTTTCTTCGAGAAGTTTGGCTGCTACGCCGACTCCGCCCAGATAACCTGCCAGATCTTCCCTAAGCTCCACCTTCACTTTTTTATTTGTCAAATCAATGAATAAGACCCTGATATAATTTTCATAAAGCATCGCATTCACTCCATTTCCAAACATTCATGAGGGCAAAATCTGGCACAGACTCCGCAGTGCTTGCAAATGATCGGTTTTTTGGATTCTTCATCAAAAAACACCGCATTGGCGATGCAGGCTGTTTCACAGCGTCTGCAGCCGATGCATTTATCCGGATCAAATACTATGCCGCCTCCGTTTCTCGGCGTCAATGCTCCCGACGGACATGCTTCAACGCACGCGATATCATCAGTGCATCCTAGGCATACCGTCGCGCAGAAACGCCCTTCCATTCCTCCCGTTGTCCTGATCTTAATGGCGCTTTTGGTAATAGAATGATTTTTCTGGTTGACAGCCGCGCACACCAGCATGCAGCTGAAGCAGCCGATACATTTGTTCATGCCTTCTGTTCTCAGCAATTTCCCCATTGCGGCACACCCCCTTATTAAATCGAAGGACAGATCGATATCTGCCCTTCCACTTAGCGTTTATAATTGGATTTTACATCATCTGCCGTCAAATCTCAATAGCCTCTGTTGCGTCGCTTTCCGATGCCGTGATTTTTCTAGGCTTGAAAGTGTTTTTCAGCAGCTCTTCCATTTGCTTCATTACTTCCGGATTGGCGCCGAGATATTGCTTGACGTTTTCTCTGCCCTGACCTATCCTGTTGCCGTTGAAGCTGTACCAGGCTCCTGCCTTTTCAACGATCTTGGCCTCAACCGAACAATCAAGCACATCCCCTTCCCGCGAGATCCCATGGCCGTAGATGATGTCGAATTCTGCCTGCTTGAACGGCGCTGCCACCTTGTTCTTGACGATCTTCACTCTGGTCCTGTTGCCTAGGAGTTCGTCCCCGGATTTTATCGTGTCGATCTTTCGTACATCCAGCCTCATTGAAGAGTAAAACTTGAGGGCCCTTCCTCCAGTGGTCACCTCGGGATTGCCGAACATGATGCCTACTTTCTCACGCAACTGGTTAATAAAAATAACCGCTGTATTTGATTTGCTGATAGCTCCTGCAAGCTTTCTCAAAGCCTGGGACATGAGTCTCGCTTGAAGCCCGACATGGCTGTCCCCCATGTCGCCCTGGATCTCGGCTTTCGGGACCAATGCGGCCACGGAATCTATAACAACGATATCGACTGCTCCGCTCCTGACGAGCACTTCGCAAATCTCCAAGGCCTGTTCGCCAGTATCCGGCTGGGAAACAAGCAGTTCATCGATATCGACGCCGATTTTTGACGCATAGTCAGGATCGAGCGCATGTTCCGCATCGATGAATGCAGCTTTGCCGCCTAGTTTTTGCGCTTCTGCTATTATATGCAGCGTTATCGTTGTCTTGCCGGATGATTCTGGACCGTATATTTCCGTGATCCTTCCTTTCGGTATCCCGCCGATGCCGGTCGCGATATCCAGGCTCACTGAGCCTGTCGAAATAGATTCTATATTCATCGCCGCGTCGTCGCTGCCAAGCTTCATGATGGAGCCCTTGCCGAACTGTTTCTGGATCTGGAGCAGCGCCGCTTCAAGCGCCTTTTCCTTGTCTTCTTTATTTATTCCCATTGTTTCACCATCCTACTTCGTAGAGAACGTACGTTCTTTTTATATTCTTATAATATTATATGTTTCCCAGCCAGTCAAGGGATAATTATTCGATATTTTACTCACCGCAAGAAGACAGGCCTCTATAGATGAATATATCATAGAACCAGGAAATGTAAATATATTCCATATACATATTTATCGACACGCATCCCGCAATGATTCAACGGATCAGCTTGTTGATCATGTTGAGCATCAGCAGGACCGTATAATTGCGGTTCCAGCTTCTGCTGACCGCGCGCACCTTGTACTCATTGCAAACCTTTTCACCGTCGAAAATAGCGCACATGTTCACATGGCCCACCGGTTTTTCTTCAGTTCCGCCTGTCGGTCCAGCCACGCCGGTGACGGATATGCAGAGCCGGCTTCCGGTCGCCGCCTGAAGGCCTTCCACCATTTCAAGGGCGGTTTCAAAGCTGACTGCGCCGAATTTATCGATTGTTTCCTGCTTTACGCCAAGTTCCGCGACTTTCGCCTGATTGCTGTATGTCACGATCCCGCGGTCAAACACGCTTGAAATCCCCGGAATCTCTGTCAGCGAAGCCGAAAGCAGACCTCCGGTGCAGGATTCGGCACATGAAAAGCTGATATTTCTTTCGATCAGTTTGCGGGCGACAACATGGACAAGTTCTTCATCGTCAAAACTGTAGATATGCTCGCCGATGCGTTCCCTTATTTTTTCTATCATGTCCGCCACTGCGGCGGCGGCCTCTTCTTTATTGGCTTTTTTTGACGTGACGCGTATGGCGACTTCGCCTTCTTTTGCGTATGTAGCGATCGTCGGATCAGTCTGCCCTGTTATCAGATCCTCCAGCGCATCTTCGACGGCCGATTCGCCAAGGCCGAAAATGCGTAGCATCTGGTAGTATATTACGCTGCTTGATTTCTGTTCAAGATAAGGCAGCACTTTCTTGCTGAACATATGGACCATTTCACGCGGCGGTCCCGGCATGCAGATGACGATTTTTCCGTCCGATTCGAGAGCGAATCCCGGGGCGGTGCCAACCTCGTTGTCAAATACGATCGCTTTCTCCGGCAAATAAGCCTGCTTGACGTTGTTATCCGTCATGACCCTTTTCAGTTTATTGAAAAAATTTTCGATATGTTCAAGGGATGGCTTATGCAAGACCAGCCTGTCTTTCATGACCTGGGCGACGATTTCTTTTGTCAGGTCGTCCTGCGTTGGTCCAAGGCCGCCTGTCGTCACCACGAGATCGCAGTTTTCCAAGGCTCCTTTCAGTGTGTCCTCAACACGTTTCGGATTGTCCCCGACCGTATAGTGGTACATGACGTCTATTCCCAGAGCGTTGAGCTGCTGGGAGAGATAAACAGAATTCGTATTGGTTATCTGCCCGAAAAGCAGTTCGGTGCCGACGCTCAATATTACTGATTTCATGTGATCATCTCCTTTACATTGAAAACAGTTTCCTGTTCTGTATAATATATTCGGCGCCGGAATATATGGTCATCAGGACCGCTGCCCACAGCAAGCCGTCAGCAACGGGTATATTGAGCGCTTCGAACGGATAGTTCCGGATCAGGATCGCGACGATGGCCGTCATCTGCAAAATGGTCTTGATCTTGCCGGATTTGCCTGCCGCGATCACGATGCCCTCGCTGGCTGCAACGGATCGCAGCGAAGTGATCGTAAACTCTCTGGCGAGAATGACGAACACCATCCAGGCAGGAATGTCGCCCAGTTCCACCAGACAGACCATCGCCGCAGTGACAAGCAGCTTGTCGGCCAGAGGATCCATTATCTTTCCAAAATTGGTCACCAGATTGTATTTCCGGGCTATAGCCCCGTCCAGCGCATCAGTAAGCGATGCCGCTACGAATATTATTGCCGAAATATAATAATGCCCGGTCATCAGCACGACAATAAATATCGGGATCAGAACGACCCTCAGGACTGTAAGTTTATTAGGCAAATTCATAATCGATCTCCTCTCCGGTTAAATCATAATCAAACGCGTCATTGATCCTGACATGGACGAAATCTCCCGGACGATGCTCGCGTTCGGATGAAAAAATGACAGAATCGTCTATCTCCCTGGCATCATAGCCCGTTCTGCCGATATACGTATCCTCGCCTTCGACTTTCTCTTCGACAAGGACTTCCAAAATCTTTCCGATCTTCTTCAGGTTGGATTCCAGCGCGATTTCCTGCTGCAGCGCCAGAAGCCTTTCCTTTCGCCGGACCTTCGTCTGTTCGCGAACCTGGCCTTTCATGACGGCGGCTGGAGTCCCCTCCTCCTTGGAATAATGGAATACGCCAAGTCTCTCAAATTTCATCGTTTTGACGAATTCGCAGAGCTCTTTGAATTCCACGTCTGTTTCTCCGGGAAATCCTGTGATCAGCGTCGTCCGAATATGGATATCCGGTATGGCTTCCCGCAGTTTTGCGACGGTGTCGATGATCGATCGTTTTGTCGATCTTCGGTTCATCGCTTTCAGAATCTTGTCACTGCAATGCTGGATTGGAATGTCGATATATTTGCATATTTTTTCTTTCTCCGCGATGACTTTTATCAGTTCAGGCGTGATCCTGTCTTCATAGCAGTACATTAGTCTGATCCATCTTATGCCGTCGATGTCGCAGAGGTCAAGCAGCAACTGAGGCAGTCTGTATTTGGAATCATGGTCGGAGCCATAAGCCGTCACATCCTGGGCTACCAGAACGAGTTCCCTGATTCCTTTTGAAGCCAGTAGCTCCGCCTCCGCCAGGACATCCTCGTGCCGCCGGCTTCGATAACCGCCCCTTATCGACGGAATGACGCAGTAAGCGCAGACATTGTCGCAGCCTTCCGCGACTTTAAGATAGGCGGAATAATCGTTCTCCAGCAGCTTTCTTTCAGCAATCTCAAGATACTCTTTTTCATAAGTGGTCTGATATTTCTCACGTTTACCATAATCATGATTATGTATTATATCCGGCAGATTCGCATAGTCGTTCACGCCAAGCAGAATGTCGATTTCTGGCATTTCCTTGAACAGTTCATCATTGAAACGCTGGCTCAGGCACCCTGTCACGACCAGCGTTTTGCCGCCTTTCCTGTATTCCGCCATATCAAGGATCGTGTCGATGGATTCCTTTTTCGCGTCATTAATAAAACCGCACGTATTGACGATGATGATATCGGCATCCGCGGGGTCATTGACGATACGGATCCCGCTCTTTTCGAGAAGGCCCGCCGCATTTTCCGAATCCGCTATGTTTTTGGGACAACCAAGAGTTTCTATGTATGCTTTATATGCTTTCATTCATCCAGCCTTTCCAATTCCTCAAATTCATCTTTGCTGATCAGCACCTTGCGCGGCCTGCTGCCGTCCGGTGGACTGACGATGCCGCGCTCCTCCATCATATCGATGAGTCTGGCCGCGCGATTATAGCCGATCCTGAATCGGCGCTGAAGCATCGATACCGATGCCTGCTCTGCCGCGACGACTGTCTCGATCGCGTCTTTCAGCAACTCATCGCCTTCTTCGATGGAGAAGTCATTTTTTGTTTTCTCGATGCTGCTGATTATTTCATCGGAATACTCGTGCTCCTTGACCTGGTCTCGAAGGAAATCGATTACTTTATGGACCTCGGCATCCGATATGAATGCGCCCTGTACTCTTATGGGTTTCGACATGCCCAGCGGATTGAAGAGCATATCGCCTTTTCCGACAAGCCTTTCGGCGCCGGCCATATCCAGGATCGTTCTGGAATCGAACTGCGAGGATACGGCAAAGGCGATCCTTGACGGGATGTTCGCCTTGATCACGCCTGTTATTACATCCACGGAAGGCCGCTGGGTCGCGACGATCAGGTGCATGCCCGCTGCGCGGGCCATCTGTGCCAGCCTGCAAATGGACTCCTCGACCTGCGCCGGCGCGGCCATCATCAGATCCGCAAGCTCGTCGATAATAACGACTATCTGAGGCAGGGAAACAGCGTTTTCACGCTTCATCTTTTCATTGTAGCTTTCAAGGTCCCGAACGCCGGCCTCGGCGAATTTTTTGTACCGGGAAGTCATTTCCTGCACCGCCCAGTTCAAGGCGGCGGAAGCCTTGCTCGGGTCCGTCACCACCGGGATGAGCAGATGCGGGATGCCGTTATAGTTGTTGAGCTCAACGACTTTTGGATCGATGAGCAGGAACTTGACTTCATCGGGCTTTGCTTTGTAAAGCATGCTGATGATGATGCTGTTGATGCAGACGCTCTTTCCGGAACCGGTCGAGCCCGCGATCAGCAGATGTGGCATTTCTTTAAGATCGGCTATGATCGCATTGCCCGATATGTCTTTGCCGGCAATGAAACTGATCTTGGATTTCGCATTTTTGAATTCAGCTGATTCGAACATCTCCCGGATGGTCACCAGGTTGACTCTTTCATTCTCCACTTCGATCCCGACCGCTGCCTTGCCCGGGATCGGCGCCTCGATCCGTATGCTTTTCGCTTCCAGATTCAGCGCGATGTCGTCGGCGAGCCTTACGATGCTGCTGACTTTGACGCCGACATTCGGCTGTATTTCGTATCTGGTGACCGCTGGTCCCTTGGTGACTTGCACGACCTTTGCGTTGACGCCAAAATTCTGAAGCGTTTTTTCGAGAGTCATCGCTTTTGCTTTGAGATTCTCGCCGTCATTTTTCCTCGCTTCCAACGTATTCCTGTTCAACAAGTCTATGGAAGGCAGGGTGAAAGCAGCCGGAATCTCTGTTGCGGGTATGTCGATATGCTCCGCGGGTGCCTGTTTTCTGACATTTTTCTGCGTTTCCTGTTTTTCTTCAATCAGTGATTCCTTATATTCTTCAAATTTAGGATTATCGCTCTCCTTCTTGTCAAAAAGCTGGTCGTTTTTCATATAATCCAGGATCTTCATTTGTTTGCTGGAAATTCCGCTCCTGCCGATAAAGTCTGCCTCTGCTTCAATTGTAAAATCTGTCGGTGGCGCTTGCCGAGCCGTTAGAGGATCCGGTTCGGTCTGGACAGAACGATCCGCTTGTTCCTTAACCGCTTCGCGATTCGCCTTCGCCGCCTCTCTTTTTTCTTTCCAGCGATCGAAAAATTGGGATATCGGCGTATTGATGACAAGAAGCAGGGCGATGACGATCATCAGTCCGCAAAAAATATAAAGTCCCGGCAACCCGACCAATTTAATCAGCACAGCGCCAAGCAGCATGCCGAACAGTCCCCCGCTTTGAAGCAGCGCACCATCGTCGAAAGCGCTTCTCAGATATTGCAGAGAAAGGCCTATGTCCGCCAGCCTATCGGGAAACCGCGTGGCGTTCAAGATCGTGATACAGATAAAAATCATGAAAAGGAAAAAAATCGATCGTCCGTTTATATGGGCCGTCCTTTTCCCCAAAAGCAAGAATCCATAGATTATGAGATAATAAGGCAAGATAAAGGCAGCCAGTCCGAAGCAGCCCTTTAGCAATATGCCGATCGCGACGCCGAACTGGCCGGCGGCTTCGGTCTGCAGTGAAATGGCAAGAAAAGCGCCAAGCGCCAGTATGACGATGGCCCATATCTCGTCCTTGAGCCTGCCGTTCATTTTGGGCGCCGCCGGATTGCTTTCCTTCCTGGCTGTCGAAGTTTTTCTGTTTTTGGATCCGGGAGGCCTTCCCCTTCTCTTTTGCTCCATCATATCACTCCAATTTACTCGATCAATGCATAAGGGCATAGCCGGTGACCAACAGTCCCAACAGCCATGTATAATATGAAAAATAATGAAGTTTCTTGTTTGAAACGACTTTTATCATCGTCTTGATCGCGATGAATCCAGAAACCGCGGCAACCGTTACGCCCACCGCTATCGGAACGATGAGCTCCGCGCCCACTCCCTGCGCGAACGCCTTTGGCGCTTCCAGAACCACGGCGCCGAGAATGGCCGGCACCGATATCAGGAAGGCGAATCGAACAGCCAGCTGGCGATCCAGATTTGACAGGAGACCGCCTACGATAGTCGATCCGGACCTGGATATTCCGGGAGCGATGGCCACCGATTGGAAAAGTCCGACGAGCAGAGCGTCCCTGAAAAGCATTCCCCTTGTATCTTTTAAACCCTTCCCGGATTTTTCCGACAACCATAGCAGCGTTCCTGTGATCAGAAAGCCGATGCCGATTGCCAATAAAGAATTATACAGGGAACCGAAAGCGTCAGAAAAGACGATGCCGAAAAAAGCAGTGGGGATAGTTGCGACGATGATCATGACCCCCAGCCGTCTATATTCGTTCTTGTTGATCTGCAATCCTTTTCCGGTCGCGAGATCATATATGACCGAGAACAATTCCCGGAACAGCATGAATATATCTTTGTAATAAACCGCCATAAGCGACAGGAATGTTCCAAGATGCAGCAGCACGGCAAAGGTCAGCACCTCTTCCCCTTTAATGCCGAAAAAATACTGGAGAACGGCCAGATGGCCCGAACTGCTGACCGGCAGGAATTCCGCCATGCCCTGTACAAGACCAAGTACGGTTGCTTCAAAAAGTGTCAAATCGTTATCCTCTCTTTCCTGCTTATGAATATTGCCCGGATACGCTGATCCGGTTTTTATTATAGCATAACTGATTTAAAACATCGACTTCAAATTTTTATTTGACAGCAGTCTGGTATTTTGGTATTATTTTGTTTAAATATAAAATGTGCAATTGAGGTTGCGGTGTGCGATCAGTAATCAAGTCCTCTGTGGTTTATGGATTTGATGAAAGGCGCCATCGCCGAAGCGGTATCTTTCTCCACAATAAGATACGGCTGGGGGTATGCCGAACAGGTATGCAACTGTCACGCCCGGTGCTGCGATCGGCTCGTGAAGCGCAATTACACAGGCAGAGTATTTTGCGTTCCATTATGAATCGTGAACATCTCTGTTCGCGATTTTTTTTAAAATATTTAACAGTGAAGCCAAAAATAAGCTATAATTATTAATTGGTTATGATTTATTAACGATTTTGCATATTTGCAGCATTCACTGCTTTAAGGAGGAATATATAAGAAATGAAAAAACCAAATCTAGCGATCGTTGGTGCAACTGGTCTGGTTGGCAGTACATTTCTGAAGGTCCTCGAGGAAAGAAACTTTCCTTTTGAGAATCTTTACCTGATGGCATCTGCCAAATCAGCCGGAAAAACGATCAATTTCAAAGGAAAAGATTACGTTGTAGAAGAATTGAATGAAAAATCGTTCGATAAGCCGATCGATATAGCCCTCTTTTCGGCCGGCGCTACGACAAGCCGCGTCTATGCTCCGATCGCGGCCTCCAAGGGCGTCATCGTCGTCGACAACAGCAGCAAATGGCGCATGGATGAAACCGTGCCGCTCGTCGTTCCGGAGGTCAATCCGGAGGACGTAAAATGGAATAAAGGCATTATCGCCAATCCAAACTGTTCAACGATCCAGGCGGTCGTCGTGCTAAAACCGCTGCATGATAAATATAAGATCAAAAGGATCGTCTACTCGACGTATCAGGCAGTATCGGGTTCCGGGGTCAAGGGCATCAGGGATCTTGAGGAAGGATTGGGCGGCAACGACATCATGTCGGCGTACCCTCATCCGATCGCTGGCAATTGCCTGCCGCAGATCGACACTTTCATGGACAACGGCTACACAAAAGAAGAAATGAAGATGGTCAACGAGACCCAGAAAATAATGGGCGACAGCAGCATCAAAATCACGGCTACAACAGTCCGGGTACCGGTATTCGAATGCCACAGCGAATCGATCAATATCGAATTCGAAAAACCGTTCGAACTTCCGGATATTAAGAAGATCCTGTCGGAATCGCCAGGCATCATCGTCCGCGACGATCCTTCCCAGGGCGTTTATCCTCTGGCCAGGGAATGCGCAGGCAAGGACGAGGTGTACGTCGGAAGGATCCGACGCGATTACAGCCTGGATAATGGGCTTAACTTATGGGTAGTTGCAGACAACATCAGAAAAGGAGCAGCCACCAACGCCGTTCAAATAGCTGAACTGCTGCTGAAATAGAGAGGAGACATGAATCATGGCTTTATTTACAGGATCTGGCGTGGCGATCGTAACGCCGTTTAAAAATAGAAAAGTGGATTTTGACAGTCTTGGCAAGCTGATAGACTGGCAGATCGCCGAAGGCACCGACTCCATCGTCGTCTGCGGAACGACCGGGGAATCGGCGACGCTGAATGATGAAGAACATATCGAAACTGTCGAGTATACTGTTCAGAAAGTCAACAAGCGCGTTCCGGTCATTGCCGGCGGAGGCAGCAACGACACCCATCATGGGATCAATCTGAATAAAAACCTGGAAAGAGTCGGCGCCGACGGACTGCTTCATGTCACTCCGTATTACAATAAATGCACCCAAAAGGGATTGATCTTGCATTATACGGCGATCGCCGACAGTGTCGGCATCCCGATGATCTTGTATTCGGTAGCGTCGCGCACCGGAGTCAACATCGCGCCGTCGACTGTAGCCGAACTGGCGAAGCATCCGAATATCGTCGGTATAAAGGAAGCCAGTGGCAACATCGCCCAGGTCGCTGAAATCGCGCGCCTCGTGCCTGAAGATTTCAGCATCTATTCAGGCAATGACGATATGATCGTTCCCCTGCTTTCGCTGGGAGGCAAAGGTGTCATATCCACAGTCGCCAATGTCGCGCCTAAAGACACCCACGACATGGTCATGCGTTTCCTGAACGGCGATGCAAAAGGCGCCTGCGACCTGCAGCTTCGCATGAAGCCGCTGATCGACGCCATGTTCATCGAAGTCAATCCGATCCCTGTCAAGGCGGCCTTATATATGATGGGCAAGATCGATCTTGAGTACAGGCTGCCGCTATGCCCGCCGTCGGATGCTTCGATGGAAATCATCAGAAAAGAAATGGAAGCTTACGGACTATTATAGGAGGTGTATCCGATGATCGAGACCATTCTGCACGGCTGCAACGGAAAAATGGGAAAAGTCCTCCAGCAGCTGATCAAAGAGGAAGCCGACATGGAAGTCATCGCCGGCATCGACAAGAATATCAACGGACCGACGCCCTTTAAGCTTTACACATCTCCATCGGACTGCATCCATAAGGCCGATGTGATAATCGATTTTTCCCATTATACGGCGGTTCCCGAGCTGTTGGACTATTGCGTCGCAACAAAAACTCCTGTGGTGATCGCGACAACTGCCCTTGGCGACGCGGAGCGATCCCTGCTGCGAGAGGCTTCGAAAACGATCCCTGTATTCAACACCGCGAACATGTCCCTCGGGATCAACGCCATCGCAAAGGTCATGAAAGAGATCGTTCCGATCCTTGAAGGCGATTTCAACATTGAAATCATCGAAAAGCATCATAATAAAAAGAAGGATTCCCCAAGCGGCACCGCGCTTCTGCTCGCAGATGCCATAAATGACTCCTGCGACGTCAAAAAAGATTATATCTATGGCAGGCACAGCAAATCGGATGAATGCAAGATCACCGATCTTGGGATCCACGCGGTGCGCGGCGGCACGATCCCTGGCGAGCACACGATCATTTTTGCAGGTCCTGACGAAGTGATCGAAATTACCCACACAGCGCTGAGCAGAGACGTATTCGCCAGAGGCGCCATCAGAGCCGCCAAATTCCTCGTCACGAGGGAAGCCGGCCTGTATTCGATGCGCGACCTCGTCTGATCATAAAAAATAAGACCCGGGATGACCGGGTCTTATTTTTTTATTCATATCTAATGTAAAACGTCCGGGAAGAAGACCGCTTCATATGGTGAGTCTGGTTTTGAATCGGCGGATCGCTTCTTCGGTATTCTCGCGGCTTCCAAAGGCCGTAAGCCTGAAATATCCTTCTCCGCTGGGGCCGAACCCTGCTCCGGGCGTTCCGACGACATTGGCTTCTCGGAGCAATTTGTCAAAGAAGGACCAGGAATCAAGTCCTGCCGGTGTTTTCAGCCAGATATAAGGCGCATTGACGCCTCCGAAGACTTCAATGCCTGCGCTTCTGATTCCTTCCCTTATTATCGCCGCATTGGCCATATAATAATCGACAAGAGATGCGATCTGCTTTTGCCCTTCAGGGGTATATACAGCCTCGGCGCCCTTTTGGACAATATAAGGCACCCCGTTGAATTTGGTCGTCTGTCTTCGATTCCAAAGTCTGTTCAATTGCACCGCTTCGCCTTTCTGGGTGTAAGCTTTCAGCTCTTTGGGCACTACTGTATAAGCGCATCTAGTTCCGGTAAATCCGGCGTTTTTCGAAAAACTCCTAAACTCGATAGCCACCTCGCGGGCGCCTTCGATCTCATAAATGCTGTGCGGTACGTTCTCCTCCCTTATATATGCTTCGTAAGCCGCATCATAAAGGATGACCGCCCGGTTTTCAATCGCGTGATCGACCCATTTTTTCAATTCGGTTCTCGATATCGTCGTTCCAGTGGGATTATTAGGGAAACAAAGATAAATCAGATCCGCTTTTTCTTTCGGCAGCGCGGGGATGAAACCGTTTTCAGCCGTACAGGGAATGTAAACGACATCCGACCACCTGCCGTCGTTGCCAAGGGTCCCGGTCCTGCCCGCCATGACGTTGCTGTCCACATAGACCGGATAGACCGGGTCCGTCACCGCAACTTTATTCCCGGGCCCGAATATCTCCTGGATATTGGCCGTATCGCTTTTTGATCCGTCGCTGACAAATATTTCGTCGATATCCATCTTGATGCCGCGGGAAGCATAATCGAATTCAATGATCTTCTCGATCAGAAATCCATAGCCCTGTTCCGGACCGTAGCCTCTGAACGTGTTTCCGTCCGCCATCTCATCGACGGCTTTGTGGAGCCCGCCGATGACAGCAGCCGGCAGAGGCCTGGTGACGTCTCCGATGCCGAGCCTGATGATGTCCTTGTCCGGATTCTCATCTTTAAAAGTGTTGACCCTTCTGGCTATTTCAGAAAACAGATAGCTCCCGGGCAATTTTAAATAATTTTCGTTGATCAGTGCCATAATATCCTTCCTCTCCTTCTGCAATCAGAATTTCAGCGTTGCGAAATAATCCTCCGGCGTTTCTCCGCGCCTGATCAATTCTGTTTCACCGTTTTCCCTGAGCAATATTTCGGCTGAACGCAGCTTGCCGTTGTAGTTATAGCCCATGGCAAAACCGTGGGCTCCGGTGTCGTGTATGACGATCAGGTCGCCGATATCGATCTTTGGCAGCATCCTGTTGACCGCAAACTTATCATTGTTTTCGCAAAGACCGCCTGTAACATCGTATTTATGGTCGCAGGGCATGTCCTCCTTGCCCATCACTGTGATGTGATGATAAGCACCATACATCGCTGGACGCATGAGATTGGCCGCACAGGCATCGATACCGACATAGTCCTTATAAATATGCTTCTCGTGCAGGACGGTAGAAACCAGGCATCCGTACGGACCGAGCATGAATCTTCCAAGCTCCGTACAAATCGCCACATCACCCATTCCGGCTGGTACCAGGATCTCTTCAAATGCTTTTCGGACTCCTCTGCCTATTTCCAAAATGTCCGCAGGCTTCTCTTCCGGACGATAAGGGATCCCTATTCCTCCTGAGAGATTAATGAACGATATGTGCGCTCCTGTTTCCTTCGACAATTCGACTGCTGTTTTGAAAAGTATCGCTGCCAGGCTTGGGTAATATTCGTTGGCAACAGTGTTGCTGGCCAGGAATGCATGGAGACCGAAATTCTTGACGCCCTTGTCCATCAGCGTCCTGAAGCCCTGGCTGAGCTGACGCCTTGTAAATCCGTACTTTGCTTCGTGCGGGGTATCCATGTAAGTGTTATTGATCACGAAATCTCCACCCGGATTGTATCGACAGCTAATGGTGTCTGGCATCATGCCCAGCGTATCCTCTAAAAATTCGATATGCGTGATATCGTCCAGATTGATGATGGCGCCCATTTTCTTCGCCAGCTCGAAGTCTTCTTTTGGCGTGACGTTCGAAGTGAACATGATTTCGTCGCCAGAAAATCCCGACATTTCCGACATAAGCAGCTCCGTGTATGAAGAGCAGTCGACACCGCAGCCCTCTTCCTTAAGTATTTTCAATATAGTCGGGTTCGGTGTGGCCTTTACTGCAAAATATTCCTTAAAACCTTTATTCCATGCAAAAGCTTCATGAAGCTTCCTGGCGTTTTCCCTGATGCCTTTTTCGTCGTATAAATGAAAAGGCGTTGGATATTTTTCAACGATCCCTTTCAGTTGACCGTAAGTGACAAATGGTTTTTTCATGCGTCGCCGCCTCCTTTCATGATTTCAATCAATTTTATTTCATTCTTCATCGATTCCTTGAACAGATCCACCAGATTTTTTTTCCGGGAATACAGGCAAGTAGAGTATTCGCCGTTATCGATGTCGCCGGTCAGGACATTTGCCGAATCCGCTATCAGCCTGATCTGCCATTGGGATTTGTCCGCGATGTATATCTTTGCGCCTTCCATGACGAAGGACCCGCTTGTTATAAGCACGACCTTCAGTCCTCTTGCAATGGCGGCGGCGAGCTCCGCCAGGATATTTTCCAGCACGCTTTGGGAAACGGACAGATAAATGCGCTCTTCGGCTTCGCTGATCATGTTCCTGAGTTTATCTATTATATGATTTTCGCCTTTGATGGTTATATAACCTTCCGTTTCATCCCGTTTCCCGGGTATGCGTCGAATCAATTCCAGCTTTGTTTCCTGGAGCTTGTTGATTTTATTGGCGCAGAATTCATCGATCGGGACTGCCGTATAGCGTACCGGAGCGCCTTCAATGACATATGCCCCGCCTTTTTCCACCAGGGCTGCCAGCGAGGTATAGGCATTGGATCTTGAGATCCCGGTCACTTTGGCAACCTCATAACCATTCAGATCTCCTTCCGTCAGCAAGGCAAGGTAGATCGATGCCTCCTGACCGGTCAGTCCAAAATTTTTCATATGCTCCACGATATCCATATAGCCACATTCCTTCCGAAACGATATTGCGTAGTGTTCCTGTTTAGTAAAACTATACAGTCGCTTTGAATGAATGTCAATAAAAAAAACAGCTTTCGCTGTTTTTTAAGTTTGGTATTTTAATTAAAGATGCCTGGTATCATCGAAGCGCTTCCCTGATTTTATATCGTTCAGCGTCTTAAGGATCTTGTTTAACGTGAATTGGATCGAAATCATAATGATCAGGAAAATGACCACCAGAAAAAACATGAATGTATCATTGAACAATCCGGTTCCTCCTTTGATTCGACAGCCCTTGCCCAACGGACATATAAAAATTGGAAGCTGCAGAACAGCTTCCAATTTTGTTATTACGCCTCTGAAGCGATAACTTCCTTACCGTCATAGTAATTGCAATTCGGGCATACTCTATGAGCAAGCTTTGGTTCATGACACTGCGGACAGATCGATAAACCTGGCAACGACTTTTTCATGTTAGGGGATCTTCGCTTATCTCTTCTTGCCTTTGATATTTTCCTCTTTGGAACTGCCATCCTAAAACACCTCCTTGTCCCATAAAACTAACGTATTTTATTATAGTGTACGGAAGGCGCATTGTCAACATGTTTTCCAAAGGTTGATTTAAAGCTTCTCAACAATTTCCTTCGTATCGCGGGCTATAACGAGTTCTTCATTCGTCGGGATCAGGAATACCTTGATCTTGGAATTCGCAGCACTGATTTCCCTTTCCTTGCCGCGGACATTGTTCCTTTCGGCATCCATGATGATCCCGAGGTTTTCAAGGTCTTTGCAGATGTTCATCCTCATGCTTATTCCGTTTTCGCCAAGGCCCGCAGTGAAGACGATGGCATCTGCGCCGTTCAGTTCAGCCAGGTATGCGCCGATATAGGATTTTACCTTCAGAGCGAATACATCTAGCGCAAGCTGCGCCCTTTCATTGCCTTTTGAGGCCGCATCCTCGATATCGCGAAAATCGCTGCTGACTCCCGAGATGCCCAATACGCCTGACTTCTTGTTCAGGATCGATGTGACTTCAGCAGCCGTAAGTCCTTCTCTGTCTTTGATGAATGAAACGATCGCCGGATCGATGTCGCCGGATCTGGTTCCCATCACGAGGCCTTCAAGCGGAGTGAATCCCATACTCGTGTCTATGCTCTTGCCGCCGTTTACCGCTGCGACACTGGCGCCGTTTCCAAGATGGCAAGTGATGACTTTGGTATCCTTGACGTCCTTGCCAAGCATGCTGGCAGCTCTTTCAGAGACGAATCTATGGCTTGTGCCGTGGAATCCATATCTTCTTACAGCGTACTTTTCATAATATTCATAAGGAATGGCGTATACGAACGCTTCCTTCGGCATGGTCTGGTGAAATGCCGTATCGAAAACGCCGACCATCGGTGTCGACGGCATCAATTCCTGGCACGCTCTGATACCGAGAATGTTCGGCGGGTTGTGGAGCGGCGCGAGCTGGGTGCATTCATCCAGGGCATGCATGACGTCGTCGTTGATCAGGACCGATCCGCTGTACTTTTCTCCGGCATGCACGACGCGATGTCCGACAGCCGCTATTTCATCCATACTTGCAACGACTCCATGGACAGGATCCACAACGGCTTCCAGCACATGGCCGATCGCTTCCTTATGAGTCTTCATCGGAGCTTCCAGAACGAACTTGTCTGCTCCTTCCTTTTCATGCTTGAGGATGGATCCTTCGATACCGATCCTTTCGACTAAACCTTTAGCGAGAAGTGTCTCCGAGCTCATATCCAGGACCTGATATTTAAGTGATGAACTTCCGCAGTTGATAACAAGTACTTTCATTAGACTGCCTCCTGTTTTTTTAATTGAACACTATTGATTATATGTTATATGAGGATTTTTTCAACCTTTTTTTAAGCTGTTTCACCATATTATGCGGCATGGAAACGCGGTCTGCCGCCGGTACGGCCGCCAAGGCCGTTTAAGGATGCAGAAATCCGCTTCCCGCTGCTTATGTCTTCACAGCACGAATGGCTTTGCAACATAGTCGGAATGTCTGTAGATGTCGGCGCCTCTTGCAAGATTGTAAATATCGGAAGCCAGGATATCATATGCAAGCAGTTCCAGTATGGCGGGATATTTGGGAGCGTCCCTGTTTATATTCGTGATCACTGGTATTTTGGAACAGCCGATTTTCTTAAGCTCTTTCAATATAGTTGAACCGTTTTCATTCATGGCGAGGACGCGCGCGTATAATGAGCTTCCCTCCTTGAGGATGCTGTCCATTCCGGCTTTCGTCAATCCAATCATCGTATGCATCAATATCCTCTGTATCCGGGTTTCAGTATAGCGCTTCGTCTTTATATCCTTGATCAGATCGCGCATGTTTGACTTTGGATGCCGCGTCGACTTTTTCAGGCGATTCTCCAGCCCTTCCGCTACAGAGAATATATTCTTGAGCTCCGACAGCGGTGAACTGATGATTTTGTACAGGATGATCTCCAGAAAATCATCCATGCCGACAGGCGCTATCTCATTGTATTTTTTTAAAACACCCCATGTTTCGGCTGGCACAGCCTGGATGATGGATTCGATAGGCTGGCCTTCATTAATAATTTTGTGGCGGATCGCTGTGGCGCTGGCGATCGGTCCTGTTATGGCCTTATCCGCATATGCGCTTCCGGCTCTGGTCACGGCTGTCATTTCTATGCCGCTCCCGAGAAGCAGGCATTGGCGGATGTATTCGATCGCCAGGATATCGTTCGGTTCTTCCAGCGCTTCCGCCGCCGCTTCGCCATGAAGCTGCCTGTACGCTGCGTAGCGCGCCTTCGGGTATGATACGCCGGTGCTCAGCTCTCTTTTTAGAATATCCGTGAACTCCCGGTCCTCGTCAGCGATAGTCGCCGCCGCACGCTTCAATTTGTCTGCGTTTCCGGTTTCGCTGCCGAATGCGATATGGGTGACACAGCCGAGGCCATCCAGAATCCCGACTGCTCCCCTGGCAAAATACTCCGCATTGTTGCACGCAAAAGCGAATGGGAGTTCGATAACGAGATCGACTCCATTTCGCACCGCCATTTCGGCCCGGATCCATTTGTCATAGATCGACGGTTCCCCTCTTTGCAGAAAATCGCCGCTCATGACACAGATGCTCCGCCGGCAGCCCGTCACCCTTTTGGATTCCTCAAGATGGTACCTGTGTCCGTTGTGGAACGGATTGTATTCGGCTATGATCCCTAATATCCTGTCCATGCTCTCCAAACAAAAAGAGCTTTTGAAGCTCTTCTTTTATTAATTTGCGACGGCTGATCGTATCCCTGGGATCATCTGTTGTCGCTATCCATCTGGGTTTTGTATATGAGTTCCTTGATTTCGTTGCGGTTGGCGGACAATGTCCCGTTCACCTGATCGAAAGTCCGCTGGAGGGTGCCGAACATTTCATCGAAATATACGGAATTCAGTTTTTCCATTTTTTCCTGGAAATTGTAGAGGATCCCGTCTATATATTCGAAGGTGCCCATTTTCAAGTTGCGCGAAGTGCCTTCGGCCATCCTGAGCATTTCATCGGCTCTGGCTTTTGCCTTTAACGTGATATCGTCGTTTTCTATAAGCGCTTCTGCCTGGCTTCTGGCATCCTTGAGAACACTTTCGTATTCCTTTTTCGCTTCGTCAAGGATCCGCTGCCTTTCGTCCTTGATCCACTGGGCCTGCTGAATCTCGGACGGAAGCTCCACTCTTATCTCCTTGATGATCTCCAGGACTTCCTCCGCGTCCACTAAAACTTTTCCGGTCAGCGGGAAACCCGAGCTGGTATCGATTATATCTTCCAATTCATCTAAGAGTTCCAATACTTTCATGTCAATTTCCCTCCTACTGTACTACTTGCAGTTTAATTTCTTCTTCATATAATCAAGCACGACATCCGGCACCAGTCCCTCGATATTTCCGCCCAGCTTGAAAACCTCTTTGACCAGGCTTGAACTTAGAAAGGAGTATTTGGGACTGGTCATCAAAAATATCGTTTCCATCTTCTCATACAATTTTGCATTCATCTGGGCCATTTGAAGTTCATATTCGAAGTCCATGTTGGCTCTAAGCCCTCTGACGACGGCGTCGATGCCATTTTTTTCGACGTAATCGGCCAATAATCCTGAAAATGAATCGACTTCGATATTGCTGATGTTTTTTGTGATTTCTTTGATCATATCGACGCGTTCTTCGATGGTGAAAAATGGATTTTTAGACGGGTTCTGTATGACGCCGACGACAAGCCTGTCGGATAGCTTGGCGGCTCTTTCTATCAAATCAATATGGCCGTTGGTCATGGGATCGAAAGATCCTGCATAAAGCGCTTTCTTCATTAAGCTATTCCTCCGCAGTCTGGCTGAATATTTCTATTTCGATTTTTCCGTATCGTTTGTGCTTGATCCTGCTGAATGATTCAATGTCCGGAGGAAGCTCTTCTTCGCTGCCGTGTTCGATCACGATAATACCGTCTTGGGCCATCAGGCCTGAATCGGCGATAAGCTGCACGCATTCCATTAGCAATCCTGATTTATAAGGCGGATCGAGAAATGCGACATCGACTTTTTCCCGGATCTTTTCGATCCCCCGTGCATAGTCGGCACAGATCACGATTGAAACATCGTCGATCTTGCAATGGGATATATTTTTTGCTGTCAGCGCGATGCTCTCCCGAGACCTGTCGACAAAATAGCATTTTTTCGCTCCGCGGCTTATTGCCTCGATGCCGAGATTCCCTGTGCCGCAGAACAGGTCGACTACGACGGCTTCATCCATGTGGCCTGCTATCATATTGAAGATCGATTCCTTGACTTTGTCCGAGGTAGGCCTGATTTTCTCATCAGCCGGCGAAAACAGTTTTCTACCCTTCAATGAACCGGCAATGATTCTCAAAAGACTCACCCCTTTCGAACTTTATTCTATCATAGAATATAGCGTTTTCAAACTCTATATTCTCCATCTTATAGATTAAAATTTTCGATGTCCGAGAACATCTTTTCGATGTGAAGCCGGATCCCCTGATTTTGTTCCATCTCCAATCCCGCATCTTCTTCAAGCAGCTTCATCGCTTCGATCCTGACTGTTTCAAGGACCTTCAGGTGCTTGCCGAGATCGGCGATTTTAAGTTCGGGCACACCGTGCTGCCTTGTCCCGAAAAATTCTCCCGGCCCCCGCAAGCTCAGATCCTTTTCGGCGATTTCAAAACCGTTTCCGGTTTCAGCAAGAACGGACAGGCGTTCTCCCGCAATACCATCTGCCGCATCGGAAACCAGGATGCAATAGGATTGCTCCTCCCCTCTTCCCACTCTGCCGCGGAGCTGATGAAGCTGAGCAAGACCGAAACGTTCGGCGTTCTCGATCAGCATGACCGTCGCATTCGGGACATCTATGCCGACCTCGATGACGACGGTCGAAACCAGCGCATCTGTATCGCCTCGCTGAAATCCAGCCATAGCGGCATCTTTTTCTTTTTGCTTCATCCCCCCATGCAATAAGGCCAGTTTGAAAGGCGACAGGATGTCGCCAAGCTCGCGGAACAGGCTTTCTGCCGATTTTGCCTCGAGTTCTTCCGAATCCTCTATCAGCGGCGCAACGATGTATGCCTGCCTGCCCTGGGATAGCTCTCTGCTGACGAAATCGTAAGCCTCTTTCCTTCGCCTGTTTCGAACGACTTTGGTGATGATCTCCCTGCGTCCGCTCGGCATCTCATCAATTACTGAAATATCAAGATCGCCATACAGGATGATCGCCAGCGTCCGGGGGATCGGCGTCGCCGTCATGACAAGCAGATCCGGCGCCCTGCCCTTGTCAGCGAGCATTGATCTTTGCCGCACGCCAAAGCGATGCTGTTCGTCCGTGATCACCAGTCCGAGGTTCTGAAAAACGACATTTGGCTGAAGGACTGCATGCGTGCCGACCAGCAGATCCATTTCGCCATTTTGAAGCTTGAGAAGCAATTTTTTCCGGTCAGACGCCGGCACCCCCGATGTGAGAAGCCCTGTTCGGATGCCTTTTTCGCTAAAAAGCCTGTTCATCGTATCATAATGCTGTTTGGCCAGAAGCTCCGTCGGCGCCATCATGGCTGCCTGATAACCGCTTTTGACAGCTTTATAAATAGCCGCGGCGGCAACGACTGTCTTCCCGGAACCGACGTCTCCCTGAATGAGCCTGTTCATTCTGAGCGCCGATTCCATATCGCGCGAGATCGTTTCAATGACTCTCTTCTGCGCGCCGGTCAGTTCAAAGGGAAGGGTCTTTGTGAATTCATCCAGTTGGATATCTTTTGAAAAACCGATGCCCGACCGCTCCCCAAGATTTCGCTTCCGCGCCGCCAGAAGCCCTGTCTGCAGCAAAAGAAGCTCTTCGAATATGAGACGGAATTTTGCTTCCTGGTATTTTTGCGGAGTTTCCGGAAAATGAATGTTCGTGACCGCATGATCCAGGCCGCATAGCCGATTGCGTCTGATCAGCGCCTCGGGCAGATATTCATCTATGGGGCCTGTCAGCTCCCTTGCCTGGGATATCCATCTTCGCATGTCATTCTGGCTGATCCCGGCAGACAAAGGGTATATCGGCAGTATGCCGGTCTGTTTGTCGAATCGCCCGGTCGATATTTCAGGATGCAGTATCTGGAGTTTTCCGTTGCTTTCTGAAATTTTGCCAAAGAGCTGGCAGAACATGCCTGTTTTAACAGTTTTCGACAGATAACCGGCATTAAAAAAAACGGCTTCGATGCTGCCGCTGTCATCCGTGACCAGTATTCTGAGATTTTTGTAGCGGCCAAAGCCTTTTCGGCCTGTCAGCACAAGATCGATCCTGCCGCTCAACAGGACCGTTTCTCCCGGCGCCAGGCTTCGTATAGCTCTGATTTCCCTTCGATCCTCATAATCGCGGGGATAATGGCCGATGAGGTCACCCACGGTCTTTATGCCCAGTTTTTCAAGGCATTTCAGCTTGTGGGGCCCTACTCCCTTCAAAATGGATACCGGTTCGTTGAATGCTTCCATATGATCCATATGCTCAGCCTTTTATCTCTATATTGCGCCTGACAAGCTGTTTGGCCATCATGCCGACGACGACGACCGTTACGCCGCATTCTTCGATGCCGGTCATTGCCGAAATTTTTTCTTTGATCGATGTTATCAGTTGTTCAGTCACTCTATTTATGCTGACTCCGAATCTGATTATTATATTCAGCTTTATATCCAGGCCTTCGTTGTTCCTGGCAACTGTTATGAAACTGCTTTCGTCCATTCCGCTCAATTTTGAAACGAAACCGGCTGTCTGCGCTTTATGGTTGGCCAGGCGTACTTTGCCGTCAAGATCCCGGATGCATTCGACAGCGATCCTTCGAATCACTGCTTTGTCTATCGATATGCACCCTGTTTCGTTGTCTGATTTATATAGCATAAGCGATCCGCTCCCCCTCTTGAAGATTCAGCAAAATTATTATATAATTTTTTTCGAGAAATTAAAACATTTTATTTTACACATTGCAGACACTATGCTATAATAACTCTTGTTCAATGTGAATTTTGTGCTTTATGCATTGTAATAAGGAGGTGCAGCAAATGTCGAGAAAATGTGAAATATGCGGCAAAGGCCAGGTTTCCGGTAATAATGTCAGCCATTCCAACAGACACACCAGAAGAAAATGGAATGCCAACATTCAGACTGTCGTTCTTGAAGACAACGGCAAAGTCACGCGAAAAAACATCTGTACTAGATGCCTGAGAACGAGAAACAAAGTCAGCAAAGCGATCTAACCAATTAAGCCTGCAGAATTCTGCAGGCTTTTTTATTCCCCGGTAAAAATTATGACGCCGGAGCAGCTTCCGAGCAGATATCCGCCTGTTTCGACAGTCTGGAATTCTCCAACCGACAGTCTGCTTTCAAAGTTCGCTCCGCAATCAGTCTGAAGCGAAAATTCCTCTCTCTCTTTTCCGGTGTTTACCGCAACGAACACTGCTCTTCCGCCAGAGCACCTGCTGAAGATAAAAATGCTTCTTTCCGCCATGACCGGTCTGAAGTCATAATTGCCGATGTCCGGTATCCCATTGCGAAGCGCGAGCAATTTTTTATAAAAGCCATGCATATCGAGGTCGGCGTTCTTAAAATCAAAGCATTTCCTGTTAAAAGGGTCTTCCGCTCCCTGCATGCCGATCTCATCGCCATAATAAATGCATGGGATGCCCGGCATGAATGCCCAGATCATCAGCGCCAGAAAAAGCCTTGCGACAGCCGCTCCTCTCTGGTCTTCAGTAAGTAACAGCCGCGCCTTTTCATCCTTTGTCAAACGGTACAGTTCGTCTTTAATGCCTAATATCGTCAGTATCCGGGCAGTGTCATGAGTTCCGAGAATATTCATCAGGCTTGAAAACGCTGCCGGCGGATAATTTTCCCAAAGACTGCAGACTACGCTGGAAAATGCCGCCGCGTCCCTTTCGTAAGCGACAAATCTTATGAGCGCATCCTTGAGCGGGTAATTCATCACGCTGTCCAGCTCTTTTCCAAGCAGGTATCTCCTGCGTTCGCCGTAGCTGATCTTGTTCGATGCATCCTCCCAAACTTCTCCGATGATTGCCGCATTCCTGTCAATTCCTTTCAATGTCGACCTCAACTCTTCAAGGAAAGCCGATGGCAGTTCGTCCGCGACATCGATTCGAAAGCCCGACGCGCCGCAGGACATCCAGAATTTGATGACGGAATCATCTCCGCGAATAATATGATCAAGATAGGTCCCCTCTGTCTCGTTCACATGGGGAAGCGTTTCAATGCCCCACCAGGCGTGATATTTATCCGGATAATGCGTGAATTGATACCAGGGATAATAAATCGAGTCTTTACTTTGATAAGCCCCTATTGCCGCATATCTCCCATACTTGTTGAAATATATGCTGTCGCTGCCTGTATGGTTGAATACGCCGTCGAGCAGGATCCTGATGCCAAGCTTCCCGGATTCCTGGCATAGAGTCCTGAAATCATCCACTGAGCCCAATATCGGGTCGACATTTTTGAAATCCGCCGTATCATACCGATGATTGGAATAAGCTTCGACTATTGGATTCAGGTAAAGGACCGTCACGCCCAGATCCTTGAGGTATGGCAGCATTTCAACCATGCCTTTCAGGTTGCCGCCAAAAAAATCATTGTTCCTGATCACGCCTGCGGCATCCGGCTTGTAGTCCGGCAGGTCGTTCCAGTTTTCATGGATCCGGTATTCTCTGTCGAGGGCGGGAATGACATATTGGGCGCTGCGGGCGAAACGATCCGGGAATATCTGGTACATGACGCCGTTTCGAAGCCATTCGGGAACCCTGTAATCGCGCAAATAGACTGTCAGCTGACTGCTCTTGCTTCTTTCCCGTCTGCCGTCGTAATAATCGGCTATGAAATAATAAAAGAACAATCCTTCCTTATTGGTTTCCCACTCAAAGGAATAGAAATCCGATCCATCTCTCAGATCGGTCCAGGATCCCCGGACATGGCATTCCGCTCCATTGTCGGGGTATATCGCCAATATCATTTCCTTTAAGACCGCTCTGCGCTCGACACCGGCTCTGAAAAGGATCCGCGTACCCGACTCAACAGCGCCGAAGGGCGATTTGCAGTATTCTTTCCTTGAATCAAAGAAGATCGTCATCTTCGCCCGTCCTCTTCAATTTGCCGATATGCCATATCCTATCAGCGTATTCCTTTACGCTTCTATCCGCCGAAAAGACGCCCGCTTTCGCAATATTGACCAGCGACATCCGATTCCAGCGGCCTCGGTCGGTCCACGCGTCGCTGACCTGCTGCTGGGCTCGCCTGTAAGCATCAAAGTCCGCCATGATCAGGTATTGATCCGCCGTTCCCATGCCTGTCGTCAGAGAGTTGACGATATCAGAAAAAATGATGCCGTCTATTGGCTTGTTCATAAATCTTATGACTTCCGCCAGAACTGGATCGTTTTGAATGTACATCGTTGGATTATAGCTGCCCCGACGCACCAAGAGTTCGACCTCTGGCGCCGTCAGTCCGAAAATGAATATGTTGGACGGCCCCACGGCTTCCGATATTTCAACATTCGCTCCGTCTAGGGTCCCAAGAGTGATGGCGCCGCTGATCATAAGCTTCATGTTGCCCGTGCCGGATGCTTCCTTGCCGGCAAGGGATATCTGCTCTGAAATATCCGCAGCAGGCATAATGATTTCGGACAACGATACCGAATAGTTTTCAAGAAACACGATTTTGATCCTGTTGCGTATAGAAGGATCGCTGTTCACCACCACGGACAGCCTGTATGCGAGGCTGATGATCTGTTTTGCCATGTAGTATCCCGCAGCGGCCTTGGCCGCAAAAACGAATGTTCTCGGCTGGACGTCGGCGTTCGGATCCTCCTTCAGCAAATTGTATAAATATATGATATGAATAATATTCAGAAGCTGCCTCTTATATTCGTGAAGCCGCTTCACCTGAACATCGAAAATGGACTCGGGATCTGTCAGTATGCCGTTGGTTCTGAGCATATGGACAGCCAGACGCGATTTGTTGTCCTTCTTTATTTTTTCCAGATTGGCCAGCACTTCTTCATCATCATAGTATTCCAGCAATTTTTCGAGATTCGTCGCATCATGCATATACGACGGTCCGATCAGCTCGTTCAGCAACCTGCAGAGCTTTGGATTCGCCTGGCACAGCCATCTCCGATACGCTATGCCGTTTGTGACATTGGTGAATTTCTCCGGATTCATCCGGTAAAAACCATAAAATACATTATTTCGAATTATATTGCTATGCAGTGCAGAAACGCCGTTGACCGTATGGGATGTCGCCACGCAGAGATTGGCCATGTGTATCTGCCCGTTCCAGATAATGGCCGTCTGGTTCCTTAAGTCCTCGGCGTCCGGGAACGAGATCTGGAGCTCCAGTTTCAGGCGCCTGTCGATTTCAGCTATTATTGAATAAATCCTGGGGAGAAGCGATTTGAATAGATTCTCAGGCCATTTTTCCAGGGCTTCCGGCATTATTGTATGGTTCGTATAGGAAATGGTGTTTCGGACGATATCCCAGGCCTTGTCCCATTCATATCCATAATCGTCCATGAAGATCCGCATGAGCTCGGGGATCGCCATCGTCGGATGTGTGTCGTTTATATGGACCGCTGTCTTTTCATTGAAGTTGCTCAGGGTTTCGTTCTGGATTATATGTCTCCGTGTGATCGTTTGCATCGCCGCGGATATGAAAAAATACTGCTGCTTGAGCCGGAGCGTCTTTCCTTCTATATGCGCGTCCTCAGGATAGAGGATTTTGGAAATGACTTCCGCCATATGCTGTTCTTCCATCGCTTTGAGATATTTGCCCTGGGCAAAAAGACCCATGTCGATCTTGGTGGGCGATTTGGATTTGAAAAGCCTGAGAGTGTTCACGACGTCGCTGTCAAATCCCGAAATCATAAAATCATAAGGAACCGCGAGAACGGTCGTATAATCCCTGTGATGGAACTTGATCTTGCCGTTCTCCCAATATTCATCGACGACTCCGCCGAAATGGACTTCCTTTGCTTCGTCTTCTTTTTCAAGAAGCCAGACGTCGCCGGTCTCGAGCCAGTCGTCTGCCACCTCCACCTGCTGTCCATTTTCAATCTTCTGTTTGAATATCCCATATTCATAGAGGATGGACATGCCGTGCCCCGACATGCCTGCCGCCGCTATTGCATCCAGGTAGCAGGATGCCAGTCTGCCCAGGCCGCCGTTTCCAAGTCCGGCATCCGGGTCGATTTCGTACATGTCTTCGATCCTGTATCCGAAATTGGCCAGCGCGTTCTTGAAAACATCCTCGAGATGCAAATTGAAGAGATGGTTTTTGAGCGACGCGCCCGGGAGGAATTCCATCGACAGATACACCACCTGCTTCTCCTTGTGGGTCCGAACTATATCATGATTGTTCATCCAGAGTTCAGCCAGTACGTCCCGCAGCACAAGGCAGGTGGCTCTATAAAACTGATTCTGCGTCGATTTCCCAGGCTCCCGGCCAAAATACCGCATTAATTTGTTTTCGATTTCATCCGCTATCTTCTTTGAAGAAAAATCCAATTCCATAGTTCGATCCCCCATTTTACCTATCGTTCAGGAACGTATCACCGATCGATAAAGATCCATGTATTTTGTTGCCGATTTGCGCCAGGAAAAATCGGATTTCATCGCATTGCCGACCAGTTTATGCCATAGTTTCCTGTCTCCGTAATAACTGAGCGCCCTTTTTACGGCTTTGATCAGTTCATCTTCATTGTAATCCAGAAATGTGATGCCGTTTCCAGCCCCGGTTTCCGGATCGAAAGCTGCAATGCTGTCTTTGAGTCCTCCGGTTTCGCGAACGACAGGTATCGTTCCGTATCTTAGCGCGATCATCTGGGCAACACCGCACGGCTCGCTGCGGGAAGGCATCAGGAATATATCCGCCGCAGCATAAATCTTGTTGGCAAGATCCGCTGAAAAATGAATGGAAGCCGCCGCTTGTCCCTTGTATTCGACCGCCTTGTGAGCGAAAAAATGCTTATATTCCTCATCCCCTGTGCCAAGGATGGCAAACTGGGCATTTTCCGCCATAATCGCTGGAAATCCATTGCGTACGATATCCATGCCCTTATGGGCGACCATGCGGCCGACCATGCCGATCAGCGGGATCGCCGGATCGATCTTAAGGCCCATCTGCTCCTGCAGGGCTGCTTTATTGACTGATTTTTTATCGATCGTTTTGAGGCTGTAATTCGCATAGATGATCTTGTCCAAAGCGGGATCGAATTTATCGTTATCGATACCATTGATGATCCCCTGGAACTTATGTTCATATTGCCTGATGAATCGATCAAGGCCGTGGGCATAGTAGGGGTCCTTAAGCTCTTCCGCATAACTGGGGCTCACAGTCGTAAGCCTGTCGCAGGAGACGATCGCCCCTTTCATAAGATTGATCCCTCCGTCGCAGTCAATGATGTGCATGTCCTCGGCGGGAATGCCTAAAACATCCAGCGCGATGCCCCGGTCAAACTTGCCCTGATATTCGACATTATGTATCGTGAAGACCGTTTTGACCTGTGAATAGAATTGATCTTCCCGATAGGCCGATTTAAGGTAAACCGGGATCATGGCTGTCTGCCATTCGTTGCAGTGAAGGATATCCGGCTTAAAATCCATGATTTTCAGCAAATCAAGAACGGCTTTTGAAAAAAAAGCGAAACGCTCCCCATCGTCATAATAACCGTAAAAAGCATCTCTGCCGAAGTATTGCTCATTATCGACAAAGTAGTAGCGAACGTTGTCTTCTTCCAGGGTAAACAGTCCGCAATACTGTTTGCGCCAGGCAAGATCCACGACGATGTTGCCCAGAAAAGTCATGGCGCCCGAGAACCGCCTCTTCACAGATTTGTAAAGGGGCATCATCACCCTGGTGTCCGCTCTGCGCTTATTCAGCTGTTTTGGAAGCGATCCGGCGACATCGCCCAGTCCGCCGCTTTTGGCGAAGGGATCCGCTTCGGTGCTGATAAAAAGTATTTTCATACATATTCCTCAATGATTATACGATGCTTGCTTTTTCTATTACGACCGGGAATGTCTCATGGCCCGCGATCCTGCGGTCATCCCGGACGATCACATCCTTATCCAGAATGACATAGTCAAGTTCCACATTATTCATGACCGAAGTATTCTGCATAATGACGCAATTTTTGACTATGGATCCGGAGCCGATCCTGACGCCTCTTGATAAAACGCAATTCTCAACGGTGCCCTCTATGCGGCAGCCATCTGAAATGATTGAATTCCTGACTTTGCATCCCTCGACATACTCTGTCGGCACGCTGTCCTTTACCTTTGTATAGACGACATCCTCGAACACCTGATTGCGTATATCGATATCGAGCAGCGACATGTTCGCCCGCAGATAGGTCGAGATCGAGTCGATCCCCATGAAATATTTTTTATATTCATAACCCTGTATATTCAAATAATTGACGATCCTTAGAAGCACGTCCCTGTAAAAGTGTATCCTGCCATATGCCATGGAATCTCCCACGAGGGATTCGAGCAGTGATTTTCTCATGACGAAAACGCCCATGCAGCAGCCCTTCTCGCAATTTCTGGTCAGAAATGGATTTGCTCGTATATCCTCGGCCCGCCTGCCTTTTTCTTCGGATGGCAGATGAACATCCACGATCTTTCCGTCTTCTGCAACTGTGAAGACCGGCGTGTCAAAAGGAACGGACAGGCTCGGATCGGAATTGTTCGTGTAGACTGCTGTTATGTCGGCATTGGTCTCGATATGCTGGCGAAGCAGGTCCTTGTAATCGATATTGTTTATTAAATTGCAGCGTGTCAATATCACATAATCGGCAAGGGACCGCTTGATTGCATGCATGTGGTTGGCAAGCGCCTCGATGGTCGTACCATAGACTTCATTGCTTTTATTTTCAGGACTCTGGAAAGGCGTCATGATCCGCAGGCCGCCTCTTTTTCTCGTAAGATCCCATTCCTTGCCAGCGTCCACGTGGTCGATCAGCGAATGGTAATTGTTTTTCGTCACGATCATGACATCATGGATGTTATTGTTTACAAAATTCGACAGGAAGAAATCGATGATCCTGTATTTTCCGCCGATCGGCAGCGAAGCCAGTGTTCTGACCTTGGTCAGCTCTCTCATGTTGTCCTTTTCCACATAGGAAAAAATTATCCCTAAAGCATTCATGCCTGCATCTCCTTTCCTGCCATATCCTTTTCGATCATGTCCCCGGCCTTGATTTTCAGATCGCCGCCGATCCTTATATTTTGGCCGATGACGGTGATGTCGCGATGGTGACCTTCAAGCTTTGAAATATCAGTGCAGCCGACGTGAGCATTGGGGCCGATGACCGCATTTTCTCCTACAATGGCATATTCGACTACTGCGCCTTCCTCGATCGTCGCATTGGGCATGATGATCGAATTGCTGATCCGGGCGCCGTTCTTTACAGTCACGGCCGGAAATATTATGCTGTGATCGATGTCGCCGTAAATCAGGCATCCTTCCGCTATCATCGCATCGCTGATCGTCGCGTCGTTTCCAATGTACTGCGGAGGCTGATGCATATTCCTGGCATAGATTTTCCAGGGAGGATCATTAAGCTTCAAAGGTACATTGGGGTCAAGAATGTCCATGTTGGCCTCCCACAGGGATTCTATGGTCCCGACATCTTTCCAATATCCGCCGTAGGTGTACGCATACATGCGTTCGCCGCTTTTGAGCATTGCGGGAATGACATTCTTGCCAAAATCCTTGTCGGAATCCGGATCGTTTTCATCCATGACGAGATATTGCTTCAGTTTTTCCCAGGTGAAAATATAAACGCCCATTGAAGCCAGATTGTTTTTTGGTTCTTTTGGCTTTTCCTCAAATTCAAAGATCCTGCAATTCTCGTCCGTCGACATGATTCCGAATCTCGAGGCTTCTTCATAAGGGACCTGTATGACCGAAATCGTGCAATCAGCATTCTTTTGCTTGTGAAAATCCAGCATCAATTCATAGTTCATCTTGTAAATATGGTCACCCGAAAGGATCAGCACATATTTAGGCCCATAGGTTTCAATAAAATTCAAATTCTGGTAGATGGCGTTTGCAGTCCCTGTATACCATTCACCGTGCTTTCCCTTGACATACGGCGGAAGGATCCTGACGCCCCCGCTGATCCTGTCAAGGTCCCAAGGCTGGCCGTTGCCTATATAAGTGTTCAGTTCAAGAGGCTGATACTGGGTCAGGACGCCGATGGTATCCACGCCGGAGTTGATGCAGTTTGACAGAGTGAAATCAATGATCCTGTACTTGCCGCCATACGGCACCGCCGGCTTTGCGATCTCCTTCGTAAGAACGCCCAACCTGCTGCCCTGCCCTCCGGCGAGAAGCATCGCGATCATTTCCTTGTGCTTGGTGTAGATCATATCAAACCCCTCCTATCTGTTGTTGCTGTGACGGTTCAAATATAATGCAGCCAGCGGCGGCAAATTTAACACGATCGAATGCGGCAAGCCGTGGCATCCAATGTCCTGGGAGACTGTGCTCCCGATATCCGATCCCGTTCCGCCGTAATTTATCTGGTCGCTGTTGAGCAGTACCTGATACTCTCCCGCATCTGGAACACCCAATCGGTAATTTTCACGCCGGACCGGAGCGAAATTCAGGATGGCTATTATGTAATCGCCGCCTTTGGCGATCCTTCTGAATGCGATGACGTTCTGTTCATAATCTTCATGGGAGATCCAGCTGAAGCCCTCCCATCTGTCATCCAGCTCCCAGAATTCCTTTCGGCTCAGGTAAAGATGGTTCAGATCGGCGTTGAACTCCTTGAGTTTTCTATGCATTTCAAAGTCCAGAAGGTTCCAGTCGAGTTCCGTGTCGAAATTCCATTCGGCGAATTGACCGAACTCACCGCCCATGAAGATCAGTTTTTTGCCGGGATGCGCCATCATATAAGACATGCAGCAGCGAAGCCCTGCAAATTTCTCTTCGTAGGAGCCCGGCATCCTCGACAGCAGGGAGCCTTTCATATGCACGACTTCATCGTGGGAGAACGGCAGGATGAAATTTTCGGAAAAGGCATAAGTCAGCGAGAACGTCAGCGCGTCATGCCTGTATTTTCTAAAAACCGGGTCATGTTTCATGTAATCGAGGGTATCGTTCATCCAGCCCATATTCCATTTGAAATTGAATCCAAGTCCGCCAATATACGCCGGCTTGGTCACCATGGGCCAGGCAGTCGACTCTTCGGCGATCATCAGAACATCCGGATATTTTTTAAAGACGGCGCTGTTGAGAGCTCTGAAAAAAGCAATGGCTTCAAGATTTTCATTCCCCCCGAAACGATTGGGTTTCCATTCGCCTGGTTTTCGATCGTAATCCAGATAGAGCATCGATGCGGCGGCGTCGATCCTGAGACCATCGACATGATATAATTCGAACCAGTATAGCGCATTGGAAACAAGGAAGCTCTGTACCTCATTCCTTCCCCAGTCGAACACCATGGTGCCCCAGGATTTATGCTCGCTCTTTTGAGGATCGGAATATTCATAGCAGCTGCTTCCATCGAATTTGTACAGACCGTTTTCGTCTTTTGGAAAGTGGCCCGGCACCCAGTCGAGAATAACGCCAATGCCGTTCTGATGAAGGATATCGATGAAGCGCATCAGATCTTTGGGCGTTCCGTATCTGGATGTGGGCGCATAATAACCGATGACCTGGTAGCCCCAGGACGCGTCGAAGGGATATTCTGAGATCGGCATGAGTTCGACGTGCGTATAACCCATGCCCTTGACATGAGGCACCAGTTCCTCAGCAAGCTTGATATAGTCAAAATGATTGCCATCCGGGTAGCACCGCCAGGAACCGGCGTGGATCTCATAAATATTGATGGGGGAATTGTAAGGGATGACGCCTTGACGATAGGCCATCCAATTGGCGTCCTGCCATTCGTAGCCTTCAAGGCTATAAGTCATGGAAGAAGTCGCGGGCCTGGTCTCCATATGAAAACCGTAAGGATCCGCCTTTTCGTGAAGTCTTCCGTGCCTGTCTTCGATAATATATTTATATTTTACATACTCTCCGATATTCGCGATGAATAATTCCCAGATCCCTTTTTCCGTGATCCGCCGCAGCGAATGGCTTCTTTTGTTCCATCCGTTAAAATCCCCAAAGACATACACTGCTTCGGCATGGGGAGCCCATACGCGAAAAACGAAGCCTTCCGCGCCGCCGAAGACGGCTTTGTGGGCGCCGAGCAGATCGAACGCCCGCTCTGCGGTCCCCTCATGAAACAAGTAAATAGGCAGATCTGTCTTCTTATTCATCATTCCAACCTCAACCCAGCTGCAGCTTCAACATGCCTGGTATGCGGGAAATTGTCAAATAGAATCAGCTTCTCGACCTTGTAGCCATATCCCTGCATCGTTTCAAGATTCTCAGCCATTGATTTCGGATTGCAGGATATGTATATTATTTGTTTGACCCTGTAGTTCAGGATCTTGACCAGCGCTTTGGGATGAACGCCTGATCTCGGGGGATCCAGGATGATCACATCCGGCTTGTCCTCTATCGCATCCAGCACCTCGAAAACATCACCGGCGAGAAAGCGGCAGTTGTCAAGACCGTTGAGCCTGGCATTCGCCGTGGCTGCTTCCACGGCTTCCGGCACCAGTTCGATACCGTAAGCGATCTTTGCCTGCCTCGCTGCGATCTGCGCTATTGTCCCGGTGCCGCTGTAGAGGTCGAACACCGTTGCGCCCTGCAGCCCGTCGATGAACGACATGGCAGTCGAATATAGTTTTTCGACAGCAGGAACGTTTGTCTGGAAGAATGAAAAGGCGCTGACTTTGAACTTCAGGCCTGAAATTTCTTCCATATAATAATCTCTGCCGTAGAGGGTTTCTATCCGGTCGCTGTATACGAAATCAGCAGCCGAATCATTGATCGTGTGGAGTATGCCGACTATTGCGCTCTTGAGATCCAAAGCCAGCAAACCATCTATATACGCCGCACGATCCAGATTCCCGTCAGACGTGGTCACGATATTCACCAGCAATTCGCCGGATCGCTCTCCCTTTCGTATGATCAGGTTGCGCTGGAACCCCTGATGCGTCTTCTTGTTGTATTTAGGATACTCTCTTTCCCTGAAGAATTCAAGGGTAAATGAGGTTACACGGTTGAAATCCTGATCCACGAGCAGGCATTCATCAATGGTCACAACGGACATGAACTGCCTGATCCTGTGCATTCCAAGGGTCATCTCTCCGCCCTTGGTTTCATCGCCGAACGTATACTCCATCTTGTTGCGATATGCGTATATCCGGTCGCTTCCGACGATCCCCTGGAATTCGCCTGTGCTGATATTCCTTGCACGCAGAAGGTCGAGTACGTCCGCCTTTTTGTTTTCGAGCTGATGCTCATAGGGCTGATCCAGATACTGGCATCCGCCGCATATTCCAAATTTTTTGCAGTCCTGCAATATGTCCCTCCTTTGTATTCACATCACCATTTCATTTCGCTCAATTTATTCAGATCGAACGGCGTCTCCTGATAAATGTAATTCAGCCAGTTTGCGAAAAACAGATTGGCATGCCCTTTCCATCGGACAACGATCTGCTTGGTCGGATCATTGTCCTTGTAATAATTGTCCGGAACGTTCATATCCATGCCCTTGGCTATGTCTCGGTCATATTCCAGTTTCAGCGTCTCTTTGTCATATTCGGAATGTCCCTGGACAAATATCTGTCTTTTGTTTTTCGTCGCAATGATATGCGGTCCGGCAATTTCGGATTCCGCCAGGATCTTAAGCTCAGGCACAGCCTTGATGTCTTCCTTGCGCACCTGGGTATGGCGCGAATGCGGCGCATAGAAAATCTCATCGAATCCTCTTGTCAATTCCGATTTTGGATCCTTGACTGTATGGGGAAACACGCCGAACAGCTTCTTGGGCAATTCATATTTCTGAATGCCGTAATGATAATATAAGCCAGCCTGGGCGCCCCAGCAGATGTGCATCGTGCTGAAGACATTCGTTTTGGAATATTCCATGATGTCTGTGAGCTCTTTCCAGTAGTCGACCTCCTCGAAAGGCAGAAATTCCACTGGAGCGCCAGTGATGATCATACCGTCGAATTTATGGGTCTTGATCTCCTCATAGGACTGATAGAAGTTCTCCAAATGAAGCTTATCGGTGTTTTTGGATTCGTGGGTGTCCATGTGGAGAAGGTGCAATTCGACCTGCAGTGGCGTATTGGCAAGCATTCGGATCAGCTGCGTCTCGGTCACTTCCTTCGTTGGCATCAGGTTGACGATGGCGATCTGCAGCGGCCTTATATCCTGACTCTCTGCGCGTTTCTCCGCCATTACGAATACGTTTTCCTCTTTTAGTGTCTTATATGCCGGCAGATTCCGGGGTATTACTATTGGCATCTATATAACCTCCATTAATAATATTTTAGTCTTCATAGCCGTATTTTTCATAAAATGATCTTTTATATTCCTTGAATGAGTCGTTTTCGATGGACGCCCTGATCCCTTCCATCAACTTCAATAGAAAATGCAGATTATGGGTCGTCAGCAGCATGGATGACAGGATCTCGTTCGCCTTGAACAAATGCCGCAAATATGCCCGCGAGTAATTGCGGCAAGTATAGCAGTCGCATTCGGGATCCAAGGCCGTGAAGTCCTTTTCATAGGCGGCGTTTTTAATGACGACTCTTCCTCTGGATGTCATGGCAGTCCCATTTCGCGCTATCCTGGTCGGCAAAACGCAGTCAAACATATCGATGCCGCGTTCCACGCCTTCGAACAGGTGGTCTGGAGTGCCGACGCCCATCAAATAGCGGGCTTTTTCTTCAGGGAGAAAATCCACTGAATAATCAAGCACTTCGTACATCAGCTCCTTTGGCTCGCCGACACTGAGTCCGCCTATGGCATAACCGGGCAGATCCAGCTCAACTATTTCGGATGCGCTCTGGCACCGCAGATCCTTGTACATTCCGCCCTGCATGATTCCGAACAGGGATTGGCGCTCGACATCCTTATGGGCATCCCTGCATCGCTTCAGCCAGCGCGTGGTCCGCTCGAGGGAATCCTTCACATAACGGCGGTCCGCGGGATACGGCGCGCATTCATCAAAAGCCATCATGATGTCCGAGCCCAGCGAATTCTGGATCTCCATGGCCTTTTCGGGTGTTAGCATATGGCTTGATCCGTCTATATGGGATTTGAACCTGACGCCCTCCTCGGTAATCTTTCGCATGGCGCCCAGGCTGAAAACCTGGAATCCGCCGCTGTCTGTAAGGATCGCCCTGTCCCAGTTCATGAACTTATGAAGGCCTCCGGCCTGCCTGATGATTTCATGGCCCGGCCTTAGATATAAATGATAGGTGTTTGACAGAATTATTCCTGCGCCCATTTCCTTGATCTGTTCAGGACGCATCGCCTTTACAGTTGCAGCCGTTCCAACCGGCATGAAAACAGGCGTTTCGATGGTGCCGTGCGGTGTATGGAGCCTTCCCCTTCTTGCCTTTGTATCCTTGTCTTTATGTAAAAGCTGGTAATTCACTGCGTTCATGTATTTTTCCCCATTCTGTTCACTGATATTCCGACTGTTCGCCCGGCCTTCCGTTTTATAACAGCAGACTTTTAAGCATCATATTATAAGCATCGCGTCGCCATAACTGAAAAATCTGTATTCCATCGACACAGCCGTTTCGTAGGCCTCCAGGATCTTTTCGCGCTGATAAAACGCTGATATGAGCATCAGCAGAGTGGATTTGGGCAAATGGAAATTTGTTATCAGACAATCCACGACCTTGAATTTCCTGCCCGGATATATAAAAATATCCGTATCGCGTTCGCCGGCCAGAACGATCCCGTTTTCATCCGCTGCGCTTTCCAGCGTCCTTGCCGATGTCGTGCCGACTGCTATGATCCTGCCGCCCGACGCTTTAGTCTGATTGATGGTGCCCGCGGTTTCCTGGCTGACCTCGTATTCTTCAAAATGCATCTTATGATCTTCAATATTTTCGCATTTCACCGGCCTGAATGTCCCGATCCCGACATGAAGCGTCACGTACGCAAGCTTGACGCCCTTCTCCGCTGCTTTCGACAGCAGTTCCTCCGTAAAATGGAGTCCTGCTGTCGGCGCGGCTACAGAGCCTTCAGCTCTTCCGTACACCGTCTGGTAGCGTTCCGAGTCCATGGCCCCGCTGTCGCGTTCAATATAAGGCGGCAGCGGCATTTTGCCAACCTTTTCGAGGCATTCGAGAAACTGGCCATCGTAAGAGAACTCGACGATGCGCGTCCCGTCCGTGCCATATTCGCGGATTACAGCCTTGAGCTTTGGTTCGTCGGAAAAAACAACCCAATCTCCCGGATGCAGTTTTTTGCCAGGCCGCACCATGGTTTCCCACAGATCGCCTTCCATTCTCTTCAGAAGCAGGAATTCGATCCTTGCGCCGGTGGTTTCCTTGAAGCCGTTCAAACGGGCCGGAATGACCCTGGAATCATTAAGGACAAGGCAATCGCCCGGCTCAAGGTAATCGACGATATTATAAAAATGTCTGTGCTGGATGCTGCCGGTTTTACGGTCGAGAACCATCAGCCTGGAATTTTCACGCTTATCGGCCGGAAACTGGGCGATAAGCTTTTCAGGCAGGCGGTAATCAAAATCATTAATATTCATAATCTAATCTATCTCCACGCCGGTATAATAAAATTCCAGGATCTCTTCAAAATCGAATCCCCTGTTTGCCATCTCAATGGCCCCATCCTGGCTCATTCCGATCCGATGTCCATACCCGGTGCCTTCGATGGCCAGGCCGCTCTCAGAATAGGAAACCGCCGCTTTGCTGGCTCCTGAACCATTGGAGATATAGAGATCCGATCTGTCGATCGATCGGAGGCTGCCTTCACGCGATACGACATAGAGCGTTGGTTCTGCCTGCGCGCTCCGGTCTGCGCCCCGGATCGTCAAATCGCCGCCATTATCGGACGAAAGATCGAACAGGGATGATTTCACCCTGGTGCTTCCGAACACAGTCCTGATTTTGTCTTTTTCCAGAATAATTGTGTCTTCAGACCCTTCGATACTCAGTGAATATACACCGCCGCTTTCAGTCCTGTCAAGAATTTCGACGCTCAGGACAGTTCCGGGATCATACCCTGCGGTTTCCAGACTATTCCTGATTTCCTCGTTGGTCAGGACGAGACTCCAGGGATAATTTGGCGAATATGGATCTTCCACAGCCTGAAGATATGGTCTTGAAGCGTACCAGACATTATCGCAGCTTTCGGTATATCCGCCGCTGTTTTTATGATAATAAGCTTCTATAGGTTCGCCGTCCGAATATATAAGCATGCCCGCGGTTTCGTCCACAGCCCTGTTCGTCATTTCGGTTTCGCTCTCATAACCTTTGTAGACCTGGCAATGCGTTGTCGGGCAAACATCGAATCCATAGGCTGAATGGGCTCCTTTTTTTACAACGGCGAAATTCCGGGCCGCCACCGCCTGGGCTTTCAAGGCTTCCAAAGGATTGGCGGAAGACATCTCCTGATTCAGTACGCCGTATAAATATTCGTCGAGGGTCAGCCTGTTGATCACCGTGATCTTGCCGCTGTCTTCCAGTTTGAGTATTATCCCGCCTCGGTATTGCATTTCGTTGAAGCTGATCACATCGTCGCTGTCTTCAGGCATAAGGCAGATCGCCTGTCCGGATCCAACAGCCTCAAGCACGGCATGGTCTGGATCCGACAGGACCATCTTGTCATCTTCGACTGACACGCCTACCATTTCATTGTTTTCAAGATCCGACCGTTCATCAAATTCGTCTTCTGTTATCTGGCCGAAACGCAGTCCGCTCTCCGCTTTGATCTCCGCATAATTGACCGCCGTATTGCCATATCGGAGTCCGACGGTGACGTACTGCGGCAGTTCGTGGGCAAACGCAGTCACTGCAATGTTTGGAAAACCAATGACTGATAATATGGTAAACAATAATAATATTATAGAATACCTTCTTCTCATTGTCCGAAAAATCCTTTCCTTAAGGGTTTTCATATCGATAACTGGCTGTCTGTAAGCGTTGCGAGACCAAGGTGCCGGTATGCTTCGCCGGAAACCGTCCGCCCCTTTTGTGTCCGATGCAGGAATCCTGCCTGGATCAGATAGGGCTCGTACACATCCTCGATCGTGACTCTTTCTTCCCCTACCGCCGCCGCAATGGTCTCTATGCCGACCGGACCACCTCTGAACTGCTCGATGATGATCCTCAGGATCTCTCGATCGAGATTTTCAAGGCCTTCCTTATCAATGCCAAGAGACGTTAGCGTCGAATCCGTTATAGCGATATCGATGCTGCCGTTTCCCATGACCTGGCTGAAATCTCTGACACGCTTGAGCAGCCTGTTGGCGATCCTTGGCGTTCCGCGCGAGCGCCGTGCCAATTCGCGGGTCGATTCGTCATCGATATGTATTTTCAGTATTTCAGCTGATCTTCTTATGATCGTTTCCAGCTCGCCGGAATTATACATTTCAAATTTGCTGATAACGCCGAACCGGTCGCGCAAAGGGGCCGATAGGCTCCCTGCCCTGGTGGTGGCCCCGATCAGCGTAAAGTGGGCGAGATCAAGCCGGATCGACCTGGCTGACGGCCCTTTGCCGATTATGATATCCAGCATGAAATCCTCCATCGCGGAGTAAAGGATCTCTTCGACCGATCGGTTCAGCCGGTGGATCTCGTCGATAAACAGCACATCATGGTCATTGAGGTTGGTGAGGATCGCTGCAAGGTCGCCAGCTCTAGAAATGGCCGGTCCCGAAGTGATCCTGATATTGACGCCGAGCTCGTTTGCTATTATACCGGCCAGAGTCGTTTTGCCAAGGCCCGGAGGCCCATAGAACAGAACATGGTCCAGCGGCTCTTTTCTGTATTTGGCGGCTTCAATGAAGACCTTCAGGTTGTCGGTCACGTTTTTCTGTCCGATATAGCCGTCCAGATGTTTCGGCCTCAGGCTGATTTCCGCTTCATCGTCTTCCTGTCTGTAGGTGGTGTCTGTAAGTCTCTGATCTTTATCCATTCGACCGCTCCGTTATCTCTTCATAAGGCTTCTGAGCGCCTCTTTCATATAGCTTTCCGTCGTCCGCGCTTCCGGATCCACGCTGTTGACTGCTTCGGCGGCTTCGCTTCTGCTGTACCCGAGCGACATGAGTCCTGTGATCGCCTCGTCCTTTTCATCGGCCGCCCTGTCCTGGACCTGCCGTGACGGTCCTGAGACCCCCGCTGGAAGCTTGTCCTTCAATTCGAGCACGATCCTCTGAGCGATCTTTTTGCCTATTCCCTGGGCACGTGTGAAGATGACGGCATCATCGAATGCGATGGCCCGCTTCAGTTCATCCAGCGTCAATGCCGATAGGATCGACAGCGCTGCCTTTGCGCCGACGCCGTTGACAGTCATGAGCCTTGAGAAAATTTCCAGGGTTTCCCTGTCTGAAAAGCCATAGATGCTGGCATCGTCTTCTTTGTATATAACTTTCGTATAAACCAGCAGTTCTTCGTTGATGCCCGCCGAATATGCAGCGCAGCTGTCCGGCACATGGATCTCGTAGCCGATGCCGCCTGTCTCGATCACGATACCGCCTTCAAAGGTCATTGTGAGCCTGCCTTTAATATAATGGAACATAGTACCTCCGCATATCCTTTGTGTTAATTGGGTTCTATGGTTTGATCATTCCGGTTTTCAGCCGGCTGCTGAACTGTGATGAATGCGCATGGCAGATCGCCACCGCCAGTGCGTCGGCCGTATCGTCCGGCTTAGGCACGGCATCCAGATTCAGGATCGTTTTCACCATGCTTTGCACCTGTTTCTTGTCGGCTCTTCCATATCCGACAATCCCCTGTTTGACCTGAAGCGGCGTATATTCAAAAATGTCGATGCCCGAATTCGCGCCGGATAAAATTGCGACTCCGCGGGCCTGGCCGACGAGCAGCGCTGTTTTTGAGTTTGTATTGAAAAACAGCTCCTCGATCGCCATCACATCCGGTTGGTACTCAACGATGATATCCATCAGCTGGCTGTAAAGATGCTTGAGTCTGTCCGGCATGGCCGATGAGACCCCGGTCGTTACGGCTCCATAGCCGCAGACCTTGAAATGGTTGCCTTTCATTTCTATTATCCCGTACCCCAAAATGGCGTATCCGGGGTCGATCCCAAGAATCCTCATGCGCTGCGTTCCTTTGAAAATAAGCATTCACAATTGTTTATATTATAGCACGGAACATATGTTTACCGCAAAGAAAAAATCTTGATTACCAAATGGTTTATGGTATAATATTTATCAAGCTATATTTATAAATATTCATTCCGCAGGAGGATGTCATGAGATATTCGAGGCAAAATAAAATACTGGACCTCATTTCCACAAATGAAGTCGAAACACAGGACAAACTGGTCGCACTGCTGAAAAAATGCGGCTATAAAGTGACCCAGGCGACCATATCAAGGGATATCAAGGAGCTTCAGCTCATCAAGACACTATCACCCAGCGGAAAATATAAATATACCGTCGGAACCAGCAATGACCAGCCGGTCACGGACAGATTCATCAAGATATTCCGCGATACGATCCTTACAGTCGGCTCTTCCGGCAACATCATCGTCATCAAGACCCTCAGCGGATGCGCCAATGCGGCATGCGAAGCGATCGATTCCCTCAATGTGCAGAACGTGATCGGCACGATTGCCGGCGACAACACGATTTTCCTTGTCGTCAATGACCCGGCCAATGTCCCTGCCCTTGTCGGAAAGTTCAATGAAATGATCCGCTGATACTGCAATAAGGAACAGGTGGCGTTTTGATCAGTCATTTATCAATCAGGGATTTTGCGATCATCGATAATCTTGAAATAGATTTCCATGACGGCCTCAACATCTTGACCGGCGAGACCGGCGCCGGAAAATCTATAATCATAGAAGCCGTAAGCCTGGCTCTTGGCAGCAGGGCAGATACGGCTTTTGTTCGTTCCGGCAAAAGCAGAGCCTTGATCCAGCTGGTCGCGGAAGACAGGGACGGCTCCGAAACCATCATAACGCGTGAAATATCAGCGACAGGCAAAAGCTCCTGCCGTATCAATGATGAAATAGTCACTCTATCCCATTTGAACAGTTTCAGTAAAAAACTGGCGGACATCCATGGCCAGTATGATCATCAGTCCCTGCTGAATCCCGATCATCATATCGATCTGCTCGACGCATACAATTCGACGGAAATGCTGCCGCTTAAAGAAGCCGTAAGAAATAAGCACAGCGAATACGCGCACATCAGGAAAGATCTGGCCGAACTGGTGGCCGGTCAGGCCGACGCAGCGCGCAGAAGGGATTTTATGCAGTATGAGCTTCAGGAGATCAATTCCGCCGCTCTCCAGCCAAATGAAGACTCCGAACTGGAGTCACTCCTCACGATGCTGCAAAATGCTGAAAAAATCGCTGGGAATCTCAATTCATCCTATGATCTGCTTTATTCCAGCGACAATGCCGCCTTGAGCTCCATATCAAGAGCGCTGCACCAGCTTAAAGAACTGGCGGGATTTGGCAATGATCTTCAACTGCTGTCCGAGAATCTTTCCGACCTTTACTACAGGCTCGAGGATATTGCTTCAGATATAAGAAAATCCAGAGAAGACGTGCTTTTTGAACCAGAGCAGATCGATAGCATCATAACGCGACTGGAGCTTATTTCCAATCTAAAGCGCAAGTATGGCGGTTCGATCGAGAAAATCATGGATTACCGTGAAAAATTGAGCCGGTCGCTCGAACAGATCGACAATGCCGACGAAACGGCTGCAGAACTCGCGAAACGTCTGGAGGCCTGCGAATCCGATCTTTCAGCTATTTCCGAAGAACTGAGCGCTAAAAGAAAGCTGACGGCTTTGACTATAGAAGAAAAAATCGACATTGAGCTTGCCGAGCTCCATTTCAGGGACGCTGCGCTCCAAATCAGATTTTCATCCATTTCGGACGATGCCGGCCAGAAGGCTTTCTCCGACAACGGCATCGACCGGGTCGAATTCCTGATCGTGACTAATAAGGGCGAGTCGCCGAAACCGCTTGCAAAAATAGCGTCCGGTGGCGAAATATCAAGGATCATGCTGGCTTTCAAACGCATCATCGGCGATTTTGACGAAATCCCAACAATGATTTTTGACGAAATCGATACAGGGATCAGCGGCTTCACAGCCAGCGTTGTGGGGCGAAAATTGGCGGACATCGCAAAAAAACATCAGGTCATCTGCATCACCCATCTGCCTCAAATCGCGGCGATCGGGGATCATAACTTCCGTATTTTGAAAAAAACAGAAAGTGACCGAACCCACACGGTTGTAGAACCGCTTTCAGACGATGAAAAAACCATCGAGATCGCCCGGATGCTGGCTGGTATGGACATCACCGAGCACTCGATCAAAAATGCCGAGGATCTGATACGATCATTAAGGACATAAAAAAGGGCTGCCTTACGGCAGCCCTTCGCTTTTTTATACCAGTTCTTTATCGAGCACTACATCGTCGTTGTCAAGGTCCACTTCCGCATCGACCACTTCCGGTTCGGTCACATCGACGTCATGCGCGTCTTCCGGCTCTTCATCGACAGCTTCACAGACAGGATCATATTGGCAGGTGACTTCCTTCACTTCCGTGTCGCTGCTGGTTTCGGATTTTGCAGCGGCGGCTTCGCGTTCCGCGGCCAGCTCTTCGGCTGTAGGCGGTGTAATGGTCTCCTTGATGCTTAAGCTGATCCTTTTTTTATCTTTATCGATCTCAAGGATCTTTGCAGAAACGATCTGGCCAATATGGAGTTCATTGGCGATGTTGGTTACGCGCTTGTGTGCGATTTCAGATATATGGACCAGTCCATCGAGGCCCGGCTGGAGTTCGATGAATGCGCCGTATTCCTTAAGCTGCACCACTTTGCCTTGTACGATCGCGCCAACCGTATAATTTTCGTCGATGGCAGCCCATGGTTCAGGCGTATTCTGCTTAAGGCCAAGAGAAATCTTGCCCTTTTCAGCGTTCATCGACAGGATCTTGGCTTTGACCTTTTCACCTATTTTGAGCGCTTCCTGCGGGTGCTTCAGCTTGCCCCAGGATATTTCCGAAATATGGAGAAGTCCGTCCAGTCCGCCGATATCGACAAATGCGCCGTAATCGGTGAATCTCATGACCGTTCCTTCTACGATGTCGCCGACATGCAGGGAATTCCAGATTTCCGCGACTTTCTTGTTCTTTTCTTCATTGAGGTAAGCTTTATGAGAGAAGACAGCTTTGTTTCTTTTCTGGTCGACTCTGGTGACTCTTACAGGAAGTACTTTTCCAATGAATTCATCTGCTTTTTCAATGTATTTGTCTGAAAGCTGGGACATCGGAATAAATCCGGATACTTCCTTATAGACCGCGATCACGCCGCCTTTGACTTCCTTGACAACCTTTGCGTTAACAAATGATTTATTTTCAATCGCACTTGTGATTTCATCCCAGTGCTCATTCACTTCAAGTTTTTTCTTTGACAGCAGAATGTTTCCATCTCCATCGTCAGTTTTTAAAACTTTTGCTTCAATGGTGTCCCCGGCTTTGAACAGTTCGGTCAGTTCCTGGCCAGGCTCCAATGTCACTTCATCCTTCGGCAGAATTCCATCTTTCTTGCATCCAAGATTGACAACGATTTCTCTGTTGGTGACCTGGATGATCTCTCCGCTGATGATTTCTCCTCTGCTTGGCAGTCTTAACGATTTCTCGATTTCTGCCATCAAATCATGCATCTGGTTCTTTTCTTCTTCCATACCTTCGTTCTTTTCAGTGATAACTTCACTCATAGCAGCGATAACCTCCTTAATTATACGTTCAGGTGTCGAAGCGCCTGTCGCAACTCCTATTCTATTACAGTTTTCCAATTCTTTCAATGGTAAATCTTCTTTTCTTTCGATAAAATATGTTTTTCTGCAATTGTCAAGCGCTATTTCGTATAGCTTCTGGGTATTGGAACTGTCCCGTCCGCCAATCACGACCATCGCATCGACAGATCCAGCCAGTTCGCCGCAGGCCTTCTGTCGATGTTCTGTCGAATTGCAGATCGTATTTTTCCTGATTACATGGATTCCCCTGCCCTCGAGCCGCTCAACGATACTTTCCCATAATGCGGCAGTCAGGGTCGTCTGCGCTACCAGGAGTATCTCTTCAGCATCGATGGCATCCGCATCTTCAGGCTTTTCGATTACAAAAGCCGCATTATCGCACCATCCATTTATGCCGATAACCTCCGGATGTGATTTCTTTCCTGCTATCGCGATGGCGAGCCCTTTTCGATGCGCATCCATTACCATTTCCTGTATTTTTTTTACAAAAATGCAGGTTGCATCGATAATTTCGATATCCTTCTTCGCGGCATCTTCATAAAACGATTCCGGCACGCCATGGGATCGAATGATCACAACGGAACCTGCTTCCGCCTGATCCAGTGAATCGATACTGGCAACACCCCGGTCTTCAAGTTCTTTTACGGCGTCTTTATTATGGATGAGCGGGCCGAACGTATAGATCCTTCTGCCGGTCCCGGAATAGGCCGCGATGGCCTCCCCGACCTTCTCGAAAGCTCTGTTGACGCCGTAGCAGTAGCCTGTGAACGGCGACTGGATTATTTCACTCATTTTTTCGTATGCAGGCTTTCAAGATAGCGCTTGAAGGCCCCCTCCTTTCCATTCTCTGTCGGCTGATAATATTTGACACCTTCCCTGAACAGATTATCCGGAAGATATTGCTGGTCGACATAGCCGCCATAAGAATGCGGATATTTATATCCTTTGCCAATGCCTCTTGCTTTCGCGCCGGAATAATGTGCGTCTTTTAGATGCAGCGGCACATCGTCGACCTGCCTTGTCCTGATATCAGACAGCGCACTTTCAATTGCCATGATCGCTGAATTGGATTTGGGACATGATGCAAGAAGAATGACTGCCTGCGACAGGATGATCTGCGCTTCGGGCAGCCCAACGATCATTGACGCCTGGACGCACGACGTCACTATTGATATGGCACTTGGATAGGCCATCCCGATATCTTCGCTGGCCATGACCAGCAGCCGCCTGCCGATCATCTGAAGATCCGCTCCGCCTTCGATCAGCCTTGCCAGATAATGGACCGCCGCATCCGGATCGCTTCCTCGGACGGATTTTTGCAAAGCAGACAACAAATTGAACTTGTCCTCGCTTTTATCGTAAAAGTTCGTCTTCCTCTGCATCGCCTCGCCGACGATCGAACTGTCGATCATTCCGCCGATTTTTATATTTTCACAGATGAATCCCAGTGTGTCCAGAGCGATGCGCGCGTCGCCGCCGCTCAGTTCGGCGATGATGGTCAGGGCTTCTTTTTCATAATGAAAATCGAGCTTGCCCAAACCCTTTTCCCTGTTCGCGATGGCGTATTCCAGGATCCCGACGAGTTCGTCGGTCTCAAGCCTCTTGAATTCGTAAATGGCCCTGACCCGGCTCAAAATGGCGTTATTGACTGCAAAATACGGATTTTCCGTCGTGCTTCCGATGAAGCGCAAAACGCCTTCTTCAAGGGCCTTGAGAAGCGAATCCTGCTGGAGCTTGTTCCATCTGTGGAATTCATCCACATAAATATATGTCTTTTCCTTCTGGAGCCCGAACAGCTTGAGCCGCGCCCTGTCGATGATCTCCTTGAGTTCCTTGATGCCGGAGGTTGCCGCATTCAACTCGTAAAAATCAGCGTCCATTTCACGGGCGATGATCCTGGCCAGCGTCGTTTTGCCTGTGCCTGAAGGTCCGAAAAAAATCGCCGATTCGAAGGTTTTATTGACAATGGCATTGTAAAGGAGCGAATCCTTATAAAGAAAATGCTTTTGCCCGAAGAATTCATCCAGATTCTCCGGTCTCATGCGAGTGGACAGTGGTATCATTTTATCTCCTTCTAATGCGCTTTCTGTAAAAGTCGATGACGAGCGTATAGAAATAATCGTAAGCTATGAAAGCTGCTTCCAGCACCAATATTATCACCGCTCCCGGGAAGTCAGGCAAGTCAAGACCGCCAAGCAGCAACTCGCGGAATAAGCCTATCGAAATAAAGAGGGCGGCATTGAAGCAGAGGAGCTTCAGAACGATTTCCAGCGGACGTCTGTTCAGCCGCTCTATATAATATTTGATCAAACCGTAATATCCGAAAAAAAGGATATAGGGTATCAAAAAGATTTTATTTGGAACGAAGATGAACGCCAGCACCGCTGAAGCGACATAAAAAATCCAGCCGGCCGACGTTCCACTTTCGATGATGATGGCTGAAATGTAAAACGAACTGATCATGTAAAGGGTAAAATCCGCAATCGGAAATAACGCTTGCATATACAGGGTAATGACTGATAATGCAAGCAAAATCCCGCCTACGGCAAAGCTTCCTGCCTTCAAGTCTCTCCGCACGCCCGTCCTCCCCCGACTCAGATGCAATCGCAGATCAAATCAGTGCATATGAAGCACTGCAGCATCCTGCAGAGGTCATCGTTGGCGTTGCCATAGCCCCGACCGTATGACGCCGTCCTGTATCCGCCGTTGTTCATGCTGAGCTGATTCAACGCGTTCCTGTACTCGTAATTGGACGGATCCATCGAGACCGCCGTCTGGAGATTGCCGTAAGCGTCATCGTACCAGCCTTTCCGAAGCGAAAGGACACCGCGCAGAAAAAACCATTCCGCATTTCTCACTTTGGTCTTGCCGAGCATCATCTCGGCAGCATCCAGATTGCCGCGATCGATGGCGGATCTGATGTCATAGAATTCCCGGCCGGCCGTCTGGCTCGAGGAGCCGCTGCCGTATGTCTGGCCGGCATTTTGACTGCTGTAGCCGGAAGAGCCCTTCCCCTTCATCAAATATTCGTAAGCTTCGTTTATTTCGCGCAGCTTTTCCTCAGCCAGTTCATATAAAGGATTATCCTGGTGCTTGTCAGGATGGTATTTCTTGACTTGTTCCCTGTATGCCGCCTTTATTTCGGCTTCCGAGGCCCCCTCTTTTATTCCCAATACTTCATATGGATTCTGCATGCCCTTCTGATCTCCCTTTCTTTAACACTTCTTCCGTTTTTCGATGCAATCCGAGAAATACGATATTCTCGATCAGTTCTCTGTTTTTACGGATATCGAGCCTTTCCAATGCTCTGGACATTTCTGCCAGGCAATATAAAAGACTGAATTCGATGCGCTCTGCGATCCTGGCGCGGAAAATGCCGCCGGTCTCTATCGCGGGTTCATAATCGAACTGGCGCAGCAGCGGATTGTAAGATTTCTTTTTGATATCGTTTTCGATGTCATCCAGCGCATCGATCGTATAGACCCATTTGCCAAGGTGAAAGCCGACCGACGCCAGCTGTGACTGATCGAATTCTTCGAATCCGTCGACATAATCGGGAGCACGTTTGAATATCTCTCCCATCATCAGCGCATACGGTTCGGCAGCCCTGTCTATCAGATCGACCCCTTCTTTTTCCATCCGGCTCAAATTGCCAAGCTGGATTTCAACAGCGCTAGCGATGTCTGGATATTGAACCTTCAGCGATCTGTACATGCCTTTCATCAGCCTGGCTCCCACTAGCGAAGCCGGATTTCTGTCGTCCTGCCCGTCATCTTTCAATTTATGATAGGCCATCAGCAGATGCATATCTGCTGCGAAATCGACAGCTGTGCTGCGGATGATCGTCGGTCTTTTTTTCATCGGGTGGACGATGCATCGTTCAAAGCGCAATTGCTCCTTGTCCGTCGTCAGTCCTGCGATGATAAGCGCTAAAAAAACGGAATCATAGCTGAGAGACAACCTCGGGATCTGACCGTGCCGTTTCCCGATGGATCTGCAGATTCCGCAATAATAACCGCTGTATATTTCAAATTCTCTAATTTTCAGTTCAGGTTTATCCGGAACGATATATCCGAGCATTATTTCCTCAATTATTTAAACTGTTTTTTAAAATGTCTGAGTATGAGATAGGTCACGCTCATATCAAAAGCGAAGCATCCGCATGCAATTCCGTTGAATATCTTTTGCCGGGTCGTCATCTGCCGGCAGATTTCCAGCGGACACATCGACTTTTCGTCCTCGGGGATCTTTTTCCCAAGTATTGAGTTGCCGATCATCAAGATGGCTGTATAAAGTCCGGAAACAGCCGCTGCGTGCTTCGGATATGTCCAGTTCTGAATAAACTTGCTCATCCCATACCTCCTGATCCTTACCTTTTGCTGCACTATTATTTAAATTATATTATATCCAGTTGAAAAAAACAAACGAAAGTATCACTTTCGTTTGTTTCGCTTGCGATTGCAGATTGTGGAGCGACGCGCGGCGTCCTGATCACGGCCGCTTCCTTCGAGCATGCTGAATTATACTTCGACGCTAGCCAGGATTTCGTTCACATACGTTGGCAGCGCGAAACTTCCCTTGTGAAGGTCGGTATTGTAATATCTGGTTTTGAGGCCGAATTTTTTCCACTCTTCAGGCTTGAAATCGGCGACGGGATCGAATTTTTTCGATGCAAAACCGAAATACCAGTAGCCCGAAGCGTATGTCGGCGTATTGAATCCGAATACTCTCGAAATCGGGAATGTTTTTTTGATTTTGGAATGAGCCTTCTTCATTTCAACGATATCGCCATCGAAAAAGGCGCCTTCATGCTGGTTGATCAGGATGCCGTCATCGCTCAGGCATCGGTAGCAATCGTTGTAAAATTCGACTGAGAAGAGTCCTTCCCCCGGTCCTTCCGGATCGGTCGAATCCACCAGGATGAGATCATAGGCTCCTGTCGGCGCATCCTTTACAAACTGGAGACCATCCTTGAACATGAGATTGATCCGTGGATCCTTGTCCAAAATATCCGCAGTCGACGGCATGTATTTCTGGCATGCTCTGACTACAGCTTCGTCGATCTCCACCATATCGATTTTTTCGATGGAAGCATAGCGCGCTGCTTCGCGGGCGGTCCCGCCGTCTCCGCCGCCAATGATCAGGACATTTTTGATCGCCGGATTGACGGCCATGGCAGGATGGCAGATCATGTCGTGATAGACGAATTCGTCCTTTTCGGTCACCTGCGTATAGCCATCCAATACAAGGAACACACCGAAAGTCTCATTTTTAAGCATATGGATCTTCTGGAACGGCGACTGCTCGACATGCAGGATCTCCTGAAGCTTCAGAGACAGTTTTACGTCATCATCCATATAATACTCGTTAAACCAAAAGTCATGATTTTTTTGCAGCATTGTGAATACCTCCTTTTACAACGGCAGATTGAAGCCGTAAAATATTTCATCGACTTCCTTTTTTAATTTGGCTGTGATTTTGATAACTTCCTCAGCCGGGATATCGGCTTCTGAAAAATTGAAGAAATAGTTGTCCAAAATGAAATTCTTCAATTTGCATTTCGTGTGGAAGATATTTTCCTGATAGACGTTGACGTCGATCATCTGGTATTTGCTTTTATTTGAATCATCGATGTAATTCTGGATCGAGGTCAGGTCATGGTCGATGAACAGCTTGCGTCCGGTTATGTCCCTCGTAAAACCGCGAACCCGGTAGTCCAGCGTCATCATATCGGCTTCAAAACTGTCGATGAGAAAATTCAGCGCATTCAGCGGAGAGATCTCGCCGCAGGTGGATACGTCTATGTCCGCTCTGAAAGTGCAGACGCCGCCATCCGGGTGATATTCCGGATAGGTGTGCACCGTGATATGGCTCTTGTCAAGATGTCCAACGACCGATGGATTCGAAGGGTACTTCTGCTCGTGAACTTTTGAAACGGGGGGTTTCGATGATTCACATATTAATATTGTGACACTGGCGCCCTGGGGATCGTAATCCTGGACGGCGATATTCAGCACGTTGGCACCGATGATCTCAACGACGTTGTTGAGGATGCCCGTGAGCTTTTCAGCGTTATACTGTTCATCGATATATTCTATATATGCCTTCCTGTCCGCTACCGATTTCGTATAGCAGATATCGTACATATTAAAGCTCAATGTTTTTGTCAGGTTGTTAAAACCATGCAGTTTGATTTTATTTTTTTCCAACCAACGATCCTCCTGTTTCAGTATTAGTATCATATAAGCAAGTTTATATTTTATCACTAATATCAGATTTTTCAATAGTTTTTTTATTATCGTTTTTGAATCCACGACCTGCTGTCCTTTAAAAGTCTTTCTGGATGAAATACGAAGGCTTGATTCATGGCGCCCCCGCAGATGAAAAAAGGATCCCGAGCGTTGTCGTTCGAGATCCTTCCATGTCCATGCCGTTCAGTCTATTATTCTTTTCGTCTGGCGATCCGCCATCACTCGTTGATGATCACGGATACGATAGTGTACCCCTTCGATTTGATAGCCTGGATCACGTCATCCACATTGGTCGTGTTGATGCGGATGATTATTTCAGACCGGAATGCGGCAATGTGGGTAATATTTATTCCTCTTCCCGCAATGATCCCGGTAAGCTCCGCAAGAACGCCAGGGTGGTCGCTTCCCGTCGCCACGGTGATCCGGGTGCCTTTGTCGCGGAATCCCATGATTTCAATAAATGCATCGAATATATCAGATTCCGTAATTATACCGACAAGTTTGCCTTCTTCCATCACAGGCAGTCCGCTTATCTTGTTTTCCCGCATCAGCAGCGAAGCTTCTTCGAGCAAGGTCTCCGGGGTGACTGTTATGACTTTCCGGGTCATGATCGTTTCGATTTTTGTTTTGGACAGCAGATAGTTGATCTCGAAAACGCTCAATGTGGTGGCTGGAGATGGCGACACTTCCAAAAGCTGCCCATGGGTCACGATCCCAACCAGAATGCCGTTTCTGACAATGGGGATCCTCTTGACTCCCTTATTCCTCATCAGCTCCATTGCCTCGGCAATGGTTGCTTCCGGCGCCAAAGTGAAAGGATTTGCAGTCATACTGTTTTTTATATACATGAATCGTCCCTCCTATTTGCCGCCCAGATACGCCTTGCGTACCTCCGGGCTTGCCATCAGTTCTTTAGCATCGCCAGTTATGATGATTTTGCCGGTTTCAAGGACATATGCCCTGTTTGCGATCGACAGCGCCATATTGGCGTTCTGTTCGACCAGCAGAACCGTCGTCCCTGTTTTGTTTATATCTTTGACTATTGAAAATATTTCATTGACAAATAATGGCGCCAGTCCCATGGATGGCTCGTCGAGCACGAGAAGCTTCGGCCTTGCCATCAGCGCCCGTCCCATCGCCAGCATCTGCTGCTCACCGCCGCTCAGCGTGCCGCCGATCTGCTTTATCCTTTCCTTAAGCCTTGGAAAACGATTGAAGACCATCTCAAAATCGTCTTTCAGATTCTTTGTGTCTTTTCTCGTATATGCTCCCATCTCAAGATTTTCAAGCACCGTCAGGTTGGCAAATATCCTGCGTCCCTCCGGCACCTGGCAAAGACCCATCTCAACGATTTTATTGGGGCTTTTTTTTAATATATTCTCATTCAGAAAGGAGATAGATCCGCCTTTGGGATGCATCAAGCCTGAAATCGTTCGAAGCGTTGTTGTTTTGCCCGCTCCGTTGGCGCCGATCAGCGTGACGATCTCGCCCTGATTGACTTCAAAGCTTACATTGCGAAGCGCCTGGATCGTGCCGTAGAAAATATTAATATTCTCGACTTTAAGCATCGAAGTTCACCTCCTCGCCAAGATAGACCTTGATGACCTTCGGATCTTTGCTTATCTGTTCCGGTGTCCCTTCTGCGATCATCTGGCCGTAATCCAGAACAACGATCCTTTCGCAAATCCCCATGACAAGCTGCATATCATGCTCAATAAGCAGCACCGTCAGCTTGAATTCATTTCGGATAAAACTGATCAGGTGCATCAAGTCGTTCGTTTCCTGCGGGTTCATGCCTGCGGCGGGCTCGTCGAGCAGCAGCAGGCTTGGATTTGTCGCCAAGGCTCTTGCGATCTCCAGCTTTCGCTGTTCGCCGTAAGGAAGATTCTTGGCCAGTTGGTGCGCCTTGCCGTCAATATTGAATATCTTAAGCAGGGAAAGCGCCTTTTCCTTGAGCTCTTCCTCTTCCCTGTAATAGCCGGCGGTTCTGAAAGCGGCTTTCAATGAATTATACTTAACTCGGAAATTGAATGCGATCAGCACATTGTCAAGAACGGTAAGATCTTTGAAAAGCCTGATGTTCTGGAATGTCCTGGCCGCTCCCGCCTGGGTGATCTGATGGGGCTTGAGCCCGTTGAGCTTTATTTTGCCTTTGCCCACAATATCAAGGGATATTTCTCCTGCCGTTGGCAGGTATACCCCAGTCAGCATATTGAATATTGTTGTTTTTCCGGCTCCATTCGGACCGATCAGTCCAACAAGTTCGCCTTCCCGCAGCTCAAGGTTGAAGTTCGAGACAGCTTTGAGACCGCCGAATTCGATTGAAATATTTTCAACATTCAGTATAGCCATCACTCTTCTCCTTTCTCTTCTTTAGGAAGTCTTCTTTTGCCTAACCGTTGCCTGAAAGAACCGATAATGCTCGAAAGGCTCAAGTCGCCTGAAAAAAGGCGCCTGAAAAAATTCGTCATAGATATCTCGCGGTTTCCCATCAGACCCTGCGGCCAGAAGAGCATCAGCAGGATCAGCGCGAAACCGTAAATGACCAGCCTGAAGTCCGCAAACACGCGAAGCCATTCTTGCAGATAGGTAAATACGATCGCTGAAATGATCGTGCCCGTCATGCTTCCCATTCCGCCAAGGACGACTATTACGACAAAATTGACCGAGTTCAGCCAGCCGAACATTGCTGGATTGAGGTAGCCGAAAAAGACGGCATACAGCCCGCCGCCGATCCCTGCTATAAATGCGGACAACGTAAAGGCGTAAACTTTATAATATGCGACATTTATACCCATCGCGCTGGCCGCTATCTCGTCTTCCCGTATCGAGATAATGGCTCGCCCATGGGTCGAGTTGATTAGATTATGCAATAACGCGATAACAATGATTGCGGTTATGTAGACCCATGAGAACTCGATGACTGCATCGAGGACAAAATTCTTGGTGTCTGAAAATGGCGGAATGCCTTTCAGTCCTGCAGCGCCGCCGGTCAAGGAGTCGAGATTTACCATTATGACGCGAATGATTTCGCCAAAGCCAAGCGTCGTAATGGCAAGATAATCACCTCTCAAGCGAAGTGACGGTATGCCGATGGCCAGGCCAAAAAGGGCTGTCATGAACCCGCCGAGGATTATTGCTATCGGGAGCGGTATGCTGAATTTGATGATCGCGATGGCAGTTGTATAAGCGCCGACGCACATGAAACCAGCGTGTCCCAGAGACAGTTGTCCGGTAAATCCGCTGATCAGATTCAGGCTGAGTGAAACAATGATGTAAATGCCTGAAAGAGTCAGCAGCATGCCGTTATATTCGCTGATGACCTTGAAATACTGCAAGGCTGCCAATATGAAAAATAATGCCACTGAAACCGCCGTCAGCGTGATGGTGTTGAATAATCTGTTTTTCATGCTGCCCACCTACACTTTCTCGCGGGTGCTCGCTCCAAGCAGTCCCGACGGCTTGACAACCAGTATTAAAATAAGGATACCGAAGGCGACACCGTCGGCGAGTTTTGATGATATGAATCCTTTTGTCAGCGTCTCAGCCGTTCCAAGTATGAAGCCGCCGAGCATGGCGCCCGGAACGCTCCCGATGCCGCCCAGTACGGCAGCGACAAAGGCTTTGAGGCCCGGCATCATTCCCATATAAGGCTCCACCTGGGGATAGGCTGTTGCAAACAATATCCCGCCGGCGGCGCCGAGCGCGGCGCCTATGGCAAAGGTAAATGAAATCACTTTATTAACATTAATGCCCATCAAATAAGCGGCGTCCATGTCGAATGACGTCGCTCTCATCGATTTGCCCATTTTTGTCCCGTTTATGATCCAGTTGAGTAACACCATCAGCGCTAAGGAAACACCCAGCACAACGATCTGCACCATGCTGATGTTGATGCCGAAAAAATCATAATTGATGTTGGTGAATGTCGGAAATTGCTTTGGATTGGGTCCCATCTGCGGTATGACCCTGGCGCCGTTTTCCAGCAGCGTCGATACGCCGATCGCCGTGATCAGCGCAGTTATTCTCGGTGAATGCCTCAATGGCTTGTAGCAGGTCCGCTCGATAAATACGCCGAGAAACGCGCAGAAAGCCATGGAGATTATAAATGCAGCCAGCAATGTTTGCGGTGTTACGCCGACGGCAGTTAAAACAAAATATCCTGCGAATGCTCCAAGCATTAAAATATCGCCATGCGCAAAATTGATCAGCTTGACGATACCATAGACCATTGTATATCCCAAGGCAAGAAGAGCATAGATGCTGCCAAGCGCGATGCCATTGATCATTTGCTGTATGAATTCCATAATTATCCCCCTCGGTAAATATCGGAGAATTTTCAATAATAATGGGGGAATCGGATTCCCCCATTATTCTGTTCGATTTTTCAGATGTGCGTCTGCAATGCAGTCAGGTTTTAGGGATTGACAGTTGCGGCATACTTCACGGCCGGCTTGTTCGGTTCTGCACCGGGAACGATTTCAACCATGACTGCGGATTTGACAGGATTTCTTTTTTCATCAAAAGATATCTGACCGGTTACGAATTTCTTGTCTGTTTCCATCATAGCTGCCTGTATAGCGGCCGGATCGGTCGATCCTGCTTTTTCAATGGCGTCTGCCAGAATATATGTGGCATCGTATGCCAGGGCAGCCAAAGCGTTCGGAGCGACGTTGTAGAGTTCGGTGTATTTTTCGACAAAAGCCTTGACCTCTGGATCATCGGCATCCGGCGAATAGTGATTTGAGTAGTAGCATCCAACTACTTCATCGCCTGCATTATTGACGATCTCATCCCAGCCGTCCGCGCCGAGCATCGGAATCGTCATTCCCTGGGATCTAACCTGTTTTGCGATAAGCGATACTGTGCTGTAGTAATCGGGGATAAAGAGCACGTCCGGAGCCGAGCTGCTTATGCTGGTGAGCTGTGCGTTGAAATCCTTGTCGCCCGTGGCATAGGATTCTTCTGCAACGATCGTTCCGCCCATTTCTTCAAATTTGGCCTTGAAATTTTCTGTCAGGCCTTTTGAATAGTCATTGGTGTTATCGAAAAGTATCGCAGCTTTTTTGGACTGCAGATTTTCATAGGCGAATTTGGCGACGACTTTTCCCTGGAACGAATCGTTATAACATGCCCTGAAGATATAGTCGCCGGCATCGGTTACGGTGTCATTGGTCGAAGAATGGGTGATCATGATGATCTGTCTTGCCTGGGCGTCGCTTGTGATCGCAAGAGAGCATTTGCTCGTCAGCGCACCGATGATGCCGATGACGCCATCCTTTGTAACAAGCTTTGTAAAGGCGTTCTTGGTCTTTTCAGGATTGGCTTCATCATCTTCAACAATGACTTCCAGTGGCCTGCCGAGAACTCCTCCGTTTGCGTTGATTTCGTCGACCGCCATCACGATGGCGTCTCTCGACTGGGTTCCATAGGCGGAGACAGCGCCGCTGATCGGCTGTATGCTTCCGATCATGATGGGGGCCTCTTCGTCAGCTCCATTTGATCCTCCGCCGCAACCGGCGAATGACGCGATAATAAGGGCTAGTACTAGTGCAAATGACATTGCTTTTTTCAACATAGATTCCCTCCTGATAATTATAAAATGAATTCTGCATACCGTTTAATACAAACAAAATTATAATCAATATCAATACTCAATACAACTTAATTTTTTTCGGCTTCAACACTTATTTTCAAAGCATTCTGCCAATATTTCAGCGATCATGCCGGTTTTGCGGAATAATTGCGTCGAAATATCCTTGAAGCTGGAAAATGTTGAAAATCAAGGCTTTTTGTGTATTATAAAATTTGCGGAAAAAGCGTTCATCGGTCAGAAGAGTTAAAATTTCAATGTTTTCAGAAAAAATAATGTGGACATCTAAAAATCGTCGTTGTATAATAACGGCAGAGATTAGAAAAAGACTCAATGGTCCGAACTTCTTTTTGGAAATGTCGCTCCCATTAATCCATTTTCATTCTCACAATTATTTTTTTTTTTATGTTTTGGAGGAAAAAACACAATGGAAGAAAGAACACTCGTATGTCAAGACTGCGGCAAAGAATTTGTATTTACGATCGGTGAACAGGAGTTTTACAAAGAAAAGGGTTTTGATAACGAACCAAAAAGATGCAAGGAATGCAGAGACAAGAAAAAGAACGAAAGAAGAAACTTCAGAAACGACAGATAATCTCTCTCAAAGCATAAAACCGGGTCACGACCCGGTTTTTTTTTATACTTATGATAAGCTGCCTCCATCCCGCTATTTGCAGCCGAAGCTCCGAATCATCCAATAATCTGCGCAGGAGATCAATATAAAGTAAATGAATTTATCCATGATCTCCATCCTTCCGTTGGCGATCAAATAGATGCATAGGGAAAGCGGCACCAGTTGCGCTGCGAGCATAATTTGTCTCCGATCAGTTGAAATCGAGCCGCCATTGAAAAATGGATTTTTGATTTTTTCTTTCTTTATTGCCGATCCTTTGCCGGCATACACCGCCGCGTCCACCCCGGAATCGCGGCGAGCCAGCCTTTCAGCCAATGTATATGCCCTTTCTTCGTCAAGCAATATCCGCGAGAAATTTTCCAATCCCTGATTTTTGTATTCCAAATGACGCTTCAGATTCTCCAGACTTTCTGCGCAAGATGCGCACAAACTTTGATTGCCGAACCAGACGACGACGTTTTTCAGACCTTCCTGCATATCGGCAGTACCAGATCCGTCCGGCACAAAATACAATTTTATTTCAAAAGTCAACGGATCAACATATATATAATCCGGATCGATCAGGATGCAGCTGCTTTGGATCAGATGGTCCTCCAGTTTCATCAGGGATACGGATAAATTGAAAAGCACCCGGTATATATTCAGCGATCCGAAATCCATCATAATGGACAGGGGCAGCAATCCGTCGCAATCATAAAATACTCTAAGTTTTTTTTCCATAGTCATGAAATCCATTGACAGCAGATAATCCGGTTGGATATGTTCGATTATCGATCGCTGATAATCGAGCAACGCCTTAACTTCATAATCGGCTGCAATCATTCGCCGTCCGCCGGATTCCATGTACACACGCCTGTCATATGCCGACGCACGGCAATCGGATCCCATCGCTTCGACCCTGAAAATATATTCTATTCCTTCGACGCAGATCCTGTCGGAGTTCGCTATCCACGAACCCGATCTGCAGGATAAGCGTTTTTCATTTATTCGGCAATCGGCATCCTCATTGCATACAATAAAATAAAAATTTCCATGGAATGATCTGATTTCGGCTATTGGAGCCGATCCTTCAGCTTTCGCCCTTTCCCCATCGAATATCACAGCGCCATTGCCGGCTATGTATGTCAACGTGCTGGATACAGTCAAAATTTCGCCGCTGTCTGTTCGGATAAGATATCCTTCCATTTGCATTAATTCCCTCCACATTTGATACAGGGCTGATAGCCTTCCTCTTCAGCCTGTCTCTTCTGCATTGCGATAACATAACGAACGACAGATGGACATCGGCCATCGTGATATGCATATCCCGAGCAACTGAAGCAATAAACGATGCTTCCGTTCTGAAGTTCCGAAGCATTGCAGATCCGACACGGACTGTATTTCTTTCTTACGCTTTCCGTGAGGATCGTTTGGACCGGATCACTCGAGATCACAGGGCAAGACGATTTGTGGTATTTTTCACCGGATCTTGGGAAGACATACACCTTCTCGCCTTTAACACTGTCTTCAAATTCAACCCGCGACATCGGGATGCCGGCTTCTATATTTCCGGTCCAGGCTCTGGCTTTCAATTCTTGTCTGATATGCACCTGATTATAAAAGTCGATCGGGAAGGGAATCATGATGTCATATTCGTACGAAACTTTAACCTGCTCTGTTTTCCCGGCGTTCCACGGCACATAGCCGCATTTGCCCAGATCGAAGTTTTTAATGCAGTTATCTGCGTCTTTAAGCATAAATTTCAGGTCGCGGTCTGGAGCGACCATTCTATTGACATCTGTCAAGCCGGCGATGCCTTTGACCATGCCGCTATTCTGGTCAAGTTTTTCGATCGCATAGGTTTCAGCAGCCATGATCCTGATCCTGTCGGCAAACACCTGAAACACGACGTTTTGAATGTAGATTATCTTGATCAGATATGCCAGAGTCAGCAGCCCAAGTACAAAAACGGGTAAAAAAACTCCTGTTTCGATCAGTATTGAACCTTTGGATGCGCCTTGCCGCTGCAGCTTGATCTTAATAAGCATGTTCACCCTCCGATTCAATCACACTATTAAAAAAACGGTCAAAGCTCGGCAGAACCGTTTTGCGATCGATGAACGCTTTGTAAGTGAATCCGCAGTATCTTTCTTTCATTAAAAAATTACGATCGTACCTATATTGCATATTGATCTGAATTATATCCATTGTTCGAAACAGCTTTGCTTCGTTAGTTTCCAATAGAAGAAAAAGTTCAAGATAATCGCCGTATGAAGAACCCCTGTCGCCTCCGCTCGATCCTGCCAAAATGCCGCCGACGCTCTTAAGTAGATTATCCAGTGACAACGCCCAGTCATCGACTGTTTTGATGATGCTTACCCTTTTTCCGTTTTCGATCAGCTTCAGGTCGTTTTCCGCTTCAGCGGCTGCCCATGCAGTAATGATCGCAGCGTCAGCAAGGCCGGACAGCGGACCTGCCGCAATGCCGGCTGCCATGGCTGCAGCCTGGCTTTTCTTAATAGGATCGCTTAGTATATGGACTATGTTCAGTCCGGTGCGCAGGACGCGAAAATCCCTGGCGAAACACTCGTGATTCATATTGTCGTCCGAATTGCCATATAGTATGTACTCAATTTCATTGCAGTAAAAATTTTTCTCCGGATGATGCTCTGAAATATAATGCGTCATATATGTCATTATATATCTATCAACAAGATACATCTGGACGCCCTTCTCAAGTACATCTCGCAAATTTCCAATATTTTCAAGCCTTGGCAGGGAGAATTTGAGCGTTGAATTTTTCTCAGCAAACTCATGCGAAGGGAGGCTGTCCAGTATCGTTTCGTTTCTTATCGCATGATCGGCCGTATCAGCTGCCGCACTTTCTGTTATTTCAAGAGGCAGGTTTTCAGTTTGGGAGTTGTCTTTTCCATCCAGTTTCAGCAATTCCTTTGGATCGATGATCTGAAACAACGACATGTTCCAGTTCCATTCATATCTTTCGATAAATGACGCAGCCTCATCTTCATTGATACATATTGAATTTGCAAGTGCAGAAAGCGCATCGATATTTGCTCTCAATTCCACTTCCCAATCATCGGAAAGGGATGATTTTGCTGATTCCAGCATCCGTTTCATTGCCTTGGCCGATTCAAGCATTTCCGTGACCATTTTATTTCCATTCAATGTGACGTTCATATTAACGAATGATTCGACTGCCTCGATGGCATCAATGATCCGTTCTGAAGTGGCTGTCATTTGGCTGATATTGAAAATCAATTCTTCGTCGTTCTTTTCCAGCGCGCGGCATATGTCCCGCAGCGCGTCTTTCTGAACCTCGGACAGACCTTGTCCATGGTCATTGTTGACACTTTGCAGCAAAACCTTCAACTCTACTTCCAAATCGACGTTTGCATCCGAAGCGCCGGAAATGGAGCCGATCCTTTCCTGGACCTGCTGGAATTCAGTCATTATCGCCAGTATCTTTTCAGATAGTGCGGCGAGTGTTATTCCTGCCGCCAATTCGTTCGACTGCCTTTCAATATCAATGGCATTGCTTATGACGACCCTGTATTTCATTTGCTCCTTTATTTGGTCTTCAAAAAGCGCTATGTCCGATAAGGCCCATCCTCCCAGTGACACATCGACGCTTGAAGTGGAAAGTCCCAGTATATTCAGCGCTGGTGTTTCATTTTTATCCGAGGGAGTGCCTATAGCTTCATCCATATAGTATTTCATATCGCTTTCGATTGCTGATGGTTCCCTTTTAAATGCAAAAAGTCCATAATCCTGTTTAAGTCTCTTGTCATATGCGGCCAAAACCGATCTGCCGGCTATATCGCAGGCATATTCTGAAACATCATCACCGGCGATCTGACAGGCGGCATTGACAATCGTGCTGACTGCAACAAGCATCGACGAGAGTACGATCATGAGCAGCACCGCTGCCGTACCCATTCTGTTGCTCATTCCATATCCTTCCTATTTTCTGTCAACATATCAGCAACAGCCATTATTCCATCCGCAGTCAGATCGATATTCCGAATGATCCTGCTTTCGTCGACGGCATGGCAACAGGATTCCTCGGTTCGATCCGAATCCTTGAAGCCGAATCGATCAGACTTGGTTTTATACTGTTGTTCGGCCAGAACTTCTCGATAAAATCCATCCTTAATAATCGATGTCTCGACTGCATGATTTGAATTTATGTGTTCGACAGTCTTGAAGGTTCCGGATATTTTTCCAGCCTGTCTGCATGCCACCAGGTCGCAACCCGCCTTGATCGCGACAATTTGATACAGCGCGACAAGAATCTGAATCAGACATATCACCGCTAAAGCGATGATTGGGTATGCGATTGCGCTTTCTACCAGAGCCGAGCCGTCTTTACTGCATATTCTCGCCATTTTCATCAAAAATCCGAATTCATCAGATTGTCGAATGTCACAGAAATGAACTCTGCGATCCGTTCTCGAAACAGCATCCCAAGTCCGATGGCAATGGCGACCAAGATCGCGACCTGGACCATTTCCATGCCTTTTCTGCTATTGGCGGTCATTTTGATTTTCATTCTCATTTCCTCCTATCTAAATATTTATCATAGCCGGGCCAACCGTTATTATGATCAAGGAGAGCAGCAGGAGCATCAATGGAAACGTCATTTTTGTGTCAGCGATCCTGCCAAGCTCTTCAGCGCGTTTTTTCTGCATGTGCCACAGCGCTTCGTTCTCCGATTCAAGCTTTTCTTCAAGAAGAGCGCCTTTGCTTATATTTTCGCTGATGATCATCGAAAACCTTAAAAATTCAGGTATTCGACAGCGTTCAGCGAAAAGCTGGAGTTCATTGGAGAGACAGGAATTCGAGTTCCTCACTCTAAAAACGATATTTGCCAGCTCTTCATATAGCGGATCCTCTGCTCCCGCTTCAGCGCGATCATGGTCGTCGCTGATTTTTTCGATTGCAGCTGATACTACAAGGCCTGCATTAAGCAAGAGGTTGAATTTGCTGATGAAATCCGGATAGGCGCTTATCATGGCCTGTTTTTTCCGATTTGCTTTTCTTTCAATTCCCCTATACCGGTTTAAATGAATTAGCGTACAGCCTGCCAGCAACGTCAGCAGCAGGATCCATTCGCCGTTTCCCGGTCTTGTGCGCCAGGAAATAATATGGCCGCCCTCCAAGACGCCGGGCAGTTCATAATCCTTTGTGCCTTCCGACAGATTGATTGTTTTAATCATCTGATCAATTTTTTCAGGGATCAGCCTGGCAGTATAATAATCGTTCAATTCCTTGGCGGCAGTCAAATTGATCACAGTCGTCTCATGCAGTCCTTCCAGCTCGCAATCCGCAGTCAATTCCACCCGCTCCGGTTCGATCAGCCTTGTCGTATCGACAAAACCGTCTTCTCTGACAATATCGGGGCGCGAAGATTTCCAGCTTACAAGAATCCCGTCATTGCCTTTTTCCGGCAAATGCAAGCTTCTGCTGACATACTTCAGATTTGCGTTGTCAGCGAGAACAAGGGTTGGGAGGGTCTCCGCAAATCCTGATAAAATGGCCTTTTTCTGTGATTGAGAGAGACTTTTTTCCTTTATTCGAAGGTCGACATTTTTCTTGATCCGCCCAGCGCCTGTGTCGATTTCAACTTCTGCGGGTACCGTCCGATATCCCTCGCCATGATCGGGTCTTCCCAAATGAGATGGCAGTTCAGCACCACCGGAATATGCCATTTGTGATGCTATGACCAGAAAGGAGAATGTGATCCAGGCCAGTGCGTACTTTTTTAGTTGCCTGTTTTTGATATCTTCTATAATCTGAGGGTCATAGCGATCACCGTAAATAAAACGCAGGCGCCGGATCAATTTTTCACGTCCTTTGAGTGGCATCCTAACAATGACCTCTTTGAAAACGACTTCAGCTATTTTGAATTCCACGATATTTCTGCATATAAGGAATTTATACACCAGCGCCGCTGAATTGATGATTATTACGAACCATAGCATATAGCCGCTCACCTTTATCACTCACACGTCGATCGAACTGATTCTGTCGATCATGATCATAGAGGCGACGATGCCGGCAAGCGCTGCAGTCATAAGAACCCTCCCTTGCAGCGTCTTATACATGACATCCAGATAATCCGGCGAAGTGATTTTAAGACCACCCAGAATCATGAAGGGGAAAATTGCCAGCAGCCGTCCTTCCAGTTTTTTCTGAGAAGTGAGTACCGCGATCTCACGTCTCACCGCTATCCTGTCCATGATCATCCTTGACGATTTGGCCATGATATTCCCCAGGTCTCCTCCGGTCTTCCTGCACGTCAGATATACGTCCGTGAAATTGGATATTTCGTTAACCTTGCAACGCCTGGAAAAATCAGTCAGGATCTTCTCTTCGCATTCCTTGCTTTCGTGATATTTGTTCAATATAGCCATTAATTCCAGTTCGATCCTGCTGTTTGGCCCATGAAGCAGGACCATGCAGTTCCGGGCATCCGACAGAGCTTTGATGAAAGGCCTGCCCGCCGAGATGGACGCGGATATTGCATATAAGGCATCATTAAACTGATAGGTCAGCTCAAGCTTTCGCTTTTCAGACAGACGCACTGCAAATGGCCGCATGACAAAAACCGATAACGGGACTGATAAAAATGATGCCCAAAGGCTGTCATAGAAAAGAGAGACCGAAACGGCCAGCACGGCGGATGATGCGATCAGGCAACGCAATATGTCGACCCCGCACATATCATCTGACAGGCATCTTTGGGGGATGGCATTTTTCAAATACGGTATTATCAAATCTTCATTCCTTTCATCTCCAGTTTTACAGAGTTCTTCATTTTATTATCCGTCCTTAAAAGCTTTCCGGACACGCCGTTGTTGTCGGATAAATTAAATTTATATTTAAATAACGGGTTAAGAACTATTTGCCCGTTTTCAATCCCTTGGATTTCAGAGATTTCAAGCACTTTTCTGCTTTTATCGCTTTGCCTGTCCAGATGAATTATGATATCTATAGCCGAAACGATCTGGCTGCGGATCGCATCGACCGGATAAGACGCGGCGGTGAGAGCCATTGCTTCCAGCCTGCTAAGCATGCTCGCCGCAGAATTGGCGTGACCTGTTGATAAAGAGCCGTCATGGCCGGTGCTCATAGCCTGTATCATATCAACCACCTCTTCTCCTCGCACTTCACCGACGATTATCCGGTCCGGCCTCATCCTGAGTGATGCTTTTATCAGCTGTCTCACGGTCACCTCGCCTTTGCCCTGCACATTTGCCGACTTAGTCTCCATTCGAACGATATTGTCTATGCCTGTAAGCTGAAGCTCCGCCGAATCTTCGATCACGATCACACGCTCGTCTTTGGGTATGAAGTTGGACAACACATTCAGCAGCGTGGTTTTACCGGAGCTTGTGCCCCCTGAAATGAAAATGTTATACCCCGCCACAACGAGTTTCTGAAGAAATTCTGCCGCTTCCAAGTTGATCGATCCCCAGCCAATCAGGTCTTCCATCGTAATGCATTGCCGGGGAAATCTCCTGATCGTCAGGATCGGCCCGTTTAATGCTATATTGCTGCAGACGGCGCTTATTCTCGATCCATCCTCAAGTCTGGCATCGACGATTGGATTCAATTCATTTATTTCGCGATGGACCTTGCCGGCGATCCGTCGGATGATCTCTTCCAGCTGATCTTGATTTTCAAATCTGATATCCACTCTTTCAATGGTGCCGTTTTTTTCAATGAAAATGTCATTGATCCCATTGACCATGATTTCATTGATCTCACTGTTGTCAGCAAGAGGCTGAAGTATGTCCAGTTCTGTCCTCGTCGCATTGAACACGCTGCTGATTAGCTTCTTCTTGGTTTTATAGCCATCCATGGATATTCTCTGGTCATGCAGGACATATTCCTCGATCAATTCGAGCACTTCATCGTCACTGATTTTCACATTTCTACTGTTGATGATCTGCCGGATCTCTTCCGTCATTTCTTTAAGCATTCGATATTCCTCTTCCCGATCGGATCAATGCATTCAAATGCTCCGGGCCATCGGCATGCTCCGCGCCGAATTCTTCGATCAACCTGTCGCCCATTATCTGCAAATCGCTGCCAAATCCACCGTTGATGGATATTTGCATTATTCCACCATTTGGATAAAAACTGTTGTCATCGCGGGCAACGACATAGTCAGCCATCTGCGTTTTTTCATCGCTGCCGTATTTATTCAGAACACGTGTACATTTCGATCCGAATCCGGACATGTCTTTGGATTCGATATATTTTTCCATTTCTGCATTTTTAACAGTGCTTGCCCGCGAACCGTCGCTGATCAGATAGACTTTGCTGCATTGATCCAGCAGACAGGTTTCTGTTTTATCCATATCACCGGAAAAATCGATAAAGATAAAGTCAAAGCCACATCTGCTCTGTAAAAATTCAACCACCTGCCTCAATTCCAGTTCTTCGAGCGACTTGAGCTCGTTGCGCCCGCCATTTGGATAGAATCCCCAGACATTGAAGCCATCCCTGAACATATAAGTTTCCGGCGAAAATCCTTCGTTCAGCCCCGCATGTTTAAAAAAATAATAGATGAACTCGGACTTGCTAATAGTATCGCCTGTAGCTTCCTCAAAATATGCTTTTGTTGAGGAAAAACTCTCAGCATTGAGGTAGAACACTCTCCTTCCATAACGTTTCGATATATCCCGCGCTATACCTATTGCTATTGCTGTTTTACCGACGCCTGATCCGGCTCCTGTAAAACCTATGCAATAGGCATGCTGATCTTTATGCACACTATCGGTGAATGGACCGCAACAGCCGGTTTGTGCTCTTATTACCTTCAATATCTGCGCTGCGGCAGTGAATTTAAACAGCTCTGCGCCGCTATGCCAGATCTCTTCACCGGTCGGCTGTATCCTGTTCGTTAAGAATATCAGCCTGCTGCTGATCGTTTCCAGTCCCATAAACACGAAAAGGCAGGCCATATCAGTAAGGATCACGCTATTATGATCAGCGCCGATCACAGACGGATCATAATTCTCTTCAACTGCTATTTCAAACGCTTTCCCATGGGTGGCCAAATAACGGCCAAGTGCCATTCCATATCCTTTGTCCCGGATAACCAGGAATATTTTTACTTTATTTGTCATATCGATCCTTATATGGTATTTTGTGGTAATTCAATAATACAGCAGCCATCTTTTGATTTCAATTTCCAAAAAACGGCACTTTACGACCAAAGAAAAAGCCGCCGGAGCTTGTCCGGCGGCTGATTGCAGGCGATCATCCCATCTGGGAACCACTTTTTTCTATTTAATTATCCTTTTGACCAATAGGGGCTTTTCGACGGGCGCGTCACTGAATGTGAACGCTGCCGAAGCCATATGAGCGGCATCCTTCAGCTTCTCCTCGTCATTGCTGTAAATTGTCGCCAATAGGCTGTTTTGCATGACTTCATCCCCAACTTTGCGTTCGAGAAGTATGCCGGCGGCAAGGTCTATCGCATCTTCCTTTTTCATTCTTCCTGCACCGGAGTGCTGTGAAGCCATGCCGATCATGCGGGCATCGATCGCAGAGACATAGCCGGCGCGCTCCGCGGTGATTTCCATTTTGAATTTCGCCGCAGGTAAAATGGAATAATCGATCAGGACACGGGGATCGCCTCCCTGGCCCTCAATGAATTGACCCAGTTTTTTTAGTGCGGCACCCGAATTCAAGTGCTCTATTGCAAGTTCTCTTCCCTGTTCCGGCGATCCGGCTATACTGCCAATATAAATCATATAGGAAGCCAGCGTCAGAGCAAGTTCGGTAATGTCTTCTGGACCGTTCCCCTTGAGTGTTTCGATGGCTTCAATGATTTCGAGAGAGTTGCCGACGGCTTTTCCCAGCGGCTGGCTCATATCGGTGATCAGCGCCACTGTATTTTTTCCGGCGGCCTTTCCAATGTCAACCATCCACTGGCCAAGCTCCGCGGCGTCTTCAATATCTTCCATGAATGCCCCGCTGCCGCATTTGACATCCAGGACAATGGCATCGCTGCCAGAGGCGAGTTTTTTGCTCATGATGCTGGATGTGATCAATCCAATGTTGTCGATGGTCGCGGTGACATCGCGCAAAGCGTACAACTTCTTATCAGCGGGTGCGATATGTGCGGTTTGGCCGATCACAGACATACCGACGTTATTCACCATGCCTATGAATTCATCTGCTTCCAGAGAAGTCCTGAATCCAGGTATGGATTCCATCTTGTCGACAGTACCGCCAGTGAATCCCAGTCCTCGGCCTGACATTTTTGCAATGGGGACGCCACAGGAAGCTGCGATGGGCGCCACGACAAGCGTCGTTTTATCGCCGACGCCTCCCGTGCTGTGCTTATCGACTTTGATTCCGTTTATACCGGATAGATCGGCAGTGTCGCCGGATCGCCTCATGGCGTCCGTCAGATAATATGTTTCTTCTTTTGATAGTTTGTTGAAATAAATTGCCATCAAAAGGGCCGATGCCTGATAGTCGGGTATATCCCCGATTGTATAGCCTGAGATGAAATAATCGATCTCTTCCTTAGTCAGCGCATTATCGTCTCTTTTTTTGAGAATGATATCATACATATTCATGGCGGTCACCTCGCGATTTCTTTCCAAAAGCTCTTGCCGACTGCCGTTGGCGACACCTCAAGATATTCGGCGGCGGTCGCTCCGATATCCGCAAAACTGCTCCGGATGCCAAGATCGACACCAGATTTTATAGCCGCACCATAGATCAGAACTGGAACGTACTCCCTGGTATGATCCCATCCGGCGTGGACCGGATCATTGCCGTGATCCGCGCACAGGATCAGAATGTCTCCCGTTTTCATTCTGCCGATAATTTCAGGAAGCCTGGAATCAAAATCCTCTATTGCCCTGGCGTACCCCTGCGGATCTCTTCTATGACCATATTTCGAGTCAAAATCGACCAGATTCGTGAAGATCAGCCCGCTGAAATCACTGTTCATAGCGTCGACAGTCTTGTCGACACCATCCATATTGCTTTCCGTATGAACGGATACCGTCGTACCGCGATTATTGAAAATATCACCGATTTTTCCGACAGCGTGAACAGTCAGGCCTGAATCCGACAGGATATCGAGAAGCGTCCGACCATGGGGCGACACGGCATAATCCTTCCTGTCCGAAGTCCTTGTATAAATGCCGTTTTCATAAATGAAAGGCCTGGCGATCACTCTTCCTACCTGCAGATCGCCAACGAGCATGCTCCTGGCGACCTCGCAGTAGTGATATAATGTTTCAAGCGGCACAATGCCGATGTTGGCTGCTATCTGAAACACACTGTCCGCTGAAGTATAAACGATCGGCTTGCCGGTAGCCGCATGCTCTTCACCCAAATCCTTTATGATCTCTGTTCCCGACGCGGCGTAATTGCCAAGCACATCAATACCGATGGCCTTTTCGTAAGCTGCGATGAAATCAGCGGGAAATCCGTCCGGAAACGTCCTGAAAGGCGTCTCAGTATACAAGCCTGCAATTTCCCAATGCCCTGTTATCGTGTCCTTTCCGTTTGAAAGCTCGCCCAGCCTGCCGTAGGAACCCGATGCTGCCGCAGGCGGTTCCAGGAATCCGTTTCCGTCAATTTTCGTCATCCCCATCTCAACGAGATGGGGTATCTTTATGTCAGGGACTTCCCTAACGATATGCCCAAATGTATTTGCGCCGGCATCGCCGTATTTGCCGGCGTCAGGCAAGGCACCTATTCCAAGGCTGTCAAGGACTATCAGGATTACGCGCTTGTTCATCATCAAAACCTCCTATAGTCAGGTATACTGATTTTATGATATTAGAATTCTTTCTAAAGCAGTTTCAACGGGGTGCACTGCAAATGGTCGCAGGAAGCAAGAATATATTCGACTCCGTTTATTTTACCCTTGGGTCCATTGGCGTAAGCATCCTTGCCGTGCAAATGTCCATAGACGACTTTTTCTGTGCCGTAATGTGAAAAGATATCCGTAAATTCCGATGTTTCCGATTTTTCATTCGTCGGAGGGAAATGGAGCATGCCGATGAACTTTTTATATCCTTGACGCGCCGCCTCTTCAAAGGACATGCGCAGCCGGATCGCTTCCCTGTTATATATTTTTTCGTCGTGATCTACAAAATCGTTTTCCCCAGGGCATATCCATCCCCTGGTTCCGCAGATCGCGTAGTCCTGATATATGGCAAAACTGTTCTGTATGAACTGCAATCCCGGAAACATCGACGAAAGCCTGCTGATCGACGACCACCAAAGATCATGGTTGCCTTTGATCAGCACTTTTTTGCCGGGCAATGCTGAAAGCCATTCCAGATCGGTCCTGGCTTCTTCGAGTTTCAGCGCCCATGATATGTCGCCCGGGATCAGTACCATATCCGACTCATTTATCGTTGAAAGCCAGTTTTCTTTGATCGTTTCTGTGTGATTGATCCACCAGCCGCCATAGATGTCCATCGGTTTGTCCGATGCGAACGATAAATGAAGGTCTGCGATCGCAAACAATCCCATTATGCCGCTCCTTATCTTATGATTGTCATGATTTCCGACAGGTCTTTCCGTGGCGGACTTTTTCTTTCGCCATCGGCGACTCCCACCGGAACGAGGGCTATCAGCCTGAATTTATCGTTTTTAAGGCCGATGATGTTTTCAAGATCGATCAGTGCGTTATTGGCGCTGGTCATCCAGCAAGCGCCATATCCAAGGTCGAACGCGGCAAGTATCATCTGCTCGATGGCTCCGCCCACGCCTTGTATCGCTGGTTCGGCAAAAAGTATCCGGTCCAGGTTCTCCTGGTCATCCTTGCTTTCAACCATTTCCGGATAGCCTTCGGGAATGTACTTATCGACATAAACCGCGACTACAGCGGGTGCGTCGCTAAAAAAGGTTGAAAATCGCGAGAACTTTTTCAGCAGCTGACCTTTTTCCTCCGGCAATCCCGCGGCGATTTTGTCTATTCTTGCAAGCACGGCCTCCGCCATTGCTTTTCTGATCCCGGCATTCTTGACGACTGCGAAATGCCAGTTCTGAATATTTTTTCCGGATGGAGCGATCCTTGCGGCGCCTATTATCTTTTCTATATCGCTGTCGGGAATATCGATATTCTTGAATTTCCTTACGCTGTATCTTTTTTCAATCAGATCAAAAAATTCCATCTCTAATCTCCTTTTATATCATATAAGTTTAATCGTTTATTTGCGCCGGATCGTCAGCCGGCTCTTCGCCAAGCCGGAGAACCGATCTTGTCTCATCATCCGTCAGCGAGGTAACGGATCTGAGCTTGCTTTGTATCTGCCGCGTTCGGACACCGACGAGCTTGTCGAGCTCCGTGTGCGCCTGCTGAATCCTCTGCTGCGTTGACGCGAGAACGTCTCCGAACTTGTCGAATTCATTTTTCACCGCCCCCAGAACGTTCCAGACCTCGCTGGATCTTTTCTGGATCGCCAGTGTCTTGAATCCCATCTGCAGGCTGTTCAGCAATGCGGCCATCGTCGTTGGCCCCGCAATATTGATCCTGTAATCCTTTTGAAGCGTTTCAACCATGCCTCGCCGGACGGCTTCAGCGTACAAGCCCTCGAAAGGCAGGAACATTATGCCAAAATCCGTCGTATTTGGCGGATCGATATACTTGTCTCTGATACTCTTTGCAAAACCTTTGAGAGAACGTTCCAGCGCCGCCGCGGCTGCGTCGACTTCCGTCTGGCTTCCGGTATCATATGCTTCGATTAGCTTGGAATATCCGTCGGCCGGGAATTTGGCGTCGATGGGCAGATAAACGCATCCGCCGTCCTCATCGCCCGGCAGTTTGACAGCAAATTCAACGCGGTCGCCTGTGCCATGTTTCGTGACCACGTTCTCTTCGTATTGTTCTTTGGAAAGGATTTCCTCCAATATCGCTCCCAGCTGGATCTCGCCCAGAATGCCTCTTGTTTTTACATTAGACAGGACTTTTTTGAGGTCTCCGACACCGGCCGCCAGATTCTGCATCTCGCCAAGTCCTTTATAAACTTGTTCCAAACGTTCGCTGACAACTTTGAATGATTGGCTGATCCTGTCCTCCAGCGTCTTCTGAAGTTTTTCGTCGACGGTTGCGCGCATTTGCTCAAGCTTTTTGGCATTGTCGTCTTGCATTGCGGTGATCCTGCTTTCCATCGTGGTCCTGATGTTGTCGAGCTTTTGCTCGCTTTGCATCGACAGCGCCCTGATCTGATCGTTCAGGCCTGCCAGCCTTTTATCCTGAACTTCCGTCGTCTGCATCTGGAATCCCATGATCAGCTGGCCGAGATCCTTCATGCCGGCCTGCACGGATTGGGCGGTTTCGATCCTGGCGGATCGGATTTCGCCCAGCAGCTCCTGTTTCTGATACTCCAGCTTTGCGTTCATTTCCTGCTGATCCCTGAGCCGTGACGCCGCAGGATTCGATCGGATGATCAGGATGATGGCTATGATCGTCAGTATAATTAGAATTATTAAAAGAATGCTGCTTGTATCCATATATTCCTCCCGGCTTATCAGTTCCAGCACTTATATTCAGCTATAAAACATTATAACACATCGTCGGCGTCAATCCTACGAGTTTGGCTTTTAATGAATCCGTCGACGCCAGCGAGCTTATAGAAACTCCTTACTGCTGGATCACTGACATCGCAGGCAAAAATAAAGGACCCGCCTTTAAGGATATCATTATATGCTCCGGCCACCATATCCTTCGGCAGCGCCGCTGCCCATACATCATTGAGGGCCAGAAACTCAGAGGTCTGTGGAAGCGTCGTCGAATCAAGATCCGGCATTAACATGATATTGCTGTAACCTGCATATTCAGACATCGTATAATCATCGAGATGGCGCACGACAGGGATGATCCGGTCCGTGACGTCCGGAAATTCGATCCTCAGCGACTTCAGCGTCGGTATGAGTTCATTCCTGCTGTCCGCAAGGACGTAGGCAGATGGATTCCGCTCCATCCACCGCCCCAGCTCTTTGTATGGCATGCCACCGTTGCGATGGTCGGTGCCGGTACTGACCATAATGTAGCTGGAACCTTGAGCGATAGCGAGATCCATCATATCGCGATAATTGAATGCGGAATCGGATGCATCGCGTTCCAGGCGAACTATTTCCGTTGGTTTTGGGATGGTCTCCCTGTCGCCGGCAGCGATCTCCGCAAGCGTCTTGCCCTCAAGCAGAACTTTTCGCAGCACATCGTGGCGCAGATAGTACTGGGAAAGATCGACCTGGTTTTTAGCCTTCAGGTAATATTCCCGGAGCGGGCCGATATCCACGGGTTCCTTCGTAAAACGATCCCAGGCCCGGCTGTTTTCAAAAACGCCATCCCGTGACATTTCGAAAACGATATCGTCCTTTATGAATGATCCCTTCAGCAGGTGTGTCTGTTCCGGCACGAAACCCGACTCTGCAGTTAGAAGATTTTGTCCGAAGTACAGGGTGTCGAGCTTGTCGATACCCAGCAGATATGCCACTGTCGGCATGATATCCGTCTCTCCGCCGGATATACCTACCGTATGCCGTACATCCTTTCCTGGAATATTGATGATCAGAGGAACACTCATCATTTCACTGATATCATAATCATAACCGAGATAATTGCTAACCGATGCCTTCACTTCTTCATCAGCCTCCGAAAGTGCGTAATGGTCGCCATATATGACAATCATGGAATCGTCGTACAAGCCGTTTTCCTTCAGCAGCGCCAGGAATTCGCCGATGCTGCTGTCCGCGTATCTGACAGCATTGATGTAATCGCCGAAAAGCGTGCCCTGATCTTCCGGCTTTAGCTCGATTTCCTTCAGTTTTTCAGGCAGATTGAACGGATGATGGCTGGAAAGCGTTATATAGAAACTGTAAAATGGTTTCTTCGACTCTTTCAGAAAGGGAATCGATTGCCTGAAAAACTCTTTGTCGCTGACGCCCTGAACATTTCCAATGCCTACCAGGTAATCATTCTTGAAGTCATCGCCGCCGATAAATTTATCGAATCCCTGGTTTGGATATGCATTCTCACGATTCCAGAAATCCTTATGATAGCCATGCAGAACCAGGGTGCTGTAGCCCTGCTGCTTCAGGATCCACGGCAGCCCTCTGAAATAATTGTTCTGATATAAGTCATACGTGTAGCTTTCGATGGCGCCCAGCATTGAATTATTCATCGCAAATTCAGCATCCGAGGTGTTGCCGCTGCCCAGCTGCTGATAAAAATTGTCAAAATAGATACTGTCGCCCTCAATCAGGGCATTCAGGGCCGGCGTGACCTCACTGCCGTTGTACTTGGCGCCGATCATTGAATTTTGAAGGGATTCGATTTGAATTACAATAAGATTTCGCCCTTTTGCTATGCCAAACAGGTCGCCTTCCAGATCCTGTTCATAAGTGCCCGTCGCCAGATAAAGATCACTTCCACTCACAGCGCTTTCAGAAGAGATGCCTAATACATCGCGGGTATGATATGCAAAAAACTCCTGGTTGCCGATAAACCCAAATCGATCTAAATTGAATGGATTGACGGCCAGGAGAACAAAGGCGGTCCATAAGGCGGTCAGCCTTATGGACCGTCTGATTTCAGCGGGAAAATCTTTGAACGACATCGCTTCACTCCAGTTCGTAGGATCCGGACTCGCTTTTAAAAATCGGCCGCCCGGTTTCAGCCAGCGCCGAATAATCCATATATCGAGCATCGGCAGGAAGGCTTGCGGCCCAGACGGGATTCAGCTCGATAAAATCGAGTATCTGGCCTTTTGTATAGCCTTTGTTTTCCCTGACGCCAAAGATGGCGCTGCTGAATCCCTTATAAAGAACGCGTGTATAATCGTCCATATCCGTCACTTCTGGTATTACACGTCCTTGAATATCGGCATATTTGGACAGTATCCCATCAAGCAGATACGGCATATTCGTTTCCATTTCAACAACAAGAAACGCATCGTCATGCTTTCTCATCCATCCGGCAAGCTCGTCGAACGACAACGATGTAAAGCCATTCTTCGCCAGCATCATCGTCTTTCCTTCCGGAAGCCAATCGAGTCTGACCTTGATGTAACGGCTGCCTGTTTTATAAGAGGCGTCGAGGGCTTCAAGGGAGTTCGTTCCCGCCAGGTCCTCATCCTGCGCTCCGGCGATGGTTATTTCGTCCGGAACTGCAAGGACCTTCTCGCTTTGAAACAGGTCGGAAGCGCTCTCGTTATCAAGAAGCGCTTTCCTGAGCACATCGTTTTTCAGATAATATTCGGATGATTCAATAATCACTTTTGATTTCAGGTACCCGCTTTTGCATTCTGAAATCGCGACCGGCTTTCCGGTCCTGAAATTCCAGGCCCGGCTGTTCTCAAACACGCCGTCCTTGGACATTTCGAATATCACATCATCCTGGATGAAGGACCCTTTGGTCATGTAGGCCTGCTCCGCCACGAAACCGCTGTCCGCCGTCAGGAGGTTGTGTCCGAAATACAGCGTGTCCAGTTTTTCAAGCCCTAGAAGATATGCGATCGTCGGAAGAAAATCCATCTGTCCGCCCGAAATGCCAACTCTCTGGTTTATGTCCGAACCTGGAACATGAATGATGAGCGGCACATTCATCATCGTGTCGAAATCATAGTCCTGTCCAAGAAAGCGTGATACAGATTCGTATATCTCCGGTTCATTAGGCGTGAGCCCGAAATGATCACCATATATCGCTATTATGGAATTGTCGTACAATCCTTCGTCCTTCAGTTTTTCAATAAGCTGACCGATCGCCTGATCCGCGTGATGCGCGGAATTGATGTAATTGCCGAAAATCGTGCCTTGATCTGCTTTTTTCAGCGGTATATCGAGGTACTTATCCGGCATCGCAAACGGATAATGGTTTGAAAGCGTGACCATAAACCCATAAAAAGGCTGTTTCATGTTCATCAGATAATCGATGGACTGATCGAAAAAATCAGCGTCATCGATACCCATGCCGGTGATCTCTTTCGGATCGAAATCGAGCTCGCTGTAAAACCTGTCGAAGCCCTGGCCGGGATATGCCTTGTCCCTGCTCCAAAAGTCCTTCTCGTATCCATGGAACGCCGCGGTCGAATAACCCTGTTCCTTTAATAGCCAGGGAAGTCCTTTGAAATAATTATCAGCATATAAATCATAGGTGTAGCTGGTGATCGTTCCGTAGAGTGAATTATTCGTCGCAAATTCGGCATCGGAAGTATTGCCGCTGCCTCTTTGTTCAAAGTAATTGTCGAAATATATGCTCTCGCCTTTGATCAGCTCATTTAAATTGGGCGTGATCTCATATCCGTTGTATTCTTTATCGACAACAAAATTCTGCATCGATTCCATCTGAATAACGATCAGGTTTCGTCCTTTTGCAATGCCGAACAACGGTCCGCCGATCTCGTTTTCATAAGTGCCGGTAGCCAGCAGCAGATCATCCGGGTCCACATAAAGCTCTTCTTCATTTGAAAACGTCTTGTTGACGAAATCCTTGATATGATAGCTGAAAAACTCCTGATTAGCCGCGGATGCGATAATATAGCTTCCGGAAGCGCCTGAAAGCATCGTAACGATGATCATGCACGCAATAAAGGGATGTACGGCCTTCTTCCAGATTGCCCTTGCCCTGGTCCTGAAAGCCGCAGCGCCTGCAGCTTTTGCTGCCGATTCCGGCATCTCCGTTTCGCCAACCTGCGTTTCCAAAGTCTCTGCTTCCAACTTTTCTGTTTCGAGGGCCTCTGTTTCCAACGTTTCTGTTTCTAGGGCCTCTGTTTCCGAATCCTGCAACTCCGGCACCAGCTGTTCAGCAGAGGACGACTGCCCGTTTCCGTCGGATACGCTTTCTATTTCCTGTGTATCAACGTTTGCGCCTTTCGATGGTCTGTTTTTTATCCTGTAAAGTCTCGAGGCCGCAAGGGTGGCGAAAATGACCAGCGAATCGCCAAACAGGACAAAGTATTTCAATTTCAGGACCTCCCGGACACTCTCCTGGACTCCGCCCAATTCTCCGGCGGCTCCCAGCATATTGATCGACAGGTATCTGTTGAAAAAGCTTGAATAAGCCGCGTCGGCGAACATCAGAAAACTGAAGGCAAAAAAGAGGATCGCAGGGATCCATTTATTTCGAAAAGAAGCGAAAAGCAGATAGACAAAAGCGAGAGTCAGCAGCCAGACCGCGAAAAAGTTCACGGTTATCCCCATCATATTATAAAACAGCAGCAGTTTGGCAGGCACCGCCAGGTATGCCGTTATCAGCAATGCCAGGAAAGCCGCTCCATTCCGTTCTTTCAGATCGACTGCTGATTTTTTTATTTTTTCCCACATTATTATTATTCCTGTTCTTTGATCTTTCTCCAGCTAGTGGAACATCACTATATTTAACTGAAATATTATAATATAGAAACGCGTTTTTATCAAATAGAATCTCAAGGCGTCAGAGACACTCCTCGATGGTTTTATCGGATTTTCCCATTACCTCTGAAAAGGCGTATATGGCTAGAGCTGCCCAAATCAGCGCGAAGGCGGCCAGTTTGATTCTGTCGAAGATTTCGTGGTAAACGAATATCCCCAAGAGCAGCGTTATGGTCGGAGAAATATACTGGGTAAATCCGATCATCGTCAGGTCCACGCGATTGGCAGCCGCCGCGAACAGGAGCAGCGGAACGGCTGTCACCGATCCTGCGAATGCAATAAGAACGTAATGGAGCGGCGTTCCGACTGCCGAAAGGCCGTTTATACCATTTGTTTCCATAAATGTGACAACAACAAGCGCAACCGGCGTCAGAAAGGCAGTTTCAAAGAGAAGAGCTAAAACCGCGTTAGCGTTAAGTTTTTTCTTTACCGCGCCGTAACATGCGAATGAAACAGCCAAGCCCAGCGCGACGAAAGGGAACTCGCCATAACCGACAAGAACGACAGCCACCCCTGCGCCCGCCGTTGCCAGCGCGGCGATCTTGTACTTGTTCAATTTTTCCTTGAAGAAAACAACGCCGAAGACGATCGTTATCAGCGGATTGATGTAATAGCCCATGCTGGTCTGTATGATATGTCCGGAATTCACGGCCCATATGTAGATTCCCCAGTTGACGGAAATGAGCACGCCGCTGATCAGGAATCCGACGGCCGCTCCTTTTTTCCTGAGAGGTTCGAAGATCTGAGCCGGCTTGTACATGAAAGCCGCAAGAAAAGCAACAAAAATAAAGGCCATCAACATGCGGTAAAACATGATAAGCACCGGAGCCACTGGCGCCAGCGCCTTCCAGTAAACCGGCAGGACCCCCCAGATCACATATGAAAGGGTTGCGAAAGCAACCCCTTTTTCATACTCTTTATTACTATCTTTGCAAACGTTGCGCTTTTCCAAAATCTTCATATCCAATGCTTTTATTCGGTGGAAACCTGATTATTGATGGCTTCGCCTGGCGGCACGATTGGGAATACATTTTCGTCAATATGTATGTCGCAGATGATGACTGTCCCCGTCGAGCTTGCTTTGGCTTTCTCCAATGCTTCTGTCAGGGAAGTCAAATCCCTGACGAAATAGCCGGACAGACCCATCGCTTCAGCCAATTTGACGTAATCGACCACATCAGGCAGATCGGTTGCCGAATATCGCTTGCCGAAAAACAGCTTCTGCCATTGCCGAACCATGCCCAGGGTGTCATTTTTCAGAACCACTGTAATGATTGGAAGCTGTTGGGCGGCTACGGTTATCAGCTCGTTGCAGTTCATCCTGAAGCACCCGTCTCCAGCGATATGAAGCACGCGCTTGTCAGGATGGGCGATCTGCGTTCCGATGGCGGCGCCCAGGCCGAAACCCATAGTGCCAAGTCCGCCGGAGGTGATAAAAGTACGCGGCTTTGTAAACGGCCATTTTTGAGCAGTCCACATCTGATGCTGGCCAACTTCGGTCACGACCAGCATTTCGTCGCCCAGCACCTGATAGAGGGTCTTGAAAATATTGTCCGGCTCGAAGAGGGTCGCATTGTCGATGCGCTCCTTTTTCCAGCTGTTTATTTTTCCGCGCCAGTCGCTTCTGTCCTTTTTTTCGATCAGTGGAATCAGTTTGGTCAATATCTGCCTGATATCGCCGATCAGGAACCTGTGCGCCAGAACGTTCTTGCAGATTTCAGATTCGTCGATATCAATATGTATGACATTGGCTTCCCTTGCAAATCTGCTGACATCGCCTGTCACACGATCGCTGAATCGGGCTCCGATGGCGATAACAAGGTCGCTGTTGTGAACGGCGAGATTGGCTTCTTTTTGACCATGCATGCCCACCATCCCAAGAGACAGAGGATTTTTTCTGGAGAAAGCTCCCAGTCCCATAAGTGTGCTCGTGACAGGGATATCGGCCTTGTTCGCCAATTCTGTGAGCTCAGCGGAAGCCTCGGAAATGATTACGCCGCCGCCGGAATGGATCACAGGCCTCTTGGCCCTGTTGATCATATCCGCGATCTGCGCGATCTCTTCATCCGAAACGGAATCGCATTCCGTTTTCCGCGCCGGCTTTTCCGGTTCATAGTCGCACATCTCAAGCATGATGTTTTTGGGCACGTCCACAAGGACCGGGCCCGGCCTTCCGCTGATGGCTATTTTAAAAGCCTTGCGGATGCTGGGAGCCAGCTCTTCGATGTTGCTTATGAAGAAATTATGCTTAGTGATCGGAATCGTGATCCCGGTTATGTCGACTTCCTGAAAAGCATCCTTGCCGATCAGGCTCAACGGAACCTGACCGGTTATGACGACGATCGGGACTGAATCCATGTATGCGGTGGCGATTCCCGTCACTGTGTTGGTGGCGCCGGGTCCGCTCGTAGCGAAGCATACGCCGGTCTTTCCCGTCGAACGCGCATAGCCGTCAGCCGCATGGGTGGCGCCCTGTTCATGACTTGTCAGGATATGCCTGACGTCGTCAAGGTAATCGTACAACGCATCATAAAGCGGCATGATCTGACCGCCCGGATAGCCGAAAATAGTATCGACACCCTGCTCTTTCAGACATTCCATTATGATTTGTGAGCCTTTCAGTTTCATATCTGTCACCTAAATTATTTCTTGATCCAGGACATCATCTCTCTGAGGTTCTTGCCGACTTCAACGATTGGATGTTCCAGTTCTTTTCTCTTGATAGCATTGAAATTCGGTCTGTTGGTCATGTTCTCGAGTATCCAGGCTTCGGCGAATTTTCCGGACTGGATCTCTTCGAGCATCTGTTTCATTTCTTTTCTGACGCCTTCATTGATGATCCTGCGTCCAGCGACATAATCCCCATATTCTGCGGTGTCGCTGACGCTATATCTCATTTTTTCGAATCCGCCTTCATAAAGCAGGTCAACGATGAGCTTCAGCTCATGCAGACATTCGAAATAAGCGATTTCAGGCTGATATCCCGCTGCGGTCAGCGTATCGAAGCCGGCTTTGATCAGTTCGGTGGCGCCTCCGCAAAGAACGCACTGTTCGCCGAAAAGGTCTGTTTCAGTCTCTTCTTTGAATGTGGTTTCAATGACGCCGGCTCTGGTTCCGCCGACACCCTTGGCATAAGCCAGCGCCACATCCTTGGCCTTGCCTGTATAGTCCTGATAGACGGCGATCAGCATCGGAACGCCGAAGCCTTCCTGATAGACTCTTCTGACCAGGTGTCCGGGCCCTTTCGGAGCGCCCATGAACACATCGACATTTTTAGGCGGCACGATCTGATTGAAATGGATATTGAAGCCGTGGGCAAAAGCCAGGGCGTTTCCTTCCGACAGGTTTGGCTTGATTTCTTCTTCGTATACTTTCTTCTGTTTTTCATCCGGAAGCAGGATCATGATGATGTCGGCAGCCTTTGAAGCTTCAGCAACGGTGGCGGTTTTTAGTCCTGCAGCCTGGGCCAGGGCGATCGAAGGACTGCCTTCATAGAGTCCGACAACGACGTCGACGCCGCTTTCCTTCAGGTTCAGAGCATGCGCGTGACCCTGGCTTCCATAGCCGATAATCGCGACCTTCTTGCCATCAAGCAATTTAAGATCGGCATCTTTTTCATAATACATTTTTGCCATTTTGTTACACTCCTTCTATATCATTAAATTATTTGTATAAATATACAAAAGCCTGAAAGTATTAATATATTTTACTATGCTATTTCTGCCGAGTCAACCTTTAATGCCCATAAATCAAAGGTTTCATGATCCACCGCCGATACGCCGGACAAGTTCACGCATATCATCAGGAAGTTCCGCCTCTATTTCGAGCCGGTTCCCGCTGACAGGATGATCAAAGGACAGATACCGTGCATGCAGCGCCTGCCGTTCGATCAGCAGGATCTCCTCCTTGCCGTAAAGCGAATCTCCGACGACCGGATGGCCGATATGCTCCATGTGCACCCTGATCTGATGTGTCCTGCCTGAATCAAGCCTGAGACTCACCAGTGTGTATCCGGATCCGAAGCGCCTGAGCACCTTGTAATGTGTAACGGAAGGATAGCCATCCTCTTTGACGACGCGTTTGACATCGCCGAACTGTGCCCTGTCGATCGGAAGGTCGATGGTGCCGCTGTCGTTTTCAACGATGCCTCTTACGACTGCGACATATTCCTTGATGACCGTTCCCGCCGCCATCTGCCTAGACAGCTCGTCCTGGGAAAATGAATTCTTGGCAATGATCAGCAGACCGGACGTATGCATGTCCAGCCGGTTGACGAACCTTATTTTAAAACTTTGGCCTGTCTTTTCCATATAATTCATAAGTCCGTTGGCAATGGTGCCGACGGGATGGCCTTTCGTCGGGTGAACGACGATGCCAGGCTGTTTATTGATCACAAGAAGATCGTCATCCTCGTAAACCGGATAGATCGGTATGTCCTGGGATGGAAAATCGCTCCCTTCATCCGGAAAACGGACACTGACCGTATCGCCGGCGTGGACTGCCGCCGTCAATCTGGCCGGTTTTCCGTTTAAATATACGCCGCCTTCGACCTTGAGCTTTCTCATCAGTCTTGAAGAAAAGCCCAGTTTATGCTTCAAGAGCCCCTTGATCAGGAGCTCTCCGTCTTTTTCAGACACTATATAGCTGAATTTGCTTTCCATTGCTGTCCCCATTATAAAAATTTGCTTTTAACCTTGTTCCAGAAGTCATAGTTTTCAGTCCTTAAAAGCTGAACCGTAGTGCCGGTGAAGTTGATCGAAATGTCCGTTATGTCCTGGAACCTGTATTCCAGGCCGTCGACGATGATCAGCAGCGTGCTTTCGGATGTATATTCCGGATAGATGTTCACGGACAGATCCGGCGGTACAATGACGCTGGACATGAAGGACCTGTAGGCAGTCGTGTTCATTGGCGCGATAGGCGTGATCTGCAGGAGGCTGAGCCGCGGGTCGACGATGCTGCCGCCGAGCGCATAATTATATGCGGTGCTGCCGGCAGGCGTGGCCACAAGGATGCCGTCGCCGCTGAAGCGCTCGACAAAGCTGTTTTCGATCGAGATGTTCAGATGGGCTGTGATCGATTTATCGCCGCGGATGACGATCTCATTCAGGCCTTTTAGCCTGCTCTTGCCTTTTCCGATTCTTATATCCGCGCCGATCGTCCGGAATTCCTGTATGGAAAAGTTTCCTTTTTTGTACTTGAAAATGAATTCATCCAGCTGGTCGGGATAAAGCTCCTGAAAAAACCCCAGGTGTCCGGTATTTATCCCCACGAAAGGGACTTTCGGAAAATTGTATTTCCTCAGGGTCTGCAGGAATGAACCGTCTCCGCCGACGCAGATGACGAGCTCCGCGTTCGGATCGAATTCCCGGGGCACAATAAAGCCGCTCTTCTCAAGCTTCTGCTTGAGATGGCGCCGAGTTTCCCGCGACAAGGCGTTGTCATTGGCGAATACATTGATGATTCTGGGTTCAGGCTGCATGGCATTCTCCTCCATAACCATATTATATGATTTCTTCCAGCTCGACAATCAGCTTTTCGAAGGTATCCATCGCTTGAAGAACGGGTTCCGGACCGCTCATGTCCACGCCGGCGCCTTTCAGAAGCTCGATCGGGTAATCCTTTTCGCCTGATTTCAGGAATTCGATGTAGTCCTTGCGGGCAGCGGCGCCTCCTTTGATCAATTTTTCCGACAGCGCCACGGCAGCCGAGTATCCCGTCGCATATTTATAAACGTAAAAAGCATTATAGAAATGAGGAATGCGCGCCCATTCGAGTGAAATCTGGCTGTCATAGGCCACCCTGTCGCCAAAATATTTCCTGTTCAGCGCTTCATATTCGTTGCAGAGCCATTCCGGCGTCAGCACCCCGCCGGATTCGACGTGTGCATGGGACAGTTTTTCAAATTCAGCAAACATCGTCTGCCTGAACACCGTCGTCCTGAACTCTTCGATATACATGTTCAGCAGATAAAGCTTCCTTTCCTTTTCGGCGGCATCCCCTATCAACTGATGCATCAGCAGGCATTCGTTCACGGTTGAAGCGACTTCGGCCGTAAAAATCGAATGTCCGCCATATATAAAGGGCTGTGCTGCTCTTGTATAGTAGGAATGCATCGAATGGCCCATTTCATGAGCTATGGTGAATACATCCTTAAGCTTGTCCTGGTGGTTTAAAAGTATAAAAGGCTTGCTGTCATAGCTTCCGAAGGAATATGCCCCACTGGTCTTTCCTTTGTTCTCATAGACGTCGATCCAGCCGGACGAAAGCCCACGGTCCATGTTATCGATGTAATCTTCGCCAAGCGGCGCAAGTCCCCGCCGGACCATATCCAAGGCTTCTTCGTAGGTGATTTTGCCAAATGGATCCCGGACAAGCGGCGTATAGAGGTCGTACATGTGCACCTCATCCAGACCCAGCATACGTCTACGGATCTCCACATAGCGATGCAGCAGCGGCAGGCGCTCATTGACGGCAGAAATCAGGTTGTCATAAACTGCTTGGGGGATCAGGTCCGAATCGAGTGAAGACAGGAGCGCGGAGCCATATTTTCGGATCCTGGCGTTCACCGCATCGGTCTTGGTATTGTAATTGTAAGTAGCTGCAAGAGTGTTCCGCTGCCTGTCAAAGGCGGCGTACATCGCCTCGAAGGCATCCTTGCGGACCCTTCGGTCCGCGGACTCCATGAAGCCGATATATCTGCCGTGGGTCAGCTCGACCTCTTCGCCCTCTTCATCTTTAATATTTCCGAATTTCATATCGGCGTTGTTGATCATGCCAAAAATTGTATTGGTTGCAGAAGTGAGTTCGCTCATCTGCGCCATCAGATTCTCTTCGTTTTTTGACAGTATATGGGCTTTCTGCCGGACGATGTCGCTGATATAATGCCGGTAGACCTCAAGACGGGCGTCCCCGGCCATCAGTTGGCTCATTCTGTCGTCGCTGATCTCCAGCAGTTCAGGCGTGAAAAAAGAGAGGGCGGCGGCGGTTTCAGCCATCAGCGAATGCGCCCTGTCGCACATCGCCTGGTATTTGCCGTTCGTATTATCTTCGTCTTTGCGCATCCTGGCATAGACATAGATCCGCTCCGCTTTCAGCCAAATGGCGTCCCTGTCTTTAAGGGCCAGATAAAGAGTCTCCGGACTGTCGGCCAAATGTCCGGAATAGGAAGCATATTTTGCAGCGTCTTCCCTGGCCGTTGAAAAGTCGGTTTCCCAAACATCGTCGACGGCATACATCGATTCTATATCCCACTTGTAGCGCTGTTCGATCTCTGTTCTGATTTTGATTTTTTTATCCCCTGCCATTTGAATCCTCCATTGAGATATATTATAATGTTTATTATAACAGAGCAAAGCGGCAAACGAAAGGATACACCAAAAAATGGACAACAGACCCATAGGATTTTTTGACTCGGGACTCGGCGGGCTGACCTGCATCCCTTTTCTCATGAAGGCCCTGCCCAAGGAGAAAATCATCTATTTTGGCGATACGGCGCGGACCCCCTATGGATCGAAAGCTCCTTCGACCATCAAGACATTTTCGATGCAGATAGCGGATTTCCTGGTGCACAATAAAGTCAAGATGATCGTCATCGCCTGCAATACTGTGACCTCGACCTGTCTTCCCGATCTGCAGGCCAGATATCCTCAGATCCCGATCATCGGGATCATCCAGCCGGCAGCGGACAAAGTGGCAAGAACTTGCACGTCGGACAACAACATCGGCATTATCGGCACAAAAGTGACGATCCGCAGCAAGGTATACAACGCATCCATTGAAGCGATCAATCCTTCGCTGAAAATTTACGACACGCCCTGCCCCACGTTCGTGCCGCTTATCGAAGAAGGGATCATCCAGCATGAAATCATGGATCTGTCGATCCAATATTATTTGGACCATTTCATATCCTATAACAAGATCGACACACTGGTCCTCGGCTGCACACATTATCCCCTGATTCGAAAAAATCTCGAAAAACTTTATCCAGGCCTCAGGATCATCGATCCTTCGGAGGAAATCATCGACAGTATCGACAGTGCGCTGAGAAAATATGACATGTATTCAGAAGAGTCCGATTTCGATAATACATTTTACGCCAGCGATCTGTCGGAGAATTTTATAAATATGATCAACAGGATATTCGAAAATTCCGAATTCAAGGTGGCTTTTAAGAACTTTGACCTCGATGTCCTGTAAAAGGCGATCCAATGTTGGGAGGTGTGGATCATGACACTGGACGAATTGATGGAGGTCCTTGAAATAGAGAATCTCGATGAATTTGAATTCTTCGAGCATTTTTCCGCGCTCATGGAATATCCGGAAGAAATAGAATTCGATCTGTTCAGCAGAGTACTCTCCGAAGTCGATTCCGGAGTGCTTTATGAATTGACGGACAATTATTTTGAAGATATGATCCAGGGCGTCCCGGACGATTCTATTTCATTGTATACAATGCTTTACACCATCAGGACCGCGCTCTGTGAAGCCGCGAAAGAAGCGGATTCGCCTGCGGAGCGCTCATTCTACATAGAAGAATTGTTCCGGTTCAGAACGTGGTATCTTTTTGACAGCATCGTCAAATGCCGCCGTTTCTCTGACGGTCAGCTCTCCAAAGAAACACTCTTTGAGGCTCTGGCGCTTTATAGGCTGGAAAAGCTGGGTGAAGAGAAATACGACTATGATTTCTCGCATGCTCTTGAATACTCCATCGATGATCTTGAAGGGCGCGGCGACGATTACGAATACAAGGAAGAACGCGATGACGATGAGGACGAAGATTTCGACGACACACTGATCGATCGGGACAATCCGGTCATAGACGGTGAAAATTACGACGAGGAAGAGGAGAACGACGATGAAGATTATTGATTTCCGCAGCGACACGATCACTAGGCCAACTGAAGAAATGCGGGCCGCAATGAGCGCCGCCGAGGTCGGCGATGATGTATATGGCGAGGATCCCACTGTCAACAAATTGGAGGAATTGGCCGCCGAGACCATCGGCAAGGAGGCCGCACTGTTCGTACCCTCCGGCACCATGGGCAATCTGATCGCTCTTCTTGCACATACGCGGCACGGCCAGCAGGTCGTGCTTGATGATCTGGCGCATATCATTCAATATGAAGCCGGCGGGCTTTCAGCGATCGCAGGTCTTGTGCCCAGGATCATCTCCACCGGCGGCGTTTATACGGCAGAGACCATTGAAAGCGCCATCGTCAGCGATTCGGATGTCCATCACGCCCAAACCGGGCTGATCTGCCTTGAGAATACCCATAATATAGCGGGCGGCATCGTGACGCCTCCCGCTGAAATGAAAAAAATCCATGAAATGGCTAATAAATATTCTTTGCCCGTACATACGGACGGCGCACGGATATTCAATGCCGCGACCTATCTCGGCTGCGCGCCGTCGGATCTGGCGTCTCACACCGACAGCGTGATGTTCTGCCTGTCCAAGGGCCTAGCCTCCCCTGCCGGATCCATTCTGGCCGGCACGAAAGAGTTTGTCGTCTCCGCCCGCAAGATCCGCAAGAGATTGGGCGGCGGCATGCGCCAGATCGGTATACTCGCCGCAGCCGGCATCATTTCAATCCGCAAAATGTCAAAACGGCTCGACGAAGACCATCTGCATGCCAGACTTCTCGGCGAGGCGCTGGCGAATATGAAGGGCTTTTCAGTGGACCTCGGCAGACTTCAGACCAATATACTAATGGTCGATCTAACGGAAACAGGCGCTTCCGCGCCCGCTGTCGTTGAAGATCTGGCAAAGATCGGTATCCTTGCCAGCGATATCAACGAAAAGCGCATCCGCTTTGTCACGCATTATCAGGTATCCAGAACGGATATCCAGGATACGATCGACAGACTAAGCCTGCTCTGATTTTCCAGGATCGTTTTCAGGATCTCTGCCCTCGGAGTGCTCCGATACATATAAGCCATATGTGCTATCGGCCGGCCTCGCTTTAAGATTGCCGTTAGCTAATTCATAAAACGCCACCGACGCGACGCTTATGTATGGCATCAGAACGACGAATCCCAGACCGAACGTAAGGCCGCAAAGCAGCGCCCAGCCAATGAATGAAAGATCCAGAAGAAACAGTTTGCCCTTGTTTCCCGTCATAAGTCTTTTGCTTTCGTTTATTGCGTCAAGAACGCTGATATTTGGGTTGTCAAGCAAAATATAGTAAGCGAGCCTATAGCGATACATGGCTATGATGCCTGGAACGATCAGCAGAAGGCTCCAGAGCACGACGAATATGCCCATGACGATATATAGAAGGACCGCCTGGCCATACCGCTCAAAACCTGAAAAAACATCGCCTGGCGCCGTTGGCTCATTCCGGAAAAGTTGGAGCATAAAGGACGTATAGCCCAGCGTAAAAGGTCCCTGCACCGCCAGCATGTAAATGTTCGATACGATCGCCGCGAAGTCCTTGCTGAAAAATGCGCCAGCCAGCGCTGTGGGCAGCATCGTGACGGCTCCAAATATAAGCGTCGCCACGACAGCGTCGGTCCACTTGCCTTGCAGGGCTTCGCGAGCGAGTTTTCGGAGATCGTGGCAGGTTTCCCTGACTAATATGTGATTCATAATGTTCTCCTTTCAAAATCCTGTTCCGCACAGCCGCGCAATTTAGATATGAAGCTGGCAGGATCCAGCAGCATGCTATGCATATATAGTATATGATATTGTTATAAAAAATACAATTGCGAGCCTTGCCTTGCATCTAACCGGCCAAAATTCAGCCTTGACAATGGGTTCCCATTTCAGGCGATTAAAATTATAGAGAGGTGCTGATATGTTATACCGATTTGGCCTGATCGGAGAAAAACTCGGCCACAGTTTTTCCCCAAAGCTCCATATGGAAATCATGAAAAAAAACGGGATCGAAGGGACATATGATCTTATTGAAATCCCAAAAGACAAATTCGAGGATGAATTCAACAAAATAAAACAAAGCGGTTATAACGGCGTCAATGTGACCATCCCGTATAAAGAAAGAGTCATTCCCCTTCTGGACTCGCTTTCCGTTCATGCCGAATATATCGGTGCTGTAAACACCGTCTCCTTTTCCCATGGTAAAGCGATCGGCTACAATACGGATTATGACGGTTTTCTGAGTATGATGGACTCGAATTCGATAAATATCATGGGGGCGCGTGCCGTGATCCTTGGCGCCGGCGGTGTGACCAAAGCGGTAATCAAAGCGCTGATCGATCGAAAAGTCGCGACGATCACCATAGTCAGCACACGCAGGGATCCGATGCCTGGATTCAAGGCCTTGAGTTATCAGGAATACATCGCATCAACCATCAGGAGCGATTTTATCGTCAACTGCACGCCTGTCGGCATGTATCCGGATATAGATAAAAGCCCCCTGCCATCATCGGCAATAAGGACCGACGCTGTTATCGAGCTGATATATAATCCTGCGGAAACGCGTCTGATGCAGGATGCCTCCGCACTGCACATCAAAACCGTCAACGGTATGGAAATGCTCCATGCCCAGGCCGCCAAAGCCCAGCAGATATGGATGTCAACACTCTGACAACTTCTGCCATTTATTAAAATCCGCCATACATCAAAAGCCCGCGTAAACCGTTCGGTTCCCGCGGGCTTTTCTGTACTTAAATAGTTGGCAAATTAAATTAGAAGAGGTTCTTGAATATCGTAATCATATCTTCCTTGGTCAGTTCTGCATAATTGTTGCCCAGGAGCCTCTGCTGATTCGCGATCGTGCTGTCGGAAAATTCCTCGATCTGAGCTTCAGTCATGCCATATTCCTTAAGCGGCTTCTTGGCGATGATCTTGTTCAGCAGATCTTCAAGCGCGCTGTATACATCTCCGGATGCATCGACGCCAAGCGCCTTCGCGATCACTTCATTTGCTTCCTTGATCTTTCCGGTCGGATTCTTTTTGTTGTACATTTTGAAGACTTCAGTGAAGAACTGATAATTGGCTTCGCCGTGAGCGACGTGGAACGCTCCGCCTATCGAATAGGACAACGCATGGACAGCGCCGACGCCGGTGTTTCCGAAGGCGATGCCTGCATAGTTTGAAGCGATGGCAAAGTCTTTCAGCAGGTTGAATCTTTCGTCCGGGCCATTTTCGGCAATCTTTTTATAACCGGAAACGATCATGTCGATTGCTTTCAGCGCAAAAAGTTCGGTGTAAGGCGAGGATTTTGGCGCTACGAAAGATTCGATGGCGTGGATCAGCGCGTCGACCGAGCTTGTGCAGAAGAACTTGTATGGGAGTCCTTTGATCGTCTCAGGAATCAGCACTGCATCGTCCGCAAACATGAAGTCGCCGGCAAGTCCTTTTTTGATGTGCTTTGACTTGAGTTCCGCGATGGAAATATTCGTCACTTCACTGCCGGTTCCGCAGGTGGTTGGAACGAGGACGAGTTTCTTTTCCCTGACCGGTGCAACAGCTCCTTCAAACAGGTCGATGCTTTTGTCGGGGATATTCAATGCAAAAAGCTTGGCGATATCGATGACGGTTCCGCCGCCGAACGCGATGATCCTGTCGAATTTGAATTTTTTCATTTCGGCAGTGATCGCGTCGATCATTTCGTCAGAAGGTTCTCCCAGGCCGAATTTTTCCTGGAAAATATAATTCGATTCAATTCCAAGCGGCTTCATGAAAGGTTCATAAAGGAATTCCTGAGTCAGGACCAAGTCGTTCATGCCGATTTTAAATTCGTCGTTGAATTCCTTGAAGGTATCGAAAACATGGATTTTAGGGACGATCCTTAATGCTTGCATTTTAATTTCCTCCTATTTTTTATTAAATACTCTGACCAGCGACCAGTGATCAGAATTCCATATGGAATCTTTTTTCGTATTCTGCGATAAGCTCATCCTTAACATCCGGATGCGCTATATTTATAAGGTTCTTCGCTCTTTCACGCAGGGATTTGCCCTTGAGCGGTGCGATGCCGTATTCGGTGACCACATAGTCGACGTCGTTTCTCGAAGTCGTTACCGCAGCGCCCTGCGCCAGGAACGGAACGATCTTTGAGATCACGGTTCCATCTTTCTTGACAGTGACTGAAGGCATCGCGATGATCGCTTTTCCATCCTGCCCCATACTTACGCCGCGGATGAAATCCACCTGGCCGCCTACGCCGCTGAATTGCTTGAGGCCCATGCATTCCGCAACGACCTGTCCCTGGAGATCCACTTCGATGGCGGAATTGATGGACACCATCTTATACTGCTGCATGATGACCGCAGGGTGATTGACATAATCCACCGGCCTGACTTCTACTGCAGGATTGTTGTTTACAAAGTCATAAAGCTTCTTCGTTCCCATCAGGAAAGTGATGGTGAACTTGCCTTTATTCTGTGATTTCTTGCTGTTGTTGATGACGCCCATCTCATACAGTGCGAGGGTGCCGTCAGAAATCATTTCGGAATGTATCCCGAGATCTCTCTTGTCATGCAGGAAAAGCATTACCGCATCGGGAATTCCGCCGATACCCAACTGTAATGTTGAGCCATCTTCGATAAGCGATGCGCAGTTCCTGCCGATGGCTTCTTCGACAGCGCCAATTTTAGGCGGCTGAAGTTCCACGATCGGATGCGATGCTTCGACGATATGGTCGAGTTCGGAAATATGGATGAATGATTCGCCGTAAGTCCTTGGGAAGTTCTCATTGACCTGAGCTATGACGGTCCTGGCAGACCTGACGGCCTGAAGCGTATAATCCACGGATGTTCCAAGGCTGACATAGCCGTGTTCATCCGGCGGTGTCACCATGACCAGTAAAACGTCGATTTTGAGCTTTCCTTCGCGGAAATATTTAGGCACTTCATGGAAGAATGAAGGCGTAAAATCGCCCCTTCCTTCATATATTGCCTCACGGACGCTTGCGCCGGCAAACATCGGGTTCACTCTGAAATGCTTTTCCATGCCGGGTTTTGTGTATTCACCCTTGCCAAGGCTTACCATATGCTTGATTTCGACATCTTCATATTGTTTGTGGTTTGCTACCATCGCTTCGACAACTACAGTCGGTTCTCCGACGCAGTGCGCGAAAACCACAGTGTCACCTGATCTGATATTCTTGACTGCCTCATCTGCCGTACAAAGTTTACTCTGATAATTTTCTTTCCAATCCAAGTCTAATCAGCCTCCTTTTTAATAATATCGATCGCTTGATCGATATGGTTTTCATCACTTATCTTGACAGGCGGTCTCCTGACCCTGAAGTGCTTATAGGCTGGGCAGCAGTTCGGGCAGCCGCCGATCACGAGCAGTCCTTCGTAATCCTTGCCTTCCTCGGCCAGTTCGAATTCCACCCGGTCGTGCAACGCTTCCTGTATCGCTTTAAGAGCCTTGCCGCGATCAAATCTGGGATTGCAGCCGCCGCAAAATTTCACTCCATACGCCATCGGTTACTCCTATTTGAATGGACCGCCGGATAAATCCGGCGGTCCTGTTCATGCTATAGCCTTGACCGGTCGATCACTCTTTGATACCGGCGATTTTCTTCGCCAGCGCTTTTTTATGAGCAAGATTTCCCTGTCTTGCGATCATGATCCTCTGGGCCTGCGGAGATCCCGCGCCGTGCATCGACTCAGTCCTGTATCCGACTGCCGATGCGCCGAGGCACATGTTTTCGATGAATCTGAGGATCCTCATCCTGTTTTCAGTGGAAACGGAGCTGACACCCTTGAAGTATTTGTTGCAGGTTTCGCCAAGAGTCATGCTGCCGACTTTGAGGTCTGATTTGAAATCTTTTTCCGAAGGCATCGTGACCATGAGTCCGCCGGCGATATCTTCAGCAAGCCTGACGATTTCGTATGGGAATCTCGTAACGTTCTGTTTGCAGACGTTGGCGAGAAGAAGGTCGATCTGATAGTTTCCAGCCGCAGTCGGAGCTCCTTCTGCAGAGCAGGCGATACCGCAGCAATAAAGGGTTTCATTCAGATGGGTCATTTCGATCAGCTTATCCTTGACGTGGGATGCCTTGGCTGCTCCATTATAGTCAGCCGCCACCGCCGCCGCTCCGATCAGTACATCGCCTACGCCGACTTTGCATCCGCCGTAGCTCTGTCTGTGATATCCAGCGAACCTTTCGACCAGCATGCCGGAGAAATCCCATTCTTCGCACATGAAGATCCTGTCGTTCGGGATGAATACGTTGTCAAATACGACCAAAGCTTCCTGTCCGCCAAACTGTTTGTTGCCGAGGTCAACGTCAGCGCCGTCTTCAAGCTTTCTTGTATCGCAGGACTGTCTGCCATAAATCATGTACAATCCTTCAACATCTGAAGGGATCGCGAATGATACGGCATAAGCCTTGTCCGCTTCTGTCATGGTCATCGTAGGCATGATCAGATGTTCATGGGAATTTATGGAACCGGTCTGATGAGCCTTGGCGCCTCTTACGACGATGCCGTCTGCTCTTTTTTCGACGATATGCAGGAACATGTCCGGATCATCCTGCTGGCTCGGAGAAAGTCCCCTGTCGCCTTTCGGGTCAGTCATGGCGCCATCGACTACAAGGTCGTTATCCTGTATGTAAGTCAGATACTTCTTGAAGTTTTCATGATATTTTGTTCCATATTTCTGGTCGATTTCGAAAGTAGTCGAGAAGACTGAGTTGAAAGCGTCCATACCTACGCATCTCTGGAAGCAGGAAGCGGTCTTCTGGCCCAGCAGCCTCTGCATCTTGACTTTTTTTCTCAGGTCATCGGTGCTCTGGTGGAGATGTCCGAAACGATTGATCTTGTTGCCGGTCAGGCTGGAAGTGGCTGTCATCAGATCTGCGTATTCCGGATCGTGGGCCAGCTCATAAGTCATAGCGACACAGTTGATCGACGGTCTGATGATCGGATGATCGACAAAATTAGCAACTTTCTCGCCGAACATGTAGACTTTGATGTCGAGTTTTCTCAGGCTTTCGATGTACTGAGCTCCGGTCATTAATGCCATAATATAATCACTCCTTATATAAAATATATTAGATGCTGATCCGGCGGTCTTTGATGGGTGGAACACCGGATCATAATTGTTACCGAATAAAATAATATGCAATTTTTATGCCACGCGGCGGTCCTGAAAGGTCATATCTTATGGTCGAGTATCTTCCTGGCCATATCGAGCAGATCCGCGCTTACAGATGTGTCCAATATGACGTCTTCAACCTCTGGAATCTCTGAAATAAGGATCTCTTTCACGACATCTTCGATCGTATACTGGGCGGATGGGCAACTGCTGCAAGCGCCAGTTAATCTTACTTTTGCGATATTATTCTCATATCCTACGAGAACGGCGCCTCCATAATGAGATTCCAACAGCGGATTGACCTTTTCTTCAAGGACTTTCCTGATTTTTTCATCCATATCCAAACTACTCCCCCCCTTACAATATGGATTATATACAACCCCAAAACTATTATCAAGGCATACGCTAAAAGTCAGAAAATTGAATTATCGCAGTGTAAATTTTTACACACTTCTGTGAAATCGGGCAAAATATTTCCTCTTTTTGCATGACTGATTTGGGATGGAAAACATGCACCCGCTCAGTCGGCTACTATTGTATCGATCCCTTTCACGGCCAGCTTTTTCATAAGAAATAACTTTTCAATGAATATTTCGATCTGCATGTCCTCTTTATCCTCGATCAAGCGCGATATGAAGATGGTGACGCCGTCGACCGCAACACTGTTGTGGGTTTTCGCCAGTTTTTTCTCTTCAAAACCCAATCTCGCCGACGGTGTATAAAATGTTTTCGTCCTGCCGCATCCGCATCCCGGATTTGTTATGTTCTTGTCCATGTCTATAACCAGGCATGGCGCCGCATGTTTTTTCATATATGCACGCACGCCATCCTGCATTTCGATTAACATCTTTCTTCCCTCCAGCCATGCCAAAGGGCTGCCGCATCGCTTCACCGGCGATGCGGCAGCCCCCCGCATTTCTGCCTTGCAACAAGGCATATATTATGTCAGCTTGTTTGCTATCCTAAGCTTCTGCGGCTTCAGTACCGTCTTTCTGCTCGAAAATATGTTCGTCATATTCAGGTTTATTGCCAAGCAGAATGAGCAGGCACAGAACGGCACCTACCGCCAGACCCCATGCAGCGCCTCTTGTAGCGAGCACAGCGCCCATGATTCCGGCTATCCCGAGGTCGGTCCCTGTCCTAGCTTTCAAAACGCCAACCTTGACAGACACATAGCCCTGGATCAGCATGGTCGAAGCCATCGCTATATTCAGTATGGGCTTAACAAGAGAAACGATCGGGAGCAGGAAATATCCTGTAAGCGTTCCGAATCTGAAAGAACCTGCGCCGCCGTTGATCGAGTCCATCGCTTCCCGGCCGTGCTTGAATCTTTCACAAACGACGACCTGCATCGCAGCCCACAGCGGTCCGCACATCGTGATGTCCGGTCCGATGATCGACATGATCATATTTCTCATTCCGAATATCATATGGGAACGGTTAGGATTATAGTCGATCTTCTCATCCGGCCTTACTTTTCCAGCATCCTCCAGCAAAGCCTGCGACTGGATCATATCGCCGAAAAGAATGATGTATGCCGAAAAAACCATCGGAAGTCCGCTGATGAACATATGGAGCGGCGGAAATCCGACGCCGAAGAATGTCCATTCGCTGAACAGGGTGAAAAATGCAGGCTGGGTGATGCCCCATTCGATGACCGGCCACTCGGTTTCTCCAACCAGCGGACCGACAATGACTGCCAGCGCGATTACAGGAAGGATCCCCAGATTCGCGATCACTTTAAGAAAGGAATTTTTATTTCGGATGCTCTTGAAATGATTCGAGAACAACAGATAAAATCCGAGTCCGATGCAGATCGTAATTGAAAGCGGATAGGTGTCGAAGCGCGCATCTTCTTTAAAAATAACCATGATCGCCGCAAAACCCGATCCGAGAATGATGCCGCACTGCATGGCGTTGGGTACAAGAGAAACGATTTTTTTCCCGAGGCCGGTAACGCCAAGGACGAAAGCGAGAAATCCAAGGGTCAATTCAAAGGCGATCAGCGCCTGGATCCTTTCCGGACCCATTTCAAATTCCGATACATAAAGCATCAATAAAGGTATCGCAGGCGTTACCCAGCCGGGGACCACTGGATCGCCCAGCAGCACATGGGCGCAATAGAGGATGCCGTTCAGCACGACGACCGCTATGGCGACCTCGAACGGCATTCCAAGGTATTCGGTCAGCATCGGGATCGCGCCAAGGCAAACAGCGCACATTAACAGACCCTGCACATAATCCGCCCATTCGAAGCGATAGTGGACGAATGGCAGCCGGATCTTGAATGGCCCGGCAGGCAGATAGGGCTGTTCCTGTCCGAACTCTCTCCTTCCAGCCAGCTTGGCTGACTTCTGAAGTTCTTGCCCGTTGTTTTTAAGATCATTTTTTCCAGACATTTTATTTCCTCCTTTGTATAATGTTTCAAGATAATTCCTTTGCCATCCTATAGAGCAAATCTGATGCCAAACGTCAAAACCCACAAATTTGAACGTTTTAGCAACACGCCCACTGAAGGCGTTCAAAAAATGGGCTAAATCGCTCAATAAAACAGAGCGGTTTTGCTACAAGTGTTCAAAATCGCTCTCATAAAACGTGCCCCATGTTCTCTGCCAAAAATAATTTGTTCTTTAGACGCGATTTATTGTATGATAGTTTATGAAAATATCTATATTAAAGAAGGAGTCGATATGAACGGCGCAGCAACTGTTTTGGGTATCCCGGCATTTACGTTCTTCGTCGGAGGCGGATTGTTCCTTTTATCTACGATCCTGCCCTCTATGATCGTTCTGATCATTGAACTCAGAAAGCGGGGAAAAAAAGATGAATAGCGTGATAACATATCTTCTTTTCTTTTCCGTTTATACGATCGTCCTGCTGTTCTGGGGCAAAAGCGGCTTTAAGAAAACAAATACGATTCGGGATTTCTGCGTTGCCGATAACAGTCTGGGAATCTTCACAAGCATTTTCACTTTCACTGCAACCTGGTTCAGCGCCGTATCGATGCAGAGTGTTACAGGATCCGTTTACATGTTCGGCTATTCCACTATACTTTATTCAGTGGTCGGCTGGTTTCTCGGCGCATCCTGCCTTGTTTTCGTTGCTTACAAGATAAGGGAAAGCAATATCCTGACGATCCCGGAGTATTTCAGGATCCGCTACGGGAGCCCGGCTTACCAGGCGTTCGGCGGCGTCATTATCGTGATTTGCTATATCCTGTATATAATCATACAAATCAAGGGATTTGGACTGGTCGTCTCCGAACTGCTCGATATCGATTATAAGATCGCTATCCTCATGATATATCTCTTTGTCGTCTATACGAGTTTCGGTGGCCTCTTCTCAGTAGCACGAACGGACAGCATGAATTTCATCGTCGTATTTGCCGGCATCGCCATCGCTGCAGTCTATATCATAAATGATATAGGCAGCTTCACACTGATGAATGAAAAGGCTTCCGCCCTGTCGGACGGCGCCCTGCTCGATCTTTCTTCAAACAATCTGTTCAGTCCATTTATGATTTTCAGCACGAGTCTGGCCTGGGGCCTGGGCACGGCGGCCAATCCGCAGTACATCATCCGTATCGTCTCTGCTAAAAGCAAGCGCAGCGGCATCAATATGATCTGCCTGTCGGTCATCGCCATGGCATTTCTTTACTTCGGCTTGATGATCATAGGCATAGGCTCCAGAGTAATGCAGCCGGATGTATCGCAGATCGGGTCCCCGGACGAAGTGCTGTCCTACTTCATTGAGAACAGCATCCATTCAAGCCTGAGCGGCTTTATCTTCATCAGCATCATCGCAGCGGCAATATCGACGGCGAATTCGCAGCTTCTGCTTATGGCTGGCAGTTTCAGCTATGATATATATATGAATGTATTTCATAAGGATCTTTCCGAAGAAAAATTTCTGGGACTTGCGCGTATCATTATTTTCGCCACCGGTACTGTTTCACTTCTGCTGTCGATCAATCCGCCGGACAGCCTTTTACTTTTCGGAAGCTATGTCTGGACCCTTTTCGCGGTATCCTTCCTGTTCCCGCTTTACGGAGGCCTTTACTGGAAAAAAGCCACACTGCACGGCGCCGCTGCGTCATCGGCAGCTGGGATCCTGTCAGCTGTGGCGTTTTATTTTATCGATCAGAATACTTCCTACGAAAACATCGTGCATCCGGTACTGCCCGGCATGATAATTGCTTTTATAGTATTCTATAGTGTCAGTGTAATGACATATAAAACCCGGGGTAACGTCGATGAAATTTGATATCGAAAATAAAATACTGATCCCGTTTATGATTCTTGCGATCCTTCCAATAACGATACTTGGTCTTTTCTCGTACTGGAACGGGTATCAGCTTATGCTGAGCAACACGATGAAGAATATGGAGACGACGCTCCGGATCGCAACCTCCTATATCGATATCAGCCAGGAAAAATCTGATGTTTCGGATGCTGCTGCCCAAGACGCAAAAAAAGAAGCCCTCCGCTATTTCAGTTCGGTCAGTGACGATATCATCGTCATTGAGGGCGGAAAGGCGATCCTCAACAATTCCAGTTTTGACCGCCTCCAGCCTGAGCTTTTCAATAACGAAATTTCCGGAAAGATACAGCGCGAAGATATAATCTACCTTTATTCTTATGACCCGGAATGGAACTGGACGGTGGCGATCGCTGCTGACCGTCAGCTGCTGATCAGCGAACTGCTCGATATCCAGAAATACATCCTGCTGATGGCGATCATCTTCCTTGTCATATCGATGCAATCGATAATATTCATCGCACACAATATATCCAAACCGATCAAGCATTTTGCCGATGTGTGTAAAAAGATCGAGATCAACAATCTCAGGAAAGTGGCTCTGAACCGCAGCGACGAAATCGGCGTTCTTGCGAATTCTTTCAACACGATGATCGATCAGCTGAACGCCAGTACTGAAAATCTTATCGAGATGAAAAAATATAACGAGGATATCCTTGAAAATATATTCATCGGCATCATGACCACCAATACCGACGGTGAAGAAATATCGCTCAACAATTCAGGAAAACGAATAATGGATCTGTACGGAAATGATTCTATTCTGCCTAATCTCAGGGAGCAGATCCTGCTCACCTTAAATGAGGAGCAGAATATCAGCCGCATCGTATCCATACCCGTTGAAAACGGCGCCGGCAACATATACCTTGATGTCAGCACTTCCCTGCTGAAAAAAGACAGCGCTCACATCAGCGGCGCCATATGCAGCTTCAGCGATATAACCGAAAGAAAAAATCTGGAGAACAATTTCGTCAGAGTCAATCGCCTGGCTTATGTCGGCCAATTTGCGGCAGGTCTCGCTCATGAAATCAGAAATCCGCTTACCGGTATAAAAACCAGCATCCAAGTGATCAAAATGCGGCTTGGCGACAGAAAAGACAGCTCCAGCCTGGATTTAGCCGACGGAATAATCTATGAAATCGACAGGATCAATAAATTGATCACGGAACTTCTTGATTTTTCGAGAGTCAAGGTCACGAATCCGATTAGCGTCGATGCCGCTCCGCTGATCAAAAAATCCCTTGACCTCTGCTCCGATGAAATAGCGAAGAAGCATATCAGCGTCAGTTTGCACCAGTCTGAACTTGGCGGAAGTGTCCTTGTCGACCCTGGCCACGCAGAGCAGATCTTTCTTAATATCATCACTAACGCAGTGCAATCCATGGGAAACAACGGCACGCTCGATATATCCATCGATACGAATCCTGCTGGCAGCGACACGTACACAAGGATCATATTCGACGATGACGGGCCCGGAATAGACAGCGATATAAGGGAACGGATCTTCGATCCATTCTTCACGACAAGAGCTAAGGGAACAGGTCTTGGATTGTCTGTCGTAGCGAGACTGCTTGAGGAGAACGGCGGTTTCATCGAACTCGACAGTGTCAAAGGAGAAGGCTCCAGATTCAAGGTCTATCTCCAGAGCGCCGCAGTAAAGGAGAAATCAAATGAAAATCAAGATCCTGATCATCGATGATGAAATTATGATATGTAAATCTTTGGAAGCCGGGCTTACTGATCTGGGTTATCTGGTCGCCACTGCCTGCGACGGGAGCACGGCTTTGAAACTTATGGCGACGTTCAGGCCGAATATCGTCTTTACCGACATGCGCCTCGGAAATGAAAACGGGATCGAGCTGATAGATTCACTGAAAAGAGCGGATCAGGATGTTGAAATCATAGTAATGACTGCATTCAGCGACATTAAAAGCGCCGTGTCCGCTATCAAGAAAGGCGCGTATGACTATATCAACAAACCCTTCGAGCTGGATCAGATAAACATGATCATACAGCGCGCCTATGAAAATCATAAAATGAAAACCAGGCTGAACCTCCTGGCGAAGCAGCAGGAATGCAGCATAAAGAACATGATTGGAGAGTGCCAGAAAATGCGGGAGGTCATGACGACTATCGATCGATTGTCCGGAAACGACGACGTCACTGTCCTGATCCGCGGCGAGACCGGTACAGGCAAGGAACTCGTGGCAGACGCGATCCACAAAAATAGCGTAAGGAGAGACTATCCCCTATTGAAAATAAATTGCGGAGCCATACCGGCAACGCTGGTTGAAAGTGAATTGTTCGGCTTTGAAAAAAATGCGTTCACTGGAGCTTCGGCGCAGAAGAAGGGCTTGTTCGAAATAGCGGACGGCGGTTCGGTCTTTTTGGATGAGCTTGGAGAACTGCCGCTGGATATGCAGGCTAAATTGCTTCGGTTTCTTGAAGACCGCAAATTCAGGCGCATCGGCGGGTTGCAGGATATCGAGGTCGACGTCAGGATCATCGCAGCGACCAATAAAAATCTTGAACAGGCGATTAGGGACAGAGAGTTTCGGGAGGATCTCTATTACAGGATCAATGTTGTTCCTATCCACCTGCCACCGCTGCGCGAACGGGGCGATGATATCCTGCTGCTGACTGAATATTTTCTGAATCAGTTCAATATCAAATTCCATAAAAATATACTTGGTCTGGACGAGCAGTGCAAGGCTAAATTTCTCAATTACGATTGGGCCGGCAATATCCGAGAGTTGCGCAACGTGATCGAGCGTATAGCCATCCTCAGTGACGAATCCTGGATCCGCCTATATAATCTGCCACCGGACATGCGCGATGAAAAGCATGATGACACGTCATCAGGATCTGTCACCGATTATGGCGAATGCATCGGACTGACGCTCGATGATAAAATGGACTGCATAGAAAAACAATGCATACTCGAAGCCCTGGAAAAGTCGTCCGGAAACCAGACAAAGGCGTCGGTCCTTCTTGGCATCAGCCGGTTTACGCTGAAACGCAAGATGGAAAAGCATAAAATCTGACATTTTGCTGTATATCATTTATTTCATCAGATCGATGAATTTTCTTGTTTCGATGGAGATATCCCGCGCGCCGAAAATCGCAGAACCGGCAACGATTATATTGGCGCCGGCATTCAGCACGAGCTTTACATTATCAGTCGAGATCCCTCCATCCACCTCGATTTCCAATTCCGGTTTCCGTTTCAGTTTGAGCTCGTGGACCGCCCTGATCTTTTCATAAGCCGACGGTATGAATTTTTGGCCGCCAAAGCCGGGATTGACGGACATGATCAGCACAAGATCGATATCGTCAATTATATGCTCCAGCACGGATAGCGGTGTAGCCGGATTAAAGGAGACGCCAGCCTTGACGCCATGGGACCGGATCTGCTGTATGACCCGATGCAAATGCGTGCAGGCTTCGGCATGGACCGTGATGAACTCGGTGCTGGCCGTCACGAAGCTGTCGATGTAAAGTTCCGGGCGCTCGATCATCAGATGTACGTCAAACGGGATCCCGGTTTTCCCCAACAGGCTTTTCATGACGACGGGCCCAATGGTGATATTAGGCACAAAATGGCCATCCATCACATCGACATGTATATAATGAGCCCCCGCCTTTTCGATCAATGACACCTCCTCAGCCAGTTTTGAAAAATCAGCCGAGAGAATGGATGGAGCCAGCTTGTTCATGTCAATATCTCCTTTTCAAATTGATTTCCTGATAGAATGATACATAGGAATGGTATCTTGATGAATGCACGATCCCCTGAGACACGGCATCCTTGACCGCGCATCCGGGCTCGTTTATATGCCTGCAGCTGTTGAACCTGCATTTGCCAATGTAGGGAGCAAACTCCGGAAAACAGTACTGCAGCTCGTCCTCTTCCGCATCCAGAACATCGAAGGAGGTGAATCCGGGCGTATCGAACACCATGCCGCCAAAGGGCATCTCGAATAATTCCACATGTCTTGTCGTATGCTTGCCTCTGCTGGTTTTTTCGCTGATATTTCCTGTTTCCATTCGGATCTGGCCATGCAGCCTGTTCAACAACGTCGATTTCCCGACACCGGATGGGCCGGCAAAGGCCGTCCTTCTGTTTTTCAGATGCTCCTCCAGACTTTCGATGCCTTCGCCGCTTTTTCCGCAGAAAAAGACCGTGGGATAGATATTTCCATAGATTTCTGCGGCCTTCGACATGTCTTCGCTGCTGGCCAGATCGATTTTGTTGAAGCCGATCACGATGTCTATCTGGCTCTTTTCAGCCATGACAAGGAGCCGGTCCAGTATCGTGAAATTCGGCGCCGGCCTTGCCAGCGATATGACGATGACGATCTGGTCCAGATTGGCGACAGGAGGACGTATGAAGGCGTTCTTTCTGGGTATGATCTCGCGGATCGTCCCCGTTCCGTCCTTTTCCACTTCTATCATTACTTCGTCGCCAACGGACAGAATGAAATTATCCTTGCGGAACAAGCCTCTGCCTTTGCATATGACGATGCCGTCAGGCGTCCGGACATCATAGAATCCGCCGATGCCTTTTGTGATCAATCCACTGATCAATTGATTTCCCCCGTGGCAAAATCTACTTCCAGACTCATGACATTCTGTGTGTCGAAGAAGATCAGGACCGTCTGTACTCCCTCGCCAGTCAGTGTCAATGATTCCGAGCCGGCATTCCTGTTCCGTTCCTGCCAGTCGATGATCTTGTCAGCGCCCTGCTGGACGGTCAGATAAAATATCTCGTTCTTTGCCTGATCATAAGGAATGTCGATCGTGACCGAGCCCGCAGCCGGTTCTCCGCCTCCGCCCTTGCTGACCGTAAGGACTATGGCCGTATCCCGTGCGACATCGGTGCCGGCCGGAACAGCCTGATTCATGACGATGTTTACTGCATAGACGCCGCTGTATTCATAGACCGGATCCGCCAATTGGAGACCCGCTTTGATCAATTCCTGCTTGGCGGTTTCGATATCCATGCCAATGAGGTTCGGCATCGAGATTTGCGCTGTCTTCATACCGTCGCTGACGACCAGGTCGACTGCGGCCCCTTTGGACGCGGGCGTGCCGGCTTCAGGTGACTGGCTGATTACGAAATCCTTCGGAAGATCACTTGACTGTACGGTGACATTCCCCTGGACGAATCCGTAATTCTCTAAAGTGAACACAGCGTCTTCAAGGGATTTGTTCATCAGATTCGGGATGCTTCCGGCCTTGACGCCCTTGCTGATATTGACTTTAACGACATATCCTTCTTTAACGGACATATCGGCGGCCGGGTCCTGTGACATGATCTGCCCTTCCGGGAATTCCGCATTGAAAAGTTCCGCATCCACCTCATAGTCGAGTCCGGCTTTCTCAAGAACGGTTTCAGCCTCCGCGACCGTCATGCCTGTCAGATCCGGCACAGTGACATCCTTGTCTGAAAAGCCGCCCGTTATTATCGATAATATCAACTGGCTGGCCGGTATCGCGCAGATCAGCGCCAGGATCACCGCTGCAGCTTTGACCTTGTTGATTTTGATTTTCCGTTTTACTTTATTGTTGTCCTTTTCTTTGGTCTTGCCCATTTTACTCTGCCCTTCTTCTCTGATGGTGATCGTGATCTGGCTGTTGTCCGGAGGATTTGCGGACGCAGCGCCTCCATAGATTATCTTTGGTTCCGCAGACGCGCGGGCCGCGGCTTTGTCCAGGGCCTCCAGCATTTCATCCGCAGTCCTGTACCGGTTTATCTGGTATTTGTCAGTCGCTTTGAGGACCACCTCTTCAATGGCCTTGCTGATCGCCGGATTGATTTCCGACGGAGGCTGTATTTCATTATTGATGTGCATGATCGCAACGGATACCGGATTGTCGGCATCGAAAGGGACTTTTCCGGTCAGCATCTCAAAAAGGACGATGCCGAGCGAATAGATATCGGATTTTTCATCGACATATCCGCCTCTGGCCTGTTCCGGAGAAAAGTAGTGCACGGAGCCCATGATCGTGCTGGTATTGTTCACGATCGTCGCCGAATTGACGGCTTTCGCAATACCGAAGTCGGTGATTTTAGCGGTCCCGTCAGTCGTGATCAGTATATTGTGAGGCTTGACGTCCCTATGAATGATGTGGTTCCTGTGCGCCAGGCTGAGTGCGGACGCGATTTGCCTGGCTATGGACACGGCGCGGCTTTCCGACAGCGGGCCTTCTCTGGCGATGATGTCGCTGAGGACTTCGCCTTCGATCATCTCCATTACAATGAAATAAATATTGCCTTCTTTGCCGACATCATAGACATTGACTATATTCGGATGCGACAGGCTGGCCGCCGCCTGGGACTCCCTTCGGAAGCTCTCAATGAATTTGGCGTCCTTCACAAATTCGGGCTTGAGTATCTTGATCGCCACAAATCTGTTCAATAGCCTGCACTTCGCCTTATATACGACAGCCATTCCGCCTTCGCCGATCTTTTCTATCAGTTCGTATCTGCCAGCTAATATCTTGCTGCTCACGTTTATTCCCCCGTTCCTATCTAAATCCGGACGCAGACGGCAGTGATGTTGTCCTTGCCTTCATTGTCGTTGGCAAGCCTGACAAGCTCTGCGCAAGCTTTATGCATGCTTTTTTCACCGTTTAATACTTCCATGATCCTCTCTTCCGCCACTTCGCCGTACAGACCGTCTGTGCACAGCAGAAATATATCTTTCTTCTCGATATCCACCGAGAAGAAATCAGGCCTGACGACTGCTTCGCCGCCAAGAGCCCTTGTAATCATATTATTCATCGGATGGGCCAAGGCTTCCTGCTTTGTTATGGAGCCCTCCTTAAGCAATTGGCTGACGATCGTATGATCTTCAGTCAGTTGTGTGATGATCCCGTTTCTGATCAGATAGGCCCTGCTATCGCCGATATTCGCGATATAAGCTTTTTTGCCGGCCACATAGAGCAAAACCGCTGTCGTAGCCATACCGCGATAAGCTTCCTGGTCTTTCGCCATCCTGTAGACACTGATATTGACTTCTGACAGGCATCTGGCAAGATATTCGACGATTTCCGCTTCGGTCCAGGCACGTTCGATGGGATTGCTTTGAATATATGCGGCAATGCTGCCGACTGCGGTCCTGCTGGCCATTTCGCCCGCGTTATGTCCGCCGACGCCGTCGGCCACTACATATATGTTCTGTTTAGGCATTACAAATAAAGCATCTTCATTGACGCTTCGCACCTTGCCCGGATCAGTCCTGAATCCAATTTGAACCATAAGATATCCTTTATAATTTATTCTTATTCATTTATTATACAAAACCCTGAAAGTCTTTGTCATTTCTTTTTTCTCATTTCACAGATGAAGAAACCGTCAGTGCCGTCTACATTCGGAAAAAGCTGCCGTTTGCTTATCATGACGAATCGTTCATCGCCTTCGAGAAAGTCATTGACCGTATCGTCGTTTTCCTGCCTTGTGACAGTGCAGGTCGTATAGACGAGGATCCCGCCGGCCTTGACATATTCGGCAGCGGATCTCAATATGCCGAGCTGCGTCCTGGCCATGATTTCCGGCAAACTTTCGTTTCCGGCGTATTTGATTTCGGGTTTTCTCCTGACAACGCCCAAACCGGAGCAAGGGGCATCGACAAGAACGCGATCGGCCTTCTCGACATACTCGCCGTTGACGGCAGTGCCGTCCCAAATCGACGTTTCAATGACAGTGATTCCATTTCTGCCGGCTGCGTCCCGGATCAGGGCCAGCTTGTGCTCAAAGATATCGAAAGCCACGATCCTGCCTTTATTCTCCATTAGCTCTCCAATATAGACCGTTTTGCCTCCCGGTGCTGCGCAGACGTCCATGACTGTCTCACCGGGCTGAGGATCCAGTGTTTCGACAGCCAGCATCGAGCTTTCATCCTGAACGGAGAAAAATCCCTGGCTGAATAATGAAGAATCGAGCAGCCCGCTTCCTTTCACATATATTGAGAACTTGGCGTGTTTGCCTTTCTCGGCTTTGAATCCAGCCTCTTCCAGGGATTCGATCAGCGACTGCCTGTCTGTTTTAGTGCTGTTTGCACGAATGCAAAGATTTGGTGTTTCGTTTCCGGCCTTCATCAGCTCTTCCGCGAAGTCAACATCGTATTGCTCCAGAAACAGGCGGACGATCCAGGCAGGGTAGGAATATCGGGTCGAATAATAGGTGATTGGATCCTTCTCCTTGTCGGGAAATTTGATCGTGTCCGCTTTGCGGATCCAGGCGCGGAGCACGGCGTTGACGAAACCGGTCTGCCCATGGGCAAAACGCTCCGCAAGCCTGACGCTTTCATTCACTGCCGCATATTCAGGTACTGAATCCAGGTAAATCAGCTGGTAAAGCCCCATTCTGAGTATATTGACCACCGCAGGCTTGATCCTTGCCGCCGGCCTGTCTGTCAGGCGTTCAATGAAGTAATCCAGGCAGAGCTTGTTTTTAAGCACCCCATAGACGATTTCCCTGACAAGCGAATGTGAATCAGGCCTGTTCCTTGCTATGTAGGCGTTTATAGCGATATTTGAATATGCCTGTCCTGACTCGACTGAATTCAGGATCTCCATCGCCGTCCTGCGGTTTATGTCGATTTGTTTAGCCATCGTATCAGCTTCTGTTCCGGAGAAGCAGTATCCTCAACAGATTGGCTACTGCCATCGCCATGGCTGCGACATAGGTCAGCGCCGCTGCTGAAAGCACTTTTTTTGCCCCTGTTCTTTCTTCGGGATAAACGATGCCCAATGCGTCGAGCTGCTCAATGGCTCTTGCGCTGGCATTGTATTCCACAGGAAGCGTGACAGCCTGGAAAACAACTACAGAAACAAATAAGAGTATGCCGATATCGAAAAGTCCTGTATATTGTGTGAACAGACCCAGCAGAAGCAAAGGCCAGGCCAGATTGGAGGCGATCGAAACGATCGGGGCGATCGTGTTTCGGACTTTGATCGGCGTATAGCCCGCGGCATGCTGGATGGCATGTCCCGATTCGTGGGCCGCTATGCTCACTGAAGCGATGGACGTCCCGTTATATACCTCATGCGACAGTCTCATGACCTTTTTACGGGGATCATAATGATCGGTCAGGTGGCCCCGGACGACCTCGATGGGCACGCTGGACAATCCATTGCTGTCGAGTATCCTTCTGGCCGCTTCAGCTCCGGTCATCGCATTCCTGTTTGGTATAGAGGAATATCTTCTATACGCGTTGCCGACCTTAGCCTGCGCATAAAACGCCAGGATCATGGCAGGTATGAGAACTATTATCGTATAATCCATTGCAATCACTCCTTCTTGCATTCCATTACAGAACCGGCTTCTAGCTTTCTGCCCCTTAGAAATTCGGCGGCCCCCATCGCTTTTCGGCCGGCCGCCTGCAGGCGCCTGATCCTCAATATGCTGCCGCCCGCAACAATATCGATGCCGTCTCCGGAAGCGCCCAAGATCGTGCCCGGCTCCGCAATACATTCGTCATCCAAAGCGTCGGCTTCCAGGATCCGTATCTGTTCTCCCTCAAAGAAGGCATATGCTCCCGGCCAGGGATGCATTCCGCGAACGATCCGCTCGATGTCGACCGGGCTTTTGTGAAAATCGATACAGCCATCCTGTTTTTTAATTATATGAGTCAAGCTGGCGGCCGCATCGTCCTGTTTTATCCGACCCACCGTTCCATTTTCAATGGCGTCCAGTGTTTCCACGATAAGCACTGCCCCGATTTCTGAAAGCTCATCCTGCAGCGCCGCGGCATCTTTCCGGTCGATCCTGACTTTGCGGGTTGCCAGGATGTCCCCGGTGTCAAGCCCTTCGTCCATTTGCATAATACTTATTCCGGTAAACTCTTCGCCTTTAACGATGCTTGTCTGGATCGGCGATGGCCCCCTGTATTTGGGCAATAAAGAGGCATGGATATTGATGCAGCCATGTTTCGGGATCGACAGCAACTCTGGAGGCAAGATCCTTCCATACGCTGCGACAATGATCGCATCGGGGCCGATACCTCTCAGCAGTTCCGCAAATGTTTCGTTATTTCTGATTTTTTCCGGTTGGACACACCGGATCCCATGGGCTTCCGCCGCATTTCTGACCGGCGTCGGCAGCAGATTGCCTTTCCGGTCTTTTTTCCTGTCCGGCTGGGTCACTGCAAGGGCGATTTCATGACCGGCAGCCAATAAGGCTTCGAATGGAGGCACGGCAAACTCCGGTGTTCCCATATAAACGATCTTCATTTTTCAGATTGCCTTTCCGCCATAACCAGGCTTAATATTCTTCCTCGTCGTCACCGGCTGATGCGTCGCGCAGATTGGTCGCCTTGTCGATATAAAGCACCCCGTCCAGATGATCGTTTTCATGGCAGAATGCGCGGGCAAGAAGCTGTGTTCCCTCGTATTCCACCCTGTTTCCGAATCGATCCTGCGCCGCGATCCTGACGTATTCCGGCCTCGCCACGGTTCCGACCCTGCCCGGGACGCTGAGGCATCCCTCGTCCTCTTCTATGCTGCCGCGAACTTCTATTATCTCCGGATTTATTAATTCCATTAAGCCTTCGCCAACATCGACTACAAATATTCTCTTCAGGATGCCGACCTGCGGCGCGGCGAGCCCAACGCCGTTTTCGGCTTTCATCGTCTCCGCCATATCTTCAAGCAGCATGATGATCCGATCATTGATCTCCGTTACTTCCTTCGCTCGCTTGCGCAGGATATCATCGCCTTCGTGAACGATATTACGTATTGCCATGTTCAATTCTCCTTCAAATCATTGGTTAAATTTATATTAAACTATATGGATTCCGATCGGCCAGGATCAGTAAATCGCTTTTTTTTCTCTCACGGATACGATTCCTGAGACGCCGGATATATTCTTCATACATTGCAATATGGCTGCTGTCAGCTTTTATTAGTATCTGGTGCCTGTATTTGCCTTTGGGCCTTCCGATCAGTGCGGGCTGCGGTCCGAGGATCTTTCGGGATTCGGCCGGTCCAGCCTTTTTTCGCAGCGCCGCCGCTACGTCCATCGCTATCTTTTCCGACTGCTTTTCATCATCCCCTTGTATGAGGATCTGCAGCAGCTGAGCGAACGGCGGATATTCAAGCTGCCTGCGCAATAAGATCTCGTTTTCGTAAAAACCCTCGTAATCATTGCGTGAAGCCGCTTCCACCGCATAGTGGCCGGGCGTGTAAGACTGGATGATGACTTTGCCAAGGGCTTCGCCGCGGCCCGCTCTTCCAGAGGCCTGGGTGATCAGTTGAAATGTCCGCTCAGCCGATCTGTAATCAGGGATATTCAGTGAAATATCCGCAGAAACGATGCCGACCAGACCGACGTTGTCAAAATCCAGCCCTTTGGCGATTATCTGCGTCCCTATCAGTATATCTGTCTTCTTTCGCCTGAAATCAGACAGGATCTTTTCGATGCTTCCCTTTTTTCTTGACGTGTCAAGATCGAGCCTTTCAACGACGGCGCCGCTGAAAATCATCTTGGCAATCTCTTCGACTTTTTCCGTTCCGGCGCCAAAATATCGGATATATTTTCCGTCGCATGCCGGGCAGGAATCAGGAACAGCTTCAGAAGCGCCGCAGTAATGGCAGACGGCTTTTCCGATATCCTTGTGATAAGTCAGTGATACGCCGCAATTCCCGCACTTCATGACATATCCGCAGCTTCTGCAAGAGACGAATGTCGAATAACCTCTTCGGTTTAAAAACAGGATAACCTGCTTTCCGGTATCCAGACACCGGTTTATTTCGTTATATAAAGCGACGCTGAAGATGCTTTTATTGCCGTTCGTGAGCTCATTTCTCATATCCACGATCTCAACGGCAGGCAGCGGCGTCTTGTTATAGCGCTCGTTCAAAGCGACCTTTAAAAATTCCCCTGTCCGGGATCTGTAAAATGAGGCGATGGACGGCGTGGCGCTGCCAAGGAGCACAACGGCATTTTCCATTTGCGCCCTTTTAATTGCGATCTCAATTGCGTCATACTTTGGCGTCATATCCGACTTATATGTCGTTTCATGTTCCTCGTCGACAATAATGGCGCCTATGTCCTGAAGCGGCGCGAACACGGCGGACCGGGCGCCGATCACGATCCGCGCGCCGCCTTGCTTCGCGCGGATCCATTCATCATAGCGTTCGCCGGTCGAAAGGCCGCTGTGCAAAACAGCGATCTTTCCGGCGCCGAATCGTCCGATGAAGCGATCGATGGTCTGTCTCGTAAGCGAAATCTCCGGCACAAGCATGATCGCGGTCCGCCCCATGTCAAGGGCAGCCGCTATGACTCTCATATAGACTTCGGTCTTGCCGCTGCTTGTGACGCCGTGCACCAGCACGACCCCGTGCTTTTTTTCTTTCATGCACGGAAGTATAAGGTCTACAGCCTGCTTCTGCTCGAAAGTCAGCGCCGGCGCCGCAGCAAGGCCCTCCTGATCGGCCTCGCGGTTTGGATTTCGCAGAAGGCCGCGCTTGGAAAGGGTCCCTGCCGGCGTAAAACATTTTATAGCATCGATGTAGCGGCAGAAGTAGCGTTCCTTCATCCAAACGCTAAGCGCCACCGACGATTCATCAAGCGATACCGACGCGTCGACTGCCAGAATATCTTTTAAAACTGAAGGTTTATTGCTATCCGGATCGGAAAAGCTGATGACGTATGCGTCTTTCGTCCTGTTTCCAAGCCCAAACGGTACGCGAACTCTGTCGCCGATGCGGATCTCATCTATTTCGGTGCGGTAGGTATAGAGGGAGTCGGTGCTGTCGCTGCTGTTGTCAATAACTACATTCACTAATTTCATAGGGCCGGCCCCCCGTGCCGCGAATCAAAGAAGGAAAATATTGTTTTCAGCGCATTCCCTGATCATGTCTTCAGGCCATACAGCCACTTGAACTTCGCCTATATGGGCTTTCTTTAAAAAGTACATGCAAAGCCTTGATTGGCCGATTCCACCGCCTATGCTGTACGGAAGTTCCTTGTGGAGGATCTTCTTATGGAATTCAAGCCTTTTCCGATCCGATGCGCCGGCGAGTTCGAGCTGGGTCTCCATAGATTGCTCGTCGACTCTGATGCCCATCGAGGATATTTCGTAGGCGATGCCTAAAACATCGTTCCAAAGCACGATATCGCCATTGAGTTCCCAGTCGTCGTAATCAGGCGCCCTGCCGTCATGACGGATGCCGGATTCCAGGATCCCGCCAATATTCTTGATGAAAACCGCTTTCTTTTCTTTAGTTATCGCGTTTTCCCTTTCCTTCGGCGTCAATTCCGGGAACATATTCTCAAGCTCCTGCGTCGTAATGAAAAAGATCTCATCCGGCAGATCATTTTTGATCTGGGGATACTCGTGGTTGACAAAATCGCCAAGCGCTTTTATTGCGCCGTAGATTGCATTGACAGTTTCAGCAAGATAACCGCTGTTGCGGTCGAACTTTTCAATGGCTTTTTCCCAGTCCCACTGGTCGACATAGATCGAATGCAGGTTGTCCAGTTCCTCGTCTCGCCGGATGGCATTCATATCTGTATATAGTCCGGTTCCCGGTTCGAAGCCATATTTTCCGAGGGCCATCCGCTTCCATTTGGCCAGGGATTGGACGATTTCCATCCTTTTTTCGTTCATATCAAGCAACGTGAAATCGACTGTTCTTTCGACGCCATTCAGATTATCGTTGAGTCCGCTGTCCGGATCGACGAACAGAGGCGCGGATACACGCGTGAGCCTCAGCCTTTTTGCCAATTCGACCTGAAAGAAATCCTTGATTTTTTTAATCGCGATCTCTGTTTCCATAAGGCCGATGGCTGGCGTATAGTTTTTGGGAATCATCAAATTTTGCGTCATATACTTATCCTCCAATTTATTATATCCTTTATATTTTGAAAATTCGCAGCCGCAGTAGCTCTGACGGTATAAACCGTATTCGGCGGCCATTTTTATCGACCTGGAATAGCCGTCTTTTTTCTTGAAATCCGCAGCCAGAAATTTTACCCGATGGCTCTTTTCAAGATCGAGCCCTATGTCATTTATCAGCGATGCATTTTTATGCGGACTGACAGACAATGTCGTCGCAAAAAAATCGAAACCTTCTTTTTCAGCCAGGGCCGCAGTCTTCTCAAGACGAAGCCTGAAGCAGGCATCGCATCGCTTTCCTCCCTCCGGCTCCCGCTCCATCCCGCGCACTGCCTGCAGGAACCTTTCCGGCTCATAATCTCCTGCGATGAATCCTATGCGGCTTTCGACACTGAAATTATTCAGGAACTTGAGCTGGGCGGATTTTCTCCTGTCGTATTCTTCCTTATCTGTAATATTCGGATTGCAAAAAAATATCGTCAGGTCATAATCGGGCAGAAGCCTTTCGATCACAGCCGTGCTGCATGGGCCGCAGCAGCTGTGAAGCAGCAGTTTAGGCTTTCCGCCGTTTATTTCCATAGTTCCTCCTCGGAAGGCACCTTATTGTCTTTCATATAATACCCGATTCGCGAAATGTTGATCAGATGTTTGAAATCCAGATTCTCCGATATGCTGTTCCCGCCCCAGGAGCCGCATCCGAGCGTGTTGGTCGGGGCGAATCCGTTGAAAAAGCTTCCTCCTGCGCTGGTAGCGCTGCACTGGTTGATCACGAACCTGCTGACCGAAAGCTTCAGTCCTGCGTACTCGATGTGTTCCTTATTGCCGGAGTGGATCGCCACACTGTGTCCCTTGCCTTCCATGTCAAGGTTCCTGCCGGCGATTTCGACTGCTTCCGCGAAGTCGCCATATTTGTACAATGCCAGCACTGCGCACATTTTTTCTTTGCCAAGAATATCATCGGGGCCTTCTGCTTCCGCGAGAATGACGCGTGTGTCCTCCGGCGCGTCTATGCCCGCCATTGCCGCGATCTTTGCGATCGGCTGTCCGATGACATCCTTGTTCATCGCGCCGAATTGGAATAAGGCATCCCGCAATCTGGCGAGTTCCTCACGGTCTGTGACGATAAGGGCATTGTTCGCTTTGAAACCGGCCATGACCTCATTGTACCTTGAAGCGGGTGCTATTACGGACTGTTCGGCCGCGCAGATGATCCCGTTGTCGAATGCCCTGCCTGTTATGATCAGCGGTATGGCTTCCTGGAGATCGGCATCTTCGTCGATGATGCATTGGACATTGCCCGCGCCAACTCCCAATGCCGGCTTTCCGCTGCTGTAAGCAGCCTTGACCATGCCCATCCCGCCGGTGGCAATGACGATATCGGCGGTTTCGATCAGAAGCTTTGTGTTTTCACGCGACTGCTGGTCCAGTATCTGTATCAGATCCTTCGGCGCGTTGATTTTGGCCAGCGCCTCGTTGATCAACTCTATGGCCATGCCGCTGGAACGCATGGATTTGTGGTGCGGCGTGATGATGATCGCGTTGCGGCCTTTCAGTGCAAACATGGCGTTGGACATCGGTGTTACGATCGGATTGGTCATCGGCGTGATCGCGGCCACAACGCCCATGGGCTTGGCTATTTCAGTGATGCCGGTGGCTTCGTTCCGATTGATGATGCCGACGGATCTCTTACCCTTAAGGCTGTTCCAAATAATTTTAGCCTTCATTTTGTTCTTAATGACTTTGTCTTCGTAAACGCCCATCTCAGTTTCATCGACAGCGACGCGCGCCAGCATCTCTGCATTGTCATATATCGTCTTTGCTATGGTCTTGACGACCTGGTCCACCTGGACCTGGTCATATTTTTCATATTCCTCCTGGGCTTTGCGTGCCCTGGCGAAATAGCTGTTGATGTATTCCTTGGCATCCATGATCGGCATCTCCTTTCTGATGGCTGTACAATTACAATGAATTATTATATCATATTTTCATGGTCATGCAAATCAGGAAGCGCAATTTCCGTCCATTTCGCTTGACTGTTGCTTTCATGGAGGATCGTCATGGGTGATCGGGCAGATACCTGCAACCAAGTCCCATCTTTATATTATAATGCCATCGGGCCATACCTGAAAGCATTGTTTGGGTGCCGCGTCATGAAGCTGTCCATCGATGGCGGCTTCACCTGCCCAAACAGGGATGGCACCGTCGGAACTGGCGGCTGCATCTTCTGCTCTGAGGCAGGTTCCGGAGATTTCGCAGGAAAAGCGGAGGAATCGATCAGCAGCCAGCTGCGCATGCAAATAGACCTGCTGAAGAACAAGTGGCCCGACGGAAAGTATATAGCTTATTTTCAGAAATATACCAACACATACGGCGATATCGCTGCGCTTAAAGCCAAGTTCGAAGAAGCGCTGGCGTTTCCGGGTGTCGTTGGCCTGGCCATCGCCACAAGACCGGATTGCATCGATCCGGATGTGGCGCAGCTTCTGAGCGACCTGAACAAACGAACATTCCTCTGGGTGGAGCTCGGCCTTCAGACGATCCATCCAGGGACAGCGGCCGCCATCAACCGCTGCTACCCCCTCTCAGCTTATGACAGCGCATCGGCGCTGCTTGCCGCGCACTCGATCAGGACAGTCGTCCATCTGATCCTGGGCCTGCCTGGGGAGACTGCTCAGGATATGCTGGATTCGGCAAAATATGTCGCGTCCCGGAATATCTTCGGGATCAAGCTGCATTTGCTTCATGTCCTCAAAAATACGCCTTTGGGCGATCAATACGAAAAAAGCGCCCAAACACCCGGCGCAGCCGTATTCAGGACGCTTGAAAGGAACGAATATATATCTATTGTCGCAGACATCCTTGAGCTCCTGCCCTCCGATGTCACGATCCACAGGCTTACCGGCGACGGTCCGAGGGACCTTCTTCTCGCGCCGCTTTGGAGCGCCGATAAGCGCAGCGTTTTGAACGGCATCGTCCGCGAACTGAAAAACAGGAACAGCAGGCAGGGGGGGAAATCGGGTCTTCAGTCTTCGGAAAGCCTGCCGTCATTGTAATGCTTCCTGCATAGCGAAACATACATGTCGTTGCCGCCTATTTGGATCTGCTCGCCGGTTTTGACGAACTTGCCATCGACGATTCGGGCGACCATTGTCGCTTTTCTGCCGCACCAGCAGATCGTCTTTATCTCCTCGATCTTGTCTGCATATACCAACATATAATAGGACCCTTCGAAAAGATCGTTCTTGAAATCGTTCTTAAGACCATATGCAAGGACTGGCGTGTCGAAGCTGTCGACAATCTCGGCCAGTTCTTCGATATGGTGTTTTTTAAGGAATTGGCATTCATCGACAAGGACACAGTCGATTTTCCCTTTTTTGCCTTCATCAAGGAACAGCTCGAGGATGTTGGTATTGTCCCTGATCATCGTCGCATCCCTGGTCACGCCGATACGCGATGCGATCTTCCCGACGCCGTACCGGTCGTCGATTGCAGGCGTCAGGACAAGTACCTTTTTGCCCCTTTCCTCGTAATTGTAGGCAACCTTGATAAGCTCAATGGTCTTGCCAGCATTCATCGTGCTGTATCTGTAATATAGCTGCGCCATTCCGCACCTCCGGGACATCAGTAATAACCGATATGATCTGTCAATTGAAACTCGCCGGCGCAACAGCCGCATACCCGCCGGAATATCTATCCGCTGATTCCATGAGTATCTTCCGATTGGCCGATTGCGGTCTCTGTCAGCGTCGTGCCACACCTGTTTCGAATGCGGCTTTATAAACGGCATCGGCTACTGTCTTGCCGACCCTTGGATCAAAAGCCTTCGGCAGTACATATTCCTCCGTCAGCTCGTCTTCCTCTATAAGTGACGCAATGGCATAAGCCGCTGCGATCTTCATTTCCTCGTTTATATCGCTGGCCTTCGCATCAAGCGCACCTCTGAATATTCCCGGAAATGCCAGAACGTTGTTCACCTGGTTTGGAAAATCCGAACGTCCGGTGCCGATCACCCTTGCGCCACCCTCTTTTGCCAAATCAGGCAAGATTTCCGGCACAGGATTGGACATCGCAAAGACGATGGAATCCGCCGCCATGTTTCGGATCATATCGGCATCGACCGTTTCAGGCCCGGATACACCGATAAACACATCCGCGTCTTTCAGCGCATCTGCAAGGTTTCCCTTTACCATATCAAGATTCGTAATTTCCGCGATTTTTTCCTTCGCTGGATTGAGACCGTCCCTGCCTTTATAGATCGCTCCCCGTGTATCGCATAATATAACGGACTTGAGCCCCATGGACATCAGCAGCCGCGTGACCGCAATGCCCGCAGCTCCAGCGCCGTTGACGACGGCCTTGACGTTCTTCATGCTTTTTTCAACTATTTTCAAGGCATTGATCATGCCTGCCAATACAACCACTGCGGTGCCATGCTGATCGTCATGGAAAACTGGAATGTCCAGCTCTTTTTTCAATCTTTCCTCGATTTCGAAGCATCGCGGCGCAGAAATGTCTTCCAGGTTGATCCCGCCGAATGTAGGCGACAAAGCCTTGACGATACTCACGATTTCGTCGGAATTTTTCGTCGCCAGACAAATTGGGAAAGCGTCAACATCGCCGAACTTCTTAAAAAGGACAGCCTTGCCTTCCATAACAGGCATGGCGGCTTCAGGGCCGATATCCCCAAGGCCCAGGACAGCCGTTCCATCGCTGACGACGGCCACCAGATTGCCTTTTCGCGTATAATCATAAACTTTATTCGTATCGGCGCTGATCTCCTTGCATGGTTCGGCTACTCCCGGCGTATAGGCCATCGAAAGATCATACTGTGTTTCGACAGGCACCCTGCCGATCACCTCGATCTTGCCTTTCCAGCTTTCATGCAAAGCTAAAGCTTCTTCCCTCATTCCCATGACGACCTCCTGTTTCAACTCGATTATTCTTCTCAACACATTTCATAATTATAGCATCGAATCCTTAGTATGGAAACCTGTTGTGACCGGATGACGAAAAAAAAAACAAGCTGTCGGGCCAAGTGCCTCAACAACCTGTCTTTTTTGGTTTGTGGTGCCCAGACTCGGAATTGAACCAAGGACACGTAGATTTTCAGTCTACTGCTCTACCTACTGAGCTATCTGGGCATATGGTGGGCCTTCAGGGACTTGAACCCCGGACCGATCGGTTATGAGCCGAGCGCTCTGACCAACTGAGCTAAAGGCCCGTTTCTGATAATGGTCGGAGTGAAAGGATTCGAACCTTCGGCCCTCTGGTCCCAAACCAGATGCGCTACCAAGCTGCGCTACACTCCGTCGTTTTTTTCAATTGGCAGGGGCAGTAGGACTTGAACCCACGGCACGTGGTTTTGGAGACCACTGCTCTACCAGCTGAGCTATGCCCCTACAATAATCACTCCGGTATATGGCGGAGAAGGTGGGATTCGAACCCACGCACCAGTTACCCGGTCTAACGGTTTAGCAAACCGTCCTCTTCAGCCTACTTGAGTACTTCTCCATAATCATCCATTTATCTGGGTCCTGTGCGTTTTGGCGGAGGGGGTGGGATTCGAACCCACGGCCCCTTTCGAAGTCACTGGTTTTCAAGACCAGCTCCTTAAACCGCTCGGACACCCCTCCGTATGAGTTCTGCTTACCCTTATAAATTCAGTGGTGACCCATCCGCGATTCGAACGCGGGACACCTTGATTAAAAGTCAAGTGCTCTACCGACTGAGCTAATGGGTCGCATGGCTGGGGTAGCAGGACTCGAACCTACGAATGACGGAGTCAAAGTCCGTTGCCTTACCAACTTGGCTATACCCCATTAGGTTAGTATTGCATCCGAATATTAAAAAATGGTGAGCCCACAGGGATTCGAACCCCGGACACACGGCTTAGAAGGCCGTTGCTCTATCCAGCTGAGCTATGAGCCCAAATTATTGGAGCGGATGATGAGAATCGAACTCACGCTATCAGCTTGGAAGGCTGAAGTTCTACCATTGAACTACATCCGCAAAAAGTGGAGCGGAAGACGAGATTCGAACTCGCGACCCTCGCCTTGGCAAGGCGATGCTCTACCCCTGAGCCACTTCCGCTTGATATGTTTGGTGGAGGGAGGTGGATTCGAACCACCGAAAGCTCAGCTAACGGATTTACAGTCCGCCCCCTTTGGCCACTCGGGAATCCCTCCGTATTAAATTGGTAAGGTACACCGCATTTATCGTTTGGAGCTGGCGAAGAGAATCGAACTCCCAACCTGCTGATTACAAGTCAGCTGCTCTACCGTTGAGCCACGCCAGCGTGCTATGCGCAATTTTTTAAATGGCGATCCGGATCGGGCTCGAACCGACGACCTCCAGCGTGACAGGCTGGCATTCTAACCAACTGAACTACCGGACCGCAAAGTGGTGGGCACAATAGGGATCGAACCTATGACATCCTGCTTGTAAGGCAGGCGCTCTCCCATCTGAGCTATGCGCCCAGAGCGCTGATTTTTATTGCCTGACACATTTTTGTATTATATCTTAATGCGTCCGATCTGTCAACCAAAACCACTATATATATGGTGATTAAATTATTAAATTGGTGACCTCACCGGGAATCGAACCCGGGTTACCGCCGTGAAAGGGCGGTGTCTTGACCGCTTGACCATGAGGCCATTTTACTGGCTTTTTTCGTGAGCCGTTTTTTATATTAACATAAGGGCATACCCTTGTCAATGCAAAAGTCAAACTTTAAAATCAATTTATTTGCACGAAAGAATGATGGCTTCACCGGATAGAAGCAGCGAGCCGCCGGTCAATTCCATGATATCTCTTCTCACTGAAGCCGCTTCGTCAAGGTCTGCTGCGATCGTTGCATTTACAGCATCGTCATAGGTCGTTCCCAGTATGTTGAACGTGCCTCCCGCCGCCATATTCTGCAGCTTTCCGTAATATGTATAATCCAGCCTTGCCACAGCAGTCCAGATCTCCCGCATCTCGCAAACGCCGGCAAGGTCGACGGCCAGCTTGGCAACAGAAGTATAAGCCCTCGCCAATCCGCCTGTGCCGAGCTTCACTCCCCCGAAATAACGCGTCACTACGACAGCGATGTTGGTCAGGCCTTCCTTGGCCAGCATCTGCAGCATCGGAGCGCCGGATGTGCCGGATGGTTCTCCATCGTCGCTTGCCCATTGAAGCTCTGATTTTTCGCCGATGATAAATGCAGGCACATTATGGGTGGCGTCTTTATTCGTCGATTTTATCCTCGCAACGAAAGCCTCGGCTTCCTCGCGGGAGGAAACCGGCTTCACATGCGCAATGAACCTTGATTTTTCAATTGTTTTCTCTGCATCGGCCTCCTGCCGGACAGATTTGTATCTAATCATGACTCTTTACCGCTTTCCATGCCGTATCGTTTATTTGACACCGATCCTGTAGGCTTCGAGCCTGTTGAAATCCGCCGGACACAGCTCCACCTCGAATTCCGTTCCCTCCGGAATATGCTTAACGTTAATGATCCTGCATTTTTCATGAAGATAGGCGGATATGTCGCCCCGCTCATATGGGATCAGCAGCCGGACTGAGACACGGTCTGAAAACAGTTTCGCTTTAATGGCCTCTGTCAGCGCATCCATATTATATCCCGTTTTTGCAGATATGAACAAGGTGTTTTGGTCAGAGGGCATCAACCCCTCTTCCTGATCCACCAGATCCATTTTGTTGTATACGTAAAGCCTTTCCTTATCTGCTGCGCCGATCTCCTCCAAGACCTTGTTCGTGATCTGTATATGGAAATCGTGGTCCGGATAGGAGGCATCCACGACATGGATCAGGAGGTCGGCATAAGACACCTCTTCAAGGGTCGCCTTGAAAGCCTTGATCAGCCCGTGGGGCAGCTTGCTGACAAAACCGACCGTGTCGATCAGGATGAATTCATGCTTCGAATCCAGCGTGATATTTCTCTGGGCAGTGTCCAGGGTCGCGAACAGCATGTCTTCAACCAGGACCGATTTATCGCTTTTTTCGCCCATCGCAAGGAGCCTGTTCATGATGGCTGATTTGCCTGAATTGGTATATCCGACCAGCGCCGCGACGGGAATTCCGGATTTCTGCCTTTTTGACCGCTGCACAGACCGATTGTGCCGGGTCTCCTCCAATTCCTTTCGAATTTCGTCCATTCTTCGTTCAATATGCCGTCTGTCAGTTTCGAGCTTTTTTTCACCGGGGCCTCTTGTGCCGATGCCGCTGCCTGCCCGCGAAAGCGATTTGCCCATGCCTCTGAGTCTTGGTTTTCGATACTGAAGCTGCGCAAGCTCGACCTGAAGCTTCCCTTCCCTTGATATGGCACGGTTAGCGAAAATATCGAGGATCAGCACGGTCCTGTCTATGATAATGACGTCGAGCTGCTCTTCCAGGTTCCTCAGCTGGATGCCGGAAAGCTCATCGTTAAAAATGACCATATCCGCTTCCATATTGGCGCACATTTCCTGGATCTCTTCGACTTTACCCTTTCCAAAATACAAAGCTGTATCCGGCCGCTCCTTTTTCTGGATCATCTGGCCAGCCACTTCAACACCGGCGGCTTCCGCCAGCCCCGCCAGTTCATCCATAGAATAGGAAATGTCTCCGCCGGTCTGCAGACCGGCCAGGATCGCCCTGTGGCGCTCTTCCCTGAGCACCTCGTTATTATCATTGAATTCAACCAATTTTTGCACCTCCGATAAAAAAACGGCCCTCCGTATGATCAGTTACTGACCGGAGGACCGCATATAGCTCATGTCAAGTTACACTTCCAGCTTGTCGAGTTCTTCTATCAGCTTGGCGTTCAGGACCCTGATATGCGTTCCTTTCATGCCCAGCGACCTTGATTCGATGATCCCGGCGCTTTCCAGCTTTCTCAGGGCGTTGACGATGACGGATCGGGTGATTCCTGACCGGTCTGCGATTTTGCTCGCCACAAGAAGTCCTTCATTGCCGTCGAGCTCCGCAAAAATCTGCTGGACCGCTTCGATTTCTGAATACGATAGCGTACCGATAGCCATTTGTACGACTGCTCTTCTTCTCGAATCCTCTTCGATTTCAAGTGTTTTCTTCCTGAGGATCTCCAGGCCGACGACAGTGGCTCCATATTCGCCGAGAATAACGTCCTCATCGCCAAATTCAGGCTTGTAGCGCGTCACGATCAGCGTTCCCAGTCTGTGGCCGCCGCCTATGATCGGTATGATCGTATGCAGCTTGTCATAAGTGTCATAATCATATTTGAAAATTTCGAGTGCTTCCTCGGCTCTCAGGTTCAATACGGTCTCAGTCACTTTCAACAGCGCTTCGTTGTATTCATTTGGAAATTTTTCCATTCCGGTTTCCGGATCGGTGATCGTCGCACTGTCTGATTTTATTTTATAATGAACGCCGATGACCTTGCCTTTGTTATTCGCCAGGTAAACATTAGCGTCCATAAGATCGCTCAGTATGCCGCACAAATCGTTAAAAGAAAAAACTCCGGAACTGCTCTCCTGCAGCACCCAGTTCAATTTACGCACCTTCTCAAGGAGCCCTTCCGACATATATATAACCTCCATCCTGATTGCTTTACTATTAGAACTTCACTAATCTATTATATACTATTCTAAGGTTATGAAAACATATTTTTTCAATATTTTGAAAATAATATCAATAGAAAAGGATTCCATTTGGGAATCCTTTTCGTCTATTACAGAATGAATCTGTCGACATCGTCTGCGTGGATGCGGTCAAGGAATCTGTCCTTGACATATTTGTCGTCAATTGTGATTTCTTCCTCCTGGACTTCGGTGATATTGTAAGAGATATCCTCAAGAAGCTTTTCCATAACGGTATGCAGCCTTCTTGCGCCGATGTTCTCGGTCTGCTCATTTATCAGATAAGCCACGTTAGCGATCTCGTCGATGGCTTCCTCTGTGAAATTGACCTTGATGCCTTCTGTCTCAAGAAGCATTTTATGCTGCTTGATGAGAGCATTCTTCGGCACGGTAAGTATCTGCCTGAAAACCTCTTTTGAAAGGCTCTCCAGCTCGACTCTGATCGGGAAACGTCCCTGCAGCTCGGGTATGAGATCCGTCGGCTTTGAAATATGGAAAGCTCCCGCCCCTATGAAAAGGACATGGTCCGTCTTGACAGGTCCATACTTGGTATTGACCACGCTGCCTTCGACGATCGGCAGGATATCGCGCTGGACACCTTCCCTGGATACATCGGCGCCGCCCTTGTAGCCGGACGATGCGATCTTGTCGATTTCATCAATAAATATTATCCCGTTCTGCTCGGCGTTTTCAAGCGCTTCCGACGTCACCTGATCCATGTCGATCAGGTTCTGCGCCTCCTGCTCGCGCAGAATTTTACGCGCTTCAGATACCTTGACCTTCTTCTTCTTTTTCTTTTGGGGCATCATATCGCCGAAAATGCTTCCGAGTGTCACGCTCATGCCTTCATTGCCGAGATCGAGATTGTTGATCCCCTGCTTGTTGTCAAGCACTTCGATTTCGATATACTGGTCCTCAAGAAGGCCGTCTTTCAGCTGCTGGCGTACCTGTTCCCTGGCAAGCTCTGTTTCGCCCAATTCTTCGGGTGTTTCTTTCTTTTCCTGGGTCTGCTGCTGCATGCCTCCTCCCAGGATGAAATCGAACGGCCCTTTGACGCCGCCGCTTGCCTGATGCTTTTTTTTGCCCGGTATGATCGCTTCGATGATTTTTTCATTGGCGATCTCTTCGGCGATCGAATATTTTTCCTGGAGCCTGTTTTGCTTCACCAGCCTGATGGAAGCTTCGACGAGATCCCTGACCATTGAATCGACATCTCTGCCGACGTACCCGACTTCAGTGAATTTTGTCGCTTCAACCTTTACAAATGGCGCATCCATCAGTTTGGCGAGCCTTCTGGCGATTTCGGTCTTGCCGACGCCGGTGGGTCCCATCATCAGGATATTTTTTGGTGTGATCTCCTCACGCATCTCGTCAGGCAGAAGGCTTCTTCTATACCTGTTGCGGAGGGCGATCGCTACGGAACGCTTGGCTTTGTCCTGTCCGATTATATATTTATCCAGTTCGCCCACAATTTCTTTAGGCGTCATGCTGTGGATCGTCATCTCCAATACCCCCTATAATTTTTCGACAGTGATGTTGTCATTCGTGTAAACGCAAATGGACGCAGCGATTTTGAGCGCTTCACGAACGATCTCCTCTGCATTCATGTCCGTATGCTCGTAAAGTGCCTTGGCAGCCGCATAGGCGTAATTTCCTCCGGATCCGATCGCGATGAAATTCTCGTCCGGCTCGATGACCTCACCATTTCCTGAGATGAGCAGCAGGCTTTCATGGTCCGCCGCAAGCATCAGCGCTTCCAGATTCCGCATGATCTTGTCCGATCTCCAGGTCTGTGCCAGCGCTACAGCCGCCCTCTTCAGGTTGCCGGAATGCTCCTCCAGTTTTTTTTCAAATTTTTCCGTCAGCGTGAAAGCGTCGGCAACGCTGCCCGCAAAACCGGACAATACGGAATTCTTGTATATTTTTCTTACTTTTTTCGCAGTTCTTTTCATGACGGCATTCTGGCCCATCGTCACCTGGCCGTCTCCGCCGATGCAGATATCGTCGGCGCTCCTTCGGACTGCTACGATCGTTGTTGCATGGAACATATGATTTTCCCCCTTTTTATTCATTACTGCATATGATACCCTGATTTGGCCCTTTTATTCTTTATAATTGCACTGAGGATTAGAGCAGGCGAATTGGGAAGCTTTCGTCTTCTTTTCGACCAGCAACGAACCGCATTCCGGGCACTTCCTGTCGACAGGCTTGTTCCAGAATACCTGATTGCATTCAGGATAGCCGCTGCAGCCATAGAATACCTTTCCTGTCTTACCCTTGCGTACGATGATATCCTTTCCGCATTTCGGGCACTTTACATCGATTTTCGATATGATCGCTTTTGTATTCTTGCATTCAGGATAGCCGCTGCATGCCAGGAATTCACCGAATCGGCCGTGCTTGATCGCCATAAAACGCCCGCAGAGCTCGCATTTCTCTTCCGTCAGCTCGTCGGCTATCTTGACTTTTTCGATCGATTCGTCTGCGATCTCGAGTTCTTTTTCCAGAATCGTATAGAACTCGCTGACAATCTCCTTCCATGCCGTGTTCTTGAATTCGATATCGTCGAGTTTGTCCTCCATGCCTGCCGTGAAGCCCACATCGACGATTTCCTTGAAATACTGTTCCATCATGTCAGTGACGACAAAACCGAGTTCTGTTGGGATCAGTACTTTTTTATCCCGGTTTATGTATTTTCTTTCCAGCAAAGTGGCAATAATCGGCGCATAGGTGCTTGGGCGGCCGATGTTCTTTTCTTCAAGATCCTTTACCAGGCCCGCTTCACTGTATCTGGAAGGCGGCTGGGTGAAATTCTGGTCTTTCAGCAGTTCCACAAATCCCAGTCTGTCGCCTTCATCGAAGGACGGCAGCATTTTTTCCTCGTCCTCATCGCTGGAATTATCATAAATTTTCAAATACCCGTCGAACTTCAGCTTGGATCCTGAAGCTTTAAATGTAAATCCACTGTTTGAGATGTCAGCGGTGACTGCGTCATAAACGGCGGAAGCCATCCTGCTTGCAATGAAACGCGACCATATCAGCCTGTACAGGTTGAACTGGTCTTTTGTGAGGGATTCCTTGATTTCATCCGGATGCAGCGAGATGACGCTCGGCCGGATCGCTTCATGGGCGTCCTGGACATCCTTTCGCTTATTGGTGTAGACATTGTTTCCGAGATAGTTTTCGGAATATCTTTCTCGGATATACGCTATGGCGGCGGTATTCGCTTCGTTCGATATCCGGACGGAATCCGTTCTGATGTAGGTCACCAGACCGATCGTGCCGTGTCCTTTGATTTCGATGCCTTCATAAAGCTGTTGGGCGATCATCATCGTCTTTTTGGTATTGAAGCCCAGCTTGTTCGATGCTTCCTGCTGCAGGCTGCTTGTCGTAAATGGAGCGTACGGCTTGCGGATCCTGTCCTTTTTTTCTACTTTTTCAACGATGTAGCCGCTTGGATCCAGCATCGACGCGATTTTGTCCGCTTCCGCCTGATCGGCAACGGTGATTTTTTTATTGTTCCGTTCCGACAACCTGGCCTGGAACTGCTTTTTGCCGGCCGAAAGAACGGCGGTGATGGTCCAGTACTCCTTTGGGACAAACGCCCTGATCGCTTTTTCGCGGTCGCATATGATCTTCAATGCGGCGGACTGCACCCTGCCGGCGCTGAGCCCGCGCTTGATTTTCCGCCAGAGCAGCGGGCTGATTTTGTAGCCGACCAGCCTGTCGAGCACACGGCGCGCCTGTTGGGCATCCACGAGCTTTGTGTCGATCGGGCGGGGCGCTTTGATCGCGCTCTGAATGGCATCCTTTGTGATTTCGTTGAAAACGATCCGGCATGATTTAAGGGGATCGATGCCGAGCAAATAGGCAATATGCCATGATATAGCTTCGCCCTCGCGGTCGGGGTCAGTGGCGAGAAGCACATTTTTTGCACCTTTTGCTTCTTTTTTCATGGCCTTGATGACGTCGCCCTTCCCCTTGATGGGTATGTATTGTGGTTCGAAATTGTTTTCGATGTCGATCCCGAGCTTGCTCTTGGGTAGGTCACGAATATGTCCGACAGAAGCGACGACCTTGTATTTGCTGCCCAGGAACTTGCCGATCGTCTTTGCCTTGGACGGCGATTCAACTATGACAAGAGATTTTTCACTCATTATTCACCTCATATAATATAGATAACTTCTTTACAAGAACAGATTATATTGGGTTCAATATTATTTTGCAATAAATATTTTACCCTGGCACGATTCGACGACTCCTTTGATTTCCAATATCGACACGATCGCGCGGATTTCCCGGACAGGCTTTCCGAGTTTTACCGACAGCTGGTCCGCCGTCGATCCTGCCGCATAGCTGAGCGCTTCCAATACCGCCTGCTCATCCCTTCCCAGCTTGAATACCGGCATTGCAGGCTGGATTTTTTCAGTGACATTGACAGCTGTAAGTATATCATCGATCCTGACAAGCGGTATCGCCCCATCCTTTATAAGCATATTGGTCCCCAGGCTCTGCGGACTGCAGATATTGCCGGGGACCGCATAAACGTCCTTCCCCTGCTCGAGCGCGTATTCCGCTGTGATCAGGGACCCGCTTTCAACGCAGGCTTCAACGACAGCAAGGCACTTTGACATGCCGATGATGATCCTGTTCCTTCTCGGAAAATTATAGGCGTGAGGCGGCGTCCCCGGCGTGAATTCGGAAACCACCGCTCCCGTCTCCATTATTTCTTCCATCATGAGGCGATTGCTCTGCGGATAGCATATGTCTATCCCGCAGCCCAGAACCGCTATCGTCTTCCCTCCGGACGAGAGCGCTCCCCGATGCGCGCTGCTGTCTATTCCATACGCCATGCCGCTGGCTACGGCAACGCCATGCAAAGCAAGCCTTTCACCAAGACGGGCGGCGGCCCATTTGCCGTAGGGCGTTGCCTTTCTTGCTCCAACGACGGCAACAATATCTTCGATATTAATTTCCACTTTTCCCTTGCAGTATAGCAGGATCGGCGGATCGTCAATCTCGGCAAGCCGTTTCGGATAGCCCGCCTGCCCCAAAGCCATGATACGGATCCCGTTTCTGACGCATTCATCAAAGATCCGCTTAGGGCCCGTCAGATCCCGATGATATTCTTTCGGACCCGATTCATAAATATTCCTGCTGCATCCATAATCCCGGAGCATGGACAGCTGCCCCTTCAGACCCAATCCTTTAACGCACGACAGCCAGATGTCATATATTGCATTATCCAACACCATACCTCCCCTAAGGCATCCCATCATGCCTTGAAACGTCTGTCCAGACTCCTGTATCCTATTGCCTCGGCGACATGCTCCACCCTTATGTCTTCTTCCCCTTCCAGATCCGCTATTGTCCTTGAGAGCCTGATGATTTTCGTATACGCTCTGGCGCTCAGCTTAAGCCGGGTAAATGCTCCCTCGAGCAGCTTTCGTGTTTCCATGTCCAGCACGCAGTATTTTCTGATCAGCGCCGGCGTCAATTGCGAATTATAAGTAATTTCTTCATTAATATATCTCTCATGCTGGATATCCAGAGCTCTGGCCACATCCTCCCGCATGTCGGCGGAGGATTTTTGGCCGGATGCGCCGCACAGTTCCGAAAAGCCTGGCGTCGGCACTTCGATATGTATATCTATCCGATCCATCAGCGGGCCTGATATCTTGGCCATGTAATTGCTGATCTGGCTGGCCGTGCAGGTGCATTCATGCAGACCGTCACCATAATAACCGCAGGGGCAGGGATTCATGCTGGCCGCAAACAGAAACTTGGATGGGTATGATACGACGCCGGCCGATCGTGATATGGAAACACGCTCATTCTCCATCGGCTGCCGGAGCGCTTCCAGGACCCGCCGATCGAACTCGGGCAACTCGTCGAGAAATAGAACGCCGTGATGAGCCAGCGAAATTTCACCCGGCTTTGGTCCCATTCCTCCTCCCACCAGAGCCGAACGCGAGATGGAGTGATGCGGCGATCTGAACTGCCGCCAGTCGATCACCGGCATCCGGTCCGTCAATTCTCCGGCGATACTGTATATTTGCGTGATCTCAAGTTTTTCATCATATGACAGCGGCGGCAGGATACTCGGAAGCCTGTTGGCCATCATGGTCTTGCCGGATCCGGGCGAGCCGATCATCAGGATGTTGTGAAATGCCGCCGCAGCGATCTGGAGCGCTCTTTTAACGCTCTCCTGGCCTGCGACATCCCCGAAGTCAGCTGCTTCACCGGATGGAGCGCATGCTGCCGCCGAATGAGCGATGCACGGTTCGCGCTTTTCAGAGCCCGATATGATGCCCGCGACCTCTGAGAGATCCGTGACGGGATATAGCCTGACGTGATCCACGATCGATGCTTCGCTTATATTGCCTGACGGCAGGATCATATCAGTGACACCGGCATTGCGAAGGCCGATGACCAGCGGCAAGGCCCCTTTGATGCTTTTCACCCTGCCGTCTAAGGACAGCTCGCCCAGGCATGCAAACGACTCAAAACGGGAACCGATATTGAGCTGCCCTGATGCCGACAAGATGCCCGCTGCTATCGGAAGATCAAATTGCGTTCCCTCTTTACGGGTATTGGCGGGTGAAAGATTGATCGTTATCTTTTTTGTTGGAAAAACAAAGCCAGCGTTTCGAATCGCCGCCCGGATACGCTCCTTGGATTCCCTGACCGACGCGTCCGGTAGACCGACGACCTGGAAAGCCGGAAGACCTCCCGACAGATCGGCTTCGACAGCCACGATGCCCGCATTGAGTCCATATAAGGAGCCGCTCAGAATTTTTGAAAACATAAGTTTAATACCTGCTTCTAATATTAAAGGGGACTTACCACTGTAAATCCCCTCAATCGCCAATTTGGATCGCGCAGCGAAGACACAACGCCTCGAACGAACGCCGGCAGGAATGCCAGTTGGCAGAGCCCGGGCGCCTCGCATCATTCAAGGTGAAAATGCGTTCTTCAAATGGCGGCAGCAGTCGCCTTGCGCGTTTCTCACTATTTCTATTATGTCCATCCGGCATTGGCTTTCAGACAGCCTGTTTTCGGCTATATAATAGTCCGCCGTTCTTAGCAGCCTGGCTTTTTTTCGAAAGTCGACAGCCTCGCACGGAAATCCGAAATCCAGCCTGCTTCTGGTCTTGACCTCGATGAAGCAGAGCATGTCGCCCTCATAGGCGATGATATCGATTTCGCCTGTTTTTCTTCTATAATTCATTTCGACGATCAGATATCCATTCTTTTTCAGATATTCTGCCGCTTTTGCTTCGCCCCATTTGCCGATGTCGTGATTTCTGGTATTTTCTGCTGCCATATTTCAAGCTTAGCATCCGTCCTGCAAAATGTCAAATTATGGTATTCGACAATATCCGTCATCGGTCCGTTTTCATGCCGGCACAGCGCTCTTTATTTTAAACAGTCCAGAAATTCACGGTTGTGTTTCCGGACATATTTCATCGTCGCCGGATCGCCATGTCCCGGATAGATCGTAATATCATTTCCCCATTTATCGACGATGTCGCGCATCGATTTTATCATCAGCGGTGTTGAGCCGTCAGCCAGATCGGTCCTGCCGAGATCCACGTTGAAAATAGTGTCGCCGGTGAAAACCAGTCTGTTCTTTTCCGAAAAGTAGCATACGCTCCCCATCGTATGGCCCGGCGTGTGCAGCACGATCAGTTCTTCTTCGCCCAGAGGGATGCTGTATCCGTGATCAGGCATGACATCCACATGTTTCTTATAGATATCGCAGTCGTCGCGGTGCAGATAAACTGCGCAGCCGGTTGCAGCCCTGATTTTATCGACTGCGCCGACGTGGTCGTAATGGTGATGCGTCAGCAGGATCCCGGCGATCCTGAGATTCATCTTTGCGATGAATTCAAGAAATTTGTCCGGATTGTATCCCGGATCGATAATATAGCCCATGCTCCCTTCTCCGGCATAGATGACATAGCCGTTGCTTTCGATATTGCCGCCGATAAAGCGCTTGATCCTCATAGGTCCCTCCTTCGCCAACCGCTGTTTTTTAAGCAAAAGCGGTTGCCATTCATGAAAATAGTGGTACAATTTAAACTACATGATACGATTATAACAAATAATAAACGAAAAGGGGATCGATACATGAAGGTCGCTGTCGTTGGAGCAGGCAAGCTCGGCATTAAAATAACGGAAGCTTTATTGGGTGGTGACAATGCCGTCACGCTTATAGATAAAAACGCGGAGCTTCTTCACAAAATAGGCTCCCAGCTGGATCTGCTGGCTGTCAACGCCAACGCGAAGCAGATCGATATACTCAAGGAACTCGATATAAAATCCTATGATTATATAGTTGCCGTTACGGATACAGATGAAAAGAATATCGTGATATGCACTTTCGCCAAGAAACTGGGCTGCCCGAAAGCCATCGCGCGTATCAGGGATCCCGAGCATATGCGCCAGATCGATTTTATCATGGAATCCATGGGCATCGACTACATCGTCAATCCGGACATGGCGATATCCCATCAGATTTTTAAATATCTACATGACCAGTACAGCCATTCCAATGACCTTTACTCCGGCGGAAAAGTCCTGCTGACAGAATTCTCCACCGATAAACTGCCGATCATCATCGACAAGCCCGTCAAGGATGTCATCAAAATGCTTGAGAATGTCCTGGTCCTTGCCATTTCACGCAAAGGAAAAATAATCATCCCGCATAAAGACACCCGCATAGTCGAGGATGACTATATCTATGTCATAGGAGAATCCGAGCATATCAATAAAATCAACGCGATCGTCCATGAAAAGTACAGCATGCCGGTGCTTAGAAAAGTCATGATCGTCGGCGGTGGAAAAACGGGACTTTATCTGTCGAAGCTGCTGTCTGAAGCTGGCGTCTCTGTTAAGATCATTGAAATCGACAAGGACCGGTGCCAATATCTTTCGGAACACCTCAACGATGTCATGGTGCTTCATGGGGATGCCACCGATATGAATCTTCTCGAAGAGGAAAACCTCGCCGAAATGGACGCATTCATAACTGCTACGGGATATGACGAGGACAATCTGTTGCTGGCGCTGATGGCCAAACAGCATAATATAACCGATGTGATCGCCAAGGTCAGCCGAAAAAGCTACGCCGATCTGATCGAAAAGCTCGGGATCGATGTAGCCCTGAATCCTTCTGATATAACGGCTAGCAGCATACTGCGGTTCATCCAGGGTTCCAAGCGGATCATATCGTCGGAGCTGATCCAGGGACAGGCTGAAATCATGGAGATCATCGTAAACAGCGATATGTCTCTGCTGGATACGCCGATATCCAAGCTGCCGCTGCCTGCAGGGGTCATCATCGCTGCTATCGACCGGGGCGGTGAAATAATAATCCCAAGCGGCTCGACTGAATTGAAGGTTGATGACAGGGTCACCATTTTATGTCTTCTTTCCGATGTGCCTCTGCTCGAAAAGCTGCTGAAGCCTGGTCAAAGCAGTCTTTTCTGGCATCCCGGCAAACAGGCGCAAAAATAAAAGATTCAAGGCGGATTTATAAATGCTGCTTAATTATAGAATGATCCTCAAGGTCCAAGGCGTAATATTGCTGATCCTGGCGGTGTCGATGGCGCCATCGATGCTGATTTCCGCTTTTAACGGTGAAAAAGGAAGCGCTGTGGCATTTCTCGCCTGCATGATCCCGCTTTCTGTGGCGGGTCTGATCGCGCAAAAAATCTATTTGCGCACATCCACAGTCAGAATCAGGGACGGCTATGCCATCGCCGCTCTCTGTTGGATACTGAGTTCGATTTTCGGCGCTCTGCCGTTCACTCTTTCCGGTGCGGTCCCAAATTACATCGACGCGTTTTTCGAGACAGTCTCCGGCTTTACAACGACCGGTTCGACGATCTTGACCGATATCGAAGTCCTGCCTCGGGGTCTTTTGTTCTGGCGCTCTTTCACTCATTGGCTGGGCGGCATGGGGATCATCATCTTCGCCATCGCCATCCTGCCGGCGCTGGGGATCAGCGGGCATCAGATCGCAAGGGCGGAGGCTCCGGGTCCCTCTCTCGATAAGGTCACGCCGAAACTAACGGATACCGCTCGAATTCTTTATTTGATTTATATCGCCATGACGATCGCCCAGATCATGCTGCTGACCTTGGGCGGAATGAGTCTTTTCGACTCCTGCATCCACACTTTCGGATCGATGGGAACCGGCGGATTTTCAAATTACAATGCCAGCGTCGCTTATTATGACAATCTCTATTTTGAAATCATCATAGGTCTTTTCATGGTGCTTGCCGGCGTCAATTTCAACCTCTACTATGACCTCATCCGCGGCAAATGGCGGGATTTCTTCGGAGACAACGAGCTGCGCCTCTATCTCGGCATCTTTGGCGCCGCGACGGCACTGATCGCTTTAAACCTGCTGCTTTCCGGTTATTACGAGACACCCGGCGGTTCGATGAGATACTCCTTTTTTCAGGTCGCTTCGATCATGACGACGACCGGTTTTGCCTCCGCCGATTTCGACTTGTGGCCGACATTCAGTAAAATGATCCTGTTCACGCTGATGTTCATCGGTGGCTGCTCCTCCTCAACGGCCGGCTCGCTGAAAGTGATACGGGTCCTGATCGCTTTCAAGCTGATCGCCCGCGAAATGTTCCGAAAGATGCATCCCCGCGCCGTTGTGCCCGTCAAGCTGAATGGAAGGCCGGTTCAGGCAGTGATCGTCTCAAACATCACAAGCTTCACGTTTCTTTATTTTCTGACATTCATTATCGGCACCCTGCTGATTTCCCTTGAGGATTTTGGCCTTGTGGTATCGGCAAGCTCCGTCGCCTGCACGCTCGGCAATGTCGGTCCAGGATTTGAAGTGGTGGGCCCGGTCATGAATTTCAGCGTCTTTTCTAATGCTTCCAAGCTGCTGTTTTCATTTTTGATGCTTGCAGGACGTCTCGAATTGTTTACACTAATAATTTTACTGACGCCTGGATTTTGGAATCCTGACAGGTAGCAGTTCAAAATCGATTTCCCTGGTCTTCGTGTCAGCGCCAATGACCTTTATGCTGACTTTGTCGCCGATCGTATAGGTTTTCCTCGTCCTATCTCCGATCAGCCTGTATTTTGAGGGTTCGAAGCGATAAAAATCATCTGTCAGAAGATCGGCGCGGACCATTCCCTCGATCGTATTTTCGATTTCTACAAAGAAACCCGATTGGACGACACCGCTGATCACTCCATCGTATTTTTCACCGAGATGATAGGACATATACTCCGCCTTTTTGAGCTTTTCCACTTCACGTTCGATTTCCTCGGATACCCGCTCTCTTTCGGATGATCTCTCTGCAGCAGCTTCCGTCCTGTTCCTGAGTTTTTTTGCGCGCGGGCCGCCAATGACTGATTTTAGTGCTTCTTTAATGATTCGATGAATGATCAGATCCGGATAACGCCTGATCGGCGATGTAAAATGGCAGTAATATTTGACGCCAAGGCCAAAATGTCCTTCGCATTCCGTCGAGTACACCGCCTTTTTCATAGCGCGCAGCATGATCGTATTGATTATGTGCTCTTCAGGTTTTTCGGCGACTTGCGCAAGAATATCATTGAGCGCTCTTACATGGATGTTTTCTGTGCTTCCTTTTAGCTTATAACCGAAATTGGCGACGAATTTGCCGAATTCGACAATTTTTGATGGGTCAGGTTTCCCATGGACTCTATAAACAAACGGCACATCCATCCAGAAAAAGTGCTCCGCGATCACTTCATTCGCCTTAAGCATGAATTCTTCGATGATTCGGTTGCCGATCCTTCTCTCCGCAATTTCGACATCAACCGGGATGCCGGATTCATTGAGGATTATAAAGGGCTCGTCGAAATCAAAATCGATACTGCCGCGCTCTTCCCTTGTCTTTCTCAGTGTCAGCGCCAGCTGTCGCATCCGGATCAGCATATCATAGACATCACCGTACTTTTCGATCAGGTCCCGGTCCGTATTTTCAAGCATATCTGAGACATCGGTATAGACCATTCGCTCGGTCGTTCTTATCACACTTTCAAATATTTCATAACCGACGGTCTTGCCATCGCTGTCGATTTCTATTTCAACCGACAGGGTCAATCGATCTGTTTTCGGATTCAGGCTGCATATCCCGTTAGACAGGCGTTCCGGCAGCATTGGAAGTACTCTGTCCACCAGATAAACGCTGCACCCGCGTTCGAAAGCCTCCTGGTCGAGTTCCGAATCTTCTGCAACATAATTTGTTACATCGGCGATATGGACACCGAGGCTGTAGTGGCCGTTGTCAAGCATGGTCAGCGATACCGCGTCATCCAGATCTTTGGCGTCCGAACCGTCGATGGTTATGACCAGCCTGTCTCTCAGGTCCCTTCGGCCTTTGATATCGATTTCCTGAACTATTGGGCTGATCTGTTCCGCTTCATGAAGGACGGCAGAAGGAAAATGCTCCGTCAGCTTGTATTGCCTGATCAATCCTTTGATGTCGATACCGGCCTCACCAGTTTTTCCAAGGATTTCGACGATTTTCCCTTCAGCGTTTTTCCCCGGCGTGGGCCATGTCGTGATTTTTACCGCGACCCGATCGCCGGCTTCGGCATCGTGAATATCCTGCCCGGCTATATAGACTTCGTCATGCAGCCTTGGATCATCTGGCGATACAAACCCGTAACCCTTTTGGGTCCGAAGGGTCCCGACTATTTCATCATGGACCCTGCGGATGATTTTTACGATCTCGCCTTCCCGGCTTCTCCCATCGCGGGACTCCGCCGTTATTCGCGCCATCGCCTTGTCGCCGTTCATGGCGCCGCCGATGCTGCGGGATCCGATGAATACATCGCCGGCTCCGCCATCCGGTATCAGAAAGCCGAATCCTCTTTTGTGATGGGAAAATGTACCGACAACGAATCCCATCGTTTCTGGCAGCACATACTTGCCTTTTTGGGTTTTAAACAAGGTACCTTCGCTTTCCATGCCATCGATGAGATTCAGGAATTCCGCGGATTCGCGGCCTTTGAGATTGAAGAAGCCCAACATTTCCATATCCGACATCGGCCTGTACTTAGGGCTGTGCAGCAGATCCAGGATCATTTCCTCCGTGATCATTTTTTCCGACCTCCTGACCGTATCTATCACCGCCTAAAATATCAAGGGGCTGCGCCCTGAACAACAGTCTCGACGCAACCCCTTGAAAAATTCGTTATTTCTTATAATCCTGTCTGGAACATCAGGAACACAGGCACGAACACCAGTGACACGATCGTCATCAGCTTGATCAGGATGTTGATCGACGGCCCGGACGTATCCTTGAACGGATCGCCGACCGTATCGCCGACAACGGCTGCCTTGTGGGCTTCGCTGCCTTTTCCGCCGTGATGGCCCTCTTCTATATACTTTTTCGCATTATCCCATGCGCCGCCCGCATTCGCCATCATGATGGCGATCAGGACGCCGGAAACTGTCGCACCAGCAAGCAATCCGCCGAGCGCATTGACGCCCATGCCAAATCCAACGGCAAGAGGCGCGACCACAGCAAGAAGTCCCGGGGCCAGCATTTCGCGAAGCGCCGCTCCGGTGCTGATGTCGACGCAACGCGCATAGTCAGGCTTTGATGTCCCTTCCATGATGCCTTTGTCTTCCCTGAACTGCCGCCTGACTTCCTCGATCATCTGGAAAGCGGCTTTGCCGACGGATGTCATCGTCATCGCCGAGAAGAAGAATGGCAGCACGCCGCCGATGAACAAGCCGCCAACGACGATCGGGTCCAGAAGGTCGATCTTTTCAAGACCGGCGACCTGGGAATAGGATGCAAACAGAGCCAATGCCGTAAGGGCTGCGGAACCGATGGCAAATCCCTTGCCGATGGCTGCTGTCGTATTGCCTACCGCATCGAGCTTGTCCGTGATCTGGCGAACTTCCTTCGGCAGTTCGGACATTTCGGCTATGCCGCCGGCATTGTCCGATATGGGGCCATAGGAGTCTACAGCTACGACCATTCCTGTGATCGACAGCATTCCTACAGCCGCCAGGGCGATCCCATAAAGACCGGCAAAATAATAGGAAATTATGATTCCAGCGACGATGAACAGGACCGGCCATACCGTCGACATCATGCCGACACCAAAGCCGCTGATGATCGTCGTAGCTGGACCTGTTTCGCACTGCTCGGCGATCCTCTTCACATATTTGAAATCGCTGGAGGTATATATTTCGGTCAGTTTGCCGATGATGATGCCGACAACGAGGCCTGCAATGATCGACCAGGCGTAGTTATATGAATCGAAGAACAATTTACTCATTAAAATAGAGGCGATGATTACTACAATGCCGCTGACATAGGTTCCTCTGTTCAGCGCTGCAGCAGGATTTGAATTTTCAGTGCCGCGCACGAACATGATGCCAACTATGGAAGCAAATATGCCGATGGCTGAGAGAACCAGCGGAAACACCGCGCCAGCAAGGGGATCGAAGGCTGTGCTCGTCAGCGCAAGAATGACAGCTGAAACTATGGAACCAACATAGGATTCAAAAAGGTCGGAGCCCATGCCGGCCACGTCGCCGACGTTGTCGCCGACATTGTCGGCTATGACGGCTGGATTTCTCGGATCATCCTCAGGGATGCCTGCTTCAACTTTACCTACAAGGTCAGCGCCGACATCCGCCGCTTTTGTATAGATCCCGCCGCCAACCCTTCCGAAGAGGGCCATGGAGGAAGCGCCAAGGCTGAAGCCTGTAATAACGCTTATCTTGTCAATACCCAGTATAATAAAAATAGTGCCTACGCCGAGCAGTCCCAGGCCGACGACACAAAGCCCCATGACGGCGCCGCCTCTGAAGGCGACTTTCAGCGCTTTGTTCATCCCAGACTCTCTGGCAGCGTTTGCGGTTCTGACATTGGCCTTGGTCGCAACTCTCATGCCGAAATTACCGGCCAATACTGAGAAGCTTGCACCTATGAGATAGTTGACTGCAGTAAGCCAGTCGATTCCAAGGCCGAGAACCAGCATCATGATCGCTATAAAAATGACCATGGTTTTGTATTCTCTTCTTAGGAAAGCCATTGCGCCTTCTCTGATATATGACGCTATCTCTTTCATTCGCTCTGTTCCTTCGTCTACCTTGTCGATCCAGGCTGAAAGCCCGAACGCGAAGATCAGAGCCGTTATGCCAGCAATAGGTGCGGCATAGACCAAAAACTCCATTTTACTTTACTCCTCCTTGTTTTTTTGAATTCTGAATTTTCTTGATTTGCCTCTATAATTAGATAAGAGGCGCATACTACACCTCTTATTTAATCCTTTATTCGATTGCTACCAGTATCAGCGAACATAATATGAACACTATGGCTCCGACGGTGGATACTTTGCCGAGTATGGCCTCGTATCCTCTGCTTTTCTTCTTTCCGAAAAGCTGCTCCGCGCCGCCTCCTATTGCGCCTGATAATCCCGCGCTTTTACCTGACTGCAGCAGTATGCTGGCAATCAGAATAAGACTGGATATGGTCAACAGTATCATGAAGAATATTCTCACTGTGGCACCTCCCTTAACAAAATAGCTTCTATAGTTTACCACGCAAAGTTTGATATTGCAACATTTATTATTATTTTCAGAATATTAAATGTTGCCGCCCTGCCGCGCATTCCGGTCGGGTCAATCAGTTTCCTTAAGGCTACCTTAAATTGTAAAACGCTTTATTCCCGGCATATTTTCCAGACTCCTCCAGAAGCTCCTCGATCCGCATCAATTGATTGTATTTGGCGACGCGATCCGTCCGCGAAGGCGCACCGGTCTTGATCTGTCCTGCATTGACGCCAACGACGATATCCGCGATGGAGACATCTTCCGTTTCTCCGGATCGATGGGACACAATGGCCGTGTATCCGGCCTGTCTCGCCATCTCGATGGCGTCCAGCGTTTCAGTCAGCGTGCCGATCTGATTGATTTTGATCAGTATCGAATTGGCGACACCCATCTCGATCCCCTTTTCCAGCCTCTTGGTATTCGTTACAAAAAGATCGTCGCCGACGAGTTGGACTTTCTTTCCGATCCTGTCCGTCATGGCTTTCCATCCGGCCCAATCATCTTCTGACAATCCGTCCTCGATCGATTTGATCGGATATTTTTCCAAAAGCATTTCATAGTAATCGATCATCTGGGAGGAAGTCCTGACCACGCCTTCTCCAGCCATATTGTAAAGTCCGGTCTTTTCATCATACATCTCAGTGGCAGCTACATCGAGCGCGATCATCACCTGTATACCAGGTTCGTAACCCGCTTTTTTGACTGCCTCGACGATCACCTGGATCGCTTCTTCGTTGGAAGACAGATTCGGCGCAAAGCCGCCCTCGTCGCCGACCGATGTGCTCATGCCTCTCGCTTTGAGGACCGCTTTGAGATTATGAAAAATCTCAGAGCCCATACGCACCGCTTCGCGGAAACTTGACGCCCCCACCGGCATGACCATGAATTCCTGGATATCGACATTATTATCCGCATGCTGTCCACCGTTGAGTATGTTCATCATCGGGACCGGAAGCACTTTGCCGTTCACGCCGCCGATGTACTGGAAAAGAGGCAGGCCAAGAGAGTTGGCCGCCGCGTGGGCGGCTGCCATTGAAACGCCGAGTATCGCGTTGGCGCCCAGTTTCTCTTTATTTTCCGTTCCATCAAGCGCCACGAGTATTCTGTCGATCGCCACCTGGTCATAGATATTCATTCCTTCGATTTCGGGCGCGATAATATTGGTTACGTTCTCGACCGCCCGCAATACGCCCTTGCCGAGATATCTTCCCTTATCGTTGTCTCGCAGCTCCACAGCCTCGAAAGCCCCTGTTGAAGCGCCGGACGGGACGATTGCCTTGCCCATGCTGCCGTCCTCAAGATGGATCTCGACCTCGACGGTGGGATTCCCTCTGGAATCCAGTACTTCCCTTGCTATGACATCTTCAATATAAGACATATGTGTAACCTCCTAAAAATTGACTATCCTGATGAAATCTTCAGCTTTCAGGCTTGCACCCCCGACCAGCGCCCCATCTATTTCCTCCATGTTCATTAGCTCCGTTGCATTGTCCGGCTTGACGCTGCCGCCATATTGTATGATGATCTGCCCGGAGATTTCACCGCCATAGAGTTCCTTAAGAACTTTCCGGATATGGCCGATCATTTCATTTGCCTGGTCCGGCGTTGCCGTCCTGCCTGTCCCGATCGCCCATACCGGCTCGTAGGCAATGACTGTTTTGGAAGCCGCACCAGCGTCTATGCCATTGAAAGCCGCAACGACCTGTTTTCTGACAACGTCGAACGCCTGGCCCGCATCCCGCTGCTCAAGGACTTCCCCGACGCAGAGGATCGGAACGATATCATGGTGAAAAGCCGTGATCAGCTTTCTGTTCACAGTCTCATCCGTTTCATTGAAATATTGCCGCCTTTCAGAATGCCCGATGACGCAGTAGTCGACGCCGATCTCCTTCAGCATCGAAGCTGAAATCTCGCCCGTATAGGCGCCTTCTTCGGCAAAATGCATATTTTGGGCGCCGAGTTTTATGCCGGTGCCGCGGAATGCTTCCTTCAGCGCGCTTAATTGAGTGAATGGCGCGCAGATTGCGACTTCCACATCGCCTGCTGTATATAATCCTATAAATTCCCTCGCAAATGCAATCGCTTCCTGTGACGTCTTGTACATTTTCCAATTGCCTGCGATGAATGGCTTTCTCATTACAATTCCTCCAATGCCGCCACACCGGGCAGCTCTTTCCCTTCAAGCAGCTCCAGGGATGCTCCGCCTCCGGTGGATATATGGGTTATCTTGTCGGACAGGCCGAACTCGTGGATCGCCGCGGCGCTGTCCCCGCCGCCTATGATCGTTATGGCCCTGCTGTCCGCCATGGCCTGGGCGATAGCCCTGGTCCCCTTCGCAAAATTCGACATCTCGAAAACGCCCATTGGCCCGTTCCATAGAATAGTTCCTGATTCTAGAAGCACTTTTCTGAATATCTCAATAGATTTCGGCCCGATATCGAGCCCCATGACATCCGCCGGGATCTCATCGGCGCTGGCGATGGCCCATGGTGCTTCATTGCTGAATTCGGCCGATACGACGGTATCGACCGGCAATAGCAGCGCTACGCCCTTTTCTTCAGCTCTTTTTATCATTTCGGCGGCCAGTCCGATTCGGGCGGCGTCCAGCAGCGATTTGCCGATTTCGTAGCCTTTGGCTTTCAGGAATGTATAAGCCATGCCGCCGCCGATGATCAGCGTATCCGCTTCATCGATCAGGTTATCGATCAGCGCGATCTTGTCGCTGACCTTTGCGCCGCCGATCACGGCTGTATAGGGTCTCTTGGGATTTTTAAGCGTATTGATCAGATAATCGATTTCATTTTCCATCAGAAAACCTGATACCGCAGGAAGAAAAGACGCTATCCCATAGGTGGATGCATGCGCCCTGTGAGCGGTGCCAAAGGCGTCGTTGACAAAAACATCCGCCAGGTCCGCCAGTTCTTTCGCAAAAATGGGATCGTTCTTTGTCTCCTCGGGACGGAACCTTACATTCTCGAGCAGCATGACGTCGCCCGGCTTCAGATTGCGCGCGGCGTCCCGAACGCTTCTGTCGATGACCTCCGGAACGCTGATGAAAAGCACTTCCTTTCCCAGCAGCTCCGATAGCCTTTCAGCCACGGGCTTAAGTGAATATTTCATGTCCGGCGTGCCCTCCGGCCTGCCGAAATGGGACATCAAAATGACTTTTGCTCCCAGATTGGTCAGATAGCCGATCGTTTCAAGCGAGCTTCTGATCCTGATGTCGTCTGTGATTTCGCCTTTATCATTCAGTGGCGTATTGAAATCGCATCGGACGATGACTCTTTTCCCTCTCACATCGATATCGGTCACAGATTTTTTCATGATCACAGGCCCTTTCCGATAATGTACTCCATCAAATCCACTACCCGGTGTGAATATCCCCATTCATTGTCGTACCAGGACAATATCTTGATCATTTTGCCTTCGATGACCATGGTCGACATGGCGTCGATTATGGAAGATCGGACATCGCCCTTGAAATCGATCGAAACCAGCGGCTCATCGCAATATCCCAGGATGCCTTTCATTTCGCCATCGGCAGCCTTTCGGAGCACTTCGTTGACTTCTTCCTTGCTGGTTTCCTTTTCGACATCGCAAACGAGATCCACGATGGATACGGCCGGTGTCGGCACCCGCATAGCCATTCCGTTCAGTTTTCCTTTAAGCTGCGGAAGCACGAGCGATACGGCTTTGGCGGCTCCGGTCGTTGTCGGTATCATGGATATGCCCGCCGCTCTGGCTCTTCTAAGGTCGCTGTGAGGCAGGTCCAGTATTTTCTGGTCATTTGTATAGGAGTGTATCGTCGTCATCAGTCCCCTGACGATGCCGAACTCCCTGTCTATCACTTTTGCGAACGGCGCAAGACAGTTTGTCGTGCAGGAGGCGTTCGAAACGATATGGTGGGTCTCCGGATCGTATTTGTCCTCATTGACGCCCATGACGATCGTGATATCCTCGTCGGTTGCCGGGGCTGATATGACGACCTTTTTCGCTCCGGCCCTTATATGTTTTTCCGCGTCTGACTTTTTCGTAAACAGCCCTGTCGACTCCAGGACCAGTTCGACGCCAAGCTCTTTCCACGGAAGCTCTTCCGGATTTTTCACCGCCAGGATCTTTATCTCTTTTCCATTGACGATGATGGCGTCAGGCTTCGCTTCGACGGTGCCGTCGAATTTTCCGAATACGCTGTCGTATTTCAACAAATGGGCCAGCGTTGCGGGGCTGGTGATATCATTGATCGCAACGATCTCAAAGTTCACATCCTTCTCAAACGCCGCTTTGAAAGCATTTCTCCCGATCCTTCCGAATCCGCTGATGCCTACTTTTGTTTTCATGTTGATACCTCCTGTTTTTAACGATAACTATCTGTTTTCTTTATCAAATCGCCTATTTAATAACGCTTTCGCTTCGATGAGGATGGGATCTTCATTTCATCCCTGTACTTCGCCACTGTCCTCCTGGATATGTCGATGCCCTTGTTTTCAAGCATTTCAACTATAGTCTGGTCGCTATGCGGCGATGCCTGGTCCTCTGCGTCTATGATCTCACGAATGAAGGTCTTGATGCTTTCCGATGAAATCCCTTCGCCAAAATTTCCTGTGACGCCGCTGGTGAAAAAGTACTTGATTTCATAAAGCCCGCGAGGACACTGCATATACTTGCCGTTGATCGCGCGGCTTACGGTGGATTCATGGATCCCGACCTCATCGGCGATCTGCTTGAGCGTCAGCGTTTTGAGTTGTTTTGGGCCTTCGTCGAAGAATTTTTCCTGATACTTTACCACGGCTGTGACGACGTTGAAAATGGTCTGTCGGCGCTGCTCGATGCTCTTGATCAGCCAAAGCGCGGAATTGAGCCTTCCCGATAAGAATTTGGAAATCGTCGATTCCTTGTCGGCGTCCATCAGGATCTTTCTATAATATGGACTTACCATCAGCTTCGGCGCGGTCGTTTCATTGACGTTAACGATGTATTTTCCGTCTATTTTTTCAACGGTCACATCGGGCACAATATAGCGTGTATCGCTGGCGTCGCCGAATTCGCGGCCCGGCTTGGGTTCGAGGGATTTAATGATGTCCCTGAATTCCTGCACCTCGCGTACCGTGATATTGAGATCCTTCGCGATATTGTTCAGCCTGTTGTCGGCAATGTCTTCAAGATGGTCCTGTATGACCTTTCGAAGCATCGGATCGTTCTGCCCGGAATTCTTCAGCTGTATCAGGAGGCACTCCTTGAGATTCCTGGCGCCGACGCCCGAAGGCTCAAAGGTCTGGATCGCTTCGAGAACGATCTCGACATCATTGACTGAAATCCCGAATTTGGCGGCGATCTCCTCAACGGATTGCGTCATATAGCCATTCTGGTCCAGCGATTCGATGATATATTTGCCGACCTGCCGGCATTGCCTTTTGATTGGCGCAAACTGGAGCTGGAACATGAGATGCTCAACAAGTGTGATGCTGGAAGTCGCGAACTGCTCAAAGGTGTAGTTGCTCTGCTCCCTGCCGGCATAATCCTCCTGGCGATAGCTGATATCGTCATAATCCCTGAAATGTTCCGACCAATCGAATTCATCGTCCTTGTCCCGATCCTTGCCCGTGTCATATTCGCTTCGATCATCCCGGGATAAAGGCTCTCCGGACCCGGACGCGTCCTCTCCGCCTGCGGATTCATTGCCGTCTTCGGCGGCGTTGTCGGAGACGCCTGGGGAGGCTGTTTCCAGAATAGGATTGACAAGCAGCTGTTCCTCGATGTAATTCTCGAGTTCCTGAGTGTTGAACTGCAGGATCTGTATGGCCTGGATCAGCTCCGGCGTCATAACGAGTTTCTGCATTTGCGATATATTCAGCTCATAGCCCAGTTTCATCTGCTCACCACCTTTCGGATTTTAATTATATCACAATTTCGTCTGGCAGCGGCATATTTTTTGCATGCCGCATAAACAAAAACAGCAATCGAATCATTACTAATGTTCTCATGCTGTTCATGCTTTATTACACTGATTTTTCCAAATAGCCCGCAGCCTCGACTGCGGCTATTGCGCCGTCCGCGACGGCGGTCACCACCTGTCTGAGGCTTTTCTGCCTTACATCTCCGGCTGCATAGACACCGGGAACATTCGTCCTCATTTCCGCATCGGTAACGATGTTGCCTTTATCGTCGAGCTGAAGCAGCCCCTTCCAGATACCGCTGTTGGGACTATAGCCGGCAAATATGAAAACGCCGAACATGCCGTCAGCAGGATCTGCCTTGTAATTCGTTATCTTCCCGGTTTTAACATTTCGGACGACTATTTCGTCGACCGGCCCTTCTCCCTTGATCTCGTCAACGACAGAATCGAGAATGAATTCGATTTTTTCGTTGGCGGATGCTTTGTCCACGATGCACTTCTCGGCTCTGAATTCGTTCCTTCTGTGAATTATGCGGACCTTCCGTCCAAAACGGGTAAGAAAGACGCCTTCTTCCAGAGCCGCATCGCCGCCGCCAACGACGTAGATATCAAGGCCAGTGAAAAAAGCCCCATCGCATGTCGCGCAATATGAAACGCCCATGCCGACATGCTCCATTTCTCCCTGGCAGCCCAGCGTTTTAGGATATGCCCCCGATGCAACGATCACGGTTTTCGCCCTGTATTCGTTGTTATAGCTCTTCAATATCTTGATTTCTCCGGAAACATCCGCCGAGACGATATCGTCAAGAACGATCGAAGCACCGAAATATTGCGCCTGCTCTCTCATACGTTCAGTCAGGGAAAGTCCGCTGTCGCCTTTGACGCCTCCGGGATAGTTTTCAATGTTATGCGTCGATGTTATCATGCCGCCGATATTGCCCTTCTCGATCACGAGGACGTCAATCTTTGCCCTGCCGGCATACATGGCCGCCGACAAGCCAGCCGGACCGCCACCGAGAACGATCGTGTCATATATCCTATCCATCTCTCCGCCTCCTAATATCTTGAAATATTGATGATGAACGCGCCGATATTTTTAATATGGTCCGCTATGCGTTCCATATTGCTGATAACATCGATGAACAGCACGCCGGACCCCGGCGCGCATACGCCCTGGTTCAGCCTCTCTATATGCTTCTCGCGGAGTTCCTGCTCGATTGCATTGATGTTTTCCTCACGTTTTATTATGTTCTTGGCAAGATCGGTGTCGTTGGTCCTCAGCGCTTCGATCATTTCCTCCGCTGACCGCATCACTTTGGAATGCAGGTCGTTCAGCTCCTCTTCGGCGCTCTCGCTGATTGTGAGGCTGCTGTTGCGCTTTTCAACGCCGAGCTGGGCTATATTTTCCGCAAGGTCGCCGATACGCTCCACATCTCCCGCGATCCCGATCATCAAATTGAGCTTCTCGTGCTGATCCTTGGATATGTTCTTCTGGGAGAGCTTGACCAGATATACCTCGAGCTCCTTCTGCATCTTGTTGATCGTTTCCTCTTCCTGGAATATCCGGGTCGCCAGCTTTTCATCAGCTTCCATCAGCGCTTTGAAGCTTGCGCCGTAATTCCGGACTGCCGCCTTGGTCATTTCGATCAGTTCGCTGTAAGCCTGCGCAAGGGCAATACCGGGAGTCTCGAGCATCCTGATGTCCAGATTGATCTCGGAAGCCTGTTTCATGTCATGCTTTTTGATCGGTATGATCTTATCTGTAGCCAGCACCAATAATTTGACAAACGGCAGGAATAGGATCGTATTCCCGATATTGAAAAGCGAGTGTGCGTTGGCGATCATGCGTGGCGTATTGTCTGGCGAAAGGAACACCACAAGATCCTGAAGCATCGTGCGGAAAAATATCACGACGATCACTGCGCCGACAAGATTGAAAATCAGGTGCATCGCCGCAGCCCTTTTCGCGGTGCGGTTTGCTCCGCGGCTGGAAACGATCGCATTTATGCATTTCCCCACGTTGAGTCCCAGGATCATCGGCATGGCCACCTCGATCGACAGCAGCCCCTGGGCGGCGGCTGCAATCATTATCCCGGTCATCACACTGCTGCTTCTTATTATCTGCGTCACGATAAATGCAGCGAGGATCATCAGCAGATAGCCCCCTATGGACGTCATCGACCGATTCAAATCGGCCAGGACCGCCTGCGCCGACGTGACGGCATTTATCTCGCTGAATCCAAGTTCCAGAAAATACATTCCTATGAACATCATGCCGAATCCCATGAGGATCTCGGCAACGTATTCTATTCTTTTATTATTGGTATAACGCCAAAGGATCGCCGCCGCGCCCACGATCAGCGGAGCCAGAGTCTCAAGCCTGAATGCGAGGAACTGCGCCGTGACCGTCGTCCCGATGTTGGCGCCCATAATGACGCCGGCCGCCTGGGTCAATGTCATCATTCCGGCATTGACGAAACCCACCACCATGATCGTTGTCGCCGAACTCTTCTGGTTGATCATCGTCGCGACTGCGCCGGTCAATATTCCAAGATAGGTGTTCTTTGGCGATGTCTCAAGCAGCTTCTGCGTTCGTCCGGACGTCGTCTTTTCCAGGGCATCCTTCATTATTTCGATACCATAGATGAGAAATCCTATGCCGCCGATCAGCTTGAATATTGTAAACCACATTTCGATCTCCTTTTGCATCATCATGCATTTTATGTTCTGTTCCGGCACGCGGCGCGCGCCCGCTCCGGCGCTCCGGTGTCAGTACAGGCCTGCGAAGCCGTTCTGACGCAGCGCCTCAAATAATATTATACTTACAGAATTTGAAAGATTAAGCGAACGGAGTCTTGTATCCTCGCACATCGGGATCCGCACCGTCCTATCCTGGTTTTCTTTTAGAAGTTCAGGAGGCAGCCCCCTGGTCTCCCGGCCGAACAATATAAAACATCCGTCCTCATATTGAACGTCCGTATAAAGGCGCTTCCCCTTCGTCGAGGCAAAATACATCGTTTCATCCCGGTGCAGGGACATGAAATCCGCCAGACTCCTGTGGACTACTATTTTGACAAATGGCCAGTAGTCAAGGCCTGCTCTTTTTACATGCGCATCATCGATGGAAAAGCCAAGCGGTTCCACCAAATGAAGGATCGAACCGGTCGCCGCGCAGGATCGGGCAACATTGCCTGTATTGGGCGGGATCTCCGGCTCCACGAGAACGATATTAAGCATTTCGTCACATCTCCAAAGTTATAATCCGTTAGTATATCATAATAAATTTTTTCACATTTATAAAGACAATTTTTGATAAATATAATATAATATTTTGCAACAGTCCGCATCCCGGACGATAAAAGACCCGAAACAGGAGGATATTTGATGGATAGTTTGAAAATCGGCCTGCTTGGACTTGGAACCGTCGGCTCTGGAGTCTACAGGATCCTGGCAATGAATGCCGATAAAATCATAGCAAATGCCGGCAAAAAAATAGAGATCTCCAAAATACTTGTCAGCAATACCGGCAAGAAGAGAGATCTCGAGATACCCGCCGGATTACTGACCGACAATGTACGGGATATCCTCGACGACGCGGATATCGATATCGTCGTCGAACTTCTGGGCGGGATCCATCCCGCATACGATTACATGATGGAAGCACTGGGCAAAGGCAAGCATGTCGTCACAGCCAATAAGGCTGTGATAGCAAATTACGGCGAATCTCTGGCCGCAGCGGCCGCAGCTGGCAATGCAGCCCTGAAATATGAAGCGAGCGTCGCCGGCGGTATTCCTATTATCAACGCACTGTCTACGGCGCTTTCCGGCAACGAATTTTCCGAAATCGTCGGTATCGTCAATGGAACCACCAATTATATCCTGACACAGATGACCGAATTCGGACTGAATTATTCGGATGTGCTCAAAGATGCCCAGGCCAAGGGTTTTGCCGAAGCGGACCCGACCTCCGATGTAGAGGGCGAGGACGCGGCATACAAGCTGTCCATACTGATCAGCACAGCCTTTGGTCTAAGCGTTCCTCCGGCAAGGATACCGAGGGAAGGGATCACAAAAATATCGAAGGATGATATTGAATATGCGTCTCAGTTTGGTTATAAGATAAAGCTGCTGGCTATGGCGAAAAGAACCGGCGATGAGCTCGAGTGCGGCGTTCAACCCACCCTGATCCCCGTATCCCATCCGCTTGCTTCGGTCAGCAACGAATTCAACGCGCTCTTTGTCAAGGGCAATGCCGTGGACGATCTGATGTTCTATGGCCGCGGCGCCGGATCATTGCCGACGGGAAGCGCGGTCGTAGGCGATATTATCGAGGTTGCCCAAAAATCGAATTTCCCCGACTGCTGCTCCTATCAGCCCGTCAAATCGTCGTCAGGCCTGAATTTCGCAGGCGGCGGCATGAGCATGTATTATATCAACTTCCTCGTGAAGGACGTCCCCGGTGTGCTCGGCAAGGTTTCTACAGCTTTCGGCGACCATAACATCAGCATCGAATCCGTGATGCAGCGTTCAAAAGGCAGAAAAGCCGGCGAAGACGTACCAGTAACATATATCTTGCACGAACTTCGAAGAGAGCAGCTGGACCAGGCTTTGGCTGAGATCTGCAAATATGACTTTATCAAAGAAGTTCGAAGCATCCTGAGAGTCGAACCCCTTACATGATTAACCAAAGGAGATAAAAATGGGCCTATTTGAACAATGGAAAGAACTTATTTCAAACCAGACGGACGAAAGTTTCCCGGAATTCTGGGAAGAATACAGCGCGGCCGAAAAGAAAATCTATAGCGCTATCCTTGACGATCACAGGAACATCGTGTCCGGAACGTTTACTGAACTTAAAGATCGCTTCGGCGTATCCGATGTTCTGTTCATGGGTTTTCTCGATGGAGTAAGCACCAGTCTCAAGTCAGAACCGGACCTTGAAAAGATAACAGAAGAATCAGCGATCGATCTCGATGTAGACTTTGAAAAGCTATACTTCAATATGCTGGCCGCCGGTGCAGAGCACCTCCACCAACTGCCCGAATGGACCTCCGTCCTTTCGGCTGAAGAGATGGCATCGATCGCCAAAGCCTATAAAAAATCCAAGACTGTCGTCAAAGAAGAACAGCCGGGCAGAAACGACCCCTGCCCCTGCGGAAGCGGAAAGAAATACAAAAAATGCTGCGGCGCCTGAAAAGGCGCCCTTTTTTTATCTTATGACCGCTCGCTGTTCCTGTACATAATGCACAGGTGATTGATCCCGCATGTTGCACAGAGCGGTTTTCTGGCAAAGCATTGCCTCCTGCCATGCCAGATGAGCAAATGGTGCATCGCGCTCCATTTGCTCTCAGGCAGCCTCTCCATCAAAGATAGCTCCGTCTTCAGGGGATCCGCCTCACTGACGATGCCGATTCGGTTGGCCACTCTGAACACATGGGTGTCCACGGCGATCGCCTGCCGGCCGAATGCGTTGGAAAGCACAACATTGGCTGTTTTTCTGCCGACACCGGGAAGTTTGACCAGATCGTCAAAATTATCCGGCACCTGGCCGCCAAAATCTGCTTTCAGCATACGGCATAAAGCAAGCACATTTTTGGATTTTGTCTTGTACATGCCTATTTTCCTGATGATCTCGGCCAGTTCCTCTTCTTTCAGCTCAAGCATGGCGTCAAGATCCGGATAGCGGCTGAAAAGGACGCTGGTCACCTCATTGACGCGGACGTCCGTGGTCTGCGCCGAAAGTACGACAGCCACCAGCAACTGAAACGGTGTTCTGTAATCCAGCTCGCACTCAGCTTCAGGATAAATTTCCTCCAGAAGGCCTATAAGAGATTCTATTTCTTTACTATTTAATAATGTCATGGCGATTCGCTCCCATACATGCTTTGCAGTCAAGCATTTGATTTCACGGTCCGCTATCGGCAATCCGCCTGCCGGGCGATCCGCAAATGATTATATCATATTGACTTATCGGTCGGCAATTATTACAATGGATTTATGCCACCGACCCGCTGGTCGGAATTTTGGGAGGTTCAGCAAATGAAAAAGTTTTTAACCGGTTTGACCGCAACCAAGCGTAAAAAAGCAATACTTCTTATTATAATCGTCCTCATAGTCCTTGCAGCCGTCAGGATCATTGTGACAAACAACAGCAACAAAGCGGAAGTTGTCAGCGATGTGATCAATATCAAGGTTACCGATGTCGTGAAGACCACGCTCGAAACCACAGCGCCGCTGACTGGACGAATATCGCCTGTGAAGGAGGTTTCCGTCATGCCCCTCCTTGCCGGACAGGTCCAGAACGTCTATGTTGAGCTTGGAGACAAAGTTTCTTCCGGAACTGTTCTGTTCGATATCGACAAAACTCAGATTGAGACCGCCTATACCCAGGCAAACGAGGCATACCTGAACGCCAAGGCGAATTATGAGCGCATGCAGACCCTGTTCAGCGCCGGCGCCATTTCAAAACAGGAGTTCGAAGCGATCAAGCTTCAATACGATACGGCGCTGCAATCCAAAATCATGGCGGGCGACAGTCTGTCAAACGCGACAGTCACTGCGCCGATCGGCGGCTATGTCACATCAGTAAATGTCACATCCGGCGGTCTGGCCTCACAGGCTGCGGCAGCGGTCACGATCGCCGACATTTCAACCGTCGAAATCAATACCTCTGTTTCGGAGCAGCTGATCAACAAAATCAAGCTGAATGACAAAGTCGATGTGCTGATCCCTTCCGTATCGGAGAAAAAATTCGTCGGGACGATCACCGCCTTATCGCCCGCGCCCGCTGTCAATTCCCTCACCTATCCGCTAAAAGTGACGCTTGATAACGCCGACGCCATGATCAAGCCTGGCATGACAGCTGAAATCACTGTAGTTTCGGACAAGAATGAAAATGCCATCGTCATACCCTCCAATGCAGTCATGATCCGAGGTGGAAAGACGATCGCCGCTGTGTTGAGCGCGGATAACAAAGTGATCCTCAAGGAAATAAGCGTCGGCATCGACAACGGCACTGAAGCGGAAGTCGTCACCGGACTCTCTGAAGGAGAAAAAGTCGTCATCGAAGGCCAGCAGTATATCGATGAAGAATCCAAGGTCAAAATCATTGAGTGATTGATCAGCGAAGCATGAGGAGCAAATAAATGAGTATTTCCAAACTATCGATAAAACGGCCCGTAACAGCTTTGATGATCATGTTCATCGTGGTGCTGCTCGGCGCCGTATCATATTCCAGGCTCCCGATGGATCTTTTCCCAAAAATGGAGATCCCGGTCGCCATCGTCATGGTCGAATATCCCAATGCCGCGCCGACTGAAATCGAGAGTTTGGTGACCAAACCGATCGAACAGCAGGTCGCAACAGTTGAACGCCTTAAAACGGTTTCATCCATAACCATGGACGGAACCGCTATAATAATCGCCCAATTCGAAAACAACACCAATATGAATTTTGCGACACTCGACATGCGGGAAAAGGTGGACCTGATCGCGGATTACCTGCCGGATGAATCATCCGAGCCGATGATCCTCGCCATCAATCCGGACATGTCCCCGATCATGGCGATCTATGTATCCGGCGATATGCCCATGTCCGAGCTGTACACGCTGGTGGACAAGGAGCTCCTGTCTCCCATTGAGCGAAGCGAAGGTGTTGCAGCCGCTTCGGTATTCGGCGGGATCGAAAGCGAGGTCAGCGTCGAACTAAGCCAGGAGAAGCTTTCGACGTATGGCCTGACTTTATCCCAGATCAGCGGCATGCTGGCAGCCGAAAACGCCAACCTCCCAAGCGGCGAAGTCGATAAGGGGACAAAAAAACTCATTGTCAGGACCATGGGCCAGTTTAATTCGATCGACGATATCAAGAACCTGCCCATACAGCTTGCCAACCGTGAAATAATAAGACTACAGGACGTGGCGTCCATCGAGGAGAAAGACAAGGATAAGACCTCCATTGGCCGGGTCAATGAATCGCCGGCTATCGGGATCTCGATCACAAAGCAATCCATCGCCAATACGGTAAAGGTGTCCGAAAACGTCAACGAGGCTCTGAAACAGCTGAAATCGGATTATCCCGAGCTGACATTCACGGTTGGATTCGATCAGGCCGACTACATCAAGAATGCGATCTTCAACGTCATTGAATCAGCCGGCATGGGTTGTATCCTGGCGGTGCTGATCATATTCCTTTTTCTTAGAAACCTGGCATCGACGATGATCATCGCCATATCGATCCCGACCTCGATCATTGCGACCTTCATGCTCATGTATTCAGGCGGACTAACGATGAATATCCTGTCACTCGGTGGCCTAGCCGTAGCGGTCGGTATGCTGGTGGACGATTCCATCGTCGTACTTGAAAATATCTACAGGCTGCGTGAGGACGGCTACACAGCGGAAAACGCAGCCATCGACGGCACAGCCCAAGTGACGATGCCGGTCTTTGCGGCGACATTAACGAAAATCGCTGTATTCCTGCCGATGGTGTTTGTGACTGGGATCACAGCCACTCTCTTCAGGGAATTCTCGCTGACCATCGGATTCGCCCTGGCCTGTTCGCTGGTCGTGTCGCTGTCTGTGGTTCCAATGCTGTGCTCCAAACTGATGAATACGAAAAACGTCGGTTCGCATATTGGATTAAAAAAATTCAGAGAGAGATTTTCGATCCTACCCGCCTTCACCCACGGCGTCAATTACCTGATCGAAAAATACACCCTCCTGATCAGATATTCCCTGAAACACAGGAAAAAAGTCCTGATAATTTGCTTCGCTCTGCTGCTGCTGTCCGCCTCCCTGATCATGGTCGTCGGCGGTGAACTGTTCCCTGTTAGCGACGAAGGAAGCTATACGATCACCGTCGAAACGCCTTACGGCACGTCGCTCGAGGAAACCGACGCCATCATCAGCCAGATCGAGGAATATGTCGTCAATAACACGCCTGAACTGGAATCCTGCACCGTCGCCATCGGCAACATGAACATTTACAGTATCGGTACCGCAAACCAGTCCACCGTCACCGTCAATCTGACCGACAAGACGGAACGGAGGCGGAGCACCACTGAAATCGCCAACGCCGCCCGCAGGGACCTTGACATGATCTCCGGCGCCAAACTGACGATCCAGGAGGAAAGCATGACAAGCATGCTGACCGGCGGCGGATCCTCCGCGGCTATCCAGATCCTTATTAAGGGCGATGATCTCGAAACACTGCGGTCCATCGCCGACGACTACGTCGAGTTGATCAAGAGCGTCGAGGGCACGACGGATGTCAAGACCGACATCACCGAAGGCAATCCCGAGATCCGCGTCAAGATCGATAGAAACAGCGCGGCATATTACGGCATCAACACCTACCAGCTGGCCAATACCCTGCAGGCAGCCCTGTCGGGATCCAAAGCCACGACGTTCAGGAGCGGTGGCGATGAAATCGACGTCAATCTCTCCATCAACGATATATACGGCCAGTCCGTCGAAAGCATGAAGCAGATACAGATCCCAAATGCAACAGGTCAGATCGTTACGGTCGGCGACGTAGCTGCATTTGAATATGCAAATTCTCCTTCTCAGATCAACAGGGAAAACCAGGTTCGGACCATCACCGTTTCGGCATCGTTATCAGGACGGGATCTGCAGTCTGTATCAGAAGAAGTCAGGCAAAAGCTCGACGCCTATCAGCTTCCGTCAGGCTATTCCTATAGCACCGGCGGACAGCAGAAGGAAATGGTGGATGCCTTTACAAGCCTGGCGCAGGCGCTGCTGCTCTCGATCGTCCTTGTTTATATGATCCTGGCATCACAGTTCGAATCCCTGATCGAGCCGCTGATCATCATGATGGCCGTCCCATTTGCGCTTACCGGAGCATTCATCGCGCTGTTCATCACCGGAACGCCATTGTCAATGGTCGGATTCCTTGGCATCATCATGCTGGTCGGTATCGTCGTCAACAACTCGATCCTGTTGATCGACTTCATAAACCAAAACCGTGCCAAAGCTGCCGACAGGACCGAAGCCATCGTTGCAGCCGGCCGTTATCGCGTGCGTCCAATAATAATGACGATGCTTACGACAAGCCTTGCCCTGATCCCGCTGGCCATGGGCATCGGCTCCGGCGGCGAGCTCGAAGCCGGAATGGGGATCACCGTTATCGGCGGCCTTCTGTTTTCAACCTTCATCACGCTGATCATCATACCGGTCATCTACTCCCTGACCGATGACATGAAAATCAGGGTAAGGGAAAGGAGAGCAGCCAGGCATGCAGCAAAAGCAGGTGAGTAAAAAAGATCGGATCCTCGAAGCCGCTTTTTATCTGTTTATCAAAAATGGCTTCTCAAACACCAAAATCATCGATATAGCGGACGCTGCGGGCGTTGGCAAAGGCACGGTCTATGAATATTTCCCCAGTAAGGAATTTCTCTTTGCCGAAGTGTTCCGATCCAGGATCATTGAAGCCTACCGCAGCGTGGAATCGATTTTGGCCGTGCCCGGCACTGCGGCGGAAAAGCTTGAAAGCCTTGCCCGATTTGAATCCGAAATTCTGGCCAGCTTCGGCGACGATCTGCATATACTGCCGGACATGATGATGCACTCCAAAGAAGCGATAAAGGATTCGATCCATCAGGAAATCATGGATCTTTGGAATATGCGCTACAAATCTATTCGAACAATCATGAGCCAGGGGGTGGCGGACGGAGAATTCCGCAGCGCGGACCCGGATATGATGGCCCTGGCCTTCATGGGTTCAATGAACCTCTATCAGATCCTGAAACACAAGATGATGCCGCCCTGCTGCCCGGGAGTCGCCGGTGCCAGCGCGTGGCTCCTTGAGGACTATCTTGAGCTGATGCTTAAAGGACTTAAATACTGATTGCCAATTCTCCGGGTACCGCCTTTTGCAGATGAACCGTATTAAAATATTCATCAATGTATAATGTATACAGTATATTTTCTTTAAAACAATTTGAATTTTGAAAATATTTACATTGAAGGTATATTGCATAAATCAATTTTGTTGTATAATACTAGCGTAATACTCCTATTTACTATTTTTAAAAACGGAGGTGTTTGAATGTCTAAGTACACACAAAAAGAAGCACACGGTCTTTATGAATTGACTGATGCCGCTCGCGCAGAGCTGGTCGATTCCAAATACTACAATGAAGACCTTGCTCCAACGTCACTGGCTCAAAGAACTTGGACGACCTACAATATCGCATCCCTCTGGGTCGGTATGTCTGTTTGTCTCCCCTCCTACACGCTGGCTTCGAGCCTGATTGCCTTGGGAATGTCCACCTGGGCAGCGGTTATCAACGTCGCGTTAGGAAACCTTCTCGTACTTATTCCTATGCAATTGAATTCGCACGCAGGTACCAAATACGGTATCCCGTATCCGGTATTTGCCCGTATGACTTTCGGCCCCAAAGGCGCTCATCTTCCTTCGATCGCCAGGGCCATCATCGCTGCTGGCTGGTGCGGAATCCAGATCTGGTTTGGCGGCGGTGCACTGCACACTATTCTTGTCGTTCTTATCCCGTCCTACGCTAACGTTCCTGGCGGTCTTTGGATCACCTTCTTCATTTTCTGGGCGCTCAACGTCTGGATCGGCTATAATGGATCTGAAGGTATCAGATGGATGGAATCCGCTGGCGCTCCGATACTCGGCATCCTCTGTCTTGCACTTGTCGTCTGGTGTACGATGAGAGCAGGCGCTGCCGGCGCAAGCATCGGTCAGATCATAGCGACTCCTGCCAACACTGAACTGCAGAATGCGAACGGCGGCGCGACTGTCCTGTTCATGGGCGGTTTGACTGCAAACATCACTTTCTGGGCTACCCTGGCATTGAATATCCCCGACTTCTCGCGTTATGCCAAGTCGCAGAGAGCCCAGTTCAGAGGACAGCTCTATGGCCTGCCTACTACGATGGCAGCATTCGCTTTCCTCGGCGCATATTGCACAGCAGCCACTCCTTATATCTTTGGCGAAACGATTTCCGATCCTACCCTGCTTCTTGCTTCCATAGACAATCCGCTCGCAGAACTGCTTGGAGCCGTTGGTATCATCATCGCGACTCTGACCACAAATATTGCAGCGAACATGGTTGCTCCAGCAAATGGACTGTCGAATATTTCTCCTAAGAGAATATCCTATAAAACAGGCATACTGATCACCGGTGCTTTTGCAGTCCTGATGATGCCTTGGAAACTTCTTGAAACAGCCGGCGCTTATATCTTCGGATGGCTCGGCACCTACGGCATCATGCTTGGACCTTTGGCCGGCATCTATATCGCCGACTACTACCTCGTCAAGAAGAGAAATGTCGACGTCATGGCGCTCTATCAGGGCGAAGAAGGCAGATATTGGTATTCGAACGGTGTGAACAACAGAGCGATGATCGCCTGGTTCGGCGGATGTCTCCTTCCGGCCCTCGGCAAATTCATCCCCGCATTGAAGTTCTTCGCCGATAACGGTTACATCATCAGCTTCCTTGTGGCAATGGCACTGTACATCGTTCTCATGAAGAGCGAGACCACTTCTTTCATTTCCGACGAGGAAGAAGAAGCAATGACCGAAAGGTAATCCTGATTTTAAAAACTGAATAAGAATACCGGCAGAAGCTTTTGCTCCGCAAAAGCTTCTGCTTATTAAAGGAGGTAAAATTATGGATTTATTAATCAAGAATGGAACCATCGTAACAGCCAACTCCTCGATCAAAGCCGATATCGCTGTAAAAGATGGCAAGATCGCGATGATCGCCCCAAAGATCAAGCCTGACAAGAACACCGAAGTGATCGACGCTAAAGGCAAACTGGTCCTTCCCGGCGCTATCGACGCTCACACCCATCTTGCCATGCCGTTTGGCGGCACGATATCCTCCGATGACTATTTTGCCGGCACAAGGGCAGCTGCCTGCGGCGGCGTCACCACCGTATTCGATTTTGTGCTCCAGGCAAAAGGCGAAGGCCTCATCGACGCTGTCAAGAGAAGAGACGCGATCTGCGCTCCCGATGCGGCCGTTGACTACGCATACCATACTGCCATCACCGACATGAACGAAAACACGCTGAACGAAATGGGCGATTCCGTCAAATTCGGTGTCCCAAGCTTCAAAGTGTTCATGGTCTACGACTTTGGCGTTACTGATGGCGTTTTCTATAAAGCGCTGGAAAGATCAAAGGAAGTCGGCGCCCTGATCGCCGTCCATGCTGAAAACAAGGAGATAATAGCGACCCTGACGCAGCAGTTCCTGAAGGAAGGCAAAACCTCCGCCTGGTATCACTATATGAGCCGTCCGGAATTTGTCGAAGGTGAAGCCGATCTCAGAGCGATCCAGTGGGCAAAGAGCCTGAACGCCCCCCTCTACATCGTGCATCTTGCCAATGCCCAGGGAATGGCTGCCGTCACCCAGGCCCGGGATGAAGGTTATCCGATTTTCGCTGAAACCTGCCCGCACTACCTGAACTTCACCAAAGAGGTCTATAAACGCGAAGACGGAAGAAACTTCGTCTGTTCTCCTCCAATCAAGGGAAAGGAAAGCCAGGACGCCCTCTGGGCCGGCATCGTCAGAGGCGATGTGGCCACCGTTGCCACAGACCACTGCCCGTTCCAGAGCTACGAAAAAGATTGGGGCAAAGACGATTTCACGAAGATCCCGAATGGCTGCATGGGACTGGAAAACCTCTACCCATATATGCTCAGCGAAGCCAATAAAGGCCGGATCAGCTTCAACAGGGCTGTTGAAGTCTGTTCGACCAATGTCGCAAAAATCTTCGGCCTCGATGACAGAAAAGGCTCCCTCGAAGCAGGTAAAGACGCTGATATCGTGATTTACGATCCTAAAAAGGATTTCACGATCAAGCAGGAAAATATGCATTCCGACTGCGACTACACGATCTGGGAAGGCGCAAAGCTCAAAGGCTACCCGGTCATGACTTACAGCCGTGGAAAGCTCGTCTATAAGGATGGCGAGTTCCTGGGCGAAAGAGGCTACGGCAAATTCGTCAAATGCAATCCGATCAGGCTGAAAGGCCCGCATCTTTATTAAGAACAGTGGCAGTGAAAATACAGTCCTCTTGACTGAAGGAAAAAAAGCTGACCATTGAACGTCATCTGAACCGGAGAGAAGATTAATCGGCTTCTCTCCGGTTTCTTATTGCAATTATTAAATTAGTAGTATAAAATAAATTGTTATATTATAGTAAAAATTTGAAAAAAGGAATATTAATGGATAATTTGATTTTTAACAGTTTGAATCTTTCCAGGGAAGTGCAGAAAGCGATCGGTGAAATGGGCTTTGAGGAGGCCACGCCGATCCAGTCGCTGGCGATCCCTCATATTTTCGATGGCAAGGATGTCATCGGCCAGGCGCAGACCGGCACCGGCAAGACATGCGCGTTCGGCATTCCTGCTATAGAAATGCTCGATCCGGATCTAAAGCATGTCCAGGTACTGGTCCTTTGCCCGACCAGGGAACTGGCGATCCAGGTATCGGAAGAGCTGAAGGTCGTCTCGAAATACAAGCGCGGCGTAATGATCCTGCCCATTTACGGTGGGCAATCCATCGACCGTCAGATCATGGCGCTCAAAAAACATCCGCAGATCATCATCGGTACGCCAGGCAGGGTCATGGATCATATGAGAAGACGTACGCTGAAGCTGCAGGACCTTAAAATGATCATCCTCGACGAGGCGGATGAAATGCTAAATATGGGTTTCCGCGAGGATATTGACACTATACTTGAAGATATCCCGGAGCAGCGGCAGACTCTCCTCTTTTCGGCAACGATGGCTCCTGAAATCATGGAGATCACGAGAAAGTACCAGAAAAAACCTGTGCATGTCCAGGCTGTCCACAAAGAGCTCACGGTTCCGCTGATCGAGCAATATTACATCGAAGTGCGGGAAGCATCGAAGCTGGAGCTTCTTTCACGCCTGATCGACGCCAACAACATCAGGCTTGGGCTTGTATTCTGCAATACCAAGAGGAAGGTCGACGAGCTTACCGCCGGCCTGCAGGGCCGCGGATACTCCGCAGAAGCTCTCCACGGCGATATGAAGCAGACGGAGCGCGACCGCGTGATGAACAAATTCCGCAAAGGCCTGATCGAGCTGCTGGTCGCCACCGACGTCGCGGCAAGAGGCATCGATGTCAACAATATTGAAGCGGTCTTCAATTATGATATACCCAACGACGAAGAATATTATGTGCACCGGATCGGCAGGACCGGCAGGGCCGGCAGGACCGGCGTATCCTATTCCTTCGTGTTCGGCCGCGAAATCTATAAGCTTCGGGATATAATGCGCTATACGAAATCCGAGATCACCAGGATCCTCCCCCCGACGCCGGAGGATATCGCCGATCGGAAGTTCGAAGATGCCGTCGAAAAAATCAAGACGATCCTATCGGAAGGTTCCCATGTGAAATACAGCTCCTACATCGAGCGCATCATGAATGAATCCAATGAAATGGAACCCAACGATTACGAGAAATACATCACGACCCTCGACATCGCCTCCGCCCTGTTCAAGCTCGCTTTCGAGGACATCGACAGCAGGAGCTACGACTCCGATCTGGATCGCGAAGTAGCGGATTCCGGCAAAAAAATGGTCCGTCTCTTTATGAATGTCGGTTCCATGGATAAGATCCAGCCGGCAAATATCGTCCAGGGCATAGCCGCATCCTCTTCCCTGTCCGGAAAAATGATCGGCGCTATCGACATACATAAGGAATTCCTTTTCGTCGAGGTCCCTGAGGAGCATGCCGACCACATCATCGCTTCCATGCGCAATTTCACCCATAGAGGCAGAAAGATATCCATCGAAAAGGCAGCCAAGAGGCAGCGCTTCGGATCAAAACCGTCGTTTAAATCCGGAAAATCCGGAAAATTGAGCAAGGATCATGGAAAAAGATAAACTGCTTCTGATATCATTGGATGCATTCTCCAGGGAAGACGCATCCATGCTTCTGACCTGCCCGAACTTCAGCCGACTGGCTGAGGGCGGGCAGTTTGTCGATCAGGTGGAAACTGTCTATCTCTCGAACACCTACCCCATCCATACCTCCGTCGTCACCGGCTGCAGACCGGACAGGCACGGCATATACGACAATGCCGTACCGATGCCCGGCGTCAGGCGCCCGGAATGGTACTGGTATGCAAATGCGGTCAAAATGCCAACCCTTTATGGCGAGGCGGGAAGATGCGGCCTTAAAGTCGCCAGCATCCTCTGGCCTGTCACGGCAAAAGCGCCGATCCGATACAACATTCCGGAAATCGTGGCCAAAAGAAAAGGCCAGAGTCAGATCCTTCTTTCTTTAAGAAGCGGCAGCCCACTTCTTCAGTTGCGTGAAGCCATAAAATACGGCCAGTCTCTCCATGGAGTCGACGAGCCGCAGCTGGATGACTTTTCCTGTTCGGCCATGGGCGATATCATCAGACGCAAAAATCCCGATTTGATGATGCTGCATCTCATCGATGCGGACACGCAAAAACACGATTTCGGTGTCGATTCAAAGCAGGCGAAAGATGCTGTGCTGCGCATGGACCGCAGGATCGGCGATCTGATCGGCGCCCTTGACCAGTCAGGCATGCTTCCGCGCACCAATGTGATCATCTTCAGCGACCATGGCATGACCGAGGTCCTGCATTCCATAAACCCGAATCGTCTACTTGAGCCTGCCGGCCTGGCCGGTTACTCCGCGAACGGCTCTCTGGACTTCTGGAAAATCTGGATCAAGTGCAGCGGCGGCAGCGGATTCATATACCAGAAAGACTCAAACGATACGACATCCTTGAACATTGCCAGAGAAATACTTGCCAGGGCGGCAGCGGATCCGGAGAGCGGCATAGCCGGATTCCTTGACGAAGATGAATTCCGTTCATCAGGACTATATCGCGAATGCCCTTTTGGTATAAAGGCTTCTTACGGATATGAATTCGTTGAGTATAAAAAATACGCCCACCGCGCCAATCACGGATATTCGATCAAGGACGGCAAGTATAACACCTTCTATCTGCTGAACGGCCCCAGGATCAAAAGCGGTCCGCCGACGACCGGCGGCAGCCTTCTGGATATAGCTCCGCTGGCAGCTGAACTGCTGAATATTCCGCCCTGGGAAATGGACGGCTCACTGAGATCTGAATTTCTTGCATATTGACCGTTTTCCGATTTCAAAGGAGGCTCTCGAATGAAAGATATGACCAAAGCGGAGAAGGACTGGATCCTGTACGATTGGGCCAATTCTGCTTATGCCACGATCATGATCGCGGCGATATTCCCTATATATTTTGCAGAAACAGCGGCTGTGGCCGGACAAAGCGGCGATGTCTGGTGGGGCTTCGGAACCTCTGCGTCGACATTCGCAGTAGCGGCTCTGGCGCCGATTTTAGGCGCTGTAGCCGACTTCAGGGGCATGAAAAAGAGACTGTTCAATATATTTTTAATATTGGGCTTAACTTTCACTTTATTTAGTGCGTTCGTCGATGACTGGAAGTGTCTTTTGATCGGCTACATCGTATCCAATATCGGCTGGGCTGCGAGCCTTTTGTTTTATGACTCGTTCCTGACGGACGTAACGACCCGGGAACGCATGGACAGGATCTCGGCATGGGGCTATGGCATGGGCTATATCGGCGGCAGCACGATCCCTTTCATTGCATCCATCCTGCTCATCATGTTTGGGGATTCCATCGGCATTGATTCCAAATCAGCCGTGAAAATATCTCTTGTCCTGACCGTCCTGTGGTGGGGAGGCTTCAGCATCCCTTTCATCAGAAACAGCCGTCAGGTCCATTATGTGGAATTCCCTCCCGCCGCTCTCGTGCGGACTACTTTTCGCAATATCGGCGACACGATCAGGGATATCGCCAGGAACAAAGCGATCCTGTTTTTCATGGCAGCTTACTTTTTTTATATCGACGGCGTCAACACCGTCATCCATATGGCGACTTCCTATGGCGCGACACTTGGTCTTTCAGGTTCGGGAATGATCCTCGCCCTGCTGGTCACGCAGCTTGTGGCGTTCCCTTTTGCCATCCTATTTGCGAGGCTGGCTAAACGGTTCGGCTCCATCCGGATCATCCTTTTCGCCATACTCGTCTATTTCTTCATCTGCATTATCGGCTTCGGCATGGGATACGGCATCGAGAAAGAGTTTCTGACGACGGATCAGGCGCTGATGATCTTCTGGCTGCTCGCGATCCTTGTCGGGACGTGCCAGGGCGGCATTCAGGCCTTGTCAAGATCCTATTTCGGCAAACTCATCCCGCCTGAAAAATCCAATGAATATTTCGGCTTTTTCGATATCTTCGGCAAATTTGCAGCCATCATCGGTCCGGGACTGTATGCGGCAATAGCCTCAGCCACCGGCAGGTCCTCCTATGCGATGGCTTCGATCATCCTGCTTTTTTCCATAGGAGGCGTCCTGCTTCTGCTCAGGCCTAAATCCGTATCATAGCCGGGGCTTTTTTATCTGACCGGGCACACGCCGCCTTCACAGCCGTCGTTGCCGATGTCATAATCGATCTCCTCTTTTTCGTATTTCGCAATAAGCGACGGGATAAACGGCCTCATGGCTGCCGCTCTATCCCTGTATTCCTTCTCTGTGATCGCTTCAAACGGTAGAAGTTCATAGAAGTTATCCTCAAAGGACAAGAAGGAAAGAGCCACCGTATCGTCCCAATTGTCCCATACCCACTGTTCCACGTCGTCCCATTCATTATCCCTGACATGGACGGTGATCGAGCAGTTATGTTCGACATAATGCTTCATGAACATCTTGTAGATTTCCAGCTGTTCAATGGCGTTCACATCGTTTTTCGTCCGTCCTGCCGGCACCTTCACAGGGAATTCCACGACCTTGGTCGTGCAGGTTTCCTTATCCTGCCCCACTTCCGGATAAACCGGATATCCCAGTTCCTCGCAGACTTTTGTCAGCGGATCGTCGCTGCTGATACGGATACGGCGTATGAAATAAGGCGAATGGGAGAAATGGACGCCGCTGGAAACGACCGGCAGCAGGCTCAGTGTGCCTTCAGGCTTGATCGTCGTGATCAGCAACGGCTCAGCCTGCCCGAGCTCATCGGCGTATTCCTTCGCCGCGGTGCGGGCGGCCGCCTTCAGTTCTTCCAGCAGCAGCTCCTGCTCATGCTTCGTCAGATCAAGGGCGTTTACCAGATCCTGCCAGCCTGTCAGCGAGCACCCGAGCAATTTGTCCCTCTGCTGGACTGCGTTCCATTCGGGTATTTCGAGCTCCGTGCAGGTCATGCGGTAGCCGGCCCTCGCCGAAAGCTTCTGGGCTTCGATCAGGCCCCGGCGGTCCAGCTTGCCGTCATGGACAAAGGCCATGACGTTGACCGTCGTCAGGTTGCAGAGTCCTTTTGAATCAAGCAGTATCTCCGCGCAAGGATTGACACCCTTGAAATTGGGTCTGCGCTTCGCGCCAGCCGCTTCATTGACCCATCCCGGCTCGCCTGAGTACCGCATTTGCTGCATATGCCAGTGCAACTGTTCTCTGGTGGGCTTTCTGGTATAGAAGATCGAATTGTTGCTCATCTGCCTGTGCGCGATTTCGCTGTCGATGACCCACTTCTCGTCAACCTTCTTATAAAGGTCTGATTTTGCCATGATGCATTCCTTGTCATCCTGGTCGATCAGAACGATTTCGGCAGTCCTTCTGACGCCTCCGACTACAACGTTTTCACCGATTATATTGGCGATGTCCAGGCAGTCTATTGGCTTGAGCTTGACCTTGTGGCCACTGGAGCGCACAGAGGCCTTCTGGATGATTTTGTCGATCTTGACGAACATGTTTTTCATGCTTGAATGACCGCTGGCAGTACCGCCGAAGGTCTTGAGCTTTTCACCCTTGCTGCGGACCTGGTCGTAATTCAGGATGACCGTCTTGATCTTGCGGTATTCGGTGCTGTAAAGAACCTTCATATAATAATCCAGCGCCTGCACCCAGCCCTCCTTGCTGTCGCCGATGGTCACCTTCACGGTGTCGTTCTTTGTAAATTCCAGTGCTGTGCTGTCCTGGCGGTGCAATTTGGCGATCGGCGTATAGGATTCGTGAATGATCTCTATATCCGTCCGAACCATCGGCATTTTTTCGACATCCGATTTGAGGACCCGGACGCCGACGCCGGAACCGACCATCAGCAGATAGAAAATATCCTTAAACGCAGCAAAACTGTCAATGACCTGGAATGAGCAATTGTAGTTCGACATCGGATAATATTTGGAGACATCAGTGCTGCCGACCCAGAAGGTTCTGCCGGACAGGAACTGTTTCATCTCGTAGACATTCCTGTATAATTTTTCCGCTTCTTCCTTGGACGTCGGCACGAGGCTGCAGTTGTACTCGACGGACCGTCTGGCAGTTTCCCACCAGTATTCACGTCTGAGTTCTTCCGGGATCCATCTGGAATACGTCCGGTAATAGACAAACGAGCCGAGCTGGTTCATCGGCGAAGGCAGATGCTTGAATTTGCTGATGAATTCGTCCGATAATATCCGGCCGTCCCTTCGTTTCCTGGCATCTCTGGATTTGTCGCGTTCATAGCGGTAGATGATGAATTTTTTCGCGGCGTCTTTCCTGTCGCTTGCCATCAGGAAATCTTCCACCATATCCTGGATCTCCTCAACGTTGACATTGCGGTCGGTCTTCTGGATACGCTTTTCGATGGCGGCAGTGATCTCCTCCGCCAGCTTGTGGTCGACGCCCGCCTTGGTTTCAGTCATCGCATTTTCGATGGCTGTCTTTATTTTTACGGAATTGAAGCTTACTTCGGATCCATCCCGCTTTATTACGAGTTTCATCGCTTTACCTCCCGGATGATTTTTGATTTCTTTTTTTGCAACCAATATATTGTTATCGGTATTTTCCAAACATCATTATATAGTAGGGAACGTGCCCTTTCAAGTTAATTATATGCCGCTGGCGGCAATTTTTAGGATCCCGCAGAAAATACAGTCATTTCACAGCGCAATTTTTTTTCAAAGTGATTTACATGAGGCCATAATGATTGTATAATTGTATACACTTATACAATATCGGATAAATATACTGAGGAGGTACGCTCTTATGGGAAAAAATCTGACTTATAAAATTCTGGAGGACCATCTGGTCAGCGGCTCCATCGTGCCGGGCAGCGAGATCACCATCAGGATCGACCAGACCCTGACGCAGGATTCAACGGGCACAATGGTCTATCTGCAGCTTGAAGCGATGGATGTCGACAAAATCAAGACAGAACTCTCCGTCGCTTATATCGACCATAACACCCTTCAGACCGGGTTTGAGAACGCGGACGACCACGAATTCATCAAAAGCGTCGCGAAAAGGCATGGCGTTCTGTTTTCCAAGCCAGGCAACGGCATTTGCCACCAGCTCCAGCTTGAAAATTTCGGGATCCCCGGAAAAACGCTGCTGGGATCAGACAGCCATACGCCGACCGGCGGCGGCCTCGGCATGATCGCCATTGGCGCCGGCGGCCTTGATGTGGCGGTTGCTATGGCTCAAGGCATCTATAGCCTGCAGGTTCCAAAGGTGATCAACGTGCGGCTGACAGGAAAACTCAATCCATGGGTATCCGCTAAAGACGTTATTTTATATGTTCTTCAGAAGCTCACTGTCAAAGGCGGAGTCGGAAAAATCGTCGAATACACCGGCGACGGCGTATCTTCACTGACAGTCACCGATCGGGCGACGATCACGAATATGGGCGCCGAGCTGGGCGCTACGACGTCCGTCTTCCCAAGCGATGAAAATACCCGGATCTATCTGGCCGCGCAGGGACGCGAAAAAGACTACACACCCCTTTCAGCCGATGCGGATGCCGCATATGACGAAGAACTGCTGGTGGACCTGTCGCAGCTCGAGCCCATGGCCGCCAAGCCGCATAGCCCAGACAACGTCGATTCTGTCGCCAATATCGGGCCGATCATGATCGATCAGGTCGCCATCGGCAGCTGCACGAATTCCTCCTATTCGGATCTTATGAAAGTCGCCGCGATATTGAAAGGCCGAAAGGTCCATGATGACGTCAGCCTGGTCATTTCGCCGGGTTCAAGCAGGATCCTGAGCAAGCTGGCCGAAAACGGCGCCCTTGCCGCGATGATCGACGCCGGCGCCAGAATCATCGAAAACGCCTGCGGCCCCTGTATCGGCATGGGACAGTCGCCAAGATCCGGCGCCGTTTCGCTCAGGACGTTCAACCGGAATTTCAAAGGCAGAAGCGGCACGGCCGATGCAAAGGTCTATCTTGTCAGTCCTGAAACCGCAGCGATATCGGCTGTCAGGGGCGTTCTGACGGATGGCCGCGGCACATTCGACCTTCCGGCGATCGATCCGACAGAAACTTTCCCTTTCAACGACAATTTCATCGTTTATCCGAAAAACGCCAGCAAGGGCGACATCCCGGTGATCATGGGCCCAAACATCAAGCCGTTCCCGCAGAACAAGCCGCTAACAGACACTGTGTCCGGAAAGGTGGTGCTGAAAGCGGGCAACAACATCACGACGGACGATATCATGCCTTCCGATTCGCGGCTCCTGCCCTATCGGTCGAACGTACCCTACCTTTCAAATTACTGCTTTGAGGCCATTGACAAGGAATTCCCGGCCCGATGCAGGGAAGCAGGTACCGGCGTCATCGTCGGCGGCGAAAATTACGGTCAGGGCTCCAGCCGTGAACATGCCGCGCTGGCCCCTTTGTATTTGGGCATCCGCGTCGTGATTGCGAAATCCTTTGCCCGCATCCACAGGTCGAATCTGATCAACAGCGGCATTATACCACTGGTGTTTGCAGATCCAAAGGATTATGACGACATCGCCCTCGGGCAGGAGCTGGTGATCGAAGACGCCCTTTCGCAGGTAAGAAATCAGGACATCATCGTCACCAACAGGACGACAGGCAAAAAGATCAGAACGATCAGCGGCCTTTCCGAAATCGAGACCGCAATGATTGTCGCCGGCGGCAAAATCAACCAGATAAAAGGATTATAGGTGATACCATGAACGATAAGACGAATTATACAGAAGCATTCGAAAAAATCATCGCGCAGCAGATCAGTCGGGTCGAAAAGATGAAGGAAGATAGCGGATTCATCGATTATCAGTCCCTTCCCAAAATCATCATCGGCGTGATCGGCGGCGACGGCATCGGTCCGGCGATCACGGCTCAGGCCCGGCGCATCCTGGAGTCGCTGCTGGCAGACCAGGTAGAATCCGGCAAAGTGGAATTCCGCGTGATCGACGGCTGCACGATCGAAAATCGCGCCGCTGCCGGCAAAGCCATCCCGGACGACGTGCTGGATGCGATCAAGAAATGCCACGTTCTTCTGAAAGGACCGACGACGACACCCAGAAAGGGCGACAAATGGGCGAATGTTGAAAGCGCAAATGTCGCGATGCGTAAAGAACTGGATCTTTTTGCCAATGTCCGTCCGGTCAAAGTGCCCGAAATGGGCATCGACTGGACCTTTTTCAGGGAGAATACCGAATGCCTTTATGCGCTTGGCAGCCAGGGCATCAACATCAATGACGATATCGCCGTGGACTTTCGCGTGATCACCACGCCGGGCACCGAGCGCATCGCCAAGCTGGCCTTCGACTATGCCAGAAACAACGGCAAAAGCAGAGTCACCATCGTAACAAAAGCGAATGTCGTTAAAACCACCGACGGCAAATTTCTGGATGTCTGCAAGCGGGTTGCCAAAGATTATCCGGAAATCGATGTGGACGACTGGTATATCGACATCATGACCGCCAAACTTATTGACGAAAAACGGCGCACACAGTTCCAGGTGCTTGTCCTGCCCAACCTCTACGGGGACATCCTGACCGATGAGGCTGCGGAATTCCAGGGTGGCGTCGGCACTGCAGGCAGCGCCAATCTCGGCAAGAGATATTCCATGTTTGAAGCGATCCACGGCTCTGCGCCGCGCATGGTCGAAGAGGGACGTGATAAATACGCCGATCCCTGCAGCGTGATCCGGGCCGGAGCGATGCTCCTGAGCCACATCGGCTTCCAGAAGGAAGCGGACAAGCTGTATTCCGCACTGGAAACCTGCACGATAACGGAAAAGAAGATCCGCATCACTGGCAGGGAGGATGGCGCTACGGGAGCCGAATTCGCAGATTATATACTGGACGTCATTTCCTCAATGCAATAGGAGGCTTCTATCATGAGCGATTTTGAAAGCAACCAGGGCGGCGGGTCGCTGTCGGCCGGCCTCTTTGCAAGACTCCGTGAAGATATCCTCAAAGGCAGGCTGAAGGCCGGTGAAAAGCTGACTGAGCAGCGGATCTGCACGGAATACAAGGTCAGCCGGACACCGGTCCGTGAAGCCTTCAAGCAGCTCGAACTGGAAGGCCTGCTGAACACCATACCAAACAGGGGCGCTTTCGTCGTCGGCTTCTCGACTCAGGACCTTGCGGATATCTATGAGTTGCGCAAGGTTTACGAGATCCTTGCGGTCCGCTGGGGCATCGAAAGGATCACGAAGGAAGAACTGGAAAAATTGGAAGAGGCATATGAGTTCATGGAATTCTATACGAATAAGCGTGATTATCAGAAGATGCTCAACATCAACGCCAAATTCCATGAACTGATCTACCAGGCCTCCCACAGCCGGCTGCTCGGACAGGTCCTTGCAGCATACCAGACCTATATCCACCAGTCGAGGGAAATGAGCGCCGATACCGATATCGATGGTTATCTCGACGAAGTGCTTAAAGAGCATCGCGACATTTTCGAAGCATTTCTGAATAAGGATGTCGACGCCGGCGTCAGCGCCATGGCAAAGCACCTTGACAATGCCAGGAAACGCGCCCGGCTGGACATCGGCTGAGCCGCCGCCTGCCCATTATGCCACAAGTGATTAAAAAAGCGCTGCCGGAGTCATTCCGGCAGCGCTTTGATTTTGAACCATATCAGAATACGATCGAATCGCCTTTGATGTCGACGGTGATCGTCTCTCCATCCTTGATTTCGCCCTTGATGATCTTGGCGGCTATCTCGGTCTCAATATATTTCTGGAGGTATCGATTGACCGGCCTTGCACCATAAGTTGGCGAATAAGCGTCGTCAGCGATGAATTTCTTCGTCGCATCCGTCAGGCGGATCGTGATGCCTCGGTCGGACAGTTTCTCATTGATGCGTCCCATAGCGATATCGATGATCTTCATGATCTGCTGCTCGGTAAGAGGCGAGAATACGACGATGTCATCGATCCTGTTTATGAATTCCGGACGGAAATACAGCTTCATTTCATCTCTCACGTGCTCCTTGGCCTCGTCGCTGATCGTCCCGTCAGATTTGATGTTTTCGATCAGATAGCCGCTTCCGATATTCGACGTCATGATCAGGATCGTGTTCTTGAAGTCCACGGTCCTCCCCTGGTTGTCCGTCAGGCGCCCATCATCCAGGATTTGCAGCAGGATGTTGAATACATCCGGATGGGCCTTCTCGATTTCATCGAACAGAATGACGCTGTACGGTCTGCGCCTGACCGCTTCGGTGAGCTGACCGCCCTCATCGTACCCGACATAGCCCGGAGGCGCTCCAACCAGCCTGGACACCGAGTGCTTTTCCATATACTCGGACATATCTATTCGGATCATGTTCTTTTCGCTGTCGAAAAGGGCTTCGGAAAGCGCCTTGGCCAGCTCGGTCTTGCCAACGCCGGTCGGACCGAGGAAAACAAAGGATCCGACAGGCCTGTTCATGTCCTTGATACCAGCCCGAGCCCTGAGGATCGCGTCGGAGAGGGCCACAACGGCCTCATCCTGGCCGACGACCCTGCGGTGCAGGACCTCGCCCAGATGCAGTAGTTTTTCCCTTTCCGACTCGACGAGCTTGGCTACAGGAATGTTCGTCCATTTCGATACGACTTCGGCGATCTCCTCTTCAGTCACTTCTTCCTTAAGGAGCCTGCTGTCCTTTGTATTGTCGTAATACTCCCTGGCTTCCTCAAGTTTCTTTTCAAGCGCCGGCAGCTTGCCATATTTCAATTGGGCCAGCTTTTCGAGATCATACTGGCGCTCGGCGTCCTCCATCTCGTATTTGACCGCTTCGATTTCCTGCTTGGTGTTCTTGATATCCTGGATCGCCTTCTTCTCGCTCTCCCACTGCGCCCGCATGCCGGAATTCTGGTCCTTGATCGACGCCAGCTCCTTGTCGATATTCACGAGTCGTGTTTTTGAAGCTTCATCGGTCTCCTTGGCAAGCGCCTGCTTTTCGATTTCAAGCTGCATGATTTTGCGTCCGCTTTCGTCCAGCTCAGCCGGCAGGCTGTCTATTTCGGTCCTGATCATCGACGCTGCTTCGTCCATCAGATCGATGGCCTTGTCCGGAAGGAACCGATCGCTGATATAGCGATCCGAAAGAGTCGCGCAGGCGATCAGGGCGACGTCGGTGATCCTGACGCCGTGGTGGATCTCAAAGCGTTCCTTGAGTCCGCGCAGGATCGAGATCGTATCCTCCACCGTCGGCTGGTCGATCAGCACCTTTTGGAATCGTCTCTCAAGAGCGGCATCCTTTTCGATGTATTTCCTGTATTCGTTCAGCGTCGTCGCGCCGATGCAGTGCAGCTCCCCTCGCGCCAGCATCGGTTTGAGGATGTTTCCCGCGTCCATGGCGCCTTCGGCTCTTCCGGCGCCGACGATATTGTGTATCTCGTCGATGAAAAGAATGATCTTGCCATCAGATTTTTCTATTTCATTCAGGACGGCTTTCAGCCTCTCCTCGAATTCGCCCCGGAATTTGGCGCCGGCGATGAGCGCGCCCATGTCGAGCGCATAGATCGTCTTGTCCTTCAGTCCTTCGGGCACGTCCCCGTTGAGCACGCGCTGGGCCAGCCCTTCGACGACGGCGGTCTTGCCGACACCCGGATCGCCAATCAATACCGGATTGTTTTTGGTTCTCCGGGACAGGATCTGGATCACATGGCGTATCTCAGAATCCCGGCCGATCACCGGATCCAGCTTGCCCTTGCGGGCCTGCTCCACAAGATCCCGGCCATATTTGTTGAGCGCGTCGTAATTTTCCTCCGGATTGGACGAAGTGATGCGCTGATTTCCCCTGACCTTGTTCAAAGCCTGGAGGAACGCTTCACGCGTTATGCCGTACTTTTTAAAAATGCGGCTTGACGGCGTGCTTTTTTCGTCAAGCAACGCCAAATAAAGATGCTCCACACTGACGTAGTCATCTTTGAAATCGTCCGCGATCTTCTTGGCATTGCTGAGCAGCATGCTCAACCTTCGTGATGAATAAAGATTCTCGTTTGAACCCGTCACTTTGGGTATTTTATCGAGTTCCTGCTCAACATCCCTTGTGACGTCGACGACCCTGATGCTCATGAAATCGATCAGCTTAGGGATCAATCCATCCTCCTGGAGCAGCAGCGCAAGATGCAAATGCTCGCCGTCAAGCTGCTGATGGCCGTGCTGCATCGCGATATCCTGGCAATCCGAAAGGATCGCCTGGGCCTTTTCGGTGAATTTTTCTAAAGACATACCAACACCCCCTGTTTTTTGTCTTCGACTCTCTCTTAGTAATATATTTTCATTATGCCCTCCAGCAGAAAATTAGCCATCGGACCAATGATTTTGTCGGTCACGTTGAAAAAGATCAGCACCAGTAAAAGGATCGGACCCTTTTCATACAGCTGGTAATAAAAGCCTCGTTCCCTGAGATGGGCCAGCTCGGCCACGATGTTGAAGCCGTCCAGCGGCGGCACCGGGATCAGGTTGAACACCATCAGGATCACATTGATCCAGACGGCGGCCCACAGCATTTCCAGCGCAATGCTCCCTGCCAAGGAACCGCTGAAAAAAGCGGTACCGGATATGTCCGCCAGCTTGATGATCCCGGCAAAAACAATGGCAAGAAAAAGGTTCATCGTCACCCCTGCCGATGAAACCAGGATCTCGTCCCGTTTGAAATTCCTGAAATATCCTCCGTTGATCTGGACGGGCTTGCCCCAGCCGAAACCCACGAGAAGCAGCGCCACAAATCCGAGAAGATCGATATGCGCCAGCGGATTCAGCGTCACCCGGCCCTGAAGCCGCGGCGTCGGATCCCCGAGCAGGCTGGCCACCTTTGCATGGGCATATTCATGGAACGTCAGACCAATCAATATGCCCGGAAGATAGATCAGCTTGCCTATTATCATGTCTAGCATTGTTGCTTTATTCCTTCCCTGGCGCTGAGGTAGTTGATGAACTGCCTGGCAGTCCTGCCGGATTTGCTGTGATAGCGCATCTCCCAGCGCAGCGCCTCTTCAATGATGTTTTCATCCGGAAGCCGGATGCCCTCCTGGCTCGCCAGCCCTTTGACGATATTGATGTATTCGTCCTTCGTCGGCGATACAAAGGTGATCGTCAGGCCGAAACGGTCCGCCAGAGAAAGCCGTTCCTGGATCCCGTCCGTTATATGGATCTCTCGAGAAGCGCCCGCCATGTCGTCCCAGGTCTCCCGAATGATGTTGCGCCTGTTGGACGTCACATGCAGCAGCACATTGGACGGTTGAGCTTCCAGTCCGCCTTCTATGACCGATTTAAAATGTTTATACCCGATTTCGCTTTCTTCAAAAGAGAGATCGTCGATAAAAATGATGAATTTGCAATTTACCTTGCTGACGGTCTCCATGATTTTATATAGATCGTTGATATTCTCTTTTGACAGCTCGATCATCTTGAGCTTTTCGTTGCTGAAGCGGTTCAGCAGCGCCTTGACGCAGGATGACTTGCCGGTGCCCTTGTCTCCGTACAGCAGCACGTTGTTGGCTTTGAGGCCCCGCATGAAGAAATCGGCGTTTTCGATCAGCGCCTGCTTCTGGCGCTCATAACCTATCAATCGGTCGAAGATTATATGATCGTAGTTGCGGATGCCGATCAGTTCGCCATCCCATATGAATGCGTCATAGGCTTCGAAAATGCCGAAACTGTATGCGGCATAATATTCGGTCAGCAGCTCAAGAGTCTTTTCTGTATCTTCCTGGCTCATAGCCTCATGAAGCCTTTCCCTTTTGGTGCCCCGGACGCCGGTGGCGGCGCAGCATACCGAGGTTTCTTCATCCTTGAATCTCTTCGCGACGGTGCACCAGTCGAGGTTGTACAGCTGCTTCAGACAGTCGATCTCCTTGGCGGCGATCCGGTCGACGACCGGATTCCGGCCGCATCCGCCGCTGTTTGCGCTAAGGCAGTTTTCGCTGGCCGCGATCAGTCTGCACAAGTGATCCTGCCAATAGGTTCCGGTGGTGCCGGCAGTTGGCGCGCCTTCAAGGAGGCGCCTCTGGACTGCGTAATATTCGCTTTCCATATAGGCGATATAATCCCTGTAAAGGAATTCGTTGAAGATCTTCACCGCGGTGTCCACCGCCTCGTCCTTCCTGACATTGTCGAACAACAGCAGAGAATCAAGATTGATCTTGTCCATGGCACCCTCCGTAAACGCTATTAGAGATAATGAATCATTTATTTGTAAAGCGGATGTTTTTCGCAAAGCTCCCTGACGATGCCGCTGGCTTTTTCCCTGGCTGCTTCGTCTTCCGGCGAATCGATGACAAGGGCGATGGCTTCGGCTACCTTGACGATATCCTCTTCGACAAAGCCCCTGCTCGTGACCGCCGGTGAACCGAGGCGGATGCCGCTCGTCACGAACGGACCGTTGGGATCATTGGGGATCGTGTTTTTATTGGTGGTGATGCCGGCTTCATCCAGCAGCTTCTCGGCGATCTTGCCAGTTATATTCTTATTGGTAAGATCCACGAGGACAAGATGCGTGTCCGTGCCGCCGGAAACAAGGCGGAAGCCTCTTTTGATCAGCTCTTCGCCTAATTTTTTCGCATTGGCCATCACCTGGCGCTGATACGCTTTGAATTCATCCGTGGCTGCCTCCTTGAAACAGACGGCCTTGGCTGCAATCACATGCATCAGCGGTCCGCCCTGCATGCCGGGGAATATGGCCTTATCGATCTGCTTTGCGAATTCTTCCTTGCACAGGATCGCGCCGCCTCTAGGACCTCTCAGTGTCTTGTGGGTCGTCGTTGTCACGACATGGGCGTATTCCACAGGATTTTGCAGCAGACCTGCAGCGACGAGACCGGCGAAATGGGCCATGTCGACCATCAGATAAGCGCCGACCTCGTCCGCGATCTCCCTGAACTTGTCGCATTCGATCATCCTTGGATAGGCGCTTCCGCCTGCAACGATCATCTTCGGCCTGTGTTCAAGTGCAAGTCTTCTTACTTCATCGAAATCGATCCTTTCAGTCTGCGGATCCACCTTGTAAGGAACGAAATTGAAGTATTTGCCGGACATGTTCACCGGGCTTCCGTGGGTAAGGTGTCCGCCGTTCGACAGATCCATGCCAAGAACCGTATCGCCATGTTCGAGCAGCGAAACATATACCGCCAGATTGGCGCTGGAGCCGGAATGGGCCTGGACGTTGGCGTGCTCGGCGCCGAAAAGCAGCTTGAGCCTGTCGATCGCCAGATTCTCAGCTTTGTCCACTTCTTCGCATCCGCCGTAATACCTTTTACCCGGATATCCTTCCGCATACTTGTTTGTCAGCGCGCTGCCGCAGGCTTCCATCACCGCTGCGCTCGTAAAGTTTTCTGACGCGATCAGTTCGATCTTGTTTTCCTGCCTGGCCATTTCCGACCTTATGATAAGCCCGATTTCCGGATCTACCCTGTCGATGTTTGTAAAATACATGTTTTTTCCCTTTTACCTTTCATTTAAAGTTGTCTGCACATTTATTAGCTCAACCGATTCGTGAAACGAATTGTCGGTGAACTTGTGCAAGAAAATCACAAATCTGTGATTTGCAGATTTTCTACTGCGTTAATTATAATAAAATAAAGATAGGCCATCAACCTGAATTATCAAATTTCTCGCATTAACAAACATATAATGCTTACTGGCTGCCAACCGAAATTTATATGTTATTTCACCCTTTTTAGTGGTATAATTATTTTTGTATCAATAGATTACAGGGGGATAGGATGAGAAAAACAGCAGATGTTATTGAAGTGACTGGCAGCGAAACTGCCAAAGTGATGCTTTACAAGCATAAAAAGTGCACCGGCTGCGGTTATTGCAACAAAGCCATGCACCCGGGATCCATCATCGAAGCGGCCAATCAGGCCGGAGCCAGGGCGAATGACAAGGTTTCGGTCATCGTCAGGAAAAAATTCAATATTTTGGAATTCCTGATCATGTATATCCTTCCCACGGTCATGTTTTTTGCCGGACTGTATGTCGGCGGCGGACTGATAAAACTGGGCGGGCCTGATTTCATCGGGATCCTGACAGGACTGATCTTTCTGCTGGTAGCCATCGCTTTGTATTTCAAAACGAAACATAAATTTTTACCACAATATTCGGCAAAGATTGTAAAAGTCATCGCTAAATAAAAGGAGGAATACCAATGTCCAATTTGCAAAATTTAACAGAAGAAACCTTTGAAACAGAAGCACTGAAATCCGATATTCCGGTCGTGATCGACTTTTACGCCGATTGGTGCGGGCCATGCAAAATGGTGGCGCCGATTATGGATGTCCTGTCTGAGAAATATGCCGGAAAAGTCAAATTCTTCAAAATCAACATCGACGAGCAGCGTAAACTGGCCATAACGCATAAAGTCATGAGCATCCCGACGTTGTTCTTTATAAAGGATGGCGAGGTCAGGGACAAGATCACCGGCGCTGTTCCCCAACCAGTACTGGAAGAAAAAATAGAAGTCTTGCTTAAGTGATCCAACGGGGAGGAGCGATCCTCCCCTTTTGTTATGTTCATTTCGAACGTTACAGGAGGCCGATCATGCTTCAAATCTATCTGCCGAACATCTCGTTCTTCATCATTGCATTATATGTAGTTGAATTTCTGCTTGCCTTCATGATCATCTTTCTTGAAAGAAAAAATCCATCCGCGACCGTAGCCTGGATCATGATCATTTTTCTCGTCCCGGTGGGCGGCATCATCCTGTATCTCGTGCTGTCGCAGAATATTTCAAGGCAGAAGATCTTTCGCCTGATGGACTTTGAAGAAATCATCATCAGCAAGGCGCTGAAAAACCAGATCGACGAAATGCATGCAGACGACTACGTATTTTTGGATCCGCGGATCCGAAGATGGCATCCGATGATCAAGCTGAACCAGACTTACAGCAAATCCTTCTATTCAAAGCACAATGTGCTGACGATCTTCACCGACGGCAACGAAAAGATGGACAGCCTGCTGAAGGATATCCGCAATGCCAGGAAATCCATCAACATCATGTATTTCATCGTTAAAAACGACGAAACCGGCGCAAAGCTCATCGACGCACTCATTGAAAAAGCCCGGGAAGGCGTCCAGGTCCGTTTCCTGATGGATGCCATGGGCAGCAGGAACCTCTACAATTCGCATATGCAGGCCCTAAAGGATGCAGGGGGTAAATACGCCTTCTTTTTCAGCCCGAAGGTGAAATTTCTAAACCTGAAATTCAATTATCGGAACCACCGAAAGCTGGTGATCATCGACGATACGATCGGCTATCTCGGCGGCTTCAATATCGGTGACGAATATTTGGGGAAAGCGAAAAAGTTCGGTTATTGGCGCGATACACACCTGCGGATCACCGGCGGCTGCATCCAGGACATGATGGCACGTTTTATATTGGACTGGCGCGTGGCCAGCGGCGAAGACTGGGCTGTGCCAAGCGCATACTTTGCCTTGCCTTCAAAAGAAGGCGTGACGGGCGTCCAGATCGTCGCCAGCGGCCCGGATACCTTGAAGGAAGAAGTCAAGCACGCTTATCTGAAGATGATCTCATCGGCAGAACGCAATATATATATTCAAACGCCCTATTTCGTTCCCGACGTCAGCATCCTGGAATCCCTCAAGAATGCGGCGCTTTCCGGAGTCGACGTCCGGATCATGATCCCCAGCATGCCGGATCATCTGTTCGTCTACTGGGCTACTTATTCCTACATAGGAATCCTGCTTGACGTCGGAGCCAAGGTATATATCTACGACAAGGGTTTCATGCATGCCAAAACGATCTGCGTCGATGGCGAAGTCGCCTCTGTTGGCTCCGCCAATTTCGACATACGAAGCTTCAAGCTCAATTTCGAAGCCAACGCTTTTATTTACGATCCTGTCGAAGTGAGAAAGCTGGAGTATATCTTCCATGCCGATATCGACGATTCCCACGAGCTGACAAAGCAGGGGTACAGAAAAAGAGGCCTCAAGATCAAATTCAAGGAATCGATCTCGAGGCTCCTGTCGGATCTGCTTTAGGCCGGCGGGAAAAACAGCGGGGATCCGGCTTTAATCGAATATCGTCAGATTATCGCAGCCGATTTCTTTATATGGCATGTAAAAATTGATCGGGTATACGCTGAATTCATCGAATCGGACCGGCTTGGTCAGGAAGCTGATCTCCGCCAGTCCAATACTGAAGCTCATGCCGCCATAAAGCTCATCCAAAGTCGCTTCGGGCTTGCGTTCCATCTGATCGATGGTTTTCTGCAGGCTCGCTTTTATTGTTGTTTCATAATCGTAACCCGGTTTGAAAAGATCCGCTATTTCCACTTCCCGTCCGTTCTCATCGAATACGCGGCTTTCCGTGGTCGTCTCCCATTGGCCTTTGTATGAGATATTTGTGCTTCTCGTTAAATTTATAAACGTTCCGACCCTGCCAGCCCAGACATATTGTTCATAGCCCGCCCCTTCCGATCCTTCCTGTTCAGCCCTGGCCGACAATTCGCCGATCAGTGCTGGGTCCGGTTCATAAAGCGCCCTTGCCGCTGTTATTACAGGATCCGGCATGTCTTCGGGATATCTTGCGGAATAGTACACATTCAGCCTGCCGACCGTGTCATTCTTCTGCATCACGACTTCCTTGCCGTTCCAGACCTGCAGGAACTCCTTGACGATCGGCTCATTGCTTTCGTATATATCCTGCCCTGTATCATAAAATCTCTTTGTCACGGCAATGGTGTCGCCGAGGTCGGAAAAATTAATATAGATCAGCTGCGGATACATACCTGTATCGAATTGCGGGTCGTCCTGGTCGAAAATCAGGCCCAGGCCGCCCTGAAACAGGAAGAAATCCTGGTCTTCGCTTATCCCTGTGAATGGAGCCGCCATTTTGAGGCCGTACATTTCAACGCCGCTATAATACCCCTCGTCGTCTGCATTGCTCCTGACTAGCTTTTCCCTCAGGTAATCGTTCAGTATGCCGATATAATCCGCATCGTCCGCGAAGACATCCTTCAGTTTGATTTGTCTGCCTGTATTAAGGTCAAAGTTAAGGGCTTCCGTCATGCCGACATACAGGGAATGCCCGTACCATGCCTCGCTGTCGCGGGCCGGGATCGTTCCCGAGCTGTCTGGATTTACATAAGTTTTATTATTGTAAATGATTATGGACGCGACATTATTATAATTGAACGACAGCGATTCCTCCAGTGTGTTGCCCGCCAGCTCGGCATCCGGCTTTAAAAGTCGCTTGATGCCCCGATAGGCCGGAAGTCCGCCGCTGCTCATCCGATCCCGGGTCGCCGCAAGTTCTTCCATGATGCCGTTCTCGATCTCCTTATCCTTGAGACCGCTGAGTTTCAGGGTCCTTTGATAAAAGGCCGGATCGGTGGGATCCTCAGCCGTATTGACGATCAGCGGATTCTGGATCAGATATGGTATCGTCACTGGCGACAATATTTTGACTGTTTCTTCAGCCGCATCGCCTTCCTGTTCCTGGGGCTGTCCCTGCGTCGATCCTCCCGCACAGGCGGTCGTTAAAAAAAGACACAGCGTCAGCATCAGGGCTAGACCGGTGTTTTTCAAGCCGTAAGCGCGCCGGGCGGCCCCGCCGGCGACGGCCCTTGTCCCGTCGCTATCTGATCTTGACATAGCCGGCCTCCTCCGCGGTTTGCTGACCTTCATCCGACAAAAGCCATTCGATCACCTGCCGGGATGGGCTGTCAACCGGCTCGTTCGAGCGTATCACCGCATAATAGGCGGTGCGGAGGGGATAGGAGCCGCTGCTGATCGCTTCCTTATCCGGGTATACGCCATCGATTTTCAGGAGCTTCACCTTATCGTTGCCCCACATGTCGGTCACAAAATAATAATAGGAATAGCCGATGGCGTCAGGCTTGTTGGCATAAGCAGCGACGGCATCGATCAGTTCGCCCATTTCAGCAGTGACTTGTTCGGTCGGCGCCGGCATTGGCGTCGCGCCCTTCATCACAAGGTCGAGAAATCCGGTCTGGCTTCCTGAATTTTCGGGTCTTTGATAGGCCTTTACTGGGACATCCTCGCCGCCGACGTCCTTCCAACTGGTGATCTTGCCTTCATAAATAGCCCTGATCTGGTCGAGAGTCAGATTTTCAACGGGATTGTCGCTGCTGACCAGAAACACAAATCCTTCGCTGACAACGGGCGTCACTTCCAGCTTGATGCCTTTGTCTTCCGCCAGTTTAAGTTCATCTTCCGAAGGACTTGTCACAAAAATCAGGTCGGCGTTTCCATCGACCAGATTGACATAGGCCTGGTGCGTCTTGTTGTGCACAATATACTGGCGCGCTTCCTCCACCGGCAGACCCATCAGTTTTGAGCCGACCGCCTCTGAAAGCGGTATCGTCGCCGTGGAACCGTCCACGATCGGATAGGTTTCCGGCGTAAAAGACGGCGCCTGAGCGACAGGCCCGCTGTCATCAGGCGGGGCCTGTTCCTGTGGGGCCGGTTGCCCGCAGGATGCCAGAAGCATCGAAAGCAGCGCCGCAACAATGACGAGCCCTTTGCGTATCTTCATATTTCCTCATCCTTTCCCTGGAATCATCTGAATCTGTTATCGCCTGTATCCCCGTCATATCCCGGATGATTGTCAAACCGGACAACGCCGACCGGAACTCTGCCATAGACCGACTCCGCGACCTGCGCATGCCCGATCGTGCCGAATCCGCCGCATAGCTCGAGCATTATGAAGCCTTCATCCGCAAGCTTCACCGCTTCCTCGCAAGCCATTTTGTAATTTCCTACACCAACCATCAGCATGATGGAATTTCCTGTCTCGATCTGGGTCCGGACTGGCTCGCTGACCGTTCCGTTCACAAACATAAATGCCACTTTTCTTTTCATTTCTTCCACCTCTCTATTCATCCTGCCTTGAAATGCTTATGCAATCGCTATATACTATAATATGTCGTTTCAATGCCTGATACAATAATAAAAATGCATTCGATGTCATCATCATAATGGACAGGAGTCATTATGCAGAAAATGGACCCGACCCAGAAGGCAACTTTATCCGTCGTTATCGTCACCTCATTCATGACGACATTCATCGGCAGCGCGCTTAATCTATCGATCCCGGCCATAGGCGGCGATTTTCAGACAAGCGCTGTTTTGACAGGCTGGATCATCACCGGGTACATGCTTGCGGCGGCGGCGCTTTCAGTGCCTTTCGGCAGGCTTGCCGACATGACGGGCAGAAGGCGCATCATGATATCGGGAATTCTGTTCTTTGCTCTGAGCTCCGGTCTTTGCGCTATTTCCTGGTCGATCTGGCTTCTGCTTTTATTCCGCGTGCTGCAGGGGATCGCGGCGGCTATGATATTCAGCACCAGCATCGCCGTTCTGATCAGCGCTTTCCCGCCGGAAAAACGCGGCGTCGTGCTCGGATTGTCCGTGTCCGCGACGTATATTGGCCTGACGACCGGTCCGGTCGTCGGCGGCATACTGAATCATTACATGGGCTGGCGCTCGATTTTCGCCTTTACCTTCATTATGGGCGCTGCAATTTTCCTGTTGTCAATCCGCCGGCTTGAAGGCGGCGAGATCGCAGGAACGGACGAAAAGCCTGATATCGCGGGAAATCTGCTTTATATCGCCATGGTCACCAGCCTGATGTTCGGTTTATCCGCCTTTTCCTCGCTGAGCGCTGCCAGATGGCTTGTGCCGCTCGGCGTTCTGCTTTTCATTGTCTTTATTTACCATGAACTCAAAGTGTCGGATCCCATCATCGAGGTCCGGCTGTTTTACCATAACCCGGCCTACCTTCTTTCCAATTTGGCCGCACTGCTGAATTACGGCGCTACATTTGCCCTGGGATACCTGCTTTCGATCTATCTCCAGTTGATCCTGGGGTACGATTCCCAGACTGCCGGCCTGATCCTGATCTGCCAGCCGCTGCTGATGGCGCTGCTCTCGCCGATCGCCGGCAGGCTGTCCGACGCCATAGCGCCGTATAAACTGGCTTCGTTCGGCATGGGCCTGACATCGCTGGGCCTCGCTGCCTTCATATTCATTTCGGCCAGTTATCCGCTCTGGCTGATCATCGTCAGCCTGCTTGTTATCGGTGTCGGATTCGCATTCTTCTCGTCTCCAAATACCAACGCTGTGATGAGCTGCGTCGAGAAAAAGGATTATGGCGTCGCATCCTCGATTCTTTCAACGATGCGATCTTTGGGCCACACCTCCAGCATGGCTGCTGTGACGCTCATTATGGCCGCCAGGATGGGCACTGCCACTTTTGAAGAGGCCGGCGCTGATCGGCTTCTGGATATGATGCGCGTCTCCTTCATTTTCTTCGCGGCGCTGTGCCTTATCGGCGTATTCTTTTCGTTAAAGCGTAAATCTGCAAATTCATAAGCGACGCCAATCGTCACAAAATAAAAAACAGGCATGCTTTATAAGCACGCCTGCTGACAAGTCAGTCGATTTCAGATCATGACCTCTTCCTGCTCATGTTTTTTACCTCTGGTCATAAGGCGCAGGACGGCGTCCTTCGCATCGGCCCCTTCTTTAAGGATCCTGTAGATCTGCTCGGTGATGGGCATTTCGACACCATACTCTTTTGATAGAACATATGCCGCATCCGTGGTGAATACGCCCTCGACGACCATTCCGATTTGCCGGACGGCTTCGGAAGGCTCGATCCCCTGTCCGATCAGTATGCCGCATCGCCTGTTCCTGCTGTGCATGCTGGTGCAGGTGACGATCAGGTCCCCAATGCCGGAAAGACCGGAAAAAGTCGATGCCTTGGCGCCCATTCTTATGCCGAGCCTGGACATTTCGGCAATGCCGCGGGTCATCATGGCTGCTTTTGCATTGTCCCCGAACCCCATGCCGTCGGATATGCCGGCGCCCAGGGCGATGATGTTCTTCAGGGCCCCGCCAAGTTCAACGCCAGTCAGATCGGGATTCGTATAGATCCGCAGACGGTCGGACATGAAAATGTCCTGAACGAATTCAGCCGCATGCATATCGACAGATGCGGAAACCAGCGTCGTCGGCATTCCCCTGCCCACTTCCTCCGCATGGGAGGGACCGGAAAGCGTCACGAAAACTGTCTGAGGGACTTCTTCGGCAGCAACCTGGGAAAGCCGTCTGTGGCTGCTCTGTTCAAGCCCCTTGGCGGTATTGGCGACTATTGAACCCGCCGGAAGGAATGGCGATACATGCCGCATCACTTCCCGAAAGGACTGGGACGTTACCGACGATACGACGATGCTGGCGCCCGAAACGGCGCTTTCGAGATCGTCATCGAAGCTGACGCTCTTGCCAAGAATGACACCCGGCAGATATTTCAGGTTTTCACGGCATTCCGCCATGGATCCTAGCTGGTCCTTATCCCTGCCCCAGAGGGTAACGGTCCTTCCTTTATGGGCAAGGCTCGCTGCAAGGGCCGTGCCCCAGCTTCCTGCGCCCAATACGGTTATTTTCCTGTTCACTTCGCACTCCTTTTGCCACTGCAAGCCAACTGTGTTTTTCCAGGCCTGATGCTATTTCTTTTTGAAACTCAGCGCCGGCTCTTCGCCCTTGATGAGCCGCTTTATATTGCTTCGATGCTTGAATATCACGATGACGCATAATATTATGCCCCAGGACAGATACTTGGGATCGAAATAATTGCCGATCAGAGGCAGCGAAATGGCCCCCAGGATCGCACCCACCGACACCCTTCTGGTTAGCGCTATTGCCGTCAGAGCGATTGCGGCCACAAGGAGTCCCATGACCGGTTCGACTGTTAATACGACGCCCGCGGCAGTCGCTATGCCTTTACCGCCTTTGAATCCATACAGGATCGGCCAGATGTGGCCGAGAAATGCCGTCAGCCCGCAGAGCATCGCCAGATCCTGGCCGCCGAAATGCCTTCCTATGAGCACTGCGACCACGCCTTTCGAGATGTCGATGGCCAATGTCGCGGCAGCCGCTTTAGGCCCCAGCGTTCGAAGGACGTTCGTCGTTCCCGCGTTGCCGCTGCCATGCTTTCTGATGTCCGTATGTGCGATCAACCTGCCCAGCATGATCGCCGGTGAAATATTGCCGATCAAATAACAGCCAACGGCGGCGAGTGCCATGACCATCGTATCATTCATATGCGTCGTCTCCTTTTTCCCTGAAAACAAATTTTATCGACGTTCCTTCAAAGCCGAATCCTGCCCTTATCTTGTTCTCCAGATAACGGGCATACGAAAAATGCATCAGCTCCCGGTCGTTGATCTTGATCGAAAATAGCGGCGGTCTGACGCCGACCTGTGTCGCATAGTATATCTTGAGCCTTTTCCCTTTATCTGACGGCGGCTGGTTCATCAGCACCGCATCCGAGATCAGCCCGTTCAGCTGGCCGGTGGACACACGCATCGCGCACTGTTGCGATACGTGCCGAGCCATTGCCAGCACATTGAAGATCCTCTGCCGCTTGACAACGGAGATGAAAACGATCGGCGCATAATTCATGAACGGCAGCTCTGCACGGATCTCGTTCTCGAATTTTTTAACGGTCGAGTTGTCTTTTTCGATAAGATCCCATTTATTCACCGCGATTATGATGCCCTTGCCCGCCTCATGGGCGATGCCGGCTATTTTCTTGTCCTGCTCGGTGATGCCGGATGAAGCATCCACCATCAGGATGCAGACATCTGAGCGCTCGATCGCGCTGATGGCCCTGATGACGCTGTATCTTTCCACCGCCTCCTCGACCTTGCTCCGGCGCCTGATGCCGGCGGTATCGATCAGCAGGTATTTCTCTCCGTCATGGGTGAACGGCGTGTCGATCGCGTCCCTCGTCGTTCCCGCCACCTCGCTGACGATAACTCTTTCTTCGCCGAGCAGCGCGTTGATCAGGGAGGATTTGCCGACATTAGGCTTGCCGATGACCGCGATCTTGATTACGTCCTCTTCTTCTTCCTCGCCCAGATCCTTCGGGAAATTCTCGACGATCCTGTCCAGCACGTCTCCCAGTCCCAGCATATTGGTAGAAGAGACGGCGATCGGCTCACCCAGCCCGAACTCGTAAAAATCGTAAAAATCTTCGGGCATTTTGGCTGTGTCGATCTTGTTCGCGATCAGGATCACTTTCTTACCGGTGCGCATCAGCATGGAAGCGACTTCGCGATCTGCCGACGTGATGCCGACGCGGCCGTCGACCATGAATACGATGACGTCGGCGGTTTCGATTGCGATCTCGGCCTGAATGCGCATCTGCGCAAGAATGACATCGTCGGAATCGGGCTCGATGCCTCCGGTGTCGATAAGTACAAAAGGAATATTGCGCCATTCAGCCTCGGCGTAGATCCTGTCCCGCGTCACTCCCGGCGTGTCTTCGACGATCGAGACCCGCTTGCCTATAAGTTTGTTGAAAAAAGTCGATTTTCCAACATTTGGCCTTCCAACCACGGCAACTATTGGTTTTTTCATTTATTTCTCCTTATCTTGTCGCCCGAAGGCTGTAAAAGGGATCCTTTTCTGTTGGCAGCCGCTTCGAGCCGCCTCAGGCGCTCTCGCCGAAAAGGGCTTCCACAAAGGCGGCGGGATCGAATTCCTGAAGATCCTCCATCGCTTCGCCGACGCCTATGAATTTGACCGGGATCGAAAATTCATCGGAAATGGATATCACGATGCCGCCTTTTGCCGTGCCATCCAGCTTGGTCAGCACGATGCCGGTCACCTGCGCGATGCTGCCGAATTCCTTTGCCTGGGACATGGCGTTCTTTCCGGTGGCCGCATCGACCACAAGCAGCGTTTCTCTCGCAGCTTCCGGATATTCCCGTTCGATAACCTTGTACATTTTTTCCAGTTCGCTCATAAGGTTCTTCTTGTTCTGCAGCCTGCCCGCCGTATCGCAGATCAGCACGTCCGTTCCCCGTGCCTTGGCGGCCTGGATCGCGTCGAAAATGACAGCGCTTGGATCGGATCCTTCCTTGTGCCGGATGACATGGGTCCCTGTCCTGCCGCCCCAGACCTCAAGCTGTTCGATGGCAGCGGCCCTGAAGGTGTCCGCAGCGGCCAGCAGCACCGATTTGCCGTCCTTTTGAAAACGGTGTGCAAGCTTGGCGATGGTCGTCGTCTTTCCTGCGCCATTGACGCCGATCATGAGGATTATCAGAGGCGTCTTATCCGACAGCTTATGCGCGCTGCCCTTGTCCAGCAGCTTCAGCATGTTGAATTTGATCTGGCGTTTGACGATCTCGGGCTCGCGGATCCCCATCGTCCTGATGTCCTCTCTCAGCGCGCCGACGATCTTTTCGGTGGTGTCCATGCCTATATCGGACATGATCAGCACCTCTTCAAGCTCTTCGAGCATATTCTCGTCGATGCCGGACGCCGTGATGATCTCCTCAATTTTATTCATCATTCCCTTACGGGTCTTAGCAAGGCCAGCCTGCAATTTCCCGAAGAATGAAAGCTTTGTTTCGTTTATCGACATTATTCCTGCCTCCGTCCGATTATATCGTCCGCCGCGCTGCCAAGCCTGAGCGATAGGACTTTTGAGATTCCCTGCTCCGGCATCGTGACACCGTACAGGACATCCGCATACTCCATTGTCGCCTTCTGATGCGTGACAAGCGCGAACTGGATCTCGCTGAAATTTTTGAGATATTCCGCAAACCGGTTGATATTGGCATCGTCCAGCGCTGCCTCCACCTCGTCCAGAATGCAGAACGGCGTCGGTTTTGCCCGCAGCACCGCGAACATCAGCGCGATGGCCGTCATGGTTTTTTCGCCGCCCGACAGCAGATTGATGTTCTGCAGCTTTTTACCTGGAGGCTGGGCGACGATCTCTATTCCGCATTCAAGCGGCTTGTTCTCGTCTTCGAGGCGCAGCTCGGCGCTGCCTCCTCCAAACAGCTCCACAAATGCGGCTTCAAAGTTGGCCGAGATCTTTTCGAAGCTTTCCCTGAAGTTCGCCTTGATAGTCCTGTCCATATCGTCTATGATTTTTCGCAGCGAAGCTATAGCCTCAAGCAGGTCGCGGCGCTGGGTCGTCAGGAATTCATAGCGCTCGCTGACGGTCTCGTATTCCTTTATAGCGCCGATATTGACTTCACCGAGTTCTTTCATCCGGTTTCTGATCTCGCGGCTTTCTCTCTGTGCTGCCGCCATATTGAATTCATGATGCTTGAAATCGATGGCCTGCAGATAGGATATTTCAAATTCTTCCCATAGTTTTTCCTTATAGCCTTCCACCTGAGCTTCGTTTCGGGCCAATTTGAGATCCAGCTCATATTTCTCGGACTGCAGGCCGGTCAGGTTTTCTTCGAGCGATTCCCTCTTTGCGGTTATTTCCTTTAAATAGCCGGTGATTAGGTCCTTCTCGCGCTGTATGTCACGCAGGTTGGATTCCAGTTCTTCCCTTATATCCTCTTTTTCGCGGATCACGATGCCCAGCTGTTCATCGCTGTCGTCGATCTCGGTCCTGGCATTTGCCAGCGCTTTAAGCTGACTGATTTTGCTCTTCCGGTCGGACGCCAGATCGGCCAGATATGTCGAGATCCTTTCTTCAAGGGAAACGATCCGGTTTCGCTCGCTTTCAGAAGCATTCAGCGCGATCTTTGTCTCTGTTATGATGCGGGACAGCTCTTCGACACGATTTTTTTTGTCATTCTGTGTCTGGGCGCCGGCGTCAGCCTGCTGCTCAAGAGCACGGCTTTCGCTTTCCGCTTCGGCTGCCTCTTTATCAAGCTCGTCGATCATCGATCCCGAAGAAGTCATTTCGCTTTCGATGCTTTCGATTTCTCTCTGCCATTTCGCCTTGGAACCGGCGAGATCCGCCAGTTGTGCTTCAAATCCCTTTATTTCGTTTTCTATGCCGAGCAGGGCCATTTCCCCTTCTCTTTTCAATGAATCGAGGCGCCCAAGGGCGGCGGCCATATCCCTCCTGTCCGATTGGAGCCGGCTCAGTTCTTCAGCCTGTTTCTGCAGCTCCGCCGCAGATTCTGACAGTTCCTGTTCGAGCCTCCGGATCTCTGATTTTCTCTCGAGAAGATTGGGTCCGCTGGATTTATAATTGCCGCCGGTTATGGCGCCGCTGGAATTGATGACCTCTCCTTCAAGCGTTACGAATCTCAGCCCATTGCCGAATCTTTTGGATAGCTTGATGGCATTTTCAAGGTTGTCCACTATGACGACGCGGCCAAGCATGTATTCCATTATATTCTTGTATTTGGCGTCGAATCCGATGCAGGACACGCCGATGCCCTTGAAACCCTCGGCTTCCGAGAGGCCGGAGCCCAGATCGCTCCGTGACGGTCTGATGCTTTTTACCGGTAAAAACGTCAATCGGCCGGCTTTGTTGACCTTCAGCTTCTCGATGGCCTTCTTCGCGCTCTCGTCATCATCGCATACGACATTCTGCAGACCGGCGCCAAGCGCCGTCTCGATGGCCACTTCAAAGCCGCGGGGCACTTCGATCAGGTCGGCGACGACTCCGTGGACGCCTGCCATGGCGCTCAGGTTCTTCATCACGAACTTGACTGCGTTGTTATAGCCTTCATAAGTGCTTTCGAGCTCTTCAATGAGCTTCTTGCGCGCTGACAGTTCCCCGGATCTGAGCTTTGCTTTTTCAAGCATCCGGACCGCAGTGGCCTCTTTGTCGGCTATGCTGTCGAAATATGATGATTTATCGGTCTTTTCGCGTTCGAGATCCGCAATGCTCGCCAGGATTTCTTTCTTTTTTTCATTTGCGGCATATTTGCCGGCTTCGGCATCGGATTCGACAATAGCTGCAGCCGTCTTTTCCTCATCTATATGCTGCCTCCGGCGGATCAGGGTGTCTCGCAGCGTCGCCAGGCTCGCCTTCTCGCTTCTCTTTCCCATTGCAAATGTCTGAAGTTCGTAAATGCGGTTTTTGCGATGCTCGATCTCCGAGGCATGGCTTGCCATCTCGGCAAGGCTGTCTTCGTAGGTCTTTGTCCTGTCGGCAAGAAGATCGCCCAGATGTGCGATACCGGCTTCGACTTCGGCTTTGTCCGCCTTGAGCGATCGGCTTGTTTCTTCTTCCTTTTGCGTCTTGGCGTCCAGCGCGGCTATCTCTTCTTCGAGCCGGGCGGTATCCCTGTCGATCGACGCCTTTTTTTCAATGTTGAGCTGGCCCTGATTGACGAGATTGCCGATTTCTTCGACTTTGGCCAGCAGGCTGTCCCTGGTCTCGATCCCAAGCCTGTCCAGTTCCTCGCTTCGCGCCCTGTTCCCGTTTATATCCTCATCTATGGAATTTTTCTGATCCCTGAAATGCTCGACCTGATTCTCAAGCTCCAGGATATCATCCTTCATATATTCATTTTTCAGTTCAAGCGATTCGATATTCTTTAAGGTGATATTGATTTCGATCGCTTTAAAGCGGTCCCTCAGCCCGACGTATTCCGTCGCTTTCTCGCTGTCTTCCCTGAGCTGGTCGATCCGCGATTCGATTTCCGACGCTATGTCGTTCACGCGTTCCAGATTGTGATTTGTGGATTCCAGCTTCCTTTCAGCTTCGGACTTTTTGCTTCTGTATTTTACGATGCCTGCGGCTTCCTCGAAGATCTCGCGACGGCTCTCAGGTTTGTTGCCGACGATGTCGGATATCTTGCCCTGACCGATGATGGAATAGCCGTCAACGCCGATGCCCGTATCCATTATGAGCTCGCGGATGTCCTTCAGACGGCAGCTGCTGTTATTAATGTAATATTCGCTTTCGCCGGATCTGTACATTCTCCGGGTGATGGCCACTTCCGAAAAATCGATCGGCAGGATCCCTTTGCTGTTGTCGACGACCAGCGTAACTTCCGCCATACCTCGCGATTTGCGGCTGGCGGTGCCGGAAAAAATGACTTCCTCCATTTTTCCGCCCCTGAGCATCTTCGGGCTCTGTTCCCCGAGCACCCAGCGGATCGCGTCTGAAATATTGCTTTTTCCACTACCGTTCGGCCCGACGATACAGGTGATCCCCTCGTGAAAATCGATGCTGACAGGTTCCGCGAAGGATTTGAAGCCGTGCATGTCTATACGTTTGAAATACAACTTGATACCACCTCTGGTCTTTAATTACTTTCCAGCGCCAAAAGCGCGTCTTTCGCGGCATCCTGCTCGGCTGCCTTCTTGTTTCGGCCTGTTCCTCTTCCCATCACGCCTCCGCCGACAAGCAACCTGACATAGAACAGCTTGTCATGGTCGGGGCCTTCTTCTTTTTCGATCACGTAGGAAATGCTGACGTCGCCGTTGACCTGCAGCTTTTCCTGCAGGGCCGTCTTGTAATCCGAACAGTACTCGCCCGATACGACGCCCTGGATCGTGTCTTCGAAAAGCGCCAGCACAAGATCTTTGGCCTTTTCAAAACCGCCGTCCACATAGACCGCCCCGATGAGCGCTTCCATGGCATCTGCCAGGATCGATTTCCGGTGGCGTCCGCCGGTGTTTTCCTCTCCTTTGCCGAGCAATAAAAAATCACCCAGGCCGATCTTTTCAGCGCAGCCTGCAAGTGAGCTCTCACGCACGATGGCGGCTCTCTTCTTGGTAAGCTCGCCTTCTTCGGAGTCTCTGAGCCTGGTGAAAAGATACTCGCTGATGATTGCGTCGAATATGGCATCCCCGAGGAATTCAAGCCGCTCATTGCTTTCTTCGCCGGGCATCTTGCTTTCGTTTATATAAGAACTGTGATTCAACGCTGTCTGCAGAGTCTTGTCATTTTTAAAGCGGTAATCGATGATCTTCTGAAGCTCGCAGCTATTCACTTCTGATGATTTCCTCCAGTTCGAGAACGGAATTCTGTATGATCTGCACCACATTGTTTTCAACGTAGGGCTTGCCTTTTAGGATCGCATTCTTGACCGCGTTGGCATTGGACGAGCCGTGGATCTTGATGACCGGACCTTTGACGCCAAGGATCGGCGCTCCGCCGTATTCGGAATAGTCGAACGCCTTCTTCAATTCCATGATCTTGCTTTTCAGCAGCAGGGCGCCCAGTTTTGATATCGCGCCGTCAGTGAATTTGCGCTTTATGAGCTGGAATATGTTCCACGCCAATCCTTCTGACAGTTTCAATATGACATTGCCTACAAAGCCGTCGCAGACGACGACATCGGCGACGCCGGTGGGGATCTCCCTTGCCTCGACATTGCCGATGAAGTTGATGCTGCTTTTTTTCAGCATCTCATAAGCCGCCTTGATGACAGTCGTTCCTTTGGTTTCTTCTGTTCCGATATTTACCAGTCCGACGGAAGGCCGTTCGAATCCGAGGACCTTTTCCATATATATGCTTCCCATCGTTCCGAATTCCAGCAGATTGTTCGGCTTGCATTCGGAATTTGCTCCGGAATCGACCAGCAGCGCGACGCCTTTGCCCATGATCGGATAGGTGGCGGCGATCGCGGGGCGATCGATCCCCGGGATCCTCCCCAGGATGAACAGGCTCCCCGCCATGATGGCGCCGGTGTTGCCCGCCGATATGAACAGATCGCCATATCCGTCGCGGACCATGCCGATACCTTTCACGAGAGAGGACTCTGTCTTTGTGCGGACCGCTTTCACAGGAGCGTCGTCATTGGTTATGATGTCCGGCGCATGCACTGTCCGGATCCTGTCCCCTTTATATCCAAGCTCCATGAGCGCCTCGGCGATCAGCGGCTCGTCGCCCACTATGATCAGCTCATCGTCAATGATCCCTGCCGCTTCGATACATCCCCTGACTATTTCAAAAGGCGCATTGTCGCCGCCCATTCCATCGATCACAATTCTCATTACTTCGCTCCTCCACATACAGGACAGCCAAAGGCTGGTTATCCTAATTAATATAGCATGAAACCGCCATTGTGTAAATGCCGCATCACAGAAATCGAGGCTTCGGCGCCTCAGCGACAGGCTTTCACCGTAATCCGCGCGCACCGGAAAGCAAGTTCGCCTGGCACCGCCTTCAAACCGGGAATATTTTGCCCAGTATAATATTCTATGTATATATTTAGCTACTTTTAGAAATTTTTGTGTTAATTTTCAGATATTTTTACTATTATATAATAAAACATTCATGAATACAGGAGTCGCAATTATGAAAAAATTTGGTGAAAGAGTAGTCCAACTCAGAAAGTCGAAGAATATCAAGCAGCTCCAGCTGGCAAATCTGGTCGGGATCTCAAAGATGACGCTCTACAAATATGAAAATCTGATTTCAGAGCCTCGCGCCACGATCATCCGAAATCTGGCCGATGTCCTCGACACCACATCAGATTACCTGCTGAACAGGATCGACGATCCCAGACCCATCGGCAAAGGCAGCGCCTGGGTGCGTTTGAAACACTCTGAGGCTTTGCTGATCCACAAGGTGCGAACCCTGGGAGAGCCGTATCAGGGCAAGATCCTGGACTGTGTCGATTATTACTTGCTGTGCCAGGACGATCCGGATGCCTCCGACGTATTATTTCCGAAGCTTCATCGCTGATGGTCCCTGTTGGTCAATTTGATCCGCATGACTTTGGGAAAGCAGGTCCTATTATACTGACTGCAGGTGAAGCATTCAAAAAACAGCGGCCCGTCGTCCCGCTCTATGGCCTCGAAACCATGCTTTCCAAAGAAACCGGGCGCCCTAGCGACGAGATATGCTTCTTTCCCGCCTCTGCTCCGGGCTTCGTCGAGGGCTTTTTCAAGCAGCCTGGACCCGATGTCAAGATCACGGTATTCCGATTCGACAGCTATGCCGTCAATGATATATTCGCCTTCACGCAGCGCAAGAACGCATCCGCCGACCAGGCGGCCATCATCGACAGCCTGCCACCCGGCCACGGTATCTGTCGGTACGGGTTCTTCTTCGGAGAATTCCAGACCGCTCCGGACAAACAGCTCAATGAGCTGTTTTTCGTATTGCTTTTCTAGCACGCCTATCACGATCACCAGATGCTGCCCTCCATGTTCTTATTGACGGTATTTATGCGGATCCGGTTGTGCAGGACCCTGATGTCCAGCGGCAGCTCCGATCCTTTTTCGCCGTCTATGTCCGTTCCGATATGCTGGTCCGAATCGATGATCAGCCTGTCCGTGCTGAACGACACCACATTCTTGTTTTCGGTATGGTTTCCGGTCATGACACTGACAAGAAGCGGCATGAGTTCCATGATCGGCATCTCCTTGAATATCACCACATCGAGCTTTCCGTCGTTGATCGACGCCCTCGGCGCGATTTTCTTGAATCCGCCTGCTGAACGGCCGTTCATGACCAGCATGAAATAGATGTTGTCCGTGGACGTATACTCTTCGCTGCTGATCTGTACGGGGATCGGCTTTAGATTCGGCAGTTCGCCCAAACCCCGAAGATAATAGGACAAGACGCCCAGCGTGCTTTTTATGTTTGGATCGGTCTTCTGGCTCACATCGACCAGAAATCCCATAGCGGCGACATTTATAAAATACTTGCTGTTAACTTGACCTACATCAGCATAAGTGTAGTTTTCTTCAGTGGCAACCTTGATCATGCCCTTCAGCTCCATAGGCAGATCGAAATAATAAGCGAAATCGTTGGCAGTGCCGCAGGGAAAAATTGCAAGTGGCAGATCGACCTTGTTTCGGATCATGCCGTTGACGACTGTGTTGATCGTTCCGTCGCCGCCTGCCACGACGACTTTTTTATATTCTGTCGGGTCCATTTGAGCGAACACATCATTGAGCGCCTCTTTTTTTTCCGTCCTGAAAGGCACGACCTGAAGCTTTTTACGCTGGAATTTGTCTATGATCTCATCCAGGTTGTTCCGGATCAATCCATTGCCTGCTTCAGGATTATAGACGAACAGCACTTTATATCTTTTCATTCAGCATGCTCCTAACCTTTCCGATAAGATACAGCGATCCCGCAAATATGACAAGGTCGAATTCTGTTTGGTTTTGTTCGGCATATGCGACCGCCTCTGCCGCGGATCCCGCAAGCTCACATGCCCGTCCTTTAGCCAGGATCATCGACTGAAGCGAGGATGCGCTGAGACGCCTTGGATTGTCCGGTTCCGTGGCGACGATCCGGACGGCCTTTGGAAGCAGCGCATCCAGGATCTCATCGGCTTTTTTATCCTTCAGAAGGCCGATGACGAAAATGATGCGCCTGCCGTCAAAAAGATCCGAGATCACGCTGGACAAGGCCTCGGCGCCGGCGCCGTTGTGGGCGCCGTCAATAATGAAGAACGGATCTCTCCTGATGATCTCCATCCGTCCCGCCTGCTTCGCCTTCCTGATTCCGCGATATATGGCGCCGTCGTCGAGCGAAAGGACTCTTCTCGTTCTGAGGACCTCGATGGCGGTCAGCGCGCAGGCGGCATTTTCGGTCTGATGCCTGCCGATCATTGATATTTCAACGTCATGATACTCTTTGCCTTCAATTTTAGCATAAAAGCGGTATCCATCGGTGCTTTTTTTCAGGATATTGATCTCTGCCACGGCGGCATCATGCCAGCTGCTGCCGCATTCGAGAGCTTTTGCCCGAATGACCTCACTTGCCTGGATGTCCGCCACATTGGAAACCACCGGAACGCCTGGCTTTATGATCCCCGCTTTTTCAGCAGCGATCTCTTCAAGCGTATCGCCGAGATAGTCCATATGGTCGTATGAAATCGATGTTATGACTGAAAGCTCGGGTTTCCGGACGATATTCGTCGCATCTCCAGCGCCGCCCAGCCCCACTTCGAGCACCAGCCAGTCCACTCCCCTGTCGGCGAAATAGCAGAATCCGATAGCCGTTATGATCTCAAATTCGGTGGGCGGCTCATGCCCTGCGCCGGTCATGACCTCGACCGCCTGAAGCACTTTCCCGGCATATGCCGCAAGTTCCGCTTCGCTGATTTCGGCGCCGTCGACCTCGATCCGCTCTGTAAAACGCTCAAGGAATGGCGATGTGTATAATCCGACACTGCAGCCGGCCTCCATCAGCACGCTGTAAATATAGCGGCAGACCGATCCCTTGCCGTTCGTGCCGGCAACATGGACGATCCTGATGCGATCCTGCGGATCTCCCAGCATCGCCATGAGCCGGCTGATCCTGTCAAGACCCAGCACGCTGCCGAATTTTTCAAATTCATGGATCCGTTTCATAGCCTCGCTGTAATCCATCGGCGCTCCTTTCAGAAGTAGGTTCAGATTTGAGCTATTGCAGCTTTTTTTGAACCATCGTCAGCCGTTCTTCAATCTTGGCAAGCATATCGGCAAGTTTCTCCTGTTTCGTCCGTTCATCGGCGATGACACTGGCCGGCGCTTTTGCCGTGAATCCCTCGTTTGAGAGTTTTGCGGCGACCTTGGCCAATTCGTCGCCAAGCTTTTTCTTTTCCTTGGAGAGGCGGTCGTATTCCGCCTTGTAATCAACGAGCTCATCGAGCGTTATGAACAGTTCTGCTCCGCTGACAACGCAGGAGGCGACTTCATCGGGAACGTTGCTTTTATCGTCTGCCAGAAGTATCTCGCTGATATTGCCGAGGTTTTTGATGTATCGTTCGCCTGACTTGACGAAATCCATTTCATCACCCTTTGCGACCACTATGGCTTTCAGCTTTCTGGAAGGCGCCGCTTCCGCTTCCGCCCTTATATTTCTGACGCCTCTGACCAGTCCCTTGATCAGCTCGAGTTTGCGCACCTCGACGGGATATTCCAACTCGGGATCATATGCCGGCCATGAAGCTCTGATCAGCATCCTGGCTGCGCCGCTCTCACTCTCTTCATAACCGGCGGGATCCTGCGGCAGGTAGCTCCATATCTCCTCTGTAATGAACGGCATGAACGGATGGAGCATTTTCAGCATATCCTTAAGCACTCTGATCAGCACATAGCGCGCAACGGCCTTGTCATCCTCGTCAGCGCCATATAAGCGCGCCTTGACAAGCTCGATATACCAGTCGCAATATTCGTCCCAAATGAGTTCATAAATCTTCTGCGCCGCCAGGGAAAGCTCAAATTTTTCCAGGGAGGCTGTCATATCCCGGACCGCGGAATTCAGCACGGACAGCATCCATCTGTCTTCGTCGCAGAGGCCTGCGTCCTTTTCCTTGCGGCGGCCGACGGCCATGGCTTTCTCTATATCGTCGTCAGTGCCCAGATTCATGATGACGAATCTGGAAGCATTCCACAATTTATTCGCGAAATTTCTGCTGGCTGAGACTTTGTCCATCTGGAATTTGAGGTCATTGCCCGGGGAGACGCCGATCATCAGCATGAATCTCAATGCGTCGGCGCCGAACTGGTCGATGATTTCCAGCGGATCAATGCCATTGCCAAGGGATTTGCTCATCTTGCGGCCTTCCGCATCCCGTACGAGGCCGTGGACATAGACATTGCGGAACGGCACCTCGCCCATCGCTTCGAGGCCTGAGAAGACCATCCTGACGACCCAGAAGAAGATGATGTCGTAGCCGGTGACCAGCACGTCCGTCGGGTAGAAATAGTCGAGCTCAGGCGTTCTTTCGGGCCATCCCAGGGTCGAGAAAGGCCAGAGGGCGGAACTGAACCAGGTGTCCAGAACGTCCTCGTCCTGCCTGATGTCGGATGATCCACAGGCAGGGCACTGATCCGGCTTCTGCCTGGAAACGATCAGCTCGCCGCAGTCATCACAATAATAGGCCGGGATCCTGTGTCCCCACCACAGCTGTCTCGAGATGCACCAGTCGCGTATGTTTTCCAGCCAGTGGAGGTAGACCTTTTCGAATCGATCCGGGATATGGCGCAGGTCGCCGTTTTTTGCGGCGGCGATCGCCGGCCGGGCAAGATCGTGCATCCTGACGAACCACTGGTCGGAAAGCATCGGCTCGATCACCGTGTCGCACCGGTAGCAGGTGCCGATGGCGATATCCTTATCTTCGATCTTCACGAGATATCCCTTTTCCTCGAGTTCCTTTACCAGCGCCCTTCTGCAGGCATAACGGTCCATATCCTCATATTTTTCGGCCAGCGCCGTCATCCTCGCATCGCTGCCGATGCAGGAAGGCTTGTCCAGTCCGTGGCGCTCGCCGACTTCAAAATCGTTGGGATCGTGGGCCGGCGTGATCTTCACAGCGCCAGTTCCCTTTTCCGGATCGGGGTATTCATCGGCAATGACAGGAATTTCGCGATCCGCGATCGGCAGGATCACATTTCGGCCGACCAGATCCTTATACCGCTCATCGTCCGGGTGGACTGCGACAGCCGTATCGCCGAACATCGTCTCAGGCCTTGAAGTCGCGACGACAACGCCCTCGCTTCCATCAGCGCCCGGATAGCGGATATAATAATATTTTCCGGTTTTTTCCTCATGCTCGACTTCCGCGTCGGACAGCGAGGTTCCACAGCTCGGACACCAGTTGATCAGCCGGTTGCCGCGATAGATCAGTCCCTTTTCGTAAAGGCTGACAAAAAACTCCGTGACGGCCGTATTGCAGCCTTCGTCCATTGTGAAGCGCTCCCGGTCCCAGTCACAGGAACTGCCGAGTCTTCGGATCTGCTGCGTGATCTTTCCGCCATAGGTGCGTTTCCATTCCCAGGCGCGCCGCAGGAACTCCTCCCTGCCCAGATCCTCCTTTGTCTTGCCTTCCTCTTCGCGGATCTTGTCGGCCACCTTGACCTCCGTGGCGATGCTGGCATGGTCGCTGCCCGGGACCCAGAGGGCATTGTAGCCCTGCATCCGTCTGAACCTGATCAGCACGTCCTGAAGCGTATGGTCGAACGCATGGCCCATATGAAGCTGGCCGGTGATATTCGGCGGCGGCATGACGATGGTGAAGGGCTTCATGGAAGGATCGACGAACGCGCTGAATGCGCCGCCCTTTTCCCATGTATCGTAGATGCGATCCTCAAACTCCTTGGGATCGTAGGTTTTCGCCAGATTATTTTCCATAAACGAACCTCCCGTTCAAAATTATTATGATATAAAAAAACTCCATCCAAAAAAGGACGGAGAAACCGCGGTGCCACCTTAATTTTGCCTGCTTTCGGCAGACAACTCTCGAAATTTAACGAACATAGTCCGTCCGAACCTACTGTGATTTCAGCCCGGCAGCTCGCGGACGACCTTCAGCGCGCATTGCCTGCGGGATCTTCCAGCCCTGGATCCCACTCTCTATAAGGATTGCCTGCCTACTCCTTCCGGTCATGGCCTTTGCCATATTTATATAGTAATATATTATATCAGAATCAACGTTTGTCAAGATTGCTTTTAGTTTAACGATCCAGGGACCATTATCGCGCTGCCCCCCGACGTATTGGCGAGCAGGCCGGATGCCCGCTGCCGATGCTGTTTTTGGAGCCTTATGATGCTATTATTTGAGCAGATCCCTTTCGTTTTTGAGAAAGCTTCGGCGATGGATCGGGCACAGGCCATACTTTCTCAAGCCGTCATAATGCGCCTGGGTTCCGTAGCCCTTGTTGCTGTCGAAAGCATAACAGTCATAGAGGCGGTGATAATCGAGCATCATCCTGTCTCTTGTAACCTTGGCCAGAATGGAGGCCGCTGCGATCGTCACGCTCCTGCCGTCTCCCCGAATGATCCCTGTCTGCGGCAGACTGACGGTTTCAAGCGTCATCGCATCGACAAGAAGATGATCCGGTCTTGGATCCAGCTGTTCGATGGCCATCCTCATCGCCAGCTTTGAAGCCTGCAGGATATTGATCCTGTCGATGGTCTCACTGTCGACGATGCCGATGCCCCAGGTCAGGGCTTCTCGATTTATAGCGTCGAATAGCTGTTCCCGCTTTTTTTCCGAAAGCTTTTTCGAGTCGTCCACGCCCAGGATCCTGAAATCCTGCGGGAGTATGACCGCAGCCGCGACCACGGGTCCCGCCAGCGGTCCGCGTCCGACTTCGTCCGTCCCTGCGATATAAACGCAGCCTCTGTCATAGAGTTCGCGTTCGAAGGCTTTCATTTCTTCAAGCTTTTTTTCCGCCAGCGCTATCCGTTCTTCTTTCGTCATTTTTCCAGATCCTCCGGACTTTCCAGCGTGATCCTGCCTATGGCCCCGGACCTGAATTCATCGAGCACGGTTCTGGCGGTCCGCTCGTAATCCACGCGCTCCCTTGACAGGATGAATCCGCGCCTGGCCGCTATCTTTTCCATTGTTTCCAGAGGCGTCTCCTCCAGCCCCTCCAGTTTATAGCGCGCGGCCAGCAGGTCTGGGAACCTTGCGGACAGTACGCCGATCAGGGAAAGCGCAAGAGAAGCGATATCCAGTATCTCGTCACGGATCGAGCCAGTGAAAGCAAGCATTTCGCCGACTTTTGGATCCTCGAATTTGGGCCATAGGATTCCCGGAGTATCGAGCAGCTGCATGTCCGCGCCAAGATTGAGCCATTGCTTGCCACGGGTGACGCCTGGCTTGTTTCCTGTCTTTGCGCCTTTTTTCCCAGTCAGGCGATTGATCAGCGACGACTTTCCCGCGTTGGGGATCCCGACGATCATCATGCGCAGCGGATGCTTTCTCTGCCGCTCGGCGTTTTTTTCTTCATGGATCGCCTGCAGCAGCTTCATCAGCCGATTGACGCCGTCTCCGGTCATGCAGTTCATCTCCACAGCCAGAAAGCCCTGCCTGCCGAAATGCTCTACCCACTGATCGTTTGCCTTCTTGTCGGCAAGATCGCTCTTGTTCAAAACGATGATCCTTTTTTTATTGCGAACCAGTTCGTCAATGACCGGGTTTCTGCTGGAAATGGGAATACGGGCATCGATGACTTCGATGACCGTATCGACGAGCTTAAGGTTTTGCTGGATAAGCTCTCTTGTTTTTTTCATATGCCCGGGATACCAGTTGATGTTTTCCATTTCTGCTCCTGGGATCGATACCGATCCCTCGATCCGCCCAATTCATCGACTATCGAACAAGGGACCGGATATATTCTCCGGTCCCCAAAGTTTCATTATTATTTCTTGATCTTGATTTTAGCGGCTTTGCCGGTTCTTTCACGCATATAGAAGAGTTTTGCCCTTCTGACGTCTCCCTGTCTGACCACTTCGATCTTTTCGATCTTTGGCGAATGCAGCGGAAAAGTCTTTTCTACGCCGACTCCGGACGCGATCCTTCTGACTGTGAAGGTCTCATTGAGGCCGCCATTCTGTCTTTTGAGCACGAATCCTTCAAAAATCTGGATTCTTTCTCTGGATCCTTCCTTGATCTTGATATGGACTTTGACCGTATCGCCGACCGAGAACTGCGGAATATCTGTTCTTTCGTATTCTTTTTCGAGAACTTTGATTATATCCATCGGTATTCCTCCTCTCTTCATAGACGTTCTTGGCAACTAAATTGTCCAGCGGACCGCCCGTAATGCACCGGAAGTTATTTTAACACAGAAACCGGTTTGAATGCAAGATGTTTTTAAGATTTTATTATCAGGTATGGACGGTGAACACCGCGCGGCAATGTCGCCGCTCATCGGCCGTCCCATGGGCTTATCCGTATTATGCACGCGGATGGCTGCGGTCGTAGACCTCCTTGATCTTGCTCTTCGTCGCTGCAAGATAGATCTGAGTGGTCGTGATGTCCTCGTGCCCGAGGAGTTCCTGGAGGGATTTCAGGTCCGCGCCGTTCTGGACCATATGCACCGCAAAAGAATTGCGCAGGATCTGCGGGGTGATCTTGTGCTCTATGCCGGCTCCTTCGGCGTAATGCCTGATTATTTTCCATAGCCCCTGCCGGGTCATCCGTTCGCCTGCATAATTTACAAACAAGGCGTTTTCTTCGCTTGATTCGTTATGGATCAGACGGCTCCTTGCGCTGCCCAAATAATTTTCCAGAGCCGCTTTGGCAGGACGTCCGAGGGGAATGATCCTCGCTTTGCCATGTTCGCCGGAGCAGGTGATGAAGCCGATCCTGAGATTGACATCGGACAGATTCATCTCAGTCAGCTCCGTGACCCGGATGCCTGTTGCATATAACAGCTCCAGCATCGCCCTGTCCCGGATCCCTTTAACGGTTTCATCCGGCAGCGACAGAAGCTTTTCGATTTCCTGCAGCGTCAGATACTCCACGCTTTTGCGGGCTATCTTCGGCGATTTGATATTTGCCGCCGGATTCGACGTTATGTATCCTTTCGAAAACATGAAATTGAAATAAGCCCTGATCGAAGCGACTTTTCTGTTGACAGTCGCACCGGCTTTGCCGTCATTCTTGAGCTTGAGAAGATAGGAGACCATGTCTGTGTCGCTGATTTCGGCGGCTGAGACGATCCCCTTGCCGGCAAGGAATCTGTTGAATTCCATGATGTCCTTTTCATAGGCGCATATCGAATTTTTGGCCATTTTCTTTTCAGTCGCAAGGTCGCTGACAAATTCCTTCAAGATCGCGTCCATATTTTTTCTCCAAGTTGTATTATACGATGGGCCGGCACCGTCAGGGCCGCTTCGGTCACTGGGACTGCAGCTTCTGGTCCGCCATCATGATGGCCGCGATGGTTTTCGCGTCCTCGATCATGCCGCCTGCGACCATTCTCTTAAGTTCATCCAGATCGTATTCCTCGATTTCGATTGCTTCATTATCGTCAAATTCCGGTTCGCCGGGTATCAGATCCTGAGCCAGATAAAGATGCAGCAGTTCCGTCGAATACCCGACCGACGTGTAAAAAGACGCCATATGCGTCATCCTGCCCGCGGTGTAGCCAGTCTCCTCCTTCAGCTCCCTGACGGCGACCAGCAGGTGGTCGTTTTCGCCGGGATCGATCTTTCCGGCCGGCGCTTCCAGCAGGACTTTTTCGGCAGCCTTCCTGAACTGCTTCACCATGACCATCCGTCCTTCATCGGTGATCGCGGCGACGGTCACGCCGCCGTTGTGTTCGACGATTTCACGGTACGATTCCCTTCCGCCGGTCACATGCACTTTATCTACACGCAGATTAAGGATCTTTCCTTCATAGATCCTTTTTGTCGAAATAGTCTCTTCAATAAATACCATCGAAGGCCCCCTATCTTGTCATTTTTCTCGATTTGTCGGCTGCCGCCCTGACAGCATCGAAGATGTTGTCGCGGAAACCGTTGCGCTGAAGCGCCTTCACGGCTTCGATGGTCGTTCCGCCGGGCGAACAGACCATGTCTCGAAGCTCATTCGGGTGAATTCCTGTTTCGATGACCATTTTTGCCGCTCCCAGCACTGATTGGGCCGCCATCCTATATGACTGCTTCTCTGAAAGGCCCTCAACGATGCCCGCTTCCGCCAAGGCCTCAATAAACATATAGACATACGCCGGGCTGCTTCCGCTGATGCCGACCGCCGCATCCATCAGCACCTCTTCGATGAACTCGATCTTGCCGATCGCCCTGAAAAGCTCCGCCACCTGCTCGTATTCCCTGTCAGATACGTTCCCGTTCCTGCAGACCGCCGTCATTCCCTCATTGACAAGGGCTGGCGTATTGGGCATGATTCGGACGACTTTGACAGGATACGGGAAAAACTCTTGAATATAGCCCGTGCTGATGCCGGCAGCCATCGATATGACGATCTTTTCCGGCGAAAAATGCTCCGCCAGCCCGCTCAGCACATGATCATAAATATTGGGTTTGACGGCGAGCACGATCATATCGCTTCTCCTCGCCAGTTCCGCTGCGTCGGCGCAAATGAAAATACCGGTTTCCCGGCCGAGTGTCAATGCTTTATCCTGATTGGAATCATAAGCGGCCATGCTTTCCGCCGCTGCCGGATTTCCTTTCAGATAGCCCTTTATCATCGCGGTCCCCATATTGCCGGTGCCAATAAATCCGATCGTCATCTCGCTACCTCCCAAAAAAAATCGTCGCTTTTTCTGTGCCTTCCTGAAGTTTTTTCAATATATTCTCTTTTTTCCCGTTGGTCAGGATCATTGGGATGCCATATTCATTAACACGCCTGGCCGCTGATATCTTTGTCACTATTCCGCCCGTCCCGAAGGCGCTTTTACCCGTTACATCGATTTCATCGAGCAGTCCGTCGATATCGTAGATCTCCTCGATCAGATCGGCATTGGAGTGGTCCTTGGGATTCTTGTCGTAGACGCCGTCGATATCGCTCAGAAGGATCAGCAGATCGGCATTCCAGAGATTGGCTGTCAAGGCGGCCAGCGTATCGTTGTCGCCGATTTTTATTTCGTCGACGCTGACGCTGTCATTTTCATTGACGATCGTAACGACCCCCTCATCGACAAGCGTGAAAAGGGTGTTCCTGATATTGAGCGTTCGGATATGGTCGCTGAAATCTTCCCTGGTCAGCAGCATCTGGGCCACATGGATGCCATGGGCCGCGAAAAGGCTCTTGTAAGCGTTCATCAGCTCCACCTGGCCGATGGCGCACAAAGCCTGCTTATAATTGATGTCTTCTTTCCTACTCCATTTGTTGATGGCCGAAATGCCGCAGATCCCCGCTCCCGAGGAGACAATGATCACTTGTTTGCCTGCGGCGATCAGATCATTGATCTGTTCAACGATATTGCTGAGTATTTTCTGGTTTACCTTGCCGTCATCGCCCGATATCGTGTGGCTTCCTATTTTAATAACGATCTTTCTGCTTCTTTCCAATACTTCACTCAACATATCGCACCCTAAACCTTCAGTTCCACTTCTCCGCCTGCGTCCTGCCCATACTTCCGGAGCGCGGGTCTGATATGGTCCTCCAGAAATTCCTCCACTTGCTCAGCAGACCGCCCGATGTAGTCTTCCGGTGTCAGGAGCCTTTCGATGTCATCCGGCGTCAGCCCAAAGGCGGGATCTCCGGTGATGCGCGTCAGCAAATCATTGGCAAGGCCTTCGTCCTTGACCTTTTTTGCGGCCTCCATCGAATGGACTCTGATTTTTTCGTGGAGTTCCTGCCGGTCGCCGCCGTTTTTGACCGCTTCCATGATGATGTTTTCAGTGGCCATGAACGGGATCTCGCTCATAATATGCTGTCTGATGACCTTTTCGTGTACGACAAGGCCGCCTGTAATATTAATGGCAATGTCAAGGATCGCATCTGTCGCCAGAAAGCTCTCCGGGATCACGATCCTGCGGTTCGCCGAATCATCGAGCGTCCGTTCGAACCACTGAGTCGAAGCAGTCATCGCGGCGCTGGTCGCGTTGCTCATCACATATCGCGACAGGGAGGCGATCCGCTCGCTTCTCATCGGATTGCGCTTATAAGCCATTGCTGAGGAGCCGATCTGGTTCTTTTCGAATGGTTCCTCTATTTCCTTCAAATGCTGCAGCAGCCTGATGTCGTTAGTCATCTTGTGGGCGCTCTGGGCAATGCCGCTGAGCACGGATAAAACCTTGTAATCGATCTTTCGCGTGTATGTCTGGCCTGAAACCGGTATCGCCTCGCGGAATCCCATCTTCTCGACGACCAGTTTCTCGAGAGCCTTGACTTTTGATGTGTCGCCGTCAAAAAGCTCAACAAAACTAGCCTGGGTCCCTGTAGTTCCTTTAACTCCCAGGAGAGCCAGGCTGTCCGCCGCATCGGCGACGTCCAAGAGATCGAAATAGAAATCCTGCATCCACAATGCGGCTCTCTTGCCCGCCGTCGTCAGCTGAGCAGGCTGGAAATGCGTGAAGCCAAGTGTCGGCAGTCCTTTGTTCGCTTCCGCGAAATCCGCCAGTCTTCCTAGCAGGGTGGCCAGTTTTTTTCGAATGACCAGCAGTGCCTGCTTCATCACGATGATGTCGGTGTTGTCCCCGACATAGGCGCTGGTGGCGCCAAGATGTATGATCCCCCGCGCTTTCGGGCATTGAAGGCCATATGCGTAAACATGGGCCATCACATCGTGTCTGGTTTCCTTTTCGCGCTTTTCCGCGTCTTCATAATTGATATCGTTCTGGTGTTCTTTAAGTTCCTCAATCTGTTCATCGGTTATGCCTAGTCCGAGTTCCTTCTCCGCTTCTGCCAGAGCGATCCAGAGTCTGCGCCATGTCCCGAATTTTGTATCCGATGAAAATATGCCAGACATTTCGCTGCTCGCGTACCGCTCGATCAAAGGATTCTGATAATTGTTCTTTGTCATTTTCCGCCTCTTCCACTATAATGATTTTTATCTTGATTCCACCAGAAGCCTGATGGCTGTTCGTTCCTCTCCGTCGATCTCGACATCAATGAATGCCGGGATGCAGATCAGGTCCACACCGGTCGGCGCCACAAAACCCCTGGCGATAGCGATCGCCTTGATTGCCTGATTGAGAGCCCCGGCTCCGATCGCCTGGACTTCGGCCTTGCCGTTTTCCCTGATCACTCCAGCCAGCGCGCCTGCAACTGAATTTGGATTGGATTTTGCCGATACTTTCAAAATTTCCATTGCTGCAACCCCCTCTACTTTCAATAGTGGTTTACCATAAAAATTCTACCATGTTACATCTGTGCTGAATTTTTTAGGAAATTTTTTATCGTCATATTATATTGTTCTATAATTTTATACCAAATCGCAAAGATATTCCATAATTTTATTCAGATATATTTTCAATCATTTCCGGAAGGTCATAGGCGCCGCACCCGCCGTGATCCATGCGGCGATCCGGCTTTCGATCCACAGGGATCCAGCCGCCCCGGAGCGTCAAAATAATTAAGCTTTTTTATCCCAAACCCCTTGCATTTATTGAACATTTTGTTATAATGAGTGCGTGGTTATCCCCCTGATAACCTCATTAATCTCTAATCCCAATACCCCTTTTGAACAAAACAAACTGCTCCCCTGCAGTTTGTTTTGTTTTTTGTTTATGATAAAATAAATCTATGAACAGGGGGTCCCGCCATGAAGATATTGGACAGCTATTTTGAAAGCTGCAGCGTCATTCTTTTGGATATCGAAACCACCGGACTTTTTCCGGAACGCGACAAGGTCGTCATCGTCGGCCTGCTTCCGCTATCCGGCGATGCAGACGGTATCCTTCAGTTTTTTGCCGAGTCCGCCGAAAATGAAAAAGATCTGTTGCTCCGGCTTGTTCCCCATCTGGAAGATTGCGACGTCATCGTCAGTTTCAATGGCAATTCCTTCGATATCCCATTTTTAAACCGGCGCCTGGCCAGAAACGAGATTGGCTATCAAATACCTCTATGGAAGAATTTCGATCTTTACCGGGTGATTCGGCAAGCCGGGTTCACAGGCATCCTGCCGGACCTTAAACAGACAACTGTCGAACGCTATCTCGGGATCGAGGGAAGCAGGCAGGATTCGATAACCGGACGGGAAAGCGCCAGATTATACAGGGAATACGAAAAAAACGGCGATCCCAGACTCAAGGAAGTCATGCTGCTGCACAACCATGACGACGTTTTGCAGCTGCAGAAGCTCATGGCGATCCTTAAAAATGTCGATCTGCATCGCGCCATGTTTCTCAACGGTTTCAACATCGTTTCACGAAACGGTAAAATAAATATCCAGTCCATCAGCGTCGGCCGCGGGGACATATCCGTCAAAGGCAGCTACAGCGGCCCGTTCGGCGATTATGTCCGGTTCGGCGGATGCTATGACGCCAGGCTTTCCGCGAAAGATGGCAGTGTAGCGATCAGTATCCCGCTCCGGCATGAGCACGGCCACTGCTATATCGATCTCGGCGATTTCGACATCGACCCCGGAGAGTTCACCAAATATCCGAACTGTCGGAGCGGCTATCTGATCGTCAGTTCATCCGGCGAAAACCACCATGCTGAAATTAACCATCTGATCAAAAGAATTTGCAGGGAAATCCTTGAATCTTTCTGATATAATTATCTTAGGCCGCGACGGGAGGTGCCCGCATATGCTTACGAAAACAAGGCTCAATGAGGTTTTTAAAACCGCGCCCATAGTGCCCTTTGACGATAATTCAAAATTCGTGTTCTTCAGCGATGTTCACAGGGGGGACAACAGCCTGTCGGATGATTTCGGAAGAAACAGGCATATTTACTATTATGCCCTCGATTATTATTATGAAAGCGGTTTCACCTATTTCGAAGTGGGCGACGGCGACGAGATGTGGGAAAATCCTATATACGAGCATATCACCAATGCTCATCCGGCCATTTTCGACCAGCTCAAAAATTTCCACAAGGCCAACAGGATGTATATGCTTTACGGAAATCACAACATGATCCTCCACGACCCCGAATATGTCAGGAATAATCTTGCGGAAACGTTCAATGATGATTCAGAGCAGTATGAGCCGCTGTTCCCGGGTTTGAAGGTTTATGAAGGCCTCAAGCTTGTAAACACTAAAACGGACCAGGAAATTTTCGTCGTCCACGGCCATCAGGGCGACCTGATGAACGACCAGCTTTGGCGGATCTCGTTCATACTGATCAGATACTTCTGGCGTTTCATGCATATCATGGGCGTCAATTACGCCGCCAGCCCGGCCAAGAACAAACGCGTCAGGCACAATCTTGAGAAAGCGTATAACAAGTGGATCGCCGAACACAGAATGGTATCGCTGATCTGCGGCCATACGCACCGGGCGCGGTTCCCCGGAAAAGGCGATTATTCCTATTTCAACACGGGCTGCTGCATGCATCCACGAGGCATCACCTGCATTGAGCTCAAAGAAGGCGAAATAATGCTCGTCACCTGGCATATGCATACCCGCAAGGATGGTTTATTATATATCAAAAGGACTGTAGTCAAAGGGCCGGTACCGGTCGTTCATTTTATGAGGTGCAATGATGGAAGTGACAAAAATTACAAGAGAAGTAAAGAACGATAGCTATGAAATGGCTTCGCTCCCCGCGGAAACCAGAAACAGCGCTCTTGCGGCCATATCGGCCGCCCTGTGCGACCGCGCGGATGATATATTCGCGGCGAACGCGAAGGATCTTGCGGCTGCTGAAAAAAACGCGCTGGCCGGTCCCCTGCTCAAAAGACTCAAATTTGACCGGCAAAAGCTCGACGACGTCATCAGCGGCATCGTCAGCCTGATCGGCCTTCCCGATCCATTGTTCAAAACGCTTCTGGCAAGGCAGCTCGACGACGGGCTTCGTTTATACCGGGTGACCTGTCCGATCGGCGTGATCGGCGTCATCTTTGAATCAAGACCTGACGCATTGGTACAGATCGCCTCGCTCTGCCTAAAAAGCGGCAACTGCTGCATCCTGAAGGGCGGTAGTGAAGCATCCAACACCAATCGAGCGCTCTATGACATCATTTCGGCCGCGGCCTCCGGCGCTGGTATTCCCCGGGGCTTCCTGACCCTGATAGAAACGCGGGAAGGCATCAGCGAGCTTCTCGGCTGCCATGAATCCATCGACCTGATCATCCCCAGAGGCTCCAACGAATTCGTCCAGTACATCATGGCCAATTCTAAAATCCCGGTCATGGGGCATGCCGACGGCGTCTGCCATGTCTATGTGGACGCATCCGCCGATATCGACAAAGCGGTCAGCATAGCCGTCGATTCCAAGACGCAGTATGTTGCCGCCTGCAATACCGTCGAGACGTTGCTGGTCCACAAGGATGCAGCCGGAAGATTCCTGCCCGCACTGAAAAAAGCCATGGATCAGAAATGCGTCACGATATTGGGCTGCGAAAAGACCGTCGGGCTCATCGGCTGCACGGAAGCGTCCGAAAGCGATTTTGGCCGGGAATATCTGGACTATATTCTGGCAGTAAAGATCGTCGATGATCTTGACGAAGCTATTGCACATATTAATAAATACGGTTCCCACCATACAGACAGCATCGTCGCTGAAAACGAAGAGGCCGTTGAGAAATTCATGCTGCTGGTCGACTCGGCCGGCGTCTACCATAATTGCTCCACACGCTTCGCCGATGGTTTCCGATACGGCTTCGGCGCCGAGGTCGGCATCAGCACCGGCAAGCTCCACGCCCGCGGCCCTGTCGGCCTTGAAGGGCTTGTGACCTATAAGTATAAGCTTTTTGGCAGCGGCCATATCGTGGCGGACTATGCCGAGGGCAAAAAAAGCTTCCATTTCATCGACCTGTAACACATAGGGGGGTATGATGAACAGACTGACGGAAAAGCATCCCCGAAGCGACGTTTATCACGGCACAGGAACTGTGGAGATCCTGCGCCGTGACGACAGGGAAAAATCCGCGCGATTCAGAGAGCTTCTCGGTAAAAAGCTGACCAGCGGCAGCACGCTTATTCTTCTCAAAGCATATGATCCCGACTGACAAAAATCACTATCAAGTATTTGCGGAACCGGCCGATATATGATATCAAAGGGAGCCTATCCCCAAAACACGATGATCAAAGGTGCCGGTTATATGAATAGAATTCTTGGACCCATCGATAAAAGAAGTTTTCTGCGATCCCTGATAATCCTTTTTCTCATCTGGATCATCTCGGTGTCTTTTCTGGCAGTCTATTCGGCCATTCATCTCAGCAAATCGATCTATGAAGAATTAGGCAAAAAATCCATGCTGATCGCCATCGATGTCGCCTACGAGCTGGAAGAACAGCGGCTCGATTTTGCCAGGCTGAAAAGCCTGGATTTTGTCGATCTTCTTCAGGACCCTGAAAACATGGATTTTGAGAGAAGGATGCGCGAGGTCATGACCCATTCCGACATCAAGTATATCTATATGGAAACAATACTCGATGACAAGGAAGTCAAATACTATGTCGAGCCTGGAGAAGAAGAAATCTACGGCGCTCCCGCCGGCACGCCGCTCGATGTGATCTATCTGCTGGATGCCGTGAAGAGCCATGAGATCCGTATGGAGGATACCGACGGAAAATGGTACACAGACAAGGACCGTTATATCAATATCGACGACAGCCTCAGCACGATGTATGCCAATAACGCACCCGGCTATATGTTCGTCAAGGACCGCTGGGGCAATTACTTCACCGGTTATGCACCAGTCCACGGTATAGATGGGAGCGTCGTCGGGATCGTCGGCGTCGACCTTTTCCTGGAAAACTTCTATTCCCTGATCCGGCTCGACATGATAATCGTCGGCGGCTTCACGGCCGTGAACCTAGTCATCGGCGTCGCCTTCGCCATACTGGTGCGACGGCTCAGGAACGCTGACAGGCAGGTGGCGGAAAAAACTCTTCAATCAAGCACGGACTATCTGACATCCTGCATGAACAGACGAAGCTTCAATGAAGCGCTGCAAAACGAGTGGCGCGCGCATTCCGCCAGCGGCAGGTCCGTTGCCCTGCTCTTCGTCGATATCGATTTTTTCAAGGAATATAATGATTACTACGGCCATCTTTCAGGCGATGCGGTTCTATGCAAGATAGCTTCGGCGCTTCGTGATATATGCGAACCGTTATCGGGCTATGTCAGCAGATACGGCGGTGATGAATTCATCGTCCTTCTGCCGGATGCCGGCAATCAGCAGGCTTCAGCCGCTGCGGAGAAAATCATCGCCGCAGTCGCCGCCCTCAAGATCCCGCACATGCCTTCACCGGTCGCAGATCATGAAACGGTATCGATCGGCGCCGCCAGCATGATACCGATCGAAGGCTCCGGTGTCGAAGCGATCCTCGAGCATGCGGACAGCGCCCTTTACCGGGCAAAGCGATACGGAAGGAACCGCCTGCACATATGGGATGGCGAAACTCCCGCAAAACACCATTCCAAAGAGCACGAAACGACCATATGACCGCCGTCGGCTCCGGTGTCGCCTATTTGAGAGCAAGGAGGCTCCCGATGCTGTCCGCGAAGAAATTCGCGCCAAAAAACAGCAGGAAGGCTGCCAGAAAAAGCACCACTCTTTTATAGATCCTGGCGCTGAAAAGATGCCTGGCCTTGCTGACCAGCGCGGCGACAAACGTGAACCAGGAGATGTCGGACAGGCAGTGTCCGAGATAGAACGCGGCGATACCGGCGATCCCGTAAGAAGCGTAGGCGCTCAAGATCAGGGCCAGCCCCACCGCGGACCACCAGATCACGAAATACGGATTCGTGGCACTCAGGACCATTCCTGCCATAAAGGCGCTCCCCTTCCTGCTCTCGGCCATTCCTCCAGTCTCAAGAGAAATCCTGTTCTTTATCACATCCCTGATCATGCCGACGCCCAGATAGACGAGGATGCAGCCGCCAACGAGCCCTATGGCGATCCTGGCCGCATCGGAACCCAGAAAGCGGCCGGCGCCGGCAAAAATGGCGGCGACAAGCAGAAGCTCGAGAAAGACGTGGCCCAGCGACAGTTCCAATCCGGGCCTCACTCCATGGCGCAAGCCCTTGTCCACTGTATATGTGAACATCGGGCCAGGCATAATGGCGCCGGAATATCCTATTAAAAGCGATTGAAGAAAAATCATCAGCATGTTTTCACCTGGAACCTTTTGTCATTTCACTAATCTTCAGGATTTTTCTGCAATTTCCTGCGCTTTCTGACACATTCGGTCAAAAGATACTCTATCTGTCCGTTGATCGACCGAAAGTCGTCCTCTGCCCAGGCTGCCAGTTCTTTCCAGAGAGACGGTGAAAGTCTGAGCAGCAGCTGTTTCTTGTCTTTTTCCTTATTGATATCGCCTTCCAAAGATCCCTCTCCCCCTCGCCGCTATATGATCCATCGCGGCACCCGGACCCGAAGTCCGGGCCGGTGCCGCACGCCTCGCCGGCGACCGATCAATAGATCGATCCGCTGTTGACGATCGGCTGGGCGGATTTGTCGCCGCAGAGCACGACCAGCAGATTGCTGACCATGGCTGCCTTGCGTTCTTCGTCAAGATGGACGATATCCCGCTCATTCAGCTTGTCGAGAGCCATTTCGACCATCCCTACGGCACCCTCGACGATCATCTGCCTGGCGGCGATAATAGCCGACGCCTGCTGCCGCTGCAGCATTGCTGCGGCGATTTCCGGCGCATAGGCAAGATGCGTGATCCTGGCTTCGATGATTTCGAGGCCTGCGATTTCGACTCTTGACTGTATTTCTTCCTTTAGTTTCCCTGCAACCTCCTGGCTGCTGCCCCTGAGAGATTTCTCGCCGTTTTCCGAAGGAGCGTCGTAAGGATAGAGCCTCACGATGTTCCTTAAGGCTGAATCGCATTGGATGGATAGGAATTCGGTGTAATTGTCGACGTTGAACGCGGCCTTCGCCGTGTTGACGACTCTCCAGATCACGACTATTCCGATGATGATCGGATTTCCAAGCTCGTCGTTGATTTTTTGTTTGTCATTATTCAGGGTCATCGTCTTCAGGGAAATGATCTTGCTTTCTTTCTTGATGCTGATCGACGGATTGCCTGTTTTGCCTGCAGTGGGCTGCTCAAGCGTGATGGCGGACTTCGCCGATGCGGCAGTCGGATTGAAGGCGACGGTAAAAGGATTCACATAAAAGAAGCCCTCGCCCTTCAAAGTGCCGTGGTATTTGCCGAATAGCGTCAGCACCATGGCTTCGTTCGGCTTCAGGATCTTCAGCCCGGCGAACAGGAGCGGCATGCAGATCACCAGATAAAGCAGCGCGCAGACGACCATGACCATCGGCAAATTGCCCGCATAATAATAACCCATGCCCATCAAACCGATGAAAAATGTCGCGACAGCTGCAAGAGACAGAATGATATTTATAATCAACACTGCCATGCCGCTGACGGATTTAGGCGCGATCTCCTCAAAATGGAGCTGTTTTTCTTCTGTAATAGAATTTGTCATATTATTACCTCCCACGGTTCAATGTGATATTATTTTGATATCATATAAATACTACACCCGGCTGATTAGCATGTCAATGATATTTTTCTAATACAATCATTGAAAAAAAATCGCAATCACTTTATTATTAATAAGCCGGATCCAGCCACATGGCGGCCGGACTTTCAATAAAGACAGCGGGAGAACCATGATAAAGAAACTGTTCGGTTATACAGGAGAATACAGACGCTATGCCATTTATGCGCCTTTGCTGATCATTGGCGAGGTCATACTGGAGATATTGATCCCTTTCGTCATGGCCGATATCATCGATAACGGCATCCTTGGCGCCGGCGGGACTTCATATACGGTCAGGATGGGCGGCCTGATGGCCGTGATGGCCGCAGCTTCCCTGTGCCTTGGGGCACTGGCCGGTAAATGCGCGGCAATGGCGGGCACCGGCTTTGCAAAGAATATCAGGGGCGGACTTTTCGACAAAGTCCAGGATTTTTCCTTCTCAAACATCGACAGATTCACCACCGCGTCGCTGGTCACCAGGCTGACGACGGATGTCAACAATACGCAGAATGCCTTCATGATGTTTATCCGGATCGGGATCAGGGCTCCCATCATGCTCGTCGGCGCTACGACCATGGCGGTCATGCTGAGTCCCGGGCTGTCCGTCGTCTTCCTCGCGGCCATTCCGATCCTCGCCGCCGCACTGTTCCTGATCGGCAGGAATGCCATGCCGAGATTCAAAAACATGCTGAAGTGCTATGACGCCATGAACTCATCGGTCCAGGAAAATCTGACAGGCATCCGCGTCGTCAAAGCCTATGTGCGTGAGGAGCATGAGAACGAAAAATTCAGGCAGAGCGCCGATGCGGTGCGCAAAGCCCAGTTTTTCGCCGAAAAACTCATCATTTTGAACATGCCTGTGATGCAGCTTTCCATGTATGGCTGCATCATCGCCGTGCTCTGGTTCGGCAGCGGCTTGATCGCCGATGGCTCCCTTGAAATCGGAAGGCTTTCCGGTTTTGTAACTTACATAACACAGATCCTGATATCGCTGATGATGATATCGATGATCTTCATCGTTTCCATAATCTCCCGAGCTTCCGCCGCACGAATTCTGGAAGTCCTCGAAGAGACGCCGGACATCAGGGACGACGCGAAGGCTTCCGGGCTCTCGCTCGAGGATGGTTCCATCAGGTTTTCGAGCGCCTCATTCAGTTATTCGGGCGCCGCCGACCGGCTGGCTCTTGAAAACATCGACCTCGCCATCGCATCCGGCGAAACCATCGGCATTATCGGCGGCACCGGATCCGGAAAAACGACGCTGGTGCAGCTCATTCCCCGTCTATATGATCTGACCGGCGGAGAATTGCTGGTCGGCGGCCATGATGTCAGGGATTACAGTCTGGAGTCCCTGCGCGGCGACATTGCCATGGTCCTGCAGAAAAACGTGCTGTTTTCCGGAACGATACGCGAAAATCTGCTGTGGGGAAACGAAAACGCAACGAGCGAAGAAATCGAGGAATCCTGCAGGACAGCGCAGGCCCATGATTTCATCACGGCTCTTCCAAACGGCTACGACACCCTGCTCGGACAGGGTGGGATCAATCTGTCCGGCGGCCAGAAGCAGAGGATCTGCATCGCCCGCGCACTGCTGCAGAAGCCCAGGATCATGATTCTCGACGATTCCACCAGCGCCGTCGATATCGCCACTGAAAATCATATCAAAGCCGCGCTCCGTTCAAAACTGGCAGGCACGACGACCATCATAATCGCCCAGAGGATCACGTCGGTCTGCGATGCGGATCGTATCATCGTGATGGACGACGGCATGATCTGCGGTATCGGCACTCATAACGAACTGCTCGAGACCAGCGCGATCTATCGCGAGGTCTTCGAATCGCAGCAGAAAGGAGTGGATTAGATTATGCCCGGTCCAATGAACAGGATGAGAGTCCCTGCAAAACCTCAGAATATAAAAAAGATCCTGGCGCGGATCCTTTCATATATGGCTGAATCAAAGGCCCGTCTGGCGCTTGTGATCCTGCTGATATTCATCAGCACCGGCGCCCAGATCGCCGGGACGTCCTTTCTCCGCCTGGTCATCGACGATTATCTGTCGCCGCTGGCAAACGGCGCGGACGAATCGCTCCTAAACGGACTGGCAAGGCTGCTGGCGCTGATGTCTTTAATTTACGCCATCGGCGCCCTGTCTTCCTATACGTACAGCCGGATCATGCTTGTGATCTCGACGGGCACTCTCTATCGCATCAGGACGGACCTGTTCCGAAAAATGCAGGCGCTGCCGATCCGGTATTTCGACACCCACACTCACGGCGAGCTGATGAGCAGATACACCAACGATACCGATGCGATACGCGAAATGCTTTCCAACAGCATCGCCAACTTCATATCGTCAGCCATAACAGTGACAGGCGTTTTCGTCATGATGCTGATCTACAGCTGGCAGCTGACCCTGCTGGTCATTGTCATGCTGTTCGTTATGATCAGGACCGTGAAGCTGATCAGTGGAAGGAGCGGCCAGTATTTCAGGGTGCAGCAGGCGGAGCTCGGCAATGCGAACGGCTATATCGAGGAAATGATCGAAGGCCTCAAGGTCGTAAAGGTTTTTGGCCATGAGACGGCAGTCAAGGAAAAATTCGCCGGAATAAACGGCAAACTGCGAGAGGCGGCAGCCAGCGCCAATACGTTTGCGAATATTCTGATGCCGGTCATGGCGAATCTGGCAAACATTTTGTTTGCGCTGACGGCCATCGCCGGCGGCGCTCTGGCCATAAGCGGCGCGCTGACCGTCGGCACTGTCGTCGCTTTTCTCCAGTTCACCAGGAATTTCTCGATGCCGATCACCCAGATCTCCCAGCAGCTCAACGCCGTGCTGACCGCCCTGGCCGGTGCCGAGCGCGTGTTTGGCCTGATCGACGAGGCGCCTGAAGCGGATGACGGCCATATCACACTCGTCAATATCACCGAAGCATCCGGCGGCGCTATTCAGGAACATGCCGCGCACACCGGGCAATGGGCCTGGAAATGCGTGGACGCAGATGGATCGGTCCATTATACGAAAGTTGAAGGCAGAGTCGAATTTGACAACGTCGTTTTCGGTTATGACGAAGAACGGACCATATTGAAGGGAGTATCGCTCTATGCGGAGCCTGGCCAGAAGATCGCCCTGGTCGGATCCACCGGCGCCGGCAAGACGACGGTGACGAATCTGATCAATCGTTTTTACGACTTGCCGGATGGAAAGATAAGATATGACGGCATCAACATAAATAAAATCAGAAAAGCCGATCTGCGACGATCACTGTCCATGGTGCTTCAGGACACCCATCTGTTCACCGGCACCGTCATGGACAATATCCGTTATGGACGTCTCGAAGCCACCGACAGCGAGGTTATTGCTGCGGCGAAGCTGGCCAATGCGGATCCTTTTATACGGCATCTGCCGCTCGGCTATGAGACGATGATCACTGCCGACGGCGCCAACCTGTCGCAGGGACAGCGTCAGCTGCTTGCCATCGCCAGGGCGGCGGTGGCCGACCTTCCGGTGCTGATCCTGGATGAAGCGACCTCCTCGATCGATACCCGAACTGAAAAGCTGATCGAAAAAGGCATGGACCGCCTGATGGAAGGCCGGACCGTCATCGTCATCGCCCACAGGCTTTCCACCGTCCGAAACGCGAACGCCATCATGGTCCTTGAAAACGGCGAAATAATCGAACGGGGAGACCATCACGAACTGATGGCGCAGCGCGGAAAATATTACCGGCTCTGCACCGGCATGCTCGAGCTGTCATAACTGTCGCGATTAAAAAGAATGGTACTAAAAGGCCGGGAATTGTATTATAATATTTTTCGAGCTGCAATAAATTTACTGTGAAGCATGAGGTGTAGGATGAGCAACAAATTGATCCGGAAATTTTCAGAGATGAAATTGATCGACAAGGCTTTGACCGTATTCGTGATCGTCAGCGCGCTTATGTTTTTGATCACGACCATCGTCAGATATCTTTAACCAACATTAAGAGCACATAGCGGGGCAGGCCTGATATTTCAGGCCTGCCCCGCTGCATAACAAGGATAGGAGTAAAAAACGCAATTCATTTCACTTCAGGTTATAGTTTCTTTTCTTTCATCAGCTCGTTCACCAGTCTGATGCTGTCGGCGGCGTTTTCCCCGAATCCGTCCGCGCCGATTTTGCTCTGCCATCTGACGGTGACCGGCGCCCCGCCGATCATGGTTTTTATTTTGCCTTTCAAGCCGCGCTCTTTCAACATTTCTTCGATTTCCTGCTGATGGGTCATCGTCGTCGTCAGCAGCGCGCTGGTGCCGATGATATCCGCGCCTTCGGCTATCGCAGTTTCTAATATTTTCTCGCTGGGTACATCTCTTCCCAGATCAATGACCTCAAAGCCATTGGCGACCATCAGCGATGCGACGATCCCCTTTCCGATGTCATGCAGGTCCGATTCCACTGTCGCAAGGACGATTTTGGCGGATGTTTCCCTCTTCTTGCCGGAAGCCAGCAGCGCGTCGTTCAGTATCGCGACCGCATCCTTGATGGCGTCTGCCGCCATCATGACTTCGGGAAGAAAAACTTCGCCGCTCTCAAACAGATCACCGACCTCCATGATTCCCGGAACGAATCCTTTCTCGATGAATTCCGAAGGATCTATGCCGGCCGCCAAGCCTTCATGGGCCAATTCGACGGCCAGTTCCTTGTCTCCGTCGATTATGGACTGTCTGGCTTTTTCCAATAAGTTTTCATCAATCATTCCTATGACCCTCCTTTGATCTTAAAAGCCCATCCCGGTCTTCTTCTTGAATTTTTCAACGCAATTGATTTCCAAGCCAAGCAGCTTTGAAATATTCGCTTTCGCTTCGATTCCCCTGCTTGCCGCACCATAGCCCATGAACACGGTCGCGATATCCAGATCCTCTCTGACTTCCCGCATCACCACTTCATCGGTCAAATCGAGCAAGCTCACTTTCAGTTTCTCGGCCACATATTTTTTAGCGTCGTTCAGTCTCATGCTGTTCGCCAGCTGCATCCTCGCAACCAGGTCTCCTGCTGTCCTGACGCCGCCCATTCCTGAAGCCTGACTGTGCACTATTGCCATGCCGGATGGATCGCCGTAGCCTACCTACAACCCGTCCAGCCTGCCGATCTCGGCCATCGCGGTGGATGCCCGGGATACACAGTCTATTGGCGGCGTGATCTGCATCGGCACGCCGCCGACGCCCATGCCCACATTAGCGTGCACCGGGATCGGCGAAACTTCCACGGCGTATTTGCACATCGTCAGTGCCCTCGCGATATTCCACGGGAAGCTCTTCCTCGTATTCGTATTGACGACGGCGCCGACCACGTTGGCCCCGGCCGCTGCTACCATGCGGCATTGATCATGGACATACATGCCCGCCAGCCGCTCATCCTTATATTTCAGCTCGCCGTGGAAACCAAGGATAAATTCCCCTGACATGCCAACGTTTATATTCATTTTCGGGTAGCGTTCACGAAGCTTCTCAACGGCATGCAGACAGGCGTAAAACTCGGCGTCGCCGCCGGATGCCGTCGTATCCAGATCCAGTCCATCGGCGCCGGCATCGTTCATCGCTTTTCCGAGAAGGAGCAGGTCCGCTTCCAGCAAGGCTGCCGTCTGAAGTTGCGCTTCCTGCGCTTCCTTGATCAGTCCTTTGGGCATCAGCTCCGCCGCGTTCTCGCAGGGTCCGTCCGGCTTGGTATAGGTCGGCATATTCGGCATTACGCCGTATAGCAAGGCCGGTGTCGTCGTCAGCAAGGTTTCCGCCACTGCATACTGCTCTTCAGGAAAAATAGCCTTGACCGGCTTGGCGCTGTAATGCACGTAGGCCATCTCCAGCGTGTCCGCCATCAGCGCCCTTTCATAGGTCTGCAGGATCTGCGGCATTGCTATCGGCAGCCCCAGCCTGGTAAACTTCAGCGGCTGTGAATCGTAGGTCAGTACCAGCTCATTGCCGCGTTCCACGCTGACGAACTTTCGAGGTTCGCAGATGATGCTATGCAGCCTCTTCATGTCGTCATCGGAGAGCGGCGGGCATTTTGCCTTCCTGGCACCCTCAGCAACACCGGCTTCAATTTCCTTGAGAACTTCCGCCTCCGTCATCTCGACAAAGGATCCGTCTCCCATTCTGGTCAGAACCATTTTAATACCTCCTTTTATATCAGCGTCCCCTATGTATTTATTATATAAAATTCTGCTGGATTTACATTATGCAAGGTGTAAATAACTTTATCCGCTAAAATATGCACATTGTCAAATCGTTCAGTCGTGCAGGCGATCATCCGCCTTCATTTTATAGTAATAGGCATGAATGGCATATTCCAGGGCAAATCGACGTTCGCCCTCGTCATAATCTTTCCCTAAAATATCTTCTATTTTTTCAAGCCTGAAATACAATGTCTGCCGGACGATGAACAGTCTTTCCGCCGTCTTTTGCTTGGAGCAGTTGCATTCATAAAATACTTTAAGGGTATACAATAACTCGGCAAACTCAGGCTCCAGCAATCTGCCCAGTTGGTCGGCGATAAATTCGTCCAGAAGACGCGATCCCTTTAAAGGCTGAAGGATCCTGTCTAGGTAAAGCTTGTCATAAATCATGGTCCGGCCGCATCTGACATCGGCGCTGTTCATCATATCAACTGCCGTTTCGTAGCTTTTTATAAGATCAGTGTGTTTATTCACTATCCTGCCGATGCAAAAGATCGAATCCCTGTAATCATTGAATTGATTTTTATATTGTCTCAACTGACCGATTGATCGCTCCACGCTATCCCAGACGTCGTCCATGCCGCTTGGTATGAGGACAATGTAGCTGATCATATCCTCTTCCATGTACCCCAAAACGGAAAATCCCTCATCGCCGAATACTCGTTTCACTATTACCGTCGTGTGAAGGATGAATTCATCGAATGATTTGTGTTGATCTTCGCTGTACTTTGATGGGATTTCAGGATAGTATGCAGCGTTTGTGAATTTCGAACAGCAAAGGGAGGTGCTGCAGACGAACATCGGGCCATTATTATAAGGCATGCCGCTATACCTCAGATTTTCCTTGATCGAGGTTTCAGACAGATTCCCGTGAAGCCATTGCTTCAGCCAATCATTGTTTTTGTAGTGTTCATGCTCACGATCGAGCATTTCAGATAAGATGCTGTCTTTAAGCGTGTTTGACAGCCTGTTCAAAATTATTGTGTCAAATTGTGAAATGGCTCTCCGTGTACTGTTGAAAATCAGATATCCCCAATTCTTTTCCAGTATCTTCAGATGTTTGATGGCTATATTTCCGCTCATATAGATTTCGTCATCTGCCAGCGACTTTTCGAGAGCTGCCAGGCGTGTATTTATAAAGTTCTTCAATTCGGGTGAAGAACCATAGGACTTTCCCTTGATCGGCAAATAAGCGATATCCACATTCAGATATTCAGCAGTATACCGGATGCCGTCAGCGATCGTTCCCTTGCTGCTGATTTCGCTCAAATGACTTAAATAATTATCCGCATCCTGATAGAGCTGCGATCCATCATTGATGAGCATCGTGTTCAGCCCTTTTGAGATATCGACGAACCTTGATATTTCGCTGATTTCAATTAGGGGAAAATCATTTTCATTCGCAAGATCGATCAGTTCCTTTTCGATTTTGTGATAGTATAGGGCTGTTTCGATACATAAAGCAGCGACGCCCTGGCAGATAAGTTCCTGCAGAAATCTCAGGGCAACATCTTTGGACGTGAATCCGATACCTGTCGTCAGCACCAGTTCGTCGCCATTGACGCATTCATTTACTATATCGCGGATCTCCAGGATGTGGACCCAGCTGACGCTTTTGGAAAGACCGCTTTCACCGGCGACCACTTTGGTGATGTATTTCAAATATTTTGTATTCAACAAGTCATTGACACTCAAACCATGAGCCATGGCATCCAACCTCCCCCGGGATAGATCTCCTGTTTGATTTGAGACAATTGTATACTCTGCGGCATGTCCTGCATATATTGCATGGAACAAATCCAATTGTAACCGAACACAAATCGATTCAGCATAAAATGAAGAAGCCCCCAATTAACCGTTCTTCGCGCCAATCAAGGGCTTCCATCCAAATCTGCAGCGTCTTATGCCTGACTGTCCCGATAAACATCCAGGATCATCAGCGCCAGCTTGAGTTCAAGAATTGTTTCCATGCATGTGAAGGAACGATCAAGTATGCTTTCGATTTTTCGGATTTTATAGCGCACCGTGTTCTTATGCAAATAGAGTTTCTCGCTTATTTGCAGCGCGTTTCCATCGTATTCAAAATAGGCGCCGAGGAATGTCATCAGATCCGTTTTATTGATTTCATCATAAGCAATCAGGGCGCCAAGAACCTCTTTGCTGAATTTCAGCATCGCTTCGGGATTTCTGCAGTCCCAGATCAGTTTATAAGCGCCCAGCTGGTCATAACGGTAGAGTTCTTTGCGCTGCTGCGCCGCAAACGGCAGCAAACTGGCCGCAAGCAGCGCCTCGCTGTAGCTTTCCGCAATTTGCCCGATTTTTCCATAGCAGTTTCCAATGCCGATCCGGATAATTATATCGTCAAAGCGGACCTGTACTTTTGCCGCCATGTTTCTGAGAGAGAGCATAACTTTTTCATCTATAACGCGCCGCGTCCCTTCATTTGATAGAACTACGGCGATCTGGCACTGCATACGAACGGCAATGGCTTTGCTGAAATTGAATTGATTTAGACCTTCAATCAGTTTTGCATACACATCGGCCAATTCATCCTCCGTTATCATATCTTTCCGGACGATGCGAAGCAGGAGGACGCGATAGTCGGAAACAGCGTTGAGTCCGAAGAACTTCAACATTTCCCGCACGCCCAATTCCGTTTCGGCATCTTCCCTGCCAAGCAGGATGGATCTCAAAATATCCTCAGGCATCCGTTTTTGATTTGCTTCTCCTGAAACAAATTCTCCTACAATATGAGATAAAGTCGATATTTTAACATCCCACGGCATCGTCAGGATCGGGAAAGCATGGCCATTCGCAAAGTCGATCACGCATTGCGGTATCTCTTTGATATATGGGCCAGGGGCGAATACGATCCCCGCCATGGCATGCTCATAAGCTTTCTTTACAAATGCCAGAAAATCTTCATCGGAGCGGATCATCAAACCGGTCACAAAATTCAGATCACCTTCATTGGAAAATTGGATAATGTCCGTGGCCTCGATGGCCGCCGTCCAATTCACCTGCCTGTCTGAGCCCTTTTCTCCGGCAATGATGCGAAGGCATTCGCATTCCGGGATAATTAATATATCTTTGATCGCTTTGGGCATGAAGACACCCTCCCTGCTATTCGCATCATTGTCCGCGTTTTGGTTTTTTATTTTATTGTATACCAGAATATTCCCGCCAACAATTGCTGCGCAACCGTTTTTTAAAAAACCTTACTTTGGCATGCATGATCGATCAGGCCGAGACCAGCCGGAACGCCGACGGCAAACAAGAAAAGGCCGGAGCATCGCCCCAGCCTTCGCTTGCAGTCATCCATCCCTTATTTATATTTATTGAACGAATCCGAACAGCCGCGGCAAGAAAAGCGACAGGCTCGGAATATAGGTCGTCAGCAGCAAGGTAGGCAGCCAAGCGAATATTATGAACCACAATGTCGGCATCAGCATTTCCTTGACCGGCGCTTTGCCGACCCTGGCGCCCAGATACAGGAACGGCGCGCATGGCGGTGTGACACACCCCATGCCAAGGTTTACGCCCAGTACCGCAGCAAACTGTATTGGATCCATGCCGAGCTGCATTACGACCGGCAGCAGGATCGGCGTTGTCAGCAAAATGGCGCTTGTATCATCCATCAGCATGCCGATAATGATCATGAAGAGGTTTACCATCATCAGCAATACAAAGGTATTATCCGATATAGATGTCAGAAGCTCCATGATCATCTGGGGAACATTCTCCATTATATAAAGCCTGCTCAAAATCATGACCGAAAAAAGCATGATCATGATGACTCCGGCAGTCGTGATCGAATCGATCATGCAGCTTGCGATGGCGCCACGCTCTTTCAATCCTTTGTAGACCCAAATACCGACCGGAATCGAGTAAACAACGGAAACCGCGGCTGCTTCGGTCGGCGTCATGATACCGCCATAAATCCCGCCCAGAATGATGATCGGCGATATCAATGCCGGGATCGCCCGGACTGAGCGGTCGCCGAGACGCCGAATATTCTCCTTCATCGGCATGGGCTCAGGAAGCTTGATATTGGGATCGTTGCGGAGCAGCCAGAAGTTCACGGCGGACAGCAATATCACAAGGATTATTCCCGGAATGACCGTCGACAGGAAGCTTGCCAAAACAGACTGGCCTCCGACCCATGCGTACAGTATCATGCTTAAACTTGGCGGGATCAGCAGACCAAGGAGACTGGCGCTTGAGATCAGAGCTGAGCTGATTCCTCGTGGATATCCGGCGGCATACATCCTGGGCAGCATGATCGATCCGATGCAGGATAGCGTCGCCATACCCGATCCGGATATGGATCCGAATATCGCGCAAGAGATAACCATTACTGCGCCCAGTCCGCCCTTGAATTTTCCGACGACGATCTCAACAAGATTGACCAGGCTTTCTCCGATACCGCCTCTTTCCATGAATGCACCAGCCATAACAAAGAGCGGTATGGCAACAAGAATGATGGATCCGGCCTTGCTGTATCCATAAGGCGGTAAAAAGGTATAGTCATACCCTCCTAAAAATACGATCGTCAATGTGGAGGCGAAAAATGCAAATGGGATAGGGATGCCGATCAGCAACACTACTATTAAAACAGCTACGGCTATGATTACGATTTCCATGATGCAGCCTCCTTAGTTTCCACTTTTTGCATCTTATGCTCCCGATATATCGCGATCGATTTCTTGATATCCTCGATCATATATACAAAATTATAGAAGCTCGTCAACAAAAGGCTGAAAAAGATCGAACTTTGTCCTATCACGATAGGGATCTTGTAGGTCGATGTCGTGGCGCCGGTCGACAGGGTCCATTGGATCAGGACAAAACCCCAATAAGTGAAAATGACGCCGAGAATAAATGTTCCGATGCGATTTACCAGTAGCAGGATCACTTTTTTCCATCCGGTGAGAAACTGGCTTAAGATGTCCGCGCTGATCTGGCTTTTTTCATAACTGCCATATGAAGAACCCATCATATACATCCAGAAAGCGATCGTCAGAAGGAATTCCTCATAACCGACGAACGGTATGCCAATTTCCCGCAGCACCATCGGAACAAAAACAAGGGCGATCGTCGCGACACCGGATATGATCATCAGCAATTTCTGCAATCTTACCAAGCCGTACCATAGCAGCGTTCCATAATTTTCTTTCATAACGCACACCTCCTGTGTGATATGGAAGGGGGGAGGCAATAACTGCTTCCCCCTCCTCCGCCTTTCGGCTCATTCTATTGTGTGCTGCTTACTTCAGCTTTTCGACTTCAGCCCTGCAATTATCGACGATTTCCTTTGTCAGATCCGCTTCAAGACGTTTCCAGGTGACATCCCTGACAAAATCAGCCGCTGTCTTGATCTGCTCCGGCGTATACTCGACAACCTTCACGCCATAATCATCGGCAAGCTTCTTTTTATAGACATCTTCGTTTTCCTGGGCCATCGTAAAGCTCTTCTCCGACTGCTCATTGAAGACGTCAATGACGATCTGCCGGTCTTCGTCCGAGAGCTTTGCCAACGATTTCTCACTGGCTATATATGCAGTGGATTCCGCGTGCATATAATTGATATACATGGTATTGATGACTTCTCCGACCCAGGCGTAATTGATGTTGGGCGTTCCGCCGCTCCAGCCGTCCACAACCTTTGTCTGGATCGCCGTTGGCACTTCGGCATATGGAATCGAAACAGCCTCATAGCCCAAATCTTCGATTGGGTACAGCATCGTCAGCAGACCGCCTGGAGCACGCATTTTGATGCCCTTCGGCGTTCCCGGAGTGAATACGTCGGTCGGTTCCTTGACGCAGCCCATCCCGATAAAACCTTCGATATCAAAGCCCATGAAGACGACGCCCTGTGTCTTATTGATCTCCGTCATCAAACTGTACAGGTATGAATCCTTGCCATAAAGCGGAACAAGATCATCATATCCTGTTGCATAATAAGGCATATAAGCCACACCAAGCCGCTTGTCGACCGTATCCGGGATCGAACCCTGCTGGATATCGATGGAGCCCATCATCAGTTCTTCATAGACTGTCGTATAATCACCCAACTGATTCGCCGGATAATAATCGACCTGTACTCTGCCTTCAGTCCTCTCGCTGATCATCGCGCAGGCTTCTTCATTCAGTGTATTGGACATGTGGTCGATCGGCGCGATCGAAGAAAACCTCAAGACTGTCACTTCATCCTGTCCTGACTGTTCTCCAGAAGATCCGCTTGCCGAATCGCTGCCGCAGCCGTTTAAGGAAGCGAGAGCGAACACCAGTATTAGAAATATTGCGATTCCTTTTTTATAACTCATTTGACACCCTCCTGAATCCGATATTGATTACTGTGGTTTATATGTTAAGTATAATTTTTTAATATGTTTTTACATTATTCATACTGTAGAATCTTTGAGGAACTGATTTTTACATTGTGTCCAATCCGAAAAATATTGGCGCATTAATAGCAAACGGGTCACGATAAAAACTAATAATCGCTCCTTGTCACGCCATAATATTCTTCGGCTTCATTGACTATTTGCCGCATCCGGATTTTAGATGCCGGAGGCAGTTCCTGGACCTTATAATTTTCTATTATGCTGATTGCAGCTTCATAGCCTCTTTCCGTAAAAGTCTTCGAACCATTCTCCACCCAAGCTTCTCTGGTTGTCTTGCATATCAGCTTCGGCCTTGAAGGCGCCGTGCGGAAGTGTTTGTACGTATGATCACAGCTGACAAATTCACCGCCCGGACCTATCGACTTTATAACGTCGAGGGCAAGCGTCTCGGCATCTACCGGCACCCCTGCCGCGACTTTACTGATCATGCGCGATATATCGACATCCATCATGAGTTTTGCATAATCGAACACCAGTCCCTGTCCGAGCATGCCAAGTCCATAAATAACGTTGGCCCCTGCCAGCGCTGCTATCAGACCTGTCAATGTCGATTCGTGCGTCGACTGTGCATCAGGAATATAACTGTCAGCCTATCCTCCCGCGACGAAGCTTGGCAGCATATAATATTTGGCCAGACAGCAGACTGCCGAGCTCATCAGGGCCAATTCCGGCGTCCCTACCGGCGAGGTCGTGAAGCGAAGGTCAAATCCCAGCGAAGAAGAGCCATATACACATTTGCTCCCTTTCACGGTAAGCTGTTGGAGCACAAGCCCGCTCAGGACCTCACAGTTATGCACGACCAGCGATCCCGCCAGAGTCACCGGCGCCGTAGCCCCCGACATGGTCATTGATAGTATCAGCGCCGGAGCTCCTCCACGGGCCGATTGGACGATCACTTCCGAAACCTCGGGCGTTAGAAGCAATGGGCTGTTCGGGCAAATCGTGGCGGAGTAGATCGGGCTCTTCCGGAAATTTTCCTCCCCGCCAGCCGCTTCGTATGCCAGCTCCAGCATCTTTTTGCAGTTGTATCCGTTACCTGATCCAATGAAGGTGTGTTTTGTCGTATTGTTGAAGATTTTCTCGGCATTGTGGATCGTCTGGACTTGTCCCGGAACATCATTGCATCCGCATGCCCTTTCATATACAGCCAATTCATCGATCGAGTCGCAGACTCTGGTTATTTGCGCAAGATCATCCCTTGTCGTGATCCTTTCTTCCCTAGTGTACGGATCTATTATCCTGAGGCCTTCGCCAAAATTCGTATACGACACTTTAGTTCCCGCGACGTAGTTCCTCTTTGGATCCCTGCCGCAAAGCTCAACTGTCTGAGGTGCTGAATCGATGGCATCTTCAACCACTTTCGCCGGTATTTTTACGATGTTTGTTTCTCTGTCGACCGAACAGCCTCCTCCTTCAAATATGTCCTGTGCTTCAGGGCTAGGCACTTTGACGCCCGTCTTTTCCAGGATTTCCAATGTTGATTTATGGATCGTACGGACGCAGTCATCGGACAGGGCCCTGGTGAACAATCCGGACGACACCGTGTCCCAGTTAATAAATTTGCTCATAATAGTACCTCCTTGATATCCCGGCAAATAATTCATGTCAATTGGCGATCATCTTCAGGCATATTTCTTTTGTTGCCATCGCATCGGCGCCGTAGCCGTCGGCGCCGATCCTGTCTGCGAATTCCTTTGAAATCGGGGCTCCGCCAACAAACACTTTTACGCTGTCCCTTAATCCTTCTGAAATCAGCAAGTCTATCGTATCTTTCATTGACATCATCGTGGTCGTTAGCAGAGACGACATGCAGACAAATTTTGGGTTATGATCTTTGACTGCTTTGATAAAATTCTCCGGAGGGACGTCGACGCCAAGATTTATCACAGTGAATCCACCGGTTTCAAGGATCATTGCCACAAGATTTTTCCCGATTTCATGAAGATCCCCCTTCACTGTAGCGATGACCACCGTGCCCTTCGGGGGGACATCATCGATTGAAATCAGCGGCCTGACGGCATCCATGCCTGTTGAGACAGCCCGGGCTGACATCAGCACTTCCGGCAGGTACATGTCGCCATCCCTGAACCGTTCGCCGACAGTATTCATTCCGGAGACCAGGCCTTGATTTATTATGTCCAGCGGAGGCGAACCCGAATCAAGAAGCTCATTTATTATTGACGCTGTGCTTTCTATATCCCCTTCAATAACTGCTTCCTTAAGTCCATCAAAACTTGCCATTTTTAAATACTCCTTTCAGTAAAATCCGATATAAAATCTGATTTCATTATCTGTTCCGGATTTTTGAATATCTATGTATATCTGTACAATTCTTTTAGGTCAAATATACAATCACGAAATATCATATTTATAGTATGATGTTGCTTATAGAGGGATGCCGACCTGAAAACCGGCTGCTGATCTCAATGGCGACGATCCAATGTAATATGAGGGGATGTAACAGAAGATGAAACTGAAAGATTTGATCAGGCACGCCGAATTTAAAATTTTAACGTTGGTTTCAGGAAAATCCGGATTGGACCGCGGCGTCAAATGGACGGCGTCCGTTGAACTGATAACACATGCGGAATTTATCAACGAACATGATTTGGTATTTATAACCGGTTTTGTAGTCAATAATGAAATCAGCCTGCTTCAAATGATCTATTCCATTTATCAGCAAAAGGCATCCGGCGTCGTGATCGCGACTGGTCCATATATACAAAAAATACCTGACAGCGTCATAAAATTCGGCAACGACAATGATTTCCCGATTTTCTCAATGCCATGGGACGTTAAAATATCAACGGTGACACATGCTTTGGCCGAGCATATCCTGTTTGACAAAATACCGTATGAAGAAGAGATCAATGCCGTTTTAAAGGAATATTTACTGCGGAAGGAGGATGACGACCTATCAAATAACGCCAGGAATATGCTGAACGACAATGCGCTGTTGTCTTTCAAATCCGCGCGGGTGATCCTTTTTGCCATTAATAGCCATCCAGTCATGCCTGTAAAAGAAGCGCTCCCAAATGATAGTCTGGTCAAAGAAACAATCATCTATAAGCTCAATGATCATATCAACCGGCTGTACTATCTCACAACGCTGCCCGTAAGGCTTGACGACCGCATCGTATATATAATTACGAATGAATCCTGGAATCAATATAATGAAAACGCGCTTCTGAAAGATGTGCTGGCCCTGCTTGCCAATTTGAATTATTCGCAGTCGGATTATCGGGTAACAGCTGGAATTGGGAACTTCTGCAGTGGAATTGAAAATATAGGCAGCAGCTACAGGGAAGCATCCTATGCAGCTAAAATATACAGCAAGAAACCGCTGGACGATATACTTGCTCTGCGCTATTCGAATGTCAAATATTATAAATTGATTTGCGAAAACAATAACAGAAACAGCTTGAAAGAATATTATTCAGAGACTCTTGCAGCTCTCGAAAATTATGATAAAACGCATAACAGCGGCCTCATCGGTTTTCTGGAAGATTTTTTCACATGCAATTGCAACATCAATGAAACAGGACAAAAGTTGTTCCTGCACAGAAACACCGTCATATACAAATTGAAAAAAATCGAATCGATTCTGAAAATAGACATCTCATGCATGGAAGATCTGATGGCTGTCTGGCTGGCCATCGCAATCAAAAATGTGAATGATCCCGCATTCTTCGACTGATCGCGTAAGCGCCCGCTATTAACAGCAAAAAAAAACGACCGTCGGCAAAAGCCGGCAGCCATTATTCAAGAAAACCGGCCGCATCGACGGCCGGTCCTTATCTACGCTTGTCTTTTCACTCTGCCCCTGTTTAGCAGACTCGTCACCCGGCAGTCGATATTTACATCGTCCCGGCATTTGCATCGGTCCACGATACACGACAGCAGCGCGAGATACCCCTGCGTCCAGCGTGTGACGGTGATCTTGTCTTTTCTGGAATAGATTCCGATGGTCTCCGTCACCAGCGAAGCGCCCGACTGTTTATTGATCTCGTTGATCTCATCCCACCTGATGAAGGTGCTCTTCAGCAGGCTTTTCAGGAGCAGGCCCTCATCGCTGACCTGGTAATAAGTAAACAGGCTGTCGAGCACTGCGGCGGTGAAAACCACGAAACAGACGATATAGATGATCGTGGAGCCCAGTTCCTGGGTCGCCGTCATCGTCTTTACCGCGAAATAGACCATGATTGCAATAATAAACAGCAGGGCGAGATGGACCTGCGGTTTGTATCTGAATTTCCTGTCCTGACCAGCTTTTTCCAAGTCCATGAGTATCCTTTCCTGATCCGGCGAGCCGGCATCTCAGATATTTGATCGCTGTAAGCCGCTTCAATCGCGCTCGGATGGCAGCAGGGCCTGTTCAGTCGCGCTCGACCGAGGTGATTTCGATCAAATGTTTTTTGATTTCGATGACGGATCCCGGTTTGAGCGTTCGTGCCAGGATCGTGGATGCGTTGGCTCTCAGAAAGTCATTCATATCATTTATCTTATGCCACTTGATGCTGTCCTGCTTGTCGCCAACGACGCCGGTGATGCCGGGGATCAGCATGCTGTTTCTGATGGTGAAGGATCCGACTGACAGATTGCCCTGCGGATCTTTGATCTGAACATTGTATTTCATAAGCGCCTCCTTGATCCAAAACTCAGTCCAGGGCCCTTCTGCCTGAAATCAGCCAAGGCGCCGGGAACGGCTCCATCATGTTTTTGCTGTTGACTCTTGATATTTCGATATGGAGGGCTTCCGTCCGCTCCAGTCCGTTATCCCGGAATATTGCGGAGAGAGACGACAGGATCTCGAAATCCAGCGTGTATATGACGAAATCCATAGCCGGATTGAGCGCAAGCAGGCGCTTGATCTCACTGTCGATCCTGGGCGACGCAACGATGAACGCCACGTCCGGCGGCGGCAGCTCAGCCAGTATCCCCTCTTCCAGGGATTCGACGATCGTAACATTGCTGAGGCCGAATTTTTCAGCATTCTCCTGCATGGTGTTCCGGTCGCGGATATTGTATTCCACGGCAATTACAGTGCCTTCAGTGGCGATCATCGCCGCCTCGACCGCGATGCTTTCACCGGAAATGATGCAGATGGTTTCCTGTTCGCGGGGGTTGATCTTGTTCATGATGACGGCGCGGACCTCGCGGCAGACATAATGCACCGAGCCGCTGGAGAACCGGCTGTTCTCAAGGCCGATCTGGTAGCTCAGCGCCGCGTTGGGATTGATGATCAGCATCGCCGCGGTTGCGTTGATTCCCCGGTCGATCATGTCCGCGAGCTTGTTGTGCTTGATTTCGCCCGAAGGATCCGATCCTTCGTTATACCAGATGTCGCATTCCCCGAGCTCGGCATTCCACATATCATAAAAAATATCCGGGTGGCCGGCGTCCGTAAAGACGAGCACCGCTTTATTGCCCATGATTGCCGGTATCAGGTTCCTGTTTTTGCCCGTGATGTCCAGCATCTTCAATTTTGAGAGGTTGATGTCAACGTTTTTCGAAAAGTAATTGAGCCAGGATAATATGACTTCATTTGTAAAAATTGTCGGTTCCACAGTCAAAACCTCCTTATCAAAGATATAATACTATATTTTCGAATCGATTCCCAGTCCCTATAATTTTCTCAACCGCCGGCGCGTTCAAGCAGGCGCTCCCATTTCTGGTCGATCTGCTTCTGCGCTTCCTCGATCATCCAGTCGTTGCCTGGGTGGAACATATGGCTGAAACGTTCCTGGGACCTGAAAAAATCTTCGACAGGCAGCTTTTTGCGCGGCGTATAAGTCAGGCGCCATTCGCCCTCCTCGACCTCATAAAGCGGCCAGACACAGCTGTCGACGGCGAGCTTGACGATCTCCGGCAGCTTTGCCATCGGATAGCCCCATCCCCTGGGACAGGGGGAAAGGATGTTCAGGAAACATGGCCCCTCCGTGTAGATTGCCTTATGCGCTTTTGTGTGCAGATCTCTCATATTGCCGATCGGCGCCGTCTGCGCCGCATAAGGTATGTTGTGGGAAATCAGGATCTCCGTGAGATCCTTTTTGTTCTGCATCTTCCCCGGCTGAACCGAGCCGACGGCGGAAGTCGTCGTGCTGGCAAAGCGCGGCGTCGAAGAGGAGCGCTGGATGCCTGTATTCATATAAGCTTCGTTGTCATAACAGACATAGACCATGTCATGGCCTCGCTCCATGGCGCCGGACAGGGATTGGAATCCGATATCGTAAGTGCCGCCGTCGCCTGCGAAGGTGATGAATTTGACGGTGCCGTCCACTTTTCCGCGGCGCTTCAGCGCCTTGTAAGCGGCTTCGGCTCCAGAGCAGGTGGCTGCCGAATTTTCAAAGGCGGAATGTATGAAGCTATCCGTATAGGCAGTGTAAGGATACATGAAGGTTGAGACTTCAAGGCAGCTGGTGGCGTTGACCACGACAGCCCGGTCTTCCTTGTCCAGGGCGCGCAGCACGCCGGACACCACGATCCCGGCGCCACATCCGGCGCAGAGCCGGTGGCCTCCCGTCAGGCGCTCCGGTTTTTCAACTTCACGTTTCAGATCATATACAGTGCTCACTGTCCATCCCTCCTCTGTCTCTGCCCCATATGGACATATATTGGACCAGTCTCGCCGGTTTTGGCGATGTCAGCCAGTCGGCTGAACACCTGGCAGGCGTCCTCGGTCTTGAAATCCCGGCCGCCGAGTCCGTAAACGATATCGATCATCAGCGGGCGCTGCGGAAGATCGAACAATGCGCTCCTGGTTTCGGCAAACAGGGGGCCGCCGCTGGCCGAAAAGCTTTCGGATTTGTCCATCACGGCGACGGCTTTGGTGTGCGCCAGCGCCCTTGCCAGCTCCTCCGACGGGAACGGCCGGAAAACCCGGATCTTTACCAGCCCGGCCTTTACGCCTTCCTCACGAAGCATGTCGATGGCCGCTTTAGCTGTTCCGGCGCTGGATCCGATCAGGACCAGAGCAAGCTCCGCGTCTTCCATCCGGTATTCTTCGAACAGGCCGTAGCGCCGGCCTGAAATTTTTTCAAACGCTTCCCCGACTTCCACGATGCGCGCCTTGGCAGCCTTCATCGCTTCGGCCTGCATGACTTTATGCTCCATATAATAAGAGCTGATGTCGTATGGCCCCACAGCCAGCGGATTTTCCTTTTTCAGCAGATAGTGCTCCGGGGCGTATTCGCCGACGAATCCACGTACCGCCGCCGTCTCGAGAAGCTCCATGTTCTCGACGGCATGGCTCGTTATGAAACCGTCCATGCAGGTCATCACCGGCAGCCGCACGCCCGGCGTCTCGCCGATGGGCATCGCCATGATGAAATTGTCATAGGCTTCCTGATTGTTTTCGGCATAGATCTGGATCCAGCCTGAATCCCGGGCGCCCATGGAGTCCGAATGATCGTTATTAATGTTGATCGGGCCTGAAAGCGCCCGGTTGACGCATGCCAGCACGATTGGCAGACGGCATGAGGCGGCGACATATAACATTTCATACATCAGTGCCAGGCCGCAGGATGATGTGGCGCAGACCGACCTTGCGCCGGCAGCCTCGGCTGCTATGCAGACGGACATGGAGCTGTGCTCCGATTCGACAGTGACATATTCGGTGTTGACTTCTCCGTTTGCCACGTACTTGGCAAAATATTCGGGGATCTCGGTGGACGGTGTGATGGGAAACGCTCCCATGACGTCGGGATCGATCTGCTTCATCGCGTAGGCTACCGCCTCGTTGCCTGAAAAGAGCGCTTTCATTCGACTTCACCTCCCGCAGCCATTTTGATCGCCGCAAAGGGGCACACGGCCTCGCATATGCCGCATCCCTTGCAGTGCATATAATCGAAATCCAGACGCCTGCCATCCTTCACGGGAATCGAGCTGTCCGGGCAATAAGGAATGCAGAGCATGCAGTGCTTGCAGGCTTCAGCGATGAAAATCGGCGTATCCGTCCGCCAGGATCCGGTATTGAAGTCTCTGGCGGTGCCGGGTTCATAGATTTCTCCGCCGGGGGTGAGATCTTCTATCGGGGTATGTTCGTTGATATCTTTCGCGCGGATCATCCCTGTCGCACCTCCTCCATGGATTTTCTGAGTGTCGCCATATTGCCCTCGATCACCTGGGGCTTGTCGGCGAATTTATGCTTGAACGATTTTTCAATATCAGCAAGGAAACGGTCCGCATCAAGGACTCCGCTGACTTTAACCACCGCCGCCATCATCGGTGTATTTGGAAAATTCCTGCCAAGAAGCTCTTCCGAAATGCGGCGGGCATCGATGGTGCAGACCTTTCCCGTCCAGCCGCGAAGCCTGGGGCGTATCTCATCCGGCGAGGCCGGCGTATTGATGATCACGGCGCCGCCTTCCTTGAGACCGCCGGTGACATCGACACTGTCCAGAAGGGTTTCATCCAGAACGACCACATAGTTCGGATAATAGATATTTGAATGGATGCTGCTCCGTTTCCCGCAGATCCGGTTGTAGGCCGTAATCGGCGCGCCCATGCGCTCCGGTCCATACTCAGGGAATCCCTGCACGAATTTTCCCACCTGCCCGGCCACCTCGGCCAGCAGCAGGCAGGCCATCTTGGCTCCCTGTCCGCCCCGGCCGTGCCAGCGGATCTCCACCATATCGCTCGTCGCCATTGCATTTTCCTCCATAATGAAATTTGATACAAAAAAAGCCTTCGTACCGCAAAGGGACGAAAGCCTTGATAGCCATTCGCTATACCACCCATTAACAACAAGCATACTGCCATATGCCTTCCCTGTGACGGGGGAAAACCGTCGGAGCCTACTGGAATGGAGTTCCATCGTTCGGTCCGAAGCTCGGGAGTGATCTTCAGGTCCAGTCTACTGGCGCCAGGCTTGCACCGCCCCCGGCTCGCTTTCGCGTTCAGCTGGAACCTACTCTCTCCGTCAATGCCTTTAATTTTATTATTTTTAATATACCTACTCGCCGGGCGTTTGTCAACAAGTGTATAATAGGAGATATAAAAATCAAGCGAGGTGGCATTTTATGGATACAGTCGTTTTTGACAGAATATCTTTTGATCTTGATATCGATGCCGTGTATGCAAAGCTGCAGATAAAGAAAGACGGCAAATCAGCTGCAAGAGCTCGGGAATTGATGGACGAAGCAAAGACCATAGCAAAGCCGAAAGGCGTCTACAGACTTTCATTCATTGAATCAAAGGGGGATGACTTCATCGTCGTCGATGGCGAAAAGCTTGAAAGCAGGATCCTCAGAGTGAATGTCGATAAAGTCAACCGAGTATTCCCGCTGATTGCGACCGCCGGAATCGAAATCGAGGAATGGGCAAAAGGATTTAACAACATCCTTGACGCCTACATAGCCGACGGCATAGCGGAAATGATTTGCCTCGAAGCGCTGGCAGCTGTCAGACGCGATATAGATGTAAAATACGATCTGGAAAATCCGTCTGAAATGAATCCGGGTTCCCTGGAAGAATGGCCTATTTACGAGCAAAAGAAACTATTCAGCATTATGGATAACAGCAATGAAAAAATAGGCGTGGAACTGACAAACAGTTTTTTGATGATCCCTGCAAAAACGGTGTCCGGAATAAGATTTTCCAGCGCGTCAACATTTCACAATTGCCAGTTGTGTCCCAACGCGAAATGCCCGAACAGATCCGCCGCATACGACAGCGAACTTTATGCTGCCAGATATGGCATAAAGAATTCAAATGCATGACAGCCGTCAACCGCAGTTGAAAAAATGAGTCTAATGGTGCGCCAGAAGGGATTTCGCGTCTGCTGCGCATCCGCCGTCCTGCGCCTGCCCATCCGGCATGCCCTTTCGGGTTCGAATCCCTTCTGGCTGACTGAACAAATGAAACTGCCCGGTATCCAAGGATACCGGGCAGTTTCATGGTGCGCCAGAAGGGATTCGAACCCCCGACCTGCTGATTCGTAGTCAGTTACTCTATCCAGCTGAGCTACTGGCGCATGCTTTGACGCAAGTTAGATTATACATTAAGACAACGGGGTTTGTAAAGACTTGGCCGGCGTATTTTTGCCGCGATCCCGTTTTTTATTATCCACTTTGAAAACAGCCGCCCCTCTTCCGATCGAAAAGGCGCGGCCGTTTTCTCTGGATCTTTTCCCGAGGGATCAGATCACCCTATTTGAAACTTTTGCCTATCAAATAAATAATTGATGCTGCTGTTTAGAATTTCTTGTACTTGCTCTTTTTTGTGTAGGTCGTATGCAGCAGCTCATGGGAATGATGGCCCAGCGGCTTTTCGAGGAAATCCTCGTACAGCTTGGTCACATACGGATTGTCGTGTGATTTTCTGAGGGTCTTTGCTTCGTCCTCGCTATATAGCGCCTGGATGCGCTTCAGCCTGACCGCGTCGTTCGTCATTCTGGGCTGGCCTCCGCCGCTGATGCAGCCACCCGGGCAGCCCATCACTTCGATGAAATGATAAGGGCTTTCGCCTTTGCGGATCTCGTCGAGCAGATGGCCCGCGCCGACAAGACCGCTGGTGGCGGCGATCCGGACCGTCACACCGTTCAGGAATTCCCATTCCTTCTTTGCGTCTGTGATCGTGAACTCGGCGGATTTGATCCGCTCCAGGCCCTGGATCGGCTTGACATGGAGCTGGTCGAAAGGCAGCGCCCTGCCGGTGACGATCTCATAGACCGTCCGGAGCGCGGCTTCCATGACGCCGCCCGGCACACCGAAAATATCCGCTGCGCCGGTGGATAATCCCAGTGGATTGTCGTAGTCCGAATCCGGCAGATTTCTGAAATCGATGCCGTCATCCTTGATCATCCGCGCAAGCTCCCTGGTTGTCAGCACGGCGTCGACATTCGGCACGCCGTCGTTCTTCATCTCAGGCCGTGTGATCTCATATTTCTTGGCGGTGCAGGGCATGATCGACACGACGTAGATATCCTTCGGATCCTTGCCGACTTTGGTTGAAAAATAGCTCTTGCACAGGGCGCCCAGCATCATGTGCGGCGATTTGCAGGAAGACAGATGCTCTGTCTGGTCCGGATAATAGTGCTCGATGAAATTGATCCAGCCTGGGCTGCAGCTCGTGATCATCGGCAGCACCGGCGCTTCGCCGCCAGCGGGGAAGCCTGTCCGAGCCAGCTGTTCGTCGCTGATCAGTTTGTTTGTGTAAAAATGCTGCACCAGCCGTTCAAGCAGCTCGGTGCCTTCTTCAATGATCGTCAGGTCGGCCGCAAAGTTCGTATCGAAAACATAATCAAATCGCATTTCGCGCAGCGCGCTCACCATTTTGCCGGTGACCCGGGTGCCCGGCTCGTAGCCGAACTCCTCGCCGAGGGCTGCCCGGACAGCGGGCGCAGTCTGGACGATCACCGTTTTGGATGGATCCTGCAGCGCCGCCCAAACGGCTTTCGTCGCGTCCTTTTCCTTCAGGGCATCGACTGGACATACCGTCGTGCACTGTCCGCAATACGTGCATGCGGATTCGGCGATCGGCATATTTTCCCCGGGACTCACGACAGATGCAAATCCCCGGAACTGGGTGTTGAGTATGCCAACGCCCTGGACCTCGTTGCAGGTCGTCACGCACCGCTTGCAAAGGATACATTTTGAAGCATCCCGCACGATGGAGGGAGACGAATCGTCATAGATCTCCTTGGATTTGTCGCCCTCGAATCTGGATTCCTCGATCTGGATCAGCTCTCCGAGCTTCTGGAATTCACAGTTCTGATTCCGGGCGCACTGGAGGCATTCCCTCGGATGGTCCGACAGCATCAGCTCATAAATGACTTTCCGAGCTTCCCGCACTCTTTTGGAGTTGGTCTCGATGGCCATGCCGTCCTTCGCCTGGGTGATGCATGAAGCCTGAAGATTTTTATAACCTGCCACTTCAACGGCGCAGATCCGGCAGGAGCCGTATTTGTGAACACCTTCGAGATAACACATGGTCGGTATCAGTATCCCGTTCTGCCTGGCCGCTTCAAGAATGGTGACCCCCTCTTCGACAGCAATTTTCTTACCGTTTATAGTCAAATTTATCATCCGATCTCACCCCCTTCCGCCTATAAGCGCCTGTCGCATCGCAGGCATCTCATGGCTTCAGCGATCGCGTTCAGCCGGTGGAAGCCCTTGGTGACTTCATTGAAATTCTGGACCCTGTCTTCAACGTCGAGATATTCCATCGGGAAACGGTCATGCTCTTCGACCTCCGAATCATCGATGATCATCGGGATGTCGATCGGCTCGCCCTTGTTCAGGATGCCCTTACCGCCAAGATATTTGTCGATGGAAGCCGCCGCCGCCTTGCCGTCGGCTATAGCAGTAATGACGACGTCCGATCCCCTGACGACATCTCCGCCGGCAAAGACGCCGGGCATCGAGGTCATCCGGGTATCCTGATCGACGATGAATGTCCCCATCGGCGTCGCCTCGACCTCCTCTCTCGTGACGAAAGGCAAATCGGAATACTGGCTGACCGCCGGTATGACATGGTCGACATCCATATAGAATTCGGATCCGTCGATTTTCACCGGTTTTTTGCGGCCGTCGTTGTCAAAGCCGGAAAGCTCCATTCGATAACACTTGATTTTATTGACTCGCTCGTCGCCGATGAACTCGATCGGCGCCACCAGTTCATGGATGATCACGCCCTCTTCGACAGCTTCGGCGATTTCCCGCTTGTCGGCGGGCATATCGTCGATGGTCCTTCGATAGAGTATATGGACCTCTTTAGCGCCTTTGCGTATCGCCACCCGCGCCGTGTCGAAGGCTGTGCTTCCGCCGCCGATGACCGCTATGACACCTGAAAGATCCACTTCCTTGCCGAGGTTGACGTCCTTTAGAAGATCAAATCCGTGATAGACGCCCGGCAGTTTTTCCCCTTCAACGCCGACTTTTCTTGATAACTGGGCGCCGGTGGAGATGTACAGGGCATCGTGCTTCGTTCTTAATTCATTGAATGACACATCCACGCCGACTTCGATATCGGTGATGATATGGACGCCGACCTGTTTGATGGTCTCGATCTCTTTCCGCAGGATCTCCTTCGGAAGCCGGTATTCCGGTATGCCGAAGACCAGCACGCCGCCGGCCACGGGCTGCGCCTCATAAATCGTCACGTCATAGCCCAGCCGGCCAAGATAATACGCGCAGGTGAGGCCTGAAGGTCCGGCGCCGATAATGCCGACGGATTTTCCGTTTTTCGGAAAGACGAGATCCATGAACGGCTCGTTGCTTTTCAGCACCTCGTCGGCCGCATACCGTTTCAGGTCGCAAATCGCCAGCGGTTCGTCCATCTGCCCTCTTCTGCATTTGTATTCGCAGGGGTGTGTGCAGACACGGCCGCAGACCGACGGCAGCGGATTTTCCTGCCGGATCAGATTATAGGCGTCCTTGACGCGTCCGACGGAAATCAGCGCCAGATATCCGGGCACGTTCACGCTGGCCGGGCAGGCATTCTCGCAGGGCGAGATGAACAGGTCGGAGCACACGCCGGCACGGCAGTATTTGTATTTGATATGTTCTATATACTCGTTGCGGAAATATTTTATCGTGCTGAGGACGGGATTGGGCGCCGTCTGTCCAAGGCCGCAAAGCGCGGTGTCCTTGATGATCCTGCCCAGTTCCTCGAGCAGACCGATGTCTTCCATCTTGCCTTCGCCCCGGGTGATCCTCTCCAGTATTTCCAGCATGCGCTTCGTGCCAAGCCTGCAGGGCACGCATTTTCCGCAGGATTCGTCCTGGACGAATTCCATGAAGAATCTGGCCACATCGACCATGCAGGTGTCCTCGTCCATCGAGATCAGCCCGCCGGAACCCATGATCGCGCCAAGTTCCACTAGAGAATCGTAATCGATGGGTGTGTTCAGCATTTCCTTCGTCAGGCAGCCGCCGGAAGGTCCGCCGGTCTGCGCCACCTTGAATTTCCTGCCATTGGGTATGCCGCCCCCGATGCCGAAGATGATTTCGCCCAGCGTGATGCCCATCGGTACCTCGACGAGACCGGTGTTGTTGATATCGCCGGCAAGGGCGAACACCTTCGTACCCTTGCTTTTTTCCGTTCCGATGGATGCGAACCAGTCGCCGCCTTTCAAGATGATTTGCGAAATGTTGCCTAACGTCTCAACGTTGTTGATGACCGTCGGCTTGCCAAACAGCCCTTCATCGGCCGGGAACGGCGGCTTCTGCCTCGGTTCCCCGCGACGGCCCTCCACTGAGCACATCAGCGCCGTTTCTTCGCCGCAGATGAACGCGCCGGCGCCGATCCTTATTTCAACATCAAAGCTGAAGTCGCTGCCGAAGATGCCGTTCCCCAGGATATTTCTGCCTCTGGCAAGATCGATGGCGTATTCAAGTCCTTCGATGGCCAGAGGGTATTCGGCCCGGACATATACATAGCCCTGATTTGCTCCAGTGGCGTATCCTGCGATGGCCATGCCTTCGAGTATCGCGTGGGGATTTCCTTCAAGCAGGCTTCGGTCCATGAACGCGCCCGGATCGCCTTCATCCGCATTGCAGATGATATATTTCTGCGGGCCTTTGGATCTTGCCGCTATAGCCCATTTCATCCCTGTCGGGTAGCCTCCGCCGCCGCGGCCGCGCAGTCCTGATTTTTTCACCTCTTCGACGACCTGTTCGGGCGTATACTCCCGCAGCGCTTTCTCCAGCGCATAATAGCCGTCATGATAGATGTATTCGTCCATGGATCTATAGTTGATCATGCCGCAATCTCTCAAGACCACTTTGTGCTGGCCCTTGAAAAAAGTGATGTCCTCCATCAGCGGCACGATTTTACCCGTATCCCTGTCTTTATAGCAAAGCTCCTCCACGACCCTGTTTTCAAGCAAATGCTTCCTGACGATCTTTTTCATGTCTTCAGGCTTGAGCTTGCAATAGAATATCCCATCAGGCTGCACCGTCATTCTCGGTCCGACGTCGCAGATGCCGATGCATCCCGTTTTTACCACTTGGACGCTGTCCGTGAGGCCTGCAGCTTCAATTTCAGCGACCAGGGCATCGACCACTTCCGTGCAGTTCGCCGACACACAGCCGGACCCTGCGCAGCAGAGGATCGTCCGCCGGTACTTCGCGGATTCTTCTTCAAACTGTTTCCTGATATTGTCAAGATCGCTCTGATCCTTTATCACCGATCGGTTTTCCGTTCCCACAGCTCTCCCTCCCTTCAGGAATACAGCTTGAGTATCTGCTGTATTTTATTCGAATTGACGCGCTTGTACACCTTGTCATTGACCCTGATTGCCGGCGCCAGTCCGCAGGCGCCCATACAGCGCACGACCTCCAGCGAGAACTTCATATCCCCGGTCGTTTCTCCCACGTCTATTTCCAGGGCTTCTTTCAATTTATCCATGATTTTTTTGCCGCCCCTGACATAGCACGCTGTGCCGAGGCACACCCGGATCGTGTATTCTCCTTTCGGTTTCGTAGAAAAAAAGTTGTAGAATGTGACGACTCCGCTGACTTTGGAAATCGGCAGATCCATTCTTTCCGCAATAAAAGTCTGGACCTTTTCAGGCAGAAATCCGAAAATCGCCTGGGCCATATGCAAAATCTGTATCAAGTTGCTTTCTTTTCTCTGGTAGTCTTCGATGATGTCGGCAAGCAGGGCGAATTTCTCATCTTCGCTCATGTCCTTGCAAGTGCATTCATGAATGATCTCAGACATGTGAACACCCCCCAATAATCTGCTCTCGAACCAGGATCAGCTCCTGTCCCGGGATAGATGGTTCCATGATGGAGTGCCGCTTTGATGTAACCGTTGCCAGCCTGTGCAGACCATCATAAAACAGCTGCTTAGAGCTCGATCATGCCAGCTTGGACTAAACTATGGAATTGCTAACAGAATAAATAAGTTTATATTTTAACAATATTATTTTACCATCGGACCGCTCTCTAATCAAGGCGCCGCGGCAGTGTGCGGCTTGTTTTTTTTAGGACCCCTATTGTATTTTTGCCGTCTGCAAGCTGCCCCCGGGCGTATATTGAAATGCCTAGGAATTGGCGGAAACACCACGGTCCGGCATTTGAAAACAAAGGCTGGAACGAAAACGCCCCGGCGGGACTTTTTCGGTCCTGTCCGGGGCGCATTGCCTGCTTAATGGTTTGCGCTTTAGTCAGTATGCCTGGCTGCTCTTTTGCTTTCTTATTTGGCGTCCGGTACGAATATATATTGTCCGCTGGCATTCTTGAATTCTTTTATGATCTGCTGCCCTTCATCCGAGGTGATGAATTTGATGAAGGCCATTGCGGCTTTATAGTTCGTATTTGGATATTTTTCAGGATTGACCGCTATGACGCCATACGGATTGTAAAGGGCGGAATCTCCCTGGACAAGCAGTTCCAGATTTGGCAGATTGGCTTTCATGGTTCCCCAGGTCCCGCTGTCCGTAATGGTGTAGCCCTCGAGTTCATTGGTCATCGTCAGGGTGTCGCCCATGCCTTTGCCCGTTTCAAGATACCATTTGTCCGTGGCGGCGACAGGCGTCACGCCGGCTTTTTTCCAGATGGAAAGCTCCTTGGTGTTTGTGCCTGATTTGTCAGCCCTCGACAGGAAGGTGCTGCCGGAGTCGTAAATCGCCTTGAAAGCCTCCGCCGCAGTGGTCATTCCCTTTATCTTGGCCGGGTCATCCTTTGGTCCCACAAGGACGAAGAAATTGTACATGACATCCTGCCTGTTCACGCCCCAGCCGTCGGCGATGAATTTGTCCTCGGCTGCGCGGGAATGCACGAGAAGAACGTCCGCATCCCCTCTCTCGCCCATGGCGATGGCTTCACCGGAACCGACCGCAACGACCTTGGTCGTTATGCCGTATTTCGCGTCGAATATGGGGATGATCGTGTCAAAGAAACCTGTATCCTGAGTGCTTGTCGTTGATGCAAGCACCATGACAGACCCCTTTTCCGGCAGTCCCGGATCTGCTGAAGGCGCAGCGGGAGGAACCGGAGTCACCGATGCCGACATGATTATTCCGGATTTTGCCAGTTCGAGGATCGCCCAGGCTTTCTGCCCGGCGGTCCCTTTGGCGATCAGGGCGTTCAGATAGGCTTTCTGATTGGCTGTGATCGGAGCAAAGCCCATCTTGACCAGCTCAGACTGCGCCCAAACCTGCTGGCCCGGCGTGCCGGTCTTCACCAGGTTGCTCAGATAGATATTCTGATTCGTTGCCCCTGCAAAGGCGAGGCCAATGCTTGCAAACACAAGCAATAGCACTAGCAGGACGGTAATGGTTTTTCTCATTCTTTTCATTTCTCTTCCACCTTTCCACATTTGATATGATTTTCAATATACCATGTTTCCGCTGATGAAGGCCTGAGTCCTTCTGTCGGAAGGATTTCCGAAAATCTCGGTTCCGCTTCCCTTTTCAATGATCTGGCCGTTCAGCATGAAAACAATGTTGTCTGCAAGTCGCCGGGCCTGGAACATGTTGTGTGTGACGATGATGACGGTTGAGCCGTATTCCCTGGCTGCTTTGGTGATCATCTCCTCTATGGTCGATACATTGGCTGGATCAAGATTGGCCGTTGGCTCGTCCATCAGCAGGAGGTCCGGCCTGATGATCATAGCCCGCGCCACCGCCACTCTGCCGGATTCGCCACCGGAAAGAGTCGCTGCCTTTTGTCCCAGCAGTTTGGAAATCCCCATCCAGTCGGATGCCGCCCGGATCCTCTTATCGATCTGCTCATGCTTCATATTTCTTATTTTAAGACCGTAAGCGATGTTGTTATAGACTGTCGTATTGAACATGACGGGCTTTTGGAAAACCATCGCCATACGCCTTGCCGTTTCTATCGAGCAGCGGGATTCCGGGGAGATCTCTTCGCCCCCAAAGAAAACACTGCCTGCATCCGGTCTTTCGATGCCGTTGATCAGCGATAGGAGCGTCGTTTTGCCGGCGCCGCTGGGGCCGATGATCGCCGTGATCTTGCCCTCCTCGATCTCAAGATCGTCTATGTCCAGGACAGTCCTGCCATTATAGATTTTCTTCAGGTCCTTTGCCCTTACAATGCTGCTCATGACGACCTCCCCAGATTTCTCAGTATTTCCAGCACGCCGTTCACGAGAAACGACATCATCAGCAGGATGATCCCTAAAGCGAGGGCAGTCTGGAATTCGCCCATGCCCTTTTGAAGCGCGATGGCCGTCGTCATGACACGGGTCTGATACCGGATATTGCCGCCGACCATCATGACGGCGCCGACTTCAGCCAGCAGCCGCCCAAATACGACGATCATGGCTGAATAAAGGCTGAACCTGGCTTCGCGTATGACCGTGAAGGCGGTCTGCATCGGCGTGGCGCCAAGGCTGGCCGAAGTCAGGCCAACCAGCCTGTCCACGCTGGTTATGGCGGTGAATGCCAGGCCTGCCATCAGCGGCAGCGCCAGCAGGAACTGGGCGATCATCATCGCCAGCGGCGTGAACAGCAGCCTGTGGTCGCCAACCAGACCCGTCTGATTGGAGAGCAGGATGTAAACTGTCAGCCCGACGACGACGGGCGGCAGACTCATTAGCGAATTGATGATGTTCATGATAAGTGCCTTGCCGGGGAATTTGTGCATCGCCAGCGCAACTCCCAAAGGTATTCCAGCCAGGGCCGCAAACAGCAGCGCGGTCAGCGTCACCCTCAGCGACATCGCGATGATCCCATACAGCTCCGGATCGAAAGAGACCAGCATCCTGAACGCTTCTTTTAATGTATCTCCGATGAATGTAATGTCGTGCACCTCCCAGACAATAAAAAAACAGCCCGAAAAGGACCGCCAATCATAAAAAATGTTTGACCTGCTTGTTTCCTTTCCTTTTCGATCACGGAAGGCCTGGCGATTTCTCCCCACGCCCTTCTGCGGAGCAAAAGACGCTCCGCTTCGCCCGCCGCGCCATGGATGCGATCTTTAGGTGCGACGAGTCGGAAAATATTCATTTCAGGCATTTGTTAAACTATATTCATTATAAATTATAAAGTCTCGCATTACAATATAATGAACATATGAGAGGGAAAATTCCACTCAAACATGAAACCGGACCGTCTCGTCCGCTTCCGGCCAGCCGATCAGCAGCGGCGACGCCGGATCGTGCCTGGCCATGTTTGCCTCGATCCTGGCAGAGCCGGCCGACGCATAGCAATAAAGGCAGCCACTGGGACAGCTGTCGTACGTGCCGATATCCACGCTCGCCGCGCAGCCGCAGGCCGGCCGCTGGTTTGGATCCTTCCCGGCGTTTACAGGCCGCCCGGCCAGCCTTTCGACTAGCCGACCGTCGACGCAGCATGCGTGGCGGATGCCGAAGGCGCTCAAATCGACCTCTTCAGCGCAAGTTTCCAGCGCAAGGCCAAATCCTTCGGCGATCGCCGCGAATCCTTTGCCGATCTCATGCATGGCCGCCAGATCGTTCGGCTTTTGCAGCAGGGCCCTGCCCGGCTTCGCCATCCTTCTGTAATAGTCCGCAAAGCTGAAGATGCATTTTGACGTGTAAGCGGCCAGCTCCTCGCAGAACCGGCCGAAAGCATCCAAATGATAGCTGGCCGGCATCGCGTCATTGATCAGCACCGGGTCGTATCGCCATATCACACGGTCAGGGCCGAGTCTGTCGCAAAGGGTGCGAAAAGTCTCCACCGCCCGTTTCTTGTCGCAGGTCGCCGGCTCGATCTCCCGGCCGTAGGGTGTGATCGTGTACTGGAAATAATAAGGAATGCCTGAATCGTCTATCTGATGAAGCCTTCCGAACATCGGCGCCGCGTCCTTTGTCCACAAAACCAGGCAGTCTGTGGAAATGCAGTCCAGCGGCACCCTTCTGATCATTTTGCGGTTGAAAGGATTTCTGGCATATGCGAACCCTTCCTCAAGGCGTTTCATGAACCATTCTGTATAGTATGCCGGTATGTCGGTCCTCCTGCTGGCGCTGACGATCATGCCGAGACCCCGGCTGCCTTCCGAAGCAGGCGGATCTCCTCCGCATAGCCGGCAAGATCGTTCGGCGTTTCAAGAACAAAGGGCAGGCCCTCAAGTTTCGGATGGGTGACGATTTGCACCAGCGCGGATAGGCCGATCTCTCCCTTGCCGATGCAGGCATGGCGGTCCTTGCGGGAACCGATCGGATTCATGCTGTCGTTCAAGTGGATGGCCTTTAAATTTTTTAGCCCTAAAATCCTGTCGAACTCCCCCAGCACGCCATCAAGGTCATGGACGATATCGTATCCCGCATCGTGGACATGACAGGTGTCAAGGCATATCCCCGTTTTCTCGGGGTGCGCCAGCCGGTCGAGGATCAGACGCAGCTCTTCGAATCTTCCGCCGACTTCGCTGCCCTTGCCGGACATCGTCTCGAGAAGAACGATCGTGCCTTGGCGAGGGGAAATGACTGCATTCAGCATGTCCGCAATCATGGCGACACCGGCCTCCATCCCCTGTCCGACATGGCTGCCCGGATGAAAATTATAGTAATTGCCAGGCAGAGATTCCAATACGGCCAGATCCTCGCTCATCATCCTTTGAGCGAGCGCCCGCAGCTTTGGATCCGCTGAACAGGCGTTCATCGTATAGGGCGCATGGGCTGTCAGCGGCGCGAAGCGGTGCTCTATCGCAAGATTTTCAAGCGCTTTGGCATCTTTCTCATCCAGCTTCTTCGCCTGGCTCCCTCTTGGATTGCGTGAAAAAAACTGGAATGTATCCGCTTTTATGGCCAGAGCTTCCCTTCCCATATTCAAATACCCTTTTGACGCCGATAAATGGCACCCTATATGAAGCATCGCGAAAGTCCTCCTATTTATATTTGTTCATCAGAGACAAAAGCTCATATCTGCCCTTGGTGTCAGTCTTTTTGAATATGACGTTCAGATGCCTTTTCACGGTATTTTCGGCAATAAAAAGATTTTCGCCTATGACGGGATTGCTGTATCCGCGGCAGACCTGCTCCAGCACTTCCTTTTCCCGCTCAGTCAGTCCGTATTCGTTCGCCGCCAGCTCCAGCGAATGATTTTCCGCGGAGACGACGACGCCGATGCCGAGCGGATCCTTGCGCAGGAACAGCCAGATGGAAGCGATGCAATAAATTATATAAAAAGCCACCATCGGATCCATGGCGAACAGATCGGATATATCGATCTTCCGGCCATTGATCATCTGGTAATCCCACATCATCACCCAGATCATATAAAGGAAAAGGATCGCGCTGTATGCGAGTACGCCCCTTCTTCTGGGATCAGCGGGCATTCGTCTCCATGCATGAAGAAAGAATCGAATGGCGATGTAGAAGATCCAGAGAGCAAAGGCCGCATCTGCCGCCGATAGCAAATCATGCCAGATCCCTTCGCGGATCTGGAAATAGCTGGCGGTAGGATCATGCTCGATATTGAGCCAGCCCGCCAGTTCCCCGCCGGCGGCATAAGCCGCTATAACGGCTAGATACAAGGCTCTGCGCATCGGGAGTCCGGAAAGAAGGTAAAGCAGTCTGATCCAGAGATAGACGAAAACATAGTAGCATATATTAGACAGCAGCATCATCGCCAGCAGCGCCCTGTCGCCGACGCCCGAGCTGATTTGATAGAAGACGAAGAATTCGCAAAGCACGAAGAATAGAAGGACAAGACTCAGCGATCTCAGGTTCCGGTTGATGTCGTTTCGCTCCTGTGCAGCCAGGATCATCTTGAGCGTCGTGACGACCGAACCAAGGAGTATTGATATCACATATATCGAAATAATAAAATAGATCGAAGACATAAAAACCTCATAAACGGCTCGTTTAAATGCATAATAGCAGACGGACCCCAGGATCCGTCTGCCAGTATTATAATATATTCCATGTTCTTCTGTCAAAATTTCAGAATTCGGTGTCAAACTTCCTGGCAGCCATATGGAGGATCGCCCCAAAAACAATGGCAATTCCGCCGCCAGCCTGCAATAAGCCGATCATGGCGTCAAAGCTGCTGAAAATGCCGTGGCCGTAAGTTTCGAGGTAATAATCGGCGCCCCAGTCGCCTTCATACCATGAAAGGAACAGCGATCCGAACACGGAAGTGGAGCCCGCCAGTATGATGAACCAGGCTATTCGGCCTATATCGCCAACCGCCAGCTTTGTTCTGTCATTGATCGGATATTTTTTTGCGTCGATCCTATTGAGTCCGCCGTGATAACGCTTGAAGCCAATATAAGCAATGAGGCCCGAAGCCAGCGCGGCGAAGCCCATCATGAAATATTCCGTTCCATTGACGCCAAGGGCGATGATCGAGATGACAAAGGGCAGCGCTGTCATGAAATAAAGTCCGAACCGGCCTCCCTTAATGTAGTATATGTCTCCCCTGACCGCTACAGGGATCGTCTTCCTGAGCTTGTGCACCGTTATCGACAAAGCCATGTAGAGATACAGCAGCAGCGGCGTAGTCGCCATGATCAGTGTCGTGAAGTCGAACTGGCATAGCACCAGGGTGACGATGCCGAGCAGAACGATGCTGATCGCAGGCACTCCGGTTTTTTTGCTGACCTTGACAAGAAAATTCGGGCAAAGATGGTCGTCTGCCATGACGAAGAAACCGCGCGATCCCGAAGCGATATATGCATTGAAAATGGAGCAATTGGAAAGGATCGCGACGATCAGGAAGAAAACGCCATAGGCCGGCCCGAGATTCTGGATGAAGATATCCATATAACCGATGGCTCCTTCGCCCTCGACCGCCCAGTTCTCCCATTGCCCGACGGAGCCGAGACCGGCGACAGTCGGCAGCAGATAACTGAGCGCGATGATCGGCATCGCAATCAGCAGGCCCTTTGGTATGACCTGAGGATTTCGGACCTCCCCGGCGATGTTCGATATGCTTTCATAGCCGCAGAACATCCAGACACAGATGCAGATGCTTCCGCCTAGGCTGTCGATGATCCCCTGCTCCGGAGGCATGAACGGTACCATGGGGTCATAATGCCAATTGGCGAAACCGATCGCCGCAGCGGCGGCAAAGCCTACCAGCACGGCAATGGAAAGTATCGTGCTGACGCAGCTCACCTCCTTCAATCCAATCACGTTGATGACCGTAAACAGCACCACGATGGCAGCCTTTAGAAGATAGGCCTGGAATCCGGTCATCGGAATGAACTTTTCCGTATAGCCGACGATCAGCACTATATACACGCCATTGGCAAGCCAGGTGGACATATTGCCCCACCAGCCGACCTGAAATCCCCAGAACTCGCCAAGAGCCTCCCGCGCCCAGACATAAGCGCCGCCTTCCGACGGCAGCACGGCACCAAGTTCCGCCACCATGCTGCTGATCGGCCAAGCCCAGAATACCGGAAATAATATAAGCATAACGATCGTCAGCCCTGGCCCGCTGATCGGGATCATCTCCTCGATCCCGAATGCGCCCGCCGCGACAAGGCAATAAAGCAGAAAAACGATGCTCGATACTTTCATGTCAACCTTTTTAAGGCCTGCCACGCCATCAAGATGTCTTGATTCCGACATTTCCCTCTCCTTTCATCTCCGCAAGCCCTTGAAAGGCCGCCAGTTCCTTGCTGTTCAACTTTTTTTCGATGATGGCGTTGATCTTTTCGGCTTCCGCAAAAATCTGGGCCATGATCTTCTTGTCATTTATGGTTTTATACTCCGATTCCATCTCGACGATGCCATACTCGAAACCTGCTTCGTCCATGATTTTGAGGAATGGGATCGGATCGAAATACTCCGGCGCAAACACGCCTTTATCCTTCCAGACGCCTTTGGCGATGAGCTCGATGGCGACGGCGGCCCCAAAGCCGGTCTGCATGACCACCGCCTGCATTTTCCAGTCATGCATGGACAGCTGATTGTCGAAGGGCTGGTAAATGAACACTTCTCTTTTTCTGCCCTCCCGATAGCCGACGCAGTGGACGCCGACGCACATCTTGCCCAGCATCTCCTCGCCCAGGTCCTTCGGCTGCGGCGCCGCAGCGGCGACGACATCCCTTGGAACGACGCTCACGCCTTTCACATTGATCGGATGAAGGCTCCTGAGCCCAAGGGCGTTGATGACTTTCAGCGCCTTGACCAGGTTGTCGTCCAGGGCGATCTTGAAACTGCATTTCCTGAGGCCGTACTGCTCGAGATATCTCGGCATCGTCACCGTCTCCTCATGCTCGACTTTCACCAGGGTGTTCAGGCCCACGCCTGCCGGCATTTCGAAGGTCTCTTCGCCGGCAAAGGCGCTTTCGACGATGAATCCTCCCTGCTCCTTATCCCATTCGACATTTGGATTGACGCATTCGTCAAGTACGGTCCAGACATTGAATCCAAAAGTGATATCGTCTTCTCCCGCGCTGGGGATCGTCAGGTTGCCGCCGTCCTTGACATGGACCTCATGCAGCTCATCGAAAAGGTATTCCGCGGCGAATTTGGCAAAGACATTGACGACTCCCGGATCTATGCCCAGGCAGATGCAGGCCATGATCCCCTTCTTTGACCAGGCGTCGTGCCTGTCGAAGTTGTACTTTGTCATCGGCTCGATATAACTGTTTTCAATGCCGAGACCCAATTTGGGATTATCCATCGGCACGGACCAGGTCCCCATATTCCCATAATGGGCGCCAGCTTCATAGGCAGCATCGAAAATATTGTTCGAAACGAACGGCGCTGCCGCATCCATTACGAAGTCGCATTTGTGTTTTCGGATCAAATCGACCAGATCCTGCCTGTTATGGGCATCCACCTGAACGGGAACATATCGCGATCCGTTCCCGAGATGGGCGGCGACCTCCTTTGCCCTTTCAAGGTCATAATCCGCGATGACCACTCCCTTGAGCCATTCTCCGGAGCAGTCCCTGGCCTTCAGGATGCGCAGTATCGATTCTCCCACCGCACCCGCTCCTACCAGCAGCATTTTCATAAAAATCTCTCCTTTACAAGCGCTCAGCGCCGTTTGAAGCAGTTTGCCAAAACCGAACACCATCAAGCCGCTGCCATGCGGACCCCCATATTCCCTTCCGTCCGCCATATTTTCGACAAGCAAAAAGGAATATAAGTATCCTGCCAGCAGCATCTTATATTCCTCTGTCCTTTTGCCAGTTGGTTGTAGCCACGTAGGCGCCGCAAAATCCGCGGTCTCTCCAAAGTTCCGTCCAATGACCTTCCTTTTGCCTGTCAGTTTCCGCAGGATCACTGCCTCGATCCCGGTTTGCTTCTTCGGCCTCCTGCGCGCAGCAGGACGTCTAGGGTCACCTTCTACCGTGATATTCAGTTTTACTTCTTTTCATTACAACAGTTATATGATGAACATTGCATCAATGCTGCAATCTATTCGGCTTCTGCCGCGTCATAAACCACCCTGCCATCGAATATTGTCATTATGGGGGCCGCATTGGCGACATCCTCGATATCGAGGTCGAATATGTTATCCTCGAACAGGATGATATCCGCATATTTTCCCTCTTCAAGGCTTCCGATCTCATTTTCCATGAAATTGGCATAAGAGCCGTTGTATGTGGCCGCCATAACAGCCTCCTCCAAAGTCAGTCGCTCGTCGTGGGGCGGAAGAGGCCCGATGAGAAAATCCTCCATGGGATGCTCGATATCCGTCGTTCTCGTAACATCCATGCCTTCATACCAGACATCCGCCATCCTCTGGGGAAGCGTCCGCGTCACTGCACTGTACAAAAGCCATCCGGGATCGGGCTCCGTGACGAAGAAATCACTGTGAACGGCTACATTGACGCCACCGTCGACCAGGCTCTGCGCTGGATACATGTTGTTGACCCGCTCTTCCCCAAGAAGCGGCAGATAGACATCCCAGTAATAATCATCCATAGCCATCCAGTACGGAGCGATCACCGCATTCATTTTCAGGTCCGCCATGCGCTGGATGTCCGCATCCTTCATAAACTGGACATGGGCGAAGGTGTGCCTGGAATCCCTTGTTCCATTAGCCTTTGCTGCTGCTTCGACGGCATCCAGGGCATAGGTCGCGGCCGCGTCGCCGATCTGATGGATATGAAGCTGGAATCCTTTGCTGTCGATCTTTGTGAAAAGGTCTGCAAGAACATCGCCGTCCCAGACCTTGATGCCCCTCCAGCCGTCTGTTCTGCCTTCATATGGCTCATCCATATAAGCCGTCGCTTCTTCCGCCACCTGATCGACGAAGAATTTGAACGCATTCATTTGGAAGTAGGGCGTTTTAAAACCAGACGACAACGCTGCGCCTTTATCGATATAACTGTCGAACTTGTCCGGCCCCATCTCGGGATACATGTACCAGGCACCGCGGACACGCATGCTCAGCTCGCCTGATTCAGCAAGCTCCTGATAGGCTTCATAAACCGCCGGCTTGTCGATATCGACCATGGCGTCGAAAACCGTCGTTGTTCCGACGCTGTTGAACCAGTCCTGGAGCCACAGGATCGCTTCCTTATATTGCTCTTTGGTGTATTCGGGCTTCAGATCCGCCACCAGCTCCATGGCGGATTCCTGAAGCAGTCCCGCCGGTTCGCCGGTGGCCGGGTCCCTTTGGATCACGCCGCCCTCGGGATCACTGGTGCCTGCCGTGATTCCCGCCAGCTCCATCGCTTTTGAATTGACCCAAAGCGAATGACCGTCGGCTGACCTTATCATCATCGGTTTATCGGGCATTATCTTATCCAAAAGCTCTTTTCTGGGTCCGACCACATCGAATTCCGAACGCATGAACCCGACTCCGACGTAAGCGTTCAGATCCGGATTCTCTTTGACAAATTTGCCTATCGTTTCCAGATAAGCGTCCAGCCCTACAGAATCGGCCAGATTTATTTCGTATAAATATGAAACGGCTCCCAAGACGGGATGCATATGGCTGTCGACCAGGCCCGGCATCACGGTGCCGCCATCCAGATCAATGGCTTTTGTGTCGCTGCCGATGAATTCTTCAGCTCCTTGAGAATTTCCGACGTAGACTATTTTACCGTCCTCTATGACAACGGCTTCTTCGATCGTGCCGTCTCCATCAGCGGTGTACACTGCCGCATCCGTTATGGCAATATCCGCGCCCCCGCCGCCGTTTGAGCACGCTGCCAGAGATGACGCCATCGATAACGTCAACAGGATCATTAATAACTTATTGAACTTCCCGATCGCACTGCGCTGCCTGGTCATTCCTCTTCCTCCAATTTCGGACAGATCTCGTCTGGCCATCCATTTAAATTTATCGGCGATCACGTTATCCCGGCCGCCGGCGGACCGTTCTTCCGATCAAGCTCATTCTAGGGATTCCAGGCGTCGGTTGTATATAGCACAATGGTGTTAAATTTTGAATTTCAGGTTTTTTTCCTGAAATAAAAAAAACCGGGGCTGAAAAATCCCGGTTAAATGATTTTGCCGCTGATCAATGAGATGATCTTCGCTTGAGCCGTTTTCAGTCCGATAGGATCTCGCCGTTATCGTCCTTTCCGAAAATGCGCCCAAAGATGCCGGTGATTTTGCTCCGGCTTTGGCCGATCGAATCGGCGGCGGCATTTTTGACAGCCTTGACCAGAGCCTCCGAAATCTTTTTGGAATTTTCGCTGACAATGCTGCCCAGCAGCTCACAGGCTTTATAAGTCGCGGTCTTTCCGATGGCGCGCGCTTCGGGCCTGGAAACGCTGCCGCAGTATTTCTGGGTTATGATGCCGACCCGAAGAGTCAGCAGCGTATTCAGGCTGCCCTCGATCACGGAATCGACGACAAAGGATACTACATAACCAACACCCGGCACGATATTTCCCACAGCACCGCCGAAAAGAGCCGAGAGTATTGGCTCCAGCTGTTCTGTGACAAGATCCAGATCTTCGAGCTGCCTGGTCAGCAGAACTGTGCCGAATACGTTGGAATAAAGTTTGACAAGATCGCTGACGGCAGGGCGCTGATTATAAAGCATCGCGATGCGCCACACAAGTTTCATGACTGTCACGAACACGAATATGCCGTCGAGGGAGCCGTTCTGGGACACTGCCGTCGTCACGAACACCGCTGAAGCGCTGCCCTTGACGATGCGCTGGCTTTCGGAGTCCAGCTGAGCAAGCGCCTCATTGATGGAATCAATATCAGGCTTGTCCTGATTCCACACAAACCCGCGTTTTTTAAGATATCTGTTGCGCATCAGGCGCTTTTTCAGTTTGCCCAGATAAAGCGCATATGCTGCGGCATCGCCGGCATCCGGAATAGCCAGCGGCTTTTCAAGCCCGGCGATCATTAATACTGTCATGATCACGGCGATCAGGGTGATCAGCACAAATACAGCCAGCACCGCTTTCCCGAGCAGCGGATCGATGGACGCCGCCAGCGCGACCAGCTGAGCCGCCTGATTGATCATGATTATCAGAAATGATATGAGCAGGATCCCGGACACAGTCAGCAGAAGGCTTCGGTACGGTCTTGCGTCCAGCCCCGCACGGCTGCTTCCCTTGTCATCAAAGTATTCGCCCTGTTGATCGTCTGATTTTCCGTTCATGATTTTGCACCTCCTAATGGCCGATCTGTTATCTGCTGCCGGCAGCGGCTGCTATATAAAGTTTATAACAATTGCCTGAAAACAGCAAATCAAATACCGATATAAAAAAACCCCTGGATCACTGGGATCAGGGATTTTCAATCTTTTACCATTTCCGCTATCGGATAGTCCGGCGAACCGGCGATGGCTTTTATATTTTTGCGGAAGCGTTCATACCGCAGATTGCAGTAATCAAGGAAGTCATCGCCGTTGTAGTGCCTGATCAGCGCCCAGACTGTCCATAGAAGATCCTGCGCGATCATGAAGCACTTGATCTTAACGATTTCCGACGGATCCGGCTTTTTGCCGTAATACTCCCTGACCAGCAATTCGATGGCTTCTTCCGAAAGCCGGGATTCGAGGATATAGGCGGCCACGTCCCAGCTGGGATCGTTCATGCCGGAATATTCCCAGTCGATCAGATAAGCGGCCCCGTTGTCATCCAGAATGAAATTCTCAGGTACGGTATCATTATGACAGGGAACCGATATCGTGCTCCGGATATTCTTTCGGATGAAATCGATGAACAGCTCCTTCAGGCGCTCATAATCAAAGAAAAAATCACCGTTCAAGCCAGTGACGATCTGCTCGTATTTCTTAAGCTCCATTTCCCAATCGAATGTGTTCGGAAAATTATGCGGACTTTGATGGGTCTTTTTCATCAGGAGCGAGACTGCTTTGATGCTGTCCTCGCTTTCCGGCCCTGCAACGGCTACATTTCTGCTGTTCCTGATATATCTGCAGATCTTTATCCCGCTGATCTCATCGAAATAAACGCACTCGGAATTGAGTCCCAGTTCCGATGCGATGCCGTTATTGATCATCTCGATGCTCCGGTCGATCATCTCGTTGGTCATGCCGCCCGGCTGCCTTATGACATACTCCGTGCCATTGATTTCCATTATGTAATTATAATTCGTCAGTCCGCCTGCAAAACGGGATTTGTCGAAAATGATGCTGTCATCATTAAAGAACAGGCGCAGTTTTTTTTGTACTAATTCTTCCATATTCATCAGTCATCCACCATGTGCTTCCCGGCTGCAAAGGCCGGATTTCACGCTAATTATAGCAAGGATGCTCCAAAGAATCAATGACCGGCGCCAACTAAATAGTTATTTTCACATTATTTGCGAAAATTATTCCAGTGCCCGAAGAGATGGGCGCCGCACCGGAATAGCCATTGTTCAAGAATGAAGATTTTGTGCAATAAGCGATGGCAAAAGACTACGATTGTACTATTAGTATATGGTGAATCTTCAATAAAACGGGAGCATATTATGATAGCATTTATAACAGACATAGTATGGGAGGAAACGGCCATCGAAAACAGATTCACACTTAAATCCAAAGTATATTTCGGCAGCCAGTCGCTGCAGTACCTGAAGCAGACCGTCGGATCCCGCGCCTTCATCGTCACGGATTCCACCATGGACAAGCTCGGGTACCTGAAGCTGACTGCCGATCACCTTCTTGAAGCCGGCATCGATTCCATAGTCTTTTCGGATGTGCGCCCGGATCCGGATGTCAGCATCGTCACCGACGGACTGTCGCGATATCTCGAAAGCGGAGCGGATGTGATCGTCGCCATCGGCGGCGGCTCGGCCATCGATACCGCCAAGGCGATCCTTTATTTCGCGGAACATCTCGGAGACAAATCAGGCACCGTAACGAAGCGGCCGCTTTTCATAGCTATCCCTTCGACCAGCGGCACCGGCTCCGAAGTGACCAACTTTTCCGTCATCACATCAGCGGACGGCAAGGTCTGCATCGTTGATGAAACCATCTCGCCGGATATAGCGATACTTGATTCCACCTGCATCCAGCATGTGCCGCAGCGCGTCATCGCCGATACCGGCATCGATGTCCTGGTACACGCCGTCGAAGCCTATGTTTCGGAAAATGCCACGGATTTCACGGATGCACTGGCAGAAAAGGCGGTTCGGCTTATTTTCGAATATCTTGAAGCTTTATATAAGGACGCCGCAGACCCGTATGCCAGGGATCGCGTGCAAAACGCATCCTGCATGGCCGGCATGGCGTTCAGCAATGCCAATCTCGGCATCAACCACAGCCTTGCCCATGCGCTGGGCGGAACGTTCCATATCCCTCACGGCCGCGCGAACGCGATGATGCTCAATGCTGTTATGGAATACAACGCCGAGTTGTCAGGCCGCGCGAGCTGCCGGGCAGCGGAAAGATACGCCAGGCTGGCTGCGCTGCTTCAGCTCCCGGCAAGGACAGGCCGGGAAGGCACGGTGAGTTTCATTGATGCTGTCGCGAGACTGAAAAGGAACCTTGGCATCGAAGACAGGATCGGCCTGCTGAAAATCAGCCAGGCGGATTTTGAAGCGGCTCTGGACTATATGGCGGACGCCGCGCTGCAGGACCGCTGTACGCCAACGAATCCGCGGGAGCCTTCCAGAGAGGATCTGATCGGCATATACAGGAAATGCTATTGACATGCCTTATCCTGAATAATAAAAGTATGCAAAGTATATAGAAATATTTGCCGGGCAAAGATCGTCCGGCGCCATTATCAACTGAATCCGCATGGATATTTAAGGAGGAACCACGATGAAATTGGAAGCACTGGGAATGATTGAAACAAAGGGACTGGTCGGATCCATCGAAGCGGCTGACGCCATGGTCAAGGCAGCCAACGTTTATTTGATCGGCAAAGAGCATGTCGGCGGCGGCCTTGTCACCGTCATGGTCAGAGGAGATGTCGGAGCCGTCAAGGCTGCCACCGATGCCGGAGCGGCCGCTGCGCAGCGTGTCGGCGAGCTGGTGTCGGTCCATGTCATTCCACGGCCTCACGGGGATGTGGAATCGATCCTGCCGCAGGAAAAAACAAAATAACCAGAACGGACCTGATGAATAATGGCAGACCTCTCCGCTGAGCCATGCGGAGGGGTTTTTGCCGGTTCGGCGATAAATCAAACTGTCTGTTTACAATTGCCCTCATCTATATTAAAATAGCGACATACTCGAGGATCAAGCCGCCTGGAAGACAGGCGGCGCTTCGGAACTATTTGGCTGATCCAGATCTTCTGCCGTATGCCGGAAAAGGTTATAACAGGATGAAAAGAACCGACAATCCGTTGGAAAAACTGATCGCCTCAGATTTATACGCGCGCTATAGCGGTATCCTGTCCCTTTCGGATATTCCCCTGTTCCTGGTGGATGTCGACGGAAGGATCCTGTTGGAGTTCATACCGTCGCCCGATTTCTGCACCCATGTATGCCAGGAATGCAGCGATTGTGTCTGCCCTGACTTCAAGGACCGCTTTGATGCCGTGGATAACGGAATTTTCTCATGCAGGTACGGGCTTGAAGGCATACTCCTGCCGATCAGCGCCCATGGCGAGACTTTGGGCTATATAGCGGGCATGCGCGTATATTCCCAGGACTCCGAATACCAGAAGTTCATGATCGACGTCCAGTCGTTGAAAAGCGATAAGAACCTGGAGCTGGAATTCATCGCCAAGGCCATTTCCTCCCTGAAAACCGCGGAACCGAACAAACTGAAGATACACGAGCAGCTATGCGGCCATATCGCCAAGAATATATCGCTGGATCTGTCCGAAAACGGCAGCCATAACGATCCGGACGTCGCGCGGCTATCCATCGAAAAAGAAATACTCGAAAAGAAGATCATCGACCTTGAAGCGAAAAACATGTCCCTGGTCATCAATCCGCATTTTTTGTTCAATACGCTCAACTGTATCGCGCGGATCGCCTATTTCGAGCACTCGCATACGACTGAAGAACTCATATACTGCCTGTCCGATCTTCTTCGCTACAACTTGAAACAGGACGACCAGCTGCATACCATAGGATCTGAAATCGACAATATCGAGAAATATCTGCATATACAGAAGGTACGGTTCAAGAACCGCCTTGAGTATGAAATAGACGTTCCGGACAATATCAAATCCTGCAGGATCCCAAATATGGTGATCCAGCCTATCGTCGAAAACGCCATTATCCACGGTATCACACCCAAGCGCGACGGCGGCAAAGTCAGCATTTACGCGGAGGAATTCCGAAATGCCATCATCATCTCGATCACGGACAATGGCAATGGTTTTCCGAAAGAAGTGATCGACAGCATCAATGATCCAGGCAGCAGATCCGGCCTCGGGTTCCGGAGCACGAACGGTCGACTCAAACGCTATTATGGCGAGGAGTACGGCCTCGAAATCGCTAAATCAGACTACAGCGGCAGCACGGTGACGATCACCATCCCCATCCAGTCTGTATTGAGGTGAAGAAATGAGCGTAGTCCTTATAGTCGAAGATGAAATACTGGAACGGGAGTTCCTCAAAACGATCATCCAGGATGAGCTTCAGCCATCGGACACTCTGATAACCAGCGACAGCGGCGTCGAAGCCATTGAACTGGCAAAAAGATACAGCCCCGATGTGATCATCATGGACCTGATGATATCGGAGCTCGACGGGCTGTCGGCCATCCAGGAGATCCGCAGATTTCTTCCGGATGCGCTGATCACGATCCTTTCCGCCTACTCCGATTTTTCCTACGCCCAGCGCGCAATAAATTACAAGGTGTTCGAATACCTGCTGAAGCCGGTGAAACCTACAGATTTCAAAGATGTATTCTGCAGGATGCTGGAAGCGGCAGGCAAGAAACGAGCCGCATCCGAGGAGAAACCGCCTGAAAAGGCGCCCGAACCACGAGAGGACCGCCAGTACTTCATCGAAGAGGCGATCAAATATATCAATGAGCATTTTCGCGAGCGGCTGACGCTCGAAATGGTGGCGTCGAAGGTTTTCGTCAATCCAAAATATTTCAGCCATGTCTTCAAGAAGGAAATGGGCACGGCTTTCACGGAATATGTGATCCACCTGCGGATCCAATATGCCTGCAGGCTCCTTGAGACGACAAATTTCCCCGCATACCGGATATCGATCGAATGCGGCTTTTCAGATCCTTCATACTTCAACAGGGTCTTCTGCGCCCAGATGAATATGACGCCCCAATCCTACCGGAAATTCGCTTTCGCGTCCAAGCCCAAGGGCTGAGCGTCCTATCTCAACAGTACAGTAAAAAAGAGCGGTTGTGACACCGCTCTTTTTTTATGGCTGAACTTATTTGACTGGTACTTATTTAACGTCTTTAGCTTCGCCTTTGTTTGGGAGAATGCTTTCCACTTCCGCATGGGGACGCGGGATGACATGGACGGAGACCAGCTCGCCTACACGCTGAGCCGCAGCCGCTCCGGCATCGGTGGCAGCCTTGACGGCTCCGACATCTCCTCTGACCATGACGGTGACAAGGCCGCCGCCGACATGCTCTTTGCCTACGAGATAGACGTTGGCCGCTTTGACCATGGCGTCCGCTGCTTCGATTGAACCTACAAGACCCTTTGTTTCGATCATTCCAAGTGCATCATATTTCATTTTTTGTTCCTCCTAAAATTATTTTATTATATTGATTTTTGTTGACGAATTAACTTTCATGGCGTTGGCTTCTTCCGTGTCTATATGGCACTCCAGCGCCGACGCGTCGTTTGCCCGGACGGCTACATCGCTGTAGATCCCGCCTCTCGACCCTTTTATTTCTATGGATACCGTCTGGCCGTCGCATACGCCAAGGCGCTGCGCGTCTTCTGGTCTCATATGGATATGGCGCTGAGCCACGATCAGGCCCTCCGCCGTCCTAACGGAGCCCTTCGGTCCGACGATGGTGATCCCGGGAGTTCCGGTGAGATCGCCCGACAGCCTCGCCGGTGCGGATATGCCCAGCTTGTAGCAGTCTCCTTCCAGGATCTCGACTTGCGTTTTATTTCTGACAGGCCCGAGGATCCGCACCTTCTCGATGGCTCCGCCCGGTCCGCAAATCGTCACGGTCTCCTTGCAGGCGAATTGCCCCGGCTGCGACAGGTCCTTGATCCTGTTCATCTGGTATCCTTCGCCGAAAAGGATATCCATATCCGATTGGGATAAATGAAGGTGCCGATTCGAGATCCCGACCGGTATGGATGAAGGATCCTCGATTTCTTCCGATTTGGCCAGGCTTGCATTGACGGCCTCCAGAAGAAGCTTCAACACGCTTTCATAGTTTTCCACTAATCCAGGCCTCCTTTCATCGCGCTGACAAGTTCGTTGATCAGAGTAAGAAGCTGCTGTTTATCGCTGCCGTCGCTTTTGATCGTGTACGAAATGCCGCATTCGCATTCGGGAGCAGCCGCCACAGCAGTTCCGCCGCAGCATGCGAGCTCTGGATAATTGAACGTCGGATCGGATGCGGCCAGCGTGCTGCAGTCCCGCATGCCGAAGGCGACTTTCTTGATGTTTATTAGGTGCAGCGGGCTGACATTTTCCGAAACGGAGCTTCCGCCCCAGGTCCCGCAGCCGAGGGTGAAGGACGGGACAAGACCGGTGCTTGCGCCGACAGCGCCTTGGGTGCTCCCGGTGTTCACCATGATCCTGGCGGCTGGTTTTGCCGCAAATTTCATGACCATGTCCTGATCTTCTGTATGTATGCTCATGCTGTGCCCGATGCCGTTCTGCAGCAGGGCGATGCAGAGTTCGCAGGCGTCATGCCAGTCCTTAGCCGTGTAGAAGGCCAGTACTGACGTGAGTTTCTCATAGGACAGCGGATAATTCGGTCCGACGCCCTGCTGTTCGCCGATCAGCACTCTCGTTCCGTCAGGGATCGAGAATCCTGCGCCTTCTGCGATCACCTGCGGCGACCGTCCGACGAATTTCGCGTTCATTGCATGTCCATCCTTGAAAAGAAGCTTGCAGACCTTTTGCGTTTCTTCCGTCGTCATGAAATAGCCGCCCTGCTTCCTGAGTTCTGCGACGACCTCGTCGTGGTTGGACTCTTCGCAGATGATCGATTGTTCCGACGCGCAGATTGTGCCGTAATCGAAGGTTTTACTTGCCAGGATATTGGCGACGGCTTTTTTCACATCCGCCGTCTTTTCAATATAGGCGGGGCAATTGCCGGCGCCTACTCCCAGAGCCGGCTTGCCGGCGCTGTAGGAAGCCTTCACCATGCCGGGACCGCCTGTCGCGATGATCATATTGACTTCCCTGCTCTTCATCAGCTCGTTCGTCGCCTCGATCGTCGGTTTCGTGATGCAGGCGATGATATTCGCCGGCGCTCCTGCGGAAACCGCAGCGTCATTCATGATCTTGACGGCTGTCATCGTGCATTTCGCCGCGGAAGGATGGGGTGAAAATATGATGGCGTTTCTGGACTTGATTGCGATCATGGATTTGAAGATCGCCGTTGATGTCGGATTCGTCGACGGCACGATGCCCATCACCAGCCCGACAGGCTCTGCGATCTCTATTATCTTAGCCGCTTTGTCCTCCCTGATCACGCCGATCGTCTTCATATCTTTGATCGCGTTGTATAATATTGTCGATGCCAGATGATTCTTATAGGTCTTATCTTCGACCTTGCCGAATCCCGTTTCCTCGACGGCCATTTTCGCCAGGCTGACTGCATGGTCTCTGGCAGCCTTGACCATGGCGCTCAATATCACGTCGATCTGCTCTTCAGTATAGGTCGCGATCTGGCCTGCCGCAGCTTTTCCAAGCCTGGCAAGATTTCTTACTTCCTGTACCGACTGTAAATCATAGTCAAAATTCTCCAAATTGCTATCTCTCCTTTCTGGTTTCATCAGGCTCCTGCTCTTTGATCCGCGCCTGCGCCGGCTTTAATGCCGGCCGTAGTATTTTGCGAACTCGGCGACGATCGTCTGCTTGTCGGCCTTTGAGATGAGTCTGCCCGCGATGCCGAAATCCTTGTACTCCCTCGCCAGGTTCCTCAATTTGGTGACCTTCAGCCTGCCGAGCACAATCAGCGCTTCCGCGGATCCGCGCTCTTTGGCGATCGCATCGATTTCGCCTTTGTGCAATCCATCCGGATCGGCCGGCGTTTCCAGACCGGAAACCGCTTCGGCGTGTTTCGGCGAGCTTTCTGCCGCTGTAACCGGATCTTCTTGCGACGCTTCTTCAGGCTGGACCGGATCAGCTTTCGGAGCCGGTTTGGCCTCCTGTTCGCCGCGAGGCGCACCATCAGGTCCGTCTGGCTCGCCGCCATCGATTTTTTCAGGCTTGCCGCCGATGATGATGTCAAGTTCCTGGTGCGGACGCGGGATCACATGCTGTGAAACGAGCAGCGTCCTGTCAAGATAGCCGACGGCGGCTGCGCCTGCGTCCACCGCGGCCTTGACTGCCGCGACATCTCCGGTCACGGCGACAGATACAAGTCCGCCGCCCACCAGGGTTTTTTCCACAAGGCTTACCTCTGCTGCTTTGAGCATCGCATCGGCGCTCTCGATGGCCGCTACCAGACCTTTTGTTTCAATAAAGCCAAGTGCCTGCATTTCCTAATCCTCCTCAGTTCCCTGCCAGATCAGGCGATAGCCGGAAATGTGGCGTAGAACAATTTCGCCTTGTCTGGCGATGCCCATGTCACGCTGGCGCCATTAGGGATATAGAACTGGTCACCGCCGTAAGCCGTAAAGGTTTTTCCGTTGACCGTGATCGAAACGACGCCATCAATGACGTAGTATAGCTCATCATACAGCGCATCGATATCAAAGCGCGATTTTCCATCAAACGAGAGGATACCCGAGCTCATCGGGCATTTGTCAGGTACGCCGAACAGCTCCTGATAATATACCTGGTTTTCCGGGATGCCTGTGTCAAACACGTCAAGCTTGACCGTCTTTCCGCGAACCAGCTTATAGCCGCCGCAGTCTTTTTCCGCAACATACGGCTGGTCCGGAGCCTGGTCGATCACATCTTTCAACAGGCCTTTGTCCATCATCGCCTTAAGGACGGTGTAGATCAGCTCGCTGTCGATACCGCTTTCGCAAGCGGAGGATGCAGCCGGAGAACTTTCGCAACAATTGCCGGATACTGATGAAAAACTGATGCCGCAGGCTTTCGCCGCGTCCTTGGCGGACGGGGTTATCAGTGTGTCGCTATCGACAGGACAGACTTTCTTTCCCTGTTTTCCCAAAGCTTCGATGTCCTTCGCGCAAATCAATTTTTTCATGCACCCACCTCCTTTCAAATTCAACAAACATTTAAATAATTACTTATATTTTTAATATGCTTTGACATATTAGAATATACTAGAACAAACTGGGCACCAGCCTGTCCGATGGCGACGGAATGACTTCCGCGTTGACGAACAGTCCCTTTTCCTCGGCGATCTCTTTGCCGGCTGCCACGCCGGTTTCGACGGCAGCCACATCGCCGGTGAAGGTGAAGAACGCCTTGCCTCCCAGTCCATTGCCCAGTCTGAGCTCCAGCGGCTGAAGGTCGGCTGATTTCAGGATCGCGTCCGCCGCGATGATCATCGTCGCCAGCGAAAAGGATTCCATGATCCCCAGCGCCTTGATTCCATCCGGCATCGTCGCGCCCATGATCGCAGGAAAAACCTGTGGGCTGACATTCGGTATGACGATGGAATCGACGCAATACTCGCCCGCCGTCTTTTCGCCGACTGCCACTGAATCCTGCACCGAAGCGACATCCCCATGCACGATGGCAATATATTTACCCGGGCATACGGAGCTGGCTGTGACGATTTCGACGTCCGATATCTTGACCATCTGGTCAGCGGCATATATTCCCCGAGCGATACTCGTAAATTCTACCATTCCAATTGCTTTCGCCATCTCAGTCCCTCCTTATTGTAATATAGCCGTTTGCGCATTCCGTTACCATGCCGGCGATGCTGGCGTGTATCGCCGCGCCCAGACTGTCGTCCGGGATCTTCCCGATCATTTGTCCGGCGTTCACATGATCACCTATGGATACGGCCGGGATCGCCGGCGCGCCGAAATGCTGGCTCAGTGCGATATGCACTTCGTTCTGCTCGAATGTGATCCCTGTCAAAGGCGCCGGTTTGTCAAATTCCTTGAGACCCAGCCTGGCCACCAGGCGCTTGCTGGGAAGCAATCGATATTCCCTGCTGCTCCGCGGGTTGAATTCGGTTTTCGACGGTTTGTATCTGACGCCCTGCTCGATCAGTTTCTGTTTCACCGCCATATTGGCGGCTTTGGGAAAAAGTCCAGCCGGGCAGGAAAACAATTCGCACAGATTGCATTGACAGCACAGATACGATATTTTCTGTCCCTCGATATCGGACAGCGCATAGGCTACCGTCCGCATCATTTTATGAGGCTGCATATCGTGGCCAAGCAAATATCTCGGGCAAAGATCCGTGCACATCCGGCACTGTTCGCAGCTGGCCCTGTTCACGCGCATCGCCTGCTCGGGGCGGACGCTTTTTTTGCGGATCAGATAGTGCTCTTTTTTAAGGATCACGAATCCCTTGTTTTTCTTTGTCACATATCCCGAAAGATCCGCCATGACCGGGCCCATCATCGGACCTCCGTCGATCACGGCGTATTCGCTGAAATCGTTGATCCCGCTCAGCTTCAGGATATCCATCACCGGCACTCCTATGGGCGCCTTCACTGTCATGCGGTTCGGTACGTCGCCGGCAACCGTGATGTATTTCTCTGTTACCGGCTGGCCGTTCGCCGCTTTGTATATATTCAGAGCCGTCTCGGAATTGATCACGACGCAGCCGACATGGATCGGGATCCCGGTTTCGGGAACCACACGGCCGGTCAGCTCATAGACGAGGACCTGCTCGTCACCGGCGGGATAGACGTCCGACAGTTCCCTGACCTCGATGTAATCCGCCAATCCGAGCGCTATCGTCCTTTCACGGAGGATCTCTATCACTTCCCTGTGCTTGCCTTTGACGCCCATCAGCGCTTTCTCCGCGCCGACACATCGGCCGGCTGCTTCGAAGCCTTTGATGATCTCATCCGGAAACAGGGCCATCAGTTGCTGATCCACCCTGAGCAGCGGTTCGCATTCCGCGCCGTTGAGCAGAATATATTCCGCTTTTGCAGCCAGTTTGACGTGGGTCGGGAAACCTGCCCCGCCCGCACCGATGATACCGGCTTCACGGACTGTATCGATAAGACTCATAAGCCCCTCCATCGTTCAACCAAAATTGCAGTCTTCGTCAATGATCCCGACGACGACGGCATCTACGGGAATATTGTCATCGCCAAGCATGCGGCGCGCCGATGAACCGGTGCAGACGATGACCCTGTCGCCGATTCCTGCGCTGATGGTGTCGATAACGACCATCCTCTGGCCTTCACCGGCTCCGCCAATGACTTCAGCCAGCATGAGCTTGAATCCATTCAGCGATTCGGCTTTTCTGGTCGCCCATATATTGTCAATGAGTTTTGCTGTCAGCATGAATATTCCCCTCCTTCCAGCCTGTATTTGATTTCCTGCATCGCAGATTCGACGGAAGATGTATCACCCATGATCGCTATAAGGATCATGTTCTGCGGACAGCTTCCTCTTACGTCTTCCACTGTCACACCCACAGCCTTTTCGGCAATGTCGGCGGCGCAGATCATTTCGATCATCCGGCCTTGTACAAGGCCGATGGCGTCGACGCCTTCGAGGCTGGCCTGGGATCCGGTCCCCATACGCCTGGCCAGTATGTCCAGTGTCCCGGTCGAAGGGGCTTTGATAATTCTGAATTCCATTTTCCGATCCTCCTGTCAGGCGCTCGTCCGAGCGCATCCGAGCGCGATGCCGAGAGGCGTCACGAACATCGGATTTCTGGGTTTATGGGTGCGTATGCCCGTCTGTTTCTCGATGATATCCTCGATCCCGGCCAGGCAGCATGTACCGCCCACCAGAGAGATCTCTCTCACGTCATAATCCTTTATATGCTGATTGATGATCGATGATACTTTTTCGATGACCGGCTTAACCACCGGGAGCAGCTCTGCATGGTTGCCGCTGTTTCGTTTGTAGACTTCGGCGTCGGCAAAGGACATTTTATAAGCGCCGGAGATGACCAGCGAAAAATGAGTTCCGCCTGTCGGCTCGTCCGCAACATAGATGACCTTGCCGTCCTTCAGGATCGAAATGCCCGTCGTTCCGCCGCCGATATCGACGACAGCGCCGTTCTGGATCTTGAGCACTTCATTGGCTGCAGTGGGTTCATCCATGACATTCGTCAGTTCGAATCCCGCAGCCTGCACGACGTTCCTGATCGCTCCGGAATCGAGATGGTCCGTGCCGGGCGGGATCGCAGCGGCCGCATAAAGCAGCTCTGCGCCGAGTTTTTCTTCAAGCTGCTGCTTAAGCTCCCGGACGATGTTGATGGCGCCGATGTAATCGACCACCATGCCGTCGCGGACAACGTCAGCATATCTGTACGCGCCTGCCACCGGGCAGCCGGTTTCATCCAGCACCGCGAGCACGACGCAGGCGGTGCCAAGGTCGACGCCGGTGTAATAGACGGAGGATCTGGCAGCCGACGGCTGATCGATCACTTCCTCAAATTCGCGGACCAGCTGGTCACAGTATTCAAAAGTCAAGATTTCTTCTGACATTTTTCCCCTCCCACTGCCAGGCAGATCATTTGGGACAGAGTGTTGATGACTTTATTGATCTTTCCGACTGTTTCATCGCATTTGTCGCTGCCGGCGCCGTGTCCGGCGAAATATTCCAGCGCATCCAGCTCGATTTCACGAAGCGCGCATCGCAGCCTGTGCATCGCGGCGATCTCTTTTCCTTTTTCAAGCTGAATATGGAATTCGGTGATCGCAAAGCAGTCTTCCATATTCTCGCAGCAATTGCTTTCATTGATCCCGGTGCAGCTCTGACATTCCGTTTCCGTTGCCGGATCGCCGCCGGTCAGGGCATTCCCGACCCCGCATATATTCCTGCCGAGGCCGATCAGGCGCTGGGATATCAGGACGTCTCTGGGCAAAAGCTCTTCGGCGGTCTCCAGAAAAAGCGCCTCCATGTATCTCAATCGGGATCGAAGCCTTGCGGCGCAGAGATTTTTGATACGCTCGTCCGGAGCGCTGTATTTTCCGCCTTTCGAAGCGTTTCCAGCCGTTTTGGGGATATCGTCGAACATGTTGATGCCCCTGTCCGCCAGAAACTGGCGCGCACCCGGCGTGATCCTGGTTCCCGGCTCGATGTCGTAATGGGTGAACGGTTCTCTTTTATATAGATCCCGCAGATCTTCCTCCGTTATGAATTTCATATTCTTACCCCTTTACTCCTTTTCCTGAAACAGGAATCGCTTCAATTCTTCAATGCCTTTCCCGTCCGGAATGCTTATCCTGAAGTATGGCTCCATGACGCCGGTCCTCCGCAGCTGCCTGACGCAGGCATCTTCGTTTCCCCCGGCGATGTCGCATTTCATGATCACGCCTGTTACAGGGATCCTGAACGCTCCGGCAAATCCCGGCGAATACACGTCTGCGGATTTCGACTGGTCCACCAGCAGCAGGATATGCGAGGCGTCCTGCGCCGCGGCGATCAGATGCTTGTACATCCAGGCATTTTCTATATAAGCTCCGGGAACGTCGATCGTGTTCTTTCCATATATCATGTTCTGCGTTTTCCGGAGCGGTTTGTCTTCGTCATTCAGGGCGTTGACCAGCGTTGTCTTGCCGCAGCCGGTAGGCCCGATCACCATGATCCTTTTTTTTCTCATGTCTTTGTTATCGCGGTTATCTCAAAACCGAGCATATTCCGCAGCGTCCTTGTGACGGCTTCCAGCGCCGTTTCAACGCTCTGCACGTCTCCTGTGACGACGACGGATCCGGTGAAGCGATCGAGAAACCCGATTTCGACGTCCGCCGCCTTGGTGGCGATATCGGCTGCGATGATGGACGTTTCATAAGGTGTTAGCGTCAGGATGCCGATCGCGCCCTGTTCGTCTATGCCCAATCGCTCATAGATATCGAGCATCGGCGAGGCGATGACATGGGCGATCGTGACCTGCTTGCCAGGTACCGATTCCTGTATGATCCTTTCTATGCCTTTGTCGCTCAATGATCCCATGATGATCCACCTTTCGACTTGTTTCTGTATTTTCGGCCATTCGTCAGTGGCGAATGACGTTGGCGTCAAATCCGTACTTCCTGAATGCACTCTCGATCCTTGCCAGATCATCGTCATTCAGTGATGGGTCCGGATAATCCTTGAGAGGATACTCCATTCCGATCTGGTTGTATTTGTTCACGCCGAATTTATGATAGGGGAGCAGGTCTATGCCCTTGAAATTCTTGTATTCCCTGAATGGCGCCAGGAATTCGGCGGTTTTTTCTATGTCTTTCTGGCTGTCGTTGATGCCTTTCAGCAGCGGCATCCGGATCCGGACATTATAGCGCCGGTGCAGCAGTTCTTTAAGGTTTTTAAGGATCTGCTCATTGCGGACGCCGGTCAGTTCATAGTGGCGCTCCGAGTCGATATTCTTGATGTCGAAGAGAAAGAGATCGACGAACTCCGCCACCTGAAGCAGCGACTCAAGCTTGGCGTATCCTGACGTTTCAATGGCGGTGTTGATCCCTTCCTGTTTGCATACCATCAGCAGATTGGCCAGCGCGTCCGGCTGCATCAGCGGATCCCCGCCCCCGACGGTGACGCCTCCCCCTGAAACCTGGTAAAAAGTGCGGTCTTCCTCGATGATCTGCATAAGCTCGGAGATGGTCTTGACTTCCCCGGATATGGAAAGGGCGGAAGCGGTGCAGATCTCCTCGCACTTACGGCAGCCGATGCATTCTTTTTCGCGGTCGATCACATGCTCCCCGGTCTGCTTCGACATGCTGTGGATCCCGACGGGGCACACGGCCACGCAGGCTCCGCAGTCGATGCACATATTGCGCTTGTACATCACGAGGTATTTGCGCTCGAGCGTTTCGGGATTCGAGCACCATTTGCAGCGCAGCGGGCACCCTTTAAAAAACACCAGCGTTCTTATTCCCGGTCCGTCATACATATTGTATTTCTGGATATTGGAAATGAATGCCTTTCTTTCGATTGTCCCATTTTTTGAATTGCTCATGCCTTCTAATCTCCCGGTCCATTATCCGATCAGGATCTTTCGGTCCGCCGCCCGTACTTCCGCGGGCTCCGCCCTGATTTCGCAGGCGGCGGACCGTCGATACCCTATTTAGTGGAATGCCTTTCAGGGGCTCTGTTTATAACGATGACAGCATCGTCCTGCTGATGATCTCATCCTGCACATCCTTGCAGAGCTCTGTGAAGAATGCGCTGTAACCCGCCACGCGAACGATCAGGTCGCGATACTGCTCCGGATGCTCCTGCGCATCGATCAATGTCTTGTTGTCCAGATAGTTGAACTGCATCTCGCCGTTGCCGAACACCGACGCCGTCCGCAGCAGCGTGATGATGCCCTCTTCGCCTTCCGGCGTATCGAGCAGGCCGGACATCAGCTTGAAATTGTGGACCATGCCGATATTCATGCTGTCGACGGACATCTTCGATATCGATTTGATGATGGCGGTCGGTCCCTTGACGTCGGCGCCCTGGCTCGGGCTGATCCCGTCGGACAGCGGCACCCAGGCGTTTCTGCCGTTTGCCGAAGCTCCCGTCAGCTGTCCGAACGGCGTGTTGTTCGAGATCGACAGCGTTCCGTGGCTCAGGATCGAGTACAGCGTCTTGTAATTGCGGTGATCCATTTCGGTAAAGTTGATGATGTCCGCTGCGATCAGATCGGCGTAATCATCGTCGTTGCCAAACTTCGGTGCGTTCAGGCAGTCGTTCTTGATCTGCTCATAACCGACAAAATCCGCTTTCATTGCTTCATTGAGCTGCTCCAGAGTGTATTTCTTATCGTCAAATACGAGTTTCTTGATGGCAGCCATGGAATCCGTGTAAGTCGCAAGTCCGGACCAGACGACGCCGGGGCCGAAATTGTACATTGCGCCGCCGGAGGATACATCCCTGCCTTTTTCCATGCAGCCTTCATACATGATGGACATCAGCGGCTTCGGCGCCAGATCCCGGTGGACACGCTGGGAAATGACCGTCGCGATGCTGGTCAGTTTCGTTACGAACTTTATCTGCTCCTTGACGGCAGCGTCAAATTCTTCATAGGTCTTGTACTGGCTCAGGTCGCCCATATCCGGCGTGACCTGCTTGCCGTACCAGAGTGGAACGCCGTGGTTCAGGGCCAGTTCGATGCAGATCGGCCACTGCGTATAAGCCGTCGATGTCCACTGATAAAGGCGGCCGGCCTTCTGAGGCTCAACGCAGCCCATCAGGCAGTAATCCCTGGCATCCTCGATGGAAACGCCTTTTGCCAGCATCATCTTTATATGCGCGTCATCGAAATGGCAGGCGGGGAATCCCATGCCCGAGCGGATGACGTCCACGATTTTCTTCAGGTATTTATGCGGTGATTTGTTATGGATACGCACCGCCAGCGACGGCTGGTATATTTTCACAAGCCGGACGGCGTCCATCAGCAGGTAGGTCAGGTCATTGGTCGCGTCGCGGCCTTCACGGGTCACGCCGCCAACGCACATGTTGACGAATGGCTGGTAGCCCGCAAAGAATTTCGATCCGCCTTCGCTGGTGATCCACATCATTTCAGACATCTTGATCAGCATGCAGCCGGCAATTTCAAAGGCCTGGAAATCGTTCATGCGGCTGTTTTCGATATCCGCCTTATAGAACGGATACATATACTGGTCGACACGGCCGATGGACATGCCTGTCTGGTTCTCTTCGACGACCAGCAGGGATTCGATGGTCCATACCGACTGGACGGCTTCCCAGAATGTCCGCGGCTTGTGCGCCGGCACCCAGGCGTTGATTTCGGCGATTTTTTCAAGCTCTGCCTTGCGTTTCGGGTTTTTCTCCCGGGAAGCAAGTTCGGCCGCGTATTCCGAAAGGCGCCTGGCATAGATCATGACGCCTTCTGTGGTGTCGATGATCGATTTGTAGAAATAGATTTTTTCGATATCGTCCGGATTTTTATAATCCAGCTTTTCGAGATGCTCCTTGGCTTCCTGCTGGATGTCGAGCATGCCTTTCTTCATCAGGATGACGTCATAGCCGGGATTGGAGTCTCCGCCGCCGTTCGTCGCATGATAGGAACAGTCGGAAACGAAGGATTCCCCGGATATTTCCCAGACGCCGGCTTCGCGATACTGGTCTTCGCAGTATTCGTCGACGGATTTTCCCTGCCAGAACGGGAACAGCTCTTCCTTCATGATTTTTTTGTCTTCCTCGGAAATATAGAATGGATCCTGAGGCCTTGAACCGATAGTATCGATTTCATCGACCATCCATCTCCACGCGATATCGGGAGAGAATGCTCCTGCGCGCGGCGCTCCGTTCGGCGCGCCTACGATCAGCTCATTGTCCTGAATGACAAGCGGCGCAGTTTCGCAGCAATAACGGAAGCATTTGGCGCGAAGCAGGATCTTGGGCATGCCGGGATTTTCAGCGGCGATTTTTGTGATCGCCTTTGCACGGTAGGTCGTGATCGAAGGAACATGCTTCAGATAATTTTCCTTGAGCTTCACCAGGCGCTCCGTAATGCCGTTCGGTACGCCGCTGCAGTCTCCGCAGGCGGTGCAGGGGCTGCCGTCTTTCACGCAGGCGCCTTCGCTCTTGGGTTCTTCCCTGGTTATTTCCTTCGATACGCTTTCAAACATCCTGATCAGGGATGCGCGTTCTTCCGGAGTCATATTTTTGGTTGCTTCCGCTAATTTATTTGAAAAATCACGAATATCCAAATTCCTTACCTCTTACTTTCTTAGTTATTTCTGAGCTCTTCTATAACGTTTTCCAAAATGCGCTGAAGAGTCTTCAGATTTTCCTTGCTGCAGTCTTCGCTGCCGAAAATTTCCGCCGACCTGCCCTGTTCGCCGCCTGGCGCCATCCGGGTGAAGTCTTCGGCTTTCCGCACGCCGTAACCGACTTTTCGCACATATATGAGATTCATAGGCGAAACATTGTCCGAGGTGATGCCTTCTCCCGCCGACCCGCTGCCGAGGGTCATCGCCGGAAACATATTGGTGGTGGCCCCCATGCTTCCAAAGGTTGCAGGGGTGTTGACCAGCACTCTTCCGACGGGTTTTTTCAGTGCGAACTGGCGTATCACTTCTTCGTCTTTTGAATGTATTACCAGCGTATGGCCGTTTCGCTCGCTGAGAAGGAGTTCGATGCACTTTTCGCAGGCATGCATCCAGTCGTCTTCGATATAATAGGCGAGCACAGGACATAGCTTTTCTTTTGAGTATGGGTTTGCATCAAAAACATATTTCTGCTCGGAAACCAGCAGCACTGTTCCGTTCGGAACCGTTATGCCAGCCATTTTCGCCAGCTGGTGCGCCGTTTTTCCGACTGTTTCCGAATCCTGGCTGCCGTCCGAAAGAAAAATCAGATCGCCAAGCTTTTTGGATTCCTCCTGGGTCATGAAATAGGCGCCGTTCTTTTCGAATTCTCTCTTCACTTCATCGGCGATGCATCCGTCGACGACGATGGACTGTTCTGCCGCGGATACGATGCCATTGTCGAAGGTCTTGCTCGCAATGATGTCCCTTGCCGCCTGCCTGATGTCCGCAGTCCTTTCAATGAACGCCGGTCCGTTGCCCGGTCCGCCGTAAATTACCGGCTTTCCGGAGCTGTAAGCATCTTTCAGCATACTGGGCACACCCGTATTCATGATCAGAGAAACAGCCTTGTGGTTCATCAGCTCCACTGTTCCGCTGCGGGTCACCGTATGCAGATATTCCAGCGCGCCTTCCGGCAGGCCGTTCGCTTCCGCTGTCCTGATCAGTATGTCCAGCACCGCCGAAATCGTTTTACGCGCTCTCGGATGGGGTGAAAATATGATCGCATTGGCGGATTTGACAGCAATCATGGCCTTGTAGATCGTCGTGGAAACCGGACTTGTCGCAGGGCAAAGCGCCACGATGACGCCCATCGGAACGCCGACATCCATGGTCCGATTCTGCGGATCCTCTTTGATGATGCCCACGCAGCGCATGCCTCTGAGCTTTTCCCGCAGATACTCGCAGACGAATCTGTTCTTTATAAATTTGTCCTCCCAGACGCCGTAATCCGTTTCGTCGCTGGACATTCTGGCCAGTTCCTCGGCATGCCTGCCGATCTCCTCCGCCATGGCCTCGACAATGGCATCCAGCTTCTCCTGGGGAAAGGCCGCCAGTTTCTTCTGCGCTTCCTTTGCATTTTCAGCAAGGATCCTGGATTCTTGGATGGAGAGCAAATCATTGTCAATATTCATTTACGACGCTCCCTTTCTTGTACATGAGTTCTGATTCCTGTTCCTGTTTTATTAACTGATATCCGTCCTGGCGCCGGATCTGGCCTGCGTGCCGCCGGGCTGCCGCTTATGCCAGCAGGTTGTCCAGCGAATAGCGGGCGATGATTTTTTCCAGGTCCGGATGGGGTCTTGCGATGACAACAGAGCTGTAAACTTCGGCGCCCATGTCGGCAACCGCCTTGACGCCTGCGCTGACAGCGGTCTTGCATGCTCCGACGTCTCCGCGGACCAGCACTGAAATATATCCTGAGGCTACATTTTCATATCCGATCAGTTCCACGTCGGCCGCTTTGCACATCGCGTCAGCCGCTTCCAGGACAAAAACCAGACCAAACGTTTCTATTAAGCCCAATGCTTCGTATTTATCCATCTGTCTTTCCTCTCTACTCTTATTTATCGATATCGTGTACTGAAACGATGTCGCCTACGCCTTTGATCGGCCGCGGCATAACATTGCTCGCAGTCAGCTTGCCGATTGCAGCGGCAGCTTCCGCTCCGGCTTCGACAGAGGCCCTGACGGCAGCCACATCGCCTTTTACCATGACGGTTACCAGGGTCGAGCCGACGTTTTCATATGAAATAAGCTCTACATCGGCTGCTTTCAGCATTTTGTCAGCGGCTTCGATGGCGGGCACCATACCGAGGGTTTCAACAAGACCCAGCGCTTCTTCTCCGTAATATCTCACTTCTCATTCCTCCTTGCAGTTTTCTGCATCCTATAATGATCCATGCAGGCAGGACGGCCCGGCGGGCCGTCGCTGCCTGCGGATCTGATTTAAAACGTCAGTCCTTGATATAATTGTTGATTGTGGCAGCGCCTTCGGCATGGGCGTGATAGTACACCCTCAGCTCGCCGTCGTCGCCCATCTCGTATCTTGTTTCCTCAAGAAGCCCGTTTGCTTCGGCTGTCATGATCGCCTCGATGACGGCCGGCCTTTTTAGAGCCTTGAAATTGCCATATTCGCCCTTCAGCGCTTCGATAACATCTTCCGCGCAAGCTTCCTTGACTTTTGTAAAATGCTTCAGAATCGCGTAATTAAGCGGCTTCATATGAATTCTCCTCCTTTTTTCTAAACAGGTCCAGCGGATTCATGGAGATCACAAGGATACCAAATGCCATGACGATGGCGGCTGCCCAAGCGATCGGCGGAAGCGCCCAACCGTCCTGTCCGACGACCACGCCCAGGATAAGCCACATGAAGAACGGACCCCAGAAGGAATACGCGCCGTTGCAGGCCATGCCGAGAGCGGCGCCGCACATGCTGTTTCCTTTATACCAGAGGCTGTAGGCAAATACCGCAAAGAACCCGCTGACAACAAACCAGATCATCGCGGAGCTGCTTGTGACCGCAGCGCCAACGAGGGTTACGGCTGTGCCGACGCCGCCGCCGGACATGATGCCGAACAGGGGCAGCAGAATGATCAGATTGGAGAGACCTGATGTGGTCTGGCGAATGGTTATGCTGATTTCATAATCGATCATGGAAGTGCCGTAACCGGCGACGCAGCCTTCAAGGCCCCAGCCGAATGCGGCGATGAATGCGATCAGAATGCCGAGCATCAATCCTGCGGGAGCATCGCCGCCAAGGCTGGTGCTGCCGATCATGAAGCTTGCGATGAAGCAGATGGCTATACCGAGCATCATTCTTGCGTTGAGTTTCTGCTTGAACAGGATCCTGGCAAGGATCGCGCCGATCGCCGGGCAGAGCGCCGTGATCGGGATGACGATGGAGCCTGCCATCTGGAGTGCAACGACATAAGCGGTGCTGGAGATCGGTCCGCCAACCAGGGCGGCCATGATCATGACTCTGCCGGGTTTTGTGTTGAGGGTCCTGAAGAAATCGCCGAGCTTGCCTTTGAATGCCGCGATGCCCATGCACCAGACGGCGCTCAGGGTATCGTTGATGGCGCTTCCCAGGGCTCCCAGCATGTATGTGATGACGAAGGCCGACAACGCCGCGGTATTCGCGCCGTACCAGTCGGCCCAGACGCCGTTGGACATGCCCAGGGTGATGAATGCGGAGTACAGTCCATAGCACATACCCGAAAGTATGGCGACGGTGACGCCTTTTCTTAAAAACTGAGATGATAGCTTGTTTTTAGCAGCGATCGCAGTTGCATTTGCCGCTTTAGAAACATCGTTCATAAACAGATCTCCCTTCTTTTTTCAAATGCTTTTGTTTTTAGAAGCAGTACATATAACGAGTAACATGAGTCAGCAACATAATCATAATAACTTAACAAACGTTTTTCTCATGGCATAATGCGAACGGATTTACTGCAAAATATCTATCTGTTTTTTATGTATATTGTATTATCGTTATTTTTTTGCACATTTGTGTCTCTTCCGAAAGCCGATCAAAAATTGCATTATTTCCATCCTGAGCGAGACCAAAAAATCAAAAATCCCCGCAGATGTTCAAATCTGAAGGGATATTGTAAATTCACCCCAGGGTCTATATCGGTCTTTTTCTTTGCATTGGATTTACAACAAACTTTATCGCGAAGGCGGCCAGCGTCAACGGCTCCTGTCCAGGCAGAGATCGATCATCCTCTCGACAGGATTCGGTCGATACTCGGACCAGGGTATGACCGCGCCATTTTTGACGATAAAGGCCTTTTCCGACAGTTCTGCCAGCGGCTGGTCGGATAAGGAATCCGAATAGAATTCGCCGATCGTTATGTCCGGCATCGCTTCCCGCAGTCTTCGGACCTTTTCAGCGCCCTTGCAGTTGACGCCGTTGAAATGCCCGGTCCGCCGGTCCACTTGCGAAGCAAAGAGATGGCTTAGCCCCATCCTGCGCATCATCGGCTTTAATAGAAATTCCGGGGAAGCGCTGGCGATGATGTCGCTATCCCTTCGTCCTGACATATAGAAAGCCGCAATTTTCGACTGGTTCCTGTCCCAGAATTCTTCCAGCAGCGCGTCTATGCCTTCGAGATGCTTTAAAAAAGTGAAAAACACCGATTTCAACTCGGTCATCGACTTCATGCCGAAGCAGAACAGGATGAACTGCCAGATAACGGCCGGAATGCCGACAAGCACCAGCGGCTCCTTCCCGATACAGAAAAGATAGAAGTCGAAGGTCGAATCCCCGAGATATATTGTCTTGTCAAAATCATAAACATTATGCTTCATCATACATCCTGCGGTCATGATCCGGCCGATCAGAGCAACGCGTCATCCTGCGGCAACGCCGCGCGAATACCTTTTTCCTTCCATGTTTATTTAATTTTAATTCAGGCGGCAATAAATCACAACACCCATTAGAACGGGATGATATAATATCATTAATTATAAAAATATAGACGCGGAGGGTGACAATGATGAAAACTTGCGAAACAGGCAAAAGCTTTGCGCCGGATTACCATTTCTTTAAAATGTTCTGGGTCTTCCTGGCCTCGTCAGTGGCCGGATGCCTGATCGAAACAGGCTATGCATACCTGCGCCACGGGGATTTCGAGAGCCGTGTCGGACTTATATACGGGCCTTTCAGCCAGATCTACGGCTTTGCCGCCGTGATCATGATCCTGATCCTGCACAGGATCGGCGTCAAAAGCTGGCTCTGCCTTTTTTTCTCCAGCGCGCTGATCGGCGCATCGTTCGAATTCCTAAGCAGCCTGATCCAGGAACATGTCTTCGGTTCCGTATCCTGGGATTACAGCAATCATCCGCTCAATATCTTCGGGCGCACCAGCCTTGAGTATGCTGTGTTCTGGGGTTTGCTGGGCGCCTTTCTCATCAGGGTTTTCTATCCGCTGCTCAGCGGTGCCATCGAAAAGCTTCCGTGCCGGTTCGGTCTCGTAATAACCTGGCTGCTGATCGTCTTCATGGCAGCCGATATGCTGCTGTCGTCGGCTGCCGTCATGCGGGAGCACGAGAGGCATCATAACATTGCCGCGACAAATTCCATTCAGCGCATTTTGGACCACTATTATCCGGACTCGTTCATCAAGGCGAAATATCCCAATATGCTGCATGTCTGAAGAAGTCCATCGCACGGCTCAGGATGCGGCAGCCATCGACGAGACGCGTCAAAGGCCGCAATGGCATCCCTTGCAAAGCCGGATGGCGGTCACTTGTTGAATTCCTTGTAAATATTAATATAATTTAGAATGTCGGTGCTTGAAACGATGCCGATCAGGCTCCCCTGATCCATTACAAGGACCCTCCCTATGCCATTCCTGAAGATCTTTGCCATGGCGTTCGAAACATTGTCTCCAGGCGAAACGACAAGATCCGGATTCATCGGGATCGTTATGGTTCTGACTCTGGTCATGGATCTCAGCTCCCTGTCGAGGGCTTTCACCCCCTCGATATTGACGACGCCGATGATCTCATCATCTTTTATTACGGGAAAAATAATGAACTTGTACTTGTAAAAATAATGTTCTATAAGCTCTTTGACCGAAATGTCATAATCGACCGTAACGACGGCGGATGTCATGAATTCCCGTATATAGATCTTGTCCAATATGTTTTCAATGAATACCGACTGGTAATTCGACTGCGACAGCTGAATGACGAACCATCCGATCAGGGCGATCCAGATGCCGTTTACGAGACTGCCGTTTAATGCCCAGAGTACGCCAAACACGATAAACAGATTGCCGAACACGGTGCCTATTGATGACGAATATTTTGTCGCCTTCTGAAAATCTCCGGTGGCGCGCCAGATGATCGATCTCAATACTCTTCCGCCGTCCAGGGGAAAAGCCGGGATCAGGTTGAAAATGGCCAGCAACAGGTTGACACTGGACAGATAGGAAAGCGGCGCGACCGCTGCCTGCGGCGCTCCCAGATTATCGGCCAGGTTTGCGAGCAGCAGGAACAGGGCAAACAGGAGCAGGCTCATGGCGGGACCCGCTATGGATATTTTCAGTTCAGTGGCTGGAGAATCAGGCTCTTTTTCTATTTGAGCCATTCCGCCGAAGATGAACAGCGTTATCCTGTTAACAGGTATTCCCAGTTTTATCGATACAAGCGAGTGCGACAACTCATGCAAAATCACCGATATGAAATAGAACACGGCAACAGCGAATCCGAGAAGCCAATTCACAGTCGCGCCGAAATCCGGGTAAACTGACGGGAAATAGGACGTCGCCAGGGAATAGGCGACCAGAAAAAAGATGATGAACCAACTGAGATCGACTTCGATCATGATCCCTTTGATTTTACCTATCTTGAACGAGTTTTTCATAAACCAGCCCCCCTATCGATAAATCCAATATCATCAGTACATCAATTCCGCAACCCTTTTCGCCGATTTTCATGGGCTATTTGCATTTCTATCATTATTCTATACCTTTCGGGGGAAAAAAGAAAATCCCTGGATCCATTTAAATGGATCCAGGGATGTCTTCTGGAGGCGACACCCAGATTTGAACTGGGGAATAGAGGTTTTGCAGACCTCTGCCTTACCACTTGGCTATGTCGCCGTATTTTGTGCGCGGTCCTGGTGCAGGCGCTCACAGTAAGTATAGGCTAAAGCCTTGCAATTTCAAGGTTTATTTGATAAGCCAACCCAGTTAATCACACCCCAAATATCGCTTTGCTTACAAGTCAAATTCCCAATTAAATTGTAAGACCTTTGATGCTCATCAGCAGTAGAGGTCTTATTACAAGATACAGGAAGTTTATATATTATGCAAGCTGCTACATGGGTATCGAAATATTTTTACGGGTTCTAAATTAAAGCGACCATATTGAAGGGATTCACATTCATTGTAGAAGATATGTAAAATGGGGGGGGAGTCCTAAAGAAGTGGCAACAAGCTCATATGATGCATTAAGAATGTTCGACACGATTTATATTTCTATTAGAAGTGATTCACTGTCAAGGGCATGTTTAAACTCTATAAGAAATTGATTTTTGTTTTCTTCATGTTTCAGTTTGTTCACTGTGCATTCCCAAATTATTATCACTTTGATTCCTTGGGCATTCAAATCCTTATATATCTCCATATCACGGTTCATGTTCCTATTGAATTTATTGTTCCAAAATTCTACATTTGATTTCGGTGTTGTGGCAGCTTTACAAGAAGCATGTCTATGCCAAAAGCACCCATTGATAAAGACAGCCGTTTTATACTTTCCAAGGTAAATATCAGGGCTCCCATGTATTGCCTTCTTATGCAATCTGAACCTATACCCATTAGCGAAAAGAAGCTTCCGAATCCTCATCTCAATCGAGGTATTCTTTCCCCTGATTTTCGACATCACTTCGCTTCGTTTTTCTTTGCTTACAGTATCCATAGCGTTCCTCTTCAATAACCTTTATTAAATAAAGTTCCATGAATAACAACAATTGCGATATTTTAGCGAATAATTGACTAATAGGAAGTCACATTTCGATTTAAAGTTAAAATATTATCAAATGGATGCTGGATTTCTATTTATAAGAGTGCTAATATTATACATAAAGGTTGGTGATTATATTGCATGTCAAGACATATTCGTACCGATTTGCAGAAGAAATCCTTCAACATCCAAGGTATGCATCAGCATATAATGAATTACTTACAATATGCCAAGATTGTCCATTACCAGTATACTCCGACAAATCGGAGAAGCAAAGTTCAAAAGATGTCGTTCAGCAATTGATGAACTCCTACTTTCTGATGAGATTCAGATTGTTCGGGTGGGAAGAAGAACCGCTTGCCACGCCCGATAACCAAGAAGACGCTTTGCGAAGTGATTTCAGAAAAACATTCATTAATGAAGACGGTGAACTACTAACGCTGCAAGTCGAAGTCGAGTTCGGAAATGTGGCTTCAAGCTATCGAAACTATTTCAAATTCCAGTTATCATTTTCTTATGATTTAACCGATATCTGTGTCTTGATTGTTCCTTCTCAGCACCTCTGTAATAGAATAGATAGCGGAGTCAGCAATTTCGAAAAGACCATCAGAGAAATTCCTTCGGCAAAATTGAGCATAACTGTGCCAACTTTAGTAATTGGATTGTTTGACATTGGTGTGGTTGCTTGGGATGTGAAATCTATTGAGCCAAATTTGGATATACTCAAAAAGACACGGAAAGAATTTTTCGATGAACACTACACTATCGTTGAAAATTATATAAATAGTCTATGAAGTAAAAATAAAGGAAAGAGTAGGAAACCTACTCTTTCTCTATTATTCCTGATATCTGTTTACCGAGTCTTTCGACTATGCCGACTACTAATGCATTTCCCATCACAAAATATCTGAAGTTATGTGGCATTGTTTTTGTCCAGTCAGGTTTAAACCCATTCAATTTTTCGCACTCAACTGGTGTCAATAGCCTGAATCCGTTCTTCACTGGGTCCGATATGACATGAGTGCTACGATTTTTTGATGCTTCACTCGTCAGCATTGTCCTTGCGGGTTTGTCAAGAGGGTCAGGAAATGGGATTGCTCCTTCTGAAAATGTATATTCGTGTCCAGTTTTAGAAACCCTATCCAGCTTCTTGGAGCCTTTCATAAATTCCCAATTTCTAAGATTCTCACCCAGAAAGTACCTTTCTTCGGCATCATCAACCAATATATCTTTCAATGGTATTGGTTCCTCATAAACTGGGGTACTGTGGATATCGTACACCTCACCCGCTCTCATTAGTCCTGAGTTTTTGAATAAATGATGAAATTCATCAGATACTTTTAAAATGTCTTTATAGTCAATTTTGGTCAAGCGCAGCTCAGTTTCCTTTTTTATTGGAAATGCCTTTGCGAATATGCCTTCCTCATTGACTATCTCAACAGGATTGTATCCTTGAATCCTATTTGCATAATGCGTTGTTTCTCTATATGCAAAAATGAATACCCTTCGCCTTCTTTGTGCCATCCCATAATCAGCTGCATTAATCACTCTCCACTCAACTGTATACCCGAGTTCAGCGAAACAGGCAAGCATGATTCCGAAATCTCTGCCTCTCTGTTTTGTCGGTGACTTTAACAACCTGTCAACATTCTCAAGTAATACAAACGGTGGTTGATGAAGTTGTATAATATCCCTGATTTCCCACCATAGTACACCCTTCTTCCCATTTATGCCCTTGGCGCCAGTTGCGGCGACCGAATAATCTTGGCATGGAAAGCCTCCGACCAGAAGTGTATGATTGGGTATAGCCTCCTTGACCGTTGCAATGTCTTCATTTACACATTCTGTTACTTCACCGAAATGATGTTTATAGCAATCAAAAGCATATTGTGTTTTCTTCCCAGGTTCCCACTGGTTAGCCCATATCACACGGAACTGACTATCTGCTTTACTAAGCCCTTCATGAAAGCCGCCAACCCCTGCGAATAATTCAACAACAGTTTTATCCATATACCCTCCTATTTTTTTATAGTTTATTCTAACATAAAGTTGCTCATATGTATCAACGATTTATCGACACTACGTACAATGCTTTTTTGCTCTTATCAACGTTGATTTGCTTATGCCCGTCATTTTTTCAACTTGCTTATAACTGTTGTTCCCAAGCAAATTCATTGCTAGATTTATTTGCTCGTCTTTGTAGACTCTCGGTCTGCCTTCCTTGAATCCATCCTTCGTTTTGGCTATCGCTTTTCCAGATTGAGTTCTTTCTATAATCTGGCTGCGTTCAAATTCAGCAAAGGCAAGAAGACATGTAGTGATTAGTCTTCCCATGGAACTGTTTTCTATCAGCCCCATATTTAGAATATGTATGCGAATGTTTCGATTCAATAAATCATCGATATAGGTCAATCCCTCCTTTGCACTCCTGCAAAATCGGTCAAGCTTTGTCACGCATAGCAAATCATTCTCTTTCATTTTTGCAATTAGCTCATTGAAGATAACTCTTTCCTTTATTCCCGAGAAACTCTCAACAATAATTTCAGCATTCGAGTATCTGTCAAGGATTTGATTCGTTTGCTCCTCTATCGAGTTCCCTTCAAGCTGCCCTTTTGTTGAAACTCGGCAATACCCATATATCAATCGAATCCCTCCTTATGAGTATAAGTTTTGACACCTTTGTATGCGTTCATTTTACTACAAAGAAAAATCGGTGTCAATACTTGTAAGTTGCGACACCGATTAGATTATTAGACATTTTTTCAATAAGTTTAATAGCATTGGAAAATATTCACTCAGGCAATTCACCTTATACCCTTACTTAAATCTCCCAAAAGCTCTTTATACAATAAAAATTCACGATTTGTTTTATCTACGCTTAGAATAAAAGCTACTTTGCCATAAAGCGAGTTAATATATTGAGATGAATTGAGTTCTGCTCCGATACGCTCGAGATGATTATTAACACCAAATTTTTTTATATAGTAAATAGCTTTTCGTATCTCTTTTCTATATGTTTTTTCAGTTTGCAGAACATTATTAACAACTAATCCTGTCACCGTTTGTCTGTCATGCTGCCGCATTATCTTTGTCTTTTTTCTATTGATTCGAAAGCCATTCTCTTCTAATATATACATTAAAAAAGAATGTAGTTCATCAACATCAAAATCACCAGAAAAAGATAAATCATCTGCATACCGTGTATATCTTATATGTTTTCGGTTACAATAATTAAAAATCCTATTATCAAGTTGATAGAAAATCAAATTTGATATTGACGGACTTGTCGGCGAACCTTGTGGTAGTTTATCCTCAAGGCAACATAGTTTTGCAAGCATAAACGCAACTGATTTGTAATAACCAAGTTTTTTGAATAAGTAATAGACCTTTGCTATGTTAACTGAAGGAAAAAACGACTCAATATCAATGCTTAATAGAACTTTTTGATTTCTATGAAATTTGGCGTTCGATACTATTGAAGACTTTTTTTTGAACGCTTTTGCGCAAGGATGCACTTTTACATTATTTAAAATTTCCTTTAGAATCCAGTTCTGAATCTCCTTCAGTGTTGGAAGGGGTTCACTTATTACTCTTGAACCTCCTCTTTTTTTTGGCACTTTGAATTTTCTATAAAATAATCTTGGTGAGTTCGAAATCTTATACAATAAGGTTTCCTTATATCCAAGAACTGCGGCAAGATGTTTCACATCATAAATGATAGGTAACCCCTTATCAAATAAGTTTAATGCATAAAAAAGCTGAGCTTCCATAGTTTCTTCTGCCATGCCAACTTTTTGAGCTTCTTTTATGAACTCGCTTTTATATTCATCAAAATTTTTCATAATGCCTCTATTGTTGAATTACTTTCAATCTTATCATAGCACTAATCTGTGAAGATTAGTGCCCATAACAGAATTTCAATTCTGTTATGATGGTGAAATGATTAACTTTTCGTCTCTGACGGAAATTATTCATTTCACCAGATGGCTAGGTTACTGATATTTCATCTCGGATAACGACTCGCTACCCTATCGCAAAGCGAACATACTAATTCAACAGTTTTTATTTTCTATTAGAGGACAAATAAATATCGTCTACAGACTTTTGCTTTATTGCATAGGCGCTTAGTTTTACTATGTATTTATCAACTCCTTTTATTCTATATTCTTTATTTAATTGCTCGATTCTTCTAAAGCCTAATTCTGTTATATCAAGTTTTTCATTGTCATTATTTAACTTAACATAACCCTTTTTAATAAAATATTCAATGCGCCTTTGGTATAATACAAACTTATCATCTGGCGCTTTTATTAACTCAATGTTGGAGTGATTGGCTAAAATCAATAGTAAGTCTCGTTCTTGTTTTTTATCCATAATTACCACCTTGGAAATGCAGCAGGATAAGCTTTCTTTGCATTTCTAAACACTGGCAAGGTATTATTCGGTGTTCTCAACATCGCTACCAATAACCCTGTCCCATTATACCCAAATCCTTCAGCCTCTGATAAATCTAATTTCGCATTTATTCCTTCAAGAATTTTTCTTATTCGTTTCTCTTCTTCTTGTTCACCTTTAGCAATTTTGGGCAAAATTACATCCATGCCATCAATGCTATAATTATAAATGCAATTTATTGAAAAGTCATCATGGATTTTGTTCTCGCCAATCTTAGCGCACACTATTGAGCCAATATAAAGTTGACTTTCTGAAACTAAATGTTTTATTTTTTCAATCGTTTTACTTGCCGAATCTCCACTCCCAATTATATCATCAATTAAAACAACTGCGGTATCCTGCTTGATTGAATCTTCCAATTTATTTATATTTTCTTTAATTATAATTTTTCTATCGCCAAACAAATTGTTATATCGATATTCTTTTGCCTTAATCATATATCCAATAAATGCACCACTACTAATAATTTTCAGGTTTCCATCAGAATACTCCTTAATTATTGGCAGAAAAATTATACTTTTAAATTGATTAACAGTACTTATGATTTTTTTGATTAGCATATCCATCTCGTCAAAATATGTTTTTGTTGGAATAGATAAAAATTCATATGATAATTTTATCAAAACATCCTGCTCATCATTTTCAAAAAAAGAAATCATATCTATGAATCTTCTGAATAAACTTGTTTCAGAGTCTTCATCAATATCCCACTTTTTCTCAAGAAAGAGTTTATTTATTTGATATAACTGCGAAGGCGAAAGTGTTTTCTTCATTTTTATTCCCCATAATCGATTATGATTAGAAAACATCATACCTATATGATGTTTGATTCTATATTTACCATTCTTAGAACTTGCGTTTGCTTTACTTAATTATGGGATTCCCATTTACACTTCAAAAATGCAGTTGCGCTTGGGCTTTGGATGGACGGATTTTCAATCTGTGAATATTATATCACTTTAAATAAAATACGGTATAGAATACCCAATGTCTTTTTATATCATCTCGCATTCTTTAAATATACTCTCTAATCTCATCCTCCGTCAAAAAGTATCTATAAAGTAAAACCTTTTGACGTTCATTTGCATATCCATTGTCAACCTCTTTTTTTAATCTTGGAATTATAGAGTCACCTTTCTCTTTTATGAAATCAAAATATCTAGGATTTCTGATTATATTTACCCACATGTAATCATTGGTTTTAATTTTAGAATAGTTAAAATCCTTAGGATTCATTAAAAATGACAATGGTTCGGAATATGACGTAAAGCAATCGAAGTTTTGTAAATTTACATTTTCACCCAATAAATGAAATATAACAATGTAATCCAAGCCAATTCTTAGCCAATCGGGATACGTCATCACTCCTGGCTTTAAGTTCTGTTCATCTAGTTGCTCCTGAATAAGCTTTTTAAAGGAATTTTCTGTACAATCATCATAATCAAGAAATTTATCAATAATATATGTATATAGCTCTTCTAGACCTAAAGTAGATATATTCTCTAGAACTATTTTCTTATAGCTTATTCTTTGACTTTTATTGAATAATTTGTGTAATAAGTAAATCATTTTCATTCTTTCATTTATATTTTCAATACCATCAATGGTATCGGAGACCTTTGCTTCAGTTCTCGATGAATTATACAAAAAAAGGAAAGAATATATATAACTTAATTCATTTGATGAATGCTTATTAAGATAATCAATAATTTCAATATCTATAAGTTTTTCAAGCATTTCTTCAAATAATGGAATTTCATCACCCTTGTAACATCCAAGAAAGTTAACAAGTTCATCAATAGTAAAAGACAGGGCATTTTTCCCTTTCTCAGCATTTCTAAAATATAAAGTATTTAATGTGTCTATAATTGTTTTCAATTCCTCATTTTGTAAATCGACTTTTGTGAGAAGAAAGAGGAAATTATTCACATAGCTTAAATTTGTATTCCCATCAAAAACCATGGCGCTTTTACACAAGTTAGCAAACTTTTGTACTAGGGCTGAATCATCGCTGAATTTGAGCTTTGAAATCGAGTATTCCTTCACATAACTCTTGATTTTTTTACTATCAGTATATTTTATAAGTATGTCTAAATCATTCTTCTTCAAAACATATTCATTGAGATTTGGCTCATATCCCCAAAAAGTGCTACGCTCTCTTTCTTTTTTCGGTGAATACGTGCATAGCATAGATTGCACATATGGCTCGAAATATGTCTTTGGATTGCTAAAATGGTCAAACATAATGTGATTCATTTTAAAATAGTAATAATAATCATAGATAATAGCTTGTAATTCAAGAAAATCACTATCTTGAATCGTGAAATACATAATATTCGATGTACTTTTTGTGTATCTTTCAACATTTTTCTTCGCCAAATCACAACATCGATTTATATCTTCATAATTTCCTTTTGATAATTTCTCCATATATCTGCATATTGACTTTTGTGCCTCTGGGATATTATTTAATACTACTTTAAATTCTTGATATTCTTTGCTTGCTTGTTGAAAGTGATATTGTTTTATTAAAGCTGCATTATAGTAGTATATCAACAAACGAAAATAATCATCACATTTGTACATTGTTTTTTTTGCGTTCTCCATTGCGATAAAAGCATTTCCAGCATCTGGACATATAACGTAATAGTAATACGCCTTAACTAATTCATCCGCTTCATCATCTAGTTTCGCAATAATTTTGAAAAATTCATTTGATTGCTCAAGGCAAAAGTATGTATCATCTTCAAGTTCACTAACTTCTGTTCTATCTCTTACGAAAACACTATTGTCCCCTAACTGAATCTCTTCTATTCCAGTTTTAATTAATACCTTCTTGATAAAGTTAGCTTTTTCATTATCTGTTTCAATTATTTCCCTCAGTTGTCCAAACTTTTTTTCATCATGAAAAAACAGCAGTTTATCAAAATGTTGCACACGCCCTAAACTATATAGCCCTCTAATATCTTGAAATGATATTCTATTTGGCTTTTCGAATATTTTATACTTTTCATATAAAATGTTAATTGGTGTGTCAATAAGATAATCATTATTTTCATCAAATATGCAATCCAATATTTTGTAGATATCCTTGCCTTTCTCATCCAATTCTACTTTTAAAATGTTTTTATTAAGTTCTTTAGGTAAATCATAAGTACTAATAATATCGATATTATTTTCAAAAAAATATTTTTCTAAATAATCCATGGTAGGTTCGTTGTTGTATTGAACAATGAAATTTTTAGGTCTATTTTCCTTTACATTATGTTCTTTGGAAAGATATTCAATCCAGTTTATAATTAACTTCAAATTGTAGTCATTTAAAGAATATCCAATAAAAAGAAAAGTGTTATCAATAAGCAAGGATTTAATATAAGTCTCTATCAATATATGCTTTTGTTGGTAGTTCAAATAATCACTTTCTTTGAGGACTATGGTATCTGTCTTTTCAATATCACCATGCATTTTTATTATATAGTTGCAACTGATTTGGGTTAACAAGTCCTTATCCTCAATGATGACTTTATATAATAAGGAATTTGGGCTTTGAGTATCCTCTATTAATTTGTCATAGTTTGTAGTTATTATGTGCCGAGGATTCAATTTCATAATTATGTCATGCAATGGATTCGGATTGCTCTTTTTTGATAGCGACTCATTAATTACGCCAAAATACTTTGAGTGATTCAAACTTTCATCATTATCAAAAAAATATTGTGGTATTTTCAAATATTCATCTTGTGAAAATTCATATCTGTATGGACAAATCGTCTTTGGGCATGCATTATCTACGAAGTTGCATTTCTTGCAATTATCATATCCTAGTTCCATAGCAAACCGTTTTATCAAACCACTCCATGTTGGGATTCCAGAATTGCTCGATATTCCTGACCCGACGAAAATTATAAGCCTATTATCTTCTCTGGCTTTTCTGAGTTCTTTAATTTTTTCATTAAATGTCATATAAGCCACTCTCCTGCTTTTCATTCATTAACTTTTGTGTTTATTACTCATTATTCATTAATATCCCAATATGCAAATGAGAAAATAATTTTCATATTGCTTTACTTTGTATCAGGCGCATTGATAATAAATATATTTTGTTTTTAATACCTATCTATAGTTCTGTGTGCTTCTTTGCGTTGCCTTTTGATTTTTCAACAGGATATTTCAACTCATTGGCTTTAATTTTTTCCTTGATAACATCATCCAAATCGATATTCAAATCATGGCATAGCAGGTGCAAATATATTGCAATATCGGCAATCTCCTCTTCAATCTCCTTTTTCTTTTTAGGGTCGTTCAGTAACTCCTCTATCTCTGCATCGGTCTTCCATTGAAAACATTCCAGGAGTTCTGCTGCTTCTAACGTTAATGAGATTGCAAGGTCTTTTGGCTTGTGGAATTGCTCCCAATCCCTGTCCGAACGAAATTTTAACATTTGTTCTATAATTTCCATTAATCACGCCTCCAATTTCTCTTGCATTGCTAAAAGTTTTTCGATACCCACTATCGCCAATTCGATGTGCTTATCATCTGGGTCCCTTGTTGATAAATATTTCTGAACATATCGACCTAGAAGCACGATAGGGTAAATTAGCATATCAGAAATCATATTCCTAAAAAAATATATACTCGTTAATAAGCAGCAGTACACTAATGACCAAAAACCGCTATGTACAAAGAAGATATTTGGAATCAAGTATATTACGAAAAACAAATATGCATTTATACCACAAGAATCTGCTATCCTACTCTGATTCTTAATATTAATCTTTGATAACTCAATGTCGTTAGTATAAGCATTTATGGTCATATGTTCTGCCCCATGATATTTTGAAATTTCCATAAATCTCAACTGTAATGGTCAAGCAATTTTGTAACACCACTATCTAATTTGACCCAGTTGATACCGTGCCTCAAAGGGCGTCCGGTAATCATTAAAAGAATGTGGCCGAATCTGATTGTACCAGCCATAAGCATAT